>ERZ836939.17-NODE-17-length-214473-cov-7.194312_pt1 | contig 214473 bp, 153 predicted proteins | sample MGYA00519912_ERZ836939 | MGnify/ENA primary metagenome ERZ836939 (study PRJEB31850, sample SAMEA3708810) | human gut metagenome | biome: human gut; feature: human-associated habitat; material: faeces | place: China | collected 2014 ...
AGAAGTCAAGTTATGGAACAATATAGAATCATAGTATCATGAGTGTAGATAAAAGTCCGGTCTACGAGGTGAAAGCAGTGCCCGTAGAAAAAGTATTAGCGAACGATTATAACCCGAATGTCGTAGCTCCTCCCGAAATGAAGTTACTGGAGCTTTCGATCTGGGAAGACGGTTTTACAATGCCTTGTGTATGTTATTACAATAAAGAGGAAGATAATTATATCCTCGTAGATGGTTATCACCGATATACGGTATTGAAGACATCGAAACGGATTTATAAGCGTGAGAACGGATTGCTTCCGATTGTGGTGATCGATAAGGATTTGTCCAATCGTATGAGCTCTACCATCCGGCACAACCGTGCCCGTGGGATGCATAATATTGAGCTGATGTGTAACATTGTAGCAGAATTGGACAGAGCCGGCATGTCCGACCAGTGGATTATGAAAAATATCGGAATGGATCGGGATGAACTGCTGCGTTTGAAGCAGATTTCGGGACTGGCGGATTTGTTTGCCAACCGGGAGTTTAGTATCCCGGATGAGGTGGCACCTACGGAGACAGAACGTAAAACACTCTGATTTTTCACCTGTATCATAGTATATAACATAGCCCTCGGATGAGATTATCCGGGGGCTTGTTTTATTATGGAATTTATTTATATTAATTCACACTAAAAGTTTCGAATGCTGAAACTTTTGTCTTTTTTTTATTCTAATAGTGCAAAATGCCTGTTTTACTACTCCTTATTTTTAGATTTCGCAATATTCCATTCGGACGACCTCTTTATTAGCCATATAAGATAACTTTCATTGTCTGTATGAGAAATGAATGAAATTCGCAGAGTCATGCAATATCCCGACATTTGCATTATGAGATTTTGACTGATTACAGATTAAGGCTTGACTAAGTACCAATGTCAGGTAAATACGAATGTTTAATGAGATTAGAGGGATTTAAAGTGAATATTGGGTTGTTCAACCTTTTATTATTAGTAGCTATATTATCTTGTATGGATGATACTTTCACTAATAATACTACTGCCAAAGGGACGTTTATTTCGATCAGAGGAATAGATGTTCAGAGCTGTACACATCTAGTCAATCCGGAAACGTATGATTTTGTATTTTTTGCCAATGAACCGTATTATATTCCCGTAATAAACCAATTGAATTATATTACTGCTTATGATAATCTGAATGATATTGTGTATTCAGAACGCTATTCCTTGTCCGAACAATTAATTCCGATGATACAGGAGGTTAATTATCAATACGTTGCGTGAAAAGATGAAGAAAATGATGAAATATATAATGAAGATATTTGGTCTGGTGATCATCTTACTGATATCCGCCTGTGAGCATGAAACATTGTTGACGGGAGAGCCGGATGATCCGGGAGATATTTCGGAAGACAAGGTACGGCTTGAGATTTTTGCACGGGCGAATTCATACCGCCTGCCTTCGACCAGGGCACTAGGGGATGAAAATACGGTCGAAATGACTCCCTGGGTACTCGTGTTCAGAGGGAGTGGCACAGGGGCTATTTTTGTAGAAGCTGTGCAGGCCTTCGAGTTTGCAGGAAAGCGATATGTCCTTTTAACTAAGCGGACTGATGGAAGTAAGTACCAGTTGCTGATATTAGCTAATCCGATGGCTCAGTTTTATTACGGAAATGCTTCTACGGGATATGTTTTCAATGAGTCACAACTTACTGAGAAGTTGATTGAGGGAACAACTACCCTGGCTACTGCATGTACGAACTTGCTGACGGAGCCGGCAAGTACTTCTCCTGCCCGCATCCCGTTCAGCGGTGTGGATGAGACGATACCGATGAGTTATTTGCTGGAAGTAGATAAGGTGGATAATACAACGAAGATAGAAAAGAGTGACGGGAGTTCGTTGATGCTTCTTCGGGCGGTTGCCAAAATCGTGGTTGTTAATGAAGCATCGAACTTTGAACTGGAAGGAGTGTCTGCTGTGGCAAACGTTCCGCGACAGGGGCAGTTGCATAACCTTATTCCTGCTTCTATTATGGGCAATGCTGGTAATTTGACGAATTATCAATACGATGCTTCATGCTCGTTGCCTTTGGTGTCAGCAGAAACGATAACCAATAAACAAAGTACCGAAAACAGTCCTATTTATATCTATGAAACCAATACCCAGACTTATAGTACATATCTGATCATTCAGGGAATTTATGAAACTAAAAGCTATTATTACAAAATGGCGATAGTAGATAAGGATCTGAACTATATGAATATATATCGGAATCATGCGTATACTTTTACAATAAAGAAAGTGCATGGACGGGGGTATGATACCGTAGCGGATGCAAAGCTTTCTAAACCGTCGAATACGGATCTGGATTTTGAAATTACAGTGGACGACAGTAATTCTTATGAGATTATAGCTAACAATGATTATTATCTGGGTGTGAGTAATTCTGTCTTTATAGCTTATTCTCCGGATGATGCGAGTACTTATGAGGCTTTTAAAGTGATAACGGATTGTGAAAAAGCTTTTCCGGATGCGCGTACAATAACCGACAATATGGCCGAAGCTGATAATTCGTTTGCGCTAAGCAGTCCCGCTGACGGAAAATTGCCTATAGTAGCAAGCACTTCTCCACGTGTCACTCCGGTCAGTGTATTGATACAAAGCTGGCTGATGTATAGTGAAGTGGGGCAGAGTTTTGAGGGAAGAGATAAAGTGAATGCATATATAACATTAAAACTTGGAAATTTGGAAAAACAGGTTCATATCAGACGAAGAGCGGCTATTGATGCCGGCGGTACCATACTTAAATACATGCCTGCCAATAGTTATCCGTTTCCGACGACTGGTGAGGTGGATTATCATTGCCTTACCGGGGAGGTGGAAGATGGTACTGACAATCCTAAGGAATGGATAAAATTACTGCCATCTTCGATGGTGGACAGAAATGATACGGATAAAATCATAGTGGAAGACGGGCATATCTATATTAAAATAATGCCTAATACGGCTTCAACAACGAGAAACGGTATCGTGTATCTGACAACAATTATGCCCGGTAGTTTATATACAGGTGAAAGTACGGTGAAGCGTATCAAAATTGATATCACTCAAAAGGGTAATTAATAAACGTAAGATAAATGAAGAAAGTTAGTATACTCATAGTATTGGTGCTCGGATGTTTTATCGAGAGTAAAGCTCAGAAAGTTGCGCTTAAAAGCAACCTTCTATATGACGCTACGACTACCATGAATCTCGGGCTGGAATTCGGACTGGCACGTAAGTGGACGCTGGACGTTCCGGTGAACTATAATCCCTGGAAGCCGGACAACGGAAGACGTCTGCGCCATTGGGGAATACAGCCGGAAGTCCGCTACTGGTTTTGTGAGAGGTTCAGACGTACGTTCATCGGAGTGCATGGACATTATGCGGACTTCAATGTCGGTGGGTTCCCGGACTGGTCGTTTATTAGTGAGAATATGCAGAACAGCCGCTATCAGGGATATCTGTATGGCGGGGGTGTTTCCGTCGGTCATTCATGGATTCTGAAGAAACGCTGGAGCATCGAAGCATCGGTAGGAGTGGGGTATGCACATATTGTATATGACAAATATCCGTGCAGGGCGTGTGGTACCAAACTGAAAGACAGCAGTAAAAACTATTTCGGTCCCACCAAAGCGAGTGTGTCACTTATTTACGTAATTAAATAAAGTAGAATAGAATGATGAACAGAAGTATACAATTCATCGTGTGTGTATTGGCTATCTTATGTCAGAATATAAATTCGGCAGTTGCCCAGACACGCTCTTATGACGGGGTTATCTCTGTAGTACCGGTACAGTTGGAACAGCGCGGTAAATCGGTTTATATAAATATTGACTTCGTTCTGGAGGATGTAAAGGTCAAATCGGCACACGGAGTGGATTTTATTCCGCAACTGGTTGCTCCTGCACATACTTACAATCTTCCGAAAGTATCCATCAAGGGACATAATGAATACCTGGCGTATGAACGCTGGCTTTCATTGATGAGTGCGAAGGAGAAGGATAGCTACGAAAAACCTTATGTGGTGGAAAAGGGTAGCAAGAAAAGAAATGATACGATTCGATACAGATATATATTGCCTTACGAATCGTGGATGGACGATGCCCGGGTGGACGTACAGCGCGACGAATGCGGCTGCGGTGAAATTCAGCTGATGGATGTGGAACCACTTGGGGATATTGAACTGGAACGTATATTAGTACCTTACGTGGTAACACCTTTCTTTGCCTATTTGCAGCCTAAAGCGGAAGAAGTGAAGAGCCGTGATATACAGGCGGAATGTTTCCTCGACTTCGAGGTGAACAAGATTAATATTCGTCCGGAATATATGAATAACCCGAAGGAGCTGGCTAAGATCCGTGCGATGATTGATGAATTGAAGTCTGATCCTAGTATCAAGGTAAACAAATTGGATATTGTAGGCTATGCTTCACCTGAAGGATCATTGGCAAATAACAAACGTCTGTCCGAAGGACGTGCGATGGCGCTACGTGATTATCTGGCATCCAGATACGATTTCTCGAGAAATCAGTATTTTATCATCTTTGGTGGTGAAAACTGGGATGGACTGGTGAAGGCGCTGGATACGATTGATTTTGAATATAAAGATGAAGCGCTGAATATTATCAATGATATCCCTGTTGAAAAAGGTAGGGAAGCTAAGTTGATGCAGCTTCGTGGCGGAGTACCTTATCGATATATGTTGAAATATATATTCCCAAGTCTTCGTGTGGCTATTTGTAAGGTGAATTATGAGATTAAGAACTTTAATCTGGACGAAGCGAAAGAGATCATAAAGACACGTCCTCAGAATCTGAGCCTGAATGAAATGTTTATGGTTGCCAACAGCTATCCGAAGGGTTCTCAGGAATTCATCGATGTGTTCGAGACTGCGGTCCGGATGTATCCGAAGGATGAGATCGCCAGTATTAATGCTGCCGCTGCTGCTCTTTCGCGTAATGACTTGGTATCTGCGGAACGCTATCTGAATATGGTAAATGTCAATAAGCAGCTGCCTGAGTATAGCAATGCTATGGGTGTATTAATGTTATTAAAAGGAGAGTATGAACATGCGGAAGAATATTTGAAAGCCGCAGCCAAATCGGGTCTGCAAGCTGCCGGACAGAATTTGGAGGAACTGGCTAAGAAAAAAACGAATGCAGCTGAAATAGAAAAGAAAAAAAGAAAATAGAGATAAATAAACTAGTTACAAACGCTTTTATTAATTTGTAAAAACAATGAAAAAGAAGAATTTTCTTATGTTAGCTTTTGCTGCTGTGGCTTTTGCTGCTTGTAGTAACGAAGATTTAGTGCCGACTGGGAATCCAGGTGATGATAATCAATTGGTGACAGACCCGACAGGAGACGCATGGGTGGCATTAGCTGTAAAGACTCCGGTACAAACTCGTGGATTGCATAACCCGAATCAGGAAGCTGCAACAGAGGACGAATCAAAAATCACTACAGTGCGTGCCATATTCTTTACGGCAAATGCGAATGAGGATGCTGCAACTGTAACTGCTGACTTGACATTGGATAATGACGAAGCTGGTCTTGATGCCAATGGTATTCCTAGTGGGGCTGCAGGTAAGGCTTTTAAAGTCCCTGCAACTTCTAAACGAATATTGATTATTGCGAATCCATCTCCTAAATTTGAAGCAAAGACTGCTAGTGAGACAGATCAAAAATGGCCTGTTGGAACGACTTATGCAACAGTAAATGCAGCTCTTGACGATACTTCGGCTTCTATGACAACTGCTGGTAAATTTATGATGTCTAACGCCAAAGGTTCGTTAGAACCTTCAGATGAAGATGAAGCTTCAGGAACATTTGGTGCTCCTGTCGATTTGGCTCTTTATGCAACTGAGACAGCAGCTACTAATAATCCAATATCTATCAGAATTGACCGTGTTGTATCAAAAGTTCGTGTATATGTTACTGCTGATTCTGATGCAAAGGCAACTATTTCGGATGCGGGATGGGTGTTGAATGCTACTAACAAGACATTCTTCCCTGTATCTAAGAGAACGTTGACTTGGAATGAGACTCCTGCTAATAAACCTTTAGGTGCTCGTGGTACATGTATTACTCCGTTTGACCAGTATAAGATCGGTTCATACAGAGTTGACCCTAACTATAGTACTCAAGCTTTGGCTAACTATAATGCTTATACCAGTACTTCAGCTCCTTCAATTTGGAATGATCCTACAACTACGGTGAATAAAGTTGCTGAATATTGTCTTGAAAATACGCAGACTGCAACTCATAATGTACATGCTTATACTACACATGTACTGTTGAAGGCTAAATTCATTCCGTCTGAATATGGCAGACCTGCGCCAAATGATGGTACTCCATCTACAGCTCAGGAAACAGATCCGAAACTTGTCGGTGACTGGATGTTAATCAATGGTGGCTTCTATACTTTTGCTACATTAATGGAGTGGATTGAGGCAGAATTGAAAGCTAAATATGCTGATAAAGAGCCTACTACCTTCCCGACTGCTCGTACTACTGCGTATAATAGATATTTAGCTGCTGTTGGTGTAGGTGAAATTAGCCTTCCTGCTACAGCTGATGCTGCAGCTATTACCAGTCTTGTTGACGATTTTAAAGCAACAAAAGCTAATGTAGGAAATGTTGCAGCTAAAGACAGAGCTATAACTGTAACAGGTCTTACTTATTATGTAGGTGCTGTAAGTTACTACAAAATTATGATCAAACATGATGATACCAGTGCTGTAACAAATGAATTAGGTGAATTTGGAGTTGTTCGTAACTCTGTTTACGATATCAATGTTAAGAAGTTTAACAATCCAGGATATCCGGCTATTCCGGATCCGGACGAAGGAACGCCGGATGAGAGTGACGAAGGCTGGTTGTCTATTGAAATTATACCTAATCCTTGGACTTGGTATACTCAAGAGGAAATTATGTAATTCGGAATTAGTAATAGAAATAGATTTTTCAAATAAAAGTTGTGGGAGAAACTCTCCCACAACTTTACTCCCAATATTTTCAAAGTTGCCGAAAACTTTTTAAAATTTCGGGATATTACTTTTGATGGAATCAATAAAGTATTCTATCCTCTGAATTAGGAAATAACGAGAAAAGAGATTATTTCTTTTCCTCTATATATAATTGAAAAAAAGGAAAATATGAATCTAAAAAGCCTTATATGTTACGTTGCCTTAGGTATTCTGTTGATGAGTTCCGGGATAGTAGCTTCATGCGACAGCTTTAATGAAGACCTGCCGGAATGCCGCTTGTCAGTGAAGTTCAAGTATGACTATAACATGGAGTTTGCGGATGCGTTTCATGCTCAGGTAGATAAAGTAGAACTTTATGTATTTGATAAGAATGGGAAATATCTGTTTAAACAAGCTGAAGAGGGAAGTGCATTGTCTACCGGCAATTATCTGATGGAAGTTGAACTTCCTGTCGGACAATATCAGTTTATGGCATGGGCCGGTGCACGTGATTCATATGATATCACTTCATTGACACCTGGTGTCTCTACTCTTACGGATTTAAAATTGAAACTAAAACGTGAAGCCTCTCTCATCATCAATAAAAGGATGGAAACGCTCTGGTATGGTGAAGTCATCAATGTCAACTTCGATGGGACCGTCCACCAGACTGAGACGATAAATCTGATCAGAGATACAAAAATCGTACGATTTGGCTTCCAGTCTTATACAGGCAGCTGGACACTGGATATGAATGACTATGACTATGAGATTATAGAATCTAATGGACATCTGGGACATGATAATTCATTACTGGATGATGATGTGTTGAGTTTCCGACCTTACTATATGGAACAGAAGGATCCTGCGACTGCCTATGTAGACATGAATACAATGAGGCTGATGGAAGACCGGAAAACTCGTTTGGTGCTTACTGAAAAAGCATCCGGAAAGAGAGTGTTCGATATAAATCTGATTGATTATCTTGCTATGACCAATGCGGAGGGTAAAAATCTGAGCACACAAGAATATCTGGATCGACAGAGCAACTATCATATAATCTTTTTCTTGTCTGAATCATGGCTTGCTGTACAGATTGTTGTCAATGGATGGGTGCATCGCATTCAGGAAGAGAATCAATAGAATGATCTAAGAATAGTGGGGAACTATTATTAGTGGGACAGGATAAATAGTAATATCCTGAAGGGAGAACAGCCCGGGTCGATAATGATCCGGGCTGTTTGTACTTTAGAGAGTATCAATCACTGTACGTTGCTTTTGCAGGAACTCGATACGCTGGGCTTCTCCACTTTCTGAAATTAGTGTGGAATGTCGTTTCAATGATTGAATCCAGTTCCGCTGTATCTGACAGATTTGCGGACTTTGCGAATCCATCGAATTGATGGAATACACCCGGAGCAAACTGACTTGGTAGTCTTGTTTCTCTATGTAGGTGTAAGTCGCTTCGAAATCAATGTTTGAGAGATAGAAAGAGACTTTTCGCCCCTCACTGAATTCTCCCTTAACAGATAGTGTCTCCATGACTGAAAGCAATTGGTAGAGTTCATCTTTCAGGTGTGCCACGTCGTCTTCCGTAATCAGATTCAGACTTGCGAAATACTTGATCTCTTTGACAAAGGAAAGAAAGATGTTGCTATCCCAGATAAAATAGGTCTTCCGACATTGCTTTACACTTTCACTCAGCTTATTATGCGCTTTCACGATTCTGTCTTCTACCTGCATCTCTGCCAGTGAGTTCGGTGTTTTCATTTGCCCGTTCTGATAAATCCATCGGCAAAGGCGGAACTTAGACATGTATTCGTAAGATGAATAAAGAGTGAAGGGAAGAAGATTGGAAGCTGTATATACTTCCGTCGTATCGTCTCCTTTCACATAATCGAATATCTGCTGATAACGGCTGATAATCTCATAATAACTTTCTAAAGTGTTGGGCGAATGCAGCAGGTTCATATCAAAAGTAACTCTATTGGAAAGGTGGTTACCTATAATCTGATCAATAGAAATCCCCAGTTTTTTAGACAGAAGGGCTACTTCGTCGATAGTAAAAGCTACTTCACCCCGTAGTCTGCGATAGACGGCTTCTTTACCCATATACAAAATGTCTGCCAGAGAATTGGCAAGATTTTGTCCTTTGGGGATCCGTTCTTTCATTGCAGTAATCAACTCGTTTACAATACCATTTTTCATTGTTTGTTCTCTTTTATATACGTTAATACTTTATGTGATACATTCTATGCAAAATTACGGCATGTAAACGAGAGTTTTGTGTGGGAAAACAGTTCTGAAGAGTAAGAGCTTTTTCTCATTTGATAGAATAGAGATAGAAAAAGAACGTATAATGGAAAAAAGTAGGCAATAAGCTTGTCTACTTTCATGATTTGGAATTATAAAATTCAGTTAGTTTCGATTATCGAAATTAGGAAGAACTCTATAGAGCATCAATGATTTCGCGCTGTTGATTAAAGAATTGGATGCGTTGCATCTCACCACTTTCTGAGATGAGTGTAGAGAATTTCTTTAATGACTGAATCCATTCTTTCAGACTTTGAAACATCTGAACGTCCTGTGTAGTGAGTGAATTAATGGAATAAACACGTATCAGACTAAGTTGTAGTGTACTTGTCTCGAGATAACTGTAAGTCGCCTCGAAGTTGATTTGTGACACATAAATATGCACATCATTACCAAAGTCTGTCTTTCCTTTTATAGCAAGCCTTTCCAACTCATCTGTAAGTATCAGCAATTCTTCTTTCAGATTTTGCTTCATTTCGTCTGAAATGAGATGTATGTCGGAAAAATACTGTATATCATTGATAAGATGAAGAAAAACCATGCTGTCCCAAATGTAATCGGTAGAATGAATATGATGCGAAAGTTTCGCAAAATCTTGCTGGACATTGATTATCTTTTGAGGAATCTCCAGTTCTTCGAAATGTTTGCACTTAATATGTTCATTCTGATACATCCACTTGAAGAAACGGAACTTGGCCAGAAGTTCGTGCTTCAGATATAGTGTCTGCGGAATTACATTGGAGGCTGTACCTAATGAGGCATTCGGATCTTCCCGCAGCGTATGGAATAACTTGACGTGCTTGTTGAGGAAATCATAGTAAGTTTCGAAGGGGTTGCCATGATCTACTACATTGATATCGAACATTGCATTGTTGCTGAAGCTAACTCCGGCAATTCTGTCCAGGGATATCCCCAGTTCTTTTGAAATAATGGCTGCTTCCTGAAATGTAAAGGGGACTTCGCCACGCAGCCTCCGGTAGATAGCTTCCTTACCCATATAAAGGGTATCCATTAATATATTTGCCAATTGTCCTTTTGCAGGGAACTTTTCTTTGGCCGCTTCTATCAGGTTTGTATTAAGTTCATTCATTATCATAATCCTATTGAATTAGTGGTTTGTTTCTATTAATAACACTTGACACAGGAAAGTTGTTTCGGAAACTGAAACTATTTTATTTTTGCTTTTCTTAAAAAATATCCACCTTTAAAATTGTATATTATGAGCAAATCGTTTACATTTGCCTCTATAAACAAGACGGGGAAGTTCTCTTCTCTGAAAAACAATAGTTAAAATTAGAAGATGAAAAGAATATTGGTAAGTGGCGGGGCTGGATTTATAGGCTCGCATCTTTGTACTCGACTTGTAAATGAGGGACACGACGTTATATGTTTGGATAACTTCTTTACAGGTTCTAAGGACAATATAAAGCATTTGATGGGAAATCATCATTTTGAAGTTGTAAGACACGACGTTACTTATCCTTATTCTGCCGAAGTGGATGAAATTTACAATCTGGCTTGTCCGGCGTCACCCATTCATTACCAACATGATCCGATTCAAACTGCCAAAACATCTGTGATGGGGGCTATCAATATGCTCGGACTGGCGATGAGACTGGATGCCAAAATACTGCAAGCCTCCACTAGCGAAGTGTATGGTGATCCAATTATTCATCCTCAGCCGGAAAGCTATTGGGGAAATGTGAATCCGGTAGGTTATCGCTCATGTTATGATGAAGGAAAGAGATGTGCTGAAACCTTGTTTATGGATTACTACCGCCAGAATCAGACTCGCATCAAGATCATTCGTATCTTTAATACTTATGGTCCGAGAATGCTTCCTAATGATGGTCGTGTGGTCTCAAACTTTATCATACAGGCGCTGAATAATGAAGATATCACGATATATGGTGATGGGAAACAGACACGCAGTTTTCAGTATATCGATGACCTGATAGAAGGAATGGTGCGGATGATGGATACGGAGGATGACTTTACGGGTCCGATAAATATTGGAAATCCGAATGAGTTTCCGGTTCTTGAATTGGCGGAAAGAGTGATCCGGATGACTGGCTCTACTTCGAAGATAGTTTTTAAACCTCTGCCGACCGATGATCCGAAACAGCGTCAGCCGGATATAAAACTGGCAAAAGAGAAACTGGGATGGCAGCCTACCGTCGAGCTGGAAGATGGGCTGAAGCGTATGATTGAGTATTTAAAAAATGTCTGATGTAACATAAAAAATAGAATGATATGAATGTGGAAATTAATCCTTCCGAATATAAGGTCCTTATTGTGGACGACGTAATTTCAAATGTCCTTCTGCTGAAGGTGCTTCTGACCAATGAGAAGTTCAATATTGTAACAGCAGGCAATGGAACTCAGGCTTTGGAGCAGGTGAAGAAAGAAAAACCTGATCTTGTGTTGCTGGATGTGATGATGCCGGATATCAGCGGTTTCGAAGTAGCCCAGCAAATGAAGGCCGATGAAGAAATGAGCGAAATTCCAGTGATCTTTCTTACTGCTTTGAATAGTACGGCGGATATCGTGAAAGGATTTCAGGTGGGCGGTAACGATTTTATTTCCAAACCGTTTAATAAAGAGGAACTGATTATTCGTGTAACGCATCAGATCTCGTTGGTGGCAGCCAAACGAATTATCATAGCACAAACAGAAGAGTTGCGCAAGACTATCATAGGACGTGATAAACTCTACTCTGTGATTGCACACGACCTGCGTTCGCCTATGGGCTCTATTAAGATGGTGCTCAATATGCTGATTCTGAACTTACCGAGTGAAACTATCGGCTCTGAAATGTATGAACTGCTGACAATGGCCAATCAGACAACAGAGGATGTATTTTCCTTACTCGACAACTTATTGAAGTGGACGAAGAGTCAGATTGGTAAGCTGAAAGTTGTTTACCAGAATATCGATATGGTAGAAGTAGTGGAAGGAGTGAGCGAGATCTTTACAATGGTAGCCGGGCTGAAGAATATCCACATTGCTGTGGAAATACCTGAAGATCGTATGGAAGTACGTGCGGATATTGATATGATTAAGACAGTTATCCGTAACTTGATAAGTAATGCAATCAAGTTCAGTAACGAGGGATCGGAAGTCTTGGTATCACTGAGAGAAGAAGATAGCATGGCGATAGTTAGCGTGAAGGATAGCGGGTGTGGTATTGATGAAGAAAATCAGAAGAAATTGTTGCATACCGATACGCATTTCAGTACTTTCGGTACAAATAATGAAGAAGGTTCAGGACTCGGACTGCTGCTCTGTAAGGACTTTGTTACTAAGAACGGAGGTGAGCTCTGGTTCACTTCGAAGAAAGGAGAAGGTTCTACGTTCAGTTTCTCGATTCCGTTGTTGGAAAGCTAATATAAGTTCGATATAAGATAAAAACCTGTCCTGTTTTCTAAGCACATTACTTTAGAGAAGTAGTGACAGCTCAGAATAACAGGACAGGTTTTGTTTGATAGTTATAAATTATTCTTTCAGCATTTTATCGTTTACAAATGGCTTTAAAATCACAATAAGCACATTTCTTTGTATCTTCTGTCTGTGTGAAAGGCTCATTCTCATCGAATATTTCTTTTAATAGTCTTTGCAGACGTTCTCGGAATTCATCTTCAAAAAAGGCAAAGTTGTTGACCGGAATCTTCGGTTGGCGTGGCTCTCCCATTTCAATGACGGGCGAATAGCTTTCAGAGGCTGCCCGATGGATGTAGAGAAGGGAAGGAGCTACTTTCAGAGACTGCTGCCGGCTCATAATGGCAGCATACAGGAAAGTCTGGAAGATATAGTTGGGACGCGTTTCCGACGGAGTAAACAGTTGCTCGATGTTGGCAGGCGTCTTGGGGCTTCCTCCGGTTTTATAGTCTACAATACGCAGGGTGGTGTCTTTGGCATCCATACGATCGATGGTTCCTCCCAATCGGAGGGTGATCGGACCTTGACCGGTCTGAATCGTTATCTTTTCGGCAACAGGTTTTTCCATGGCGACCATTTCGAAGGGGGCGTATTGCAGGTCATTCCTCAGCAGTTGTTTCAGATAGGAGACGATTACTTTGGAGTTGATGAGTTGTACGCCATTATATTCGGGCTTTTCGTCTGCCGGAACCTTGAAAAGCTCTTGCTTGAAAGCGAGGTCAACATAGTTTTGTAGTTTGACTTCGTTGCGCAGCAAGCGTTCCAACTCTTCTTTTTGTATTATTTTCCTGTTAGCGGTCAGGTCTGTATAAGCTAATTGGGCGGAGAGGTGGAAGATGGTTCCGAACAATGCGGAGTCGATTTCCGCACTGACTTCGTCCGGTGCTTTTAGTCTGGCTACATAACGGTAATAGAATTTCAGCCGGCAATCGAGATAGGCGTTGAGGGCTGAAGGAGAAAGTATATACGATTGGGGATTCGAACAGTCATAAGAGCAGCGAAGTCGTTCGAATACTTCCGGAGTTTTCTCTATGCTGATATCTGTTGTACCTTGAGGAGATTGTCCGGCTTCAAGATATTCGCGGGTAATCTTGTGAGGCCCTTCTACAAGCAATTGTAACATGAAACGGGATTCTTCTCCACGGTTCAGCCCATTGGAAGAAGTGTTGTAAAGCAAGGTGATGTTTTCCGCCCGTTGTATCAGTCGGTAGAAATAATAGGCATAGACCGCATTTTTGTGTTCGATGGTGGTCATACCGAAAGCTTTCCGGAGGTTATAGGGAATAAAGGAAGAATCACCTCCTGATTTAGGCAATTGTCCTTCGTTGAGAGAGAGAAGGATGATATTGCGAAAGTCAAGGTTACGGGTTTCCAGTACTCCCATGACTTGCATACCAATGGCAGGTTCACCATGGAAAGGAATGTTGGAGGCGGTCAGCACTTTGCTGACCAGGCGTCTTAGTGTGTCGGTGCGTACATTCAGCTCTCCGGTTTCTATCAGGCTATAGAGACGGTTGATGGTGGTATAGCTCTTGAAGAGGGATTCCCGGTAAAGTTGGTTGAAGATATCGTTGTACTCGCTTTCTTCCCGATAGAGAAGGGAGATGTCTTTGATTAATTCGGTCAGGTAGTCGCATAGCTCCTTGATGCCGCTTCGGGGAGTGAAAAGTTTGATTAGGAAATCATCCATTTTCAGTTCTGAAGGGAGCGGGTAGAAGCGGTTAGTCTTGGTCAGTTCCCGTTCCAGAGGTTCAGCGTTGATGGATAGCTGACGGGTATATGGGTGCTTCAGTATAGCGGATACGGTTTCGTAGGTGAAACGTCCGGTAGCGGTACGGTAGCCGTTCGTTTGTAATTCCATAGCGGCATTAATAAAGCTGTATACCGGAGTTTGTGCAAGCGGGAAACCCATCGTGATGTTGACGTTCTTCACTTCTTGCGGGATGGAGTGGAGTACGGGAAGCAGCAGGGCTTCGTTGCAGAGGACTACGGCGTTCTCTTTTTCTTCGTTGGCAGTGGAAAGAGTACTTTGTACCCATTCCGGAAGAAAGCGGGCTTGCGCGTTCTCGGTAGAAGCGGAGATATAGCGTATGTTCTTCGGCTTCCGTAGAGTGTCGAAACAACTTTCGGGCAATTCATTCGGGAATCGTTTCAGATTACGGTTGATGAATTCTCCGGCTTCGTGTTTGGCTATTTGCTTGGTATAAAAGAGATCGTAATCCCAGTAGAACATGGCTTTATCCGCATCTTGTAATAGCTGGAAGAATTTGGTCTCTACTTTATTGAGCACGTTGAAGCCGACAAAGATGTATTTGTCATATTTCAGTCGGGTGGTATCGAGTTGCTCGATTACATTGCGATAGAGCATTCCTTCGTAGGCTATTCCGAGTTCCGCTAAGTTTTCACGGTAGCGGTGGTAGATGGTACCCAGTTTGTCCCAAAGGGAGATAAACTTCTCTTTGAGTACGGTACGGCGCTCGATAGAGAAGTTTTGGAAGAACTGTTGGATTGCTTCTTCCTGCTCTTTATCAAGGAATTCGTAATCGTCCATCAGATTCTTCAGGTCCTGCAAGTTACTGAAGAGTTTGTCCGCATCTACCAGGTTTTTATCTACATCGTCGAAATCGCTGATGAGCAGCTCGCCCCAAAAATAGAAGTCGTCCAGTGTTTCCTGACTTTCTGTTTCTTCACGGAATACTTTATATAGTTCGCAGACCAACCGGATAGGGTCACCCGCTTTCTGTACAGATAACTTCCGGAACAGGTCGCTGATACTCATTGCGGCAGGAGACCAGATCGGTTGGTCGGATTCTCCTGCCAGATATTCGTTGAAGAATAAGTTGGCACGCTTGTTAGGGAAGACGAGTACTGTACGGGACAGATCGTTTCCTATCTTGGTATATAAATCATGAGCGACTAGTTGGAGAAATGATTGCATATCAGTTATAAGTTTTTTCTATCTTAGATATTTGTTTATTGTTGCCTGAACATTACAGGGATTGTGAAGCGGACGGCAACTTTCGTTCCGTCATCCAGTTCTCCCGGTTTCCATTTAGGCATAAGACCGACAATACGTAATGCTTCTTTATCTAAATATGGATCTACACTACGTACCACTTTAGGTTGAATAATATTCCCTTCTTTGTCAACGATAAATCGAACGATGACGCGACCTTGTCCCATGTCTCCTTGGGCTATTTCGGGATATTCTATGTTTGCACTAATGAATTTCATTAGTTCTTGTGCTCCTCCCGGAAATTCGGGCATGACAGCAGCTACTTCTAATACGTCGGTAAGCGAGTCTTTTTCAGTAAGCGAGTCTTTTACTGTTATTATTTCGCCTGATATAGGGGTAATCTCAATTAATCCCATGTCTTGGGGTAGTTCAGGTAATTCTTGTTTGTTTACTGTATCTTTCTCTACCATAGGTATAGTATCCTCTACAGGAGTCGGGCATACTTCTCCAAACATTACACTTGCATTGGTAGAGTCACTGATAGTTTCCTGACTAGTCCCTTTATTAGGAGAACTACTACATGAAGTCATTGGTGCCATTGCTACCAGTCCGGCAGATATACCTAATATAGTTATGGCTTTTCCAGCCATCCGTTTACGTTCCAGCTGTTGTTCCAGATAACGTACTTCGGCTTCGCACTTGGGACAAGTGCCTAGACAGTCACCTTGATATTGACACTCGGAAGTAATAAACTCAATATCATTAGCTTCTGCTATTTGTCTGCGGATATCCTTCAATATCCTGCAGGTTTGTTTTCCTCGTTTCATGGCTGACAATTATTAGGTGTTTTATAAGTAAACCGATCGAATTGGGTGATTCCCATTTCTTTCAGTAAACGGATGCTATAATCGACGTCGTTCTCTGTATTGTATGCGGGAATGACGGGGGTACGAACAATGATTTGTTCGTTTTTTCCGTGATCAATCAAATATTGAAGATTATGCAGGACTTTTTCATTGTCTTTTCCGGTGTACTTTTGGTATATGGCATTATTAATGTCTTTGATATCGATGATATAAGAATCAACAACAGGTACTAGTTTCTCTATATTCTCTTGTGCTACATTGAGTGACGTTTCTACGGAAAGCTGCCATTCCTGTCCACAGAGTTGACGGAATTCATCAATGAAATCGCTCTGTAAACAAGGTTCTCCGCCTCCGAATGTAATGCCTCCGTGAGTAGCGAGAAAATATAACTCATCCTGTTTGACTTCCTCATAAAGCTGCCCGCAGTCATAGTGCTTCCATATATCTTCTGAGTGTAGAGATTGCGGATTGAGGCAATATTTGCAGCGCAGCGGGCAACCATGGAAGGCCACTAGAGTAGTGACTCCCTCTCCATCAGTACTGAGCCGATGGCGGCTAATTCCTATGAGCGGTGCGGCTTTCATTATTTCACTTTTACAATTAGCTCTTCATCTACGTACCACAGGTAGCCGGTGATATTTTTATATCCCATCTTAGTAAGCAGTTGCATATATCCTTTTACCTGTTTGTTATATTGGAGGTTCTCTTTACCGAATTTGAAGTCAACTACAACTACTTGACCGTCTTTCATCATTACACGGTCGGGACGTCGGGTTTGCAACACCCCTTTTTCTTTGTAAATGATGGCACATTCGTTGAACAGGGTCCATTCCCCCGAATACCAGTCTTGAATCTCCGGGGAGGAGAATGCTTTTCGGGCTACTTCCCGTATTTCTTCGGCCTTTTCGCTGCTGGCGATGACCCCTTCGAAAATGAGGCGCTCAATAGCCGGATCAATATCTTCTGCTGTTTCTATGGCAGAAAATAGCGTGTGCAGCATACGTCCGCGATGAATGAAACGGTCATCCGATTCTTCTTCCTCGATCCCCTGAATGAAATCGGCGGAGCGGTTGGATTGACGGAATTCAATCTCATGACGCATGGACTCCATGTGGACAGGCAACTTATCCGGCTTCTGAGTCAGTTTATTGGTCGAAGTTTTTGCTTTTTCTTCTTCCGAAGGACAGAGTTCTCCTTGTTCATAGCAATCTTCCTCCCAGTCGAGGCCTTCTTTGAGGGCAACTACAGGCAGTGTATTGGCCAACAGTTCGGACATAGTTCCTTTTTGTCCTTTCTTGCTCCAGATGATCAGATTCTTTCCGGCACGGGTGAAGGCTACATAAAGCAGGTTGAGATTGTCCACCCACAGTTGAAGACGTTCCAGCAGATAATCGTTCCCATAGATGGATTCGGCCATTTGTGTCGAGTAATTGATGGGAAGGATATCCATGGCATTGAACGGAGCTTCCTGAGGGGCACACCATACCAGTTGGTTATTCGTTTCATTCTCCAGTTTCCAGTCGCAGAAGGGAAGGAGTACTGTATGAAATTCCAATCCTTTGGATTTGTGGATGGAGAAGATTCGGATACCTTCCACTTCACCGCTGGGAATGGTTTTGCTGCACAGCGTCTCATCCCAGTAGCGGATAAAACCGTCGAGCTCCGAGGAGTTACTTTGCAAATAATCCGTTACGGCATCGAAGAAGGCAAACAGATAGGCATCCTGTTCTTCAATGTGACTCATTTCGAAGATGCTGAATAGTTCTTCCAGCAATTCGTAGAGAGGCATAAGACGGAGTTCTTTCTGCTTTTCAAGAAATGCGGGCGGCAGATAGTTTTCTATCGGAAGGAGCAGAAGGGTGTTCCAGTCCAGATTCTTTTGCAGAACTTCGTTCTGATAGGCTATTGCCAGTTGGGCCCGTGCAATTTTATTGCTCTCGTCGGATAGAAATCGCAGTGCGTCTATCATCATGCAGATGGCAAGAGAGGCATCGAGGCGGAAGGCTTCGTCTGATACAATTTTATAATGTAACTCTTTGTCGAAGTAGTCCGCGATGCGGGGAATACTTTTGTTCTTGCGTACAAGGATAGCTATGTCATTCAGCCGTACACCGGAAGAAAGCAGATGCTCTACTTCTTCACCGAGACTTATCAGCGTCTGGTCTGTATAGTCATGCGCTTCGTCCGGTTCCAGAAAAGTGGCTTTGACATATCCTTTCTGTACACTTCGCGGAGATTCCTGTACCACATCGGCATAGGCTTTCTGAAGATCATCGCAATCTTTGCCCAACTGTTTTTTGTATACTTCGTTCAGGTAATTTACGGCAGCAGTGAATATTTGGTTGTTGAACCGGATGATATTGGTCTCACTTCTCCGGTTGGTGGCTAAGGTCTTTACCTTGATGGGGAAATGCTCGATGCGGTCGTTCAGACCGTTAAGGATTCCCCAGTCACCGTTTCGCCAGCGGTAGATGGACTGTTTGACGTCTCCTACTATCAGGCTGTCTGCTCCTTGTGAAAGCCCTTCGAGCAGGAGCAGTTTGAAATTTCCCCATTGCATCCGGCTGGTGTCTTGAAACTCGTCGATCATGACATTGCGGATGTTGGTTCCTATCTTTTCGAACACGAAAGAGGAATCTCCGTCCTTAACCAGTTGATGGAGCAGGGCATTGGTATCTGATAAAAGGAACCGGTTGTTGTCATGGTTCAGCTGTCGCACTTCTTCGTCGATATTGGCGAGAAGCTGTACCTTGTTGAGATGCTGCAGGGAAAGCCGGCAACTATTTAGCAGGAGATTGTTTTTAGAACGCAGCTTCTCCGCATCCTCCAGTATCTGCATCAGGCTGGATTTCGCAAGATCAATAATATCGGCAAACCGTGGAGATGTTTTAGTAGCCCAGTGTTTGGCATCTTCCAGGCATTTCTCTACAGTGGCATTGCGGATGTCATTACTTAGAATGCCATTGTTCAGCTTACGGAAATAGCTGCCGATTCCCCGTGAACCGTTTTTTAGTTCATCTGCGGTAAGGGCGTGTCCTTCCAGTTCTCCTTCAAACTGGTCATAGAATCCTTTCATTTGCTCCAGGATTTCTGTTTCCAAAGCTTTCAGCTGCTTGCGGTATTCTTTGATGGTATCCGGATTGCGGAGGCGCTGGCGGAGACCTTCACCTTTTTCTATATATCCTTCGTCGAAGATGTTGCGCCCGAAATTTTTGACTTCATCCGATACATTCCAGCGTTTGTCATCAGCTATTCGTTCGTTGATGTAGTCTAACAGCCATGCGAGGACAGGAGAGGTGGGACCCAGTTTCTCAATCATGCTGTCCACCGCATCACTGAGTACTTCCGCATTGTTCAGTTCGATATTCAGATTCGGACTGAGTTCCAGCTCACGAGCCAGATTGCGCATGACGGACTGGAAAAAAGAATCGATGGTTTCTACACGGAAACGACTGTAGTCGTGCAGCATATATCCGAGGGCGATTCCTGCGGCTTCCCGTATTTCCTGTTCTGTCCTCTTTGTTTCTTCTTTGATGCGGTTCAGGTAGGCCTCGGAATCTTTGTCACCGATCTGAATGCCGTATAGCTGACTGAGAATACGTTCCTTCATTTCTGCTGTTGCCTTATTGGTAAAGGTAACAGCGAGAATCTGTCGGTAGGCACGTGGATTCAGTACCAGCAACTTTATGTATTCCACTGCAAGGGTAAAGGTTTTGCCTGAACCTGCCGAGGCTTTATAGACTAGGAGTTCACTCATGCTTTTGATATGAATTGTTTCATGATTGTTTGAATATGTCAAGCCCGAAATAAAGAATAAATAAAGGCAAATAGTCTTTTAGGGCAATGCGTAATAGCTTTAAAGCCTGTCCGATACGATAGTTAACGGTTTGGGGAGAGACGTTCAGCTTTTCTGCAATTTCTTTATGGGTCATCCGGTGATTACGATTCATTTCGTATGCTTCCCGATAATCTTTGGGAAGCTGTTTCAGAGCATTCTCATAAAGGCGGAACAACTCATTTTCCAGATAAAAGTCAGGATTGTCGAATTCTTTCTCGAATTTTTCTGTAATCTCCTGATGTACTTTTCGTCTGATCTCGAAATGGGAAATACGGTTCAGAGCTTTGTTTTTGACAATAGTAAAGAGAAGCGTTTTCAATGTAAGCTCTTCCATAAGGTTACAGCGGTTTTCCCATAACCACATCATCGTGTCCTGTACAATCTCCTCAATCTCCTCCTGCTCGCTGACATATTGCGAACAAAAGGCGCACAATCTACGGAAATAATGCCTGTAGACAGCGTCGAATACATATTCTTCGCCTGCTTTCAAGGCATTGATGATAGATTTATTATTGTTAATATCTAGGTATATAGGAGGTTGTTGCATTCTTCATTATTTTTTATGCAGAGCAAAAATAATGAAAGCAATGAAAGAAACGAAATAAAACGGGAGAAAATATTTTTTTCTTTTTTAGTTTAGTATATTTGCGCTGCCAACTGTATTAATAACAGAGGTATTATATTTTTTTATAGTAAAAGGATGATTGAACATGGATGAATCTATCTTGATGAACTACCTGAGGGGAGGATGCAATGACGAAGAATGTCAGCAGGTAGAACTATGGTGTGAAGAAGCACCGGAAAACCGACAAATACTAGAGCAGCTATATTATACCCTTTTTGTAGGCGACCGTATGGCAGTGATGGATGCTGTAGACACAGAAGCGTCACTGACGAAGTTTAAGTCGCTCGTACGTGAAAAGGAGAAAAAAGCCAAGCGAAGAAGTATATCGGTTCGATGGGGACGTTATGCGTCCGCGGCAGCCGCTTTTCTGGCAGGTCTTGTTTTCGCAGGCGGAATTGCGTGGGGATTGCTTTCCAATAAACTTTCTGATTATACAGTGATGACTACCGGTGGACAGAGAGCGCAAACAGTGCTTCCGGACGGTAGTAAGGTTTGGCTGAATGCATCTACGAAGCTTATTTACCGTAACTCTTTCTGGAGTACGGATCGTCAGATTGATTTGTCGGGTGAGGCTTACTTTGAAGTGGCTCGTGACAAGCATGCTCCATTCATTGTAAATACGAAGCATATTAAGACTTGTGTATTGGGTACAAAGTTTAATGTACGGGCACGTGAAGAAGAGGACAGGGTAGTGACCACTCTGTTACAAGGTTCTGTACGAATGGAATCTCCGCGAACCGTCAATAATGGCTATCTGCTGAAACCGGGACAAACGTTGAACATTAATACAACGACCTATCAGGCTGAATTAATAGAATATGCCGAGCCGACCGAAGTTCTTCTGTGGATTAACGGAAAATTGAAATTTAAGCAACATTCATTGCTGGAGATTACAAATATTATGGAGAAACTGTATGACTTGAAGTTTGTGTATGATGACGAAAGTCTGAAGACCGAACGGTTCACCGGTGAATTCTCTACTGATAATCTTCCGGACGAAATATTGAATGTATTGATGCATACAAATCACTTCAGCTATAAGAAGGAAGGACGGATTATTCGATTGTCTAAAAAATAAAGAGGATAAAGAGAATGTTAAAAAAAGGTATGTCGCCCAGCGACATACCTTTTTAAGTTTTATTCCAGCCCTATTTCATCTACGAATATAAATGCCGGTCTTCCTTTACCCCAATGCCATGCCGGTATGTTATATTCCGGACGGGCTGCTATTTTTACATAACGTGCCTGCACTGTATCGAAAGAAAGTTCATGGGTATAGATGCCATTCTTATCTTCCTTACTGACGGCGGGGTAAACTTCGGATTTTACTTCTTTATACTCTTTCCCATCGTTTGATACGGCTACGGAAAGTTCGCGTAAATCAAGAATTTCTTCTCCTATTTCTACGTAGGTGCGTACCCATGCTTTGCTTATCGGAGTCTCCTGTTGCAGGTCAATCACTGCTTCAAGGTCGTTCTGATAGAAGGCAATCCATCGTCCGGTACGGTAATTTCTGCTTCCTGCCAGTCCGTCAATGAGTGTATTCTTTCCTTCGAATTTATACTTTTCATTGATGGGCTGCTGCATGGTGATCGGCTTCATGGTGGCTTTGTTGAATTTGATATCCTCTTTCAACACAGCACTACTGCCATTGGGACGGATAGTGATTGCTTTCAGTGTGCAGCTTTGACCGATTTTCAGCGTGTCCGTGTATATATTGGAACTGGCTGTAGGTTCACTGCCATCGAGTGTATAGTAGACCGGAGTATTATCAATAGTAGATAAGACAACATTCAATACGTTGGCTTCGGTATCAGGGATATATTGGGACTTTACCTGGAAGATATGTTTGGCATAGTTATATTGATTGATGTCATAGACAGCGATCAGTCCGGGCAATCGTTTCAGGAAATCCGCATATTCTTTTTTCTTCGGCATAGTCCACTGTATTTCTGATAATGCGGCCATACGGGGTAGTTCCATATATTCTACCTGACTATAAGTAGGGATATATTCCGTCCATAAATTGGCTTGTACGCCCACGATATGCTTAGCTTCTTCAGGAGTGAGTATCTGAGGAACCGGTTCGTAGCTATATACCTTTTCTAAAGGTACATACCCTCCGATAGCAGGCGGTTCATTGTCTGTATCCATGGTCTGATAGTAATCGAAGTACAGGAATGAACTGGGTGTCATGATTGCGTCGTGTTTATGCTTCACTGCTTCAATTCCTCCTTCTATGCCCCTCCATGACATGACAGTGGCATTGGGTGCCAGTCCTCCTTCCAGTATTTCTTCCCAGCCAATGATCTGACGTCCTTTGCCGTTAAGAAACTGTTCCGCATAATTTATGATATAACTCTGAAGTCTTTGTTCGGCTGTGTGACCTTTATCGGCTTTTAGCCCCAGTTCCTTGATACGTGCCTGACATTTCGGGCATTTCTTCCAACGTACCTTCGGGCATTCATCACCACCGACATGAATATATTCGGATGGGAAAATATCTACAATTTCATTCAGGACATCTTCTATAAATGTCAGTGTCTTGTCATTTCCTGCACAGAGCACATCTTCTGATACTCCCCACATTTTCCATACTTCATAGAGGCCGCCCGTGCAACCCAATTCGGGGTAAGCAGCAAGCGCAGCCTGCATATGTCCCGGAAGGTCAATTTCCGGTATTACTGTGATATGGCGTTCCTTTGCATATTTTACAATCTCCCTAGCTTCATCCTGTGTATAAAAACCACTATAGGGAATGCCGTCATATTCTCCGGAATTATGTCCGATGACTGTCTCCGAGCGTTTGGAACCGATAGTGGTCAACTCCGGACGTTTTTTGATTTCAATTCTCCATCCCTGATCATCGGTCAGATGCCAATGAAGACGGTTGATATTGTGTAAAGCCATCATATCAATAAAGTGTTTGACAGAGTCGGCCGGGAAGAAATGGCGTGAAACATCTAAATGTACTCCGCGATAGGAGAAACGTGGATAGTCGTTAATTTCGGCAGCAGGAAGGCTTATGTCTCCTTTGTTTGTAATTGGGAGTGACTTCCGTAAAGTCTGTATGCCATAAAAAGTTCCTGCTTCTGAAGTACCTGTGATGGTTACGTTGTCTTGGGTTACTTTTAGTTGATATGCTTCGGCATTGTCTGCATTCAGACCTGTTGCTAAGATTATTGCGTTTGAAGTGACTGGCTCGTCAGTGACTTTCAGCTTTTTGCCGGACATCTGATGAATGTATTCCGCCAACAGATTTGCATTTTGCTGCATTTCCTTGTTATCTTTCGGATAGACGATGGAAGTACGGTCATTTAGTACAAAGTTTCCGGTCGTAATTTTGATTTCCTGAGGCAGAGGAATAACTTCGTAGTTTGCCTGCTGAATAACTCCTGAAGAACAGGAAAATAGTCCACTGCATAAAAGAATGACTCCTAATAGATGATGTTTTTTCATTTTATCTAATTTATGTTTGCTAAAGGTGGATTGTAGCTCTATATAAAAACAAGAGCAAACTTATACATTTTTCTTGTAAGTCTGCTCTTGTCCGGTATTTTATTGATGGAAAACTTATTCCATACACTTATTCCCAAGAATATATATAGAATCTTGTAATATCTACACGACCGGGAACAGTGATCATCTGATACTTCAGATAGCGTGTTTTGACACTTTCTTCAAATGTGATAGTCTGAGTTCCTCCCTTTGTAGTCCATTGACCGATGGATACCCATTTTTCGCCATCTTCAGATGTGAATATCTCGACTTTCGTAGGAGCATATCCAGCTCCCCAATGTCTGGTTTGAATGCCTGTCAGAGTTTTCACTGTTTTTAGGTCAACAGTCAACCAGAAAGGTATTCCGTTGGTCGCAACATCACTGCTTCCTGTTCCTGCGACCGAGTTTGATTCAGGATTTTCTACTCCTTCCATAAAGGTGAAGATCCAGTCTTTAGCATTGGTGAGCAGTACATTCTCCTTTTTCCTTTCAGCGCTTTTAGAGATTTTCAGCACTATCTCCTGATAGTATGCTGCATTGGCAACATCTGTTGCTGTTGATTCTATACCTGTTATTTTTATTCTCAGAGTATAGTTTGCCTCTCCTTTGATACTTTCCAACTCATCCCAGTCCGTAATACTTAAGGTAATAGGTTCTGAAGCTGTAGCATTTGCCTTTATTACGGCTGTTTTGGAAGTTAAGTTGATCTTATCTGCTGAGATTCCATCACAGGTAGCGTCAATATTTACATTTATATCCTGGGCAACAGCTTTTTGTGTTGTAGCCATAAACTGAAACTCAACACTGCCTTCAATACCTTCTTCTTCCACATGCTTTAGTGTAAACGAAGGAGTCGGTCTCAAATAATCTGCCGGCAATAAAGAAACATAGCTCATATCCCATTCGTTGACCGAATCATCATCGCTGCAAGATGAGAAGAAAGGGATCATTGCACTCATGAGTGTAATGATTATTGATTGAAATACTTTATTCATAGTAACTATATTAAAATTGTACCATCATTTTATTTCCATGGAGTAGCTTCATCTGTAGACAGAATCTTATCTATCCACACAGGAGTGACTGTTGTGGTAATAGTATGCCCTTTACCGGTAGTATCTTCAAATACATTACCTTTACCTTCATTGAATCTCCAATAAGCTTCTAATCCCGGAGATTTTGGACTTGTGATAGTCATGTTGTTCTGAATCTGAATTTCCGACCGGCATACAGACCAGATACGGGCTTCACTTACCAAGATTTTACATCCGCTCCACCAGCTACCGCCACTGAACCAACTCATATTACCAAATATACAAGGCCCGCCGGCAACGTCTTTTGAACCTCCGTCTTTACCGTTAATATAGATACGATATTTAGAACCGTTGTATGTCACAGCAAGATGTTGCCACTTATTAGGTTCGAAAGAGTAGGTCGGATTCAGATAGGTTTCATGAGTCTGAATCTGAACTAATGAGTGAGCTTTGTGGTCACTATTGTCGCTTTGCGGATCTTCGAAACGCAATAACAAGCTCTTGCCGTCGCTGCCGGATGTGCTGAATACTGCACGGTTACGATTGGCAGTATTGCTTACCTGGAAACGAACTTCGACAGTAAACTCGTTGTAGGTTTCAGGAGCTTCAGAGAATTTCTGGGCTACGAGTTCTGTACTTCCAACAAATTGCGGGGCGGAAAATTCCATGATACTATTGGCAAGAATCACCAAGCTACCGGTAACAGGCATTACATCAATACTACCTTGTTTTGCTACCAGGCGTACGGGTAAAGCATATGATTCACCGGATGCATTCATTTCCTCGGAGAATGCTTTGATATGTATGGAAATGGGATCTGCATTATAAGCGCCTGCTTTAATCGTAATATTGTCCGGAAGGGTGTAATGGGTTTCCGGCAATGCGATGTAGTTTGTACCATTAGCCTTGTTGTATGCGTCAAGAGCAGCCTGATCTATTGCCAGACTATAGCTGTTGTCTTTCTGTTGTGTATTGCTGATATGCGCGTTCAGTGTGACATTGGTTTCACCGCTGCCCATAACAGTCACTTTGGTGCTTGTTGCAGTTAAAGCTTCTTCGAAGAAGACGTGCGTGTCCAATGTACTATAATTCGCATCGTCACAGCCGATCCATGTACCGCCTGCGATAAGCGATATCAACAAGAAGTTTCTTATGTTTTTAATCTGTTTCATAGTGAATTAATATTTAATTAACGGTTTGGTAGAAGGATTCATAATCTGGATAGCTTTGCGTAGATTCTTGTATTCCGGATTTGTCGGATACTCTGCTTCCATATGATAGCTTCCTACTCCGCCTTTACGGAAACCATTTTTCGGTTGCCAGCGTGCCATTCCTTCCAAAGATTTCATGCTGTTGCCATAACGGTCGGTATAAGGATATCCGCCATCCATAGCAGCATCTACAGCCTCAAAGTTTTCGGTCATGATGGTCATCTTTGTGATTTGCTCTTCGGACATTACGCTACCGTAAGTCTGAACGAGTCCCGGACCTGCTACACCACCGTCTATCAGACGTTTGTCCAGATTGTTGTCATTACCGGGTTTATAGGCCTGAATGATAAAGTAATCAAAGTAAGGGCCTACATCGGGTCTGTTCTTTATACTTTGCGGTTCGCCGTCAATGATCAATAACTTGCCGGTTCCCGATTTAGGACCGAAGTGTTTGCCAAGTTCGTCTACGAATATGAACATTCTGTCATCGTCGTCCACAATGTTACCTTTATTACCATAGTTTGGTTCGTAGTCGATATCGAATCCGTCATAGCCGTATTTGTTGATCGTATCAGCGATAGCATTTGCATATTTGCGTATAGATGCTTCGACGGCTTCTTTATCAGACTCGTCCGAAGGCCAGCCCCAGAAATCATTAACAGCTTCCTGTTGGCTTGCGAATCCCATTGACTCCCAATTGTCATATATATGTTGTGGAGTGATCTGTGTACCTACCGAAGTGATGATAAAGCACATGGTGAAGCGAGTTCCTTTTACTTCTTGACAGAACTTGAGATCCTTCTTTTGCGCTTCTGTAATATTCGACCAATTCCCCCAGATGGAAACGACATCCACGCTATCCGGGATTCCTGCCATGCTGTTTACTAATGAAGCGCCTTCGCCTGTCCAGTTGCCGAACCATCCGAAAGCTTTGGGATGATCAGACTTTTTATATGCGCGCAGGGCTGCATAGTATTCTTCTGAAGGACCTTCGAAGTAATCTTTTGCTTCTGATTCTGTCCAGTCATTACAGCTCACCCATATTGGGGTGCTCAACGCTAACAATAAAAAATATAGTAAATAATTCTTTTTCATATTAATTCTAGTTAGGAGGTTATATTAATTAGTTTTTCCCCACGACAAATCTGTGGCTTCATTATCCGGACCACCATTTTTCAGATACGAAACACCTTGCTGATAATTGGAATGGTTGTTCTGTACTTCCGTGTAAGGGAATCTCAGACGACGCATACCACGCTTGCTGTCTACTCCTGATGGAGACAGATTGTCGATGCAAGGATAGAGTTCCGGATAACCGGTACGGCGATATTCAGCCCATGCTTCCAGTCCCAACGGATAGTTGGCTATCCATTTCTGAGTAATGATACGCTGAAGATTTTCTTCTTCATTGTTGTCATTCCATGCAACGGCAACGGTGTTGGAGATGGTATATGCATGGCCTCTGGGATCATTATTATGTGATACTGTCGGTTTTTCGGTATTTGTCAGATAATTGTCAGGCATTGTTGTGCCGTACTGTTCCATGGAGAGTTTGATTCCTTCTTCATAGTACTCTTTAGCCGATTTATTGCCGACAGACCAGTTCTTCAGTTTGCCTTCCGCACGGAGGAATGCTGTTTCAGCAGCGCAGAATACCAATAGCTTTGAAGTTCCTGTGATGGCCGGTATGGAATAACCTGCAACGTCACTTTTGGCAAAACCATCTTCTCCGGAGCGCATGCCCACATATTCCTGAGTGTGACCAGTGAATGTTGAATGGTTGAAGTATTTAGACATACGCGGATCACCGTATCCGTTCATATAATCAACGATATTGGCATTGACACGCAAATCACCCCAGCTTACAGCTGCCAATTGGTAAGGGTTTGTCTGCGAGCCGCAATCCATCATGGCATTGTCATTATTTGCTTCGATCAGTCCGGCTTCATGAGATGCGGCAGCTTCCGCATTTTCTTTTGCCATCTCCGGATATGCTGTACTGATGCGGATAGCCACCCTCAGTCGCATGGAATTTGCGAGTCTTGCCCAGTTGGCATAATTGCCGCTGAATATAGGGTCGTTGCTGGCGAGCGGTGCGTTACCATTGGTATCTTTGTAATAGTTATAGAGTACGTTGGCAGCGCTTGCAAAATCTTCCATTATATTCTTATAGACTTGTTCTTCTGTGTCATAAGCTACATAGAAGTTACCTTTTTTCACTTGACTGTAGGGCATCGGACCGTAACAATCGGCAACACGCAGCATGGTTATGGCCCGTATCATACGTGCAAAAGCATAATAGTGCCCGCTTTCATTAGTTGCTTCCTGTATCTGGAAGAAATTACCGTATATTTTCTCGAAATTAGTATTCCAGGGACCTGCATTCCAGGCATCACTTTGATTGAATGTGCCGAAGTTAGTGCCGCTCCATACATTCGCACATGTCAGATAGCCTCCTAACTGACCGACCATCTGATCCATCATCTGCGAGTCATTCTGTTGAATGTTTACGATCGTCTCAATCATTGACTTCATCAAAGTAGAAGGGTCAGCTTCATGAATCTGGAATTGATTGGTGTTGTATTCTTCAAAATTACCGGTACAACTCCCGGCAACTAATACCAAAGCAGTACCGACTGTTATATTTCTTAGATATTTCTTCATAATAATTTTCTCATTAATTTAGAATTGTACTTTTACATTAAATCCTATATTGCGCATGCTCGGTTGCATGAAGTAGTCCACATTCATATAGTAATTACTGGATGTAGAAGCAGACAATTCAGGGTCAAACGGTGCTTTGCAATAGATCATCCACAGGTTGCGTCCTACAAGCCCGAAGGTTACATTGGCTACATTGTTCAGCCATTTCTTGGGAAGTGTATAGCTAAGACTGAGTTCCTGAAGACGGACATTGGTGGCACTGTATAAATAGTATCTTCCGTAACCGCCTTCACCGGTACCGATGGTCTGATAGTATTTCTGTGTATCTACTTTTCCGTTATTCATTGGTACACCTTTATTGTCACGTGCATTTGCCGTGATACTTGATACGCCATAGTAGTCCAGAACACCTTGCGTGGCTGAGTATGCCAGACCACCTACACGTGCGGAAAGTACGACTCCCAGATTGATTCCTTTGTAAGTGAAATTGTTGGTCCAGCCTAAATTATAGTTGGCGTTCAAATTTCCGACTTTGGTAGGAGTCTCTGCCGTATGCATACTAAGTCCTCCGGTCTGAGCATCCACTTTTATATTTCCGTTATTATCTTTGGTTAATTCATTGTACACGTATATGTCGGTCATTGTACCTCCTTCTGTCAAGATTACTCGGGGAGCTACATTCTCTTTACCAAGCCATCCTACAGGCATGTTTGGCATATCGATCAGTTCGCCCGTTACAGGGTTGGTGCTACCGCCTGCCAGACGTTTTACCTTGTTGCGGTTCAGAGTGAAAGTAGCATTTGATGCCCATCTGAATCCTGCCCATTCGTCGGTGAAGCCGAGCGCCAGTTCGATTCCTTGGTTTTGTACATTACCAGTCTGAACGATTGCCTTATTATATCCGGAGGAAGAGGGAATATCTACTTTAAATGTCTGGTTTAAAGTATTGGAACGATAATAGGTTGCGTCCAGATTGAAGCGGTTTTCCCAGAACTTCAAGTTCAGACCGATTTCCCATGATTTGGTTTTCTCCGGTTTCAGATTGTCCATCGGGTAAACTGTCGGGTTTGCCCAGTTGTGAGTCTGGCTGTTATATTCATATCCCGGGTTAGTCAGGTAGCGGTCGAAAGAAGAGGCTACAACTGTGTAAGAACCACGTACTTTTGCATAAGATATGATTTTAGGCAGAGCGAACATTTCCGTCAGTACAGCCGATAAGCCGACAGAAGGGTAGAAATATGAAGACTGATTGGAGAAAGCCAGTTTGGAATCCCAGTCATTACGTCCGGTCAACGTGAGGTAAAGTTGACTTCTCCATCCTAATTCGACATTAGCGAATATACTTTGTACTTCGTCATCGTATCCGTCCGGTAGTGGTTTATAGTTTGCAGCGTAATTAATATTATTCAGTGCAAAGAAGTTAGGTATAATCAGGTCACCAGCAAAGCCGATTGTCTGCATGGAAGTGTGATAAAGTGACATACCTATATTGGTATTCAGACGGAAATCTCCGAATGTTTTATCAACAGTAGCCATTAAATCGGTATATAAAGAACGTTCCTGACGCATAGCATCTTCAAAACCACCATTGACAGAGCAGAAAGTGGCAAGTGTTGAAGCGTATTTTTCTGTTTTGTTACGATAATCCGAGTTGTCCAAATTGACACGTCCGGTGATATTTAACCAGTCTGTAACTTTCCATTTCAGAGAGGCATTCAGCATATAGCGTTTTTTGTCAGAGGTACGTCTGATGCGGTTTTGAGTCCAGTAAGGATTCTGCAAAGACAGTCCGCCGTCGCCATAAGGCCAGTATTGTTTCATAAATCCGTAATTTGTATCGTAACGTTCGTACAGGCGGATTTCATCAAAATTATCTCCGCGTGGAAACAGATACAAAGCGGGTAGGGGATTGTAATATTGTCCCTGAGATACCATATTGGTATTATTCTGTATGATATATTGCGCACCGATATCCAGTGTCAGCTTATCATTCAGGAAGTTAGTTGTATTGCGTGCGGTAAAGTTATAGCGGTTGTAGCTGTTATTTGGTAAAATACCATCTGAATTTGTCGTGGAAGCTGAGAAGTAAGTCTGATTTTTATCGCTTCCTGTCGATAATGTAATGGAGTTTATAATATTACTACCGGTATTGAAGAAGTCTTTCGGATCATATCTTTTATCTGTCAGATCTCCCCAGCTGAACAAGCCTGAACTTGTTCCGTATCTGTTCTGCATCTCAGGCATAATATATGCCTTGGAGAAGGTCGTACTATTGGAAACAGTAAGTGATATCTTTTCTTTTTTCCCTTTCTTTGTGTTAACCAGGACTACTCCATTGGCTGCGGCAGAGCCATAAAGGGCAGCAGCTGACGGTCCGGTCATCATACTTATACTTTCTATATCGTCCGGGTTTAAGTCTGCTACTGCATCAGAACCACCCATTGATCCGTACTGACCGTCACCACCACTTGAACCTGTGTTAAACATAGGTACACCGTCAATCACATATAAAGCATTGTTATTCTTGGTCAATGACTTCATACCACGCATTACAACACGTGTAGCACCACCGGCACCTGTAGCACCGCTGCTTATCTGCACACCGGCTACTTTACCTGCAAGCGAATTGATAAAGTTGGCATCTTTCACCGCTGTTAAAGCTTCTCCCTTTACTTGCTGTACATTATAACTCAACGCTTTTTGTTCACGTTTGATACCCAACGCAGTAACTACTACTTCGTCCAAGGTTTGCGTGTCTTCACCCATTGTGACTTTTAGGGGTTGGGCGTTGGCAAGCGTGATTGATTGGGAGATATGCGGAGTAGTATGAGAGAAGAACATCTCATACTAAATATAACCATTGATATTTGTATTTGATAATTTGTATATTTGTGTAAATATATGAATTGTTGAGTGGATAGTTCTGTCTCTTTATTTATGTTGTTATTATTTACAATGTATAGTAAAAACAAAGGCTGCCTCATTCCAAAGGCAGCCTTTTCTATATGTACAATTTATTGTAGTTTGTTGCTATTCTTGCGGTGGGAATATAAACCCGTTCCCTTTGTTATCATCAAAAGAATAACTTGATGGCTTGGGTAAATTCTTACCATTCTTACTCCAGTCCCAAAGCAGAGTCTCATCCTCTGTAATTTCTCCGGTAGCACTATCCCTCTTCTTCCCATTCAATGGATAATAAAGCAGTAAATTGTCATCGTCAGGATTTACCATCTTCCATATATTCGAAGCTATCTCTTGCGAAGTTCTGGCCGTTTTCCAAAAACGAACCTCACGAATCAGCTCGTTTGAACCACCAATCCAAAAGCCAATCAATCCATAAGGACCTGTTCTGATTTCCCGGTCAGCAACCAGCACTCCGTTCACGTATACATAATTCTTTTGACCATCATATACGAAAGCTAACATATACCAAGTGTCAGGCTGTGCAGAGAATTTGTCAGCGGGAACATCAATCTGAGAGCTTCCCGTCTTAATTTGTAATTGATTAGGGTTAATAGTTACATCACCGAAACGAGTATAAATCTCATCCATAGGACCAGCATTGGCAACCAATTTAGTTCCACAAATAGAACGATTGTTACTTTTGTAACTAGCCCTATTGACCATAACTTCCATTGTCCATTGATCAACTTTGAAATCGTTAGGGAACATTTTATCATCCTCGCTCCCCGAACCACTTCCACTTGTACTTATCCGGAGCGCTTTTGTATTCACTCTTTGCTCAAGTACAAGTAAAGTCTCTTCTTGCCCTCTGATAATATTCACGTCACCTCCTGTAATACGTATAGGCAAAGCATAGTTACCTTCTAGTGAGAATTTTACATTCTTCAAAGAAATAGGAACATCCATCATTGCATAAAGAGGCATAAATGTTATTTTCTGTGAGATCTCATACATCTCTTTAGGAAGTACTATATAGTTAGTTCCATTTTTAGCATTATAAGCATCTAACTGAGCTTGATTACCAGCCTCCAATGTAACTTTTATTTCTTTAGTATCTTGAACAGCTAAAGCTACTTGCAGCCCTTTAATTTCCACATCTTTGCCTTCTTCCACAAAGCTTTGTAATACGCTGTTATTAGCTATATATACTCCTTGCTCACTTTGAAAATCATCCAAAGGATTTTTATATAACTCATTTTGACAACCTGTTAAGAATAACAGAACAGCTAAATAAATATTCTTTTTCATAATAGTCATTCTTTAATATTAATCGAACTTACCAGGATATACCTGATTACCAAAATACAAGGCTTTTCTCAACCATTTGTAAGGAGGGTCATTCGGGTAGTCATACTCCATATGATAAGTACCTATACCACCTATTCTCTTACCACTGGGCAAATCGAGTGTTGCATAGTCAAGAATCTGATTCCCTTCCATACTGTTCAATTCAGGACGCACACTTGTATAATAAGTTATGCCACCAGTTTTCCACCCTTGTTCAAATTCAACGGTAATAATTGTTTTACGCTCCCAGTCGTCCAGATTCGGTTTATTTATTTTATAAATTACAGAACTAGTACTTGATTCCCAGTATGCCTGATAGATGTAATGATCAACCAATTTTGAAGTTTCTGTAGATAAGAGATCCGGCTGACCATCCATAACTAACATTCTTCCAGCAGGACGTAGGCGGGCACTTAAAGTTTCAATGAAAACCTGCATCTTATTATTACCGCTAGGACTGATTGTCTGGTAGTTTGCTAAAGTTCCGGAATGTCCATATCCAGGTTCGTAGTCAATATCAAAACCATCAAGATTGTACTTTTCAATACTATCACAAATAGCATTTGCATATGCTTTTACTCCTTCAATGAAGTTTCCTTGTCCCTTTTCTTCTACCCAATATTGCGTTGCATTCAATCCTTTAGGAGTCAGCTGATCTCCCAAATCTTGAATAATCCAACATAATAATGCCTTTCCTCCTTTCACTTCCTGGAAGAATTTCAAATCTGCTTTCTGTTCATCAGAAAGGTAACCTCTTGTTCCCCAGAGAGATACAAAATCTACACTATCGGGTAACATCTTCAAATAATTTTGAGCGTTGTTTCCTTTTCCAGTCCAGTTACCAAACCAACCAAAGCCTTTCACATGAGGAGTTTTTCTATATTCTCTTATTTGAGCGAAATATTCACGCATGGTCGGTGTAAGATCTTCTTCAGTTTGGGCTTCTATTAGGGGAATCAGACGGTGCATTCCTTCTTGATTCTCAAAAACCTCTCTTTCTTCAGATGTCCAGTCAGAACAGCTTAGTATACTTAAGGCAGATATACCTATACACAAATACTTTAATAATTTCATAATTTTCTTTTCTTAAAAATGAATATCATTATTACTGATTAGGTTGTTTGGGCCTGTTTGAACGTACCCACCATAATTTAGTAGCTCCTATATCTCCACCTCCCAGCAATGTTGGAATTTCAGCCATATTAGGATTGGAATTATAGGCTGTAGGAGCAAATCTAAAGCGTTCAGGAACTCTGCAATCTTCTATTGAGGCGCCAATTCTTCCAGGAGCAACTTCATCCATAGGTTTCATTAAATATGGGAAACCGGTTCTGCGATATTCGGTCCAGGCTTCCACAGCGTTCGGATATAGTGCCAGATATTTTTGCGTAATAATTTTCTGTAACTGTTCTTCTTGCTTACTCAAATTTCCTGTGTAATCATCCCATTTGGGTGAAGTATTTCCAATGCTTAAATCATGGTTATAAGTGCCATATTTGTAATTACTACCAGTGAGTCCGGTTGGTTTACCTGTTCCTGACAGGTATGTGGCAACTCCACTGACTCCTTGCTCTTGAAATGAAATATTTATTCCTTGTTCATAGAACGTTTTGGGGTCACCACCTATCAAATTGTATAGAGCAGCTTCTGCTTTCAGAAAATAAGTTTCGGATGCTCTGAACCAATATAAAGGAGAATTGGAATCTACTTTCGGACGCGATGCAAATTTTGCAGAATATGAGGTTTCTGATTTAGATTTACTATTCGTCGGTGCAACCGGAAAATAACCTGTTTGCGCCCAACTGCCAGAACCATATGTTCCTTCAGTAAAATATGCACTTAACCTAGGGTCTTTATATCCATCCAAATATCCCCAAATAGTGGCGCCCATTCTTGTTTCGTTATATTCATTGACAGATGCTAACATTGAATTCAGCAATGGCATTTTATCAGAACTTTTGATCTTTGCTTCACTTGAAATATCTTCGATAACACCGCCATTTTTAGGATCTAATGCTTTCGTAATATATTCTTTAGCCAAAGTCTCATCTATAAAATGTACTCTGACAGCTATTCTCAACATTAATGAGTTAGCCAGTTTTACCCAGTTTTGAACATTGCCATTGTATATCAAATCGTACTGAGCCATCACACTATAAGATATTGTATTCAGCAATTCTACTGATTTTGACAGATCAGCCAGCATGCTTCTGTAAACAACTTCCTGGCTGTCGAATTTTGGCGCAATACTTCCATCACCTGCTGAGTTATAAGCAATAGGACCGAAAACGTCTGTAGCTCGCAACCATGCTATATTTCTGACAATATTAGCAATCTCCAATATAGCTTGTTCTGATGGGGAATCCGAATCTTTAGCGATTTCATATATTTCATTCCAGGGCAAAAAGATTTGCGAGTAAAAGTTCTGATATGCATAATTCATTCTACTATCTGTAAAATTCCAATTAGCCTCATTATTAAATCCCCAATTATTATTATTGCCAAAATAACCAATATAGTTACCGGAAGATATCAAATCAGTATTTTGTAAATCATTTCCAGGTCCAGTTGTCAAACTAGGTGAACCTATAGGGATCACTCTTTGCTGCATATTCATGAAACGGGCACCATATTTAAGAGGACCTAATTCCCCATCGGAGACACCGTAAGGATTGGTATTGACAGCTTCATAATCACAAGCTGACATAGAACAAAGTGCCAAAAGCAGAATTATATATTTTTTCATATTCAATTCCTTTATTTATTTTAGAATCCAAATTTCAAACTCAATCCATAAGTAGACTGGCTGGGTAACATAAAGTAATCGTATCCTTGACCAAAAGTACCAGTGGAAGCTGTTAGTTCAGGATCATAAGGGGCCTTATTGTATATCATCCATAAATTAGTACCGTATACTGACAAGCTCAAATTATTAACAGTTCCTTTAAACCATTTATTGGGGAAAGTATAAGTTAGTCTGGCTTCCTGCAATCTCACATTAGTTGCTGAGTATGTATAGTAGGCATCCAAATTAGAAACTGCATCATAATAAGTTTTTGGATCAACTTTGAAATATCCTAATGATACACCACCTGCATCACGTGCATCTGCTGATGCTTCAGATACTCCATATCTGTCTAACATAGCTTGTGTTTTAGATATTACGATTCCTCCAATACGAGCTGTGAACAACAAGTTAAGATTAAATCCTTTGTAACTAAATCCATGCTGCCATCCCAAATTCCATTTAGGGTTCACGCTACCTAGCTTGTAGGGTGAGGTGGTTTCTGTAGTTAATGCCTGACCTGGCTGATAGTCTATATAATTATCACCATCTCTTTTTAGCCATTCATTTGCATATACAGTACCAATTTCTCCTCCTTCTCTCAAACGGAAACGCCCAACCTGAATATCCGTTAAATCTATCAAGGTATTTGTTACCGGATTCAAGACATCACGTGCCAATTGGATTATTTTATTTTTATTTGTCGTCGCAGTGAACGTTGTATTATAATTAAAATCACCAAATTTCTTGTCAAATCCTAAACTTAATTCAAGTCCTCTATTCTGAACATTACCGGCTTGTACAAACATATATTCAAAATTACTACCCAATGTAGCTTTCAGTAACTGATTATATGTATTTGAATGATAATACGTAACTCCGAAAGTTATTGTATTATTAAACCATTTGGAATCAAGACCTACTTCATAAGAACGAGTTCTTTCAGCTTTCAGATTGGAAATCGGATAATATTTAAAAGGTTTAAAGGTTCCTCCTTCAAGTTCGTGAGTGAGAGTTCCAGGAGTTAACCCTGTATAGGGGATCGGCGAACCTACCTCTGTATAGGAAGCTCTGACTTTCAGGAAACCTAAAGTTGGCTCTAATTTCTCTTTAATATTATTGGGTAACAGTTCAGTAACGATGGCAGACAAACCAACTGAAGGATAGAAAATCCACGGATCATCACTGTTTACCAATTGAGAAGGCTTATCGGCTCTCCCTGTCAAGGTTAGGTATAAGGCCGAATTCCATGATAACTCAGCAGAAGCAAATACAGCAAAATTTCTCCTGCGGCTGTCTCCACCGGTTTGACTTGCGGTGCTCTGCGTCGGGTCTATATTGCTATATACAAATTTATTCGGTACTAATAGCAACTGCCCTCCATATCCACGTCCTTTTGTATCATATTCTTCGAAAGAAGTTCCTGCATTGATCGTAGCATGATAGATTTCAGCAAACTGTTTATCGAAGTTTACCATTATATCTGCATATTTCTGTCGAAACGTCTCGTTAGAGTATGTATAGCGTCCGTTTGTACTAGCATATGTGTTTATGGTAGATGCATAACGTTTATCTTCCTTTTCAGTATATGTATTATCTAAACGTACACGACCTGCCACATTCAAATAGTTGGTAATATCGTACTTTAAAGAGGCATATAACATATAACGGTCTTTTACTTCCGGACGAATGTTACGATAGGCAATCCAATATGGATTTTGTATATCCATGCCAAAATCTCCGGGACTCCATTGCTGTTGAGAATATCCGAGTTCACTATTATAGCGTTCAAAATACTTCTCTTTCTCAAAATCTTCACCGCGCGGATATAAGTATGCGCCAACAATTGGATTAAAATAAGTTCCATAAGAAATCATATTGTTATAATACTCACGTATATAACTTGCAGATGCATCTAATGTCAACTTATCATTCAAGAATTTAGCAGTATTTCTCAATGTCACATTGTAACGGTGGTACTTGTTATTGGGGACAATACCATCAGAATTTACAGCAGCAATCGAAAAATAAGTCTGATTCTTATCGTTTCCGGTTGAAAGATTAAATGAATTATTAAAGGTTGCCCCTAATTCAAAGAAGTCTTTAGGATCATACGATGATTGATTTTCCAGTTTATCTCCCCACGAATAATAGTTTCCTGATATTCCATATCTATTTTGGAATTTAGGCATTGTGAGCGGTGTCATAAACTCTACTGAAGAAGATACATCTATACGCATTTTTCCAGCTTCGCCTTTCTTCGTATTGATTAAGATTACTCCATTTGCTGCACTTGCTCCATACAATGCTGCAGCAGACGGTCCAGTCAATACTGACACACTTTCAATATCATCCGGATTGAAATTGGCGATACCTTCACCTGAAGTTCTGCCGCTTCCGAATCCTGTTCCGTCGCCAGTTCTGTCAGCTTGATTACCAATTGGTACACCATCAACTACATATAGAACATTGTTATCTCCGCTAATAGATTTGTTACCACGCATTGTAACACGAGTACTACCTCCTACACCGGAAGCACTGCGTTGTATATTCACACCAGCCACTTTTCCGTTTAGACTATTGACGAAGTTAGCATCCTTTACGGAAGTTAAAGCATCATTGTTAACTTTCTGCACATTATAGCTAAGTGCTTTTTCAGAACGTTTGATACCCAAAGCAGTAACAACAACTTCATCCAATTTTTGTGTATCTTCCCCCATTGTTATTTTCAATGGCTGGGCATTGGTCAACGTGATTGCTTGGGAGTAATGAATTTATAGCTGTTTTCATACTTCTTTATGTTCTATTTTTAAGAATAGCCAGGTAGTCAAAGTCTATGAAATCTAATAAATAGCAAAAAAATGTATAATTTATTGCAAGATTATGCGATGTGTTTGCATAAAACAATTGCTTAGTGCATAAAAATGCCATCTTCAATTCTATGAAAGAGCTTTAAAATATACGAACGGAGCAGTCGTTGGTTTAAAAGGAACGGCATTTTGGTTTTAAAGGAAACACCAGTTCCTTTAAAACCAAGATAAATATGGGCACTTTGAAAGAACTTTTTCTCTATTTGATTTAATTTTTCGCTTGATTCTGAAATGACAATATGATTCTATATATTGTTATTTATATTAAAACGCCTGTATTTTAAACGATTTAATAACCATATAATTATTAATAACGTTTATTTAAATCAAGCCGTTGAATACAAATCAAGAATAAAGGTTTTATTTCTAATTCTTATATAGTTTAGTGTAATATATTACATTCTAGACACATTAAATATGCATTTTTTTAAGAATGTGCTGATTTTACTGATTTCATGTTTTCTATTATTTATAAAATGCGACATTACAAGATATGATTAACCATATGGTTAATCATATCTTGTAATGATATTAGACACAATGAGATTTTTCTATAATTCATCATATTATCGTATACTCATTTATTTTATGCCTATGCAATAAACACAAAAAGTAGCGTTGTGCATACAATTTGCATGCACCATTCAAATTTACATTTTATTATCGAAATTAGTCAGTAGTCGAGCATTTCTAATCCTCTCTTCCTTTTCAAAACATGCTAAATAATTCTCAGTAACAGTTAAATTAGAGTGACCAAGACTTTCTGAAATATAAGACGTTTTGGCTCCACCACGTTTTAGTACTGTCGCAAATGAATGTCTTGCCGTGTAAGTAGTCAGTTGAGCAATACCTGTACCTTGGGCTATTTTTTTTAATTTTCTATTACATTTAGTAACGATACGACGCACTAATTTGATCTTTTCAAAAGCATCTTCATTCCCTTTGGCATATTTAAAAATATAGGTTTGTGGGCTTATATTAGGGTTTCCCCACTTATGAATGATATCCCACATCTCAGGAGTTATAGTAGCACGTATTTCTTTACTATGTTTAGTAGTCCTGGATGTTTTGGAACGTATAAAACAGATTTCTCCATCTACAATATTTGAGTACTGGAGAAATAACAGATCCATAAAATTAATTCCATTACATAAATAAGAGAAGAACCATAAATCACGAAATTCCTCTAATTCATTGGTAGAATCCTGGAAAGACATGACTCTTTTTATCTCAGGAAGAGTGAGAGCCAGCTTTCGACCATGTCCTTCTGGTATTTCATATTTATTCTTTCCAAAAGGAAATGATGATTCTTTCAGTATTCCATCTCGTACTGCACGGTTTAATATGCACTTTAAGGTTCGAAAATAAATACTCACACTTGAATAGCTCTTACCGTTAGAAATCCAAAACCGCTCACAGTGCTTCAGCCACTCCACAGTAATTCTGTCTAATGGAATATTGGTACCACCAAAACATTCTAAACTCTTCAAAGCACTTCGATAATTTAAATATGTACTTGCCTGCTCATTATCCTCTAATTCCTTCATCTTTAATTCGAAAGCTGTACGCAGATTGATTTCTTTCGTATGCCTTCCAAGTCTGATACTCAATATTTCAAAACTAAATTCTCCTTTTTGGATAAGTTCGCTAACTTGTTGTTTTATAATAGAAAAACTACTTTCGATATCAGTCCTTACCTCCATTAATAACTGACTTTTTGCCTTTAACAATCTATCCCAGTCTTCTTTTGACAATTCTTTCCCCGTAGAATAATATTTCTGCTTTCTCCTAAATACGACTTGAACTTTAACTGGAAATAATCCATTAATTTTAGCCCTTCTGGTGTCTAATATGGTCAATACAGAAACTCCATCTTTTGAATATTTGAACATAAAATGATTCTTTATATCTATCTGTTATTTGAATATATGCAAATTGCATGCAAATGTAATAAATTGAATAGTTTTTCAGAACTACTTAATGCTCTATTTATCAAATGATTATGTATTTATTTTTCAAAAAAATGCTTAGTCTAACCATTTTTTACGAAAAAAAATCTTATTTTCGTTTAGTATGGTTGCAGTATCAAATGTATTACTGATGAATAAGCGCTTATGAAAAATCATTTTTAGTGTAACCTTTAAATTTATAAATATGAGAAACAGAGATACATAGATCCTTTGTATGAGTGGCGGTTATATTTATTACCCGCACATGTTTGTTAACTACCTAAAAACTATTTCTAATTAAAAAGAATAAGATGAAAGAAATTATAAAACACAAGTTTCCATACTTGTTATTTTTCCTTTTATTGTTTTCGAGTTTTGCCTCAGCTTATGGGCAGGAACGAATGATTACCCTTAATCTATCGAAGGTACCTCTAAATACTGCATTGAAAGAGATAGAGAAACAAACTTCAATGTCAGTAGTATACAACACAAATGACGTCGATATTAATCGTGTCATATCTATTAAAGTTTCTAAAGAGTCGCTGACTAACGTTATGGGTCAGCTGTTTAAAGGAACAAATATCAGTTATTCAATAGTCGATAAGCATATTGTACTTTCTACTAAGAAAGAAGTAGAACAACAGAAAAAAACACCAATCGTTGCAACGGGAACAGTAACAGATGCACAAGGTGAACCTTTAATTGGAGTTAGCATTCTGGTGAAAGGAACAGCTACTGGTGCGATTACTGATATGGATGGAAATTTCAAAATACAAGCTGCCAAAGGTGATGTGTTAGAAATCTCCTATATCGGTTATGCCTCCCAATCAATCACGCTTGCCAACGCCCAACCCCTAAAAGTCACAATGGGTGAAGACACGCAAACCTTGGACGAAGTAGTAGTTACTGCGTTGGGTATCAAACGTGAACAAAAAGCGTTGAGTTATAATGTACAGCAAGTAAAGGGAGATGAATTGACTAATATAAAGGATGCTAACTTTATTAATGCTTTATCAGGAAAAGTAGCTGGCGTAACAATAAATGCTTCTTCAGCCGGTGCTGGGGCTGCGGCTCGTGTAGTTATGCGTGGTACAAAGTCTTTGGAGAAAAATGATAATGCACTTTATGTTATTGATGGTATTCCAATGTTTAATGTAAATTCAGGAGATAATGCTGGAGGTACGATGAACAAACAGCCAGGATCTAATAGCGTAGCTGATATTAATCCTGAAGATATTGAGAGCATGACAATTTTAACAGGACCTTCCGCTGCAGCCTTGTATGGTTCGGATGCTTCTAATGGAGTTATTCTTATCACTACTAAAAAAGGTACTGTAGGAAAAGTGCAAATTTCTTATAGTAATAGTACAAGTTTTTCATCTCCGATGATGATGCCGAAGTTTCAGAATATTTATGGTAATCGTGAAGGAGAGTTAGGCAGTTGGGGGAGCTTGATGGATACTCCTAGCAACTTTGATCCATCTGACTTCTTCAATACGGGAATGACGGAGATGAATGGTTTCACGTTGACCACTGGTACTGAACAAAATCAAACTTACGCATCTGTCTCTACTACAAACTCTACAGGTATCTTACCTAATAATGCTTATAACCGCTATAATTTCTCTATTCGTAATACCGCTAAATTCTGTGATAATAAGTTGAGTCTTGATTTGGGAGCTCAATATATTATTCAAAATAATAAGAATATGGTAGGTAGTGGACAATATTTTAATCCCTTGGTATCTCTTTATCTTTTTCCACGAGGTGAAAACTTTCAGGAAGTACAGATGTATGAACGCTATAGTGAGGCTCGAAACCTTATGGTACAATATTGGCCGGAATCTATATTTGGTACTGATTTGGATATGCAAAACCCATATTGGATTATGAATCGAATGCAGAATGAGCTTTCTAAACGTCGTTATATGTTTAATGCTAGTCTGAAATGGGATATAACAGATTGGGTGAATGTAACAGGGCGAGTACGTGTGGATAATTCAGATAGCGATAGTTATGAAAAGTATTATGCTAGTACACGAGGTACTTTTACAGAAAGTAGTTCTAAAGGTTATTATGGACATACTAAACAAAATGATCGGTCTGTTTATGCTGATGTAATGGCTAGCATAAATAAGAATTTCTTTGATGACAAACTTTCATTGAATGCAACTGTTGGTGCTTCTATTAATGATATTCAGGAAGATGCTATGTATCTAAAAGGAGGATTGGAGCAAATTCCTAATTTCTTCCATTATGGCAATATTAATGTCAATACTTCCAAGCGTAATGAATCAAAATGGCATGATCAAGTACAAAGTGTTTTTGCAAGTGCAGAATTAGGATGGAATCATCAATTGTATTTGACTGTCACTGGGCGTAATGACTGGGCATCTCAATTAGCTTTTACCAGCAAAGGTTCCTACTTTTATCCGTCTGTTGGTCTGTCATGGCTTGTTAGTGAATCTGTAAAGCTACCAAAAGCTATTTCTTATTTGAAAGTTCGTGGTTCGTGGGCGGAGGTCGCTTCTTCCCCTAATCGATACCTTACCCAAATGCAATATACTTATAATGAGCAAACAAATACATATGAATATCCTGCAAGTCATTATAATACTAATCTGAAACCAGAAAATACAAAATCATGGGAACTAGGCGTCAATGCTAAATTCCTTGGCAACCGTATTAATTTAGATATGACCTTCTATCGTTCTAATACCTTCAATCAGACATTCTATGTTGATGCATCGGCTTCATCTGGATATAAGAATAATATTGTGCAGACTGGTAATATTCAGAATCAGGGTATTGAGCTGGCTTTAGGATATTCTGATACATTTGATAAAGTGAAGGTATCTACAAATTTCACTTACACTCTTAATCAAAACAAGATCGTTAGTTTAGCGAATGGTGCCATCAATCCGGAAACCGGCGAAGCTATCGAAATGGAGTATTACTCAAAAGGAACATTGGGAACTAGTGGTGGTCCGACTTTAAGACTCTATGAAAACGGATCAATGGGAGATATTTATATCAATCAGCGTTTGCGTCAGTCTCCTAATGGATATATTTGGAAAGACCCCTCTAATGGAAGTTTGGCTATTGAAAATACGGAATACCGCAAGGTTGGCTCTATTCTTCCTAAATATTATTTGGGATGGAATGGTAGTGTTGCTTGGAAGGGATGGAATCTTGGATTTGCATTCACCGGGCGTTTTGGAGGATTAGTTGTATCGGATACACAAGCCATGATTGATAAATATGGTGTATCTGAAAGTTCTGCAGTTGCTCGTCAGGCAGGCGGTGTATGGGTTGGAGACAGTAAAGTGGATGCTGAGGAATATTATAGTAAAGTAACTACCGCTGTTGGTACTTATTATACATATAGTGCAACGAATATTCGCCTTTCTGAACTGAGCTTGAGCTACCAACTTCCTAAAACATGGTTCAAAAATCATGTAAATATGACACTGGGGCTTACAGGAAAGAATTTATGGATGATTTATTGTAAAGCACCTTATGATCCGGAAAGTACATCTTCTGTCACTAGTAATTTCTATCAGGGGGTTGACTATTTTCAACAACCTAGTTTGAGAAGTCTCGGATTTAATGTCAAACTAACATTCTAGTTTAGATTATGAAAAAGAATAAGATAATAAAGAAGTTTGCAAAACTGTCTGTGTATACTTTGTTAGTAGCACTAGGAACAGGTTGTACCGATAAATTTGAAGAGTATAATACAAATCCCTTTGGACCTAAACCTGACCAAATGCTGGGTGATAATGCAATCACCGGATCATTGATTAAAAGCATGATTCCTGCATTAGTACAAGGACAACAGAACAATTCACAGATGTTGGATCAGATGATTGGATCTGAATATGGTGGAGAAATTACTTGTATCGCCCAATGGGGTAATGGAGGTAATTATTATACTTACAATCCAAGAGTTGGGTGGTATGGAAATATGTTTGATACTACTATGCCACAGATTTATACCGGATATTTCCAGATACGTGATCTTTCTGATGGCAAAGGATTGGCTTATCAATGGGCACAGATTCTTCGTGTGGCAGCTTCACTTAAAATTAGTGATTGTTATGGACCGATTCCTTATTCTCAAATTACAGGAACTGCTTTTACTGTAGAATATGACAATATGGAGGATCTTTATAAACACATGTTTGATGATTTGGATGAAGCGATTTCCGCTTTTAAAGTAGCAGTGTTAGGTAATGAAGATATGAGTTCTTTATCAGAATACGATCTTGTATTTAATGGAGATTTTAACAAATGGGTGAAATTTGCCAATTCTTTAAAGCTTCGTATGGCAATGCGCATTTCTAGTGTTTCTCCAGCACTTGCCAAGGAGAAAGCAGAAGAAGCTGTTTCTGATGTAATTGGTGTGATGACATCTGCATCAGATGCTGCATATAGTAAATATAATGACGGTATGAATCCATATTATCGTGTTACTTCTTCATGGAATGAAATTCGTATCAGTGCTAATATCACTTCATATTTAAGCGGTTATAATGATCCTCGTTTGGCTAAATATGCATCAGAAGCAGATGCTTCTATCGGTGGAGGACAAATAGGAGTGCGAAATGGTATTTACCAAAGTGCTACAACTCAGGCAAATTATACAAAATTCTCCCGCCTGAATATTGGTATAGATGATGAATTGCTCATTATGTCTGCATCTGAAGCTTATTTTTTACGTGCAGAAGCTGCATTGATGTATAAATGGAATATGGGAGGAACTCCCAAAGAACTTTATGACACAGGAGTGACAGTGTCTATGGAAGAACGTAAAGCTACTATTGGCGATTATTTGAAAAGTGAAAAGGTTCCTGCTGCTTACAGTGATCCTTCGGATTCAGGTAAGGATATAGCAGCAGTGTCAACTGTAACTCCGAAATATAATGAATCAGCAAGTGTTACAGAGAATTTGGAGCGTATTTTGATTCAGAAGTGGATTGCCAATTTTCCGAATGGTTGGGAAACGTGGGCTGACATTCGTCGTACAGGTTATCCTAAACTATTCCCTATCGTGAATAATCTGAATACAGATGGGGTGACAGTGCAGCGTGGTATGCGTCGTTTGCCTTTCCCTCAGTCAGAATATAATACGAATAATGCAAATGTGAAAGCAGCTGTATCAATGTTAGGTGGTGCAGATAACTCTGCCACAGATCTTTGGTGGGCTAAGAAAAATTAAATCAGAACGTTAAAATAATTTTTATTATGAAAACGAGCAAATTGAAAAAAATAATATACGGAATAGGAATTTCTCTCTTTTTTTCGCAGGGATTCTTAAATATCGCATGTAGTGATTGGACCGACATAGAGGCGAAAGATTATTATGAACCTCCTACGCAAGGTTATGAAAATAATTTGAAGGATTATTTTAACTCTCCACATAAGATTATGTTTGGCTGGTTTGGTAACTGGGCAGGTAAGGGAGGTTCTTCCATGCAATATGCTTTATGTGGATTACCGGACAGTACGGATTTTGTGAGCCTTTGGCTCTGTTGGGGAAATCTGACGGTTGAGCAACAGGCTGATTTAAAAGACTTTCAGGCTAAGGGTTCCAGAGCAGTGCTTTGTTGGCGCGCAGGAGATATTGGTGATAATCTCACACCGGGGGGTAACGATGATGCAGTGAAGGAAGCGTTTTGGGGCTTTGATCCTAAAGATGAGCAATCTTGCATTGAGGCTGCTAAGAAATATGCACTTGCTATTGTAGATACATGTAACAAATATAATATCGATGGATTTGATTATGATATTGAGGATTGGGGGACTTTAATGAACTCCAGTATGCCATCAGTACCCAATGCGTTTATGAAGACTTTACGTGAGGAGTTTGATAAGACGGGGAAAATGTTGGTTGCTGATATCCCTGGTGGTGCAGGTTGGTTGAGCTTTTATGAAGTGCTTTCAGAGGAAACAGTTCTAAGTCTTGATTATATAGCTTGGCAGACCTATGAACTAGGACATTCTGGATTGGATTCTTTCTTTGAAGCTGTACGTAGAAGTCACCCTAATGTCTTTAAAGAAGCTATGGGGAAATCTATTGTGACTGCAACTTTTGAAAGAGCAGTGGATAAGCATTACTTTACCGAGCAACAGAGCTATCATCCGGCTTGTGGAATAGAACATGCAGGTATGGGGGCTTATCATATTGAGTATGATTATCCTGGAAATCCTGATTATCCCACAGTGCGTGCAGCTATTGCTGCACAGAATCCTCCTATTAATAACTAAAAGAAAGGGTTAAACAATGAAGAGAATATCTTTACTTAAAATAATGGCATTTGGGGTACTGGCACTGGTCCATACTGCATGTGAAAATGCTAAGTATGATGTTATAGATAATTTAGTCTATATAAATGAAGCGTCTACATCCAAAACTAAAGAATTGACATTGACAGAGGGTACGACGCGTACTTCGTTAACTGTACGTTTGGTGAATATTATTAATCAAACAATAAAAGCTAATTTATTTATTGACGAATCTGTATTAGATGCTTATAATAAGAAGAATGAAACTAATTATAAAATGCCTCCTAAAGAATATATATCATTTCCTGAATCAGTGACAATTGAAGCAGGTTCTGTAAGTGCAGATCCTGTGAATGTTGATATTAAAAGTTTTGAAGCTGAAGGCGGTGCTCAATATGCAATTCCCATCAGTATTAAGAATGTGGAAGGAGGTATTGAGAAGTCGGAATCCTCTTCCAGTTTTTTATTGGTTCTTGTGAAGCCTTTGAAACAAGCTGTTCCTAAATTAACATGGTATAATGGTATGCATGCAGCCCCGGAAGGAGCTTGGGGGTTAGCTTTGCCAAATTATACATTGGAATGGTGGAGTAAAGTCACCTCTAAATCAGGGAACGGTGGATATACTAAGAATAATCAGGCTATAATAAACTCAGGAGGTTCAGGGACAGAACTATATATACGGTTTGGTGACTTAATCTATTCCGAGAATGGTAGCTATAAAAATAATTTCCTACAAGTAAAAACGATGGGGTCTCAATTTGATACAGGTGATCCAACTAAGGGAAAAGGTTTAGAAGCACAAAAATGGTATCATTTTGCAGTGAGTTATGATGCAGCATCCGGTACTACTTTATTGTACCAAAATGGTACTGTAGTTGCCTCATTATCTTCTTCAATAGGACAACCGATGAATATTGATCAATTTCAGATGATTTCTTCAGGAGAAGAATATTTTCCGGATTTCTGTGAAATGTGTCAGGTTCGTTTTTGGAAAGTTACACGCACAGTTAATCAGATAAAGAAATCTATGTATACCGAAGTTGACTATACAGACAAGAATTTGTTGTTGTATCTGCCAATGAATGAAGGTGAAGGAGCTACAATACTACACGATGTAACCGGTAATGGTCATGATGTGGAAATTGGCAATTCTAACCTAGGTAACGAAAACCGTCAAAAGGTGACATGGGAAACATATTCATTTGCTCAATAATTTAAAACAGTATGATATGAAAGCATTATTTAAATATATATTATACAGTACATTTTTTGCTATGTCATTGCCATTAGTCACAGCATGTGACGATGACGAAGCAACAGATCCGTATGATATCAATTATGTCTATATTTATAAACCAAGTGAAACAAATGCTACTTTAGAGTATAAAGGAGACGGAACTTTTTTGAAAGAAATCGCCACCGAACATATTTTGTCTCCTGTCAGGTGTACTAAACCTGCACCACAAGATTTGACCATCCAATTAGCTATTGACAGGTCATTGGTAGATGCATACAACAGTGAATATGGAACGAGCTATGTAGCTTTACAAAATGCAGAACTGGAAAATGCAACTTTGTATATAAAACAAGGGGAATATATCTCTGTAGATACTTTAAAAGTGCATTATACTAATATGGAAGAATTTAAGAACGGATCGGAAAATTATATTCTCCCGATTGCTATAACTTCTATTAATGGAACAGGAGTATCAGCGAGTGAAAGTAATAGTAAGATATTCTTGACATTTGAATCGACTTACAAACCAAATCATGTCACACTGACTTCAAGTAAAGAATATCTGTTAGAGTATCAGTATAGTCAAGGATTTACAAATTTAAGCAGTGAATGGAAGCTTGACGGTATCTTAAAATCGGCATGGGCCGCAGATGGTGACACCAAAGTTACTCTTGCTATTAATCCGGCATTAGTTGGAACGTATAATGCATTGCATGGCACAGATTATTCTTTACTGACTAGTGCAAGTTTGAAGCAATCGACAATAATGATTAAACAAGGAAAAACAACTCCGGAAGAGAGTGTTGCCTTGAGTTTTTCGGATGATATGGCTTCTGTGCAGCTGGGTACTAACTATGTTATTCCAGTGACAATCACGAATGTTGATGGAGTAGGAGCAGATATAGGCGAGAATAAAGTTATATATATTGTTTATAAAACAGCACTTGTCGGATTTTTATCTTGTGTAGACAAACCGGTAGGTTCTGTAATAAATGACCATTCGGGTTGGAGTTTTACTTTGAATGGACAATCTAGCGACTTGTATGATTATGTTCCGGATGGCAGCATACTTGATATCGATTTGGGAAAACAAGAGAATATAAAAACTATTGCTTTACATTTCTATGAATGGTTTTATTCTTCGGAAAGTGCAAGTATAGCGATAAGTAATGATGGAGAGAAATATGAGGATCTTGGTGTAGCTTCAGGATTTGCAAATAAGACAAGTTACATTCTTCTTCTTGTGGCTAAACAAGCGCAATATATAAGAGTAACTTTCCATGGAGCTCTTTATTATTCTCCTTATATTAATACTGTAGGTATTTATACTGAAACTGAATAAAAAATGGCCCAAGTTTATTACTGAATGAGCTTGGGCTATTTGCTGTTTATATCATGTTGTGATCAGTTCTAAGTTTTCTTTGTTAATAAAACTTAGAACTGATTTTTTTCTTGAGTATCTTATATTTTTGGATTGTATTATCTAAAAACTAATTAAAGGAAATGCTATGAGAATCATTCGCCGTATTATTTTTCAGCTGCTTTGTTTGTTGGGAGCATGTTGTTATATTCCTGCAACAGCACAAGTCGTTTTAGTTGATAATGGAAAAACTAAATCCAGGATTATTCTATCAGAAAATGACCAGATTAATCAAATATCAGCAAATTTATTTCAATTGTTCCTTCAGAGAATTTCAGGTTGTACATTTCCCATTGTAAAAGGGCAGAATGCAAAAAAAGGAGATATTATAATCAGTAGCAAAACCCCAGCTGGAGTGACAGAAGACGGTTTCAGCCTATCTACGAAAGATGGAATCTTACGTATTTCAGGCAGTGGGAATGGGACAGTCTACGGAGTTGTAACTTTACTCGAACAATATCTTGGAGTGGATTACTGGGGAGAAAACGAATACTCTTTTAACCCTGCGAAGACAATCGAACTGCCGCTTATCGATAAAATAGATAATCCGGCTTTCCGTTACCGCCAGACACAATGTTATGCTATTCGTACAGACTCCATATATAAATGGTGGAACAGGCTGGAAGAGCCAAACGAAGTGTTTGCTGCCGGTTATTGGGTGCATACTTTTGATAAGTTGCTTCCTGCTTCCGTATATGGAAAAGACCATCCGGAATATTATTCTTATTTTAAAGGCAAACGCCATCCCGGGAAAGCAAGCCAATGGTGTCTGAGTAACCCGGAAGTTTTTGAAATCGTGGCTCAGCGGATTGATTCTATTTTTAAGGCAAATCCGGATAAGCATATTATGTCTGTGAGTCAGAATGATGGTAATTATACCAATTGTACATGTGATGCCTGCAAAGCGATAGATGATTATGAAGGAGCACTCTCAGGAAGTATCATTACTTTTTTGAATAAGCTGGCTGCCCGTTTTCCCGATAAGGAATTTTCCACGCTTGCCTATCTGTATACGATGAATCCTCCGAAACATGTGAAGCCATTGCCGAATGTGAATATCATGCTTTGTGATATAGATTGTGACCGTGAAGTGACTTTGACGGAAAATGCCTCAGGTAAAGAGTTTGTGAAAGCAATGGAAGGCTGGGCTGCCATCACTAATAATATTTTCGTGTGGGATTATGGTATTAATTTTGATAATTATCTGGCTCCGTTCCCTAATTTTCATATCTTGCAGGATAATATTCGTCTGTTCAAAAAGAATCATGCCACTATGCATTTCTCACAGATTGCAGGAAGCAGGGGAGGAGACTTCGCTGAGTTACGTGCCTATCTGGTATCTAAGTTAATGTGGAACCCCGAAGCGAATGTTGATTCTTTGATGCAGCATTTCCTGCATGGATACTATGGAGAGGCTGCGCCATACCTTTATCAGTATATCAAGGTGATGGAGGGAGCGTTGATAGGTAGCGGACAAAGATTGTGGATTTATGATTCTCCTGTTTCCCATAAATACGGAATGCTGAAACCACAACTGATACGACGTTATAATCAACTGTTTGATGATGCAGAGAAAGCGGTGGCTGAAGATAATAAATTCCTGAAGCGTGTGCAGCGTGCCCGCTTGCCCATTCAGTATTCGGAATTGGAAATTGCCCGTACTGAGACTGGTACGGATATGAATGAGATCAGTCCGAAATTGGCACTTTTTGAAGAACGGGTGAAAGAATTTAATGTACCGACATTGAATGAACGTTCCAATTCTCCTGTGGAATATTGCCAGTTGTATCGGGAGAGATATATGCCCCGTGCAGAAAAAAGCGTTGCGATAGGAGCGAAGGTTACTTATCTTATTCCTCCTACCGGTAAATATGCAGAAATCGGAAAAACGGCATTAGTGGACGGACTATTCGGAGGATCTACTTTCGTTGAAAGCTGGATCGGCTGGGAAGGAACAGACGGTGCTTTTGTTATAGATTTGGGTAAAGAGAAAGAAATACATAGTATAGATACGGATTTCCTGCATCAGATCGGAGCCTGGATTCTTTTCCCTCTGAAGGTGGTTTATTCCTATTCTGAAGATGGAGAGAATTATACACATTGGGGAACACATGATATGCCGGAAAACCGTTCGGGGAAAGTGGAGTTCCGCGGAGTGAAGACTGAATCGGAAATGCCAGTGCATGCCCGTTATGTGAAAGTTGAGGTCACCGGTACGAAAGAATGTCCCGAATGGCATTATGGTGTAGGGCATCCTTCGTGGTTCTTTATCGACGAAGTAACAATAAAATAAAAAAAAGTAGGGGCAAGCGTTAGTAGTTTGCCCTTCTTAGTTGTATTATATATAGATGGGTCAGAAAAATGACCCTTTCATCTATATACTATTGAACTATGCAACAGAATAAAACTGCTTCTCAAGGAAAAACTATCAACCCGATTTATTGGGTACCTACCGCTTATTTTGCAATGGGACTTCCCTTTATTGCCATCAATTTGGTTTCCGTATTCATGTTTAAGGATTTGGGTATTTCTGATACTCAGATAACGTTTTGGACTTCTCTTATCATGATGCCCTGGACACTCAAATTCTTATGGAGCCCTTTTCTTGAAATGTATCGGACCAAAAAGTTTTTTGTACTGGTAACCGAACTGTTGAGTGGTATATTGTTTGGAGTAGTAGCTTTTTCGTTATTCTTTGATTATTTCTTTGCTATCAGTATTTCCACTATGGCGGTGATTGCGTTCAGTGGAGCCACACATGATATCGCTTGCGATGGTGTATATATGGCAGAACTGAATAAAGAGGATCAGGCTAAATATATTGGAGTGCAGGGGGCTTTCTATAATGTGGCAAAATTGGTTGCTAATGGTGGATTAGTTGCTTTGGCAGGTATGCTGGCCGAACATTTCGGGGCAATAGAAGGAGCTTCGATAGATGCCAATAAGGGTGCATATTCATCTGCATGGATGATTATTTTTGCCGTAATTGCTGCAGTAATGGTATTGCTCGGTCTTTATCATATAAAGATGTTGCCTTCTACACAAGTTCCTGCTACCGGAAAAAAAACTACTTCAGAAATCATGCAGGATTTGGTAAATGTGATTGGGAACTTTTTTACTAAAAAACATATAGTATATTATATCTTCTTCATTATTCTCTACCGATTGGCGGAAGGATTTATAATGAAGGTTGCTCCTTTGTTTCTGCGTGCCTCCAGAGAGGTCGGAGGTCTGGGGCTGTCATTGACAGAAATCGGCACATTGAATGGCGTCTTTGGTTCTGCCGCCTTTGTTATCGGTTCATTGCTAGGTGGAATATTTGTTGCCAGATATGGATTGAAGAAAACATTATTCATGCTTTGTTGCGTGTTCAACCTTCCTTTCCTTGCTTATACTTTCCTTGCTGTAGTCCAGCCGACCAGTCTTTATCTGATCGGAACATGTATCACAATGGAGTATTTCGGCTATGGTTTCGGATTTGTCGGACTGACCTTGTTCATGATGCAGCAGATTGCTCCTGGCAAACATCAGATGTCACATTATGCATTTGCTTCGGGAATCATGAATCTGGGAGTTATGCTTCCGGGAATGATCAGCGGCTATTTTAGTGATTTACTGGGATACCGTAGTTTCTTTATCTATGTACTGATCGCAACAATTCCTGCTTTTTTGATGACCTATTTTATACCTTTTACGTATGATGATTCAAAAAAGAAAAAATAAATTGCTATTTTTGAGTGATAATAGATAACTAATTACTAAATAAATAATTATTATGAATAAGATTCAAATTCCCTGGGAAGAACGTCCTGTCGGATGTACAGATGTAATGTGGCGTTACTCGCAAAATCCGGTCATCGGACGCTATCATATTCCTTCATCCAATAGTATTTTCAATAGTGCTGTCGTACCTTTCAAAGATGGGTTCGCCGGCGTATTCCGTTGTGACAACAAAGCTGTACAGATGAATATCTTCACAGGGTTCAGTAAAGATGGTATTCATTGGGATATTAGTCATGAACCGATTCAATTTAAAGCCGGTAACACGGAAATGATCGAATCCGAATATAAATATGACCCGCGTGTTACATGGATTGAAGACCGATATTGGATTACTTGGTGTAACGGCTATCATGGACCTACTATCGGTATTGCCTATACATTTGATTTTATAGATTTCTTCCAATGCGAGAATGCCTTCCTGCCTTTCAATCGTAATGGAGTACTTTTCCCGCAAAAGATAGATGGCAAATATGCTATGTTAAGTCGCCCCAGCGACAATGGACATACACCGTTCGGTGATATTTATATCAGCTACAGTCCGGATATGAAATACTGGGGTGAACACCGTTGTGTTATGAAAGTGACTCCTTTCCCTGAAAGTGCCTGGCAGTGTACCAAGATTGGTGCAGGTTCGGTACCTTTCCTTACTGATGAAGGCTGGTTGCTTTTCTATCATGGTGTTATCACTACTTGCAACGGTTTCCGTTATGCAATGGGTTCGGCGATACTCGATAAGGATCATCCCGAAAAGGTACTTTATCGTACCCGTGAATATCTGATAGGTCCGGCTGCACCTTATGAACTTCAAGGTGATGTGCCCAATGTGGTATTCCCATGTGCGGCATTGCAGGATGGTGAGCGTGTAGCTGTTTATTATGGAGCTGCAGATACTGTTGTAGGAATGGCTTTCGGCTATATCCAGGAAATAATTGATTTTACAAAACGGACGAGCATTATCTAAGAAGGATATGAGACGTATATTATTAACTTGCACAATGGCTTTCACCCTTCTCCCCGTATTTGGGGGAGAGGGTAAGGCCCCCCCTATGAATAAGGAAAAGAGTCTGTTGATAGATTATGTAGATCCTTTTATTGGAACGACAAATTTCGGTACCACTAATCCCGGAGCTGTTTGCCCGAATGGAATGATGTCCGTAGTACCTTTTAATGTGATGGGTTCTGCTGATAATACTTATGATAAAGATGCACGTTGGTGGTCCACGCCTTATGAATATACCAATTGTTTCTTTACAGGATATTCTCATGTAAATCTGAGTGGTGTCGGTTGTCCTGAACTGGGTTCTTTATTGCTGATGCCTACTACCGGAGAACTGAATGTAGACTATAAGGAATATGGGAGCAAATATAAGGATGAACAGGCTTCTCCCGGCTATTATTCCAATTATCTGACGAAGTATAATATAAAGACAGAAGTCTCTGCTACTCCGCGTACAGGTATTGCCCGTTTCACTTTTCCTAGAGGAAAGAGTCATATACTTCTGAATTTGGGCGAAGGCCTGACCAATGAGAGTGGAGCCATGCTTCGTCGTGTAAGTGACAGCGAAATAGAGGGAATGAAACTATTGGGTACTTTCTGTTATAATCCCCAAGCTGTATTTCCCATCTATTTTGTGATGAGAGTGAACAAAGTTCCCACCACAACCGGATATTGGAAAAAGCAACGTCCGATGACAGGTGTGGAAGCAGAATGGGATCGAGACCAAGGCAAATATAAATTGTATACCCGCTATGGAAAAGAAATAGCAGGTGACGATGTGGGCGCTTACTTCACTTTTGAAACAGAGGAAGGAGAACAGGTCGAAGTACAGATGGGAGTTTCCTTTGTAAGCATAGAGAATGCCCGTTTGAATTTGGATAAAGAACAGTCGGGAAAAAACTTTGAACAGGTGCTTTCCGATGCCCGTGCACAGTGGAACGATGACTTGTCACGTATCACTGTAGAAGGAGGAACGGATGCACAGAAAACAGTTTTTTATACGGCACTTTATCATTTGTTGATTCATCCGAACGTTCTGCAGGATGTAAATGGTGAATATCCGGCTATGGAGAGCGATCAGATTTTGACAACGAAAGGTACCCGATATACTGTATTCTCTTTGTGGGATACATATCGTAACGTACATCAGCTTTTGACTTTGGTTTATCCCGAACGTCAGATGGAAATGGTACGTACCATGCTCGATATGTATCGTGAACATGGTTGGTTTCCTAAATGGGAATTGTATGGAAGAGAGACTCTTACGATGGAAGGTGATCCAAGTATCCCAGTGATTGTGGATACATGGATGAAAGGATTGCGTGACTTTGACGTAGATCTGGCTTATGAAGCTATGTACAAGTCGGCTACATTACCCGGGGCGGAAAATCTGATGCGTCCGGACAATGATGACTATATGTCAAAAGGATACGTGCCGCTTCGTGAACAATATGATAACTCCGTATCTCATGCACTGGAATATTATATCGCAGACTTTGCCCTTTCCCGTTTTGCGGATGCTTTAGGAAAGAAGAAAGATGCGGAAATGTTCTATAAACGCTCTTTGGGATATAAGCATTATTATAGTAAGGAGTTCGGTACATTCCGACCTATTCTTCCGGACGGAACTTTCTACAGTCCGTTCAATCCGAGGCAGGGAGAGAACTTTGAACCGAATCCCGGTTTCCACGAAGGTAATTCTTGGAATTATACTTTCTATGTACCACATGATGTATATGGATTGGCTAAACTGATGGGTGGAAAGAAACCTTTTGTCAATAAGCTGCAAATGGTGTTTGATGAAGGACTATATGATCCGGCTAACGAACCGGATATTGCTTACGCTCATCTGTTCTCTTACTTTAAAGGTGAAGAATGGCGTACACAGAAAGAGACACAGCAACTGCTGGATAAGTACTTTACGACCAAACCGGACGGTATCCCTGGAAATGATGACACAGGTACGATGTCTGCATGGGCTATTTTCAATATGATAGGTTTTTATCCCGACTGTCCGGGATTGCCGGAATATACATTGACTACTCCGGTATTTAATAAAGTAACGATCCGCTTGGATCCTAAATGGTATAAGGAAAATGAGCTGGTAATTGAGAGTAATCGTACCGGATCGGAAACTCTTTATATAAATAAGGTGTTATTGGATGGTAAGAAGTTCAATAAATACCGCATTACCCACGATGAACTTGTTCATGGTAAACGCTTGATATTTGATTTGAAATAACACACAGTGTTTCATAGGTATCGTTTTTGGGTTGACAAGGCTGTCGGACTTTTCAGGGTTCGGCAGCCTATTTTTTTTACATCTTACCTGAATAATCCTTTCAAAAAGATAGTGTCACTATATGTCTGCGATAGTGACACTATATCAGTGGTATAGTGACACCATTTACCTGGGATAGTGTCATTATCTTATTTTTATAAATATCCCCTTTTCCGTTTTAGTATTAAATATTTGGAATGTAGCCGATTACAAAGTTTCCTTTCATCCGTCTTTTATACGATCAGCGTATAATTAAGATGATGAATAGAAAGAAATTATTTCAACATATCCTTTGGATATTAATCGTAGCAGAATGTTTTCCAATGCTGGCTGTTGCTGCATCGAAACAAAAAGAACAACGTTACAAGATCGCCGTATGTGACTGGATGATATTGAAACGTCAGAAGATTGGTTCGTTCCAATTGGTGCATGAGTTGAAAGGAGATGGAGTCGAGTTGGATATGGGTAGTCTCGGTAAAAGAGAAATGTTCGATAACAAATTGCGTGAGCCCCATTTCCAGCAGCTATTTCGTGAAACAGCTCAGAACTATAATTTAGAGGTTCCTTCTATTGCTATGTCCGGTTTTTATGGACAGTCTTTTTTAGATCGTGCTAATTATAAAGAATTAGTCCGGGATTGTCTGGATGCAATGAAAGTAATGGGTGCCAAGGTCGCTTTTCTCCCTTTGGGTGGAGTGGAAGCAGGCTGGCAGGAAACTCCGGAACTTCGGACAGCTTTAATAAAACGGCTGAAGGAAGTAGGGGATATGGCTGCTTCGGAAAGAGTTGTAATTGGCATTGAAACTCAATTGGATGCAAGAGAAGAAGTGAAACTATTGAAAGAGATTAATTCTCCCGGTATCAAGATCTATTTTAAATTTCAGAATGCATTAGAGAATGGAAGAGATCTATGTAAGGAACTCAAGATTCTTGGAAAAAATAGAATTTGCCAGATTCACTGTACAGATACGGATGGAGTGACTCTTCCTTTCAATGAGCGGCTGGATATGAATAAGGTAAAAAAGACGCTTGACAAAATGGGCTGGAGGGGCTGGCTGGTTGTAGAACGCTCACGAGACAAGGATGATGTGAGGAACGTGAAGAAGAATTATGGAACGAATATTGAATATCTGAAAAAGGTATTTCAAGAGTAATATAATAATTGAGATAATAGGTAGGAGGGACTTCAAACATTATATGTCCTCTTACTATATTAAAAGTCCGAACTTAAAAAAGTTCGGACTTTTTTTTCACTATGCGAATCAAATCCTAATCCTATAGAGATATTGATGCTTTCTCATCCTTTATTTCGGATGCTTGTAACCATTTTGTTTTTTATTTAATTCACTGTTTCCGTTATGGTATCAATCAGCAGAATTTTGGTGGATTACAATGATCTTATCCATTCGTCCTTTATATGAATCGGTTAAAGTGGAAGTTAAAACGATGTGAAGATGTGGAGAAGAACGATGATTGGAATATAAAATATTTAAAAGAAAATTTTCAACAATGATGGGGAGGGGAATTATGATATAGTTTAATAAAACTAAGAGAAAAAACTTCAGATTCTATTTTTTATTCTTTTTAAGAGATTACGATTCTTTTAGTTGTATCTTTTTATTTATGTGAATAGATGTCTGATGATGTAATATATCATTTTATATAAATTAAAATTTAATCTATGAAGAGTAAACATTTATTCTTGCGAGTAAAAAGGGATAGTTTGGCATTTGCGGCAGCTATACTTCTTTTTAGTTCTTGTGTCGATGGATACAAGGATGATTGGACCTTCTCATCGGAAGTTCAGGGGGTAACCTTGGAATCACCGTCGACTGAAGGTTGGACTTTTACCAGAAACGTAGATATTACGTCTCTGGAAATTAAATGGCCGGTAGTGCTAGGAGCCGGTGGGTACCAAGTGACATTTTATAATATTGATGATCCTGACAATCCAGTTGTTATAGGCGAAGAGAATGAAGTCGTAGATAAATGTACGATTACGCGTGATATTACTGAAGATACAAAATATAAGGTTGCAGTCAGAGCATTAGGAAATCAGAAGTATAATAACGCTGATGCTGTTGCAGCTACGGAAATGACTTATAATACATTGGTTCGAGTACGTGAAACAATACCAACAGGAACTAATCTGACCGAATATTTTACGGCAAATCCGATTGAGCCTCTTGCAGAAGGAGAAGAAGAAATAGCTTATGAATTAGTGGCAGGTGGTGTATATGAAATGGATGGTAATATTGATTTAGGAACGACTACATTGACTATTCGTGGCGACAAAGTAAATCATGCCAAACTGACAATGAAAAGAAATGCTTCTTTTATAAATCGCGGAGCTGGTCTAAAAATTAAGTTTATAGATTTTGATTTTGATGCTGATACTTACAGTGCTTCTAATAGTAGAGGTGTCGTTATGTTCAATAGCACAGAAGCCGGTATAGTGCAGCAGCCTTATGTTTTCCAATCTTGTACTATAAAAGATCTTCCCGTACCATTATATTACTGTAATAATGGTTATGCTTTGTCGTCATTGTCTATTACTGATTGCTTGGTTAGCATTAATACAGCAAGTACTATATTTATAGCATTCAACGGTCAAGGTTGGATCAAAGATTTGAGCTTTTCAAACAGTACTATTTATTATACGGTTCCCGGATCTGCCTATTTTGTTCAGATGAGAGGACGTACTCCGTCAAACTTTAGCGGATCTGGCTGGAGTACATCGCTTCGGAAAATGAGTAATTGTACGTTCTATCAAATTGGCACTAACAATCGTTTCTTTAATAATGTAATAAACAGTAATAGTGCTGTGTTCTTTTTGGAAATGCAGAATACTATTTTTGCAGACTGTGTCGTAAGTTCGGCCACAGGAACTGAAGGTGTTTTCAGACGGATCTGTAATGCGGGAAATTATGGTAATGTAAATTATACACTTGGATATAATACTTATTATTATAGTGCTGTTCCGGGAGGATTCCTTGATTATGATACTAGTGATGAGAATGGACGAGACCATTCGGGAACAGCTATTAAGGTAGAGCCAAAGTTTGTGAATGCTGCTAACGGTGATTTTACTTTGAGTAGCTCGGAGCATATTGCGAATCGTTGTGGAGATCCACGTTGGCTTCCGACAACAGAATGAATACAATGTATAAACAATAACAGAATACTATGAGTAAAAGATATTTCATTTTAGGCTTATGTATGCTTTTTATACAAGCCTTTGCGCAAATCGTCTATGCCCAAAATGCACGTACGGTGACCGGGGTTGTTGTGGACGAATTTGGTGACCCAATTATTGGGGCTGCAATTAAGATTGTAGATTCTACGGTAGGCACGATAAGTGATATTGATGGTAAATTTAGCCTTCCCGTCCCGGAAGGGGGAAGATTGGCTGTTTCATTTGTAGGATACGTTTCTCAAACAATAACGAATTTGAATAATCCAAAGATTGTATTGAAAGAAGATGTAGCTAATCTGGATGAGGTGGTTATTGTAGGTTATGGTACACAAAAAATGAAAAACATAACGGGGGCGATTGAAACCATTACTCCGGATGAGATTAAAGATCTTTCGGTGGGTAACTTAGGTGATGCATTGAGCGGAATGATGAGTGGTTTGCATGTAAATTCGGGTGGTGGTCGTCCGGGTAGTACCCCAAGTCTACAAATACGCCAAAGTAATATCAATACCAGCATTACTCCCAATTCAACGCGTGGAGGTGATGCAGATCCTAGCCCATTATATGTAATTGACGATTTTATTTCTACAGAGGATGCATTTAATAATTTGGATGTGAGTGAAGTAGAAAGTATTACGGTTTTGAAAGATGCTTCGGCAGCTGTATATGGGGCACGTGCGGCTTACGGTGTCATATTGGTGAAAACCAAGCGCGGTAAGGTAGGTACACCTTCCATATCTTATACAGGGCAATTCGGTTTTACTGATGCTTTGAAAAAACCTAAGATGCTAAGTGCTTATGATTATGGACGTATTTATAATGCCGCACGTGTAGCTGGAACTTCTACCGGTGAATCGGAATCGGATAATAGAAGAACGCAATATTTCCAGGCTGACGAATTGGAAGCAATGAGAGGACTGAACTACGATTTGCTGGATGATGAGTGGAGTGCGGCTTGGACGCAACGCCACAGTTTCAGTATTAATGGCGGTACAGAGAAGGCTACTTATTTTGCGGGTGCATCTTACTATAATCAAGAAGGTAATATGGGACGTTTAGATTATGATCGTTGGAACTTCCGTGCGGGTGTTAATGCTAATATCGGTAAGTGGATTAAAGCCTCCTTACAGTTCTCAGGTGACATGGGTGAACAGAATAACTCACGTAATGGTATAACCAGTGGTGGGACAGATGCTGATTTTAATTCTCTAATGACACATTTGCCTTTTGTGCCCGGATATGTAGGTGGACGTCCTGTTATATATACAGGTATGGAAAATGTGTCTTCGGGCTTAAGTGCTGTACGACTATTCCATTTTGGAGCAGTTCAGGATTCTCCTGACAATACTCAAAATCAGACAAATAATATGTCCATAAACGGTTCATTGGAATATGATTTTGGTTGGAGCAAATGGTTGAAGGGGCTAAAAGTGAAAGGTTCTTATTCGAGGAGCATTATCAATAATAAGAGTAATAATATCGGTACTAAAATGAATGTCTACAGGCTGCTGGAACGTGGTGGCAGTGGAAATCACCTTTATACTGGCGATGATATAAATATAGATGATAGCAATTTTGGTACTTTTACTTTGGATAATGGTAATTTATTGAGCCGTGCGATGAATAAAACGGATAACTACCAGATGAACTTGACAGTCAGCTACGCACGTCAGTTTGGTTTGCATAATGTGAATGGATTGTTTTCTATTGAAAAGGCAGAATCGGAATATGAATATCTGACCGGTACTGTAACTGATCCTTTCAGCTTTACCGATGGACAATCTAATTCGACAGCTACCGGTGCGGATCAAACGACTACGTTCGGTCGTACGGAATCGGGTATGCTCTCTTATATCGGTCGTCTGAACTACTCGTATGCAGACAAGTATTTGTTTGAGTTCCTGCTTCGTTCGGATGCATCTACCAAATTTGCTCCTAGTAACTACTGGGGAATGTTCCCTTCATGGTCAGCAGGTTGGGTTATCTCGGAAGAAAGCTGGTTTAATAAAGAAAAACTAGGTATTGATTTCTTGAAAATTCGTGGTTCATTCGGTATTTTGGGAAGAGATAATATACAACCTTGGTTGTGGACACAACTTTATAGCCGAAATGCAGATGGAGGTCCTATATTTGGTACAGCCACCAATACCTATAGTGGTGCAACATTCCAAATGCCGCAAAGAGGGGTCAACGCAGATGTACATTGGGATAAAACCTACAAGACCAATTTAGGTATCGATGTCAGGATGCTGGATAGTAGACTGGGTATTACATTAGATGCTTACTATGATATGGGACGTGAGTTGTTCACAACTTTCACGGGTACTTCTTTCTATCCGACTACTGTAGGTACGCAGGCTACTCCTGAGAACTTTGGAGAAGTTGATACGTATGGTTTAGAACTTACTTTGAATTGGAAAGATAAAATCGGTAAAGATTTTTCTTATTGGGTAAAAATGACTACCGGTTACAGTGATAACAAGATTAAAGAAGCCGGATTCCAGGCTACTCCCGGTTTTGATGACATTGTTCGGGGTGAACGTTCCGACCGTGGTGTGTGGGGATACGAATGTATTGGCATGTTCCGCACCTATCAGGATATCGAAGAGTATTTCGCAGTGAATAAGATCACTTCTTATCTTGGGAATACGAAAGATAACATTCATCCGGGTATGTTGATCTATCGTGATGTACGTGGTCAGCGTAATGCCGATGGTACTTATGGTGAAGCAGATGGCGTGATTGATCAGAATGACTATGTGAAGATTTCCAATCGTGCCAATAATCCTTATGGATTGACTTTTAATTTTGGTGCTTCGTATAAGAACTTCTCATTCAGTGCTCAATTTGGTGCAAGCTGGGGTACTTATGCTCTTGTACAGACAGACTTACGTCAGGAAAAATACGATGATCTGGAATATAAAAATGTATCTGCCATGTGGAAAGATATGTATGTGTATGAAGATGTATTGGATGCCGGTGGTAATGTAGTGGCGCCAATGAACCGGAGTGCTAAATATCCAAACTTAAGATATAGTGCCATAAACGGTCAGGCTTCTACATTTTGGAAAGTTAGCGCAGCCAGCGTTCGATTACGTAATTTGACAGTTGCTTATAGCCTTCCGAAGGAATGGACAAATCGGATCGGCATCAGCAGTTGCCGTCTGAATTTGACTGCTCAGAACCTTTTAAACTTTTACAATCCTTATCCTGATGGTGTTTGGAGTACATGGGGAGGCACTTATGGAAGATATCCTAATTTGCGTAAAGTAACTTTAGGTGTTAATGTCTCATTCTAATATCAAAGAAGATTATGAAAGAAAAGATAAATAAAATATGTTTGACAGCATCGATGGTGACAGGACTAATCTGTTTTACTGGATGCAGCGATGATTTTCTGAAAGACAAGAAAGTATATGGAAGCTATGACGCTTCGGTTGTGTACGAAAATTATGAAACAGCCAAAAGTCGTGTGGACTTTTTATATCAGTCTTTATTGCCTAGTTCTACCGGAGGTTCCAATGCTTTGACCGATATAACCAGTGCGGGTATTGATGACGATTTTTCCAAATGTACGGAGGAATATGGAGACTACTCTATTTTCAATGATCCTACGGCATCTCTTACTATTCAGACTGTTCCCGATTATTTTTATGTAATCAACAGTGAAAGAAGTCCTTGGGGACGTATCCGCGAATGTAATAATGTGATTGAAGGTGTGACGGGAAGTGCGACTCTTTCGCAGACAGAGAAAGAACAATTACTCGGACAAGCTTACTTTTTTCGTGCATGGCGTTATTATCTGTTGGTGAAAATGTATGGTGGTGTTCCCATTGTAGACCACGTCCAGAATCCGGTGATAGGTGATGGTAATGGTGAGAATCTGGTCATTCCTCGTTCCTCGACTAAGGCTTGTATAGACTTTATATGCGATGACTTGGAACTGGCAGCCAGCTATCTTCCTGCACGTTGGCAGAATGAAGGGCAGGATTACGGACGCATAACCGCCGGTGCAGCACTTGCTCTAAAAGGTCGTACATTGTTGCTTTATGCTAGTCCACTTTTTAACCGTGCCGATGACGCATCTCGTTGGAAAGATGCTTACGACGCCAATTTTGCTGCCATCACTAAACTGAATGAAGGTAACTTCGGACTTGCTTATGAAGGCAATGGCGGAGAAGACAATGCCAAGAATTGGGCCAGAATGTTCGCCACTTATACAGGTGGAAGCGAAGCCGTATTTGTTACTTTATATAATAATGTGTCTCCTATTGCTTCACAAAACATCAACCGATACAACTTGTGGGAGCAGGGAATCCGACCAGGAAATATAAACGGAGGCGGAGGAAAGACTCCTACAGCGGAAATAATAGACATCTTCCCGATGATTGACGGTAAGAAACCGATGGAATCAGGAGTTCATTATGACCCTAAAAAGTTCTTTCTAAATCGTGACCCGCGTTTCTACCGTACATTTGCATTTCCGGGGGTAGAGTGGAAATTCAACAGTGGCAATGTCGATTTTTCAGGAGCAACGATGTCTGGTTTATGCCCAACCCGTTATACCAGTGGTGCGAACTATGAACTTTGGAATTATTGTTGGTATACTACGGCTGATGAGCGTAATAATCCGAGTAGAAGCGGTTTTGCAGCCGATATGCTGGGCACTAAGAATAGAGGAGTCTATGTTCGTAAACGTTCGGATGATTTTGATTTGGGCACTAGTCTTTATGTGTTTACTGATAACAGCAGTGGTGATCAGCAGGGATTCAGACGATCGGCAGCTCCTTACATGGAGATACGGTATGCGGAAGTATTGCTGAATCTGGCAGAATCAGCTTGTGGTGCGGGCGGCACTTATCATGCGGAAGGGGTCAAGGCGCTGAAAGCCGTACGTGGCAGAGTAGGCTATACGAGTGCAAATAATTATGGCCTGGATGCGGCGATTGAAACTGACCGTGCTAAATTGTTTGAAGCTATATTGTATGAACGTCAGGTAGAGTTGGCTTTTGAAGGTAAACGTGCGTATGATATGCGTCGTTGGATGCTATTTGACGGAGGTGTAGGACAAGGTGCTTTGAATGCAAGTTGGGCATTGAGTGGCTTTGGAGGTAATACTTGTACTTATTTGGGTGTGACTCCGATGAATGAACGTGGTAAGAGATATCGCATAGAAATCAATGTTGAAGGTACCGGGTCTGCAAATAATGACAGTGATCCGATTAAAAACGTAGAGCGACCAGCAGCACTGACATTGAATGAGAAGATTGCTACGGAAGCAGACGGAGAAACGATTCTTGATCCGGCTGTGTCAAGTATATGTACATTCTATGATACCTATTTCTCACGTAAAGATATCAGTCTTGATGGTAATGTGCTGGACATTAATCCTTATTTCCAACCCAGATATTATTTCTTTGGATTGCGTCAAAGTGCACAGCAAACTAATGCGACATTGTATCAGACCATTGGTTGGGAAGATTATGCTCACGGTGGTATGGGTACTTTCGACCCATTGGCAGAATAAAAGATTTTTCTGATTCCCGGAAAAAAGTAATTTAATATAAAAAGGTGGCCTCAAGGCACTTTCCTTTTAATAGGAAAAGTGTCTTGAGGCCTTTTTTTGCATATAATTTCCAATTAACTTCATTTTTGTTCTTTTTATGTGATTACATATCTTTAAATCATACGTCCTTTTTATGTATGAAGAAAAAGAAGAGTGGTATATGTATTTTATGATTATTTAAGTAGTTTACTAACATGTCTTCATTCAAGAGCTTATGGGAAGCTTCTTATAATTGTTATCAAGATGGAAAGCAATTCACAAGATTAACTGACTGTCAAAGTAGGGAGCTGAATAAATTGCATTTTCACTTTAATGCCTCACTCATCAGAGTGTGAATATAGCTAAAGTGAAAGTATTAGAAAAAGGAAAGGCATCATTAATGGTATCAGTTAAAGTGCTGTGCCATAATATATTTCTCATTAAACGATTTATTTTAGTGTTAGGAATCAAACCGAACAAAGAAATAAATCGAAAACTGTGGAAAGAAGCCATTAGTTTTGCAGCCATTACTGCATAAATGTGAATGAAATGTTTAACGGACTATTGTATATAATATTCAACTTAAATATTGATAACATAAGAACGTATTGTTTAATTTAAATTTAATGTATGAAAAGTAATCGTTTATTTTTACGAAGAAGAACACGTGGACTGTTATTCGCTACGTTATTATTTCTTTTAAGTAGCTGTACCATAGGGTATCACGAAGACGAATCTTTTGAGTCGGATGTGAAAAATGCTACACTGGAATCTCCCCAATTGGAGAATGTAAAAGTGGAACTTGATGCCACAGGAGAAAATGCAACTATTGAATGGCCTGTAGTGCATGGAGCAGAAGGTTATGAGTTTTCTTGGTATGTAGTTGATGATCCTGAAAATCCGATAGCTGTAGTTGAAGGAGAGTTTATCGATGGTTGTAGCGTTGAATTGGAAGTAGAAGAAGATACAAAATATAAATTCTTAATTAAAACCATTGGAAATAAACAGTTTAATAACAAAGATGCAGAAAAAGCCTGTGAAATAAGTTTTTCAACTTTACTTGAAACATATGCATCCATTCCTAGTGGAGTAGATTTGACTCAATGGTTTATTGATAATCCGCTTCCAGAGACTGATATGGAACCTAATGAAGATGGCACTTTAAAAGAGTTGGCATATGAATTAGAGGCTAACGGTGAATATACTATATCAGGTCCAATAGATTTTGGAGCACGTAAAGTTACAATTCGTGGAAATAAAATTAATCATTCGAAAATTACATTTGGTCAAAGTGGTAGAATATTAACACAGAATGGTTTGAAGATAAAGTTTATGGATTTCTATTGTAATGCAATGGAGAAAGGTTCTTCTGATGCTTCATTAATTGGATTAAGTAAGACTCCAAATGAACAATTAAAAGTATCTTCTGGAGAATACGTTATTAAAGATCCCATCGTTATTCAGTTTTGTAATGTATATGACCTTAATAGGCATTTATTATATGATTCAGGGAAAAAATATTGTGTGGAAAACTTTACAGTAAAAGCTTCTTTTATTAGATGTAATCAGTCTAATACGATTGTGTATTTTAATAAAGGTAGTTTTATTAATATAACATTTAAAGAGAGTACTCTTTGCAGTACTGTACAGAATGGAAGTTATTTTGCACAGGTAAATGGTAACAGACCTAACAAGATTACTGGATATTCAAATGGAACTTTTAATTTTTATAATTGTACAGTATACAATCTTGCTTATAGCAAAGACTTTACTAATTGGAATAGCTATAGAGGACAAGCATGCTTAACACTAAATTTCTCCAGAACTATTTTTGTAGATTGTGGTAAAGGAGATATGACGAATAAAATAATGGGTAATGCAAATATGTCTAGAAATTTTGAATATAATACTTATTGGTATAATGGTAGTCAAAGTAATGATAAATATGATACAAATACTCTTGATACAGATCCTGGCTTCATTAATGCTGCGAATGGTGATTTTACTGTAACTGGAGCAAGCCAGCTTGAAAAGAGAACTGGTGATCCACGGTGGCTTCCACTTGTTGAAGAGTAAGTAAAGTAGTATGATAATAAAAATTAAATGCAATGAATAAGAAAAATATTATTCTCAGTTTATTCATCGGTACACTGTTGACTTTTGTTATGCCATTGTGTGCCCAGAATCAGACAGTAACTGGACTTGTTGTAGATGTAAGTGGTGAACCGATAATAGGTGCTACTGTCATGGTGGTAAATGGGACAGTAGGTACAGTGACAGATATTGATGGGAAATTTAATATTAAGGTTGCTCCAAAAAGCAAATTGAAAGTTTCCTTTGTTGGATATACTTCACAAATTATATCTGATTTAAAAAATCCTAGGATTGTACTTTTAGAAGATCAACTGAAATTAGATGAAGTTGTAGTACTTGGTGATTATGGTTCTCAGAAATTACGTAATGCAACAGGTGCCATTGAAACGATTTCCACCGAAGAATTGAAAGATTTGTCAGTGGGTAGTTTGGGTGACGCGTTAGCTGGTAAAATAAATGGTTTACATGTATCACTTAGTGGTGGGCGCCCAGGTAGTACACCAAGCTTACAGATTCGTCAAAGTTCAGTGAATACTACCATTACTCCAAGTTCTGATTTAGGAGGTAATGCAAGCCCTACTCCACTATATGTTATTGATGGCTTTATTGCAGATGAAGGTGCTTTCAATAATTTAGATATAAATGAAGTAGAAAATGTGACTGTTTTAAAGGATGCTGCAGCGGCTGTATATGGAGCACGTGCTGCGTATGGTGTTGTGCTGGTTAAGACTAAACAAGGAAAAGTCGGTGCTCCCAAAATTTCTTATTCAGGACAGTTTGGTTATACAGATGCATTGATGTTACCTAAGATGCTAAATGCCTATGATTACGGTCGTATATACAATGCTGCTCGTGCTGCTAATACTGCTACTAAGGATCAAGAATCCGATGACTTGAGGGTACAACTTTTTCAATCTGATGAATTGGAGGCAATGAAGGGTATGAATTATAATTTATTAGATAAAGAATGGAGTGCGGCTTTGACGCAGCGTCATAGTGTCAACATTAGCGGGGGAACAGAAAAAGCAACTTATTTCGGTGGTGTTTCGTATTATCAGCAAGAAGGTAATATAGGGCGCTTGGACTATAATCGTTGGAACTATCGTGCTGGTGTAAATGCTAATATTTCAAAATGGATGAAAGCTTCTTTGCAGGTATCTGGTAATTATGGAGAGACAAATAAACCTAAAAATGTAAAAGGTGGTGGCTCTGATGGTGATTTTGAATCTTTAATGTTACATGTACCTTATGTGCCTGATCAAGTAAATGGATATTATATTTTTCATTCAGGTATGGAAAATATAACTAATCCAAGTGATCAGCAGAAGTCTAATTTTGCAGCAGTACAGAATGCGTCAGATAATGTTGAGAATCAGAATCAGAATTTTTCTCTTAACGGTTCATTAGAGTATGATTTTGGTTGGAGTAAATACTTACGTGGTTTGAAGGTAAAAGCTTCTTATTCAAAAAATATAAGTACAGGGAAAACAAATACTATCGGTACAAAAATCGATGTATATCGCCTTATATCCCGTGGTGGCAGTGGTGGTCACCTTTATGTTGGTGACGAGATTGAATACAATGCTAATACATTGGGATTGTATGAGTTGAATAATGGCAACTCTTTGGGGCGTAGTATGAATCGCTCAGATAGTTATCAAATGAACTTAACAGTAAGCTATGCACGTCAGTTTGGTAAGCATTATGTCAGTGGTTTGTTCTCTATTGAAAAAGCAGAATCAGAATGGGAAGATTTGAATGGTAGTCTTACAGACCCATTACCTTTTACAGATGGCCAATCTAGTTCTGTGGATTCCAATGCAGAAGGTTTTGCTCAAACTGTGACGTTTAACCGCAGTGAGTCTGGTATGCTTTCTTATGTTGGTCGTGTGAATTATTCATATGATGATAAATATTTGTTTGAGTTTATGCTCCGTTCTGATGCCTCTGCCAAATTTGCTCCTCAGAATTATTGGGGAATGTTCCCTTCATGGTCTGCCGGCTGGGTTATTTCAGATGAAAAATGGTTTGATAAAGACAAGACAAAAATCGACTTTTTGAAGATACGTGGTTCGTTTGGTATTCTTGGTAAAGATAATGTGAATGCTTGGCTTTGGACTCAGCTTTACACCCGTAATCCAGACAAAGGACCGATCTTTGGAACTAATTCTAGTACAAATACAAGTGCTACGATTCGTATGCCGAAACAAGGAGTAAATCCTGATGTACATTGGGATAAGACTTATAAAACTAATTTTGGTATTGATATGGCCTTTTTGAAGAATCGAATGAGCGCTAATTTGGACTTCTATTATGATATGGGCCGTGAAATGTTTGCTTCACATCAAGGAACTTCTTATTATCCGAATACGGTAGGAATACAACCTGCTCCAGAAAACTTTGGTGAGGTAGATACATATGGTGTTGAATTGTCATTAGGATGGAAGGATAAAATTGGAAAAGACATGTCATATTGGGTAAAACTTACAACAGGATACAATGATAATAAAATCAGAGAGACAGGTTGGAAGGCTGCATATGATTTTGATAAATTAGTGAGAAATGAACGTTCTGATAGAGGACTATGGGGTTATGAATGTATAGGTATGTTCCGTAGTTATCAGGAAATTAATGAGTACTTTGATAAATATAGTATTACTAAATATTTAGGAAATACAAAAGAAAATGTACATCCTGGTATGCTGATTTATAAGGATGTACGTGGACAATATGATGAATCAACTGGAACTTTTGGTCCGGCAGATGGTATTGTTGATGAACAAGATTATATAAAAATTTCTCACCGTGCTAGTAATCCTTACGGTGGAACTTTAAATTTCGGTTTCTCTTATAAAGATTTTTCTATTAGTGCGCAGTTTGGTGCAAGTTGGGGAGCATATTCCTTAGTTCCTACAACTATGCGTAAAGAAAGTTACTCTGAATATAGTAATGTGTCGGCAATGTGGAAAGATATGTTTGTATATGAGGATATTTATGACGCTAATAATATAGTTACAGTAGCACAAAACAGAAATGCAAAATACCCGAATATTCGCTATAGTAGCGTAAATGGTGCACCCTCTACTTTTTGGAAAGTAAGTGCAGCAACAGTGCAACTTCGTAATATGACAGTAGCTTATGCATTGCCTAAAGAATGGCTAAAAATAATTGGCATTAGTAGTTGCCGTTTCAATCTTACTTGCCAAAATGTATTTAACTTCCTAAACCCTTATCCAGAAGGAGCATGGGCTTCTTGGGCGGGAAGCTATGGATATTATCCGAACTTACGTAAATTCACGTTAGGTGTTAATGTTTCATTTTAATAATTTGAATACAATGATGAAGAAAATAAATAAGTATGGTTCAATTGCATTACTGACCATAACAGCTGCCATCTTTACAGGTTGTAGTGATCAATTTTTGGAAGACAAAAAATTATATGGAAGTTTTAACGGTACGACTATTTATGAAAACTATGAGTCAGCTGATAACCGTATAGCTTACTTGTATTATATCATGCTGCCGAGTGCGACGGGTGGATCTGATCTGACTGGTTCTATGGGTGATATGCCAAGCACAGGAACAAGTGATCAATATTCGAAATGTACAGAAGAATATGGAGGGATATCAGGTTTGATGAATCCTAATTCTCCTCTAGATTATGAAACTGTTACTGATTATTTTAATCTAGATAACAATTATTCTCCTTGGGTGCGTATTCGTGAGTGTAATGATATGATCGAAGGAGTGATTGGCAGTGAAAGTTTAACTGAACGCCAAAAGCAGTTATTGTTGGGACAAGCATTTTTCTTCCGTGCATGGCGTTATTATTTAATGGTAATGATGTATGGTGGTGTACCTATTATTGATAATGTACAAAATCCTATAATTGGAGATAGTGAAGGTATTCATTTGGTAGTTCCACGCTCGTCTACAAAAGAATGTATTGATTTTATTTGCAAAGATTTGCAAACAGCTGCTGATTATCTGCCAGCACGTTGGGAGTCAGAAAATAAGAATTTTGGACGCATAACATCGGGGGCAGCATTGGCTTTAAAAGGTCGTGTGGAATTGTTATATGCCAGTCCGCTTTTTAATAGGGCGGATGATGTTACACGATGGGAAACTGCATATCAAACAAACTTAGCTGCTGTAAAAAAACTGGAAGAAGGTAATTTTGGATTGGCTTATGAAAACAATTCAGGAAAGAATGCAGCAGGTTGGGGAAAGATATTCTCCGATTATATTGGCTCAGAAGGTGGTGGAGGAACTGTTTCTGAGGCAGTATTAGTAACTTTATATAATAATGTATCACCAGCCGAGCACTTACAGCTTGAAAAATGGAATGGATGGGAACATTCTCTTCGCCCAGCTAATGCTGGAGGTGGGGGTGGTATGACTCCCACTGCAGAAATGGTTGATCTTTTTCCAATGGCGGATGGGAAGAAACCAAATGACATGAATGGATCTTATGATTATAATCAAGAACTTTTCTTTTTAAACCGCGATCCAAGATTTTATCGCACTTTTGCGTTCCCTGGTGTAGAATGGAAGTTTGATAGTGATGACTTGAAATCTTTTGGTGAAAAAGGTCAATTACCTTATGGCATTAATGGGTATACTACAGGGAATAATTACAAGTTGTGGAATTATTGTTGGTATGATAATGTAGATGATCGTAATAGTAACTCTAAGTCAGGCTATGCAGCTGATTGTCTAGGTACCAAAAATACGGGGATTTATTTGCGTAAGCGTACAGATGATTTAGCACTCAATTCTAATCCTTTATATATCTTTGAAAAGACTTCAGGTAATGGATTCAGACAGTCTGCTGCTCCATATATGGAAATACGTTTTGCCGAAGTATTATTGAATTATGCGGAGGCTGCTTGTGGGGCAAATCATTTTGACGAGGCAGTGAATGCTCTTAAACGAATTCGTAAGCGTGTAGGATATACAGATAATTGTGGATTAGATCCAGCTATTTTTAATGATCGTGCCAAACTATTTGAGGCTATACTTTATGAACGTCAAATAGAACTTGCTTATGAAGGTAAACGTTTCCACGATGTGCGACGTTGGATGTTATTTGATGGTGGAGTGGGCCAAGAAGCACTGAAATCGACTTGGAAACTTACAGGTTTTAATGGCAATACATGTAACTATTTAGGAGTTGAACCATTGAATGGTCAGAGAAGACATCGGATTGAGGTTTATGCAAAAAATTTTATTGCTGCTAAAAGTAATAATGTCTACAATGAAGATAAAACAATAAAAGAAACCTATGATGAATTATGGAATAAACGTCCGACAGCATTAAGTTTGACTGAAGATATAACTTGTACAGAATCAGCCGATGATGAAATAACATATGCAGATGCAAAGGTAAAGGCATTGGCTCAGTTTTATCAAGAACATTTTAAACGTAAAAATCTTAGTACTGACGGTAATGATGAAACTATTCTTCCAACATTTAAACCTTATTATTATATCTTAGGTTTTAAGAAGAATGCGATGCAAAACAATGTGTCATTAGAACAAAATATAGGATGGGGCGACTATTGGAGAGGTGGAGCTGATGGTACCTTTGATCCTTTGGCAGAGTGAATTCGTTTATCAAAATAATTACTTGATCTGAAGAATGTTCATTCTGAAATAAACCTAAGGACCATTTATCACTTTGATCTTTTGAAAAGAATATTAAGGAATAAGTGGTCCTTTTGTATTTAAAGTTAGAATAGAAAAATATATTATATTTTCTGATTACATATTTCCTTGTTTTGCGTCTTATTATTGTATTTTAGAATGATCAATCTCACAAAACCTAATAAAAATGAAGAAGAAACATGTACTTTTAGTAGCTTTTGCAGCTGCAATGTTGACTCCGACCGTTGTATGGGCACAATACCCGCAGATAACTGACGAAGCCAAAGCGAATTATACAAAGATGATGACCGAGGAACGGAAACGTTCTGATGAAGCATGGGAGAAAGCGTTACCTATAGTACTGAAAGAAGCAAAAGAAGGACGTCCTTATATCTCATGGGCTGGTCGTCCCTATGATTTGCCACAAGCTAGAATTCCCTCGTTTCCGGGTGCTGAAGGAGGTGGAATGTATAGTTTTGGTGGTCGTGGAGGTAAAGTAATTACGGTTACTAATCTGAATGATCGTGGTCCGGGTTCATTCCGCGAAGCTTGTGAGACAGGTGGTGCACGTATTATTGTATTCAATGTGGCTGGTATCATTCGTCTGGAATCTCCGATTATTGTTCGAGCACCTTACGTTACTATTGCCGGACAGACAGCACCGGGTGATGGTGTCTGCATTGCCGGAGAATCATTTTGGGTGGATACACACGACGTAGTTGTACGTCATATGAGATTCCGTCGTGGAGAAACAAAAGTATGGCATCGTGACGACTCTTTCGGTGGTAATCCGATTGGTAATATCATGATAGACCACTGTTCATGTACATGGGGACTGGACGAAAATATTTCTTTCTATCGTCATATGTACGATCCGAGTGAAGGCCAATATGAAAGCAAGGACTTGAAACTTCCGACAGTCAATGTGACTATTCAGAATACAATTTCTGCAAAAGCTCTGGATACCTATAATCATGCATTCGGTAGCACACTGGGAGGTGAGAACTGTGCATTTATGCGTAACCTTTGGGCCAGCAACTCTGGTCGCAATCCGTCTGTAGGCTGGAATGGAGTATTCAACTTCGTTAATAATGTAGTATTTAATTGGGTGCATCGTTCTTCTGATGGTGGCGATTATACCGCCATGTTCAATATGATCAATAACTATTATAAACCCGGTCCTGCTACTCCAAAGAATAATACGGTAGGCTGCCGTATTCTGAAACCGGAAGCCGGACGCAGTAAACTGAATTATAAGGTATACGGTCGCGTGTATGCTGATGGTAACGTTATGGAAGGCTATCCGGAAATCACGAAAGATAACTGGAATGGTGGTATCCAAATCGAGAGTCAGCCAAATACAGCCGGATATACTGAGAATATGCGGAGCTATGAGCCGTTTGCAATGCCTTATATCAAAATTACATCAGCTAATGATGCTTATGATTATGTGACAAAACATGTCGGTGCCAATATACCCTGCCGTGATATCGTGGACGAACGCATCATAGAAGAAGTAAAAACAGGTATTCCTTATTATGATAAGAAACTTGCGAAGGATGCTAATGGTGATCTTACAGGCCTGTCTCCTAAGTCAATGGGAGAGGACGGTCAGTTTAAATATCGTCGTTTACCCAAAGATTCTTATAAGATAGGTATCATTACTGATATTCGTCAGATGGGTGGTTTCCCCGAATACAAAGGGACTCCGTATGTAGATACTGATGGTGACGGTATGCCGGATGAATGGGAAATTGCTAATGGATTGAATCCGAATGATCCAAGTGATGCTAATAAAGATTGTACAGGTGATGGATATACGAATATTGAAAAGTATATCAATGGAATCAGTACAAAACACAAAGTAGACTGGAGAGATTTAAAAAATAACTACGATACATTGGCTGAAAAAGGAAAATTAATGTAATCTGCAACCGGTATCGGTATAAGATACCGGGACTGGGTTTCCTTTTGGCATATGGTATAAAAAATAAGATGAAATGAAAAAGATAGTTTTAATGTCTCTGTTGTTTCTTTGCGGTTGGATATCTGCTGGAGCAGTCGATTTGAACAAAGAGAATCGTGATCCGAAATATGTGGAGTCTATCGTCAACCGTTCGCAAAAGATTGTAGATAAACTCGGACTGACGGATGCAAAAGTGGCTGAAGATGTTTGTAATGTGATTGCCAATCGCTATTTCGAATTGAATGATATTTATGAAATACGGGATGCAAAGGTGAAGGCAGTCAAAGAATCGGGGTTGACCGGTGATGCGAAAAATGAAGCATTGAAGGCTGCTGAAAACGAAAAAGATGCGGCTTTGTACCGTTCTCATTTTGCCTTTCCGGCCAGCTTGTCTCTCTTCTTGAATGAAGAACAGATAGAAGCGGTGAAAGATGGAATGACTTATGGTGTGGTGAAAGTGACTTATGAAGCTACGCTTGATATGATTCCTTCTTTGAAAGAAGAAGAAAAGGTACAAATCTATGCCTGGTTGGTGGAAGCGCGTGAGTTTGCCATGGATGCGGAAAATTCAAATAAGAAACATGCGGCTTTCGGCAAGTACAAAGGACGTATCAACAATTATCTGGCCAAGAGGGGATATAATTTGACGAAAGAACGTGAAGAGTGGGCCAAACGTGTGAAAGCACGGGGAGGAACGCTGTAAAAGTATAGAATCCGGTAAAAAAAGGATTGGTAACCAATGAGATACTATAAAAAGAAGTGGAATTCTTTCCCATTATTAAATGGTTAGTTTGTTTGATGGAGGAAAAGGGTGGCTCGGAGAGTCGCCCTTTTTATCGTCTCTAAATTTTGATTCTGACGAATCTTCCAATCTATTTGAGTACAAATCCGGCTTTTCATCGTCTCTGTATAAAGGATATTAGTATAGTGTAAAAGAATCATAGAAATGGGAAAGTTAAGAAATACATTAGCTGCAATAAGCATCCTGCTTTTAGCTTCTTGTGGAGGGAATAAAGATTATTATATGTTCACTTCATTTCATGAGCCGGCTGATGAAGGTTTGAGATATCTGTATAGTGAAGACGGAATGCACTGGGACAGTATTCCCGGTGTTTGGCTGAAGCCGGAATTGGGACAACATCGCCTGATGCGCGACCCTTCCATGGTGCGTACGCCGGATGGTACTTATCATTTGGTATGGACCACCAGCTGGAAAGGGGATTTAGGCTTTGGTTATGCAAATTCCAAAGACTTGATTCACTGGTCGGAGCAACAAATGATTCCTGTAATGGCAGACGAACCGACCACTGTCAATGTATGGGCTCCGGAGATTTTTTATGATGACGAGAGCGAACAGTTTATGGTAGTATGGGCTTCATGTGTACCAGGTCGTTTTGAAAAGGGAATCGAAGAAGAAGAGAATAATCATCGTTTATACTACATCACTACAAAGGATTTTAAGACAGTATCCAAGGCGAAAGTATTATATGATCCCGGTTTCAGCTCGATTGACGCTGTCATTGTGAAGCGGGCAAAAAATGATTATGTAATGGTGCTCAAAGATAATACACGTCCCGAACGTAATCTGAAAATTGCTTTTTCTGACTCTCTGACAGGACCTTATTCGCCGTCATCACAACCATTTACCGAATCGTTTGTAGAGGGACCGACTGTCGAGAAATTAGGTGATGATTATCTGATCTATTTTGATGTTTATAAAAAGAAAATATACGGTGCCATGCGTACCCGTGATTTTAAGAACTTCACGGATATCACAGAAAGTGTGAGTGTGCCTGTCGGGCATAAACACGGAACCATCTTTAGAGCTTCAGAATCAGATGTTAAAACATTGCTGGAAGAAAGCAAGAAGAAATAAACTTAAACTAGATAAGTTGAATCCGGAATAAACTAAAACCTGAAATAAATCATGAACAACTCAACGAAGATTCTTCTTGTATTGGCTGCCGGATGGATGGCGACTACCATTCAGGCGCAGACTCCGCAGGACAGAATCCATTACACAGGAAAAGAATTATCGAATCCCACCTATCACGACGGACAATTGTCTCCGGTAGTGGGAGTGCATAATATTCAACTGGTGCGTGCCAACCGCGAGCATCCGGAAGCGTCGAACGGCAATGGATGGACTTACAACCATCAGCCTATGCTGGCTTACTGGAACGGTCAGTTTTATTATCAGTATCTGGCAGATCCGTCAGATGAACATGTACCACCTTCCCAAACGTTCCTCATGACCTCGAAAGACGGTTATCAATGGACAAATCCGGAAATAGTGTTTCCTCCTTACAAAGTGCCGGACGGATATACCAAAGAATCCCGTCCGGGTATGCAGGCAAAAGACTTGATTGCTATCATGCACCAGCGTGTAGGCTTTTATGTATCTAAGTCGGGCAGATTGATTACGATGGGAAATTACGGAGTAGCTTTGGATAAGAAAGATGATCCGAACGACGGAAACGGTATCGGTCGGGTAGTACGTGAGATAAAGAAGGACGGTTCGTTCGGACCGATTTATTTCATTTATTACAATCATGGATTTAACGAAAAGAATACCGATTATCCCTATTTTAAAAAGAGCAAAGACCGGGAATTCGTAAAGGCTTGCCAGGAAATACTGGATAATCCGCTTTATATGATGCAATGGGTAGAAGAAGCTGACCGTGAAGATCCGATCATTCCACTGAAAAAAGGATATAAAGCGTTCAACTGCTATACATTGCCCGATGGACGCATTGCGAGTCTTTGGAAACACGCTTTGACTTCGATCAGTGAAGATGGGGGACATACCTGGGCAGAACCTGTGCTTCGTGCAAAAGGATTTGTCAACAGTAATGCAAAAATCTGGGGACAACGTCTGAGCGATGGAACCTATGCTACGGTTTATAATCCGTCGGAATTCCGCTGGCCGTTGGCTATTTCGTTGAGTAAGGACGGATTGGAGTATACTACATTAAACTTGGTACATGGTGAAATTACTCCGATGCGCTATGGAGGAAATTACAAATCATATGGTCCTCAATATCCCCGTGGCATTCAGGAAGGAAACGGAGTGCCTGCAGATGGTGATTTATGGGTTTCATATAGCGTGAATAAAGAAGATATGTGGATTTCCCGCATTCCTGTTCCGGTACAGATTAATGCTTCTGCACACGCGGATGATGATTTTTCAAAGTCGGGATCAATAGCTGAGTTGACCAATTGGAATATTTATTCTCCGGTTTGGGCACCCGTTTCTTTAGAAGGAGAATGGTTGAAGCTACAAGATAAAGATCCCTTCGACTATGCGAAGGTAGAACGTAAGATTCCGGCTTCGAAAGAATTGAAAGTCTCATTTGATTTGTCGGCAGGACAGAATGATAAAGGTATACTTCAGATTGATTTCCTGGATGAGAACAGCATTGCCTGTTCACGATTGGAACTCACTCCGGACGGTATTTTCCGTATGAAAGGTGGTTCACGTTTTGCAAATATGATGAACTATGAAGCAGGAAAGACTTATCATGTAGAAGCTGTTCTTTCGACTGCCGATCGTAATATTCAAGTGTATGTGGATGGTAAGAGGGTAGGGCTGCGTATGTTCTATGCTCCGGTAGCAACGATTGAACGGATTGTTTTCCGTACCGGAGAAATGCGTACATTCCCGACTGTGGATACTCCTGCTGACCAAACCTATGATTTGCCCGATGCAGGCGGACAGGAACCATTGGCAGAATATCGTATAGCCAATGTGAAGACTTCGTCCACCGATAAGGACGCTTCTTCCGCTTTTTTGAAATATGCAGACTTTAGTCATTATGCAGAATCTTTCAATGGCATGGAAGATGAAAATATTGTTCAGGCTATTCCCAATGCCAAGGCTTCGGAATGGATGGAAGAAAATATCCCTTTGTTTGAATGCCCGCAGCGTAATTTTGAAGAAATGTATTATTATCGTTGGTGGTCATTGCGTAAGCATATCAAGGAGACTCCCGTCGGATATGGTATGACCGAGTTTCTGGTTCAGCGTTCTTATTCGGATAAGTATAACCTGATTGCCTGTGCTATCGGACATCATATTTATGAAAGTCGTTGGCTGCGTGATCCGAAATATCTGGATCAGATTATCCATACATGGTATCGTGGCAATGATGGAGGACCGATGAAGAAGATGGATAAGTTCAGTTCATGGAATGCAGATGCTGTACTGGCACGCTATATGGTGGATGGCGATAAAGATTTCATGCTGGATATGACGAAGGATCTGGAAACGGAATATCAGCGTTGGGAACGTACCAACCGTTTGAAGAACGGACTGTATTGGCAGGGTGATGTACAGGATGGCATGGAGGAATCCATCAGTGGCGGCCGAAATAAGAAATATGCCCGTCCGACGATTAACAGCTATATGTATGGTAATGCAAAAGCCCTTTCGATAATGGGAATCCTTTCCGGTGATGAAGGAATGGCTATGAGGTATGGTATGAGAGCGGATACATTAAAGAGTCTCGTAGAAAACGATTTATGGAATACACGCCATCAGTTCTTTGAAACGATGCGTACTGACTCTTCCGCCAATGTGCGCGAGGCAATCGGATATATTCCGTGGTATTTCAATTTACCGGATACAACAAAGAAATATGAAGTTGCCTGGAAAGAAATTATGGATGAGAAAGGATTTTCTGCTCCTTATGGATTGACTACGGCAGAACGCCGTCATCCGGAATTCCGCACACGCGGAGTCGGTAAATGTGAATGGGACGGGGCTATCTGGCCGTTTGCTTCTGCACAGACGTTAACTGCAATGGCTAATTTCATGAATAATTATCCTCAGACCGTTTTGTCTGACAGCGTATATTTCCGTCAGATGGAATTGTATGTAGAGTCGCAGTATCATCGTGGACGTCCATATATTGGCGAGTATCTGGACGAAGTAACCGGATATTGGCTGAAAGGCGATCAGGAGCGTAGTCGCTATTACAATCATTCTACTTTCAATGATTTGATGATTACCGGATTGATTGGACTTCGTCCGCGTCTGGATGATACGATAGAGATTAATCCGCTGATTCCGGCAGATAAATGGGATTGGTTCTGTCTGGATAATGTTTTATATCATGGTCATAATCTGACGATTCTTTGGGATAAGAATGGCGATCGTTATCATTGTGGAAAGGGATTGCGTATCTTTGTGAATGGAAAAGAAGCAGGACATGCAGATACGTTGACAAGACTTGTTTGCGAGAATGCATTAAAGTGATATATTTATAACAGATAAGAGACAGAGCAATAATGACTTTTAAGAAATATCTTCTTCTTCTACTTTGTCTGCCATGCTTCGTACAGGCAAAGAATATAACGATCAGCCGCCTTACCTGCGAAATGCAGGAAGGGCTGGTGGTCGTTGAAAGCTGTCCCCGTTTGGGATGGGCAATGGAATCACCGGAGAATGGCACGAGACAGACTGCTTATGAAATAGAGATTAGGGAGGCTTTTACCGGACGTTCCGTCTGGAATAGTGGAAAGGTTACTTCTTCACAGAGTCAGCTGGTTCCGACTGAAGGAGCGGATATATGTCTGAATAATCCATTTAATTATAGTTGGCGTGTGCGTGTCTGGGATGAGACGGATACTCCTTCCGAATGGAGTCAGGAAGCAAAATTCCGTTTGGCATCCGATGACCTTTCTTCAGGGAAATGGATCGGCGCCATCACTCGTAAGGATTCTCACCTTCCCGAAGGGCGAAAGTTTCATGGTGGCGAATTGAAGAAACCGGAGGTGAAAGCTGCTTGGGAAGCGGTAGATACTTTGGCAAAGAAAAGTATTTGCTTGCGAAGAACGTTTCAGACAGGAGAGGCAAAAGGGAAGAATGCGAATCGGAAATCCGGAAAGAAAATCGTGGAAGCTACTGCGTATGTTTGTGGCCTGGGATTCTATGAGTTTTCTCTGAATGGCAAAAAAATAGGAGATAGTGAATTTGCTCCGCTTTGGAGCGATTATGATAAGAGTGTTTATTATAATACATACGATGTAACGGAGCAGTTACAGGATGGTGAGAATGTTGTAGGAATCTTATTGGGGAATGGATTCTACAATGTACAGGGAGGGCGCTATCGCAAATTGCAGATTAGTTTTGGTCCTCCCACACTTTTATTTGAATTAGTAATCAATTATGAGGATGGAACACGCGAGACGATCCGTTCGGATCATGAGTGGAAATATGATCTGAGTCCGATAACCTTTAATTGTATTTATGGAGGGGAAGATTATGATGCCCGTCGCGAACAGAAAGGATGGAATCAAGTTGGTTTCAATGATAGTCATTGGCGTCCGGTAGTGGTTCAGGAAGCGCCGAAAGGAGTGCTCCGTTCGCAGATGGCACCTCCGGTGAAGATTATGGAACGGTATGATATTCAGAAAGTAACCAAGTTGAATTCAGAACAGGTGATGGCTGCTTCCAAATCTACCAAACGAACAGTAGACCCTTCTGCAGTTGTGTTGGATATGGGACAGAATCTGGCCGGTTTTCCGGAGATAACCGTACGTGGTAAACGAGGACAGAAAGTCACCTTGATAGTAGCGGAAGCATTGATGGATGAAGGAGCTTGTAATCAGCGTCAGACAGGGCGTCAGCATTATTATGAATATACACTGAAAGGTGAAGGTGACGAAATCTGGCATCCTCGTTTTTCATATTATGGTTTTCGGTACATTCAGGTAGAAGGTGCTGTATTGAAAGGGCAGAAAAATCCTCAGAAACTGCCTGTCCTTAAAAACATTCAATCCTGTTTTATCTATAATTCGGCAAAGAAAGTCTCTACATTCGAATCTTCCAACCGAATATTCAATGCAGCTCATCGATTGATTGAGAAGGCGGTTCGCAGTAATATGCAATCCGTATTTACTGATTGTCCGCATCGGGAGAAACTCGGATGGCTGGAACAGGTGCACCTTAATGGACCGGGACTGCTCTATAATTATGATCTGACAGCCTATGCTCCACAGATTATGCAGAATATGGCAGACGCCCAGCATCCGAATGGGGCAATGCCCACAACGGCTCCGGAGTATGTAGTCTTTGAAGGTCCCGGAATGGATGCTTTTGCCGAATCCCCGGAGTGGGGAGGTTCACTGGTTATTTTCCCGTTTATGTACTATGAAACTTACGGGGATGATTCTTTGATTAAGAAGTATTATCAGCATATGCGTCGTTACACTGACTATCTTAAGACTCGGGCAGATAACGGTATTCTTTCTTTCGGATTGGGTGACTGGTATGATTATGGAGATTTCCGCGCCGGATTCTCCCGTAATACACCTGTTCCGTTGGTGGCTACGGCACATTATTATATGACTGTCATGTATCTGATAAAGGCTGCCCGAATGGTAGGCAATGAATTTGACGTTCGTTATTACAGTTCATTGGCATACGATATAATGGTAGCGTTTAACAAACGGTTCCTGGATAGTAATACAGCACAATATGGTACAGGGAGTCAAGCTAGTAATGCACTTCCCATCTTCCTTCAGATGATTCAAAGTACAGGAGATAAAGGAGATTACACGCCGGATGCAAGTCTGGCTGCCAAAGTGTTGACGAATCTGATTAAAGATGTGGAATCGCACGGCAATCGTTTGACCACGGGAGATGTGGGAAACCGCTATCTGATTCAGACATTGGCACGTAATGGACAGCATGAGCTTATTTATAAGATGTTCAATCATGAAGAAGCTCCCGGATATGGCTTCCAGTTGAAGTTTGGTGCAACTACATTGACGGAGCAGTGGGACCCGCGTCAGGGTTCTTCATGGAATCATTTCATGATGGGACAGATTGATGAATGGTTCTTTAATTCATTGATTGGTATTCGTCCGTCTACAACATTATCAGCTTCTGTAAATGAAAAGGATGAGCCAATGCAAGGTTATCAGAAATTTGTCATTGCTCCGAAGCCGGTAGGAGACTTGAAATACGTTAAATCAACTTATGAGACTCTTTACGGTACGATTCTGGTAGACTGGACTCGTCAGAGCGGTACTTTTACTCTGAATGTATCTGTACCGGTGAATACCACTGCTATCGTTTATCTTCCGGGTGAAAAAGAACCGAAAGAAGTACAAAGCGGGACATATAAGTTTGTTGCTGCCGAATAAGATATAAAAAAGAAGAACTATTTAATAATATAGAATATGAATTTACGAATCACTCTTTTGGCTTTTCTTTGCCTTTGCGCAACAGCGATCCTTCGTGCCGAACGCGTTGATATGTTGAAAGCGGGTGCAAAAGCAAATGGGAAAGCTCTCAATACAAAGCTGATAAATTCAACGATTGACCGTTTGAATCGTGGAGGCGGAGGTACGCTCTTTTTTCCTGCCGGAACGTATCTGACGGGAAGTATCCATCTGAAAAGTAACATTACACTGGAACTGGAAGCCGGAGCTACCCTGCTTTTTTCAGACAACTTTGATGATTATCTTCCTTTTGTAGAAGTACGTCACGAAGGAGTCATGATGAAAAGTTTCCAGCCGTTAATCTATGCGGTTGATGCGGAAAATATTACTATTAAGGGAGAAGGTACACTGGATGGTCAAGGTAAGAAGTGGTGGATGGAGTTCTTTCGTGTAATGATTGACCTAAAAGATAATGGTATGCGTGATATTAATAAATATCAGCCGATGTGGGATGCTCAGAATGATACGACTGCCATCTATGCAGAGACGAATAAAGATTATGTCAGCACTTTGCAGCGTCGTTTTTTCCGCCCTCCGTTCATTCAGCCTGTTCGTTGCAAGAAGGTGAAGATTGAAGGAGTGAAAATTGTCAATTCTCCTTTCTGGACTGTTAATCCGGAGTTTTGTGATAATGTGACCATCAAAGGGATCACAATAAATAATGTCCCTTCTCCCAACACGGATGGAATCAATCCTGAATCCTGCCGGAATGTACATATCAGTGATTGCCATATTTCTGTAGGCGATGACTGCATTACGATTAAATCCGGAAGAGACGCACAAGCCCGCCGCTTGGGAGTACCGTGTGAGAATATTACTATTACCAATTGTACGATGCTTTCCGGTCATGGTGGTGTAGTGATCGGCAGTGAAATGAGTGGTAGTGTGCGTAAGGTCACGATCTCTAACTGTGTATTTGACGGAACCGATCGTGGTATCCGCATCAAGTCAACCCGTGGAAGGGGAGGAGTCGTAGAGGATATCCGTGTCAGTAATATCGTAATGAGTAACATCAAGCAGGAGGCTGTCGTCTTGAATCTGAAATACAGCCAAATGCCTGCAGAAGCAAAGAGTGAGCGTACTCCGATATTTCGTAATGTTCATATCAGCGGTATGACTGTGACGGATGTAAAGACTCCGATTAAAATAGTAGGACTGGAAGAAGCTCCGATTTCTGACATTGTATTGCGTGACATCCATATTCAGGGAGCCAGACAGAAGTGTATCTTTGAAGATTGTGAACGTATCACTATGGATGACGTAATTATTAACGGTGAAGAAATGAAACTGAAATAAACCTCTTGGGAGGTTACATCTTTATAAATATAAGAAAATGAAACGAATCCTTTTCTCATTGCTTCTCGCTGCATCTCTTTCGGCAGAAGCACAGACGCAGACATACGAGACGGAATTTGCCCGTCCCTTGAATGAAGTATTGACAGATATTCAAAATCGTTTCGGAATCCGTCTGAAATATGATATCGATACGGTAGGGAAGATTTTGCCTTATGCTGATTTCCGTATTCGCCCTTATTCTGTAGAAGAATCTTTGACGAATGTATTGTCACCATTCGATTATAAATTTGTCAGACAGAGCGGTAATCTATATAAGTTGAAGGCTTATGAATATCCTCGTCGTACAGATGCTGACGGAGAAAAAATGCTGGCTTATCTCAATACGCTTTATGCGGATAAGCAGGCTTTTGAACTTCGTGCCGATTCACTGAGAAAAGAGGTCCGTCAACGTTTGGGGATCGATACTTTATTGGCTCAATGTGTAAACTCAACCCCCATTCTATCGAAAATACGGAAGTTTGATGGCTATACTGTGCAGAATTTCGCACTTGAAACACTTCCGGGACTGTATGTTTGCGGGTCTGTTTATACGCCTCAATCGAAAGGGAAACACGCTCTGATTATTTGTCCGAACGGACATTTTGGTGGCGGTCGTTATCGGGAAGATCAGCAGCAGCGTATGGGTACATTAGCTCGTATGGGAGCTGTTTGTGTCGATTATGATTTGTTTGGCTGGGGAGAATCAATTCTCCAGGTGGGAAGTACGGCGCATCGCAGTAGTGCGGCACATACTATTCAGGCAATGAATGGATTGTTGATTCTCGATTATATGCTCGCTTCCCGTAAAGATATCGATACCAAGCGTATTGGTGCCAACGGTGGTTCCGGTGGTGGAACGCATACTGTACTACTGACAACGTTGGATGACCGTTTTACTGCTTCTGCCCCGGTGGTTAGTCTGGCTTCTCATTTCGATGGCGGTTGTCCTTGTGAAAGCGGTATGCCTATTCAGTTATCGGCAGGAGGTACTTGTAATGCTGAACTGGCTGCAACATTCGCTCCCCGTCCGCAATTAGTGGTTTCTGATGGCGGGGACTGGACAGCAAGTGTTCCTGCACTTGAATTTCCGTATTTGCAGCGTATCTATGGATTCTATGATGCGAAAGACAACGTGACGAACGTTCATCTTCCCAAAGAAAAACATGATTTCGGTCCGAATAAAAGAAATGCAGTCTATGATTTCTTTGCCGAAGTCTTCGATTTAGATAAAAAGATGTTGGATGAGAGTAAAGTAACTATCGAACCGGAGTCTGCCATGTACAGCTTTGGAGAGAAAGGGGAGCTACTACCGGAAAATGCAATTCGTTCGTTCGACAAGGTGGCTGCTTATTTTGATAAGAAGGCTTTTGCCAAATTGAAATCGGATGCTTCTCTTGAAAAGAAAGCAATGGAATGGGTAGCTTCACTCAATCTGGATGATGAAAAGAAATCAGGTTTTGCGGTGACGACTATTTATAATCATCTTCGCCAGGTTCGAGACTGGCATAATGATCATCCATACACGACAATACCTGCGGGTATCAATCCTACAACGGGCAAACCGTTAACTCAGCTCGAACGTGAGATAATAGCAGACTCAGCTATGCCCAAGGAGGTTCATGAAAGACTGATGAAAGGGCTGCGCAGAGTACTGACGGAAGAACAAGTTGAGCAGATTTTAGATAAATATACAGTTGGCAAAGTCGCTTTTACCATGAAAGGGTATCAGGAGATTGTTCCTGATATGACGGAGGAAGAAACAGCCTTTATACTTGAACAGCTGAAACTGGCTCGCGAACAAGCTGTTGATTACAAAAGCATGAAACAGATATCTGCTATCTTTAAAGCTTATAAAACGAAGATCGAACTGTATTTCTATGAACATGGCCGTAACTGGCGCCAAATGTATAAAGACTATGCAGAAAAGCGAAAGGCGGAAAAAGCAAAAGAAGGGAAATAGAGAATCAAAGATCCTTTTTTATTAATGCGTACTATAAGCAGCAATACCTCTGACATAGAGAGGATTGCTGCTTTTTGCTTCATTTACTTCTAGAATAATAGAGCTGGTCGGACATCTTTTATTGCAGAAAATGTGTTATATTGTGGACAGCTAATAAAAACGTATATTATATGGATAAGCAAAAAGTAGCATTAGTCCTTTCTATGGGTGGCGCACGTGGTATTGCGCATATTGGAGTCATTGAAGAATTGTTACGTCATAATTTCGAGATAACTTCTATTGCCGGAAGCTCGATGGGAGCGATGGTAGGCGCAATGTATGCTTCGGGAAAACTGGAGGAATGTAAAGAATGGCTCTATAGCTGGGATAAACGTAAGATGTGGGAACTGGCGGATCTGACATTAAGTCGGGACGGCTTGGTGAAGGGGGATCGTTTTATCAAAGAACTGAAGCAGATTATTCCCGTTATGAATATTGAAGATTTGCCTATACCATACGTGGCAATGGCTACTGATATTGTTTGCGATCAGGAAGTGAGGTTCGATAGTGGTAATTTGTATGATGCTATTCGTGCTACTATTTCTATACCGATGCTCTTCCGGCCTTTACGGAAAGATGGTATGGTTCTGATTGACGGAGGAATACTGAATCCCCTTCCGCTGAATCAGGTGCATCGTACGGAAGGGGATATTCTGATAGCAGTCGATGTCAATGCTCCGATTGATTGCGGTAAGAAAAAGAAAATGAGTCCTTATAACTTGTTGACAGAATCTTCAAGAATGATGATGCAGCAAATTACCCGTTATCAGGTAGAACGTTGTCAGCCGGATATCTTAATTCAGATGTCCGGCAATGCTTATGATATGCTGGAGTTCCATCATGCAGCTTCTATTGTGGAGACGGGAATAGAGATTACCCGGGATGCGTTGAATACAGAACTTTATTCCGTATAAATCATTTTTTTCGTCATACCTCCGTCAATGGTTATATTCTCACCGTTGATAAAATCATTCTCATCCCGGCAGAGAAATAAACACATACGGGCAATATCTTCCGGTTTGCCCACTCGTCGGGAAGGATGCTGAGAATGGTCTTCCGGTCGGAGTTGATCATAATTTTGTGTTTGTATCCATCCCGGAGCAATGGAGTTTACTGTGATATTCCATTCGGATAATGATAAAGCTAATGCATGAGTCAGAGAATAGATACCACCTTTGGAAGCTGCATAACCTTCACTTCCCGGTTCACTCATCAAATAACGTGTTGAGCAGATATTAATGATTCTTCCATAAGGATTAGAATCAGACTGTGCCTTACGATGAATGGCAAGTAACCGTGAAGTAATAAATACAGGACGAAGATTGACGGAAAGAATCTTGTCGAAATCTTCGACACTTGTTTCTGTAATGGAAGAAAATTTGCTGATACCGACATTGTTGATGACGATGTCAATGTCCTTCCATTCATCCAATATCTGTTGCATACAGCTTTCAAGTGCTTCTTTATCACTAACGTCAACAGGATGAAATATGGCTCCGGTATCTCTTGCCGTTTGTTGACCGGACACAGCATTAATGTCACAGAAGGCTACTTGATGTCCGTCTTTACAGAATGCTTCTACTATTGCTCTCCCTATGCCTTCCGCTCCGCCTGTCACGAATATTCTTTTTTTCAGGCTGTCCGACTTTGAAACAATTTCACCTGCTACCTCCGTTTTGACTTGACTGCTGGTAGTCGTTTTCTTTTTCCCATATTTCTGTGCCTGTTTCCAAGCTGCTTTTCTGGCCTCGTATTGCTCTTGTTGTCTTTCTATATAATTATCTGCCATGAATTCTTCATTTTTAAATCTGAGGAACAAAAATACTATATTTATTCGAAAAGGCAAAATTAGTCAGAAGCCATTATGATGACTATTGAAAATCAGTATTTTGTTTGAAACCCCAGCAGTTTTAACCCTAAAAACTAACTATAATAATATCCTTGCTTAGGGGGTATATTTTGAATAAGTAATCTCCAAATAATCTATAAGATTAATATCATCATTATCATTGGTCATGAGTTTGATGATTTTATAACGCCGGATTTCTGAGGAAATACACCTTATAATAATCTGTTCCTTTTATAAATATTATCCAAAGATTTCTATTGACAAGTAATTAAAATATAAGTCTTTGGGCTTTTACTTGTATATAGTGTTGAAAAATGTTAAACCATTAGTGGCTATGAATAATGGTAAACGTCTTAAAAACAGTTCTAGCTTTTTAGTATCGAGAGGAATTTCATATTAGTAGGAAATGCTCTTTATAATGACCATGCAAAGAGCGTATCGGATAAGAATTCTATCCGTGTCATCTTGACTTTTTAATAATATATAGAAAAATGAGTATGAAAAAGAATTTGAAGTATTTGTTGTTGCTCTCGTTATTATCCTTCATGGCTTGCAATGGTGATGAAAAAATAGATTCGGGTATGGTGCAGCAAGACGGTGAAGTATTGCAACTGAACGTTCGTGTTGGTGACTTTGCTATCAACGATGTTTCCAGTATTCGTGCTACGGATAGCGGAAGTACGGGTACTTTCGAAAATGGTGATCGTATCGGCATCATTGTGCTGGATGCAGATAATAATGTACTATCCGACAACATACCTTATCGATATGATGGTAACATTTGGAGCTTCGACAGCAATAACGATGAAGGAAAAACAACCATTTACTACGACAATAAAGCCACCGTTTACCTTGCCTACTTTCCGTATAGTAAGGAAGTGGATAACGTGATTAACATAGATGATCTAAAAGGTAAATTCTTACCGCAGGGTGACCAACGCAGCAAAGATGCCTACCGTGCTTCCGATTTGTTGGTATGGAGTGACACGAGTGGTAGACCGTTAAAGAAATTGGATATAGTATTTGAACATGCTTATTCCTTACTTTCGTTGTCTCCTTCCATAAAATGCAAAATTAATGGAAGGAGAGACTTTACTTATGTTCCTTCTTCGATTAGTGATGTGAGTTTCAATGTCGGAACAGAGCCTCTTTTCCCTTACCAAATGAATGATGGCAGTTACCAAATAATTATTTCTCCGAAAAGGGCAAAGGTTCGTTGGCTTTATGAATATAACAAAGAGATGTATAGTGGTGCGATGCCTGATACAGATTTATCTGCTAATACCTGTTATACATTCACTCCGGTTTTAAAAGATATAGGTGATTATACATTGGATAAAGCTCAAATGGGCGATTTTTATTGCAAGGATGAAAGTAATAACGGCTATTTGATTCCCGGTGATGTTACTGCTCTTTCCGCAGATATGAACTGCTTGGGTATCGTTTTGAAGTCAGGTAAAGACAGTGAAGGCGAATGGGTAGACTACTGTAAATATAAACAGAAATATGGTATAACAGAGATGCATACCGTACATGGTTACGTTCTTGCGCTTTATGATGCCAATGGAGGAAATGCTTGTACATGGGGGCTTTGGAGCCTAACTGATATAAACAGAGGTGAGCCGAGCACCGGTTTCTATGGCTATAAGAATACACAGGGGATCATCTCGTTTGCGGAAAACGAGAATCGAACTTTAAAGAATGGATTTCCCCCTGTCTATTGGGTAACGGATTATGAGTATAGCCATCCCGCTCCTGCAAACAGCAGTGGTTGGTTTTTACCCTCGCTAGGTCAATGCTGGTATTGGATGTACAATAAAGCTTATCTTTTATCCGCTGTCAATAAAGCTACCGGGGATAATGACTATGGGTGGAAATTGGGGTATTGGTCGAGTTCGGAGGACGACTACGATCCGTTTCTCAACGCATACTATGCCGACACCTACGTCGGCGCCATGGATTGGGATTATAAGAACAGTAAACATTGCGTCCGTGCGTGTCTTGCTTTTTGATTGAAATACCGCACTGATACGATAATTGTCAGTGCGGTATAATGATAACAGAGAATCTGTTTTTCTTTTATTCAGCTACTACTTAAACTTTGAGAGATCTATCTCCGTATACTTGATCCGTTGGCGACGCCAGGTATAGATTGCATGTAACTTTCCATCTTTTCCCTGAATAATGCTTGGATAAGAATATTGGCTGATAGGGCTGTCTTCTAATGTGAGAATAGGTTTCCAGTTGATTCCATCTTCTGATATGGCTATGCAGAGAGGAGTACGGGGACCTTTCGGTGTGCCTGGCAATGTGGAGAAATGATTGTAAATGAGAATGTGACGTCCGTCACTCATTGTCACGGCATCTGTTCCGGAATTGTTGTTCGGAACATTGCTTAATGTCACTTTACTCCATGTTTCACCATTGTCACTGCTCCATGATGTTGCAATCTTTGCATTGCGTGTACGGCAAAGTACCTGCAATCTTCCATCCTTATGCTTTAGGATACTGGGTTGGATGGCAAGAATCGGTTGTGCCCCTTCTCCCTGAATAGCTTCTCCCGCTTCCTGATCATCTACGTTAATACCACCTTTTTTACGGTTCTGAGTCGGGACAGACAGTTCGGCAGGTACCGACTCTGTCGTTTTCCAGGTTTTGCCTTTATCATCCGAATATTCAAAATGAATGCGCCATCCCCCTTTGCCCTCTCTGCTTGACGGGCAGATGATGCGACCGTTGATGTATTCCGGTTTGTTCTTGATAGGACCTAGAAATCCTTCCGGCAAGGCTTCGCGTTTGCCCCAAGTTTTCCCACCGTCTTTTGAACGAACCAGCCAGCCGGTCCAGTCGCCTACATTTAGTCCTATTTTGTAGAACAGAATCAAATCTCCTCCCGGTATCTGGAAAAGTACAGGATTCCAGCAAGCTTTCCGGCGGGCAGTCAGTTTTCCTTTGGCATCCACTACAGGAGTGCAGGTCGAATCTATGCCGGCTAAAGCAGCCTGCGAATCTTTGAGTGAAAAAACTCCGTCGGCAGCCAGCTTGGGAGCCGTCCATTCTTTGGCACCTTTGGGCTTGCGGCAAACCCAGATGCAGCAATCCGGATTACGTTCTTTGGTTCCACCGAAGAAAGAAGCAACGAGGTCACCGTTTTTCAGTTCTACAATGGTCGCCCCGTGGCATTCCGGGAAAGAAGCTTTCTCATATAGAAATTCATCGCTGATGATGGCAGCATTCCGTGTCGGTATATCTACGCTGAAATGATATTTTCCGGAACCTATTTTTTCTTTTCGTCCATCCGGCAGATGTACTTCTCCTGTAGTATTGGCAGGAAGTTCGATATCCCATTCCAGATGCATAGGAGTCTTTTTCCATCGGCTGGTAATCTTTCCGTAGATACTCATATAAGAAGCATCCACGTTACTCAATTCCTGAATTTCGAAAGCAGGCTGGAAAACAATATGTTTGTAACCGGATTTCCAACGGTCGGCACGGATACCTGCCAGATTGTTGAAACACCAGGGGAGTAAGTCTCCTAATAACATAACATGATTTCCGCTGTTCATTCCGGGATTTGCCGTGTCACCGTTCCAAAGTTCCCAAATAGTGGTGGCACCTTGTGCTGCCATATATCCCCATGAAGGATATGTATCATTGGTAGCCAACAGATAAGCTACATCTGTATGCCCCCGACGACTCAATTCACGCATCAGCCATTGCGTACCGATTACTCCGGTACTGATATGCCCTTTGTTCGTTGTAATAATGGTGGTTACTGCATTCTTTGCTACTTCTTTGATATGTGCTTTGGGCACGAGACCGAAGGCAAGTGGCAGAATATTAGCTGTTACAGTATTATTCCCGTAGAAAACACTATCCGGATACAGAGTATGACCGGGTACAAGTGAAGTACCTTCCTTTATATGCAGGAAATGTGCATTGAATGCATCCTTCATTTTATGTTCCAGGTCTTCCCACTCTTTTGCATCCGCAGTCAATCCCTGAAGACTGGCGAAGCGATGCATCAGTTGCAACACTTTCAGGTAATAGGCGGTAGCGATCAAGGCACCATCCGTTTTGCGGGCAGGATCTTGACTGTGAATCATTTCCAACGATTCGGGTGGAACACACCAGTCTCCATATTTATCTTTGGTGATGATGTAGTCCTTTGTCATATAATACTCACGGATGTGCGATATCCATTTCTTGATAGCCGGATAATTATCTTCTATCGGACGTATGTCTCCATAATTAGTGAAGAGCATATCGCAGACTAAGGGCAGGGTAGCAGGCCATGTGACATTATCCGAATAATAGTTCCAGTAAGCCGGAGCTACATCAGGAATACAGCCGTCTTCGCGCTGTGCTTCGCGGATATCACGTGCCCATTTGTTGTACATGGCATGATTGTCGAAGAACATACTTTCTCCCCAAGAGCCCATTGCATGATCTCCCAGCCAGGGCTGACGTTCGTTACGCTGGGGACAGTCTACCGGCATACCTTTATAGTTACTCCGAATCCCCCAGAATGCATTACGTACAACTTGGTTCAATGTTTTGTCCGAACAGGAAAAAGAGCCTGTATGATCCATCTCATCTTCTACGACTTCCACTACGAAATCCTCGGTTTTGGCATCCGGATATCCGCTGATTTCCACATAACGGAAACCATGATACACAAAACGGGGAGCCCAGGTGGCACCTTGCGGTTCACGTCCGCTAACTACATATATATCCGTACAATGTGCGTCGCGCAGATTTTTCGTGAAGATTTCTCCATCTGATTCCAGACGTTCTGCAAAATGAAGACGAATGCTGTCGCCTGCCTGACCTTTGATGCGGAAACGTACCCATCCTGCCAGATTCTGACCGGTATCCATAATGTATTTGTCACCCATTTTTTGGATAGAAACAGGTTTCAGCGTTTCCGTTACTTTCATCCCCGGCATCATTTGGGCACGAAGTGTACCCGAAGGAATACTGACGCGTTCTGCCGGCATCCATTTTGTATCGTCATAATCTGTCTGCGTCCAGTTTCCCAGTTCTTTGCGGGCGTCATATTCTTCGCCGTCATATTCGTTATTGCTGCGGACAGGACCTTCGGTTGTCAGTTTCCATGAAGTATTCGTCGCGATTGTCTCCTTACTGCCATCAGCATATTCAACGATCAGATTCAGGCGCAGTTTGGGATATCCGAAGGTCGGAATCTTGTATGGCTTGTAATTCTGACGCATGGTATAAAAACGACCATTACCTAAAGTAACACCGATGGCGTTCTCTTGCTGAAGTTGGGAAGTGACATCATATGTGTTATACAAGATTGTCTTCCGGTAATCGGTAGGAGCGGGGGCCAGTACCTGATCACCTATGCGTTGTCCGTTGATGAACAGTTCATACAATCCCATTCCGGCAATGTGCACTGTGGCACGCTTTATTTCTTTCTTCAAGGCAAATTCCTTGCGAAGATAACGGGCTGCCAGGCGGCTCCATTGAGTTTCACTGTCCCCCGGAGCTGCACGGTCCAGACCGATCCACTGACCTTGCCAGTCTGCTTCATTGAATAGTCCCATGCTCCAGAAAGCCGGACTACTCCAATCACTTTCACCTTTATTGGTGTAAACCTTCACCTTCCAGAAGTAGGGAGCATTGCGTTTCAAAGTTTCTCCCTGGTAGGTTATCCATTGGGAAGCATCTGTTTCTACTTTTCCGGAATCCCACATATCTCCTTTCCCTTGTGCCAATAGCTCGGGGGAAGATGCAACAAGAATGTGATACGCGGTTTGCATCACATTCTGTTCGTCCGATTCGATACGCCAACCCAGACGGGGTTGGCGCGTATCGATACCCGACGGATTCTTTAGCTGCTCTGTCCGCAGGTTGGTTACGTCTATGGCTGCACGTATCGGACCTGCTGCAAGAAACAGAACAGATAAGAATGATAATATAAGTATCTTTTTATTCATGAGTGTCAATTTGATAGCAGTCTTTCTTCACATAATCCTTACTACTGTCTACTACAATCAAGACATGATCGTTTCCGCTGCTGTAGCCGCTGTCGTGCTGGAATTTGTGCACACCGTTGTCAAATTCACCGATATATTCCAGTTTACCATCCTTGGTTGTGTACCACCATGCGTTCTTCTTGGCACCGCTGATTTTGCTGAAATCAACTTCCATCGGGCGTCCGGTGTAGTTATATACCATCAGATAGTCATTGCCGCGTGTTGCGATGGCACGGTCATAACGTTCGCCATTCTGTCCGGCGATGACAGACTGATCCGGTACTCGTTCGAAGAATGGGAAGGTCAGCATCAGATTCTTCAGATATTTCATTTGATTGTATCCGGGATCATTCAGAGCATCATACCAAGGCTTTTTAGCACCATAAGCACCGCCTACACCCGGTTTGATAAACTGCATGATGGAGTTATGACCATACGTATGTCCGAAAGAACCGGCAAATACAGACCAGTAAGCGTACCGGCGTACATCATAATCTTTCCAAAGTAATTCGTTCTCATCATGCAGACCGTGCGGTATTTCTTCGTAGATGGGTTCACCGTCTATAACGGGCTTCATCGGTTTCATAGCCATACTGCGTTCTACAAAACGCCAGTTATCTTCTTCCGTATTTTCTTCGATGGGATAATCTCCGTCACCGAAACGTTGTCCATAACGGCGGTGTCCGCTCTGGAACATATTGAAATCCAGCCACGGTGCATTGTTGAACCAAGTAGCAGAAGTCGTTCTGCCACGCGGGTGGAATGTCATCAGATGGTTCTTGTCGATTGCTTTGATGGAGGTTGCCAATGCTTCCCATTCGGCAGTCTTCACATCACCACGGATATCCCCACCGATAAACCAGATAATGTTAGGTTCGTCTTTATAGCGTTCTGCCAGGAACTTGCCGTATGCTTTTGCCTGATCTACATTCATTTCGCCATGACTTACCGGACTTCCCCAGATGCAGACCATGCCGATATAAAGACCTTTCTTTGCTGCGGTACGGATAATGTAATCCATGTGATCCCAATAACCATATACGCCTTTCTGATTGATATTCTTGAAGTTGTAGCCGTCAGTCATGGAATACTGTCCGTAGATATTCATAGACGGGACATTATTCAATGTCTGAACCTGAATCACGTTATATCCGCGGCGTTTGCATTGTTCCAAATAATATTCGGCTTCGTCACGATTCAGACGCTCAGGCAGCAGCCAGCCGGTTTCTCCCAGCCAGAAGAAAGGAGTGCCGTTTTCGTGTTTCAGATAACGTCCTTCTTCAGAAACGACGAGTTTGCCGTTGCTCCATGGGATATACGTCTTTTGTGTTTTCTTTTGTGCTGCGGCAGAAGTTGCCAATGTCAACAGCAGCAATAAGAGAGGAAGAATCTTAAATTTTCTCATTGTACTTTATCGTTTTTGGAGTTCATATCTTTACATTTATTTGTCTGTCATTTTCTCATATTCGATGGCCGCCAGAATAAACGATCCTACTGATTTCGGGTCATTCTCTATAACCGGTTCGCTGATATAATATTCGAATGAACCGTCACGGTATCTTTTGGAGTCTCCGCCCAGTCCGGCTACCGCACAACAATTCGTAATGGTATAGCTACCGTCTTCTTCAAGACGGGTAAATGTCTTGACCATTCCATCAAAAGCTTTGCGGGTAGGTTCGATGTAATCCTTGCTGATATATCCCTTATTGACAGCTTTGGCAAGTGTATAGATAAATAAGGCGGTTGCCGAAGATTCCAGGTAATTTCCTTCACGCGCTCCCTGATCTGTTACCTGATACCAGGTGCCGGACTGAGGGTCCTGATATTTCATTAAAGTTTTTGCCAATCCCTGAAGAATCTGCATTACGCTGTCTCGTCCGGTCGTTTCCTGAGGGAGATAATCCAGTACGTCTACCAAGGCTGCTCCATACCATCCGATACTGCGGCTCCAGAAATTAGGAGAACAACCGGTTTCGGGATTTGCCCATTTCTGTTCGCGGCTTTCATCCCATCCGTGATAGTAAAGTCCTGTGGTGGGGTCGTAAGTTTTGCGTGCTATCAGAAGAATCTGTTTCACAGCTTCATCGTATAGTGCCGGTTCCTGGAAAGTACTGCCGTACTGTACCAAGTAAGGAGAAGCCATGAAGATGCCATCCAGCCACATCTGATGGGGATATCTTAGCTTATGCCAGAATCCTCCTTCACTTGTGCGGGGTTGTTCTGCCATCTGTTTACGTAGGGTATCCATAGCTATTTTATAGCGTTCATCTCCTGATTGTGCATAAAGATCAAAAAGAATCTTGCCGCCATTGACGTTATCAATGTTGAATGAAAGATATTTCATCGTTTTGATATGGCCGTCCGTATCGATCAGACTGTCTGCGTAGATTTTGGCATATTCATAGTAAGTGCTGTCTCCGGTATGTTTCCATTCTTCCAGCATAGACTTTACAACAAGTCCGTGGGTATATCCCCAACGGGGTACTTTTGCTTTTTCAATCATCCAGGGTTCGGGAAAACGTTTCATCTCAGAGCGTGCCATACGTTCGCTCCATTTTTCTGTTTCTGCTTTTTGAGGTGCTGTGCAGGCGATGAAGCAAGCAGCTCCGCAAGCAACAATCAGTTTTAACAAGTTTCTGTTCATATAGGTAGAGTTATTATTTTCCAATCAATATATATTCTTGCCCTGCTTTGGTAGGCAGGTCATACAAGTAAGTCTTTGCAATTTCCACTTTATTTAGGCTGGCTTTTTCATTCACCAATGGCTGGGGAATCGTGGGGACTGCATAGAGAGGGTTCGGGTTCTCTCCTTTGGCACGTTTCAAGCCCTTTCCGTTCAGCGGGTTGAGTGAACGCAGACGGCAGTTACCACCTTTATGAGATTTCACGACCAGGCGATTTACTTTTCCATTCTTCCAGTTTAAATCAAGTTCGAAACCTCCACGGGCGATGATACCTGTGACAGAACCGTCCTTCCAGAGAGTCGGAAGTGCCGGAAGCAGGTAAATAAAGCCATCGTAACTTTGCATCAGCATTTCGACTATACCTGCAGCACAACCGAAGTTTCCGTCGATCTGGAAAGGCGGGTGAGCATCGAACAGGTTAGGGTAGGTACCTCCTTTTTTCTTTTCGTTACGTACCAGAGTCAATTGGTCGGTTATCAGTTTGTAGGCATGGTCACCATCAAGGAGGCGTGCCCACAGGCAAACCTTCCATCCCATGCTCCATCCGGTGGACGGATCTCCACGGTGAATCAGAGAAGTGCGTGCAGCGTCAAATAGTTCCGGAGTGCGGTAAGGAGAAATCTGGTTGCTGGGGAATAATCCATATAGATGGGATACATGGCGGTGTACATCGTTCGGATCATCCCAGTCGAACATCCATTCCTGCAATTGTCCCCAATGTCCTACTTGCATAGGAGCCATTTCTTTGAGGCGTTGTTCCAGATGAGCGGCAAATTCTTTGTCCGTATCCAAAATTCGGGAAGCTGAAATAATAGCTGTCCAAAGGTCGAATATCAACTGATTGTCCATCGTGCATCCGGCGGCTGTAGTTGCCTTGCCGTCGCTGCCGGAATGTACATTTTCGGGTGAGTTGCTTGGGCAGACTACCAACCAGTTGTGTACAGGTTCTTTCACCATAATCTCGTCAAAGAACAGTCCGGATTCTTTCAATATCGGATAAACGGAACGCAGGAACTCTGTGTCTCCGGTGTACAGATATCGTTCCCATAGATGACGGCATAACCATGCACCGCCGCTCGGCCACATACCCGAAGGGGCTTTGTCCAGTGCTCCTGTGATACGCCATATATCCGTGTTATGATGCAATACCCATCCGTTGGCTCCATACATGATTTTTGCCGTTTCCTTTCCGCTTTCGCTCACTTCTTTTATCAGCCGGAAAAGTGGTTCGTTCAAGTCACTTAAATTAGTCACTTCCGATGGCCAGTAATTCATTTCCAGATTGATATTACAGGTATATTTGCTATCCCAGGAAGGGAAAAGTTTATCATTCCAGATACCCTGCAAGTTAGCGGGTTGCCCGCCCGGTTGTGACGAGCAGATTAACAGATAACGGCCGAACTGGAAGTAAGTGGCAACCAGATGCGCATCATGTGTGTCCTTAAAATTCTCTACACGTTTGTCGGTTGTCACATTTTTATATTGGTCTTCCCCTAAATCCAGAGATACTCTGGTCAGATATCGACGATAAAATTCTACGTGATTCTTTTTGGCTTCTGCGAATGGACGAACCAGCGCTTCGGACAAATAGCTCTTTGCACGTTCTGTCTGATTGCCTGTGATGTCCAGATAATTATTGAAGTTAGTGGCTATAGACACATAGATTGTGGCTTCGTCAGCTCCTTCTACAGAGAGGACGCCATCGGTACAAGCTATTTTTCCTCCTTGGTTGCGGGCGGTCAGCCTTCCCTGAAATTCTACTTTTCCCTTCAGTCCTTCATGCAAGGAAGACACCCCTGAAAGGGTCACACAGTTCCCTTCTTCAGAGTGAATCATTACATCCTGATGAGGGGAGGTGAGCTGTGCGTTGAAGGTAATTTGTCCCGGACGGTTGGCGGTCAGTCGTACCATAACTACCTGATCGGTAAATGAGGTGATCGTTTCACGTTGATATTGCACTCCGTCTACTTCATAACGGACGATGGCACGTGCCGAGTCCAGACTCAGGTCCCGATAATAATCGGAATAGCGGGTATGTCCGGGGAAAGCAATTCTCAGGTCGCCGAAACTCTGATAAGGCATTCCCGAATTTGTTTTTGCCATCACTTTCTCCGTAGCGAGCGTTTGTGCTTCCAGATATTTTCCGGCAAAAACAAGTTCACGTACCTTCGGAATATACTCCAGTGCGTTCGGGTTTGCGTTGTTGTTGGGGCGTCCTGCCCAAATGGTTTCTTCGTTTAGTTGTATTTGTTCTGTTCCCGGCGTTCCATATACCATTGCCCCCAGACGCCCGTTTCCCAAGGGTAAAGCTTCGGTCCATACCTGTGCGGGACGGTCATACCATAGCTTATATTCCTGTGCAGATACTTTTTTCTCCTGCGCATGAATACATCCTGCAGAGACCATTACAAACAGATATCCGATTAATCTCTTTTTATTCATTTTCATCTAATCGCTTTTATACTTTTATAGGAGGACGATTAAAAAGGAATTTTGTACCCAATATACAGGCAATAAGAAGCAGGGATAATCAAAAGTTATCGGGTATAAAAAAAATGAACTTCAATATCTGCTCAAAAAGGTCTTACTTTGCATACGTAAGAGCACTAGGAAGAAGTTATTTCCTGAGTGTGGATTCATATCTTTAATCTAAAAAACAGATAATTGAAAATGTATAATTTAATCGTTAGACCGTTATTATTTCTCATTGATCCTGAAAAAGTACATCGGATGCTCTTGAACTGGTTAAGAATCTATCGCTATCTGCTTCCGGTTCGTGCATGCGTAAGAGGACACTATCAAGTGGACGAACCTTTTTCATACGGAAGTCTGCGATTCAAAAACCGGATAGGCTTGTCTGCCGGATTCGATAAAAATGCGGAAACATTTGATGAGTTGGCAGATTTTGGTTTCGGATTTCTGGAAGTGGGGACTGTAACTCCTGATTATCAACCGGGAAATCCTTCTTCCCGTATCTTCAGGCTGGTAGAAGACGAATCACTGATCTCACGTACAGGGTTCAATAATTGCGGTGTCGATGTAGCTCTGGCGCATATCAGAAGACACAGAAAACATTCTTACATACTCGGAGTAAATATCAATAAGAATCCGCTTTCTGTCGGTGAGCAGATCATCAAAGATTTTGAGCTGGTTTTCACTCGTTTATATGAAAGTGTAGATTATTTTACGTTGAACTGGGGTAGTATAGATAAAGAATCATTTGCTAAAGTTTTAGAAAACTTCACAACATTCCGTGAGGCAGTGAACAAACGGTGCAGTATTTTCATTAAGCTCCCGGCGGATATTGATGAGAAGGAATTGGATCTGGTCATTTCCCTTGCATATAAATATTCCATAGAAGGCTTTATAGCCACGGGTCCGACGATGGACCGCTCAGAATTGCATCAGACAAAAACAAAACAGTTGGAAAAGATCGGTAACGGTGGCGTCAGTGGTCGGGGTATCGGAAAGAAATCGCAGAAGGTAGTGCATTATCTGTCCGAGCACACCGACCGCCACTTTCTGATTATCGGGGCAGGAGGAATAATGACAGCAGAGGATGCAGCCGATATGATTTCCCAAGGGGCCGATATGGTACAGATTTATTCGGCATTTATTTATTCCGGTCCTTCTGTTGTTCATAAAATAGGGAAGAAACTTAAACATTAATCGATATGAAGAAATTAATTTGTATTAGCTTGTATGAGGACTTATCCATGACGACCTATGATTTGTCGAAAGTGGACAATGCCGAACTGATTGGAATCGTAGAAAATGCTTCCGAAGGAACTTTATTTGTTTTTACTTGTGACAGGCCCAATGGAAGCAGTGTTATTATGTGTCCCGGAGGTGGATTTCTGAAGACTAATCTGGAGAATGAAGGTATTGATTTTGCCGAATGGTTTACGAAGCTGGGAATTACATATATCGTCTTTAAATATAGAATGCCTCATGGTAATCCTGATGTTCCCGAACAAGATACCCGGTTGGCATTGAAGGTTGTGCGAGAAAAGTTTCCGGAGTTTTGTGATAAACTGGGAGTGATGGGGGCTTCTATCGGAGGATATCTGGCAACTTTTTCAGCTACGCTTTTGCCTGATGATGAGAAGCCGGATTTTCAGATATTGATGTATCCGGTAGTCAGTGTCGATGATCGTTTGACACATTTTCCTTGTCGTGAACGAATGTTTGGTCATTCCTATTCACCGGATAAGATGGAGCAGTATTCACCGATTGAGCATATTACTTCCGGCACACCTGCCGCTTTCATTGTAGCAGCTGCAGATGATGCTGTGGTAAGCCCTCTGAATGGTATTATGTATGCTGCCAGACTACAGAAAGCAGATATCCCCATTTCTCTGCACATCTATCCTGCGGGAGGACATGGATTCGGTTATAATGATAGTTTTGTGTATAAGCAGGAGTGGCTTCAGGAACTTGGAGAATGGTTGGCAAAATTGTAATTCTTTTCTTGTAATTCGAAATATACTTCCTATATTTGTCATTAAAATATTTAATGAAAAGAAATTATGAGAAATTCAAAGGTTACATCTATGTTGGTAGTGCTAATGTTTCTGTTGGTCACAGGAATACAGGCGCAGACCGTTACTCCCAGTAAGAAATATATCACAAAAGAACTGAATAACGTAAGCAACTTCAGCTCAATCAGCGTATTAGGCAGTCCTGATGTTGAGTATCGTCAGAGTAATGGTTCTAAAACGACAGTTTCTATATACGGTTCGGATAATTTGGTAGACTTGCTGGAAGTTTCTACAGTAAATGGAGTATTGCAGGTGAATATCAAAAAGGGTGTCAAGATTCTTAGTGGAGAGCGTCGTTTGAAAGTGATAGCCTCTTCCCCTTCATTGAATCAGGTAAATATTAAAGGTTCGGCAGATGTATATCTGAAAGGTGCAATCAAAGGGAATGACCTGAATTTGAATATAGCCGGTTCCGGAGATATCGAAGCGGAGAATCTGCAATATACTAATATATTTGCTTTGGTGAAAGGAAGCGGGGACATTGATTTGAAAAATGTGAAAGCGACTACTGTGATGTCAGAAGTTAATGGTTCCGGTGATATCAATATTAAAGGTTCTGCACAGAAGGCGACACTGACAGTAAATGGTTCCGGAGATATTAGTGCTGAAAAACTGGCTGCAACTAATGTCGTTGCTACAGTTGCAGGTTCGGGTGATATAGTATGCTACGCTTCCAGACAGTTGGATGCGAGAGTTAGTGGTAGTGGTGATATTGAATATAAAGGAAGCCCTTCAGTTGTAAATAAGCAGGGGAAGAAAAATTCGATTACCGGTAAGTAAGATACGAATCTTATTTTTTATAGAAAGCGGGCAAATATGTTATTTATCACATATTTGCCCGCTTTTATTTAGACATTCATAGATCTCTATCGAAGTATATGCAATGACAATATGTTAAAAATATAGTTAGCCAAGATACAATTAACTTGCAGATCTGTTTTATTTATATGGGCTTATCTGTATTTTCTGATATTGCACATTATGAAATATTATTCAATTAAGTCAAGTAGTATATGAATTTAGATGAAGTTTTAAATTATCGTCGCTCTGTACGGGTATATGATAAAGAAAAGGAAATAGATATAGAAAAAGTAAAGCATTGCCTGGAATTGGCAACTTTGGCTCCCAATAGTTCTGATATGCAACTATGGGAGTTTTATCACATCACACAGCCTGAATTGATGGCAAAGGTATCAAGAGCTTGTCTTGATCAAAAAGCAACTTCCACAGCTTCGCAGATTGTTGTTTTCGTCACACGTCGTGACTTGTATCGGAAGCGGGCGAAATTCGTTCTTGATTTCGAGACAGGAAATATACGGCGGAATAGTCCTATAGACAGGCAGGAGAAACGTATTAAAGACAGAAAACTGTACTATGGGATATTGATGCCGTTTGTTTATGCCCGTTTCTGCGGTATCTTAGGACTTTTCAGAGTACTACTTGCTAATGTTATCAGCATTTTCCGCCCTATGATGCTCGAAGTATCTGAAGGTGATGTGCGTGTGGTAGTACATAAATCCTGTGCGCTTGCTGCTCAAACATTTATGATTGCTATGGCGAACGAAGGATATGATACCTGTCCCTTGGAAGGCTTGGATAGCCGACGGCTCAAAAGGTTGCTTAAGTTGCCTCATGGTGCTGAAATAAATATGGTAGTTTCTTGTGGAATCCGGAATGGAAATAAAGGAATTTGGGGAGAACGGTGCAGGGTACCGTTTGAGGAAGTTTATCGTAAGATTTGATGGCACGGACGCAGTAGTAAAAACGCCTAAATATATATGTATTCGAATTCAAACTGAATGGGACTGCCGAGCAGGATTTGCAGCAGATTGATGAAAAAGGCTATCTGATTCCTTATCAGACAGCCGGACGTGAAGTCGTGAAAGTAGGAGTGGAGTTCAGTGCGGAGAAAAGGAATATTGGACGATGGTTGCTTTAACCAGATAACAATTAATATTAAAGTGAATCCTATTAGATAATCAGATGTGCGGAGATATGCTTGGCATATCTCCGTTTTAATTGACATAATCCGCCGGAGTAAAGGGATGAATGATGCTTACCGACGTGATTTAATCGTTTTTTAATAAATGAAATTTATTTTTTCCTGATTATACAAATAGTACAAAAGAATCTTCTTGTCTGGTCTTGTTTTTTATATTCCGCAACATTTCATCCTTTGTGTCATAGTATTAGTCACCTTCGAAACATTTATTGTTTGTATCCGACATGGATGGAGTTTGGCTAGTCCCCAAATATGCGGATATTTGTGAAGTGAGATTTCACTATCAAAAGTATTGGTCCTTTCGGACCGGCCGCCTGTGAAGGTAGCTCTATTGTTTGTTTTGTTTGTGTTTGGTGCATCTTTTTTCAAGCGAGAAAGAAGATGCACTATTTATATCTATCTACCCTGACTATCGGATATTGAATGAAAATTTGCCTATGAAACAGATAAAGCATACATTTGAAGAAAAAAAGAAAATGGGCGGGAAAGCATCAATGTGGAACTTATGGCACGGCTGTCACAAATGGAGTGAAGGCTGCCGCCACTGCTATGTATATCGTACGGATGGCAAATACGGAAAAGACAGTTCGGTGGTGACAAAGACGGAAAAGTTCGGTTTGCCTTTGCAGAAGAAAAAGAATGGAGAATATAAGATACCCTCGGGAAATCTGGTATATACCTGTTTTACCTCTGATTTTCTGATTGAAGATGTGGATGAATGGCGTGCCGAAGCATGGGAAATGATGCGGATACGGCAGGACCTTCATTTTATGTTTATTACGAAGCGGATAGACAGACTGCAACAGTGCCTGCCACCGGATTGGGGAGATGGATACGACAATGTGACAATTTGTTGTACAATGGAGAATCAGGACAGAGTCGATTATCGCTTACCTATTTATAAAGAAAGTCCTATTAAACATAAAATTATTATCTGTGAACCCCTTCTTAGTCAGATTGATTTCAGAGGAGAATTGGAAGGATGGGTAGAGCAGGTAGTGGCAGGAGGAGAGTCCGGTAAGGAAGCCCGCGTTTGCAATTATGACTGGGTGTTGGACATTCGCCGTCAATGTGTGGAAGCTCATGTCGGTTTCTGGTTCAAGCAGACAGGAAGTTATCTGTTGAAAGACGGACATGAGTATAAAGTCGCCCGACAGTTCCAGCACTCACAGGCGAGGAAAGCGGAACTGAATTATACTCCCGAAAAATAACGAAAGAACAAACAGGAATAAGGGAATGCAAAGGCTGTCGGACAGCTTTCACATCCCTTTATTGAGTACAAAATATGGATAATCACGTCTCTCCTTAAAGAGATAGTGTGTAAATTTTAAAATTATCCATATTAAATGAAACAGATAAAGCTGTTATTTCTTTTAGCTTCCGCCTCCGTCACGGGAGCATTTGCGCAGAGCAATGGGCTGACGGATATGAGTCAGAGCCGTTATGCAAAGATGGCAAATACCGGAATTGATGCCGTACACTGGACGAATGGATTCTGGGGAGAGCGTTTTAATGTATTTAGCGGAACTTCCTTGCAGAGTATGTGGAATACATGGAACACGCCGGAAGTTTCTCATGGTTTCCGTAATTTTGAGATTGCTGCCGGTGTATGCAAGGGAGAACATTGGGGGCCTCCGTTCCATGATGGAGATATGTACAAGTGGATGGAAGGAGTCGCTTCTGTGTATGCTGTCAATAAAGATCCGGAATTGGACAAGTTAATGGACAACTTTATTGCTTGTGTCGTAAAAGCCCAACGTGCAGATGGTTATATACATACGCCGGTTGTTATAGAAGAACTGAATAAGGGAATAGACAGCCATACGCTGGCTGATTCCCAACAACAGACAGTGATTGGTACGAAAGTAGGCTCCGAGGACGAAAAAGGTGCATTTGCCAATCGGTTGAATTTTGAAACGTATAACTTGGGACACCTGATGATGGCAGGTATCGTTCACCACCGTGCTACCGGAAAAACGACTCTTTTTGATGCTGCCGTGAAAGCTACAGATTTCCTTTGTCACTTCTATGAGACGGCTTCTGCCGAGTTGGCACGCAATGCTATTTGCCCTTCACACTATATGGGAGTGGTGGAGATGTATCGTGCTACAGGAAATCCCCGTTATCTGGAACTTTCAAAAAACCTGATTGACATTCGCGGTATGGTAGAAAGTGGTACGGATGATAATCAGGACCGTATCCCTTTCCGTGACCAATATCGTGCAATGGGACATGCCGTACGTGCCAATTACCTGTATGCAGGTGTGGCAGATGTGTATGCGGAGACGGGTGAACAACAACTGATGAAGAATCTTACTAGTATCTGGAACGATATTGTCACCCGAAAGATGTACGTGACCGGAGCTTGCGGTGCTTTGTATGACGGCACCTCACCGGATGGAACGTGCTATGAACCGGATAGCATTCAGAAAGTGCATCAGAGCTACGGTCGTCCATATCAGTTGCCGAACAGTACGGCACATAACGAAACCTGTGCCAACATTGGTAATATGCTGTTCAACTGGCGCATGCTGGAAGTAACGGGAGATGCCAAGTATGCGGATCTTGTGGAAACTTGTCTTTATAATAGTGTATTGAGTGGTATAAGTCTGGATGGAAAGAAGTATTTCTATACGAATCCTCTTCGTATCAGTGCCGATCTGCCTTATACACTCCGTTGGCCGAAAGAACGGACGGAATATATCAGTTGTTTCTGTTGTCCGCCCAATACATTGCGTACGCTTTGTCAGGCGCAGAATTACGCCTATACATTGAGTCCGGAAGGGATTTATTGCAACCTGTACGGTGCAAATACATTGACTACAAACTGGAAAGACAAGGGTGAACTTGCTTTGGTGCAGGAAACGGACTATCCTTGGGAAGGTAATGTACGTGTAACGTTGAACAAAGTGCCCCGTAAAGCAGGTGCTTTCTCCCTCTTCTTCCGTATTCCGGAATGGTGCGGGAAAGCTGCGTTGACAGTGAACGGTCAACCGGTATCCATGAATGCCAAGGCAAATACCTATGCGGAAGTGAACCGTACATGGAAGAAAGGAGATGTGGTAGAACTGGTCATGGATATGCCTGTTTGTCTGCTCGAAGCTCATCCGTTGGCAGAAGAAATCCGTAATCAGGTAGTAGTGAAACGTGGCCCGTTGGTTTACTGCCTGGAGAGTATGGACATTGCAAATGGAGAAAAGATCGATAACATCTTGATTCCTGCCGACATAAAGCTGACTCCGAAGAAAACGACGATTGAAGGCAGTTCGATAGTAGCCCTGGAAGGGAAAGCGCGTCTGGCATCGTCCGAGTCTTGGGAAGGCGTGCTTTATCGTCCGGTTGTCCAAGCAGAGAAAACAGTGGATATTCGTCTGATTCCTTATTATGCATGGGGAAACAGAGGTAAAGGAGAGATGACAGTCTGGATGCCGCTAGCAAGATAACCCATTGTAAAAAAGAAAAATGAAAAAGTTATTAGTAACAACTATATGCCTGCTGGGTGCACATCTGCTGTCAGCAGGTGAAATCTGGATTTCGCCGCAGGGGAATGATTTCAATGACGGCACACGTCCATCTCCGAAAGCGACGTTGACTTCTGCTTTGCGCCAGGCACGCGAATGGCGCCGGACAGATGATGAACGGGTGCGGGGAGGAATTACGATCTGCATGGAAGGCGGTACATATGCACTCTATGAACCGGTGTTTATTCGTCCGGAAGACAGCGGGACGGAGGATTCTCCCACGGTGATCCGTCCGGTAGCTGATGAAAAAGTGGTATTGAGTGGCGGCATCCGGATCGGTGGATGGAAGAAGCAGGGAAAACTCTGGGTAGCGGATGCGCCCATGTTCAACGGGCGTCCATTGGATTTCCGTCAGTTATGGGTGAATGGTAAGAAAGCTGTCCGTGCCCGTGACGTAGAGGATTTTGAGGAGATGAACCGCATTTGCAGTGTGGACGAGAAGAATGAGATTCTTTATGTTCCTGCGGTTGCCATACGCAGACTGGTAGACGGAAAAGGGGCTTTGAAGGCCAAATACGCAGAGATGGTATTGCATCAGATGTGGTGTGTGGCCAATCTTCGTATTCGTTCTGTCGAACTGGCTGGAGACAGTGCCGCAATACGTTTTCATCAGCCGGAGAGCCGGATTCAGTTTGAGCATCCCTGGCCGCGTCCGATGGTAACGACAGATGGGCATAATTCTGCTTTTTATCTCACGAATGCCCGTGAACTACTGGATGTAGCGGGAGAATGGTATCACGACATAGATGCCCGTAAAGTCTATTATTATCCTCGGGAAGGAGAGAAGTTGCAGGATGCCGGCACGGAAGTGATAGTGCCTGCCATAGAGACATTGATACAAGTAAAAGGGACGTTCGACCGTCCTGTTTCACATATCCGTTTTGAGAAAATCACGTTCTCTCATACGACTTGGATGCGTCCGTCTGAGAAAGGCCATGTTCCTCTTCAGGCGGGAATGTATCTGACAGACGGTTATCGTATTGACCCGAAAATGGAACGGGACTATCTGAATCATCCCTTGGATAATCAAGGATGGCTGGGACGTCCTGCCGCAGCTGTAAGTGTGGCTGCTGCCAATCAGATAGACTTTGAGCGCTGCCGGTTCGAGCATTTAGGCTCAACCGGACTGGATTATGAAGAAGCCGTGCAGGGCGGTGTCGTTCGTGGCTGTTTTTTCCGTGATATTACGGGGAACGGACTGGTGGTCGGCAGTTTCTCTCCGGCTGCCCATGAAACACATTTGCCTTATGACCCTACCGACCTTCGGGAAGTATGTGCGCATCAACAAATCAGTAATTGCTACTTTACCGAAGTGGGTAATGAAGATTGGGGATGTCTTGCAATCCTTGCGGGCTATGTGAAAGATATTAATATAGAACACAATGAAATCTGCGAAGTTCCTTATAGCGGCATCAGCCTTGGCTGGGGCTGGACGCAGACAGTGAACTGTATGCGTAACAACAGAGTGCACGCGAATCTGATTCATCACTATGCAAAGCATATGTACGACGTAGCCGGAGTTTATACGCTGGGCTCGCAGCCGAAAAGTTATGTAACTGAGAATTGCGTACATAGCATTTATAAGCCAGGTTATGTACACGATCCCAATCATTGGTTTTATCTCTATACGGATGAAGGCTCTTCTTTTATCACTGTACGCGATAACTGGACGGAAGGGGAGAAGTATCTGCAAAATGCGAACGGTCCCGGAAATGTATGGGAGAACAATGGTCCGCAGGTAGATACAGTCATTCGTGAACGTGCAGGGTTGGAAGCCGGATATAGGGACTTGAAGAAATAAGAAAAAATGAAAAAGAAATGCATGATACTTCTGGGTGCCTTGTCATTGGCAAGCAGCACCTTTGCCCAAACTTGGATATGGTATCCGGGGGACTATGAAATCTGGTTGGGCAACCAGATGAACAACCGACGTACGGAACGTGGTGCTTTTTTTCCTCCTTTTTGGAAAACGGACAGTCATTATGTAGTCGTAGAGTTCAGCAAAGTATTGAATCTTTCCGAACCGGAAGAAGTGTTTATTGCTGCCGAGGGAACATATAATGTGAAGCTGGACGGGAAACTTCAGTTCGGAATGCCTGAAACCTTGCTGCTTCCGGCAGGAAAACATAGCCTGAATATTAAAGTATGGAATCAGGCAACGCCTCCCACTATCTATGTGAAAGGAAAGACGGTAAACTCTGATTCGTCCTGGCGGGTAACTTATGAAGATAAGGAATGGATCGATGAAAGCGGTAAGGCTAGTGACACATCTGCCACCATCTATATGGATGCCGGATGCTGGAACTTTGACGGAGCTACCCAACGTCCTTCCCAATTCAGTCTGATGCGTGAACCGCAGCAACCTGCTACGAAGACAGAACAGCCCGAAGGAGGTATCCTTTATGATTTTGGAAAAGAAACGTTCGGATTTATCACATTAAAGAATCTTTCGGGCAAGGGAAAGATTGACCTCTATTATGGTGAAAGTCCGGAAGAGGCGAAAGACAAAGCATATTGCGAAACATTGGATAAACTCCTGCTGGAGCCGGGACAGATCACTGATCTCGCTATCCGCAGCACATCTCCTTTGCATCATTCTGATAATGAATATACGCTGGAGAACAGCAAAGCATTCCGCTATGTATACATCACTCACGAACCGGAAGTACAAATTGGTGAAGTATCCATGCAATATGAATATCTTCCCGAAGAATATCGTGGTAACTTCCGTTGTAACGACGAGGAACTGAACCGTATCTGGGAAGTGGGAGCATACACGATGCATCTTACTACACGTGAGTTTTTTATAGACGGTATCAAGCGCGACCGTTGGGTATGGAGTGGCGATGCCATCCAAAGTTATCTGATGAATTATTATCTGTTCTTTGACAGTGAGTCCGTGAAGCGTACCATCTGGCTACTTCGTGGAAAAGATCCGGTGACCAGCCATAGCAACACCATTATGGATTACACTTTCTACTGGTTCTTAAGCGTATATGATTATTATATGTATAGCGGTGACCGGCATTTCGTCAACCAGCTATATCCACGTATGCAAACAATGATGGATTATGTATTGGGACGTACGAATAAGAATGGTATGGTGGAAGGAATGTCCGGCGACTGGGTATTTGTGGACTGGGCGGACGGCTATTTAGACAAAAAGGGAGAACTTTCTTTCGAACAGGTTTTGTTTTGCCGGAGTCTGGAGACGATGGCACTTTGCGCAGACTTAGTCGGAGATAAGGACGGACAACAAAAATATGAGAAGTTAGCTTCTGCATTGAAAGCAAAATTAGAGCCGGCTTTCTGGAATAATCAGAAACAGGCATTTGTGCACAATTGTGTGGATGGACGTCAGAGTGATGCCGTAACCCGATACGCTAATATGTTCTCTGTATTCTTTGATTATCTGAATGCGGATAAGCAGCAGGCCATTAAACAGTCCGTTCTCCTGAATGATGAGATTCTGAAAATAACGACGCCTTATATGCGTTTTTACGAACTGGAAGCCCTTTGTGCTCTTGGTGAGCAGGAGACTGTAATGAAAGAAATGAAAGCTTACTGGGGTGGAATGCTGAAAGAAGGAGCAACCTCTTTTTGGGAGAAATATAATCCGGAGGAAAGCGGAACGCAACATCTTGCCATGTATGGCCGCCCATACGGAAAGAGCTTGTGCCACGCTTGGGGAGCAAGTCCTATTTATCTGCTGGGCAAATACTATCTGGGAGTCAAACCGACGAAAGAGGGTTATAAAGAGTTTGCTGTCAGTCCGGTATTGGGAGGCTTGAAATGGATGGAAGGCACCGTACCTACCCCGAACGGAGACATTCATGTCTACATGGATAATAAAACCATTAAAGTGAAAGCTACGGAAGGAAAAGGTTATCTGACCATCCAGAGTCGCCGTCAGCCAAAAGCCAATATGGGAACAGTGGAGAAGGTTTCGGAAGGTGTATGGCGCCTTTGGATTGATTCTCCGGAAGAAAGGATTGTTACCTATCGTTTGTAGTCAGAGATTCAGATTGAAATAAGGCCTCCGGTTGTATTGCTATAGCGGCAATAGACCGGAGGTCTTTCTATCTGTGCATTATCGCACTCTTTTTGTGCGTATATGCACAAAAAGAATATATGCTAATAAATATAAATTGCTAGTATATAACGCTTTGTGTTTTGGCACAGGATTTGAAGTATTCTTCTGCAAACAACAGAATATAATGAAAACACTAAAGTATGCATGGCGTTTCCTTGTGCGCTCCAAATCATATACAGTCATTAATATTGTCGGCTTGTCATTAAGTCTGGCGTGTACAATCATACTGGTACGTTATATTCATCAGGAGACACGAGTAAATACTCATTGCATAGATGCTGAAAATGTATATATACCGCTTCGGGATATTGATGGGAATGTATTTGCAGGTAGTGTATCAGATGGATATAGTGGAGCAGATACAGTTTTCTATTCTCCGGAAGCTGTGAAGGAAAAGGCCCGTTTTGTGACTTTCAGCAATGATAATGTTGCCATAAATGATAAGCCGTATACCGTACAATTATTAGCGGCAGATACCGCTTTCTTTCATTTCTTCACGTATCCCCTCAGTGGTACACCAATGAAAGCTCCCAATGATGTACTTGTTACCCGCCAGTTTGCCGAGCGTGTATTTGGAAAGGAAAATCCAATTGGAGAAAAACTAAGTTATTCCGGTGGTCATCTTCTCACTGTCTGTGGTGTATTGGGAGAACCGGCATGTAAATCCTCGTTAACATTTGACATCGTTTTAAACCTCGAACTCAAGAATGGAGAAAGAGGATGGGGAAAGATGCTGGTTGAACTTATCCGTTTTATGCCGGGAGTGGATGTAGATGCCATTAACGCTATTAGTAATATCTACCGTCAGGCTGATGGCGGTTACCGTATACGTTATGATTTTATTCCTGTCAGTGAGCTTTATTGGAATAAGATATTAGCAGCAAAAGCCGATGCACCGGAAATGTGGCATTACAGCAGTCGATTTCATTTATGGGTACTGTCCTGTGTATGCCTGTTGCTCCTTTTGGCCGGCATTCTCAATTTCGTCAATATCTATTTGGTTTTTATGCTAAAGCGTTCCAAGGAGTATGGCATCAGGAAAGTATTTGGCATGAGAGGTCGTACACTTTTTCTTCAGTTATGGACAGAGAATGTCTTGATGGTACTCATCGCTTTATTTTTCGCATGGTTCTTTATAGAGATGTTTTCAGGATATGCCAATCGTTTGCTGGAAAGCAACGTTATGTATACAGCTTTCGATTGGCAGCTCTCTTTGGCAATATTTATATTGTTGCCACTGCTGACAACGATTTATCCTTATCTTAAATACAATTATTTGCCTCCGGTCGTGTCTATAAGTACGATTGGTACTTCACGTCAGTCAGTGAAAACACGCACCCTTTTCTTATTTGTGCAATATAGTATCACTCTTTTACTGATCATCTTATCGTTGTATTTTAGTAATCATCTTCATTTCCTGCTGAATACGCCTCCGGGTTTCAGAACCGAAGGAATCTTATATGCTGACCTGATGCCAAAGCTTCCTAACCAATGGTGGGAGGATAGTCAGGAAATACAAAATAAGCGGTGGCATGACAGAGAAGTTATGGAACAGAAGCTGAATGAATGCCCATATATTGAACACTGGTTTGCCGGAGATACTGGTCGCGAAGGCATTTTATCGGCTGGTAGTATGTCAAGTATGATAAATGATAAGGGAGGAAAGTTAAATATGGCAATGATGTGGGTAACAGTGGATTTCTTTAAGTTATATGGATTACATATAGTTGATGGTTCATTGCCCGATGAAGTAAATGGACATGCCGATTATCTGGTAGCTATGAACAAAGCGGCATTAAAAGCTTTTGGTTATACCCGTCGGGAAGATGCATTCGTCAAAGGTGAAAGTTCACTTTGGAGTTCTATATCTAATGGTAAAATAGTAGAAGGTGGATTGTCATTGATGCCTGTACAGGCTATTATTGAAGATTATTACTCTGGACATTTGACTGCTGGTAAAAAGCCGATTATATATATGATATCCAGCGCAGGAATCAATGCCCAGTGTCAAATATCCTGTGTGCCGGGAAAAGAAAAACAATTAGTTGATTATCTTAAGAAATGCAGGGAAGACATCTATAACTCTAATGAGTTCGATTACCGTTGGCTAAAAGATGATATTAGGGTACTGTATCAGGACGACCGCCGCATTGCAACTGTCTTCACCCTTTTTGCTACTATCTCTATATTTGTTTCCGCTTTGGGATTATTTGGTCTTTCGTTATTTGATATCCGCCAGCGATATCGGGAAGTAGCCATCCGGAAAGTGAATGGTGCCCGGCTCAGGAATCTTTATTCCATCCTGTTCCGCAAATATATATGGATTATAGGCGGTGCAACATTACTTACGATGCCATTATCATACTATCTGATATACATATATACATCAGATTTTGTGGTCAAAACTCCGGTAAGCATTTCTATCTTTGTGATAGCTTTGTTGGTTGTCGTAGCTATTTCCGCAGGTACATTGTTCTGGCAAGTGAATAAGGCGGCACGAATTAATCCTGCGGAGATTATAAAGACGGAATAAATCTGAATGGATGTATGAAAGAAGCATGGAGGACTTGACAAACCGCTTTTAATGTTGTATCTTTGTAAGTGAAAACCGGAAGTAAATGTCGATAACATTGATAATATAGACGAAAAATGAGCAATAATAAGTATAATATAATAACAGTTTGCAGGCATTCCCACTCCGGGTAATGCTTGTTGGATAGTCTGACACAAGCTAAGGGCTGCGATTCTTTATGGGAATTGCAGCCCTTTTTGTTGCTTAAAATTAATATTCCTTGCGGGAATAACGAAATCCTAGTTTATAATAAACTTGGGGGACGTTTATAATAAACGATGAAAGAATTTATTAATAAATGACTGGAAGTTACTGTATCATTAGTCAATGTCTTTCGTATAGATGTTGGTGCTGATTTTGAAAAGTTCTGTATCTTCTAAGTGAATCGATAAATTATTGATACATTACTCCCTTTCTCTTTTTATGTCATTGCACTGAATACCTTACGATGAATGCTTTCTTAAATCTATGTGATACAACACGTGTCTATGTAACGGATGCTCAGCCGGAACAAGCGGATGACCAAATTCTCTAACCCGTTCCATCCCTATTTTCTGCATCACCCTTTCCGAACGTTGGTTGGGAAGAGAAGTAAACGAGAACAATTCTTTGATATCTAAACTCTTACGAGCATACTCCAAACAAGCGGTTGCTGCTTCCGGAGCATAACCACGTCCCCAATATTCGTGCGCCAATCGCCAGCCGATTTCTATACCCGGAGCAAAATCAACGTCAAATGTGATCTGATGCAGTCCGGTATATCCCATAAAAGCATGATCTTCTTTACGTTCTACAGCATACAAGCCAAAGCCACAGGTCTGAAACTCATTTTGGATACGGTGATAAAAAGCAAGTGATTCTTCCGGAGTCAGCGGATGGAGAAAAAATTCCATAACATGAGGGTCGGCGTTCATGCGGGCAAAAGCCGGAATATCTTCTTCCTTCCAATCGCGGAGAATTAAACGGGATGTTTCTATGTAAGTCTGCATAATAATGGTAATAAATGAAGTGCAAAGATATACCTTTTTTCACTCATTTGTGTGGTAAGGAAGTGTAAACCAAAAACAGGAGCCTGCTCCTTCAGTTGAATCTACCCCGATTTCTCCTTCCATCTGTGTAATGATGCTTTTACAGATAGAAAGTCCCAGTCCCGTTCCCTGGACAAAATTGTTCAGTTTTACAAAACGTTCGAATACGCTGTTTATCTTGCTGGCAGGGATTCCAACGCCTGTATCGCGCACATAGAACCTTATTTTCTGAGAAGATATCTGTTCGTATCCCAAAGCGATAGTCCCCTCATGGGTGAACTTTAGTGCATTATTTATAAAGTTAGTGATCACCTGCATAAACCGGTTCTTATCTGTATAGATATGGCATTCGGGGATTTGTTTTTCAAAAAGGAGCTTGATATTTCCTTTCACTTTCATACCAGTGGACTTGATAATTTCAGAGCAGACCTCATTTACATCCAAGTCGGCATATACAAAGTTGAATGTTCCTGCCTCTATCTTCGCAAGATCGAGAATGTCAGATATCAGTCGCAAGAGAAGGTCATTATTATCCTGTACAATCTTGATATAGTCCTGACATTCTTCCTTGCTTTCGGTTTCTGCCAACAGGCTGGAAAAGCCGACAATCGCATTCAGCGGAGTACGGATTTCGTGACTCATATTAGCCAGAAAAGCTGATTTCAGACGGTCCAGTTCTTCCGCTTTATCACGGGCGATAATCAGTTTCTGTTCAGTCTCTTTCAGAGTGGTAATATCATAATTGATACACAGCATTTCGATAATGCCTTCCTCCGGACGATAATCTCTGACCATAACATTGATACTGGTCCATGTATATTTCCCGTTCTCTCTGCTAACACGGACTTCTTTCCGCAAACTGGTAGCTTTCCCTTCTTTGACTCCTCGGACAAAACTCTTCAGAACCGCCTGATCTTCAGGATGTACATGTGAGTATACTCCAATTACTTCAGTCATAGGAGTCCCTTCTTTTTCACCTAAATTCCGATACCATGTATCTTGGGCATAGCCATCCCTGGTCAGTACATTGAAGTGTGCAAACCCCACATTGGCATAATCACCAATCAGGAGAAACAGATTCTCAAATTCTTGTATCTTGGTGTATGCATTGGTGGTTTCTGTTGTATCTATATTGATAAACAGATAGTTGATGAACTGATTCTGAGAGTCATAAAGCGTAGTTACTTTCGTAGTGAGGTTAATGACTCCTTTCCGTTGAGTTTCTATATATTTATTTATTTTGGAGAAATCATAATTGATTGAAAAGTCTACATCATTCCGCGCCCTTAGCTTCTCTTTTATTTCTTGCGGAATATTGGGATTGTCAAACAGATTGATCCCCAAGACCTCATTTTTATCAGTTAAGCCGAATATTTCCAGTTCTTTATCATTGATATCAATCAGATAACCGTCTTTATCGTAAAGTTCGATACCAGCCGGCAGATTCTTATAGATATTACGGAGAATCTTTTCTCTATGATCCAGTGCCAGTCGGTCTTCCTTCGCTTGAAGTTCGGACTTGCGCAGTTCTATGCATATACTGATAATGTTTGCCAATGAAGAAAACCACTGAAGATCTACATTACTCCAACTGCGATAAGCCTTCACCATATCAATGCCCATATATCCCCATATTTTGTCTTTGGATATGAGCGGAACTGCCATTAGTGACTTAATATTCTGTGATTCGAGCAGCTTGCGGTATTCCTGAGCCTCTTGGGGCATATCGTCCAAAGTATTCAGAATAATGGACTTCCTGTTTGAAATCTGCCTGTTCCACCAAAAAGATTCATCCCAAAGTATATCCTGCAGATTATCCCGCTCTTCGGATACCCCTTCCGCCGTAGCTTCATACATGCAATTCTGAACCCTTTTCTTTCTGTCTATTTCGACGATATAGGTACGGTCTCCTCCGAACTGTTTAAGCAGGTCACCTAATATTTGATTGATTATCTCTGCGATATTATCGGATTGCAGAAAAGCGAGCAATGAATAGGAGATGCTGTTTTGCTGATAAAGCAGACTGTTTACATGAAAGAAGTCGATGTTTCCGCATCTGTTTTCCGCAGGTTTGTCCACGTATTGCAAATAACCGAATATGTCTCTGTATCCTTCTTTATCAGGTTTTCTGAAACTGATCTTGGAATATACCCATATTTCTCCGTTTTTAGCTTGGATAGGGAACATTTGCTCATAAGTTTCAAGATTTGAATGAGAGATAAATTCGTTTCTGAGACGCGTGCGGTGATCTTCGCGTATCCTGTGATGAAACTCTTGAAAGCTGATCCGATGGCTTTCAAGTCCTAACAGATCAACGATAAAATCAGAGCAAATATACTGTTGATTTTTTACATCAGACTCCCACCATCCCATTTTCGCCATTTGAGTAATTTGTTGAAATCGTTCACAGTCCAAATTCAATTGCCCTTCCATATTGTTTGCTCTTGTTTTCTTTTTTTATTATAGAATACTGTCCGGCAAATATAGATATTATTTTAAAGAATAAAGGGGATTACAGATGTTTTGGATGAATAATGTGGTAATATGGTATCAAAAAATGGAAGAGTGGATAAATGAGTACAAACAAGGACTTACTTCGTCTTTCTTTTATAAAAGGACGAAATTATACATTTTATAATATACATCAGAAGAATGAAAAATACCAAATTGTTCATGTTTGCGGCATGCACCCTTTTCTTAGCTGCGTGTGGTAAGCAAACCGTAAAAATAATGACTCCGCCGGATGCGTCAAACCGTATTCTGTTCAGTGCGGAACAGTTACAGACTACCTTGGATAAAGCCGGTTATCAGGTAATGATGCAACAAGGGGATACCACATTCTCCGATCCTGAAATAAAGACGATTCTGCTGACGGAAGTGAATGATACGACGCTTAAGAAAGAAGGCTTTCATATTACGACTACCGGCAATCTGACAAGAGTAAGCGGCAGAGACGGAAGCGGAGTGATCTACGGAAGTCGCGAACTGATAGACCGTGTGAACGACTCTGATGGCAAGCTTGACTTTCCGGAAGAGTTGAAAGATGGTCCGGAAATGGTGCTCCGCGGCGCTTGTGTCGGTCTGCAGAAGATGACTTACCTGCCGGGACACGGTGTATATGAGTATCCGTATACTCCGGAAAGTTTCCCTTGGTTTTATGATAAGGAACAATGGATTAAATATCTCGATATGCTGGTAGCCAACCGCATGAATTCCCTGTATCTCTGGAATGGTCATCCGTTTGCATCGTTGGTCAAACTGGAAGATTATCCGTTTGCGCTGGAAGTAGACGAAGAGACGTTCAAGAAGAATGAAGAGATGTTTTCTTTCCTTACGGAAGAAGCGGACAAGCGTGGTATCTTCGTGATACAGATGTTCTACAATATCATCCTTTCCAAACCATTTGCAGAGCATTATGGACTGAAAACGCAGGACCGTAACCGTCCCATCACCCCTCTGATTGCAGACTATACCCGTAAAAGTATTGCCGCATTTATAGAGAAATATCCGAATGTGGGACTGCTGGTTTGCCTGGGAGAAGCCATGTGTACGGTAGAAGATGATGTGGAATGGTTCACAAAGACCATCATTCCGGGTGTAAAAGACGGATTACAGGCATTGGGACGTACCGACGAACCGCCTCTTTTGCTGCGCGCACACGATACGGACTGCAAACTGGTAATGGATGCGGCATTGCCGATATATAAGAATCTTTATACGATGCATAAGTATAATGGTGAATCACTGACAACTTACGAACCTCGTGGTCCCTGGTCGAAGATTCATACGGATTTGAGCTCTTTAGGATCTATTCATATCAGTAATGTACATATCCTGGCAAATCTGGAACCATTCCGTTGGGGCTCTCCGGACTTCGTACAGAAGGCGGTACAAGCGATGCACAACGTGCACGGTGCCAATGCACTGCACCTTTATCCGCAGGCTTCGTACTGGGATTGGCCGTATACAGCCGATAAACTGCCGAATGGCGAACGGGAATTCCAACTGGACCGCGACTGGATCTGGTATCAGACCTGGGGACGTTATGCATGGAACAGCCACCGGGATCGTGCTGACGAGATCGGTTACTGGAATCATCAACTGGGACAGTTCTACGGAACATCCGACGAGAATGCAGGCAATATTCGCATTGCTTATGAAGAAAGCGGAGAAATTGCCCCGAAGTTATTACGTCGTTTTGGTATCACAGAAGGAAACCGTCAGACGTTATTGTTGGGGATGTTTATGAGCCAGCTTGTCAATCCGTACAAATATACCATCTATCCGGGATTCTATGAAAGCTGCGGACCGGAAGGCGAAAAGCTGATCGAATTTGTAGAGAAAGAATGGAAGAATCAGCCTCATGTAGGTGAGATGCCGCTGGACATTGTCGCTCAGGTGATTGAACACGGTGATAAGGCAATAGCAGCGATTGACAAAGCAGCCGGTTCCATCTCCTCTAACAAAGAAGAATTCGCACGTCTGCAGAATGATATGCATTGTTACCGTGAGTTTGCCTATGCGTTTAATCTGAAAGTGAAAGCTGCGAAACTGGTGTTGGACTATCAGTGGGGAAAAGACATGAAAAATCTGGAAGAAGCCATCCCTCTGATGGAACAAAGTCTGGAACATTACCGCAAACTGGTGGAACTGACAGACGAGCATTATTTATATGCCAACAGTATGCAGACTGCCCAGCGCCGTATTCCTATCGGCGGAGACGATGGTCATAATAAGACATGGAAAGAACTGCTGGTACACTACGAAAAAGAATTGGAGAACTTCAAGGCGAACCTTGCCATGCTGAAAGAAAAGCAAAATGGCAATGCCGTGACTGAAACGGTAGAGATCGCTGCCTGGGCTCCTGCGGATGTGAACTTAATATCGAATTATCCGACAGTGAAACTGAATGAAGGAACTTCCTTGTTCACGGATCTTCCGGGCAAAATAGAAGCAATAGCTCCTGAACTGAAGGGAATGAAGGCATTCCGCTTTAATGGAAATGAACAACGGGAAAAAGGAACAAGCATTACTTTTGAAACAAATGCTCCGGTCAAACTGTTGGTGGCTTATTTCAAAGACGACCAGAAGAAGTATGCCAAAGCTCCGAAACTGGAGATTGATGCATCTGCCAACGATTACGGTCAGGCGGAACCTGTACTGACTAATGCAATCCATATCAATGGAATGCCATTAGCGAATGTACACGCATATAGCTTTCCGGCAGGAAAACATACGTTGATGTTGCCCAAAGGCTACCTTCAGGTTCTTGGATTTACGGCTGCGGATATGAAAACTCGTAATGCCGGACTTGCCGGAGACGAAGAAACGATGGACTGGTTGTTTTACTAATGAACAATTGCTGTAAGCCGCTATTTAGTTTCAAGGCTTGAAACTATTGGTTTCATAATATGTAACTTAGTATTTTAAAAAGATGCGCAAAGATAACGCAACCATGCTAAAAATCAAATAGTTATAAAACATATTTTTTAGCAAGGTAGGGAAAGAGAGCAAGGAAAAGCATATTTGGGCGGGAATTACGTTACCAAATCGTAACTCGCCCCAAAATGCTCCAAAATAAAGCGTAATACATTATATTACAGCCCGTTGCCTGATTTTGCATAACATCAAATAACTCAACAGTAATTAAATTTGTAACTAAAAAAAGTTGAGTTATGAGAAGTACGTACCGTGTGTTATTTTACACCAAGAATCAAGCAGTAAAGAATGGTAAGGCACCGATTATGGGCCGCATCACCATCAATGGAACCCAAGCAGGTTTCAGTTGTAAGAAAGAAGTGTCCCTCGCTTTGTGGGACGTTAAAGCCAACCGGGCCAAAGGTAAATCCGAAGAAGCCCGTACACTCAATCAGGAGCTTGATAATATCAAGGCTCAAATCACCAAGCACTACCAATACATTTGCGACCACGACAGTTTTGTCACGGCCAAGAAAGTCTATAACCGCTATGTCGGCTTCGGGGAAGAATGTCATACCCTTATGAACCTTTTCAGGGAACAACTAGAATCGTATAAAGAGAAAGTCGGCAAAGAAAAAGCAGAAAGCACTTATCGAGGTCTGGTTGCCGATTACAAGAACCTTTTGCTTTTCATGAAAAGCAAGAAGAATATAGAGGATATTGTCATCGAAGAACTTGAAAAATCATTCATCGAAGATTACTACAACTGGATGCTCGGCACATGCGCTTTGGCAAACTCCACAGCTTTCGGACGTGTCAATACCTTGAAATGGCTGATGTATATCGCACAGGAAAAAGGCTGGATACGGGTTCATCCATTCGTATCATTCGAGTGTATGCCCGAATATAAGAGACGTTCCTTCCTTTCAGAAGAGGAACTGCAAAGGATGATCCATGTAGAACTGAAATACAAACGTCAGCGTGCCATGCGTGATATGTTTTTATTCATGTGTTTCACCGGCCTTGCCTATGCCGACCTGAAAGCTATAACCTACGATAATATTCATACCGACTCCGACGGCGGTACATGGCTCATGGGCAACCGTATAAAAACGGGAGTGGCATACGTCGTAAAATTATTGCCTATTGCCATCGAACTGATTGAAAAATACAGAGGTGTGGATGAAAAGAAAGACTCCCCCGAATGTGTCTTCCCGGTAGGTGAATACAACACCATGTTCCTTAGTCTTAAAATCATAGGCAAGAAATGTAACTGCCGGGCCGAAGTCACCCCGCATATCGGGCGCCACACATTTGCCGTTCTGGCTATCCTCAAAGGGATGCCGCTGGAAACCCTTCAGAAAGTATTGGGGCATAAGTCCATTCTTTCCACGCAGGTATATGCCGAACTGATTAACCCGAAAGTAGGCGAGGACACCGACAAAATTTGCGAGAAAATCGGCCATGTTTACAAACTTGCCATGTAACATGGCAACAAAAAAAGAAACGTCCCCAAGCCGGAGGACGTTTCCCTTTTTCTTTTCTAACTTCTTATTTTCTGAACCGTCTGAAATCCCTATAATTCTTTTTCAGCACTTCGTACAGGGAACTTTCCGGGTAAAGCAGCTTCCCCCCGATAGTGGTATAAGGCACCAGCCTCTCATCCCTCAATGTTTGCAACGTCCGTCGTGAAATGTGCAGCATGGCACACACATCATCGCCTGTCATATAATGCTCGTCCGCAACCGTCGGGCGTATCCGTGCCGTTGCATCTTCCACCGCTTTCCCCGTTTTCTTAATCCATCCGGTCAGTTCCTTGAACTCTTCCGAATCCCTTGTGATAATCTCTGCCATACCTTTACTTCCTTTTGATTAGTCCGCTTTCCAAGATTTCCTGAATATCCACTTCCCGATAGAAGAATTTTCCCCCTACGTTTGAGTAAGGAATAAGCCCGTTGTCCCGATAGTTTTGCAGGCACCGTTTCGATATGCCCAAGGCCAGACACACGTCCTGCGCATCCATTCATTTGTCCGGTGCGGGCGGGGCAATCTTTTTCTGAAAGTCACCCATTTGTACGGCCAGCGTACTGACCAGTCTTCTCAACTCCTGATACGCGCTTGTTTCAATAATTGTCAGTTCCATACTAAAATTCTTTTTAAGTTTCTGAATATGCGGCAAAGTAAAGCACATCTTATATCCTTTCCAAGTGAATAAAATCAGAGTCGCCCATTGGCGTGCATTGGCGTATCAGAGTACAAACGATAAAAGAGAAAGGCCCGTTACCTGCATCCATGCAGCAACGAGCCTTCCACATTCCACTTGTTTTCCGTTATCCTACATCTTTATACCTTTGTTTTTCTGCACAACCGCCTTTTCCTTTACGTCCGCTTTCTGCCGTGTCTCCGGAAAATGCTCCTTCAACAGTTTCCCTGCCAGCTTCTTCGCTTTTTCCTGCATCTCATCATACACATCCCATCTGTCCCGGCCCAGCAACTTGCTTTCTATCTTTTCAAATTTCTCGTGAAAGCTGAAATTGTCCGGGTACTCATCTATCAGCCCGTCTCTCGGATAACCCTTGTCCATGATATACAGCAGTGTCATCCGGTCATAATTATCCGTACTCCGCATCAATCCTAATCCTTTGCTTGTGTCAGTCAGCTTGTAGTAGTTCTCCCATGTGGGCGAAAGGTCATACGTCTCTTTATCCGTTATACTTTTAAATGCCGATTTATTCACAAAAGCGTCTGCCGGAATTTTCTCTACCGGCAACAAACAGCCGTAATCATCATAACAACGGTTTATTTTCCCGTCCATCAATGAAGGCCATCCCTTCAATTCATATACATTCAGAGACTTTCCTTCAAAGTCCGGTTTAAAAAAACGCTTCTCTATATTCATTGCCATGAAATCCCCATATTGGCGGTTCCCCACGTAATCCCTACTGAATAGCAGCACCCCTTTATCCGTCTCAACGCCCGTATAATACGTGTTCCCATGCTTCAAATCATCCAGCATTTCCGCAACCACTTCGGGTGATGACTTTATTTCCTGCCACATCTTTGGCGTGAGCCGCCGGGTATAATCCTCATCCCTTGACAGCGGATCGATGTCGTTTCATAGAGAATACACCACTTCCGACAGACGCAGGTATCTATGCAACTCAATCCCATGTTCGTCCATCGCCTTTTCCAGCCTTTGCAGATAATCCTCATTGTTCCCTTCCTGCAAAGGCGGTACAATCCCCATATCAGGCACATTGTAATACATCAGGCCCATAGCGGGCATTTCTGTTTCTTTCAGCGCCTTTTCCACATCTTCCTGCATAAATTCCAAGAAACCTTCTTCACCCGTGCCTTTCATGCTGATATGCACCGGATTGAAAAACTTGTCCACCGTGACATACACACTGCCGCCGTTTGTATTTTCTTTTTCCATCTGTCTATGAATTAAATGTTCATACCTTGTCCTTTTCTTTTTGCCGGAGTCCGCACTTTCATTTCCACATTCGGAAACCGCACATTATCCGGTCGTGCCACCAGTGACGAAACAATCCGTTCCTGTTCCTTTGTCAGAGGCACATGTCCCCGTTGCAGGTTTCTCAGTCTGTTGAAGTTCCGCAGCGTAGGTGCCATATCGCAATGTGCCACACAAATCCCATATCTCACCATATCCGCAGAAGCCGCCTGTCCGTCCCCGATTTTTGCCCGGTATGCGGCATCCAACGGGGCCACTTCATAAAACCTCAAATTCTCCGGTTTCCGCTTTCCGTCAAAAAAACCTTCCGTCACTTCCCGCAGAAACGCATCCAGCATCCTGTCCCCGCCGTCCGTCTTGTCGAACAACAATACTTTTCGTCCGTATTCCACGGCCATACAGGTAGGAAAAGCCGCCAGCCCGTTCCGTATCACGTCCCCGTCCATCCCGAAACGATGTCCCAGACGTTTGTAATCCTCGTTTTCCAGCAAAGCCGTATGTTTCGCTGATGATGAAAGCTGCTCGATGCCCCTTTCCTCGCAGAACGCCGCATCCCGCAATCTCACCACCCCCGACGGATGTATCTTTTCCCGTTCCAGTACCGGGCAAAGGCGTTCTAGATAATCGGCATTGTTCGTACCGAGTATGGGAGGAATCATGCCCTTGTCCTTAAAATCGAAACGGAACATTCAGTGATCGGGAATAAATTCCTGTCCTGCCGTGTGAAACTTCACGTTGTTGCTGATAAAGCGGGAGAATCCCTCTTCACCCTGTCCGCGCATACTCAGATACACGGGTTTGTAGAAAGCGTCCAGTGTCATATACAGACTGCCACTTTCCACCGCTTGCATTTTCTTTTCTTCCATAAATTCTATAAGATTAATTGTTTTTTCTCTTTGTTTTGTGAAGTAATGGAGGCAACGTGCTTCGCCTGCCGTTTTCTGTCAGACGGCTTTTGTTTCGGAGCTTCCTGTTTGCGGTATGTCTCCGGTGACTTGCCTGTCTTTTCCTCTTCCGAATGTGGATGCAGCACAGGATGTAACGTTTCCACCCTTTCAGTCCGGTTTATCCGTGCGCCCAACCTGAACTCCCCATCCGTGATATGGAACTCCGATTGCAGCAAATCCGCCGCCATCTCCTTTGCCTCTTTCTGTAAGGCCGCATAGCCGAAGTCGTGTGCCGACAGAGGTGCGTTCATCCGTGCCTTCATGCTGTCTCCCAGCTTCTCCGCCAGTTCCCTGAACTCATATTCATAGCTGAAAGGATGCACCTTATCTGCCGCAACAAGTCCGGCATACCCGTTTTCCGAAATATACAGCAACGCCGCCACATCATAGTTCCGGGGCGAGATGCCCAACTCAAACTCCTTTGTCAGACGGTCGAAGTTATGGAAATCAGGCCGCAGGTCGAACTTTTCCTTGCACACACCGCTGTCCAGTATGCTTCTGTCCGCAAACTTGTCGGGAGTGAAACTCACCACCGATTTCCTTAACTGCCCGTCCGTGCTCCGCAAATCCGCTTTGGACAGCTTTTCGATACAGTTGTCCGCCAGTTCCGCCACCCGTTTGGTAGGCAGGTCCATCTCGTATATCCGCAGTGTTTCGGGTACTTTGGTCACGTTGAAGAAGCCGTCTGCCAGATATTGCAGATAACTGTTGCGTGCCTTCATACCTTTCGGGGTGTCTGAAAACAGCATCACGCCCTCTTCCGTAGCCACGGCATACACCCGGTTTTCCGTTCCGGGAGCTTCCGGTGCCGTTACTTTCCGTTTGTCCGGTTTTCCGGCAAGACGGTTTCAGATATTATTCAGGATTGACATAGCCTTGTATTTTTAGAGATAAATAACCGGTGGCAAAGAAAATCATTCGTCCGCCAATACGCAATATCGTATATATGCAAGTCGCCCGTTGGCGGCTGTTGGCGTGCGACCTTTACGCCAGACGCTCGTCCAGCATCCGGTTGTAGCTCTTACGCAGGGAGTCGATAAACGGAGTGGTGTCCGTGCAACGGTCGAAAACCTTGCCACGCTTGGTGTACAGCGCATTGATTTTCAGATGAAACACTTCCTCGAATATCCGTATCACATCCACTACCTTCAGTTCCCGGCCTTCCGCCGTACCTATCACTCCGGCAGCCATCAGTGCAGCTACCAGCTCTATCAAGTCGCTGTCCGTACCGTTCCATGTCAGCGTAATGGCAGGTTTCTTTCCGTTTCTACGTACCGTTTCCGTTTTAAATCCGGCAGGCACACCACCGTACCGAAGCATCTCCTTTACCATTTCCCTTTCCGCATCCAGCAAAGCCAGTGTTTTACCGATGAATACGTCATATAAAACGTGACGGTGTTCTTCCGGCATTCCGTTAGAAGTTTGTTGCATGAAAGCCAGTTCTATTTTCGTGTAGTTCAGCCGACGTAGTTGTCCCGTCAGGTCCTCATCCTGCGAAAGTTCCGCAAGGCAGGTCACAAAGTGGTCATAGGCGGCAGGCAGTTCACCCGCCGCAGGTTCGGAGCCGCTCATATAAGAGGCAAACAAATTGAAAAGAGAGGTTTCTATCAATGTTTTCATCATATCGCATTTTTAGGTTCTACAATTCAACACTCTACCGTAAATCATCCTGCCGGAATAAAGGCAAGTGCTATGCCTGCGAAAACGAATCCATAAAATATTGATAATAAACCATATAAAAAATTATCAAAACGATATGTACAGGAAAACATTGTGTATTGGACACTATGTGTACAAAATTCGGACATATTCTAATCCAGACGGTACTTCTTCAATTTCAGATAAAGCGTGCTCCGGCTGATACCCAGCAGCTTGGCGGCGGCTTTCCTGTCATTACCCGTTGCTTCCAATGCTTTCAGAATAGTTGTCCGTTCCGTCCTTTCATCGTTCAGCGCATAGCCTTCCGCCTGTTTGGGCTTGTCTGGCAAGTCCATGTCTTCAGAAGTAATCCAGTCATCTTTTGCCAGCAGGGCGGCACGTTTCACTGCCCCTTTCAGTTCCCGTATGTTCCCCGGCCACGGATATGCTTTCAATATTCGCTGCGTATTCCGGTCAAAGCCTTTCACGTCTTTTCCCAATTCCCGGTTTGCAGTGTCGAGCATGAACTCTGCCAGCGGGATAATATCTTCGGGGCATTCCGCCAATAGAGGTACATACAGCGGAAACTCATTCAGGCGGTGGAACAAGTCCTCTCTGAACCTGCCTTCCGCTATAGCCTTCTCCAAATCCTCATTCGTGGCGGCTACCAACCGTATGTCCGCTTTCACCTCTACCTTGCCGCCTACGGGACGGTAACGCTTTTCCTGTAACGCCCGCAGCAGCAACATCTGCACTTCCTGACTCAAATTGCCCACCTCATCCAAAAACAGTGTCCCGTGGTCAGCGGCGGCAAACATGCCCGTCTTGTTTTCCGTAGCACCCGTAAAGGCTCCCTTCACGTGGCCGAACAGTTCCGATGCCGCCAGTTCCTTTGGGAGTGCCCCGCAATCCACCGCTATAAACGGGGCATCCGCACGTCCACTCAATGCGTGTATATGCCGGGCCACATATTCCTTTCCCGTACCCGATGCCCCCAGTATCAGTACGGACAGGCTGTCGGCAGGGGACACCACACGCACAATGTCCTGAAGTTTCACAGCCAGAGGACTCTTGCCGACGTAGAAAGCCTGTTCCGCAACTTTCTTTCTATTTCTACGGTCCAGCAGCCCACGGATGATACCGAGCACCTTTTCTGTCTGCACGGGCTTTGGCAGATAGTCTGCGGCACCTTTCTTCACCGCTTCCACCGCACCGGGTATATCCCCGTAACCCGTCATGATAAGGAAAGGCATACGATAGCCCTGTGTCTTCATCCATTCCAGCAGTTCCACACCGTTACTGTCGTTCAGACGGAAATCCGACAATACCAAATCCGCCTCATGGCCTTCCAGAAAGACCTTTGCCGCATCCACCGATAATACATAACGGGCATTGATGCCGTTTTTCACCAGCCAGTTTGCAGTAGTGCGTGCATACACACGGTCATCCTCTACTATCAATATGGTTTCCATCCGCTTTTCCTTTCAGTCTTTTTGCTTTCTCTATGGCCTGTTCAACGGCCTCAAGCAGTTTCTCAATTCTTTTATCCAATGTCCGATCCCATTTTTCAAGAGGCATGGAAGCCATTTTCTCCAATTCACCGAGAGGTATGTTTATACGGATTATCGCCCAGAGCGGTGCGGCCTTGTGTATGATATGTCCCAGCTTCTCGTAATTTCCCGCAGAAAAAGCGTCCCGCATTCCGGAAAGTTCCTCTGTGGTGTCCTCTATGAATATGTCCAGCATTTCTTCCCTGTTTTCCTCGCCTTCCATGATAGCCGCAAAGTCCGGTCTGTCTATGCATGAAGTCGCCGCCAGCAACTCTTCCGGCGAGAAAGGCTTATACAGGCAGCCGGTAAAGCCCGCGTTCCTGAAGCGTTCCGGCTTTTCATCCGCCTGTGCGGTTACAGCCAGTACGGGAAGTGTATTTGCCTGCCCCAAGTTGCTGCCACGAACCAGTGACAACACACCGTATCCGTCCATTTCCGGCATCCGCATATCTGTCAGCACGAGGTCATAACGGTTCTGCCGTAAGGCCGAAACCAATTCTCCCACATTCAGGCAACAGTCACACTCCACCCCGTTGCGTGCATATATCTTCTTGACTACATCCAGTTGCATCCGGTCATCGTCCATTGCCAGCACCCTCATTCCCGAAAGGGAGTCCTGTTCAGGGGATATACTGACATTTCCCGGATTGCCGTCTGCCTCACGCATGGGAAGGCATACCTCAAAGGTGCTCCCGCTTCCCGGAGTACTTTGCACACGGATAGTTCCTTCCAATAGCGTGACCAGCTTATAGGTTATCGCCAGCCCCAGCCCGAAACCATGTTCCGTACCTTGTGTCTCTCCACGCTCGAAAGCCGTGAACAGCCGTTCCTGTCTTTCCTTGTCAATGCCCGTTCCCGTATCCCTTACAAAAAAGCATAAGGTTCCATTTTGGTATCTTGCTCCTACATGAACATACCCGGCACGGGTAAACTTCACTGCGTTTGACAGCAGGTTATTCAATATCTGTACCAACCGCCCACGGTCCCCTTCCACAAGTACGTCCGAATCCGTCACTTCCACTGTCAGGCCCAATCCCTTCTTTGCGGCCATCGGCAGAAACGAATGCACGGTTTCTTCAACCGTCCGTCCCGGATGAAGGACTTCCTTTTCCGGTTGCTCCTTTTCCGCTTCCAGCCTGTAATAATACAGCAGGTTGTTCGCCAGTCCGATGACATGGCGGGAGGCACGCAGGATGTTCACCGCATATCCCTTGCTCCGTTCCCCGCTTTTTTCGCCTTGCAGCAGTCCGGCGTATTCGCAGATAGTGCCGAGCGGCGCACGCAGGTCATGGCTTACTGTCAGTATCAGGTTCCGTCGTGCGGTCAGCAGTTCATGGTTACGACGGTCGGAAGCTTCCAGTCTCATCCTATATGCCAGTCTTTGTCGGATGTCACGGTGTATAAAAATGTAGAATACCACTATCAACAGGATAGCGGCAACGGCTATAAAGAGGATAATGCGGAAAGACTCTTCCCTTAGTGCCGTCATTTGTTTCGCCTCATTGTCAGATTGGACAATGGCGGTCTGCTCAAACTCACAGATAAGCTCGTTTATCTGCGAGTTCAGTTCCCTGTCTCGTTGTTGCAGGCTATCCGAGTAGGCGGACAGTTTATTCCAAGAGTCTGTATATTGTGCGTGTATCTCTTTTTGCAGGGAATAAAGTTCTCCGGTGGTCCGTCGGGAAACCGACTGTTGCTTCCGTTTCTCCCTTTGGCGTGCATAAGCTGATTTTTCCTCTGTCTTTTTGAACAGTCCGAACAGACCGCCCCGTTTATTCTCTGTTGTTGCGGTCACTTCCGGCTGTTGCGCCGTTTGCGAGATGATGACGGGTATTCTCTGTTGAATCAGGCTGTCAGTACGTAAGAAATCGGAGAGGGTGCTCATTGCCCCGAGCAACAGCTTTTCCTTTTCCAGCAACAGTGAAGATACCCTGTCTATCTGTGCATGCTGTACACCGCCAGCCTGATAATACTGTTTCAGCTCGTTCAAAGCGTCTGTTGCCATTTCGCGCTTCATCCGGTACTCGTCAAGTTTGTTCTTGTCTTTCAACAGCAGAATATCATCAGAGAAAGAAAAGTCGAGCAATTTTTCAAAAGTCCGGTTTTCCGCTTCCCTTTTTTGACAGGCACGTAACTCACCGCTGTTCAATGTTTCCATCTTCCAGTGTTCCAGCCACACCAGTGAGACAATGACACCCAGCAAGACGAGCAACAGCACATATCCGGAAATGATTTTCAGCCGGAGTGCCATATGTGAGTTGTTCTCTTGTACCTGTTTTGTTTCCATTCAGACTTTGTTGTATATGATTGTAAATGCACAGGATGATTTCTGTTTCATTATTTTATAAGTCAATATCGTATCTGTACAAATAATTGTAACGGCATTGGCTGCAAGTGACACATCTAAAGATTGAATTTCCATATCGTAAACGGGTGCCGGTTGATGATATTCCGATACATTGCCAACAGAATAACCTTGTTAAATAGGACAAACCTTAACTTGACCGTCCTTGCTTTCATCTTGCATCATTTCATCAAACAGCACAAGAACGGCCTTTTGCACAGTTTCAATACCCTGAAAGATATTCTTTACTTCAAAGGCTGTAACCTTACCCGTCCGTTTTTAGAATATCTTTGTAACTGGTATGTATGGCAATATTTATTTTGTTTATTGCCCGGTTCAGTTCTACGGCTTGCCTGTTCTTTCCGGTTACCCGTCCAGATTCCATCTCCCATATGTGTTCCTCTACTTTCAGTTCATTGTTCATAATCACTCATTTTAAAGTTTGTAAAATTACTGCTATATGAGTTATCGAAACAATGTAAAACACAGACAAATTAGGACTTCTAAGATCATTTAAGAATATCCATTCTGCACCATTTTTCATTCCCTAAAATGGGTAACGGATAAGAATAGAACATCTGCTCCACTTCACTATATTCTGCAAAATCAGAGTAGGACAATCAATGTAGAAGATTATCATCTCTGTAAGTGAATCAGTTACCCCGTTTGTCTTTCTTCTTTTATTTTGTGCTTTCGTTTAAACGAAAACCGAACGGTTAACGGCTTTCAGCCGTCAACCGTTCATTAAAATATAGCTTCTGAATCGCTTAACAAATGCCTTGTTCATAAAGGCTTTTCTTAGTTAGTATAAACTAATCTAACAGAGGTTCCCATTTTACCATATTAAATTTATAAGAAAGACTTGTATTCATTCTTGGAGGAAAACTCATGTTATAGAAAAATATTTATTCCTAAGAATATTTTATATCGGTTCTACCATTGTTGACTCTGGTCCTAAATAAGAACGCTTCATACCACCAAAGTCAATCACTATCTTTTGTATAATCATTCCCGGATCACCACAAAGCAACTTTAATGTATGTTTACCCGGATTTTTAATATTCAATCGGATAGTACTGATAGCACTATTACGGGCTACATTCTGACTCCACTGGCTGCTATACTCTCTGGCGGCTGTATTCATCCAATAAAGAACCCCATCGTCTATCATTACACCATAGCGAGTATCCCGTTGGGAGTCAATAGCAAACACAGGTAAGGCATAAATATGCACCGTTACCGTACCAGAACTGAAAGAGTAAAAATCATATTCAACTTTTGGTATCTGGTTTATACGTCCCGAACGTTGACTGGGTTTGGTAGCTTCACCCAATTGTATAGCCTCACGTTCATAGCCAAGCCCCATTACGGAACGTATTTGGATATCTCTGTTTTCTTGCTTACGATGAAATTTCCCGGCATTGACACTGATACATCCATTATCTTCTACATACAATCCTTTCAAATCATTAGTTGATGGGGATTGAGGATTAAATAACGGTAAATAAACCAATTCTGTCCTTCCATCCGAAGTAATGCTGATTTCACCTGTAATACGTTCTCTCTTCGGAACTTTTGACCAATCCACATCAATAGATATACGCTCTTGTAATAAAGTACGACCATTTTGTTTACTTAGTTTTATCCAAGGCGCATGTGGCGTTGCTTTCCAATCAAATGCTTTATCACCTTTATTATATAGTTCAATGAAAGTATTTTTTTTGGTATAAGGATTAAGACAAGGCAGCACGTTTAGAATTCCAGTAGCATATTCGATATCTTGACCGGGAAGGAAAATGTGCATTCGACTGCCTAAAGTCACCTGTACGGAATCTATCGGAGGCATCTTCTGATAAGTAGCTGTCCAGCCGGGTGCTAATGACATCATTTTATTCCATTTGCCATCCAGCATTTCATTAAATTGACGGGTATATATTCCAATACTATCGTGATAACTTCGTGCAAGATTGGCATAGTACTGTGTAGAGGCCCGTCCCTGCTTCGCATACCAACGATTCTGCTGGGCAGTGAGCATTTTTTTATTCATCAGGCAGGCACCTTTCACCGGATAGAATACCATTTCAAAAAAAGCTGCCTTATAGGAATCAGGAAGAGCATTCATCAGCTTCTCGCTTTTAGCAGCAATGCGGTCGTATTCCTTCATGCGCTTCTCGGCTTCGTTGTAATTAATGAAAGAAAAATCAGTATTGAGCAATTGAGCCACTCCGTTACCATAGTTCCATTCCGGTCCCCAACCCATCGCTTCCGGTTTGCGTTGGAATCCCAACAAATAATAAGTACTAAAAATATCTTGTAAGTCGTTTTTGTATTGCGGTCCAAAGATAGATGACAAATATTCGGCATCATAGGTATGAGCATTATCAAAATTGACTCCGTTAATGTCCCATGCCATGTCAAGGAAAAACTTCATACCCAATTCGCCGGGTTTGATATCTCCCACATTCAATAACCAGTATCGGTCAGCACCTGTATCATAGGCTTTCTTCATTTCTTCATAAATCAAAGTAGGAGGTGTAGTATTCAGCCACAGATAATCGTGGGGTTCTCCTAAATAGGAAATGTGGAAATAGACTCCCGCCCCCCCTTTACGCTTCTGTTCTTTGGCATTACTCAGCCTTTTTATGTAACCGTAGTTGTCATCAGGCCATACCAGTATCACGTCATCAGGTAATGCCAGCCCTTTTTCATAAATATCCAGTACTTCCTTGTAAGGGACAAATGCTTGAGGAATTTCTTCTATCGGTTTGTTGATATGCTTTTTCAACAAGTTACGCTGGTCTTGAAGGGCCTGTTCTGTTACGGTTACTTTCTGTTCTTCTGGTACACCCACCATGCCTCCATCGTGAATGCCACGTAAAGCCAGTATGTAAGCATTCTCATAAGGAGCCGTTTCAGATACACGTTGATCGAGTACTTTGTTTATACCGTCTTTGTTTTCCATATAATTCCATGGGCCATTCACATTTTTGTTCCATTCAGTCGTATTATTGTAAAGTAGCGGTTCGCAATGTGCAGAAGTCATTACAATAGCATATCGGTCGGCTATGACACGATTTTCAGGAATCAAGTGGAAGGCTATTGTTTTAGGATGCATGGCAGGTGCCAGCATGTTACCTTTCATACGAAGTATCAACTCGCATACCTTAGCATAGGTACGCGGTCCCGCATTACCCACTTCCGGTTCAAAGGTTTCCGATGCCCAGGGACGGAATCCCCAGCCTTCATCATTGATGAAAATTCCTCGGTATTTTACGCTTGGTTTTTTCGATGTGTAGTTTATTGGAGCAATATACAATGATTTCCGCTTTTTTATTGGCACATCCGCCCACCAATAAAGTGGAGAAACACCAATAGCTTCCGATACGGACAATATACCATAGGCTGTACCACGACGGTCACAGCCAGCAATGACCAATGCTTTTTCAATACCCTTCTTAGGATTATCCAAAGTCTGGATTACATACTGCTCCCAGCCATCCCGAAGAGCGGATACATTTAACTTACCACTGGCTACCCATTGGTCGATAAGTTGATTTTTACCTAACGTACCGATGATGATCAGATTCTTATTTTTTACATCGACAATATGATTGACCTTAGCTTTTCGACCAGTGACACGCTGTATATCTTCAGCAAACATATTAGCTACTATATCAACAACTTCATAATCGGTTGGATCTATATTAATAGTTGCTGCTTTCCCCTGTTCAACTAATGGAAAATCCTCCGTTGAAACCAACCTTTCATTAACTTTAATTTGTGTGAAAGCCGTTATTACGTTCATCCATAATAAGGTTATTACCACTAAAAAAAATCTGGATTCTTTCATATAATTGTGATGATTTATTCTATCAAGATGAATATATTTTATTATTCGATTTCCCACTCATAGATACCAGCCGAGTTATCATCAGGCAGAGTGACTTCTAATTTGAGTGCTTTTGTTATGACAGGTTCAAAAAAGACTTTGTTGCGAACTCCTTTATAAATCGGATAAGGGATAGAATTTTTTATCGGATTCCAGTTTCCGGACATATCTTTATAGTATAATTTCCAGTTTTTAGGAAGGCGGCAACCTCCCCACGGTCCATCATCGTACCAGTAAACAGAAGATGAAGACACTTTTTTAGGATTTTCATACTCATAACTTATCCATTCAGTTCCACCTTTTTTAGGCCACCATTGATAGTAGGGAAAAGAACGATCGTAGGTATCTGTAGGCACTAAATTGTCGCAGATGAAACCGAGTGCTTTTGTCTTATGTGAACCATCAATCTCAACTTTACTAATACCGGATTTATTTTTTTCAGGACGAACAGCTGATAATTCTTGTGGAAGCCATACGGACATATCTCCACTACCCCGATGTGCCCATGCGTAATAAGGAATTAAAGTTAATGATACTTTATGAGGAACAAGAAATCCTTTTGAATCTAATTGAATGGATTGTGCATCTAACTTCAACTGATTAATTCCATATAAAAGGTCAGGTTTACTCACTGTCTCTATTTCAGGTGAAGCCGGCAGTAAAATACTGGCTATTTTAAAATCATTGTCAGGCCACTCGGCACAATATACTAACGGGCCACGTTCTATTGCCACACGTCCACAGTCTGCTTTCACTTCCGGATGTGCTTTTACAATACGGGGCTTCATATTGAAACATATTTTTACATTATCACCTTTCTTCCATGTACGCTCTATAGTTAGATAACCTTTTTCCAATCGACTATCAACAGGCATTCCATTTAGGAATACTTGATAATCAATATTTTCCCCGTCCCAGTAACTATATAGATTACTTGGAAGAACTTCATTCCGTACCCATCCAGGAACACGAACCTTTAATATCAATTGTTGTTGTTTTTGTGGCAAAATATCTATCTGTATGTTTCCATCCAAGGGGTATGATGTCCTCTGCACTAACCGAAGCTTTTTACCTTCCACATTTAAGTCGGAAGTGTTACTCATAAACAGGTTTATATATACTTCTTTTCCTTTTATAGCATAAATATATCCGGGAAGGGATGGAATAAAACGGGCTATATTAGAGGGACAACAGGCACATCCGAACCAAGATTGGCGTTGGTGTTGACCGGCAGACTCCAGTGGATTTGGATAAAAGAAACTGCCGCCATCCAATGAAACACCAGATATGAGTCCGTTGTAAAGCGTTCTTTCCAATATATCATAATAGCGGGAATCGCCATGTAATAGAAACATACGATAGTTCCAGTATACATTACCAATAGCTGCACAAGTTTCACAATAAGCAGACATGTTGGGTAATTCGTAATTATCACCAAACGCCTCTCCATTATGCCGCGCACCAATTCCACCGGTGATATAAAGTTTCTTTGCAACGACATTGTTCCATATCTTATCAATAGCATGGATGTATGAAGTATCTCCTGTAAGGGCGGCTATATCTGCCATGCCTGAGTACATATAAGCAGCGCGAACAGCATGGCCCACAGCTTCGTCCTGCTCGATAACGGGCTTGTGTGCTTGGCTGTAAGCATCTTTACGAGAAGTATATCCCCGATTATCTAAAAAGAATTTGGCTAAATCTAAATATTTCTTATTTTGGGTAAGCACGTAAAGTTTGGCCAGTGCCATTTCGGCTATTTGATGACCGGGAACTTTTATCTCTTTGTCGGGAGTATTGCCAATTTCACGTTCTACGCAATCAGCATAGCGGATGGCGATATTAAGAAAATTTTTCTTTCCAGTAGCTTGATAATGTGCTATAGCTCCTTCAATCATATGACCTAAGTTATAAAATTCGTGACTGAGCTCTTCCACTTTCTCCCAGCGTTTGTTTCCTGCCCAGTTATGCGGATGTTTAGTATTCATAGTACGGCTCGTATAAAGATAACCATCTGATTCTTGAGCAGCAGCTACAATCATTAATATACTATCTATATAATGACTAAGCTTTTTATCAGGGTAAGTCTGCATAGAGTAACTGGCACCTTCAATGATTTTATACACATCCGTATCATCAAAGGGGAGTCCACCCACTTTAATGGTATCATTTGGGTGGGATGCTTTTATAAAGTTTTCATACCGGCCACTTTCCTCACATTTTTTGAGAGCAAGTGGAATGGTCACTTCACGATTGGCCTTCAATCGTGGTTCCCAAAAATGATCGGTCACTTTTACAGAGGTGAAAGGAACCGGAGTAATGGGATATCCCTCATCTTTCGTTTGCGCATTCATCCTGAATACAACAAAAATGATAATTGTAAAAAATGCAATTCTCATGTATTTTTGTTTTTATACCTTAAATTCAACTATGATTTTTTTACGGTAAGAAAAATAATATACAAAATTATATATTGACAATCTTAATATTGAGAAATTCTGAAAAATCCTATAGCTTTTGGCTATAGGATTTTATTATTTTTTACCTTGTCTAATACCTATAAACCTATTTAATAATCTAATAAAAATTATTCTTTAAAAGCTGCAATAGCATCTTCCAAGTTATCTATCGGAGCAATATTGTTTTCATAGCCCGGATAACCGTAATTCTGGTTAAGTACGGCATCTGTATTTCGATCTATTTCGCTTTGCTGTACAGGCCAAAAAATGTGATGTTTACTGATGGTATACGTTACACCTTTAGCGTGTGTTACGCCTTTATTATAATAATTATTGTATTTTTCCATACGCGCCCACCAATAACTGTTCATAGCCAATCCAACAGGAGTAGCATCAGAATAGCTGTTTCCAAATTCATCTGTTTTTCCTTGTTTGGCGAAAATATAAGAGGCACGTACCATCTCTACATGGCGCAGCTCTTCAAACATCAATTCACGCGCACGTTCATCAAAGATTATTCCTAAATTCATATCCTTTGCTTCATATAACTTCGTGCAATGTGCACGTTTACGGATGATATTGACATCATCGGCAGCTGCCTGCAATTCGCCTTTCCAGAAATAAGCCTCAGCACGTAACAGATAGGTTTCAGCTAAGCGAAAAATATACCAGTCCCCAGGACCTCCATTGTAACTGCCATTTTGAGGATTGTTGCTATTATCTACTCCATCGTCTTTTATCCAAAGTTTATATTTAGGCCATCCAAACCAGCAACGAATGGTATCGGAGCAAAGCAATTCGCCTGCATCATTATACTTTCTAATAGGTTGACCGATAAGGGCTTCATCTACTGTTCCTTTTAATTGGGGATTATTATAAACAAGATCTTCCATATCGACCCAGTTTCCAGTATCGCGACTATGGCGCAAATCGTTTGGGTCATCCCAAATTTGTTTTTCCGCATAATAAGTCGGACGGCTCTTGGCAATGCCACGTCCGTAGGCATAAGTCAGATAAGGAGTACCGTTTCCTCCATTGGTCATGGCACGCACTTTGCCATTGGGCGATACAATAGCATTCCCCGTACTCCAAAAAGGAGTAGCATTACGCAAAGTGGTAAGCCATGCACGAGAAGTTTCAAATTCATAACGGCTAACAGTAGTCTGAATAACCTCTTTGTTGGTAACAATACTTTTGTTAATGGGACGATGAAGATCCCAAATGACATTACGTGTGATAGTATAAAGGTTAGTATTAGGTGTATCAAATGTACCGAATGGTTCTCGCATCAGCTCATAACCTGACTGGTTTATTAGGATGTTCGCCTGCTGGATGGCTTTGTCAAAATCGCCATCTTTACCACGCATCATGTAGAACTTTGTCAGCAATTGCCGTGCTGATCCACGGTTTGCTTTACCATAGTCCGCACTGATTGGCGCATGTTCAACAGAGAACTCCAAATCCTGTACCATCTTGTCAATAATAACGCTCATCTTTGTGGAACGATAATTCACTTTGGGAGAAGTAATAACTGCATCCAAATAAGGAATGTCACCAAATTGGCAGAGTAGATTATAGTAACGCCAAGCACGATGAAAATAGGCCAAAGCCTTGTATTCATTCCTTTCTTCTTCGCTCAACTCAGTAATTCCATCAATATAGGATAAGATTGTATTGGCATACTTCACCCCCCAAAAGCCCTCTTGCCAAAAGTAAAAACATTTATTATTATTATCGTCATTATTACTGGATGAAGGTGAAAGTACGTTGTTGATGTCTTGTGCGCAAGATACTTTATCGGTTGTGCCATCCACTGCCACATCGGAAAAGAGTAATTCCGTATAAAGTGCCGCTGCTTCACCGTAATAGAAAAGGCGGAATGTCTGGTCACACGTCACCATAGCTGCATCCAAACCAGCTTTGTTGACAAATGTTTTTTCAGGCTCATAAATGGATAGAGGATCCGGTTCAAGTTCAACACAAGCCGTAAACGAAAGGGTAGTCAATACTACCAATGTATATTTAATTCTATTTTTCATATTATATGGATTTTAGAAAGTGATACTTGCTCCCAATGAGAATGTGCGTGGCATAGGTCCTGTGATTTCAGGATCCCAATACTCCCAGCCGCTAATAACGAACACATTGCGCACACTGCCGGTGAAACGGATATCTTCCGCATAAATTTTCTGGCAGATACGTTTGGGCAGACTATAAGACAAGGATATGTTATCCATGCGCAAGAAGCTTTTGTTCAAGACCTTACGGGGAGAAATTCCTCCGGAACCTTGCGACCACAAACGAGCGTATTCGTTTGTCGGATTTTCTGGTGTCCAGTATTCTTTTATGTAAGAATTGCCCCGGTCAGTACCGAAACCGTCATTATTCATATAGGCTACGACCGCCTCTTTATGTCCTAAATAGGCATAGATATTGAATGATAAATCAAAGTTTTTATATGTAAAGTCGTTGCGCATGGAAAGACGTACTTTGGGCGTTTTTTGCCCCATGAATACTTTGTCATTATTGTCAAATTTATAGTTTTCGTCCACATCAAGTGCTTTCGGATCACCGGGACGTTGCCCATATTTAGCAGCTTCTTCGGCTTCATTTTCTTGCCAGATACCTATCATTTTGTAGTCCCAAATAGTATTGATATCCTTACCAATGAACCAGCCTTTGTCTGGTACATCGTTTTCCTTACCATTTTCATCATATGTATAGAATAGGTGCTTTATCTGATTTTTATTGTGAGAAAGTCCGAACGAAGTACCCCATGTGAAGTTTTTGTTTTGGATGTTGGTAGAGTTCAACGAAACTTCCACTCCCTGATTCAACACCTCCCCCAAATTGGTGGTTACATTATCGAAACCACCCAAAATAGGAAGTGTACGATTCACCAACAAGTCTTTGGTAGGCATATGGTAATAGTCAATGCTACCATTAAGTCGGTTATTGAAGAAACCAAAGTCCAGACCGATGTTAATAGAAGTAGTTTGCTCCCATTTCAATCCGTAGTTAGCCATACGATTAGTCCAAAAAAGCAGATTCTCATAGCAGGTACCGTCCGTTTTGGCATAGATATAAGTTTGTCCGGCAGACAAGTTGGCTAATGCCTGATAGATACCGATATCTCTATTACCATTTTTTCCCCATGACAGGCGTAGTTTACCCATACTCATCGGTTTCCATTTAAAGAATTCCTCGTTACCGAAGTTCCATGCTAAAGCCACAGAAGGAAAAGTGGCACGAGGATTGGACTTACCGAAAGCGGAATAACCGTCACGACGTACAGAAGCGGTTATCATATAGCGATTATCAAATGAATAGAACAAACGTGCCATCAAAGCATCACCTGTGCTATGAGTATCATCAGAAGAGATGGATTTCTCGGTTGCAACTTTCATGTTGTGCCAACCCAACACATCTGTAGGATTAAACTTACTACCATTCATACGTTCACTTTCATACCAGTGTTCCTCTGAATTCTGAAGCAGGGTCAAGTTGATATGATGCTTATCAGCGAAGGTGTAATCCCAGCGTATGATATTATCTATCTGCCATTCGAACCATTGGCGTCTGGTGCGAAAGGCACTTCCGTTGTGCGTAGTCAGTATATTATCAGCCGACTCAAAAAATTTGTAATCGAACCAGCCGAAACGAGGGGCATAAGTTACTTCATACGTAATGTTAAAAGGCAACTTGACTTTGGCAAATAAAGAAGCATTCAAGTAACTGTAATGGGAACTTTGCTGACGATACTGTTGAGTATAGAACTGATTGTAACCGGTATTTAAGGAACCTTGTCCATTAGGATAAGGCTCATACGTACCATCCTCCGCATATAGACTGGAGTAAGGACTGTTGTTAAGAATTTGTCCTGCCCAGTCCCATTTCTTGTCATCCGCACTGGTACCAGTGTCCAGATCATTATTTGTACGACGGGAAAAATTGGCACTCACTCCCACTTCCAAAAACTTGGTAATATTTCCATTTAACTTTAAATTTGAGGTATATTGTTTATAGTCGTCTTTTTTAATAATACCTTCACTATCTAATACTCCGATTGACCAATAATAATTCACTTTATCGGTCTTGCCGGAGATACTTACATTATATTCCTGACGAATGCCAGTCTGGAAAGCCGAGTCGTACCAGTTATTAGTAACGCCTGCAAAATAATTGTTGCGTTCACGCTGGTAAAGTCCGATACGTGTCATCCAGATATCAGTGTCTCCATCACTGCCCTCCAACTGCGAAGCACCGCCGTAAGCTCTCCATTCATCTATCGTAATACCATATTTATCCAAATTTTCTTGTGTAGGTTTCATATATTTTGCCGGAGTTTCAAACTTGCTGGTACTGTTGAATAAGTCTGAACGGAATTGTAGAAAACCGTCAGCATCATATACTTTACGATCATTAGCACGGGTTACAAATCCCACATTAGCATCCAAACGAACGGTTGGCTTACCTGATTTACCTTTTTTGGTGGTGATGATAATTACACCGTTTGCCGATTTTGAGCCATACACAGCAGCAGATGAAGCGTCTTTTAGTACATCGATACTTTCAATGTCATTTTTGTTCAGCTCATAAAGACTGCCATAAAACACCACGCCATCCACTACAAGAAGTGGAGCATTATTGGCAGCTAAAGAACGTTGACCACGCACTAATAAAGCACCCGCTTCCCCTGCGGCAGAATTGTCTGCTCCAACACTTAAACCAGGTGCACCGGTACGGAGCATATCACCAATGGAAGTCGGTGCTGTTTTAGCTATTTTTTCAGCATCAATACGCGTAATAGAACCGGTAAGATCTTTTTTCTTCATCGTTCCGTAACCCACAACAATCACTTCATCCAGAAGCTTGCTGTCTTCTTTTAAAATAATGTTTAACGGTTTGCCAAAAATGGCCGGAGTTTCCACACCCTTGTATCCGATAAATGAAATTACCAATATCGCATCTTTGTCAACAACTAATTGGAAGTGTCCATCCATATCGGTAATAGTACCATTATTAGTCCCTTTTACTACCACACTGGCTCCGATGACGGGCTCTCCATTAATGTCTTTTATTACACCAGACACTGCGTGCTTTTGCTGCGTGCTTTGAACGACGTTGGTTGTTTCTCCTGCCCTTAATGTAGGTGGCCAAGTGTTAATGAACCCCATGCATATGAACAGGGTCATCAGTGTCTTTCGACTTTTGATTAGATTCATGATTTAAATTAGATTTATTGTTTATTATAAATTTATGCAGCAAATGTATAGGATATCTTTAATTAACGACAACATGATTCCTATTAAATGACGGCGGTTTTTCAATCAAGGAAGAATATGATTAAAATGCCCCCCCGTTCTGATAAAAACACAGACGCAATACATTTAGACACTGGCGTTTTTTTTCTTACCTTTGCAACATATTAGTTTATTATTCGATGAAAAATGCCATATTCCTACTTTTTTATTCATTATTAGGATGCCTGCCTGTTGCAGCACAACGGATAATGAATGTACCGCAATCGGACAAGTTACCGGTTCAGTCTGTCAACCGTATCTTTCAAGATAGAGAAGGATATATCTGGTATGGAACAGGAGATGGATTATGCCGTGATGACGGATACAATATTCAAGTGTTTCGAACGAACAGGTATAATAAAACCGCCATGCGCAGCAATCTGATAGGCACTCTCACGGAAGATTCCCGAAGCCGCCTTTGGATGGGAACCGAGCAGGGGGTCTATATTTTGGATAAATCAACTTATCAGATACATGCGCTTTCAATACCTCAAATAGAAGACAAGTTGATTATTCACTTAAAAGCGACAAGTGACAAAAGTGTTTGGGTAAGTGTGGCTGATACGCTATATTGTTTTGCAGAAGATGAAACACTGATACAGGCATTCCCCATCGACAAGGGAGCCGGCGTTGTGGATTACCTCTATGAAGACAACCGCTCCAATATATGGATTTGTATTAAAGGTGCGGGACTCTTCAGATTAGAGAAATCTACCGGAGAAATCATCAACTTTTCATCATCAAGAGCAGAAAACGAACTCTGTATTCTGCAAGACCGGAATGAACAGTACTTTTGGGTAGGGATATGGGGATATGGAGTGGCACGATTCGATCCTAATGCTACGGGTAAAGCTATGTACACTTACCAGCCTGCTACGTTGCAAAAGGAAGGTGGAGTGGATGACCGGGTAATATATATGGAACAAGATGACGTAAACGGGTACCTCTGGGTAGTAACTTATTCGGATCTACTGGCATTTAACATCAATGAAGAAGGGATGCTGGAACGAGTAGATACCTCAAACCTGCTTCCGGTTCAAAGTAAAATGTTGACTGCCATCATCAAGGATCGTGACAAGAATTTGTGGATTTCAGCTTTTGACAGGAAAAGTTTTATCATTAATTTAAAAGAAAAGACAGTAAACGAATACAGCATACCAGCTTTTTCCCGACGTTTTCATGCCCAACCGGCAGTCAATTCCCTTTGCCGCGATGAGGAAGGCGTGTTTTGGCTTTTATTGTGGCGTTATGGGCTTTGCTTGTATAATGCAGAAACAGACATACTGATACATTCAGAGGATTGTCCGGAAACACGCAATGTCCCTTTATGGAGTAACTCCCTTCTTTTAAAATCCGCCAAACATGGAAAAGTGTGGTTTATGTCAGGCGACAGCCGTATTTGGGGAATCAGACAATCCGGTATGCAGATGCATATGGAAGAGGAACTGGATTTGAAGAAAGAATATGATGCCCCGGGGAAACTAAGGGTCATGCATGAAGACAAGCAAGGAAAATTATGGTTGGGTACAACCACGGGGGTATTTGTTTATTCTCCCAAATACAAAAAGTTTACTCAATTACATGGCATCAACGGAACGGTAACAGGAATAACCGAAACAGCGGATGGAATGATATGGATATGTGTCAGCAATCAAGGAGTATATAGTGTTGAAAATAATAAATGCAATAAATATTATCCGGACGAAAATGACTTCTCATGCATCAGTGCTACCTCAGATGGAAAACTTTGGGTAGGTACTTATTCGGGAAGTATATTCCTCTTGAATCCACAAAAGGAAAAAGATTTTTATGAAGACTATAGTCGTACGTGCGGTATGAACGGTGACATACTGGAGATGTTGATAGTGGACGATTTTAACCATGTCTGGATAGTCACCAATCAGAGAGTAAAAGAATTCAATCCGCGCAATAATGTATATCACGATTATACTATTCCGTCGGAAGCAATATTGTTGAACCGTTACTTGCCTCGTTCTGCCTATCAACACACAGACGGAACTCTATATTTTGGAGGCATACCTGGTTTTGTTTCCATGCATTCGGGTAATCAGCTGGAAAGCATTCCACGTAAAGTGGAAACACTTATTACAGATATAAAGGTGGGAGAAAAATCTCTCCTTTTCGACTTCCATCAGTTATTGGCAGATAATATGGTCACACTTTCGCCTGATAGTTATAACATCCGTATTGAGTTTTCTTCATTGGATTATTGGAATGCTCCTCTTATCAGATATGCTTACCGTTTAAAAGGAATAGACAATGAATGGAATTATACGGATAATGGGAGAAATTCGGCTTTTTACAACCGGCTGGATAAAGGCGAATACACCTTTCAAGTGAAATGTACTGATGAAAACGGCTTATGGAGTAACCGCATTACAGAAATAACTGTCCGCAGATTGCCGGCATGGTACGAAACTTGGTGGGCTTATAGTTGCTATGCGCTACTGGGAGGTATCCTAATAAGCCTTGTCCTCTATCTTTATCTTCAAAAAATAAGACAGGAAAACAGCAAGCTGCTGACCGAACAACTGGCACAGATGAAGCTTCGCTATTTCACCAATATATCACACGATCTAATGACTCCGCTATCCATACTTTCTTGCATCGCAGACGAAATGCAAAAAGACAGTCTTCAAAACGCACGCCTTATAAACATGCTTCGCAGTAATACGCAACGTTTGAAACGCTTGTTGCAACAAGTACTGGATTTCAGGAAGATTGAAAATAGGAGTATGAAACTGACTGTAGCCTATGGCGATGTATCCGGGTTAATAAAAGACCTTTGTTACAACAGCTTTGACCCATTGATACAAAATAAACATATTCCATTTTCCCTATCATTGCATCCGGACAAGATCGAAGGGTGGTTTGATGCAGACAAACTGGATAAGATACTCTTTAACCTGCTTTCCAATGCCTTTAAATATACACCTGACGAAAAACCGGTCTCCGTCAGTGTACACACTTCTGGCCAAGAAGGACATATCCTGTTGCATGTGGTGGTAAAAGACAAAGGACAAGGAATAGAGCAAAAAGAGCAAGAAAAAATATTTACCCGTTTCTATCATAACAAGAATGCAGAAAGCCGCATGTCTAATGGCGTAGGGCTTTCAATAGTAAAGGAACTGGTGGAACTGCATCATGGAACTATACATTTAGAAAGCGAATGGAAAAAAGGATCTACTTTCACCGTAACTATACCTATCGACCGAGACAGTTACGCAAAGAAAGATTTGCTGGAATCCACATTTGATATGAAATCTGTAGAAATAGATGCAGGTATTTTTGGCACGGAAGAGGTTGCAAGAGAATCTCAGCCGGGAGAATATAGTCTACTGCTTGTCGAAGATAATGAGGATTTACTTCAGTTGATGCGCAATAGTTTTCTCAAACACTATCGGACATTTACCGCTACCAATGGTAAAGAAGCACTGGAAATCATCAACCAGAATTCTGTTGATATCGTAATAAGCGATATTATGATGCCCGGGATGAATGGACTCGAATTATGTAAGACTTTGAAGAACGATTTGGCAACCAGCCACATCATTGTTATTCTGCTAACGGCAAAGACCGCAAGCGAAGACCGCATCGAATCTTATCGGGTGAATGCAGATGCTTATATGACAAAACCTTTTGAGATAAGGGTATTGGAGGCAAGGCTAGAAAATCTGCTCCGGTTGCGTAAGCAGAGACAAGAATCATTCCAGAAGAATCCAAAAATAGAAATCAATCAGCTGGAATTTTCTTCATTAGACGAACAACTCATTTCCAAAGCCCTCCTGATAGTAGAAGAAAATCTGGATAATCCAGGATTTGATGTATCCCAACTGGCAGGCAGTTTGAATGTATCGCGTGCTACATTGTCACGCAAAATGAAAGCTGTCGTCGGACAAACTCCGTTGGAATTCATTCGTGACATCAAGATGAAGCATGCCTGTCGGATGCTGGAGAATCCTAATACCACCATCGGTGAAGTTGTTGTAGCTTTGGGCTATAATGACCATAAATATTTCACAAATGCCTTTAAAGAAACATTTGGTGTTACTCCAAGTGAATATCAGAAGAATAGAGGTAAATCGTGACAGGAGGACATTTGTTGCAAAATACAGGGGAAATTTAATCAAATTTCTCCTGTTCCATTTCCCCCCCGATTTATGCGTCAAACGATGTCATATAAATACAGATAAATAACATTTCTTTGTACCGAGACTTTTTGGAGAGTCTTGACGAAGAGATATTTTATATTTATATGACTACCTTATGAGAAAGAAACTTAAATTTGCAGTATGTTTATCATTCATCTATTTTAGTTTGCCTTTATGGGCGCAAACTTACCAGAGAACAGCACAAGGCGTAAAAACGACTACTCAAGGATTGGATATTCAAGTAGAATTTTATTCCCGCTCTATCGTTCGTGTGTACAAAAGTCCTAAGGGAGTCTCCCATGAGAAAAAAAGCCTCGTTGTAATAAAAACTCAGGAACAAACCCCAGTGAAATATATGGAAGAGAAAAATGGAAATATCCGGTTGAAATCTTCTGATGTGCAAGTGGTACTGACATCTGCCACAGGTGGTATCCGTTTTTATGATAATAAGGGAAATATACTACTGACAGATAAGGATTACGGCACACAATTCACTCCTTTTAACGATGCGGGTATTGCTTCGTATAATGTTCGCCAAGCTTTCCTTTTAGACAAAGACGAAGTAATCTACGGGTTGGGACAGCAACAAACAGGCAAGGTGAACCAACGTAATCAGAAACTTTTTCTGCGAAACCATAATATGCACATCTGCATCTCGTTTATTCATTCTATCAAAGGTTATGGGCTTTATTGGGACAATTATTCACCTACCACTTTTATTGACAATCCACAAGAAATGTCATTCGATTCGGAAGTGGGCGAGTGTGCCGATTACTATTTCATCTATGGGGGAAATGCTGATGGAGTGATAGCTGGGGTACGTGATCTGACTGGCCAGGCACCTCTTTATCCGTTGTGGACTTTAGGTTTATGGCAATGTCGAGAACGTTATAAAAGTCCGGATGAACTGTGCGAAGTAATTGACAAATACCGAAAACTGAAAGTGCCTTTGGACGGTATCATTCAGGATTGGCAATATTGGGGATGCGATTCAAACTGGAATGCCATGAAATTCCAGAACCCCCGATATATCAACAGGATGGATGATCCAGAATGTATAAAATATCTCCCGAATACCGAAAACAGGAATACAGTCTACAACACTCCACGAATTAAAAGTCCGAAAGAAATGATTGATTATGTACATAGTCAAAACGCACATATCATGATATCAGTGTGGGCTTCATTTGGACCTTGGACAGAAATGTACCATCGTATGGATAGTCTGAATGCATTGCTGCATTTTGAAACTTGGCCTCCAAAGGCAGGTGCAAAACCTTACGACCCGTTCAACCCGGTAGCAAGAGATATTTATTGGGCTGAAATGAAAAAGAATATTTTTGATTTGGGTATGGATGCCTGGTGGCTTGATTCCACTGAGCCCGACCATCTCAATGTAAAGGATAAGGATTTTGATACTCCTACCTATTTGGGATCTTTCCGTAGAGTTCACAATGCCTTCCCGTTAATGTCGAACAAAGGAGTGTACGAACACCAGCGGGCTACAACTTCCGATAAACGTGTATTTTTACTGACCCGTTCTTCTTTCTTGGGACAGCAGCGTTATGCTTCACACTCGTGGAGCGGTGATGTCGTTTCGACATGGGAAGTGATGCGCAAACAGTTGGCAGCCGGACTGAACTATTCACTATGTGGAATACCTTATTGGAATACAGATCTGGGAGGCTTCTTTGCATGGCGATATAACAATACGGTTGACAATGTGGCCTATCACGAGTTGCATGTACGCTGGTACGAATGGGGAGCTTTCCAACCCATCATGCGTTCACATAATTCTAGTCCCGTAGCAGTAGAAATATATCAGTTCGGCAAGAAAGGAGACTGGGCTTATGATGCGCTGGAGAAATATACACACCTGCGATATCGCCTTTTACCTTACCTGTATAGTACAACGTGGGAGGTAACTAACCAGGCAGGTAGCATCATCCGCCCTCTGATGATGGATTTTCCGAAAGACAAGAAGGTCCTTGACATGGACACGGAATATATGTTCGGTCATAGTTTTTTAGTCCGACCGGTAACGGATTCTCTTTATACTTGGCAGGACAAAAAACAAAACGGTTATCTAAAAGATATGGGTAAAGCAGGTAAAACGGATGTATATTTACCTGAAAATACTCGTTGGTTCGACTTTTGGACTGGAAAGACATTAGAAGGAGGACAAACTATCCAGCGTGAAGTACCTATTGATATTATGCCTATTTATGTACGTGCCGGGGCTATTATACCTTGGGGACCTGCCGTACAATATTCTACCGAAAAGAATTGGGATAATCTTGAAATACGTATTTATCCGGGTGCTGATGCTTCATTCACGCTCTATGAGGATGAAAATGATAATTATAATTACGAAAAGGGAGTGTACTCTACCATCACTTTTCAGTGGAATGATGCTACCCGTACTTTGAGTATTAATGACCGGAAAGGAGAATTTCCCGGAATGTTAACAAACAGAAAGTTTAAGGTTCTTATAGTCAGTCCAAAATCAGGTATCGGTGACAAATCCTCAAAAAATGGAAAAGAAATAAATTATAAGGGTAAAAAGATAACCATAAAACTTTAATATTCTCTTTGCAATGATGAAACATACTATAAACTATAGCAGAACGGATAATGTAATATCCTACTTAACAATTGTCTGTTTATTATTAGCCTGTATTCTTTTACCTCAGGAGATGCAGGCACGTGCAAAGAAAACGGAATATACCGGATATTTATTTGTTTATTTTGAAGGTAAAGGAGAAGGGCGCCTGCAAGAGCATTTTCGTTTTGCTATAAGTACCGATGCCGTAAATTGGAAATCCTTGAATCGCAATATGCCCATCATTGCTTCTGATACCATATCAAAGAGTGGTGGCATACGTGATCCGCATATACTGCGCGGTGAAGACGGAAAAACATTCTATATAGTGGCTACCGATATGAATACGGTCAAATATGGATGGGGGACAAATCCGGGCATTGTCCTGATGAAATCCACCGACCTAATTCATTGGCAACATTCCTATATTGAATTGGCAAAAGCCTTTTCCGAACATTTTGAAGATTCTTATTGGGTATGGGCTCCACAAACCATATATGACCCACAAAACAAGAAATATATGATCTATTTCACACTCCGGAGAAATAACAGCCGTGAGCTGGTAACCTATTACGCCTATGCTAATAAAGACTTTACCGCTTTTGAAAGCGAACCAAAAGTGTTGTTTGCCGCAAAAAATGGTTCAATTGACAACGATTTGATTTATAAAGACGGAGTCTGGCATCTTTTCTACAAAGGCAATACGAAGAACGAAAATGGAAAAGAAACAAAGAATGGTATTCAGCAAGCTACATCAAAAAGCTTGCACGGTCCATGGAAAGAAGACTTCATCTACATAGATGCATATGCCGGAAGAATTCCTGTGGAAGGTTCGGGAATTTTCAAGTTGAACAATTCGGATACTTATGTACTAATGTATGACCTTTACACGTCGGGAAGTTATGAATATCAGACAACCAAGGATTTATTTCATTTTGATACGGAACCAAAAGCTTTTATTAAAGACTTTTCCCCCCGCCATGGCACCGTCATATCCATTACAGAAAAAGAATTCGATATACTGAAACGAAAGTGGGGTGAAAATGCTCCTTACCGCTTTGTTTCTAAAGGAAATCCTATAATTACACATAAGTACACTGCAGATCCGGCAGCAATGGTAAAAGGGGATACACTGTGGCTTTATACAGGGCATGATTTTGCAGGAAAGCAACAAAAATATGATTTGAAAGACTGGTGTGTGTTTTCTACAACGGATATGGAAAACTGGACAGAATATCCCACTCCATTGAGTATTGCTGATTTTGTATGGGATAAGACGGGAGCTGCTTATGCAGCACATGTAGTGGAACGTAATGGAAAATACTATTTCTATGTTAGTACTAACGGGTCTGGTATTGGAGTAGCTGTGGCAAATTCTCCACAAGGACCGTTCAAAGATGCTTTAGGCAAACCGTTACTAACAAATGAAGATTGTAAAGGAAGCACTCATTATTGGGCGTGTATAGATCCTGCTATATTTATTGATGATAACGGGCAAGCTTATATTTTTTGGGGAAACAGAGTATGTTATTATGCCAAACTGAAAGAAAACATGACAGAAATAGACGGTGATATAAACCGTGTTTACATAAATGGAAACCTCCGATATACGGAAGCACCTTGGGTACATAAACGCAATGGGAAATATTACCTGACTTATGCTTGTGGGTGGCCGGAAAAGATAGCTTATGCTATGTCTGACAACATAGAAGGACCGTATGAGTGTAAAGGAATTCTCTCTGAGATTGCCGGTAACTGTAACACTACGCATCCTTCCATTGTGGAATTCAGAGGAAAATGGTTTTTCTTTACACATAATGGTTCCCTTCCTGAAGGAACAAGCTACAGTCGTTCTGTATGTGGGAAAGTGTTAGAATATAATACTGATGGAACAATAATGAAAGCAGATATAACCACAATTTTTTAATACAATAATGAAATGTTTATGAAAAATACATTGTTGATTATCGGAATATTGAGCTGTACCTTCGCAATGGCACAGAAAAGTTCTTCTCTTGAAGAAAAAGAACCGGGAGCATACCTATTTGTATTCTTTAGTGACCATACCCATAGTATTTTTATGGCTACCAGTCATGACGGATATACCTTCACGGCTGTCAATGATGGACAACCGGTAATTGCTGGAGATACGATTGCCGAACAACGCGGTGTGCGCGATCCACATATCTATCGTGGCTTTGATGGCGCATTTTATCTGTGTATGACAGACCTGCATATTTTTGCCAAACGCGAAAAATTACGCGATACCGAATGGGAACGTGACAAAGTGCAATACGGATGGGGAAATAACCGGTCATTAATATTGATGAAATCCTTTGACCTAATACATTGGACCCGGAGTAATGTACGTATTGACAAAGCGTTTCCTGAAAAGTACGGAGATATTGGTTGTGCTTGGGCACCGGAATCAATTTATGATTCCAGGGCAGGAAAGATGATGATTTACTTCACTATGCGTATTGGAAACGGAAAAACGAAGCTTTATTATGCTTATACAAATGACAACTTTACGAAATTAGTCACTGAACCGAAAATCCTGTTTGAATATCCTAATCAGGATGTGCAGATATTAGATGCAGATATTACACCTTTGCCAGATGGGCGTTACTGCATGATGTATGTATCACAAGATGGTATAAGTGGCATTAAAATGGCACTTTCTGATAGCATTCACAGTGGTTACCAATATGATTCCCGTTGGATTGATTTTGAGGAAAAATCATGCGAAGCTCCTAATGTATGGAAACGTATTGGTGAAAATAAATGGGTGGTAATGTACGATATCTTTGGCATCAATCCACATAATTTCGGTTTTGTGGAAACTGTTGATTTCGTTAACTTCAAACATCTGGGTCGTTTCAATGAAGGGGTTATGAAAGCTATTAACTTTAAATCCCCCAAACATGGTTCAGTAATCCCGATTACGAAGAAAGAAGCTGAAAGATTGGAAAACTACTGGAAGAAAAAATATTAATATATTCACTTAAAACTGTAAATTAATGAAACATTTATTTGTATTTCTGATTACTGTGCTGGTTATGATGTCATGCAGCGTTACCAAAGAAAAAAAAACGGAACCATTCACTAAAGGAGAATTCAAGGAATGGGCGCAGACTCCACCTATGGGATGGAACAGTTGGGATTGTTATGGACCTACTGTAGAAGAAAAAGAGGTCAAAGCCAATACTGATTATATGGCTGAGAAATTAAAAGAATACGGTTGGCAGTATATCGTGGTGGATATTCGTTGGTATGTGGAAAATGATAAGGCCGGAGGATACAACCAAAAAGATCCTCGTTATGTACTTGATGAATACGGGCGCTACCAACCAGCCGTCAACCGTTTTCCATCGGCTGTTAATGGAACAGGATTTAAGGCATTGGCAGACTATATACATAACAAAGGTTTGAAATTCGGTATTCACATCATGCGTGGGGTACCCAAGGAAGCCGTTACAAAAAAGATGCCTATTAAAGGTACTGATGGGATTACTGCCGATCAAATTTATTCTACAGAACTGCAATGTCGTTGGTTACGGGACAATTATACTATTGTTGCCGACAAACCAGGAGCACAGGAATATTACAATTCACTTTTTGACATGTATGCAGAGTGGGGAGTTGATTTTGTAAAGATTGATGATATGAGCAATCCCTACCACAAAGAAGAAATAGAGCTTGTACGTAATGCCATAGACCAGTGTGGTCGCCCCATTGTATTAAGTCTTTCACCAGGTGAAACGACAATCGAAGCAGCAGGACACGTCAAAGAACATGCTAATATGTGGCGTATGGTGGATGACGTGTGGGATTTGTGGAGAGATGTTAAGCATTTACTGAAAGTAAGCCAAAAGTGGTATCCTTACATAGCTCCGGGAACTTGGCCCGATTGTGACATGATTCCTTTGGGGCGTATATCCATTCGGGGAGAAAGGGGCGAAGAACGCATGACACGTCTAACACGTGATGAGCAATATTCTCTGATGACTTTGTTCACTATTTTTCGTTCACCGCTGATGTTTGGAGGTGACCTGCCAAGCAACGATGATTTCACGCTGTCACTTTTGACCAATGAGGAAGTTCTGAGAATGCACAGAGAAAGTACAGAAGTAACTCAATTATTTCAAAATGAAGAAAAGGTGGCCATTACTTCACGCAATTCAAAAACAGAAGAAGTCTATCTGGCCCTATTCAATATTTCAGATGATAAAACGTTGGATATTACTGTTAATTTGAAAACAATAGGGTTGAATGGAGATGTAGAAGCGATAAATTTGTGGAACGGTGAAAACATAGGTGAAGTATCTAATGATTTTTCAGTAAAATTATCACCTCATGCAAGTGGACTCTATAAATTCAAGCCATTGGAAATGAAATAAAAAGTTAAAAGGGTTGGGATATAAAAGAGTTACGAAATGCCAATTATTTATTTGCAGCAGGAAGGATATTTTTTTTATCCCAACCTATAAAAGTCTCATAAAATCGAATGATATAACAATAGAATGGAGTCCTACGATATACGGAAACATCTTGGATTGTCCGTTGTACCGGGTTACCGGCAGAGACTGTCGCACGGCTATAACATCTATTTTGTCATAAAACCTCTCCCTGGCATACATTCCCGTGTATGCCTTTTTTGTTTTTAACCACTATAGGTTTCCCATAATGAAATAATTATCGGGCAAAGCGTTTGCGTCTTTTAATACCAGTCGGCACAGCCAGCCCCGAATCTTGCCGTATTTCAGTTCTCTTTTTCCCATATAGCCATTTCCTCATTTTTATCACCCTGTCAGTAACTTCACCTTGCGTGGTTCAGGGTGCGAAGCTACGGGCGGGGCCCCTAAAAATCTGCAAGCCCGCTTCGCGCCCTACGGGTTTTGGCGAAAATTTTTCAATCCGTCCAGTGGGGCGGTTGAAAATTTTTCACCAAAAGCCTTGCATATTTTCTCCCCGTCCGTATCTGCCCCCTGAAACGAGCAAGGTGAAGCCACCGACAAGGCATAAAAAAAAAGTCAATGTTATGAAAAAGAGAACTGAAATACAGCAAGATTTGAAACGAGGCTTCGGCTCCGCTCCAACCGGCATTAAAAAATGGGTGAAGTGGTCGTTGGTCGGCTTCGTGGTGTACGTGGCGGTGCGTTTCGTGTGTGCCTTTGTCGGTGGTGTGGCGGTTGGTTTGGGCGGTTTGCTGCCTTCGTTGGCAGTTTTGGCGGTGGTGGTTTTCCTCATCCGTGCCGTGTGGCGCATCCTTTCCGCTTTCCTTTCCTTTTGCGTGCTCGCTCTTTTCATCCTTATTCTTTGCGTGATACTCTGACAGAATATTAATCATTTTAAAATCAAATCATTATGGCTAAAGTACATTTATTAGGAGCTAACAGAAGTTACGACAGAAGCGTTCAGACCGTTTCAGTCAATCAAGTGGTAATGTTGGAAGGCTACAACTATGACAGCTATGTTGTCTATGAAGTAAGCCGTAACCAGTGGGGAATAACCTACCATCTTATCAATTTGGAGACACACGAGTTTCACACTTCCGACCTTATCCGGCCATTATCGGCAAAATTCGGAATAGGCATCTATTACGATGATGCGAACCCCAAGTTTTTAGATCCGTTGGAAACAGCCGTTTTACTCACTAAGGCGAAAGAGAAGAAAGCCGAAGCGGAACGGAAAGCGGAGGAAGAACGGGAAGAATACGAGCGTATCGCAAAAATCGGTGCGGAACGGTTGCGCCCCCTTATCCCGACGGATGCAAAGGCGGTCATTATCGGCACACTACGGGTGAACGAATGCGACAGTTATACGGACTATTACGACTACAGTATAGGAAGAACCGTCATTTTAGGTTTTTCCAAGCATACACGCAACCTCTTTTCGGAGATGCGCAAACATGCCGCCAATTTTGAGGAAACGGCCTATTTGGCGGAATATAACGCAGACTTCGAACACCGTGAAAATTACAGTATGGGAGACGGCATGTATTTGGGCAGGAACAAGTACAGCGGTTGGACAATTGATAAAGAGCCGATTTATGACCTTGAAAAGTTCATAGAACGGTATGCATATACGGCAGGGGATGAAGCGAACCTTTGTTTGAAAACACCGCAGACGGACACCGGAGCGCAACAGCCGACAGCATCCGAACACTTTGCGACACTCAAACTTGAAATCGTGGAATACAGCGAAAAGGCGATAGCCGTATTCGGTGACACCAAGCCGATAAAGAACGTTTTGAAAGACTTGAACGGTCTGTTTCGTGCAAACCTCACTTATAAGGGTGAAAGGCGTGCAGGGTGGATATATTCCAAGAAGCAGGAGACGAAAGTAAGGGAAGCACTCGCCACGTGCATCCATGTATGACAGCATGAACGGCAGGGCGGAGCAATCCGCCCACCTATCAAAGAACCCATAAAAAAGTAACGACATGAGAACGGAAACAAGAACATACACCCTCTATCGGATAACCGAGTTATCCGAGGAAGCCAAAGAAAAGGCGCACATCGAATGGTTATGCAATGGATACTTTTACGGTTGGACGACCGAGAACCGCCAAACCCTTGACTCCTTTTGCGAACGTTTCGGCATTGTGTGCGGCAATTGGAGATATGACGCATGTAATTATAGCTATGACTACCGCAGCAGGCAGGAAGACTGCATAGACAGCCTAAGCGGTTGGCGGTTGGCAACCTATCTGATGAACAACCATTGGAACGACCTATACATCCAAAAATATTTTTGGAAAGGGATGAAAGGGAGAAAAAGCAGGATATTTGTAGATACCTGTTGCCCCCTTACAGGCTATTACATTGATAACGATATTCTCGATCCGATTTATCAGTTCTTGAAATCCCCCACCGAGAATGTCACGTTTGACAACCTTATGTACAAATGCCTCGACTGCTTTTTCCGTGCTTGTCGGGATGATATGGAGAGCACCCAAACTTTGGAATACTTCACGGAAGAAAGTAACGCCAATGATTGGGAATACCTTTCAGACGGAAAACTATTCAATTAATCATCAACATTTAAAAACTTATCATTATGAAGACGAACAAAAAAGTACAGAAGAACAACGTACAGAAATCAGAGAAAGAGACAGCAGTCAAAGTAACCGCTTTGGCAATCATCCCGAAGCCGATGGTGTTACTTTCACCGCAGGACGTGCCCACGGCTACCGAAGTGACGGAAACACCCGAAGCAACGACAGCCGTACCCGAAACGGCAACCGTTCCCACCGTTACGGAAGAAGCACCGCAGCAAGCCGAATTTAAAACACCGCTTGCAACGGCCACAGCCGAAACCGACCTTGATATTACGACCGTGCATCCGAGCGCAGACAACCACCGCAAGACATTCAATGACACTTCTTTGCAGGAACTTGCGGAAAGTATTCGGGAAGTGGGTGTTTTACAAGCCATTGCGGTGCGCTCACGCACGGCAGGCGGTTACGAAATCATATACGGCGAACGCCGTTACCGTGCATCCCTGCTTGCAGGAGCAAAGACCATAAAGGGAACTATTTACAATAATATAACGGACGATGAAGCGGAAGATATGTCACTAAGTGAAAATTTACAGCGTGAGGAAGTACGCCCGACCGAAGAAGCGAAAGCCTTCAAGCGGTTACTTGAAAAGGGCAGGTATGATATTTATTCTTTGGCAGGACGTTTCGGACGGAGCGAGAAGTATATCTATACCCGATTGAAACTGAACGAACTCTATGCACCTATCGGTGAACTGTTGGATAACGACACAATCACTATCAGCGTAGCCGAGGAAATAAGCACCTATGAACCCAATATCCAAAAGGACGTTTACGAGAAGCACCTCAAAGAGGGTAACGGTGACAATTGGACAGACTATACATTGAACCTTTTCAAAAGGCATTTTGAAAAATGCTATACCACCGACCTTGAACAATACAAGTTCGACAAGACGGAATGTAAATCATGTGTACACAACGCAGCGAATTACAACCTTTTTGCCGAGCATAACGGGTGCGGACATTGCACCAACCGCAAATGTCTGGAAGCCAAAAATGCCGCCCATGTGGCAAAAGAGACGGAGAAACTTTTGAAATCCGATCCGAAGTTGGTCGTTGCACGCCCCTATTACGGAAGCCGTAACGATATGGCACTACAAAAATTGGACAAGAAAGGGCATGAAATCAAAGAACTTGATTACAACGTATCGGCACGGGAATTTCCGAAAGCACCCGAAGCACCGAAGAAAGAGCAATATACCCGGCCGAAAGAATACGAACAAGCGGTGCAGACATTTGAGCGCAGAAACGAGGAATACGCCCAAAAGGTGGAAGAACTCAACCGCAAGAAAGAGGAAGGCAGGATAAAGACCTATGTAAAGGTAGGACAGACAGAACCCGAACTCTGTTATGTGGAGATAAACAAGAAAGAAACCGCCCCCGTCACTATCGAGACATTGCAGGAAAGGGACAAGCGTTTCAATCAACTTGCCGTTGAGAAGATTGTTGCCGACACGAAAAAAATTGTCCGTGAGAACGACTACCCCGAAAGCCCGTTTACGCAGTACGAGGACGGAATGATTTATTTCGCCATGCTTAACCAACTGCAAAGGAAGCATTTTTCACTTTTCGGCATCAAAGACCAGCCTTTCGCATTGGACGAGAAACAGCGGATGAAAATCGTAGCCAAACTGACGGATGCACAAAAGACGGTCATCAAACGGGACTTCATCAGTTATTTCCTTTGTGAGAACGGCCACGGAGACAACAACGCATCCAAGCTGTTAAGGGACTTCGCAAACATGCACTTTCCCGACCAGTACGGACTTGCCAAAGCCACCCACGAGGAAGAATATCAGAAACGGCATGAACGTTTGGAAGAAAGGATAAAGGAAATGAAGAAAGCGGAAAAGAAAACAGCCAAAGAAGCGGAAAAGCAGCAGGCAGCGGAAAAGACGGAGAAGAAAGTCACCGCCCCGAAAACGGAGAAACCCGAAAACGGAAAAGCCGCCTGAAGCCGAACAGAAAGCATGTGCCGGAGACAACATCCGGCACATCTTTTTCCCACCCCCAAGAGAACAGAGGGCAGGGCCGGGCTACCCCACCCACACCGCCACCGTAAAACCTTTAAAAATATCAGCGTATGAAATATATAAGAATGTCCCCGAACGTGGAGTATTCCACCGACAGGGAGTTTTTCCTTGAACATCAAATCCTCTGCATCGTGAGCAGGGAAGGTACGAAGTTTTGCAGTCTGATAGAGAACCGTCTGTTCATGCGTTCCCAAAGCCGCCATATCAGCAAACAAATGCAGCTACATATCATGTGTGAAATTCACGAGGACATTTGCCGCCTTCGCTATGGTGGCGAGCCCGTGGACTGACCTGCCACACCCCACACCTGAATACTCCCTCTTAAAAAAAGTCGGGCAATCCCTATGCGGTTGCCCGGCTTTTTTCTATTTTTGCGCAAGTGAATTTAAAAAAAGAAAGTTATAAGATTAAAGGATTTGAATGATAATATATTAGAATAGCTTTTAGCTGTTTATTCTTACTCTCGAAACGACCAAATTCAAAGCAGGGGAATAAACGGGCGAAGTCCTTGTCATACACTAATGGCACGGTCTTAACTCGTTTCCTGCATGGGTGCTTGGTCGTACCTGAGAGTAAAACTTGTTAAGTTCCGTGCTTTTTTCGGCACTTAACAGCAATTACGGACAAGGTATTAATAAAAAACTCATAGAAAATGTACGACAAGAATGTTGCCATCACAGGCTGTACCATTGAAAAGACAACCAAATACGACCGGTTCAGGGAAGATAAAATCCGCATGGAACTTTACCGCACTATCCTTATGCTTTACGGTGAAGGATACCATAAATTCTCTTGTAATCTGAATACCTATATCGGATTATTGGCGGCAGATACGGTCATCATGCTCCGTAAAGCGGACAAATGCCCGGACATACATCTTTCAACCGTTATCACCGGCACACGCTATCCGGCAGATACCGACAAAGTGTATTGCGCCTTGTATGACGACCTGATAAAGCAGGCGGACAGCAAAGAGACGTTTCCGGAAAAAGAGAGTTTCGGCAATACGTTTACCGGTAGCCATATCGTCTGTTATTACGATGACTTTTCCAAAGAAATGCAGCAGATACGCACATCCGGCACTCCTTATACCAATATCCGTCAAAGGATATAGGCGGCAGACCTTACAGCGGTTTACAACAACTTTTCCAGCCGTTCAATCCGTTTTTCGGTGGACGGATGCGTACTCATGATATATTCGGTGAACGAAGGCCGCCCGCCGCCCGTTTCCGCCACCGCCAGCCGACGCAGGAACGAGAGCAGACCTTCCCCGCAACCGTAGCGCACCGCATACGTGTCGCAGCGGTATTCGGCATATTTGTTGATATTCACGTCGAAGATACGGCTGATACCGTAAATTGAATAGTGCAACAATTTGTAAAGGCTCCACCAGAGTTTCGCCATCCCCACTACGGCGAAACGGACAGCCGGGACCACGGCTATTACCAGATTGCCTATCAATCCGAAAAACAGGGCCGGAATCAGGAACAGCCCGTACAGGCAGCGGTAGCCCAGCGACTGCATCGAAAACAGCAGCACCTGATAGACGAAATCATAATGCGAGATATGTCCCACCTCATGGCTGATTACCCCTTTGAGTTCCTCGTCCGATGCCATCTGAAGAATACCGCCCGTCAGCCCGATTGTATTGGAACCGAAAGTCACGGCATTCGTTCGTGCGTCCTTATTGCGGTAGATATTCAGTTTCCGTTCCATTCCCATTTCCGAAAGCAGGCGTTCCACCCGTGCCCGTTCTTCGCCGCCCAGCGGTTTGTAACCCTCTTTCATCCGCATCATCCATATGTTCAGCGGTGAAAGGCTGTACAAGATGTAAAGCAAGACAATATACAAAGGCAATGAATAGACCAGATGATGCGCAAAGCCGTATAGGGCAAACAATCCCGGCAGGAAGGAAGGGGCCACCCATTCCACGATAGCCAGCAGCAGGACGTAAAAGGCGGATATAAGGACAATATTTATCACTGTCACATAAGAGAGCAGGAGCAGCTTGAATAAAATGCGGAATATTCTAAGTGTTGTTTTCATGTGCTACAATTTAAAACGGTGGGTAAATATAAAAAGTTAATTTCAATCGGCAGGCAGGTAAATCAATCAATTTACTCTCATCCGGTCAAATTTTTTGAAACGAAAAACGGCGGGATACCCCGCCGTCCTTCCTGATTGGCTTAACAACGGCTATTCTTCAGCCGTGCCGCTTTCCGTGTCAAACGTGACCGTCATTTCCCTTTCCTTTCCAAAATTATCACGGACAAAGAATTTCAGTTCCGACCGCTTGGCACTTGTGGAACGGTAAAAGAGCGTGAACACCTGTTTCACCGGATTTTCCGTGTCCAGTCCCGGCACCTCTGCCAGCGGCCTCACTTCCCGGTTGACAAGTCTTGCGCCTTCACTGTCGGACACTTCGCCCTTGCCTTCCACCTGTATGTAGCCGAGTTCGTACACCGCCTTTTCGTAGTCGCCTTCCCGGTCGAGATAAAAGCGTATCTCCACCGTCTCACCCGTCTCAATCTGTTTTTGCAGATACCATGACGAGAGGCTGAAATCATAATCCTGCCGGATGTCTATATCGTCGTTACATGAAGTGAAAGCCAGCACCGTAACCAGTGCACCTATACATATATATAATACGTTTTTCATTTTTAAGTTTCTCCTTTCTCTTTTCATTAGTTGATAATAAAGCGGATGCCCAAACCTATCTGCGTATGGAAGTTCCCCGCATCCGTACCGAACAAGGCCCTTTCCTTGACTTGCAGCAGGAAGATGATCCGGTCTGTCAGATAGACATCGAAAGCCGCCGTCAATCCCCCGCCATAAATAAAGCTGTCCCCGTTTGTCACTGCCGCCCCGTCCGGAAGCAGGGAGGTTCCCCAGTTGACTGTCTCGAAACCGCCCAGAGCGGAAAGCCCGATACGGAAACATACATTCCGGCCCTTATCCGACAATACAGGAATAAAGTAGCCGAGTTCCCCCGTGAACTGCGCTTTCGGTATCGCTTTATTTTCGTAGGTGCACTCCTTTATCTGATAATCCAGACCGTACAGCCAGTAGGTACGGTTACGGTTGGTGTGTGTAAAGGCCAGAGAGGTGAAGTAGTGGCGTTCGCCGCCACTCTTCCATGAAAGGAAATGATTCACCCCACCCGATGTGAACTGTATGCCCGTCTGTCCCGGCAGGTCACGCTGTGCGTATGCTTCGCCCGCAAAGAGCGACAACACGGCAACCGTCAATAAGAATAGTATTCTTTGCATATACATTATATTATATATAGGTTATTATTTCAGATGCAGTTCACTGATTGGTTTTGCCGCCACAAGGTCGGTGTTCTCGATACGGAACGACTGGTGACGGGCACCGCCCTTTTCGTAAATCTCCACTACCAGCAGCTTGTCGTCCGGCAGTGTCAGTTTCGGCAGTACGAACACGTTCCGTACCGTCGCCTTGCCGTCCACCGTCGTCAGGCGATTGTAAGTCCTTACAGGTTCCACGAAGTTCTCCTGCATGGCCGTGCGTTTCGCCACCTTTTTGTCAACCACCTTGAAACGGATATAGTCTATGTCGAAAGACACGTCCGAGTAGTTACGCAGGGAAGTATGCAGGTACAGCAGGTCATTGTTGATGTAGAGTCCTTTCAGCAGGCTCTGTATGCCGTACTTCTTGCAGCCGATATGCCTGATGTCCCTCTTGTTCCTCTTATAGAGCGTGTACATGATGCGGTTCACCACCAGCGGAGTCTCCCCGCCGAGTTCCTTCAGCTTCACGAACATGCGGTCGTCAGCCGCCCCGCCCATCGGGTTCTCCCGCAGCCAGTCTTCCATCTCGATAGAAAGCTGTGCCGGTTCATCCTTATATACCACGTTAAAGGAATAGAAGCAGCCGTCAGCCGTAATGACCGAGAAGTTCGTCTCGCCCTCAAAGCCCTTTACGGCAGCCTTGATGCGTACCACATTCTCCGCACCCGTAGCCTTGTCGGCAATGATGTCGTAGGAGCCTAAATCCACATATTTCACTTCCGAAGGGAACAGGATATGTACGGTTTTCTGAAAAGTCACCTCAATCTTATGCGGTGCGATAATCTGGTTGGTGGGGAAAATCTTTGTTTCCACGGGTTCCTGCGCCTTTACCGACAATACGGTTAAAAGCATTACTAATGATAAAATAATTCTTGTCTTCATCTGATTACTGTTTTTTGGATATTAATAAAAGTTGATAATTCGCTTTTACGGTCACCTTCACCTCACGCATCTTAGTGGCAAGATATTGAGAGCCGCCGCTAAGCACGCCCCTTGTCACGTCCATGACGAGTTGTTGCGAGGCACTGCGTGCGAACGAGATGCTTGTTCCGAAACCGCTTCCGATATTGGCGGCGGCTTCCTTCATGGCGGTACGTTCAGCCGTGTTCGGTACGAAGAGTCCGGCCTGCCCGTCCATGTCGTAAGCCGCCAGTTCCACCGGCAGAATGTTTCCGCCGCTTTCAATCGAGTTCACACTTACCGCCATCCGCTGCCCTTCGATGCGTACCGTACCGTAAAGCGGGGTATTGGCCGGGACAAGCACGCCGCCCACTTGCAGCGGTTCCAGCAACCTGAATTTAATTCATGAGCCGGTAGTCACCGTCTGGTCTTCGGCCACACAGGCCCGTATCGTGTTGCTCCCGGCCTTTTCTCCGGCTCCCACGGCAGTGGCAAAACCGTAATTGCGGGGTATCGTATCCATGCCCGGAGGTACGGCCAGTGAGGAAACCACATTTTCCGTGGCACGTCCTGCGGCCATTGCGGCAGGATTGCCGGGTGCTGTTCCCGTACCGCCGGCAGGCTGTATGCTCTTTACCTGTCCGCCCGCCTGACCGGGAAAATAGCGTGCCGCCATCTCATACGACTTTTCCATCAGTTCCAGCGGATCTTGTCCCTTCCGTTCCCGTTCCAGTTTTTCATTAAGCTCCTTCACCTGCCGTTCCAGATCGCTTACTCTGGGATTGTCTTTTGGTTCCTGATAGAACGAGGTGATTTGTCTTGAAATTTGTTGTTGCTGTTGCCGTGACTCCCGGATAGCGTCCTGTTTCGGTGCCGCCTTTTCCGGTTTCAGCCCGTCCGGCGTGTCCGGCATCAGGTAATCGCCCGCCACGTCCTGCAAGGTCCTTACCTTTTCCTGCCTGCGCTTCTTCATCTGTTCCAGTTCGTAAGCCTTCTGCTTGTCCGCCATCGTTTCGGGGGCTATGGCATCGGGTATCGTCGTATTGATGCCTGCCGCCCCTTCCGTCGTTTCGGAAGCGTCCGGCTTGAAGATAAACCAGATGAATCCGGCGCACAGCAGCGAGAGGAAGGCCACCACGCCATAGAATTTCAATTTCTCTGCGGCCTTGCCGCCTGACTTCTTCTCGGATGCGGGTTCCGCCTTCTGCGCTTCCCGCTGTTTTTCTTTCTCTTCTTTTTTATCGGATTGTGTCATTGAATGAAAGTTTTAAAGGTTTGATACTGTCCGTTTGGGGCAGCACAATCCTGTGGATGTGCTGTACCTCAATCGGATATTGGTTCGTTCCGCAAAAACCGCCTGCGATGTAGGCGAGGTCAACGGCGGCAAACAGGCCGAGCAGATAAAGGATAATCAGTCTTTGCTGCCGGTAACTTAACCCTTCCCACCTTTTGCGGAGCTTGCTCACATAGAGGTCCTTCCTTGTTCCGAACTTCCGAAGGGCCTTTTTAACGGGATTATCTTTCATACCGGCCGATGTCTTTGTTTTCTACAATCGTGAAGCCTTCTATCAGGAATCCCTGCGGGTTGTTGTCGCTCCGGGTTACATTCCTCAAACGGCAGGTGGTGACAAGCGACCTTTCGGTAACGCTGCTCGACCGGATGATGTGCTGACGGCTATAGGTTTTCATTTCGTACGGATAACTGTTGAAGTTCCCCTGTATGCTGTCCACCGTCAGGGTTTGTGAGATGTTTCCCGCTATCATCCGGTTGAAATACCCTTTCTCCTGCAAGTTCCGGTAATACCCGATAGCGCTTTCATCCGAAAGGTAAAGGGCACGCTTAACATTGCTTTCAATGGCATCCTTGTCCGGTGACAGTGTGAAAAACAGTTCGTGAAAACGTCTGATATGTTCCCGTGCCTCTACCGGACGGTTCTGTTGCGCATCCTGCGAGAGAGCCAGTATCAGCGATTTGCCGTTGTCCAATACATAAATCTTCTGCCGTTGGGCTTCCGCAAAGTCATAAGCCTTTCATACGGCAAAGACCGTTACCAATGCACACGCCCCTAAGAATACCATCCCGAACAACCGGAGTTGGCGGAATGACGTCTCGATGTTTTTTAATGACTTAAATTCCATGTCTTTATTCTATTTTTAATGTTATACAATTATTGATGCACGGTTAGAACATTTTTTTGATACGCCCGGCTACCGATCCGCCCACTGCACCGCCTACTGCCGCAGCACCGTTCCCGGCCATCTTCCCGGCCCCGTTAGCTTTCTGCCCGTAAGCTCCGGCACCGCCCGCCTGAATAATCCACGATGAAACGGTGGGGACACAGAAGTAACCGATAATGCCTATAATCATAAAAATGCAATAGACACTGTTGGAGGCATCCGGTATGAAATTGGGATCTTGCAACTGCTCGATGTCCTGCCTGAGCATCAGTGTCTGTATGCGTGAAAGGATAGCCCCGAACAAGTCACCCACGGGCAGCCACAGATAAATACAGATGTAGCGGGACAGCCATGTGGTAAGCGTACTCTGGAATCCGTCATAGACGGCCAGCGCAAAGGAGATTGGCCCCAATATGGACAACACAATCAGAAAGAAGGTCCTCAACGTGTCTATCAGCAGCGATGCCGCCTGAAAGAAGAGTTCCAGCAGTTCCCGGAACCATTGCCTCACCTTTTCCCCCATATCGTACACCGCTTTCTGCCCGTACATGTTAATCATTGTGTCCATGTCACCCAGCGACCAGCCGAGTTCATCTATTTTCTTGTCAAACTCCTCGTCACTCACCAGAAAAGCCTTTGCCGGATCACGCAGCATTGCCTGCCGTTCCAGTTCATCCTTCTCTTCCTGATACTTCTTCATGTCGAAGGTTTGCTGCTCAACCAGCGAGGAAGTCGCACTGCATACGGGAGAGAGTATCCCGTTGATAGTGCCCAGAACCATGCTCGGAAAGAACATGATGCAAAGGCCGAGCACAAACGGGCGGAGCAGCGGGAACACGTCTATCGGTTCCGCCCGTGAAAGGGATTGCCATACCCGGTAGGCCACATAGAATAAGGCACCGAGGCCCGCCACTCCCTTCGCTACCGAGGCCATGTCCTCGCACAGCGGCATCATTTCATCATACAGCGAGCGCAGAAGCTCGTGCAGGTTCGTCCAGTCTATTGATAATAATAACATAGTCTTCTTATGGATTTAACGGATGAATGATTACCAGTAACGCTGGTCGTGTGTCCCGTACAGGGCGAGCACCCGTGCGGCATCCCCCTTTTCCTTGCTGCGCAGGTACGATACCCCGATGTTCTTGCGGGTATAGTACCATGTCAGGTTCTTGTATTCCAGCACCTCGCCGTATATCCGGTTGATGATGTCCAGCCGTTCCTTGTCGGTCATCGAGAGTCCGGTTGCCGTAGTCACTTCCTTCAAATCCAGCAGCAGGTCGCTGCTTTCCTTGAGCAGCTTGTTATACCCGAAAGCGATAGCCGAGAGTTCTTCCACGGTAAAGTTGGGATCGCTCATCATCGTGTTGAAATTCGTCACGTAGATGTCGCTGATGTCACCGACCAACAGAATGGTCTGTTGCACTTTACGGGCACCTTTTACAAGGTCATGCACCGATTTCAAGGCGTCGTAATAGCGTTTTCCCTGCTCGTAAATCTTTACGGTCTCGCGAAAATTACTAATCATATTTTCAGCCGTCGAGGAAGTCTCTATGATTTCATTGGCCGAGTTTACGATGCTTTGTGCGAAGTTGCTGGGATCGAAAACCGCCCACTGCGCCCTGACCGTCACCGAAAGGGACAACAGAGCCATGAATAGAATTGTCATTTTCCTTTTCATACGTCTATCTCCTTTCTTTAGTCAGTAAATGCCGGCTGTCGTCATCACAGGCGAACAGCCCGTAACCGCCGAACAGCAACACCTCGCTTCCTGAAAAATATCCGATGCATCCGGCATCCCTGTTCCCGTGCAGGAAAAGGTCGTCACCGCTACGCAGCGGAATATTGATTTCCGTGTAGGCTCTTTCTCCGGCAAACAGCGTGGCCTTGTACCCCTTGAAACCGTCCGTCACCCGGTTCGATTTGCGGATAGTCAGCGTCGAGCCGCCTTCCTCATTCATTCAGTGCCCGCAGATGCGGTCATGTTCCAGTTCTTTTTTCATCTCCCCAATCAGGTTCAGCAGGTCCAGATTGGTCAGGGTAGCGTCTCCGAGCGCTTCCCTGCATTGGCTTAATAAATCTTTCTTACTCATTGTATTTTATGGATTAAAGGATTACTTGTTTTCCTGCCGTTTGCTTTCGGCAAGCTGTTTTATTGCTAACTCTATATTGCCCCCCAGCTTTTCGGTCAGCCGGGTAAGTTCCAGTTTTTCAGACTCTTCGGTCGTGTAGCAAAAATACTCTTCGCCCGAAACTTCTGTTGCGTACACCGCACTCTGCGTGCCGCCGAGTCCTATCCAGACCTCTTTGTACTTGCGGTTTGCCGCATTGGCAAGATTGATAGACAGTATCTGCGCCCGTTCCTTGTCCGTCAGTCCGAGCAGGTTCTGTATCTGGTCGAACTTGTTCTGGTACTTCCGTTGGTCAAGCAGTATCTTGCAGTCCGAATTATTGATAATCGTCTCCTTTACAATGCTGCTCGATATGATGTCGTCCACTTCCTGCGTCACGACAACGGCTTCACCAAAGAATTTTCTAACCGTCTTAAACAAATATTTTATATAAGAAGCCATGCCTTCTTTGGCGATTGCCTTGCCGGGTAGGTCGGGGGCATTACTGCCCCTTTCCCCCCTAAGAACCGTACGTGAAAGTTTCCAATCATACGGCTCAAGCAACTTTAAATTTCTATCTAATAGAAACCAGCTCATTGTTACATCTATTTAAGTTGAATGACTTTTCTTCTGCAACTGTCATGTACCAAGAAATTAACTTTCTTTCCATTGACAATTCTTTCATTAGTTCCCCACGAGTGTTCTTTGTCTATGGGTTCTCCGCATATGGGGCATAAATGATTTTGTTTTTCCCACATATACAGCAATGATTTTCTACCATTAAGCGACTTGAGCATCTTGTAAGTCTTGCGCTTTTCAAAATATTCTTTCCATTCAGGGTCGAGAGGATTGGCTTCACCTTTCACTTTTACGTATCGGGTGATTTTCGTGTCGTACAGTCTTTTGAGGGCAATCTTATCATCCGCTTTACCCCTTTTGAAGTTCGCCACAAAGCACCAGTTACGATTCTTTATTCGTGTAAAGTATCTGCTGGCAATCCAATATTTACCTTTCTTGGGATGTCGTCTCTTGGCCCATTGCCATAGCTTTTCAAATATCAAGTAATCAGCTTTTCTGAATGTGTCCGAAGCCACGCAATTCTTGTAGTAATTCACCCAACCGACTATTACCGGATTCAAAAGTCTTATAAGAGATTCCTGTTTACTACCTTTATTGGAATCAATGATTCCTCTGATTTTCTCCATGAATCCCTTCAGACTCTTTTTGGACGGCTTTATTAGAAGTATTCCATTGTATTTACGGATATTGTACCCGAGAAAATCAAAGCCCTCTTCAATATGGGTTATCTTTGTCTTTTCTTCTGATAGAGTAAGTCCCCGACTTTCAAGGAAGTTCTCCACTAACGGCTTTATTTCCTCCAATGCTTCCCTAGTCCTTCCCGTAATGATAAAATCATCCGCGTATCGAACCATGTGAACCTTTGGATAATATACTTGTCCCTTAACGGATTTCCTATAATACTTTTCTGCGAGCATTGCTTGCAGACCGTCCAATGTCATATTGGCAAGAGTTGGCGAGATAATTCCACCCTGTGGAGTTCCTTCTTCCGTAGGGAATAATTCCTTGTTGAAAACGAAACCGCATTTGAGCCATTTTTTCAGCATGACTTTATCCATTGGAATATTTTCCAACAGCCAGTCATGACTGATATGGTCAAAACAACCTTTGATGTCTCCTTCTAAAATCCATTCGGGAGAAGCTGTCTTGGCAAGGACGCAAAAACATTGTTCTCTTGCATCGCCAGCACTTCTCTCTTTACGGAATCCGTAGGAGTTGCTGTCAGCAGTTGTTTCTGACACAGGTTCCAATGCGAGCAGATACAATGCCTGCATTGCCCTGTCTTTCATCGTCGGAATCCCTAATGGACGCAACTTCCCGTTACTCTTTTTAATATGTATCCTTCTTAGAGGTTGAGGGGTATAGCCTCTTCTTCTTAGCTCGCTGATGGCCTTGAATTTACTGTTGGAAGTTGCCCACACAGCTTTATCAACACCCGCAGTTTTACTGCCTCTGTTCGATGTAACACGTTTTACCGCTAAAGCTTTAGCGTAAAACGAATGCGTCAGCATCCACTGCAAAGCTTTCACCCTGCCGTGTTTGCCTGCTTTCTGAGCTTTTACAATACGTGCTTGTAGCTTATTAACCGCTATTTCGCACTTGTTCCAGTCTATGCTTTCCCAAGTGCTCCACTTTTGGTCAGTAGATGCACACGATGTCTTACTTTCGTTCATTTGCTTTTCTCCTTTAAATAAGTTCTAAAAGTTTCTTGTAAAAAGTCACCTTGCGGAAGTCAGCCCACTTTCGTGTGAGGTGATGTTTCAACCTCTATCCGCTCCATTACAGAATGGCATTCGCTTTTTCCACATTCCTCTGCCCGCATTTCATTCGGCTTTCCTTACGGTTTGCTTACCTGCTGTTATACAGGAGAAATACGGGTTTACCATGTTTCTTGTATATGACAAACGAATGGGTTAGAATCCGTCTATCCGCCGGCAGTCATCATGTTCGTGTAACCTTAGCATGAAGAAGGTTATCCGACTGCGTCCCTTTTGGGTTAGAGCCCAGTATCATTAACAGCTCATTCGAAGTTACGACGTTTATCAACGGTTCACATTACGTTATTCATACCATTCAGCCTAGCTCCCCTGCCACTCGATACTAACGGCAGTTGTCGTTCCCTCGCGGTTCTGACTTCTCCTTTCGGAAGGGCTTCATTGTTGGTTCTGCTATCGCACGACCTCATTGCTTACTATCGCACGTTCCCATAGGCTACAGTTGACGAAACAACAGGTTTAATCGTTCTATTTCCAGCGCGTGGAATGGAATGTTAAACAATCATATACAAGACTTACATGTCGCAGTCATGCTTCCTCAATCAGTATCATCTTGCGGACACCCTGTAAACGTCTCATCTTATTTATGAACGTCTCCATGATAATCAGTGTTGTTACCGGGAAAAGTATGGGATTATCTTTCACATTGTCCAGCTCGAATACGATAAACCGTTTGTTCAATAAATCCAGTTCCTTGTCCGAGTTCAGCAGATACCCGTATTCACCGTTCTTGTAATAGGGTTCCAGTACATTCAGAAAACCGTCCACGTCGAAATCTTTCTCCCGCACATTCTTATCCGCCAGTACCTTGCGGTAGTCCTTTTTCACAAATTCATAGAACGAATTGAAATTCGGCTTTATTTTTCGGTTTTTCTTTATCTTCTCGATATACAGGCTGACGGCATTGGACAGCGCCACCTCTTCAGAGCGTCGGGGCGGTTCGTCCTCTCTTTTCCATAAGGTCAGAATCAGCGTCTTGATGCTGTCCCGCTTCTCGATGTCATACTGGTAATCCTGTGTAAAAAACGGATTGAACGAAATCGGATCATCTTCCTTATAGGTGAAATAAACTCCATCATCTCCGCCTGTTTTCTGATGAATCAGGTCGCACAGCCCCTTGTATGAATTTCCGGTATCAACAAGCAGAATATGCGTACCTTGTTCCCAATACTGTCTCACAAGGTGGTTGGTGAAAAAGCTCTTTCCGCTGCCCGACGGGCCGAGGATGAACTTGTTCCGGTTGGTCACTACACCCTTCTTCATGGGCAAATCCGAAATGTCGAGGAAGACGGGCTTTCCCGTCAGCCGGTCCACCATGCGCAGGCCGAAAGGAGAGAGCGAGTTCCGGTAGCAGGTTTCCGCCGTGAAGAAACATAAGGCTTGTTCGGTAAACGTGTAGAAACTCTCTTCCGAAGGGAAGTCCGCCTCATTTCCCGGTATGCCCGCCCAATAGAGTACCGGCAAGTCAGTGGTGTTATGGTGGGGCGTACATTCCATCAGCGCCAGTGCGCTGCCCACATCATTCTTCGCCCGCCGCAGTTCATCCCCGTTTTCGGCCCATGCGATGATGTTGCAATGGCAGCGGACGGATTGCAGCCCGTTGGTGTGCGCCACGTTCAGGTATTCGTCCAGCCATTCCTTGTTTATCTGGTTGCTCCGGCTGTAGCGTGAAAGCGACTGCATGTTCTTCGCCATCTTCTCAAAACGGGCGAGGTTCTCGCTACTGTCGTCTATGAATATCCACTGGTTGTAGATATGGTCGCAGGGCAGCATGATACCCACGGGCGAGGCATAGCTCAGACGGCAGTCCGAGCGGTCCGTGGAAAGACGTTCATAACGTCCGTCGGTCCGTACCTTTCCCGGCAGGTCGTCGAGGTCGGAAAGGGTATGCAGGCAGAGCCGTTTGTCGCCGATACGCATCTCGTCCGGGTTCAACTGCATGTCCTGTAACATGACACTTCCGTCCGTCGATAAGGTCAGGTACCTCTCGATGATGCCCGGTTCGTCTTCCGTTCCCGTTATCTCTTCCGTGGTCAGCCGTTCCAGCCGTACCAGCCCGCTGTCACCCACGATACTCTCGAACTGTCCCACCGACTCCATGAAACGCTCCATTGTCTCTTTGTCCTGTATCTCCTTCGGCACCAGAAACTTCCGGCACAGCGTATTCCAGTTGCTTTGCTGCCGGGAGCGTTCTTTGGTGGTCTTGGTGAGAAACAGGTAGCAGGTGTGGTTGAGATAGGGCCGTTCATTGAAATGACGTTCAAAACTGCGGGAGAGGAAGCTCAGGTCGTTTTTTCCGGTGTCGGGCCTGTATTTCTCCGTGATGAAAATATCCTGCTTGTGGATGATTGAATAGTTCGGCAATACCTTGATTGCCTTGGCTCATGTGGCGTGCATCGCCTCATATTCCGTGGATGATACCGAAAATACTTCCGGCAGTGTCACCCGGAAAGCCACCGTTATGTCGGCGTCCTTGCTGACGATGCAGCCGTGTTCCACCGCCATGACGGGGAATTTGCTTTCCAGTGTGGATGTTGTCAATATACTTCTCATAATTTACGATTGTTGTTTTTTAATTAGCCGTGTGATACGTTTCCGTGAGATGATCCGTCGGGGATGCTGCCGGGCGGCAAGGAGCTTCATCAGTCCGTGGCTGCCGAAACGCCTGTTCAGCGAGAAGGTCAGCCAGACTATTGCCGTGGCCGCCGATACCCCGAAACCGATACATATCCATTGCCCGATACCCGCCGTGTACATGATGACGAACACCACGAACACGGCAAGCAGGCCGAAGGCAAAAATAAAAAGGTATTGGGCACGGAGTCCTTTAAATTCCACCTCACGGCCCACACCTTTGTTTATCTCAAAATCAGACATAAGTTGTTGTCTTTAAATTGTTTTTAGAGGAAGAACGACCTCAAAATAGTGGCGGCTACTATCAGAAAGATACAGGCTCCAAACCAGCTGCTTGCGGTTTTCGAGGTGTCCGGATCGCCCGAACTGTCGAGTAGGTCAGCCCCCTTACGGGAGCTTTCCCCTCTAAGAACCGTACGTGCGAGTTTCCCCGCATACGGCTCAAGCAACATGACCGTTACCGACTTTGTTATCGGTAGAGCCATCTCATTTTCGACTTTCATATTCATAATCTACTTTGCATTTTACGTTTACAACTGGTATGTACAAGAGTTCTTACCTTTCGTCCACTGACTATTTGTTCAGTGATACTCCAAGGTCTTTCCCTGTCAATACGCTCTCCACATACAGGACATACTTTATTCTGTCGTTTCCAAATGTTTATTAGAGATTGCCTGCCTTTCAGCGTTTGCTTCATTCGGTAGGTTTCTCTCCATTCGTAGTACGATTTATCTGATGGGTCATACGGATTGGCATAATGCCGAACCTTGACGAATTTCTCATGGTGGATGGTTGGTAGATAGGTCAGTTCGAGATAATCAATCTTATCTTTCTTGCCCATATCTGCCGCAAATCTCCACGAGTGCCCATTTAGTGTTCTGAAATACTTATCCTTTACCCATCCTTTACATTTCTGCGGATGTCTGCGTCTTGCCCATTGCCATATTTTCTTGAAGATTTCCCAATCCATTCGGTGGAATACATTCGCAGAAGTACCATATTTATAATAATTACCCCAACCTTTTATGATTGGATTCAGCATCATAATAAGTGACTTCTGTTTTACACACTTGTTGGCTTCTATCGTCTTGCGGATTTTTTCGCAAAACCTCTTTTGCGCATCTTTGGATGGAGTTGTCAGCAGCGTATTATTGCGGAACTTTCGGATATTGAAACCGAGAAAGTCAAATCCCTCATTTATATGTGTGATTTTTGTCTTTTCTTCTGATAGTGTCAGACCTCTTTCCGCAAGGAACTTACGTACTAATGGAAGTATAACCTGTTCTATCGTTTCCTTATCCTTTGCCGTTACAATGAAATCATCTGCATATCGTACAAGATGTATCTTAGGAACTATCTTTTTGTAGTTCACCTGATATTTCTTGACACTCTTTTCCAACAAATCTTGCAGTCCGTCAAGTGCCATGTTTGCAAGAGTTGGGGATATTATGCCACCTTGTGGGGTTCCCTCTTCCGTAGGAAAGAGTTCTCCATTGAACACATATCCGCATTCGAGCCATTTGCGTAGTATCTCCTTATCCATAGGGATATTGTTGATTAACCACGCATGGCTGATATGGTCGAAGCATCCTTTGATGTCCCCCTCAAGAATCCATTCGGGAGCGACCGAACGAGAAAGAACGATGTAGCATTGCTCGATGGCATCATGTGTACAGCGATGTCTGCGGAATCCGTAGGAATGGCTGTCGCCAGTGGTTTCCGCTATCGGGTCAAGTGCCATTAGGTACAATGCCTGCATCGCACGGTCTTTCATCGTTGGTATTCCGAGTGGGCGTAATTTCCCGTTCTTCTTTTTGATATTTACACGTTTTAAAGGTTGTGGCTTGTAGCCATGTCTTTTCAGAGTGAATATGGCTTTGGCTTTCGCCAATGGAGAAGACCATGTAATCTTGTCAACGCCGGAAGTAGATTTTCCTTTGTTAGTCGTAACTCGTTTTACCGCCAATGCTTTGGCGTAGAACGAGTGGGTAAGCATCCATTGCAGGGCTTTCACCTTGTTATTTCTGCCTTCCCTTTGAGCCTTTACAATACGTGCTTGCAGCTTTTGGACAAAACGCTCACATTTGTCCCAGTCGATTTTCGACCAGAGTTCGTGAATGTCTATGTCTTCGGGCGCACACGCCAATTTCTTTGCGTTCATTTGCTTTCCTTTCTTTAAAAGTTCTGTAAACTATCTTGTAAAGTGTCACCATAGGCGGAAGTCTGCCCACTTTCGTGTCGGATGATGTTACCTTTACCAACCCGTGATATTGGCTCAATCCGTATCCTCCCCATTACAGGGAGGCATTCGCTTTTTCCGCTATCCTATACCCACACCCCATGTAGGCTTGCCTTGCGGCTTGCTTACCAGCTCTGATGAACTGGAGAGATACGGGCTTACCGTGTTTTACATAAGTGATAAATAAGCGGGTTAGGTCCTGTCTATTCCACCGGCAGTGCTAATGTCCGTGTGCCCCCAAAGTTCAAGAGGACAGCCGACTGCTTACCTTTTGGTCCGAGCCTGTCAACAGCCTTTGGCTCGTTATACCTTACGATGTTTATCGGACAGTTCACTTTCGTTGACCATACCGCTAAGCCAAGCTCCTCGTGCTGAATGGTGTTATCAGCCGTTGATTTCCCCTCACGGTTCAATCTTCTCCTTTTGGAAAGGCTACCTTGTCGGGACAGCTCCGTACAAAAGGATTACTCCCAATGCACGTGTCCGTAGGCTACTCCAGACGGAACTGGAGGTGTAATCTTGATGTTACACAATCACTTACGCAACTTCACGTCGCACGAACTTCTGATAGACCTTGATGCCGCCTATCAAACCGACAATGGCACCCACCGCGTACACCAATTTTGTTCCCGGATCAAAGTAGCTTGTCACCATCTGTGTAGCTTCCGTGATGCCCGCCTGTCCGTTCCCTTGTGCCATTGCCGCACCCGCTGCCGCCAGTACGGCCAGCATCATAATCAATCTTTTCTGTTTCATTAATTTCCGTGATTTTTTTAAGTGAATAAAAATCCACGGGCTGCCCCCTTTCACTATCCCCATAAGGCAGCCGTGGCTGTTTATGGTTTAATAGTTCAGGGGGTAAGTTCCGGCAGGTAATCAGCCGGAGTCAAAATACATCTTTCGCATGGTTACATGATTGAATGGTGAAACTTCATTGTTAATTCTCTCTTGGGATGAAGGTCTGAATCATCCTGAATCGTAATAGCCTTTTGCTCTCATTGTCTTCTGCATTTTAAATAAATGTTTAACCGGCCTTCTTCAGATAGGCTCCGCACTTGAAACCTTTACGGGGCATATAGTCCTCAAAGGGTGAGGATTTGAACAGCCACATCCGGTTTGCCCACCGGGCAAGGTCACGCTCGTACTGCGTAGGTACCCGTTCATTCCCATAATCCCGGAAAGGGATCACAAAGGGAGTGATACCCAATTCTCTCAGTGTGTTCAGCCGGAACAAGTCCTGCTCAATGGTCGAATTGAAACCTACCAGCACATAACAGGTTATCTTGTAAGGCTTCACGTACTTTACCATTTCTTTCAGGCGGTCCGTCAGGTCAAGTTGCGGCAGGTCCCATGCGATATGGATATTCTGCTTCATCTTCAGCCTGTTCAGATGATAGGCTTGTTCCTCGTCCATAATCCGGACATCCACGCCGTGCAGCTTTACGGGCTGGGCCGCTTTCAGCAGATAGCTTACCGCACTCCTTCACTGCGGGTTCGCAAAGAAATTGTTGTCCAGCACCTCTATCCAGTTTCCTTTCGGGTTTAACTCCACCGGTTCCACTGCCCGGATATAGCCCTCTTTGTTACGGACAAGGCAAAAAGGACATTTGCGGATGCAGCCTCTTGAAAAGAGTTGAAGGGAGAACGGGTAATCGGGGTATATGGAATAGTCCATCATCCGGCTGTTCTCCACGGCTTCGGGAAGTCTGCCGGCAATGTCATACCCGGTGCCGCCCCTTATCACTTCACCCGCATCCAGCAGGTTATAGTCATAATCAGGCGTAAAGGTGAATACCTTGCTTGCCAATACCTTGTCATACCGTTGCGCCGGTGATGCTCATTCCACCCGGTGTCCTTTTGCCTTGTTATAAGCGGAAAGGCGCATCAGCGCGAAATTGGGGAAGTTATGCCCGTCCACATCTACTAATCCTATGTTCATACGGATAATGATTAATGGTGAATAATTCGTATTGTCTTTTCTGGTAAGGGACTGATATGTCATCCCGAATCGTAATAGCCTTTTGTCATGGCCGTATTGTTTGATAGTTATGTACTAAAAGAAATTCTCTCTGTTTTCGGGTAATCCGTTTTTCCGGATCAACCCGTATCAAAATAGTTCATATACATACCTGTTTGATTGGTTACCGATTGTCCGCTGACGGGACTTTACTTTCTCTCTTTTGCGATACGGGACATCAACCCATATCATAATAACCTTTTGTCATCGTTATCTCCTTTTTTAAATTGGTTAGTCACTGTCCGGAGCAGCCTCGCCCATGCGCTCGGCATCATCCAGAAATTTGCTGATACGGCTGTCGCTGCCGTTGATACTTTCCAATATTGAACGTTCAATCCGCGTATCCTTGATATGGTGGATAGCCTTTAACAGAGACAGCCGTCTGCCTGCCGGAATATCCTTGCCGTTACACAGGTCGATAATCAAGTCTATCTCTTCCGGCCCTATGCCGGGTGCCTCTGAATAATCCTCACGGGCACAGTTCAAATCTTCCAGTTCCTCATTCAACTCGTCCGTATCCACCCCGTCACCGTTTCCGGTTTCACCGTCATCGCTTTCACGTCCGGCAGAACCGTCAACCTCGGAGGCCCGCCACTCTTCCACACGCTTGTCCCGGAATAAATCGGGAATACGTTCAGGTTGTACCTGTGCACTCTTCCGAGGGGATGTCTTTTCGTTTCCACCAGCAAAAGTAGAGGCATTTTCAGTTCCTGCAATAGCCCCGGAACCGGTGGCGTTCATTGGCGGCTGTTGGCGTGTCCCGTAGCTTCTTGTGACGACAAGGTTGTCCGTTTCAGGCTGTTTTTCCACCGTTTTTTCACTGTTTTTCTCCGCTGTCTTTTCCGTGGGCCTCATCTCCGCCTTGACGGGTAGAACCTCTTTCTCCTGCGTTTTCACGACTGCCGGAGTCTCTTTCTTACCTGTTTTCCCTTTCGCCCGTCCGTGTCCCTTCTTCCGTTCCTCTTTCACCGGATCGAACCAGCCTGCCGCACCCCGCAGGGCTTTCGCCATGCGGCGGCGTGCCTTCCCGAAACATATCTCGCTAAGCTGCCCCCTGAACAGGAACTTGTCCATGAACAGATAGGCGAACAGCAGCCAGAACAGAACTACTCCGGCTTCATAACATAATCGTATATCCATAGCTTAAAATATTTTGTTGTAACTCTTTTGACAGTATGCTTTCACCTCATCCGAATGTTTCTCGAAATGTTCCCGCAATACATTGTCAATGTAATTGCCTACCGTCAACTGCCGTTTACCGGCAATGCCGACAATGACCGATATTTTCTGATGCAGTTCCTTATCTATATAGACACCCTGCCTGCCTTCGCATTTGTAAGGGGTGAGGAATCTCCGCATAAATTCGGTCAGTGCGGCTTTCAACGTTTTGGATGCGGCCTTTTCCGGCATCTCTTCCGCTTCAAACTCCGTCTTTACTTCTTCAGTCGTTTCCCTGTCCGTATCCCCTTTTTGGGGAACAGACGGTGCAACCCTTTCCGGCGGGCTACCCGCCATCAAGCTGCGCAGGTAGGCTTCATCCACCGGATTTTGTTCACTCGTTTTCTTTGCCATGACTATAGGATTTTGATTATCCGCATGATTTCATCCATAAGCGCATCAAAGCCGCACTCCTTCGTAAAGCCCGCATCCGGTGCAAACAGGGTGCTCCGGTAAACCGGGCCGCCCGTAGTGGAAAGGTCTTTGGTGAAGTTACTGCGCACGGGAACACGGGTTTTGAGACAGTCCAGTCCCAAGAGGGAGAAACCTTGCTGGTAAATGTCATACAAAACGGTACGTTCCCTGCGGTCCACCATATTCCAGAACATGCACAAGACTTTCAGATTGGAGAGACCGGTCTTTATCAGGCGGTCATTGACAGTCGTGGCAAAGTTCAGCGTACTTTCCAGCACAAGGCGGTCTGCCTTTATCGGTACGAACAGATAATCGAGCGCACTGATTGTGGCAATCACCCCGTCACTGCCCATTGTTCCGGGCAGGTCGAACAGTACCACGTCATAATGCACGTCCGCCTTTGCCTCAAACGCCCTTCAGTCCGTCATGCAGTCTGCCGGGGTACTGCCGATAACCGGATAAGCCTTCTTCTTCAACCGCCCGGCCTGTTCCACCAGAAGATTTTGATAGGCGGGTGTGGTCTTTACCACTTCCATATCCCGCTTTTTCTGTTTGATGATTGAATGCTGCGGATAGTCACAATCCACTATCGCCACATTCAGACCTTTCACATAATGCAGTCACGACGCCGCATAAATCGCAAAGGTTGATTTACCCACGCCGCCCTTCTGGGAGGCGAACGAAACGAACACGGTTTTCTTTCTCTTTTCCATTGTTACTGATTTAAGTGAATAAATTGATTTATAGACAGCCGGATGAATAGCCGTCTGTCTTTTCGGCTATCTGTCCGGTTACTCATTCTGTTATCTGTTTATCCGGTTAGCCATATAGTTATTTAATTATGCGGCTACTTGGCTATCCGGCTATCTACTTATATAGCTACTCTATTACATGGCTATTTAATTATGTAGCTATTTAGCTATCTATCTATTCGGCTATGTAGCTATATAGCTATGTACATATTCGGATAGCTATTCACATATCTGATTGCATAGCCATTTATCCGAATATCTGTTTATCCGTCTATACATTTATATATATGTATAGCTATATATCCGGATAAATGCCTGTTTGAATATCTACCTGATTGCATATCTGTTTATCCATTCAAATAGCTATCCGGCTACAAATAAACCTCAAAAAGAGCATCCATGAAGTACCCCCGGCTCCAAAGTCATTCATTGGCGGGTGTTGGCGTGATACGCCATGATGCACGGACAGAAAAAACTGTCTACCTTTGTCGCCGGGAGAGCGCAGCCCGTTCTCGGAAAGAGAACGTAAAACAAATCCTTCAGACCTTTAATCCGGCCCAGCCGGATTTTAATATGCGTCAGCATATAGCGAGGTGTACTTTCAGCGGTTGAAAATATTTCCACCCGCTGAAAGTCTCGCCCCGAAAGTTCTTTCGGGGGTGTCAGTTCTCCTAAGTCGAACTTCCTAAATTATTCATGTTATGAAAGATGAAACAAGAATCCGTGGCGCCGCAGGGCGCAAGGTGCTGGCAGACCCGCGCACGCACCGCTATTACCTCTGTCTCAATGACGGAGAGAACGAAAAGTTTATCTCCATGTTCGAGCAATCGGGCATGAAAAACAAAGCCGAATTTATCTTTGCCCGTATCTTCGGTTGAGAGTTCAAGGTAGTGAAGATTGATAAGGAAGCGCAGGAATATTACGCCCAGCTCACCGCTTTCTATCAACAGTTCCGAAGAATAGGAAACAACTACAACCAATGTGTAAAGACCATCCATACCATTTACGGGGAGAAGAAATCGCTTGCGTTTCTCTACAAACTTGCCGAAGAAACCCGTAAATTGGAAGAAGTATGCAGGCAGGTTATCGAACTGACAAAGCGGTACGAAAAGGAGTATCTCACTAAAAAGGAATAACGTCATGGTGCCGAATATCACATCGGGCTGTTCATTCTATGGAGTGATTGCCTATAATAAGATAAAAGTGGACGACGGTACGGCAAAGGTATTGTGACACCCGAAAATTGCGGCTGAGACTTCGGGCAATGTACCGATTGAAAACTGCGTGCAGGCTTTTGAGCCTTACATTGCACTCAATTCACACGTCAAGAAACCTGTTATCCATATTTCATTGAATCCTTCTCCGAAAGACATTCTTTCGGAAGAGCAAATGACCGTACTGGCGCAGGAGTTTATGGAAAAGTTCGGTTACGAGAACCAACCTTATATAGTCTGGCTGCACGAAGACATAAACCGCAAACACATGCACATTGTATCAGTACGCATTGATGAAACCGGAGAAAAGATAGACCACAACCGGGAGGCTATCCGGGCACAGAACATCTGTCGTGAAATGGAAGTGAAGTACGGGCTTCATCCCACACTCGGAGAACACGGTGAGCGGGAACTGGTAAGTCTGCAAAAAGTGGACTATCCGAAAGGTGACGTGAAAGTACAGGTGAAGCATACCGCCCGTACCTTGCTGGAATGTTACAACTGTCATTCACTTGCCGAATACAATACTCTTCTGAATTTGTATAACGTCACTGTTTACGAAATCAGGGGAAGTGTGGACGGGAAGGAGTACCACGGCGTCATGTACGGAGCTTTGGATGATGACGGGCAGCAGGTAGGAACACCTTTCAAATCCAGCAAGTTCGGTAAGGTGTTCGGTTATGAAGCATTGCAAAAGAAGTTTGCCGCTTCTGTCGGAAAGGTGAAGAAGGACAACCTCGCAGAAAGGACAAGACAGGAAATCATAAAAGCCATGCAGGACATCGGCACAAAAGAAGATTTTGCCCACAGGCTGAAAGATGCGGATATAGAAGTGGTTTACCGTATCAATCCTGAAGGACGCCTGTACGGTATCACTTTCATAGACCATACCAGCCGGACTGTGTTCAACGGCTCGCGTTTGGGCAAAGCCTTTTCAGCCAATGTATTCAACGAACTGTTCAACAATCCAGATGCAGACTGTACAAGGCTGATACCGCCACCGGAGCAGGATACGCCCCGACAGGAACGGGAAACGGATACGGAAGAAAGACTGGAAAGGGAGGAATACCGGCAGCAGGAAAATCAAGGCAACTATCAGAGTGAACCGTTCGGCAGCCTGATTGATACATCTGCACTCGGTGCTGTTGATATTTTCTCTGTACTTATGGAAGACGACCATACACACGAGTACATTGATCCGGCTTTCCGCTATGGGCGCAAGAAAAAGAAGAAGCGCAGGCGCAGGTTATAGTATAATAATGTATAGAACAAGAAGTTTAATTTTAATAGTTACAATTATGCAGAATGAAGATGATTTAAGAGGTCTTGCCAAAGTCACAGACTTTATGCGGGCCATCAGTTTTTTATTTTTGGCGATACACATCTATTGGTTTTGTTATGGCTGACTGCATGAAATGGGCTGAACGCTTGGCATAGTGGATAAAATACTATCCAATTTCCAGCGTACCACCGGACTATTTTCATCTTTGCTTTATACAAAGCTGTTCTGTGTCCTTTTCCTCGGCCTGTCCTGCATGGGCAATAAGGGAGTGAAGAAGCATGAAATCACATGAAGGAAGATTATTGTTGCTGCCATAGCGGGTGCCATACTCTTTTTCCTAAACTGGTGGTTGCTGTCCATTGACGCATCATCCGGCGTATGCGCCATACTTTATACCGCGACATTAGTCGGCGGATTTTTCAGTCTGTTGGCATCCGGTTTATGGATAAGTCGTCTGTTGAAGAACAATTTACTGGAGGACGTTTTCAATACCGAAAATGAATCGTTCATGCAGGAAACCCGCCTTATGGAAAACGAGTATTCCGTCAATCTGCCGACCAAATTCTGGTATAGAGGGAAGACTTACAATGGATTTATCAACCTTGTTAACATTTTTCGAGCGACAATGATATTGGGAACACCAGGCAGCGGGAAGTCCTATGCCATTGTCAACCAGTTTATAAGGCAGACTATAGAGAAATCCTACGCGCTCTATATATATGATTTTAAGTTTGACGACCTGTCGGTTATCGCTTACAACCATCTGCTCAAGTACAGACACCGCTATAAGATTCCACCTAAATTTTATGTGATCAATTTCGATAATCCAAGAAAAAGCCACCGTTGTAATCCATTGGCACCGGAGCTGATGACAGATATTTCGGATGCTTACGAATCGTCGTACACCATCATGCTTAACCTCAATAAGTCGTGGGTGCAAAAGCAGGGAGACTTCTTCGTGGAATCCCCTATTGTATTGTTCACGGCGATAATATGGTTCTTGAAGTTGTATGAAAACGGCAAGTATTGTACGTTCCCTCATGCGATAGAACTATTGAACAAAAGGTACGAGGATGTATTCACCATTCTGACAAGCTATCCTGAACTTGAGAACTACCTGAGCCCGTTTATTGACGCATGGAAAGGAGGTGCCAGCGAGCAGCTTATGGGTCAGATTGCATCCGCCAAAATCCCGCTTTCCCGACTGATAAGCCCGCAACTTTATTGGGTGATGTCCGGCAGTGATTTTACGTTGGATATTAATAATCCCAAAGAACCGAAAATTTTATGTGTGGGTAACAATCCCGACAGAATTTCCATTTATGGAGCAGCTTTAGGTTTGTATAACTCCCGTATTGTAAAACTGATAAACAAGAAGAAGCAAATGAAAAGCTGTGTGATTATTGACGAGTTACCCACCATTTTCTTTAAAGGGCTGGATAACCTTATTGCCACGGCACGAAGCAATAAGGTGGCGGTTGTATTAGGTTTCCAGGACTTCAGCCAGTTGAAACGTGATTACGGTGACAAGGAGGCCGCCGTTATCATGTCAACTGTGGGCAATGTATTCAGCGGTCAGGTAGTGGGTGAAACGGCTAAAACCTTGTCGGAAAGGTTTGGAAAAATTCTGCAAAAACGGGAGTCTGTGAGTATCAACCGCAGTGACACTTCCACTTCCATCAGCACGCAACTGGACAGTCTGATACCTGCCAGTAAAATCAGTACACTTTCACAAGGTATGTTTGTCGGTGCGGTAGCAGACAACTTCGATGAGACAATCAGGCAGAAGATTTTTCATGCGCAAATAGTTGTTGACAATGAAGCTGTACAGAAAGAAACTGCGGCCTATCAGCCTATTCCTGAAATCAGCTGTTTTTTAGACGAGAACGGTAATGATACAATGGAAAGACAAATACAAACGAACTATCGACAAATCAAACAGGATATTGTGGAACTTGTAGAGAACGAACTGATCCGTATCGAGAATGATCCGTCACTCAAACATTTGTTGGGAGAGGAAGATAACTAATTAATTTCACTAGTGTCTCCATTTTTAATAGGGCACTAGTGAAATTATACATTAGATTTTCCATGCGCAAAAATAAATAGACAGGAGACATGAGAACTATCAGATAAAAAAACGGTAATCATAAGTTTTACCCTCAAATCTTGTTAATAGATTACCGATTCGAGCTATTTGATTTGATGAATCTATAGTTGCAGGCAACTTTGTGTATAAGTCAAATGAGTTCCAATTCATTTTTGTTAATCCTAATATTTCTGTTGCAATTACATTGATATCTGATTTCCCATAGTGTTTTTTTATTATCAATGGGCTCGGAATACTCCGTCCGCCTAAATAAAATGTTCTATTATCAGATTTGACAGAAGGAACTATCCCATGTGTCCAAAGTAACGCTTCATAATCATTAACAACAATACATGTACCTCTTCTAATTGGAAAATTATCAATTTGTAATTGCCCATAATTCGACTTGGTTGACATAAATTTAACTTCTCTCTCAAAGTTTATTGAAATCAAATCAATATTCTCAATTCCTGCAATTTGCAAACTATCAACAATGCCATTCACTTCATCTGGTTTAAACTCTGTTCTCTTATGTACAACAACTCGCTTTGGTAAATATTCCATAGAATGCAAGAATAATTCTCGAATCGAAATTCCAAAATTATAAGCTTCGTTATAAGACAGATATGGATTACGTTTATTATCTATATAGCAATCCTGCACTCTTGATAGTTTGTATTTCAAACCTTGTCCGTGTGAGTCATATATATGACTACACCCTAACACTATTGAAGCCTCACCATTATTATTTTTGATACTATATCCAATACCCGCATATGCGGTCTCGTTATTATTTGCATTTAAGACCCATGGAGTTCTAAGTGATTTTACATAAAAAGAAAGTGATAACCACCAATATATTTGACATGTTAAAGAATCATTTAGTGTATCTTCTTCAATAAATTGAGTACTTATTCGTTTTTGTGCCGAATAGGCTTTTATATAATCGTGTAAATCAAACACCCATGTATCTTCTTCTATATGTCTGTATGGTTGCCATTCATTGGGAATAAAGATTACAATAGTCATATCTGTTTTATAACTCTCATGTAAAGCTTCTATTTGGGTACAAATTATTCGAGCTAAATTCAGTGCGTCATCCTTGATGGATACAGAGGAATTAAACTTCACATCCATCCATTTTTCATCATTTACCAAAGGAATTTCAATTGGTATATTATATATTTGATTAAATCCGGCATAATCAATAATATATTCATTTTTTTCTGGAGCCTTATGTTGGGCATTCAGTTTCATAAGAAATTCATATAGCCGAGTAGAATATTTTGAAGAACATAATACACCTAATTTAACATTGAAAGTATTAGTTATTCCATTATTTTGATAATCAAATGGATAGTGATTAATTAAACCCCTCATAGGATGAAAATCTCTAGATTTGAAGTTACTATTCTTATTTTGAAATAATAATTGTGGTTCTAAAAATTCCACACCTTTGAAAACAATCCTTTTTTGTTCTATACTGACTGGATATGACTTATATTTATCACTCAAGACTTTAATCCCTGAAAAAGCCACATTATTGGATATTGAAAAACTCATATCGCTCGTAGTCAACACAGGAAAAGTAAATCGAAGAGAATTATTATGAAATATTAGATTATTCCACTCTTCTAATGACTGGTCATATTGTGCATTGTATAATCTGTCAAATTTTTCTTTCGTAAATTGCAATTTAATATCTTTCGGAATAAATTCATCAGAATGAGTATAGATATAAATTGTTGGTTTAATACTCAGGTATGCGAATTTAGTATCTTTTCCAAAAAAGAACGATAATTCAACTGCATCAGCGATAAAATATTCAGTACCATTAACTATTCTCCTTAAAGTGTTTTTCTTCCATAATCTCCACTTCCCATCAGTTTCTAAATTTGCTAATTCTGAAATGCCTATCAATATAGACTTCATCATTAGGCGCTGAAAAACAGAGACTTTTCGTATATCATCCACTCCTATAGGATCTTTAAGAATCTCTCCCTTAATATAACCTCCAAATCTCTCTTTTATTTTAGCTATTGACGAAACAGCAAAAACCTTCCCTTTAAATGGAACTGCAACAATATCCTTATTACCACCTATAATTTGGTCTATATTATTCCATAAATGTTCTCCATTTGTTTTTATCTCAAATTGATATACATCTTTCGGAAAAGCCACAGGATGAAGATTACTCTTTATTAATTTGTCATTACGCGAAGATTCTATTCTAAAACTAGTCTTGGTCTCATCTTTTTTTATCGTAGATTTTATTAATTTCTTTATTTCTTCCTGCTTAACTATATCATCCTCAAAGCAAGCTCTGCTTAATTGTAACATGGTTTTATCGAATCCATCCGTTGGAATAAAGTAGGCAATACGATTATTCGATCTGGCAATATCTATTAATTCTTTTACATCGCTACATATATCATCACCAAATCCACACCAATATAAGCGACCTGATCCAGATTGTGAAAATGCTTCTTTCAAAGCATTCATTAAGGATTTATCTCGTCCACTATAACCTATTACAATTAAATTTTTATCTACAAAATATCGTTTTAAAGCATCTCTAAAAATATTGTTTTGTGTGTCTAATTCATGAGTAGTATTCTTTAACTTTGAATATTTATAATCGCCATGAAGAGCAATATATAGCAATTCATGAGAATTCTCATTTCTGAAAATTCTTTCTGGATCATCTAAAGTTATACATATAGGCGTTATGTTCATTTGGTGAGCCGCCCTCTCAGTCAAGCCATCAAAGTTTGTAGTCCACACAGATTTAATAAGACCTGCATTATTCAACAAGCATAGCAGCTTATATCCAATATAAGGTGCTTTATTATAAGCTAATTGTTCAAAATACTTTTGTCTGTCTGCTTCAATTGGATAAGCTTTCTCTGCATAAAAAGAATATTCATCAGAAGCACCCATCATTGGATATTCTCCCTGCCCATCAAGCCATGCTTGGATACTTCTACGAACTGACTCAGACCTGAAGTTTGACACAATTAAAGTTGTATTGGGGTTATTGGAAGAATATATATCACGCTTCCACTCCCAAATACAATCTGCAGCTGACTGTATTTGGGAAGAAATAGATGCTCCTGCCCCTAACAAAACAGCATGAGAAACATTCTTGTTTTGTTTTATTGATCGGATAAATGCATCATATTCTAATATATATGTATTAGTTGCCATCTTCTTACTTAATTAAGTTCAATATTGTTTTTTGTTTACCCCCCCTTTCTATCTACTTCCAATTCTATTGCAACTAGATCAAGTGTCTTTAACGATTGTTGAATGGTGTTTGAACGCTATTTGAATATACTAAAAAGCTCTTTCCAAAATCGCTTAGCCAACCATTTTCCTATTTGCCGTTTCTCCACTAGAATAACTTTTATGCGATTTATATCATTCATGATACTCCAAATATTAGATGTAATATGCAAATATATTGAAAATAGTTCAAGCCTATTAACTATATCGTCTTTTTTTAAAGGAAATATAGTTATATTTTTTCCAAGTTAATGGAGAGAGCAAAATTAATACAAACGACATCTCCACACAGATTTTAACTGTAATATCAAATAGGCTAACACAAACTACAGATGGCATATATATTTAATCCTTCCAAACATTAACGCAACTATATACTTTATTATACACAATCATTTTCTTCCCTTACATCTTCTACCATGGCATTTAGCAATTCTTACAATATTTCTTATAATGATTTACACAATGATTCATTAAGCTCTTGGCTTAAAGTTTTCGTTACATAGTTTATTCTTTATTGGAAAATGTTCCATTTGCTTGAATAGGATTTTCATTCATTTTTATTTCTTTTTGAGCGAAAGACTGATTTATATAGTTTAATGTTTTTTGAAAAGACTGCGTCAAATCCTCATTTGCTTTTAATTGATTAGTAAAATATACAGGAAGATAAAATCTGTCTATTTCAGTCTGCTTCAAATTTCCATATCCTACTGCCATAGACATCTCAGAAAGTAAATCAAGTAGAAATGAATTACTTGTTTCAAAATGTGGTGATTTATTATTTAAGCTATCAAGATATTCTCTCCAAGCATGCCTAACTTTTATATTATCTTGAAAAACAACATCTATAGTATTTAAAGCATCAATCCATTCTTTAGTTATAGGATTAGATTTTCTATTCGCCATCAATGTTAAAAACAGATTAAGTTGAGCATCTTTCTTAGTTCTTCGATCTTGATATTTGATACCTAATACCCATACTATAATTGGTATTATAGCTACAGCTATAATCTGTCCAATACCGATTAAAAGTTGTAAATTCTCTATGTTATTCATCTCATTAGTTTTTTATGAAATTCTATCTTGTTTTATATATTAATAAAAATATGCCGTCTGATAGTTGTTAAAAAAGCATCAAACGGTATGCCAAAAAAGAAAATATATCTTGATATATAACATTTTTTCTTTTTGACGGATATTAAATAGAATATATCTGACAAAAAGTCAGGTTGCTTATCTTGAAACAGAAAATATGGGAACTTTTAATGGAAAATTAAAAAATCTTATTAGAAGACTTACTGAATACAACAATAGAACTACATGAAAAATGATTCAGAAAATGACTGATGTGGATTTAACAATATCAATCTGCTAAGTCGCAAATTGACACATTAAAGTCTAACCAGCCATTATATGCAATCGTTGGTACAATAAAGTATATAGCGGACACTAATTAGGCGACTCCTATTAATCCATATACAATATGTAAAAACAATACTCTTTTTATTATCCTCTTATTTCTTTGTATTACAACAAATCTTATTTATATTATCCGCCAAAAAATGCCAAACACCGCCAATCATTCTCCATATCCTCAAAATAGCAATATGCTATTAACTAATATCTTACATTCGCACCGACGGGCTAAAGTTTACCCGGTATTGATTAATTATTGTATCACTTAAATTATTGATTTTATGGCTAAGAAAAAGCAAGAACAACAAGAACAGAGTCAGGACGAGCATGTAATGGCCATCCTTGACAAGCGAACGAACAAAACCGCAGTTGTTTCCAAAATGAATGAACAGGACGGCAGTCTCGAAATCGTGCCACCCGACAAGAAGAACAGCAGCAGTTTTCTCAAACTGGATCGTACCTCACCGCTGGAACTTTTCTTCACCAATTTCAAGAACCAGTACGAAAATCCCACGAGTTTCAGTTTCTTTCTCGTACCTCTTGTCCTTTTGGAAAAGACACTGAATGCCGTAGTCCAGATCCGAAAAGGGGAAGACCCCGGAGTAGAAGGTAAAAAACTGGTGGAGAACAGCGAACTCAACGATGAAGGACGTATCGCCAAACTTGCCCGTCGGTATAAGTTTGACGAACACCAGCTTCCGTGGAAAGAACTTGCCACATTGGGAGTTGACAAGCAACTCTTGTTTGATAACCACTGCATGGGTGAGATGCTGAAAGGAAGGATTACCTCTATGGCTTTCCCCATCAGTAAGGAAGTGAACGGTGAAAAGAAGGATATGGGGGAAGCCTGTTTCCTCTGTGTCAAAGGGGAGGACGGCAAGGTGCAACTGAAAACTTTAAGCAGGCTTGACAAACCGCAGTATGACCTGCCTGCCTATAAAGGAGTATTCACAGACGAGGAAAAGCAGTCGCTTAAAGACACCGGAACTTTGGGGGCAATCAAGGAGATGAAGGATACCCATACGGGAACCGTTTGTAACTGTTATGTATCTTTCCATGAACCGAGCAACCGTATCATTACCATGCCCGTGGATGCCATCAAGATACCCGATTATATCTACGGGAAAAGGCTGGATGACAAACAGAAGCAAATCCTCGCGTCAGGAGGTCGACTTCCTATCAACGACATACAACGCAAAAATGATACGTTGCTTTCCGGGGTCGCTTTCGTTGATCCGAGAATTATGGACATCGCATTCAAGCAGTCCGGCGAACAACTGAAAGTGAGCGACACTATCATGGGTGCCAAAATTAGTCCCGAACAGAAAAAAATGCTCCAGAACCATGAAATGGTTTTCGTGGAGAATATGCGCTACAAGGGCAGGGTATTTTCTGATGATGTGCGTTTCAGCAACAAGAGCAACCAATTGCTGATAGGACGCAACGCCCGCGAATACAAGCCTACTGTTGAGGGCAAGAAAAACGACAAGAAAAAAGAGGTGAAACAGCAGGTACCCCGCCATGTGGCGTCTGTAAAAGCCCAGTCAAAAAAGAGCCTTTCAGTCATGTAACAGACAGATTATTCATGTTTACATCAGATATATACCCGGTTCTCTTTTATGGCAGCCGGGTATATGTTTAATATCCGATTAACATTTTAAAGCGATAACAAATGACTATACAAGATAAAAATACCGCAACCGGAGAATTGTCCTATTTTGAGACGACTCTCCTTCTTTATTTAAAGGAAAGCCATCCGCATATTGCCGGTGACAAAGCACTTGTCCGGGCACGGGCTGACGAGGCGGCAGGCAGCTACGAACGTGCCATACATGACGGCTTATCCGTTACGCAGGCTTTGCAACTGGCCGAGGCCGTTCTCTATCAGGACTTGCGCTTTTCCAGATTCGATACGGTTTTCGAGGTCGTGTCGGAATGGTTTCCCGAAGTGCGGCCCGAAAAACGGGCGGGTTTCTGCCTGAAAGTATTGTCGCCCGCAGAAACAGTATTCAGCAAATATCCCATAGATGACCGGTTTGAATCATCCCCGTCCTATCATACACTTACCGTTGAACTTACAGGTTTCATACAATTTTATATAAAACAATATGGCATATAACAAACGACAACATTTGGCGGACAACATAGCCGCACTTGAATTGATATTCATGCGCCCGGAGTTTTGTCTCACGGAAGAGGGACGTAAAGTCTTGAACAGTTATTCGGGTTTCGGGGGATTGAAGTGCATCCTGAATCCGGCGGAAAAAGACACGGACATTGAAAGATGAACGACAGACAGGGAATTGTTTCCCCAAGTCCGACTGCTGCATGAACTGTTGCGTGAGTATTCCAAAGACGGGAAAGAATACAAAGCATACGTCCAAAGCCTCAAAAACTCCGCTCTCACAGCCTTTTACACACCGGAACCGGTGGTAACGGCCATGCAGGAATCCTTGCAGCTACCGGGAATCCGTCCGGGACGTTTTCTTGACCCTTCTGCCGGAACGGGCATGTTTATCAACGGCTTGAAGGATGTACCCGAAGTCCATTGTTTCGAGAAAGACAAGCTCACGGGAAAAATCCTCTCATCCCTCTATCCGGAAAGCAGAGTGACCATAGACGGATTCCAGTCCATACAGCCCTATTATAACAACTACTTCGATATGGTCTCATCCAATATCCCGTTTGGAAATACCAGAGTTTATGACCGGGATTTTGACCGGAGCGAAGACGCCGTGCGTAAATCCTCACTCGCCGCCGTACACAACTATTTCTTTCTCAAAGGCATGGATACGCTGCGCGAAGGCGGGATACTGGCCTATATCACGACTTCGGGTGTCATGGACTCGCCACAGAACCGTCCCATCAGGGAATGGCTGGTGAACTATGCCAATCTTGTTTCTACTATCCGTTTGCCGGACAATCTGTTTACCGATGCGGGTACGGAAGTGGGCAGCGACCTGATCGTATTGCAGAAGAATACCCGAAAATCGGAACTGACCGAAAAGGAGCGGAACTTTATCGAGACCCGTATCATATCTGGCGGTATCCATATCAACAACAGCTATGCCGGTCTGGACCATATCGTCCATACTTCCGCATCTATGGGCAAGAACATGTACGGACAACCGACCATGAATTTTATCCATGAAGGGGGTATCGGAGCCATTTCCGAACATCTTAGGCAGTTATTGGCGCAAGATGTGGGAAACCATCTTGACCGGAAACTTTATGAAGAAAACCTGTCCCGTCCCACCGTTTCCACTACTCTGAAAACCGGACCGGAAATTCCATCGGAAACAACAGCGGTGGAGCACCGGCAGGAGATGCAGGAAAAAAGTCTCCTTTCCACCAAGCCTTATGAACCCACGCTCAACCTGTTCGCCGCCTATGCGGATGAGGAGGAAGCTGGGGCGCAAGTAGTGGAAAGCAAACCTTCACCAGGCCGGGCACCGTCGGCATCCCGCAAAAAGAAGGGAGACGAACCGGAAATGTTCAACCTCTTCTCCCAGGAGAACATGTACGAGGAAGCCGTCACGAAGGAAGACATGACCGGGGAACGGGCGGTAGCGGAAGCCAGATGGCAGGAGCGCAGACAAAAGTTCGAGGAAGAACGGAAGAAAGAAATGGAACCACGTCCGTTTACCGGAGAGATACGTCCCGAATACAAGAACGGCTCTCTCGTGAAAGCCGGTGAGCAATACGGGTATTTGCAGGGAGTGGGCACTCCCGAAGTACAGTTCCAACCGCTCAGGCTAACTGTCACCCAGCAATACCGGGCCGCCTACTATATCCCGCTCCGTGAGGCCTACCACAATCTCTACAATGCGGAAGCCGAAACGGAAACCGAACAGCCGGAACTAAGGGAGGAACTGAACCGGCAGTATGACCGTTTCCATCGCATGTTCAGGGAGCTGAACGGAAAGGACAACGCCAAGTTCCTGCTGATGGATGCAGGAGGACGGGAAATGCTCTCATTGGAACGTTCCGTCAACGGGAAGATACAGAAGGCGGACATATTCACCGTGCCCGTATCGTTCAACGCCAACGAGGTGACGCATGTGGACACTCCGCAGGAAGCCCTTGCGGCATCCCTGAACAAGTTCGGCGAGGTCAATCTGGAATATATGGAGAATCTCTGCGACATCGGCAGGCAGGAACTACTCGAACAGCTGGAAGAGCGCATCTTCTACAATCCCATGATGAAGAGCCATGAAATCAAGGACCGCTTCATTGCGGGCAATGTAATAGCCAAAGCCGAATGGATAGAGAACTACCTGAAAGACCATCCCGATGATGATGCAGGCAAAAAATCATTGGAGGCCCTGCGGAAAGCCATACCGGAGCCTATAAGTTTTGAACAGCTTGACTTCAACCTGGGGGAACGGTGGATACCCACGTCCGTATATGAAGAGTTCGCCGGATACCTCTTTGAGACAAAGGCCCGTATCCATTATACGGAATCCATCGACGAGTTCAGCGTGAGCTTCGAGAGCAGCAACGCGAACATCACCGACAGATATTACGTGAAAGGGGAAAAGAGAGGCTATTACGGCAATGACCTGCTGAAACATGCGCTGCACAACACCGTCCCCGACATAACCAAGACCGTTCAGGACAAGGAGGGCAATGACATAAAGGTACGTGACGCGGAGGCCATCCAGCTTGCCGACACCAAAATCAACGAGATACGCTCCGCCTTCACCGGCTGGCTGAACGAGCAGCTGCCCGAGTTCAAGCAGAACCTTGCGGACATGTACAACCGCAAGTTCAACTGCTATGTACGTCCCGATTACGACGGCTCCCTACAGAGTTTCCCGTTCCTTGACCTGAAAGGGCTGGGCATACCGTCCCTGTACGACAGCCAGAAGAACGCCGTCTGGATGCTGAAGATGAACGGCGGCGGGATAATTGACCACGAGGTGGGTACGGGCAAGACCCTCATCATGTGCGTGGCCGCCTTTGAGATGAAGCGTCTCGGACTGGCGAACAAGCCGATGATTATCGGACTCAAAAGCAATGTGCATGACATAGCCGACACGTTCAGGAGAGCCTATCCGAACGCCAGAGTGCTGTATCCGGGCAGGGAGGACTTTACACCGGAGAAACGTGTCGGAATATTCCATGACATCAAGAACAATAACTGGGACTGTATCATCCTGACACACGACCAGTTCGGAAAAATACCCCAGTCCCCCGAAATACAGCAGGAAATATATACGCAGGAAATAGAGAGTATCGAAGAGAACCTTGTCGTATTCGAGCAGCAGGGCAATGAAGTGACCGGCTGGATAAAGAAAGGGCTGGAAAGAAGGAAGGAGAATCTGGAGGCCAAACTTGAAAAGCTGGAACAGGATATAAAGGACCGGACGGATGACGTGACTGATTTCAGGCAGATGGGCATCGACCACCTCTTCGTTGACGAATCGCACAATTTCAAGAACCTGATGTTCAACACACGCCATGCGAGAGTTTCCGGCCTGGGCAATCCCGAGGGAAGCATGAAGGCCATGAACATGCTTTTCGCCATCCGTACCATCCAGGAGCGTACGGGCAGGGATTTGGGGGCCACTTTCCTCTCCGGCACGACCATCTCCAACAGCCTGACCGAACTCTATCTCCTTTTCAAATATCTCCGTCCGAAGGAAATGGAGCGGCAGGGGATTACCTGCTTTGACGGTTGGGCCGCAGTCTATGCGAAGAAAAGCACGGACTTTGAATTTTCAGTGACCAACCAGGTGGTGCAGAAAGAGCGTTTCCGCTATTTTATCAAGGTGCCGGAACTCGCCAATTTCTATGCGGAGATAACCGATTACAAGACCGCTGAAGACGTGGGGGTTGACAGGCCGGAACTCAACGAACAACTGTATCATATACCGCCCACTCCTCAGCAGGAGATTTTCATTCAGAAACTGATAAAGTTCGCTGAAACCGGGGATGCGACCTATATAGACAGGGAACCTTTGTCCAAGGCGGAAGAAAAGGCACAGATGCTGATCGCCACCAACTACTCGAACAAGATGTCGCTTGACATGCGGCTGATAGACCAGCAGTACGGCGACAGTCCGGGAAACAAGGCGTCCCACTGCGCGGCCAAGATTGCGGAGTATTACTACAAATATCTTGACCAGAAAGGCACACAGTTCGTATTCTCGGACCTGAGCACTTACAAGCCGGACCAGTGGAACATCTACAGCGAAATAAGGCGCAAGCTCGTGGAAGACCATAATATTCCGGAAAAGCAGATAAAGTTCATTCAGGAAGCAAACAGCGACAACGCACGCAAGGAACTGTTCAAGGATATGAACTCCGGGCGCATCCGTTTCCTTTTCGGCTCCACACAGAAACTGGGAACGGGAGTCAATGCGCAGGAGCGTGCCGTGGCCATCCATCATCTGGACATACCCTGAAGGCCGTCCGACCTGGAGCAGCGCAACGGACGTGCGGTGAGAAAGGGCAATATCATCGCCAAGCAATATGCCGATAACAAGGTGGACTGTTACATCTATGCGGTGGAAAAGTCTCTGGACAGTTACAAGTTCAATCTGCTGCAAAACAAGCAGGTGTTCATTAACCAGCTTAAAAGCCGCAATCTGGCCGTCCGTACCATTGACGAGGGGGCGATTGACGAAAACGGCGGAGGTAATTTCAGTGAATATGTGGCCATCCTTTCAGGTAATGACGACCTGCTGGAAAAGGCGAAGCTGGACAAGAAACTGGCAGTCCTTGAAAGCGAAAGGCAGGCGTATCACCGTAATAAAGGAAACGCGAAAGGAAAGCTGAATGAAAAGACCGCCGGAATAGAGAAGAACAACATTTTTATCGGACGCTTTACCAGAGATTGGGAATACCTCAATAAAGTGGCTCCCGTAGATGCGGGAACCGGGCTTCGTCCCAATCCCCTGAAACTGGACGGTGTGGACTCGGACAATATCGAGATACTCGGCAACTGGCTTGCCGCAATCAACCGGAATGCCCGGACGGAGGACGATTACATGAAAATCGGAACCCTGTTCGATTTTCGTATCCTTGTCCGTACCGAAAAGACTTGTGACGGAGACACGCAAGCCTTGCATAACAAGTTCATGGTCGAGGGACTGGACGGTATCAAATATACCTATCATAACGGATACATAGCCAAAGACTCCAAACTGGCCGTAATGTATTTCATCAATGCGCTGGAACGTATTCCCGGCATGATTGAGAAACGGGAAAAGGAAAATGCGGAGTTGTCAAAAGATATTCCGGTCTTGCGGGAAATAGTAGCGGCCTCATGGCCCAAAGAGGGAGAAATCAAACAGTTGGGTGAAGAGCTTGCCACATTGAACCGGAAGATACAGCTTACCCTTAAACCGGTAGGACGGCATGAAAATGTAGAAGGTAAAGAAACGGGAGCGGAAGAACAGAGACTTGTCAGTGGCAGTGACGTGACTCCGGATTTACCACGGCAGGCAAAACATGTACCGTCTATGGAAATCGCAAACCCGGCAAGGGGACTGAAAAAAATATCCTAATGTTTCCTGCGGCACATTGCTGTAACCCCCGGAAGCTACGCAGGCTCCACTTCCGCAGGTTACAGCAAAGAGCCGCTTCTCAGGAAAGGACAAAAGCACGGAGGGCACCCGGATAAATCCGACCTTGCCCACCGTGCCCTTGTCTGTCAGCCGTAAATTACATCATTCCTCTTCCTCGAAGGAAAGGCTTTCCACCTGCTTGTTGATTACCTTCCAATCAATCGAATCTTTCAGGTTGATAATATCCACAATCGAATAGTGCTTTGTCCCGTTCTCTTCTTCCGCAAAACGCAACCGTCCGCTCAAACGCTGTTTCTCAATCTCTGCCGGATCGAGATTTATCAGTTCGCAGACTTCATCGGGCAGCATGGAAAGCGCCACATCATTTTCCTGACAGATATGTTGCAGGACGGCCAACATGTTCAACGACTTCTTGTAACTTCTCACGAGCGCAGCGAATGAACCGCTTTCAATTTTAATCATCTTCTTCATAACGCTTATTTTTTAGAGTGTTCTTCTTTTTCCAGCAACATGGCACGGAGTACGTCCGAACGACGGTAATATATCTTCCCCTTGTCTCTGTGAAAGGGGAGTATCCCATCATTGCGTCGTCTTAAAAGTGTCCTGTCCGACATCTTGGTAAGCAGGCGCACACCTTTTGAATCCAGTATCTCGCTGTCCGGCAAATTATGTACGGCAGGAGCCAATAACTTTTCAATGTTGGTAACTTTAGCAAGTATGGCACTAAGCATGTGGGTTGTCTGTCCACCCGGTACAGTTCTTCGGTTATTCATAATGACCTTATTTTTATTGTTAATGATGCAATATTACGGAGATATTATAAGGCCATTGGTTACTCAACCGTTGAGCAACCGTCAAAAAAAGACAGAAAACGCCAATTTGGGACAAAAAAATAGCCGGGAGGTACTGTCCCCGGCTATTCTATAACAAGTAGGCATCAACAAGTTATGCCTTAAATTATTAATGTGTTAATAATCAGATTTATACAAAAATAAATGGCAGTATATTTTGCTATATTCCAAATATTGCCTACATTTGTATATGAGTTATTTGAAACTATGCAAAGCAGTGTAACCCGAAGCAGGACTTCCATATCCAAATCGTTACCTGCATCTTTTAAACTCTCTATATTTGTCTAACCTTCAGAGAGTTATATCAAAATACTTGGTTTCACACCGAGAAACTATTAGTTTCATGCCTTGAAACCATTTGTTCCAAAGCTTGAAACAAATAGCGGCAACTCAACAAAAAGATGATAGACAAAAGTATAATGAAGAAGTTATTACTGACATTTTTAAGTATAGCTGCCGTATGCTCACTGTATGCCCAACGTAAAGTCACGCAGGAACGGATGGAGCAGATTTATGAAGAGGTAAAGACGCCTTATAAGTACGGACTTGCTGTTGCCCCGACCGACAATTATCATAAGATTGATTGTCCTACTGTCTTTCGTCAGGGAGACAAGTGGCTGATGACTTATGTCGTTTATAATGGCAAAACCGGCACGGATGGCCGTGGATACGAAACCTGGATTGCAGAAAGTGATAATCTGCTTGATTGGCGTACTTTAGGACGTGTACTTTCTTATCGGGACGGTAAATGGGATTGTAATCAGCGTGGAGGATTCCCCGCGCTGCCGGATATGGAGTGGGGTGGAAGCTACGAACTTCAGACCTACAAAGACCGCCACTGGATGACTTACATCGGTGGAGAAGGTACAGGTTATGAAGCTGTAAAAGCACCACTCTTTGTCGGATTGGCATCTACCAAAGGAGATATTTCCACCGCTCATGAATGGGAGTCTCTGGACAAACCGATTCTGAGCATCCATGATAAAGATGCGCAGTGGTGGGAAAAGTTGACTCAATATAAAAGTACCGTTTACTGGGATAAAGACAAAACACTGGGTGCTCCGTTTGTGATGTTTTACAATGCGGGAGGACGTCATCCGGAAACTGATTTAAAAGGTGAACGGGTAGGAATCGCACTTTCCAAGGATATGAAAACCTGGAAACGTTATCCCGGCAATCCGGTCTTTGCACACGAAGCGGACGGAACAATCACCGGTGATGCTCATATTCAGAAGATGGGTGACGTGTACGTGATGTTTTATTTCTCTGCCTTTGAGCCATCACGCAAGTATAAAGCCTTTAATACGTTTGCTGCAAGTTATGATTTCGTCAACTGGACAGACTGGCATGGAGCTGATTTGATCATTCCTTCCAAGAATTACGACGAATTATTTGCGCATAAAAGCTATGTGATCAAACACGACGGAGTAGTTTATCATTTCTATTGCGCGGTGAACAATGCCGAACAGCGTGGTATTGCTGTTGCTACAAGTAAGCCGATGGGACGCTCTGCTGTTCGCTTCCCGAAGCCGGAAACGAAGAATCGCCGGATGATCACTGAACTGAATGAAGGCTGGAAAACTTGGTTAATTGACAATTCACAATTGACAATTGACAATTCAAAAAGCAATCATCAATCCCCGATTATTAATTGTCAAATACCTCATAATTGGGATGACTATTACGGTTATCGCCAACTGACTCATGGCAACCTGCACGGAACAGCCATGTATGTGAAAGACTTCTCCCTCGATAATTGTCCATTGTCAACTGTCAATTCTCAATTAAAAAAACGTTATTTCCTCCGTTTTGAGGGGGTAGGTACGTATGCTACTATTAAAATGAACGGACATGATTTCGGACGTTATCCGGTAGGACGTACCACGTTGACACTGGATGTGACCGACGCGTTGAAACAGGGAACGAATCGTCTGGAAGTAAAAGCGGAGCATCCGGAAATGATAGCCGATATGCCGTGGGTATGTGGTGGCTGCTCGTCGGAGTGGGGATTCAGTGAAGGATCTCAGCCGTTAGGTATATTCCGTCCGGTGGTACTGGAGGCAACAGACGAGATCCGTATTGAACCCTTCGGAGTACACATCTGGAATGACGAAAAGGCGGCTAATGTCTTTGTCGAAACAGAAGTAAAGAACTATGGTAAGACCACGGAGACAATAGAAGTAGTCAATAAGTTGAGTAATGCGGACGGTAAACAAGTGTTCCGTCTCGTAGAGAAGGTAACATTGGCTCCGGGAGAGATGAAGGTGATTCGCCAACAGTCTCCTGTAGAGAATCCTATTTTATGGGATACGGAGAATCCCTATCTTTATAAATTGGCAAGTATGATTAAGCGTGATACCCAAACAACGGATGAGATCTCTACGCCTTTCGGTATCCGTACAATCAGTTGGCCGGTAAAGAGAAATGACGAAGATGGGCGTTTCTATCTGAATGGAAAGCCTGTCTTTATCAATGGTGTATGCGAGTATGAGCATCAGTTCGGGCAAAGTCATGCCTTCAGTCGAGAGCAGGTAGCCGCGAGGGTGAAACAAATGCGTGCGGCAGGCTTCAACGCCTTCCGTGATGCTCATCAGCCCCATCATCTCGATTATCAGAAATATTGGGACGAAGAAGGCGTCTTGTTCTGGACACAGCTTTCTGCCCATGTATGGTATGACACACCGGAGTTTCGAGAGAACTTTAAAAAGCTGCTTCGTCAATGGGTGAAGGAACGCCGTAATTCTCCGTCGGTAGTGATATGGGGATTGCAGAATGAAAGTACATTGCCTCGTGAATTTGCACAGGAATGCAGTGAAATCATTCGCAAAATGGACCCGACAGCACGTACGATGCGTATCATCACCACCTGCAACGGTGGTGAAGGAACCGACTGGAATGTAATTCAGAACTGGAGCGGCACATATGGAGGAGACGTTACGAAATACGGAAAGGAACTTTCGCAGAAGAACCAGTTGCTGAATGGAGAATACGGTGCATGGAGAAGTATTGATCTGCATACGGAACCCGGCGAGTTTGAAGTGAATGGAGTATGGAGCGAAAGTCGTATGTGCCAGTTGATGGAAACAAAGATTCGTCTGGCAGAACAGGCCAAAGACAGTGTTTGCGGACAGTTCCAATGGATTTTCAGCAGCCACGACAATCCCGGACGTCGCCAGCCGGATGAAGCATTTCGGAAATTAGATAAAGTAGGTCCGTTCAACTATAAAGGACTGGTGACTCCGTGGGAAGAACCACTGGATGTATATTATATGTATCGTGCCAACTATGTGCCGGCGGCAAAGGACCCGATGGTATATCTGGTATCACATACCTGGGCGGATCGTTTCGAGAAAGGACGTCGTCGGGCTACTATCGAGGCTTACAGCAATTGTGATTCCGTATTGCTTTATAACGACATGATCAATGACAAAGTGACTTATCTGGGACGCAAAAAGAATAATGGAACAGGCACCCACTTCATGTGGGAGAATCGGGATATTCGTTATAATGTACTTCGTGCTGTAGGATATTACAAAGGGAAGCCGGTTGCCGAAGACATAATTGTACTCAACGGACTGGAGCAAGCTCCCCACTTTGACGTACTGTATCAGAATGCGAAACCTGTATTGAAAGGGGAAGATGGATATAATTACCTGTACCGTATTAACTGTGGAGGAGACGACTATACAGATAGTTTCGGTCAGTTATGGATGCAGGATAATACCCATTATTCCCGTTCATGGGCAGCGAACTTTAAAGAATTGAATCCATACCTTGCCAGTCAACGCACGACGAATGATCCGATTCGGGGAAGCCGTGACTGGAAGTTGTTCCAGCACTTCCGTTTCGGACGTCATCAACTGGAGTACAATTTCCCGGTAACTGACGGAACATATCGAATTGAACTCTATTTCACAGAGCCTTGGCATGGAACGGGAGGCAGTGCTTCCACCGACTGCGAGGGATTGCGCATCTTCGATGTGGCAGTAAATGATTCGGTAGTATTGGATGATCTTGATATTTGGGCGGAGAGTGGACACGACGGAGTATGCAAGAAAGTAGTGTACGCTACAGTTAAAGGTGGAGTACTGAAGATTCATTTCCCGGAAGTGAAAGCAGGACAGGGGCTGATTTCAGGTATTGCCATTGCTTCTGTTGACTCGAATCTGCAACCTACTGTATTCCCCGCATCCGACTGGAGTTGGGAAAAGGCCGGCAAAGAAGTCATGGAAAAAACTCCGAAAGAGTTGCTTCCCGAAGACAAGAATGCCCGTGTCAGTGTAGCGTATGAAGCTGAAACGGCAACCCTGCAAGGCAAGTTCCGGAAGAAAGAACATCGCAAGCAAACGGGAGTATTCTTTGATAAAGGAAAAGGTAACAGTATTGAATGGAATATCTCTACCGGACTGGCACAGGTTTATGCCCTTCGCTTTAAATATATGAATACTACCGGAAAACCAATGCCTGTTTTAATGAAGTTCATCGATTCAAAGGGAGTAGTGCTCAAAGAAGACATTCTGACCTTCCCGGAAACACCGGACAAATGGAAGATGATGAGTACCACCACCGGAACTTTTATCAACGCCGGACATTATAAAGTATTACTTTCAGCGGAAAATATGGACGGTCTGGCTTTTGATGCCTTGGATATTCAATAAATCTGTTAGCAGACTGAACTTTTGCAATAGTAGTAAAAAAGCGGGACGCAAAGAAGCTTGTATAGCTTTCTGCATCCCGTTTCTTATTTTGAAACCTTTTTCCTATAAATAGAATATATATGTTATTTTTTTATGATTCGATAGTCAGATTTTAATTATTTCGAGCGTAGATTTTAAATAATCTCTATATTTGAAGTAAAAAACAAAATAACGATGGAAAGCGATATACCGAGGTACGATTTAACAGTTGATTATATAGTGGGAGAAGGATTTGGGATAAACTTACTGAATGGGTATAAGAATTTTCATTGTAAAATAGAGGCAGGATTCTTCATACTTTGTGTGAAAGGGACAATACAGGCAACAATTAATGGAGAACGATATAATATTGTCGAAAATGATTTAATCACTCTGCCACCTAATTATTTCATGGAAATTCATGAGTTTTCATCTGATATTCACATTTATTATGCAGGCTTTTCATCTCAGTTCATAGAAAATATAAATCTGATGAAGTCCACCCAGCATCTGCTTCCGATAATAGTAGAAAATCCGGTTATCAATTTGTCTCCATTGCAAGCCTGTAGCTATAAGATGTTTTATGAGTCATTGATTCTTGCGTATGCTTCTGCCAAGACATTGGCCAATAAAGAAATCGTAAAGGCTGTACTCACTATGTTTATTCAGGGGGCAACAGAGATTTATAAGCTACAGAGCAATCGGTATTTATCTACTCAATCAAGAAAATATGAGATATATCAGGAGTTCCTGCAACTGGTCATGAAGAATTATACAGTTCATCATGGTGCCTCTTTTTATGCTGATCATTTGGGACTTAGTCTGCCTCATTTTTGTTCAACAATTAAAAAGGCAGCGGGGAATACCCCGCTGGAAGTCATTGCTTCCGTCATTCTGATGGATGCTAAGTCTCGTTTAAAGTCAAGTAATGAACCTGTGAAGAATATCGCTTTGTCTTTGGGATTCAATAATATCTCTTTCTTCAATAAATTTTTTAAGCAGCATACCGGCGTCACTCCGCAGGAATACAGAGGGCACTAATTTACTGCCAGTCTCTCAAATGGAAGAATAACAGTAAAACGACTGCCTCTGCCCATCTCAGACTCAACAGAAATATCTCCTTGCAAATGTTCCACTATCGTTTTGCAGATAGAAAGTCCCAGACCAGTCCCTTGTTTGAAAGTATCTACTTTATAAAAACGGTCGAATATTTCTTTTTGACATTCTCGGGGAATCCCCGAACCGGTATCTTCCACAAAGATATTCACAGAGTCTGCATTGACAGGATCAATAGCATAACCAAAATGAATATGTCCTTTATCGGTAAATTTACGGGCATTATTAATAAAGTTACATACTACTTGTTTCAGACGTGTAGCGTCTGTGTTGATATAAACATCTTCACTAGGTAATAACGCTCTTATATCAATTTCAGATATAGGTTTCATGGTCTGTTCTTTCTCTATATCCATCATGAGAGATCGGAGAGAACAGTCTGTGAAAGTAAATTTAATCGTATTTGATTCAATCTTGGATAAATCAAGTACATCATCAATCAGTCTTACTAAGTGTTCGCTGTTGATACTGATTAATCTCACAAAATCGGCACGTTCTTCCTCGCTTAATTCATCATACGTAGAACCAATTACATCAGAGAAGCCGACTATTGCATTTAGTGGTGTACGAATCTCATGACTCATATTTGCCAGAAAAGCCATTTTAAGTCGGTCGCTTTCTTCTGCCTTCTGACGTGCTTCGATTAAGGTATTCTCTATGTCCTTATATTCTTGAATACTCATACAGATACCGACCAACCGATAGGGATGCCCTGAGATATTGGCAATATAAGTAGACTGGCCTTCAAACCATTCCCAAGTTCCGTCTCCACGATGCAGGCGGAAGGGGACAGATTTATCGAACGTTTCCATGCCGCTAAGTTGCACAATAAAGGCGTCGGCCATAGCTTGCCGGTCGTCCGGATGAATCATGTTTACGTATTCTTCCATAGTCAGAGTGTTGTTTTCTCCGGCCGAAATACCTAAATGTTCGAAATAACGGTTGTCAAGAGTAAATTCACTTCGGTTTATATCATAATACCACGGATATATTTTGGTTCTTTGCAAGGCTGTGTTCAGAATATACTCTTGTGTCAGTTCTATTGTGATATTGCGAAAAAAGAATAAGATCTTTTTCAGATGACCTTCTTCTTTGATCGTTGCAAAATCACCTCTGATCGGGAATTGGGTATAATCCACCTGTTCTTGCATGAATGTTTGTTCCGGAAGCGAATATGTTTGTTCACCCTGACGAATCTTTTTTAAAATGACAGAAAGAATATCTTCTTTATTATTTAATAGTTTGAAAAGAATATTGGTTGAAAGAGGCATCATTGTATTGACTGATGAATGGACATGAAGTTCGGTTAAGGCCTGGTGGTTAAGTTGGATAACCTCTCCATTTACATTAAATATAATAACTCCGTCAGGCAGGATATTTAGCAACTCATCATTGTAAAGTGTTTGTTTATTCTCTTCCATTTCTTTTGTTTTTTAATGCAGAACATGAGATAAATGACATGAATGTATAACAAAGAAAAACATTTCCCGGAAGATAATACGATATTCATATATGTTTTTGCCCCTGTCTGAAGGAGTATTTTAATTCGCAAGACCTTAATCGTTAAAACGATGTTTGCATTTTAATAATTGATATTCTTATTTTAATTATAACATTAGAATCGATTGATGAAATAAAAAAGAAGACTTCGGAATATGCAGCTATTTCGAAGTCTTCAGTTGAATCTTAGATGAAAGAAAAAGAAGGATAGGTTTAGTTTCTTCCTTATTCTCTACTTAGTAAGTTTTATCTCATTTATTTGCCAGTCTTTTTTGGCAGTTCCTTCCGTGAAGTTAAACAATTTTGTATCGGAAGGTAATGGTTCGAATGTGAGTGAGAACTCGGCTTCTCCGCTTTCGGGCAAAAGAAATGTTCGCCGGGAGTAATGCCTTCCGCTTTTTTCAAGGCATATGATACGCTTTTTGCGTCTGTTAACTTGGCATCTGTACTCACTTGTAACCAGTAGTTGGGTATGTAGTATGCATAGAAATGAACGACTGTTGCTGTATCCGTCAATTCTACCTGCTTCACTTCAAGAATGTCGGTATTGGTTGATTTGTAAATTGGATGGTTAACGATCTTGGTGTTGGCTTTCCGAACGATACTCATTTCGCGCTTAGGTGTATCCAGGTATCTGCGCATTTTAAGTTTCAGGCTACCCTTGCCATATCCTGACCACATTTTCATGATTTTGCCTTCCGGAGAGATGAGAACATAGTTGGGAATACCATTGACATCATATATAGCGGACAATCCTGCATTTTGTTTTAGGTCACTCAGGTTTTCCCAGGTCATCTCATGTTGGGCAGAAGCAGCCTTCCATCTATTTTTGGTATCCGAACTCAAACTGACAATCGTAAGCCGGTCTTTATATTGTTCCTGGATTTCTTTCATTTCGGGGAGTGCCATAATACAAGGTCCGCAACCGCTACTCCAAAAGTCAAGAAGCATATATTTCCCCTTAAAGTCAGCCAGATGGTGAATATTTCCGTCGAGGTCGAAAAGGTCGGTGTCTGCCATGTCATCTCCTTCTTTCACTGTTTTGGGAGGGAAGAGATTGACTGTAATTTCTTGTCCTTTGATGGAAGCTTTCTGTTCTTCACTCAGCCTGTTATACAAAGCCAATGTTTCTTCTTTATTGGTAAACATGGGATTGTACTTCACAGACATACTTAAACCAAACAGTTTATCCATCCAGATGCTGGAAACAGGGAGTTCCTGCATTAACTTAAGTTCGCGTTTATCGATAATAGCTGATATACTGTCTGATTTTGCACGCATCGCTTTTTGTTCGGCCTCCGGAGCTGAACGCATACTTCTGCTTTTGATAGCCAGGCGTTGGTATTCATCCCACAGGTCACGGGAGTTTTCGATAAATCGGTTATATTCCTGTTGCTCTTTTACCGGACTGTCTACTTTCCATGTATAAATCAGGGTATTAGTGCCTGTCACTTTTATTTGAGCGTCGGGAGTTGCATAAATCTCCAAAGACATCGGAGGGAAGTCCGCTTCGCGGTTACACATAAGGGATAATTGATCCATACCGCTTTCTCCTGCATTTCGTTTGAAAAAGAACTTGCCATTACGTATCGTATCCGAAGCAACTACGCTTCCTACACGTCCGTCCGTTAAAAACAGGGAAACAAGAGTGCCGTCTTTCACTCCTTTTACATCACCTTCAATCGTATACTCATGCTGTGCGTGTGAAGCGAGACAACTGAATAAAAAGAGGCTGCTGAATAGTAGTTTTTTCATAATAAAAATATTAGAAGTAATTATAGGTCACAAGGTAGAGCTTTTCTTCATAGAGTGTTTCTCCTTTTATTATTCTTTAATATTAATGTAAAAGAAAGGGGTACAAAATGCCCTTTCGTCCGTCTTCTTGGTATGAAGAAAAAAGAACGAATGAAAATATATACATTAGTGTTTGGCGCATTGGTCGCTTGCCCGATGCAGGCACAAACAATGCATGACTGGGAGAATCATCATGTTCTCCAGATCAATCGTGAACCGGCACGAGCTGCTTTTACTCCTTTCTCCGTACAGAAAGGAGACTGTTCGATGTCTTTGGACGGGACATGGAAGTTCCGATGGACTCCTGTTCCGGGCGAAAGAATCATAGATTTCTATCAGACTGACTTTAATGATAAAGACTGGAAGAACTTTCCTGTTCCTGCCAATTGGGAAGTCAACGGATATGGCACGCCTATTTATGTATCTGCTGGTTATCCGTTTAAAATAGATCCTCCACGGGTAATGGGAGAGCCGAAAGCCGACTATACGACCTATAAAGAACGAAACCCGGTCGGACAGTATCGGCGCACATTCGTTTTGCCTGTGGGATGGGAAGCGGACGGACAGACTTTTCTTCGCTTTGAAGGAGTGATGAGTGCTTTCTATGTCTGGATAAATGGCGAACGGGTAGGGTATAGCCAAGGCAGTATGGAGCCAAGTGAATTTAATATCACCGACTATCTGAAGACCGGTGAGAATCAGATAGCACTGGAAGTGTACCGTTATAGTGACGGGTCTTATCTCGAAGATCAGGACTTCTGGCGTTTTGGCGGTATTCATCGTAGCATTCATCTGATACATACACCTGATGTTCGTATGCGTGATTATGCGATACGCACTCTTCCTGCATCTGCCGGCAATTATAAAGACTTTATTTTGCAGATTGATCCGCAATTTAGTGTATACAGAGGTATGACCGGAAAAGGATATACCTTGCAAGGTGTGTTGAAAGACGCAAGTGGAAAGGAGATAGTAAAGTTGCAGGGAGAGGTGGAAGAAATACTGGATTTGGAGCACAAAGCAAGCCGGATGAATGAGTGGTATCCGCAGCGTGGGCCACGTAAGACAGGACGTCTGTCAGCCATAATAAAATCACCGGAAAGATGGACAGCGGAAACACCTTATCTTTATAAACTACACCTGACTTTGCAGAATGCGGAAGGAAAAGTGATAGAACAGGCGGAGCAGTCGGTCGGTTTCCGTACTGTAGAAATCAATAAAGGACAATTACTGATTAACGGTAATCCGGTTCGCTTCAGAGGTGTGAACCGTCATGAACACGATCCACGGACGGCACGCGTAATGAGTGAAGAAAGAATGCTTCAGGATATACTGCTGATGAAACAGGCAAATATCAATGCCGTTCGTACCAGCCATTATCCCAATGTGAGCCGCTGGTATGAACTCTGTGATAGTTTAGGGCTTTATGTGATGGATGAAGCGGATATCGAAGAGCATGGTCTGCGCGGGACACTGGCAAGTACTCCCGATTGGTATGCTGCATTCATGGATCGTGCAGTCCGCATGGCAGAACGTGATAAGAACTATCCAAGTATCGTGATGTGGAGTATGGGAAATGAAAGCGGCTACGGACCGAACTTTGCAGCCATTTCTGCATGGTTACACGATTTTGATCCTACACGCCCCGTTCATTATGAAGGTGCGCAGGGAGTAGATGGCAATCCTGATCCGAAGACGGTCGATGTGATCAGCCGTTTTTATACCCGTGTGAAACAAGAATACCTGAATCCGGGCATTGCAGAAGGAGAAGACAAAGAACGTGCGGAAAATGCCCGTTGGGAACGGCTGTTGGAAATAGCGGAACGTACCAATGACGACCGTCCGGTGATGACAAGCGAATATGCCCATTCGATGGGAAATGCGTTGGGCAACTTTAAAGAATATTGGGATGAAATATATAGCAATCCCCGTATGCTGGGCGGTTTCATCTGGGACTGGGTAGATCAGGGAATTTATAAAGAATTGCCTGATGGCCGCATTATGGTGGCGTACGGCGGAGACTTCGGTGATAAGCCGAATCTGAAAGCTTTCTGCTTTAACGGTCTGTTGATGAGTGATCGTGAGACGACTCCGAAATATTGGGAAGTAAAGAAAGTATATGCACCGGTTCAGTTGGCCGTCAACAATGGACAATTGACCGTTACAAACAGGAATCATCATATAGACTTATCTCAGTATCGCTGCTTATGGACATTGACAATAGATGGTAAACAGAAAGAACAGGGAGAAATCACATTACCGGAAGTCGCCCCGGGTGAGAATGAAACAATTACTTTACCTGCTTTCCGTTCCTTATCGGACAAGAAGGCTTTAAACAGAAAAGGCAATAACAGCAACTCAACGAATACGCTTTCTGATTGTCAGCTAAAAGTAAGCATCGTATTGAAATCTGATGCCCTTTGGGCAAAAGCCGGTCATGAAGTTACTTGGGAACAATTCTGCTTACAGCAAGGAGAATTGTTGTCTGCCGATCTGATCAATAAAGGAGCACTGCAAGTAAAAGAGGATGATAAATCTTTATCGGTTAGCGGACGCGATTTCTCGGTTCAGTGGGAAAAGAAAACAGTCGGAAGTATAACTTCCCTTATGTACAATGGCAAAGAAATATTGACTCAGAATCATTTTCCGGTTCAGCCTGTCACGCAAGCATTCCGTGCACCGACAGACAATGACAAGAGTTTCGGAAACTGGCTGGCAAAAGACTGGCAACTGCATGGCATGGACCATCCTCTGATTAGTCTGGAGTCTTTCGATCATGAAGTACGTGCAGATGGGGCAGTCATAGTACGTATCCGGACGACTAATTTATATAAAGAAGGCAACGTGACAACGACATCCGTCTATACCATTTCTTCCGATGGAGTCATTGATCTGAAAACAACTTTCTTACCACAAGGAGTATTTCCGGAATTGCCTCGTCTGGGACTTGCATTCTGTCTGGCTCCTGCCTATAATACCTTTACATGGTATGGCAGAGGACCACAGGATAATTATCCCGATCGCAAGACATCTGCTGCAACAGGGCTCTGGAAGGGAACAGTAGCAGAACAGTATGTACATTATCCTCGTCCGCAGGATAGCGGAAATAAGGAAGAAGTACAATTTCTTACGCTGACAGACAAACAGAATAAAGGTATTCGTGTAGATGCGGTAGAAGATGTATTTTCGGCCTCTGCTTTGCATTATACTGCACAGGATTTATATAAAGAAACTCATGACTGCAATCTGAAGCCACGTCCCGAAATTATTCTCAGTATGGACGCGGCCGTGCTCGGATTAGGGAATAGCAGCTGCGGACCGGGCGTACTGAAGAAGTATGCTATTGAGAAAAAAGAACATACGCTGCATATACGCATCAGCAAGCAGTAAAATAAGAATTGATACAAATAAATAGTAACTAACACAATAATAAAAGTAACAATGAGAAAAGTAACCACTTTATTATCAACCTTGGCGTTGGCAACTACTCTGGCTGCTCAAACCCTTCCGCAAACGGAACGGCAATACCTTTCCGGTCACGGATGTGATGATATGGTAGAATGGGACTTCTTCTGTACTGACGGACGCAATTCCGGCAAATGGACGAAGATCGGCGTACCGTCATGCTGGGAGTTGCAGGGCTTTGGCACCTATCAGTATGGAATCACCTTCTATGGCAAAGCCTTCCCCGAAGGTATCGCCGATGAAAAAGGAATGTATAAGTACGAGTTTGAGGTCCCCGAAAAGTTCCGCGGACAGCAGGTAAGTCTGGTATTCGAAGCTTCGATGACAGATACCGAAGTTAAAGTAAACGGGCGTAAAGTCGGCTCGAAACATCAGGGAGCTTTCTATCGTTTTTCATACAATGTCACAGATTTCCTTAAGTATGGAAAAAAGAATCTGCTGGAAGTAACCGTTTCAAAGGAAAGCGAAAATGCCAGTGTGAATCTTGCCGAGCGACGTGCCGACTATTGGAACTTCGGAGGTATTTTCCGTCCGGTATTCCTGGAAGTAAAACCTGCGATTAATTTACGTCACATCGCCATCGATGCGCAGATGGATGGTTCCTTCCGTGCCAATTGCTATACCAATCTGTCTAATGACGGAATGAGTATCCGGGCACAGATTCTGGATAATAAAGGCAAAGAACTAACTGAAACGACCGTCCCTGTAAAAGCGGGAGGAGACTGGACTTCTTTACAGCTCAATGTCTCTGATCCGGCTCTGTGGACAGCCGAAACACCGAATCTTTATAAAGCTCAGTTTTCTTTGCTGGACAAAGGCGGAAAAGTGCTGCACAACGAGACAGAAACATTCGGTTTTCGTACCATCGAAGTACGCGAAAGTGACGGATTATACGTAAACGGTGTACGCATTATGGTGCGTGGTGTCAATCGCCATAGCTTTCGTCCGGAAAGTGGCCGTACATTAAGTAAAGCGAAAAATATCGAAGATGTTCTTTTGATGAAAGACATGAATATGAACTCCGTCCGTCTGAGTCACTATCCGGCTGATCCGGAGTTTCTGGAAGCTTGTGATTCTTTGGGACTTTACGTGATGGATGAATTAGGAGGCTGGCATGGCAAATACGATACTCCGACCGGAGTACGCCTGATCAAAGGAATGATAGAACGTGACGTTAACCACCCGTCTATTATCTGGTGGAGTAACGGTAATGAAAAAGGATGGAATACCGAACTCGATGGAGAATTTCACAAGTACGATCCGCAGAAACGTCCGGTGATTCACCCGCAAGGCAATTTCTCTGGTTTTGAAACCATGCATTACCGTTCTTACGGAGAAAGTCAGAACTATATGCGTTTGCCGGAAATCTTTATGCCGACAGAATTTCTCCACGGTTTGTATGATGGCGGTCATGGTGCCGGATTATATGACTATTGGGAAATGATGCGCAAACATCCCCGCTGTATCGGTGGGTTCCTTTGGGTACTGGCAGACGAAGGAGTGAAGCGTGTCGATATGGACGGATTCATTGATAATCAAGGGAATTTCGGCGCTGACGGTATTGTAGGGCCACATCATGAAAAGGAAGGCAGTTTCTACACAATCAAGCAGTTATGGAGTCCGGTACAAATCATGAATACTTCTGTCGACAAGCAGTTTGACGGTAAGTTCTCCGTAGAAAACCGTTATGATTATCTGAATCTGAATACTTGCCGTTTCCTTTGGAAACAGGTGAAGTTCCCTACCGCAACAGATGCTTCTAATACAACTGCCCAAGTTCTGAAACAAGGGGAAGTGCAAGGAAGTGATGTCGCAGCCCATTCGGCAGGTGTGCTGGATATTAAAACAACGATCCTTCCGGATGCCGATGCCCTTTTCCTCACAGCCATCGACCGATACGGTCATGAACTTTGGCGCTGGACTTTCCCTGTGAACAAACTGAATCAGGCTAATGAAGTGCTTTCTCCCTTATCTAATAAGGTAACCTCTACAGAAACAGAAAATGAACTTACCGTAAAAGCGAAGAATCATACTTTCATTTTCTCAAAGAAAGACGGTCAGCTGAAAGGTGTATCCGTAAACAATCGCAAGATCAGCTTTGCCAACGGCCCTCGTTTCATCGGTGCCCGTCGTGCCGACCGCTCATTGGATCAGTTTTATAATCACGATGACGAAAAAGCGAAAGAAAAGGATCGTACCTACAGCGAATTCCCTGATGCTGCTGTATTCACGAAACTGGATGTAAAAGAAGACGGAGGCAATCTGATTGTTACTGCCAATTATAAACTGGGTAATCTGGATAAAGCGCAATGGACAATCAATCCAAGTGGAGAAGCGGTGCTGGATTATACCTACAATTTCTCCGGCGTGGTAGATTTAATGGGAATCTGCTTCGACTATCCCGAAGATCAGGTGATCAGTAAACGCTGGCTGGGAGCGGGGCCCTACCGTGTATGGCAGAACCGTATTCATGGCACGCAATACGATGTCTGGGAAAACGACTATAACGATCCTATTCCGGGTGAAACCTTCACATATCCCGAATTCAAAGGATATTTCGGCAGTGTTTCCTGGATGAACATCCGTACGAAAGAGGGTACTATCAGCCTAACCAATGAAACTCCGGATGCTTACATTGGAGTATATCAGCCGCGTGACGGTCGTGACCGTTTACTTTATACGCTTCCTGAAAGTGGAATTTCTGTCTTGAATGTGATTCCTCCTGTACGCAATAAAGTAAATTCGACTGATCTATGTGGCCCGTCATCGCAGCCAAAATGGGTGAATGGTCCGCAGAGCGGACGAATCATTTTCCGGTTTATGGAATAAATAAATGAAATAAAGAGGTACTCACATTGCGTTGGGTACCTTTTTTTGTAATTCAAGAATAGCCTCCAAAGCCTGTTCCGCTTTCTCTTCAGGCACAAAGATATGGTCATGATAATAGGCCGCCACCACATTAGCACTAATATTTTTTTCTGCCAGCTTGGCAGAAAAGGCAGCAGTCAGCCCCACCGCATCCAGACTTGAATGTACATTGAGAGTGATAAGTCTGTAAACGGACAGGTAATCTATCTTTTTGTCTACAGCATTTTTCGTGTCAAGAATGAAGGTTACACCCTCTTTCTCATGGAAAATCCCGATGGGGTTCAGCTCCCGCATTTGATCCCAATCGAGCGTTGGGAAAGAACAAAAAACAAAATCCCGCTCATCCAACACAGGCTCCATATTGGATAATAATAGTTCTAACTCTTTAATACCTGACATAAGTTCAACTGATGATAATTGCGCAAATATAGCAAATATAAAATGGTTTAAAAGAGTCATAAGTGAGGAATAATCATTATTTTTGTTTCGTTTTATAGATTCAGATTAACGAGTTCTTTCCTATGTACACAATACTAATTATAGAAGACGAACCCAGAGTGGCAAGTTTGCTGATGAACGGGCTGGAAGAAAATGGTTATCAGACCATGGTAGCTTATGACGGATTAATGGGGCTGCGGCTTTTTCAGGCACATACGTTCGATCTGGTTATATCTGATATTGTTCTGCCTAAGATGGACGGATTTGAGCTGACGAAAGAAATCCGTAAGTCCAATCCCCGTATTCCTATATTAATGTTGACGGCATTAGGATCAACGAACGATAAGCTGGATGGTTTCGATGCCGGTGCAGACGACTATATGGTGAAGCCCTTTGATTTCAGAGAGTTGAATGCCAGAATCAAAGTTCTATTGAAACGTGTCTCGGGAAATGTACCGGAATTGCCACAGGAACTTGTTTATGCGGATCTGCGCATTGATCTTCAGCGGAAGGACGTAGAACGAAATAACGTTTCCATTAAACTTTCTCCGAAAGAATATAACCTGCTGTTATATATGGTCGAAAATGCCGAAAGAGTATTGAGCCGGGTAGAGATAGCGGAGAAAGTATGGAACACACATTTTGATACGGGAACCAACTTCATTGATGTATATATCAACTACCTTCGCAAAAAGATAGACCGTAACTTTGAACCGAAACTTATTCATACCAAAGCAGGGATGGGTTTCATACTGACTGACAAATTATGAAAATCCGGACAACGCTGACTCTGCAATATGCGGGCATTACAGCTGCGGTATTCTTCGCATTTGTCATAGCTGTCTATTACGTAAGCGAGCATTCGCGCAGCAATGCTTTCTTTCGCAACCTGCAAAGTGAAGCTATAACCAAAGCCCACTTATTTCTTAATAATCAGGTAGATGCAAAAACGATGCAGTCTATTTACCTGAACAATCAGAAGTTTATTAATGAAGTAGAGGTAGCCGTCTATACCACAGATTTTAAAATACTATATCATGATGCCCTTCAAAACGACATAGTCAAGGAAACACCCGAAATGGTAAAACGTATTCTGAAACGAAAGAATATCAGTTTCTATGTGGACGAATATCAGGCAATAGGACTTGTGTATCCGTTTGAAGGACAATACTACATTGTCACTGCCGCTGCCTATGATGGCTATGGATACGCTAACCGGGATGCACTGAGAAATATGCTCATTCTGTTATTTATAGGAGGATTGAGCGTGTTGGCGATTGTCGGTTATATCCTCTCCCGAAGCACCTTAAAGCCCATACGCAATATCGTGAGAGAAGCGGAGAAAATCACCGCCTCACATATCGACAAAAGACTGCCTGTAAAAAACGAACAGGACGAACTGGGAGAACTGAGTATTACATTCAATGCACTGCTGGAACGTTTGGAGAAGTCCTTCAACTCACAAAAGATGTTTGTCAGCAATGTATCTCATGAATTACGTACACCTATGGCAGCCCTTACAGCCGAACTGGATCTGGCCCTGTTGAAAGAACGAACCTCCGGACAATATCAGGCAGCTATCGGCAATGCACTACAAGATTCGCGACGGATCATAAACCTGATCGACGGATTGCTGAATCTTGCAAAAGCCGACTATCAGTCGGAACAGATTACAATGGAAGAGGTCCGGTTGGATGAACTGCTGTTGGATGCCAGAGAATTAGTCCTAAAAGCCCATCCGGATTATCATATCGAATTAGTATTTGAGCAGGAAGCTGAGGAAGATAATGTGCTGACCGTAATCGGAAACAGCTATCTGTTGACTACTGCCTTTGTGAATCTGGTAGAGAACAACTGCAAGTACTCTTCCAACCGGACTTCATCCGTCCTGATAGCTTATTGGGAACAATGGGCTATTATCCGCTTGTCTGATAATGGCGTAGGAATGTCCGATGCAGACAAAGAAAACCTGTTTAAACTGTTTTATCGGGGAGAAAACAAGAATATAGCTCCCGGAAATGGTATAGGCATGGTTTTGACACAGAAAATCATTCACCTTCACAAAGGCGAACTTACCGTATCTTCTCATAAGGACGAGGGAACTACTTTTGTGGTAAAACTCCCGCATATCTAAGAAACTCTAATAGTTTTCTAATACCACTCTAATCATTCTCTAACGGCTTCCTCCCGAAGTCCTCCTTACTTTTGCATCGAATTAATAAATGCAGTTAGTAACTTAAAAAAAATAGAGAGTATGGTATGGAAGAAAAAACTGCGTTCATCACAGTACACATTCAATTCAGAGA
>ERZ836939.25-NODE-25-length-191949-cov-10.321850_pt1 | contig 191949 bp, 182 predicted proteins | sample MGYA00519912_ERZ836939 | MGnify/ENA primary metagenome ERZ836939 (study PRJEB31850, sample SAMEA3708810) | human gut metagenome | biome: human gut; feature: human-associated habitat; material: faeces | place: China | collected 2014 ...
GATTCCGCGGGCTGATCGGAAAGGGCTACTTTGGCTTTGACTGCGTGAATCTCACAAAGGGGATCCTGTGGGGCTGGAACGGCAACAAAAACGCCTACCACGGCGGCGCCCGCTACGCCGGAAACGCCGTCCCGGATGTCTCCGCAGACGGTATGATTGCCAAGTGCAAGGACGTATCCGCGTCCGGCTGGGACAAGCTCGTCCCAGGAGAAGGCCTGTGGATGCCCGGACACTGGGGCATGTATATCGGAGACGGCCTCGCGGTCGAGTGTACCCCGATCTGGGATAACGGCGTACAGATTACGTGTGTCGGCAACATCGGCATCAAGGGCGGCTACAACAGCCGTGTGTGGAAGAAGCACGGCAAGCTCCCGTGGGTGGACTACGACACGGAAACCGTCGATAAGGCCGTCGAGGACGCCAAGAAGACAATCAAGGCAAAGGCCGGACTGGCAGACAGCACAATCAAGTATCTTGCCGATTACAAATACGGCGACGATCTGCTGAAAAAGCTGGCTGCGGCGATGAAGTAAGCCCTGCCCGGCGGCGGGCCGAAGGGAGTGACAGCAAATAACTGCGCGGCTGGCTCTGCCGAAGGAGCTGGAACACCTCACGCGCAGCGACTGGGAGCGCGTCACTGACGAGGGACTTTTGGACGTGATCGATCAGCAGATTGTGAAGCTTTATATCGTGGGCAGACTCCCGCAGATGGACGCCGCCGCCGAGATCGGCGTCGACCGCAAAACCATCTCCCGCCGCCTGCCGCACATCTACAACACCGCCCGCCGTCTGGTAGGGAAAACGGACAAAGAGAAAGCGCCATGAGCAACGGCTCATGGCGCTTTTTCTATGTTCCGGGATTGGCTTTCGGACGATAGTTCGGGTTATACGATCTGCATGCGCGCTCCAGCGCGCGGAAGTCGCAGGAGATCTTACAGATGAAGCTGCTCTTTCCATTGACGACATCGTAGTATGTACGATTGGCATGATCCAGAATGGCAAGCTTCTGACGGTTGCAATGCTCGATCTGGTTCAGGAGCAGGTTGCGATACTTCACATCCGGCTCTGCGGAAATGTCGTATTCAAGGATCGCAGAATCAGGGACAGGAACCATGTTGTTGAAGCCGAGAAGACCGAGGCGGCCACCGTCAAGCTTCAGAATGTGCTTGCCGGGCTTTAGATTGGCATGGTTCGGTTTCGGGGATTCCATGGGGACGAAATAACGGAAGCTCCCGACAGTGAGAACAACGCCGACATAGGGGCGACGCTGGCCCTTGTTGAACGGGACACGGAAGTCACGGGAATGGAGGAAGGAAATATAGCGCTCACTGATGTGGCAGATAAAAAGATTCTCCAAGATTCGACCTTTCCGGGAAAGAAAAAGCGAGACTGCAGAAGTCTCGCTTTTAGTTGCCCATGATTTTTTAAGCCCCTACTTAACGGCAAGGGATTTCCGCTTTTTTAGCTCCCTATTTAACGGCAAGGGATCTCCGCTTTTTTAGCTCCCTATTTAACGGCAAGGGATCTCCGCTTTCATGGGCAGATGATGAACGGCGACGTTCAATCTCTGTAGATTCCTGAAATGGTTGTGCCGCGGATCGTGCGGTGCCAGATTTCAGGATTCTTTCGCGGATCTCTCCGCACTATTAGTATAAACTCAAAAATGTGTAGAAGTCAAGAGGGGTACTGGGAAAATTTTTAAGAGGAAAGCATGTCCCACAAATGGTACACAAATGCCCCATAGATGTCCCCCAGGAAAAGCGCGGAGCCGATAGACTGAGGATAGGAGCTGGCCAGCTTACTACTTTTACCGGAGGATTTTTTATGGAATACGCAAGCAACGGCAAGGCCAACGCGGCCCTGACCACTGGAATCATTGGCACGGCAGGTGTCGGGCTCGGACTGCTGGGCAATCTGCTGGGCGGCGGCTTTGGCGGCTGGGGAGCAAACCCGGCTGCAGCTGCAATGGCGGCGGGCGCAGCGTGCAGCGAAAACATGCCGGTCACGCGCTACGATCTCGACCGGGAACAGAAGCTGGCCGCGAAGGACAGCGAGATCGCGCTGCTCAAGGCCAACACGTACAACGACCAGAAAATGCTGGAGATGTACGGTTATATCGACGGGCAGCTCAAGGACGTCCGTGAGGCACTGTGCAAGCAGGCCGTCCACAACCAGCGCACCGAGGACAGCTTTACGCTCGTCAAGCAGGATGTGGACTGCGTCCGCAAGGAGGCGCTTGACGCCGTGAAGATGGAGGCCGAGCGGCGCTGCTGCGGCGACAATTCCATCGTGACGTATGTCAACGCGACCTTTTACCCCAAGCAGGTCGCCGACGTCACGACCGGAACCGCAACGACGGCGCAGTCGCTCTACAACCCGATCCCGAAGTGCGGGTGCTGCAACGGCTAAACGCAAGGGGCGGCAATAGCCGCCCCATCCTTAAAGGAGGACATCTATAATGACAGTAACGATAGATCAGGCATTAAATGGCTTAGAGCGATTCGCGAATAGCGAACTGATTCCACGGCTACCGGAAGGTATTGGCGTAGCTGCGGCTATACTTATGCGGATGGCAAAGGACGGCGGGAAAGAGCGGCTGCTGGCAATGAAAGACAATTTCTTTGTGCAGCTGACTGGGGCGCTTGACGAGGAGGGAAATGTCGACATCGATCGTTTACACAAATACGCTCGGGATGAGATCGACGGAAAAAAGATTAAGCTGTTTTCAATCAAGGACAAAGATATGCGGTTTGACGTGACAGACGTAGACAAGCTTTACAAATATATTCAGGAGGTGTGAGCATGAAAGAGTATATGGAGAAGCTTTATCACAAGCTGCACGAGGCCATGGAGAAACCCGTGACGCTGGGCAGCGCGGAGGAAGTTATGGTGTATGCGGATACTATCTGCGCGCTGCATAAGCTAGGTGACGACCATTTTCGTGAGTCCACGAAAATGATGGAATTTACCGAGGACGACGCAAAAGCGTGGACGGCCCGCATGAAGAACGCCGACGGCTCGACCGGCCCGCACTGGACGATGGAACAGACAACGGCCGTTGCCGAGAGCATGGGCATTCAGGCACCAGTGGTCCCGCGCTGGGCGTGGGGCGTGACCATGAACATGATGTACTCGGACTACTACCCCGTCGCCGTAGAGTTCGGCATCAACCGCCCGGAGTTCTACGCTGCTCTGGCCAAGGCGTTCCTGCTCGACAAGGACGGCCCGGGGCCGGAGCGCAAGCTGATGGAGTATTATGAGCATATCGTAAGGAGCTGAGAACACAGAAAAGGGACTGGACACAGAATAAACACAGTTTGCAAATTCACATTGAAAATACAGTGTTTTTTCAGAGTTCGAGTCTCTTCAGGTCCACCATTGTCGTCGTGAACTGCACAGGTTCACGACGGCTTTTTTATTGGCAGCTGCACCTTCGCGGCTATATGGCACGATCAAAAAGACGCAGGAATCAAATTCCTGCGTCTTTTTTGCATGTATTGATGGGGGTGTTCCTCAGTGCCCGGCCCGGCTGGGGATCGTCTGGAGCTCGAAGCGGTAGGTCTGCCCGGCGTCCGGGTATTTTTCGCGGTCGACCGGGCTCAGGAACATATCCAGCGGCCGGACCCAGAGGCCGCCGTCGCCGTAAAGCTTGCGGTAGATCACGCAGGGCTCGTTCGTCTCGGAATCACGGGCAAGCGCCTCCACCAGATAATAATCCCCCTTGAAATGGCGGTAGACCTGCCCCAGCTGTACGTCACGCATGGAAAGCCTCCTTGTACTTTGATGCACCCATCATACCCGGGCGGCGGCCGCGTGTCAAGAAAAAGAGCGCTTGCCAAACGGGGGAAACTGTGCTATGCTGTCACAACGCGTATGCGCCGCTCGTTTACAAACTGTTTACAAATCGGCTGCAACCGCAACGGCGGCGCTGCGTCTGTAAGGACAGCGCGGATGACCGCGCAGAACATTTTTCAGGAGGATCATACGTATGAAAAAATGGATCGCAATGCTGCTTGCCGTGATGACAGCAGTTTCTCTGACGGCCTGCGCCGCGAAAAGCGGCGGACAGGAGACGGCGTCCAATATCCCGGACGCGCTGACGATTCTGAATACTGTCTGGGCAAGCTATTCCGAAGACGAAAAATTCCCGGCTGCGGGCGGCGATTATTCCGAAGAAAACATGACTGACGGCAAGCCCGGCAAGGTCTCGCTCGAGAAGCCGTCGGAGATCGAATATCTGCTGACGCTCCCGGCCTCCGTGATCGAGGAAGCGGATGACGCAGCCTCGCTGTTCCACATGATGAACGGCAACACGTTCACCTGCGGCGTTCTGCATCTGAAGGATGCCGGCCAGCTGGACGCGGCAGCCGGAGAGGTCAAGACCTATGTGATGAACACGCAATGGATGTGCGGCTTCCCGGACAAGCTGGTCGTCGCCAGCCTGGACGGCTATCTGATCTCCGTCTTCGGCGCAGAGGATCTGGTCGATACCTTCCGCGACAAGCTGCAGACTGCCTATCCCGGCACGCAGATCGTCTCTGACGACCCGATCGCATAACAACTTTGAAGTAAGGGGCTGCCATGCTGTTTTCAAGCGTTCCGTTTCTGTTTTATTTTCTGCCGTGCGTTCTGCTCGTCTATTTTCTGGTGCCGGGAACGCTGAAAAACGGTGTGCTGCTGCTCGCCAGTCTGTTGTTTTACGGCTGGGGCGAGCCGCGGTATCTGCTCGTGATGCTGGCGGCGATCGCGCAGGGCTATGTCTTCGGCCTGCTGATCGAAAAAAGCCGCGGAAAGCGGCGGGCCGGGCTGTATCTGGCGCTGTCGGTGCTGCTGAGTCTGGGGACGCTGGCGTATTTCAAGTACGCCGATTTTATGATCCGGAATCTCAACGCGCTGACGGGCCTGTCTGTCCCGCTGCTTTCGCGCGCGCTGCCGGTCGGCATCAGCTTCTATACCTTCCAGATCCTGAGCTATACCGTCGACGTGTACCGCGGGACGGTCCCGGCACAGCGGAACCTGATCGATCTGGCAGCGTATATCGCCATGTTCCCGCAGCTCATCGCCGGACCGATCGTCCGCTATTCCGATATCGCGCCGGAGCTCCGGGGCCGTGTCCATACGCTTTCGGACGCGGCGGCCGGGACGCGGCGCTTCGTGCTGGGGCTGGCAAAGAAGATCTTGTTTGCCAATCTGCTTGGCGAGCTGGTGTCCGGCTTCCGCGCCTCGCAGGAGCAGTCAGTGCTGTATTTCTGGTTGGGCGCGGCCGCGTTCACGCTGCAGATCTATTACGATTTTTCCGGCTACAGCGATATGGCCATCGGTCTCGGCCGCATCCTCGGCTTTCACTTTCCGGAAAACTTCCGCTATCCCTACTGCGCCGGCAGCATCACGGAATTCTGGCGGCGGTGGCATATTTCCCTTGGCAGCTGGTTCCGGGATTATCTCTATATCCCGCTGGGCGGCAACCGGAAGGGGAAGGGACGGCAGCTGCTGAACATTCTTCTCGTCTGGCTGGCGACCGGCCTGTGGCACGGGGCGGACTGGACGTTCGTTCTGTGGGGACTTCTGTATGCGGCGCTGCTGACGGCAGAAAAGCTGTTTTTGCTGCGCGGGCTGAAAAAGCTCCGCGTGCTCAACCATATCTATGTGCTGCTGTTCGTTACGCTCGGCTTCGTGCTCTTTGACGCGGACAGCGTCCGCAGCGCGGCCGCGTCTGTCTGCGCGATGTTCGGCGGCAGGGGACTGCCGCTCGCCGGGCAGGAGAGCCTGTACGCGCTCAGAAGCGGCGCGGTGCTGCTCCTGAGCGCCGCGGTCGGCGCGACGCCGCTGCCGCGGCGGCTGATCACAGCCGTGCAGCAGAAACAGGCCGGACGGGCAGTGCTCGCCGTGCTGGAGCCGGTGGGTCTCTGCCTGCTGCTGGCCGTGTGTACGGCGTTTCTGGTCGACGGCTCGTTCAATCCGTTCCTGTATTTCCGGTTTTAGGAGGGCCCGCGATGGAAAAACGAAAAAACCTCGCCGTTGTCTGCCTATCAGCTGCCTTCCTGCTCGGGTTTCTGATCTGGGGGCTTTGCAAGCCGGATGACGCCGTCTCCGTCAGCGAGCGGCGGAAGCTCGCGCAGAAGCCGGAGCTGACGCTCTCGTCGGTCCTGCGCGGCGAGTTCATGACGAAATTTGAGACCTACACGCTCGACCAGTTCCCGCTGCGGGACAGCTTTCGGCGGCTCAAAGCCGTGACGCTCCTGGACGTGCTGCAGGAAAAGGACAATAACGGCATCTACCTGGCCGACGGTTATGCGGCGAAGCTCGACGCGTCCGTCGACAAAGCCTCTGTGCAGCACGCAGCCGACCGGTTTCAGCTCGTCTACGATCGCTATCTGGCCGGGACCGATGCGAAGGTCTTTGCGGCCGTCATCCCGGATAAAAACGCCTTCCTGGCCCGGCAGAACGGCTACCCGGCCTATGATCCGGCAGACCTATCCGCGCTGCTGGCACAGAGCATGCCGTATGCGTCCATGATCGACCTGACCCCCGCGCTGTCGCTGGACAGCTATTACCATACCGACCTGCACTGGCGGCAGGAAGCGCTGCTGCCGGTCGCCCGGACGCTGGCCAAAGCCCTCGGCGTGACGCTGACGGAGGACTATGAGACCATAACGGCCGATCAGCCCTTCTACGGCGTCTACTGCGGGCAGTCGGCGCTGCCGCTGGAGCCGGAGCCGCTGCGGTATCTGACGAACGACACGCTGCGCGGCTGCACGGTCTATGACTATGAGACCGGCAGTGAGCTGCCGGTCTACGATCTGCAGCAGCTGGCAGGGGAGGACGCGTATGCGGTCTTCCTCTCCGGCTCCAAAGCGCTCCTGACCATCACCAACCCGGCAGCAAAGACGGACCGGGAACTCGTCGTCTTCCGCGACTCGTTTGCCAGCAGCCTCACACCGCTGCTTGCAGGGGCCTATGCGAAGATCACGCTCGTGGATATCCGCTACCTCCAGCCCGAGCGCCTCGGCACCTGGCTGACCTTCGATACCCAGGACGTCCTCTTCCTCTACAGCGCCCCCGTCCTCAACAGCAGCGAGACCATCCGCTAAAACAAAACAAGAGCCGCCCATCCTGGGCGGCTCCTGCTGTATATGGAAAAGATCTGCTCTCGAGCGAACAATTGAGGATCGTCAAGTCAGATGCCGAGGAGGCGTTTGGCGTTGCCGCCGAGGATGGCGGCTTTTTCTTCGTCGGTGAGGGGAAGGCGGCGGATGTGCTGCAGATCGTTCTGCGGGCTTCCCCAGGGGCAGTCGCTGCCGAACAGGATCCGCTCCGCGCCGAAGGCCCGGACAAGGGAAACAAAGGCCTCGTCGGAAAGCATCTGCCGGTCCAGCGGCAGCGCTTCGTCCCGCTGGGTGAGCGAGCCGAGGGAGAAGGACGTATCGAGCAGGGCAGACGTATCCGCCAGCAGCTCCGGCACCTGCTCCCAGCAGCGCCAGCCGCCCATGTGCGCCAGCACGAGCTTCACCGGACCGACCTGCCGCAGCGCGCTGCGCGCCTTTTCCGGCGTGCAGCAGGCACAGCCGGGGAAGCCGATGTCATAGCCCGCGTGCGTGACCACGATGAGACCGAGCGCACCGGCGCGCTCGAGAATGCGCAGGTATTTGGGGTCGTCCAGATCGGTCTTCTGATAGGCCGGGTGGATCTTGACGCCGCGCATATTGGCCGAGGCGAGGCGGTCGAGCTCCTGCTTCCAGTCTTCGTAATCCGGGTGGATGCAGCCGAAGGAGAACATATTTGTGACGAATGCGTGCTTGTTGTGCGCGGCGGCATAGTCGTTGATGTGATGGACCTGCTCCGGCTTTGTAGCGACGGGGAGGATGATCGAACGGTCGACGCCTGCGGCGCGTTCGGCCAGCAGAAGCCCTGCGGCGGTGCCGCAGGTGTAGGCGGTGATGTTCGCCTGCCGGGAAAGACGGTCGATCGCAGCGTCTGCGATCGGGTCCGGGAAGGTATGGGTATGGAAATCAATGATCATGCGGGCCTCATTCCTCAACTGCGGCCGGGGCCGTTGGTGTGCCACTGGAAGCGGGATTCCGTGCCGTGCAGCAGCCGGCCGATGTTGGAGCGGTGCGCCCAGATGACCAGCGCCGCGATGGCGAGCGAGAGGGCAAAGACCGTCCAGTTGCCGCGGAAAAAGAGCAGCGTCGTGACCGGGAAGCTGAACGCACCCGTCACAGAGCCGAGCGAGACATATCTCGTCGTCAGCCAGAGCAGCAGAAACAGCCCCCAGCCGACAGCGGCGATGCGCCAGTCGAGCAGCAGCAAAAGCGTGCCGCTGCAGAGAATGCCCTTGCCGCCCTTGAATGAATAAAAGGCAGGAAAGATGTGCCCGATCACGCAGAAGAGCGCGGAAAAGTACTCGCCCTCCAGCCGCAGCCCCAGATATTCGCCGAAGACGATCGAGCCGAGCTTGACCGCGACGAACGCCTTGAGCATGTCGATCAGAATGACGCAGACGGCAAACTTGCCGCCGTACACCCGGTAGAAGTTGGTCAGCCCCGCGTTATGGCTGCCGTGCTTGCGGATATCGTCGTGATAAAACAGAAACGAGGTAATGATCGCGCCGTTGCAGCAGCCAGCCAGGTACGAGCCGGCGGCCACGCAGACCATCAGCGCGACGGCAGCAGAGGTCAGTTCGTGCATAAATATCCTCCAAATTGAGCAGATACCGGTATTCTACCGGATAAACCACGCCGATGCAAGCGGAAAATGGGGAAATCAGTCAGGATCGGGAAAATGTACGAACAAGGGCCGCTGCCATGGCAGCGGCCCGATCAAAATGAACAGATTATTATACCGGGACAGTAAAGTTGACGGCGATGGCTGTGCCGCGGCCGGGGTCGCTCTTGAGCTCGAGCTTTGCGCCGTGGTACTGCGCAGCGTGCTTCACGATGGACAGGCCGAGACCCGTGCCGCCGACTTCCTTGGAGTGGCTCTTGTCGACGCGGTAGAAGCGCTCGAAGACGCGGCTCTGGTCGGCATACGGGATGCCGATGCCGGTATCCACGACGGAGAGCGTGACGGTCTGGCCATTCTGCCAAACGGAAACGGTGACGCTGCCGCCGGAAATGTTATACTTGATCGCGTTGTCGCAGAGGTTGTAGATCATCTCTTGCAGCAGCTGCTCAACACCTTTGATCACGGCGTGCTGGCCGGACAGAGTCAGCGTGATATCCTGTTTCTGCGCGACCGGCCGCAGGCTCTCGATCACCTGGCCGGACAGCGTGTACAGGTCGACCGGCGATTTGGAGAAGTTCGCCGTGCCTTCGTCCAGCCGCGACAGCTGGATGATATCGTCGACAAGGTCGATCAGCCGCCGGGACTCGCGATAGATATCGCCGGAGAACTCCTGCATCTTTTCCTTGGGCACCATGCCCTCCTTCATCAGCTCGGCAAAGCCCGTGATGGAGGTCAGCGGCGTCTTGAGCTCGTGCGACACGTTGGCCGAGAATTCCCGGCGCAGCGCCTCGCGCTGCTCACGTTCGGTCACGTCCATGAAGATGATGATCGCGCCCGTCACATGACCGGCCGTGATGACCGGGTTGGCAAACAGCTGCCAGGTCCCGCCGCCGACGGTGATCTCCTCGTCGCCGCGCGTACCGGCGAGCGCGTTGTCGACCAGATCGAGCAGCTTGCCGGAACAGACTGCCTGATGCAGGTTTTCCGGCTTCTGCGCGTCATCGATGCCGAGCAGGCGCAGCGCGCTGCGGTTGCTCGAAAGGATGCTGCACTTGTTGTCGACGATGAGGAAGCCCTCGCGCATGTTTTCCGTGATGGCGTCAAATTCGCGCTGGCGGGTGGAAAGCTCGCTCAGCTGGGTGCGGATGGTGCGGTTCTGCTCCTGCAGGCGGGTGATGAGCGGCTGCAGCTCCGGATAGGTCGGGGTCGCGTTCGGATTGTCAGGATTGATGGCGTTGATGGGCCGGACGATCTGCCGCGCCAGCCGCATGGCAAGCAGGCCGCACAAAACCAGCACGAGCACGACGATCCACAAAGACGGCTGCACCAGCATCAGCGCCATGGCCGCAAGGCTCGTCTGCTTTCCTGCCACACGCAGGACTGTCCCGTCCTTCAGCAGAAGAGCATAATAGTTGTTTTTCTCTAGGATCGTGGAGGAATACCGGTCAGAGCGGCCGCTGCCGGTCTCAAAGGCTTCGGCGACCTCCGGCCGCTGGAGATGGTTTTCCATCGTGCTGGAGTCCGCCATATTGTCATAGAGGACCGAGCCGTCTGCTGCGATCCAGGTGATGCGTTCGCCGGACTGCGCGGCGGAAAGATACGACTCACCGCCGCAGATCTGCATACCCTCGGAGATATGCTCCGCCTCGATCGCCAGATTGTCGAATGCCTGCGCCTGATAATTGGAATACATGATAAAGAAGAACAGCAGGATGCACGCGAGCAGAACGGTAAAGCCAATCAGGAATGCATTGCGGAAGATCTTTGCGGTCATGCGTTTTCGCCTCCGATCTTATAGCCGATGCCGCGCACGGTCTCGATATAGCTGCCGGCCTCGCCGAGCTTGACGCGCAGCGTGCGGATGTGCACGTCGAGCGTGCGGTTCTCGCGTTCGGATTCAAAGCCCCAGACCCGGTCCATCAGCGTTGCACGGGTGAGGACGATGCCCTTGTTCCGCAGCAGCAGGCACAGAAGCTCAAATTCCTTGTTCGTCAGCGTCACATCCTTGCCGCCGACCTTGACCTCGTGGCGGTCCGGGGAGACAAAGAGCAGGCCGAGCGAAAAATCGCCGCTCGCCTGTGCGGGCTCTGCCCGGCGCAGGACCGCGCGGATGCGCGCGATGAGCTCGAGCATGGAGAAGGGCTTGGAAACAAAATCGTCCGCCCCGTGGTCGAGACCGATGACGCGGTCATACTCCGAATTTTTCGCGGTCAGCATGATGATAGGCAGCCGCTTGGTCGCAGGCCGGGCGCGGAGCTTGCGCAGGATGGACAGGCCATCCTCCTCCGGCAGCATGATATCGAGCAGAACGAGCTCCGGCATCTCGGCGTCCATCGCCCGCCAGAATTCCGACGGCAGCGCGAAGCCCTTGGCCTGAAAGCCTTGGCTGTCCAGCCCGTAGAGGACAAGCTTGCGGATGGAGTCGTCGTCTTCCAGTAAATAAATCATCTGATTCACTCCTTTTGGACATACAATAGAATGGGAATGTAAAATCGTCGTGCCTCTTTTTGTTAAGTTTACGTGAAATGTAAACAAAAAGCAAGATTTAACATGAATTTAAGATAAAACCTACGATACATTTAAGATTCGGCATTTAACATACGATTAATACAACGAGAGGATGTTAGGCGTGGGTATTTCGAATGTGATCTCTCTGTTCAGCGGCATCGCGCTGTTCCTGTTCGGCATGGCACTGATGGGCGACGGACTGAAGCAGGTGGCGGGCAATAAGCTGGAGCTGATCCTATACCGGCTGACCGGCAGCCCGGTCAAGGGTTTCCTGCTCGGCACGGGCGTGACGGCCGTGATCCAGTCGTCCTCGGCGACGTCGGTCATGGTGGTCGGCTTCGTCAACTCCGGGATGATGAAGGTGCGGCAGTCGATCTCCATCGTGCTCGGCGCCATTCTTGGCACGTCCATTACGGGCTGGATCATCTGTCTTTCGGATATCGGCTCCACCGGCGGCTGGATGGACCTGTTTTCAACGGCGACGCTCACAGGCGTGATCTCCGTGATCGGTATCGTGCTGCGCATGGCGAGCAAAGACCCTGCCAAGAAGCACATCGGCGATATCCTGATGGGCTTCGCAGTCCTGATGTTCGGCATGTCCACGATGTCCGCGGCTGTGTCGCCGCTGCGCGAGGATCCGACCTTTATCCGCATCCTGACCTCCTTCTCCAATCCCTTCCTCGGCATCCTCTTCGGTACGCTCTTTACCTGCGTGCTGCAGTCGGCCTCCGCGGCCGTCGGCATTCTGCAGGCGCTGGCCTCGACGGGCATCATTGATTTTTCCATCGCGCTGCCGATCATCATGGGCATCGCCATCGGCGCGGCCATGCCGGTCCTGCTCTCCGCCATCGGCGCTTCGGTCGACGGCAAGCGCACGGCCATGGTCTATCTGGTCGCTGAGGTCACGGGCGTGATCTTCTTTGCCGCGATCTACTACTGTCTTGACGCGCTCATCCGCTTCCCGTTTGCGGACCGCATCATGACGAGCGTCTCGATCGCTTTTGCCAATACGGTCTTCCGCTTCATCAAGGTCGTCGCGCTGCTGCCGTTCACGCGCCAGATCGAGAAGGTCGTCGACCTTCTCGTCCCGGACAAGCCGCAGCAGAAGCCGGTCGAGCCCGAGGCCGTCCGGCTCGAAGAACGCTTCATCCAGCACCCGGCGCTGGCCATCGAGCAGAGCCGCCTGACCATCAACGCCATGGCCGAGGAGGCCAAGCGGAACTTTGTCGAGGCCGTTGCCCTGCTGCATGGCTTCTCCGACGAGCGCTATAAGCTGGTCGAGGATCTAGAAAAATCCGTCGACCGCTATGAGGATAAGCTCGGTACGTATCTGGTCAAGGTGACGGAACGGGAGATGACGGTCCGGCAGAACGCCGAGGTCTCCAAGTTCCTGCACACGCTCTCCGACTTTGAACGCATCTCCGATCACGCGCTGAACATCGCCGAGGGCGCGAAGGAGCTGCACGAGAAAAACCTCTCCTTCTCCGACGCCGCTGCGCATGAGCTCGAGGTCGTGGAGGCTGCGCTGACGGAGATCCTGTCCACGGCCATCCGTTCCTTCGTCAATAACGATCTGCAGCTGGCGGCCCGCGTCGAGCCGCTCGAGGAGCTGATCGACAACCTCTGTGACGAGCTGAAGCTCCACCATGTCGACCGCCTGCAGAAGGGCCTGTGTACGCTCGGCCAGGGCTTCGTCTTCAACGATCTTCTGACCAACTACGAGCGCGTCGCTGACCATTGCTCCAACATCGCCGTTGCGATGATCGAGCTCGAGTCCGACTCGTTCGACACGCACGAATATCTCAACAGCGTGAAGGAAATGAAATCCGATACCTTTGCGCGCTACTATGAGGAATACAGCCGGATCTATCAGATCTGAGCCCGAACGGCAGGGGAGACCCTGCCGTTCGTCATGACAGAAAGGAGATCATCATGCTGACCGGACGCTTTGCGCCGAGTCCCAGCGGCAGGATGCACCTGGGAAACGTTTTTTCCGCGCTGCTTGCGTGGCTGTCGGTGCGCAGCCGGGGCGGGCGGATGCTGCTGCGCATCGAGGATCTGGATCCGGACCGCTGCCGGCCGGAATACGCCGAGACGCTCAAGCGCGATCTGGACTGGCTCGGGCTGGACTGGGATGCAGAGCAGACACCCCAGTCGCGCCGGACGGAGGCCTACCGCGCGGAGTTTGACAAGCTCGCGGCGCTTGGGCTGGTCTATCCCTGCTACTGCTCCCGGGCGGAGCTGCACGCGGCCTCCGCGCCGCACGCGTCGGACGGTACGGTCGTCTACGCCGGGACCTGCCGGGACCTGACGCCGGAGCAGCGCGCGGTAAAGACGCGCGCGCCTGCCTGGCGCGTGCGGGTCCCGGACGAGCGGATCACAGTGCACGACGGCCTGCAGGGCCTGTGGCAGGAGGATCTGGCACGCGACTGCGGTGATTTTATCATCCGCCGCTCCGACGGCGTGTACGCCTACCAGCTGGCCGTCGTGACCGACGATGCCGACGGCGGCGTCACCGAGATCGTGCGCGGCCGGGATCTGCTGTCTTCTACGCCGCGGCAGCTCTGGCTGCAGGAAACGCTCGGCTTTGCGCACCCGGCCTATTACCACGTGCCGCTCCTGACCGCCCCGGACGGGCGGCGGCTGAGCAAGCGGGAAAAGGATCTGGACCTCGGCGCGCTGCGGCAGCGTCTTTCGCCGCAGGAGCTGCTCGGGCAGCTGGCGTATCTGGCAGGTCTGCAGCCGGAGCCGGCGCCCGCTACCGCTGCGGAGCTGGCAAGCCGCTTTTCCTGGGATCTGGTCGTGTCCGACAATATCGTAATTCATTCTGAATTCACATGAGGCATATCAAAAGTGGAATAAGTTGATTCGGAACATGGAATGAATCGGTATTTTTTTATCGATTTTCTGGTTTACAAAGGAACCGTGTCTGTGATATACTAAAAATGTTGGATTATCAGAGCAAGCAAGAATATTACTGATGATTTGAAGGGATGAACAACTATGTACAAAATCGTGTGCAAAAAGGAACTGAACTCCGCAGTCACCTACATGGAGATCGAGGCTCCGTTCGTCGCCCGCAAGGCGAAGGCCGGCCAGTTCATCATTTTCCGTGTCGATGAGAAGTCGGAGCGCGTGCCGCTGACCATCGCCGGCTATGACCGCGAAAAGGGCACGGTCGCGATCATCTTCCAGAAGGTCGGCCTGTCCACCGAGATGCTCGGCAGTCTGAACGAGGGCGACTATATCCAGGACTTTGTCGGTCCGCTCGGCAAGCCGACGGACGTGGAAGGCAAGAAGCGCGTCTGTGTCGTCGGCGGCGGTGTCGGCTGCGCGATCGCATATCCGTCTGCAAAGGCCTTTAAAGAGGCGGGCGTCGAGACCGACGTCATCGTCGGCTTCCGCAACAAGGACATCGTCATTCTCGAAGACGAGTTCAAGCAGGCCTGCGACCATCTGTATCTCATGACCGACGACGGCTCCTACGGCGAGCACGGCTTTGTTACCGTCAAGCTGCAGCAGCTGCTCGAGTCCGGCATCCACTATGACGAAGTGCTCGCCATCGGCCCGATCCCGATGATGAAATTCGTCTCCAAGACCACCGAGCCCTTCGGTGTCAAGACCGTCGTTTCGCTGAACCCCATCATGGTCGACGGCACCGGCATGTGCGGCGGCTGTCGTGTCACGGTCGGCGGCGAGGTCAAATTCGCCTGCGTCGACGGCCCGGACTTTGACGGCCACAAGGTCGATTATGACGAACTCATGAGCCGCAACAGCGTCTATCGTGACAGAGAAGCAGAAGAGCGCAAGACCCATATCTGCCGCATCCAGAAGATGGGCGAAGAACTCATCAAGTAAGGGGAGGGAACAATCATGGCTAATATGCAGGCTACCAAGACTCCGATGCCGGAGCAGGACCCGAACGTCCGCAACAAGAATTTCAAGGAAGTCACCCTGGGCTATACCGCCGAAATGGCCATCAATGAGGCCAAGCGCTGCCTGCAGTGCAAGAAGCCGCACTGTGTCGAGGGCTGCCCGGTCAATATTCATATTCCCGAGTTCATCCATGAGGTCGCCGAAGGCAACTTCGAAAAGGCCTATGAGATCATCACCGATACCAACTCGCTGCCCGCCCTGTCCGGCCGTGTATGTCCGCAGGAGACGCAGTGCGAGTCCAAGTGTGTCCGCGGCAACAAGGGCGAGCCGGTCGCCATCGGCCGTCTTGAGCGCTTCGTCGCCGACTGGTACCGTGAGAACGTCAACGCCATGCCGAAGAAGGCCGAGTCCAACGGCCTGAAGGTCGCGGTCGTCGGCTCCGGCCCGTCCGGCCTGACCTGCGCGTCTCTGCTTGCCAAGAAGGGCTATCAGGTGTCCCTGTTTGAGGCGCTGCACACCGCCGGCGGCGTTCTGGTCTACGGCATCCCCGAGTTCCGTCTGCCGAAGGCCATCGTTGCCAACGAGGTCGAAAAGCTGAAGGCGCAGGGCGTCGAGGTCATGACCGATATGGTCATCGGCAAGGTCCTGTCCATCGACGATCTGTTCGAGATGGGCTTCAAGGCTGTCTTCGTCGGCTCCGGCGCGGGCCTGCCGATGTTCATGCACATCCCCGGCGAGTCGCTCAAGGGCGTCTGCTCGGCAAATGAATATCTGACCCGTATCAACCTCATGAAGGCTTATCTCGAAGAAAGCGACACGCCGATCCTGCACTCCAAGGCGGCCGCGATCGTCGGCGGCGGCAACGTCGCCATGGACGCCGCCCGCTGCGCCAAGCGCATGGGCACCGAGAAGGTGTACATCGTCTACCGCCGCGGCGAGGCCGAAATGCCCGCAAGACTCGAAGAGCAGCATCATGCCAAGGAAGAGGGCATCGAGTTCATGACCCTCACCAACCCGACCGAGATCATCGGCGGCGAGGATGGCCGTGTCTGCGGCATGAAGTGCATCAAGATGGAGCTCGGCGAGCCTGACGCGTCTGGCCGCCGCCGCCCGATCCCCGTGGAGGGCAGCGAATTTGTCCTCGACGTCGACATGGTCATCATGTCCCTCGGCACGTCCCCGAACCCGCTGATCCGCTCCACCACCCCCGGCCTGGAGACCAACAAGAAGGGCGGCATCATCGTCGACGAGAACGAGATGTCCACCCGCGAGAACGTCTTCGCCGGCGGCGACGCCGTCACGGGCGCTGCGACCGTCATCCTGGCCATGGGCGCAGGCAAGAAGGCCGCGGAAGCCATCGACCGCAAGCTGCAGGGCAAATAAGTGGTTTGATCCCGCCCGGATCCGGTTACAATCTCCATAAACGCGAAGCCCCGGCAGCGTTGGCTGCCGGGGCTTTTGTAAAGGGGAGGAAACCGATGAAAGTCAAAGACTGTATGACAAAGCACGTGATCAGCGTCGGCACGCAGGAGCCGGTCAGCGTGGCGGCCCGGCTGATGAGCCGGTATAACCTCGGCATTCTGCCGGTGCAGACGCCGGACGGACGCCTGTGCGGTATGGTGACCGACCGGGACGTCGTCCTCCGCTGCGTCGCGGCAGGGAGGGACGCTGAGGCTGTAGCGGTGCGAGAAATTATGTCAACCGGCGTCCTGGCCGTCGAGGCCTCGGACGATACCGCGCGCGCAGCGCGGCTGATGTCCCGCGCGCAGCTGCGCCGCCTGCCCGTCACGCAGAACGGGCATCTGACCGGCATGCTCTCGCTGGCAGATCTGGCCAGACGCGGGAATTTCAGCATGGAGACGGCCCAGTGCATGGAGTCCATCTGCAGCCCGGTCGTCCATCTGGACTGACCGGGCGGAAAAGCCGCAAAAATCTTAGATTTTCTGCAAAAATCATTTGACAAGCCAAAACTTCTCTGGTATAATTTTTAAGCCGCATTAAAGAGGTCAGAAGCTGCTCCGGCACACCTCAAGAGCGAGTCTACAAAGAAAAGGTAGGTGCAAACGAATATGCAGGCTATTATCGTTACCGGCGGTAAGCAGTACAACGTCAAGGAGGGCGATGTGATCTACATCGAGAAGCTCGCGGCGGAGGCTGAAGAAACCGTGACCTTCGATCAGGTTCTGGCAGTTGTTGACGGCGCTGACTCCAAGTTCGGCACGCCCACAGTTGCAGGTGCTAAGGTTGAGGCTAAGGTTCTGAAGAATGGCAAGGGCAAGAAGATCCGCGTCTTCAAGTACCGCTCCAAGAAGGACTCCAAGTCCCTCCAGGGCCACAGACAGCCGTACACCAAGGTGCAGATCGAGAAGATCGCGCTGTAAGCTATGACACGCGTCGAATTTTTCGATCACGAGGGCAGGATCACCGGATTCTGCTGTTCGGGCCACAGCGGCTATGCAGAGGAAGGCAGCGACATCGTGTGCGCGGCCGTCTCCACAGCCGTCAAGCTTGCCGAGTGTACCATCAATGATGTGCTGGGCGAGCACGCAAAGACCAGGGTGAACGAAGATGAGGCCCGGATCACCTTGACCCTTCCCGCGACCTGTGAAAGCGAAGAGGCCGTACAGGCGGTCCTCTCCGGCATGATGCTCACATTGTGCAGTCTGCGGGATGACTATCCTGATTATATCGAAGTTTTGGAGGTGCAAAACGATGCTTAATATGAGTTTCCAGTTCTTCGCACACAAGAAAGGCGGCGGCTCCACCAAGAACGGCCGTGATTCTGAATCGAAGAGACTCGGCGCGAAGCGCGCTGACGGTCAGTTCGTTCTGGCTGGCAACATCCTCGTTCGTCAGAGAGGCACGCACATTCATCCGGGCAACAACGTCGGTATCGGCAAGGACGACACCCTGTTCGCTCTGATCGACGGCAAGGTCAAGTTCGAGCGTATGGGCAAGGACCGCAAGATGTGCTCCGTCTACGCAGAACAGTAATTTTGTTGTGAAAACCCCGAACGACTCCCGTTCGGGGTTTTTTCTTGAAAGGTGCGGCAGCATGACCTACTATCACGCTTCTCCGACAGGCGGACTGCAAATGCTTGAACCGAGAAAGTCCCCGTATTTTGACAAGCCCACGCAGGTCTGCCTGACGTCGCTGCGCGCGATGGCGCTGTTCTACCTCATCCGGAATTATGAATACGCATACGGCTATACCCGGCAGGGGAAGCTGTACTTTGACGATCCGTTCCCCGATGCGCTGAAAAAGCTCTATGCCGGAAGATCCGGCTGGCTCTATATCTGCGAAGACGGTGATTACAAGAAGACAGAAATTCCGAACGAGTTCGTGTCCGCGCAGCCCGTCCGCATTATTGGCGCGGAATATATCCCGGACGCGTATGAGGCGTTTTTACGGGAACAGGCGGCGGGAAACATCCTGCTGCTCGATTACGCGCATTTTGCGTCCGACCCGGAGAAATTCGCAAAGAAGCGTGCCTGGCTGCAAAAGGCCATCTCCGAAGAAATTCGGAAAAAGGAGATCTGGAAAGCCCCGGATTCCGACCGCGCGCACTATTATCAGGAGAACTATCCGGAAATCTGGACAAAGACTACGAAAACCTTACTGACAGAGGAGGAACCTCATGTTTATTGATAAAGTACGCATCTCGGTCAAGGCCGGCGCGGGCGGCAATGGCGCGGTGGCCTTTCACCGGGAAAAATACGTGGCCGCGGGCGGTCCGGACGGCGGCGACGGCGGCAACGGCGGCTCCATCGTTTTGCGTGTGGACGACAACCTGTCCACGCTGATGGACTTCCGCTACAAGCGCAAATATACCGCGCCGAACGGCGAAAACGGGCAGGGCAAGCGCTGCCGCGGCAAAAACGGCGAAAACCTCATCATCAAGGTCCCCAGAGGTACCGTCGTGCGCGATCTGGAGACGAATGAGATCATCAAGGATATGTCCGATTCCGACGATTTCGTCCTCTGCAAGGGCGGCCGCGGTGGCTGGGGCAACCAGCACTTCGCCACGCCCACCCGCCAGGTGCCGCGCTTTGCCAAGGCCGGCCTTCCCGGCGAGGAACACGACGTGATCCTCGAGCTCAAGCTGCTGGCCGACGTTGGCCTTGTCGGCTTCCCGAACGTCGGCAAATCGACGCTCCTGTCCGTCACATCCAACGCGCACCCGAAGATCGCAAACTATCATTTTACCACGCTCTACCCGAACCTCGGCGTCATCTACGTCGCCGACGGCGTATCCTTCGTCATGGCCGATATCCCCGGCATCATTGAGGGCGCGGCCGACGGCGTCGGCCTCGGTCACGACTTCCTGCGGCATATCGACCGCTGCCGCCTGCTCGTGCACATCGTCGACGTCTCCGGCAGTGAAGACCGCGACCCCGTCGATGATTTTGAGAAGATCAATGAGGAGCTGCGGCAGTATTCCCCGGATCTTGCCGCGCGTCCCATGATCGTCGCGGCCAACAAGGCGGATCTTCTGCCGCCGGACAGCGACAATCTCGAGCGGCTGAAGGCGCACGTCGAGGCGCAGGGCTACGAATTCTACGTGATCTCCGCTGCCACCACACAGGGCACGCGCGAGCTCATGAAGACGATCGCGGGCAAGCTCGCGGCGCTGCCGCCCGTGACAATCTATGAGCCGGAGTATGTCAAGCCGCTGGCGGAGGCTGGAGACGCGAACGACCTCAGGATCGAGCGCTATGACGATCTGTGGGTCGTGTCCGGACAGTGGCTCCAGAAGCTCCTGAACGATATCAACTTCGATGATTACGAGTCCCGCATGTACTTTGACCGCCAGCTGCGCAAGAGCGGCCTCTTTGACCGCCTGGAAGAGCAGGGGATCGAAGACGGTGATACGGTCAGCATCTACGATTTTGAGTTCGACTACACGAAATAACGATAATGAGCAAACAAAAGCCCGCGGCATGAGCCGCGGGCTTTTGTTTGAAGAAAGAAAAGAAAAAGAGAAGAAAGAGAGGATTGGGTGAATCCTTGATTCTGAATATACAGGACAATCATGTCCGAACTATGAACGAGGAGAAAAGGAATTGTGAACATTTGCACCGATTTCCCGCACCCCGCAGGGCAGGCGGCATTTGCCCCGGAAGATCGCCCGGCGAAAAAATTGAAAACAACACTTGACAAATCCCGACTTTATGCTATAATAACGGAGCGCTCTTGAGAAAGACAACCTGCTGCTGTAGCTCAGTCGGTAGAGCGCGTCATTGGTAATGACGAGGTCGGCAGTTCGAATCTGCCCAGCAGCTCCAAAAACCGGTTTATTCCATCGGAATAAACCGGTTTTTTGTATCCGTTTTGTATTCAAACTGCACTTTGCCCGGTCGGGCGGAATCCCTGCTGGACAGAGGGCGTCCCGGTGTGATAAAATCATTCTATCGCGCAAGGGAGGTTCGCAGATGCCGGTAAATGTGAAAAACCTGATCGCCGAAACGTTTGTAAGGCTGTCGGACGAAAAGAATATCGACAAGATCACGGTAAAAGACATCGTGGAGGCATGCGGGATCTCCAGGCAGGCGTTTTATTATCATTTTAAGGATCTTCTGGAGGTCATCGAGTGGTCGATGGAGCAGGCCTTTGAACAGCTGCTGGACCGGAGCCTGCAGGAGGACGACCCGGAGATCGTGCTGAACGATTTTATCACGGCTTCGGAAAATGCCGCGCCGTTTATGCAGAAACTGTTTCGCTCCCAGAAGCGGGAACAGGTGGAGCGGCTGATGGCGCGCTGCGTCCGGAGCTATTTGCAGGAGCTGATCTCTGCGAAAGGAAAACTGCCGCGGATCCCGTATGAGGATCTGGACATTGCATTGAATTTCTGCACGTACGGCATTGTCGGGCTGCTGCTGGAATGCTGCGACAAGAAAAAGGCGGTCGACCGGGAAACAATGGCCCGTCAGATGTACCGCCTCCTGCAGGGGCGGATCGGAGAAACGGAGCCGGCCCGCGCATAGACGGATAGATAGACAGATCCCCCGATGTGTAAAAGGGCTTTACACATCGGGGGATCTGTCTATACACAAACGCTGTTTTGGGAATGGCGCTGTGCCGGGATCCCTGTTATAAATAGGGTGATCTGATCAAGAAGGAGGCGTTATGGATCTTGTGTGAAAACAATGGGATCTTTGCAGGAAAGCTCCATGAGATAGAAGGTCAATACGGCCGGATTCTCAGCCGTCTTCGCGTGGCTCAGTATGAAAGCCATGACGAGATCCGGCGGACGATCCGGCAGCTTGAAGCGGAATGCCGGGGGACCGAATCGCTGCTGGAGCAGAGCATTGCAGACTGCCGTTCTCCCGCGGTTTCCGCGCTGGCGGCTGCGCAGCTTGACTACGACCAGAAGGTCCGGCATATCCTGCACGATGAGCTGCCGGGATATCTGCATGAGGAAGGGAACGACCGCATCGCAGATCAGGCGGAAGCGGCGAGCCTGTACGGCGAATATGCCATCGATTTTGCCGCCCAGGCCATGCGGCATGCGCTGCTCGCCGCGCTGTCGGCGATCGACCTGCAGATGAGCTGCGAGGAAGCAGCGCAGAAACCGGCTGAAAACGAAAGATAAGGAGGCTTCAAAATGAAGGAAGTAAAATCCCCGAAAAAACCGCTGATCTACTACTACAGCATCATCCTGCTGATCGTGCTGCTGTTTAATCTGATCGTGTCCCCGCTGCTGATGAAAAATCAGGTGACTGAGGTGGACTACGGGACGTTCATGCGCATGATCGAGGAAAAGAACATCGGAGAAGTCGAGGTCGAGGACGACGAGATCCTCTTTACCGACAAGGACAAGCAGCAGGTCTACACGACCGGCGCGATGGACGATCCGACGCTGACGCAGCGCCTGTATGATTCCGGCGCGACGTTCACAAAGGAGATCCAGAAGACGATGTCGCCTGTGCTGAGCTTCGTGTTGACGGCCGTTCTGCCACTGGTGATCTTCATTGCCATCGGCCAGTACATGGGAAAGAAGCTGGTAGAAAGCGCCGGCGGTAAGAACTCCCTGATGTTCGGCGGCACCGGAAAATCCGGCGCGAAGGTCTACGTCCAGTCCACACAGGGCATCCATTTTGAGGATGTGGCCGGTGAGGACGAGGCAAAGGAATCCCTCGCCGAGATCGTGGACTATCTCCACAACCCGCAGAAATACACCGATGTCGGCGCATCGATGCCGAAGGGCGTACTGCTCGTCGGCCCTCCGGGAACCGGCAAGACGATGCTTGCAAAGGCTGTTGCAGGTGAGGCAAACGTGCCGTTCTTCTCCATGTCTGGCTCGGAGTTTGTCGAGATGTTCGTCGGCATGGGCGCGAGCAAGGTGCGCGACCTCTTCAAGCAGGCCAAGGAAAAGGCACCCTGCATCGTCTTCATCGACGAGATCGACGCTATCGGCAAAAAGCGTGACAATCAGCTTTCCTCCAACGACGAACGCGAGCAGACGCTCAATCAGTTACTCACCGAAATGGATGGCTTTGAGGGCAACAACGGTGTCATCATCCTCGCCGCGACGAACCGGCCCGAATCGCTCGACCCGGCACTGACGCGACCCGGCCGCTTTGACCGCCGTGTGCCCGTCGAGCTGCCTGACCTTGCGGGCCGCGAAGCCATCTTAAAAGTTCACGCGAAAAAAATCAAGACTGCCGACGATGTGGATTTCCATACCATCGCGCGCATGGCCTCCGGCGCGTCCGGCGCGGAGCTTGCCAACATGATCAATGAGGCCGCGCTGCGCGCCGTGCGCAATCACCGCACCGTCGTGACGGAAGCTGACCTGGAAGAAAGTATCGAAGTCGTCATTGCGGGCTATCAGAAGAAAAACGCCGTGCTGTCCGACCATGAAAAGCAGGTCGTTTCGTACCATGAGATCGGCCATGCCCTTGTCGCAGCCCTGCAGACGCACTCGGCACCTGTGCAGAAGATCACCATCATTCCGCGTACCTCCGGCGCGCTGGGCTATACCATGCAGGTCGATACCGCAGATAAGAACCTCATGACCAAGGAGGAGATCGAGAATAAAATCGCGACCTTCACCGGCGGCAGAGCCGCGGAAGAAGTCGTCTTCGGCGAGATCACGACCGGCGCGTCCAATGATATTGAGCAGGCCACGAAACTGGCACGAGCCATGATCACCCGCTACGGTATGAGCGAGGAATTTGATATGGTCGCCATGGAGACGGTCACAAACCAGTACCTCGGCGGCGATACGTCGCTGGCCTGCTCCGCCGACACGCAGAACCGCATCGACGCGAAGGTCGTGGAGCTGGTCAAGACGCAGCATCAGAAAGCGAAGAATATCCTGCTGGAAAACCGCGAAAAGCTGGACGAGCTGGCGAAGTACCTCTATGAAAAAGAAACGATCACCGGTGAGGAATTTATGCGCATTCTGGGACAGGAGGGTGAAAAACAATGAGACGACGTTCTGGATTCGGATGGATGGAATGCATTGAGGGACTCCTGCTGCTGGGGCTTGGCAGCTACACCTTTGCGCAGCCGGATCGTGCGCTGACGGGATTTATCGTCATGTACGGCATCGTCGCTGTGACGATGGGCATCGCGGATATCCTGCTCTACGTCCGTGTGGAGCGCTTCACAGGCTTCGGCCCGATCGTTTCCCTGATCTCCGGCGCGCTGAGCGTGATGACGGGCGTGATGCTGCTCGTCTATCCGAACGCCGGGAAATGGGTGATGAGCCTGCTGTTCCCGCTGTGGTTTCTGGCGCACTGCATCGGCCGCCTGTCCGGCCTGCATACGGTACGCCTCTGGGCCGGGGATTTTACCTATTATTTCACGCTGATCATGAATGTGCTCGGCCTGATCCTCGGCGGTCTGATGCTGGTCGATCCGCTGGTCTCGTGGCTGTCCGCCCGGTATCTTGTGAGCTTCTATCTGATCCTGCTCGGTGTGGACTGCATCATTCTGGCCTTCAGCAAGCTCGGCTCCAGAAAATAGAATGTTACGCCGGAGGCTGCAGCTTCCGGTTATGCATCGGCAGAGCGGCGGCGATCTTGCCGCCGCTCTGCCGTTTTGATTTTTGCTTGCTGTTTGGTGCGTCAGACGCTTGCAAAGCAGCAAGCGGCGTGGTAAACTGAAAACAGATCGAAGCGGCTGCCGACGGGCAGCTTTTCCAAATGCAAACGGTTAGAGATGACTAACTAAAAGAACAGGAGGACCTGCAGATGTCCAGAAAAGCGACGGAATTTCAGAAAAAAGAAATGAGCAAAATGTACCGGGGCAAGGAGATCTTCAAGCCGCTGCAGACGGGCTGGATCGACGAGCATGTGGCCTGCGTGCGCGAGTGGGTGGCGAATATCTTCTTCTACCGCAAGGGCGATACCACCCTCATGTTTGACGCCGGATACAACTATGACCGCCTCGAAGAGAAGATTGGCTGGCTCGGCATCGATCCGAAAAGCATCCGGCAGATCTTTATCACCCATCAGGATACCGACCACGTCGGCGCGGTGGAGGCCGACAGCCCGGGCCTGTTCCGCGATGCGGTCCTGTATGTCGGCGAGACGGAAAACCGCTACCTGACCGGCGAGGTGCGCCGCAAGGTGATCTATCACCTCTACAAGCTGCCGCAGGTGACCATCCGCAACGAAAAGGTGCTGCTCAAGGACGGCGATGTGATGGATATTGACGGCATCCGGGTCGAAGGCTTCCTGGTCCCGGGGCATACCTGGGGGCATATGGTGTATCTGGTCGATGACAAGTATCTGTTCACCGGCGATACCATCTGGTTCGGCGCGGACGGCGGCTACAGCTTTATTTCCGCCCTGGCGGAGGACAACAAGCTGGCGGTCCGCTCGCTGGCAGAGCTGGAGGCAAAGCTGCAGGCGCGCGGCCTTCACCCGTATTTCATCACCGGCCATACCGGCTGGACAGACGATTTTGCTTTCGCCTTTGCCCACAAGGACCAGCTCTGCTCGCCGTTCGGCAAGCGCGTGCACGATCCCAGCGCGCCCTATGACGCGTACGATGAATCGGACGATACCGAGCAGCGCGCAAAGTCCGGATTCCTGAAGCCTGTCAGCCCGGTGTAAGGGAAGCGGGCTGACGGAAAAAACCGGAAACCCCGTCAAAGCCCGGGCATTTTGCGCCGGGAAGCGAGGAAAAAGGTCACGCTGGCCTCCGTGTCCGTCAGCGGAATATTGACCCGGCCGGGATACGCGGTCTGGAGGCGGCGCTGGCCGTAATCCGTGGTGAAGCAGGGGAGCGACGAGGCGTTTACCAGCTCGTCGAATACGGCAGTGTCGGTCTGCACAAGGAACTTGGAGGCGGGCATTTTCTCCCGGCAGAGCGTGTCCCAGAAGCCGAGCTCGGAGCGCAGGAGAAAATTGAAGCCGTTGATCTCCGCAAAGGTCAAAGACGACTGCTTTGCCAGCGCGTGCTCCGGCGGGACGCAGACAAACAGCTGCTCCTGCAAAAAGGGCTTTGCTCCTGCGAATGGGAAGGGCAGGACGGCGACGTCGCACGAACCGTCTTCCCACGCGGCAAGGACATCTTCGTTCTGGCAGACGGCGGAGGCCAGCATCTTTTCCGGCTGCGCTGCGTTCAGCTTCCGCAGCAGCTCCCACAGGGGCGCGGGCGCGCAGGCGCGGATGACGATGGTCCGCTGCCGCTGGTCAAACGCGCGGACCTGCGCGACGGCCAGCTCCGCTTCCTGCAGCAGCTTGCGCGCCGCCGCCACGGCCAGCTTGCCGGTCTCGTTCAGCTCGATCCGGTTCTTGCCCCGGGTGAAGAGCGGCACGCCGAAATACTGCTCCAGATGCTGCATCGAGCGTGTAATGGACGGCGTGGAGAGGTGAAATTCCTCCGCCACGCGGTGGAGCGTGCCGAGATCGGCGCAGGCCTATTACAACGAGGCGGGTGTCGGCGACGCGCTGGCGGAAAGCGGTCTGCCGCGCGAGAAGTTTTTCCTGACCACCAAGGTCTGGATCACGAGTGCGGGCTATGAAAAAGCCAGGGCATCCATCGAGGAATCCATGCGCAAGCTGCGCACTGATTATCTCGACCTGCTGCTCATCCATCAGCCGTTCGGCGATTACTACGGCACCTACCGCGCGATGGAAGAACTGTACAAGGCCGGCAGGCTCCGCGCGATCGGCGTTTCCAACTTCGGCCCGGACCGGTATCTCGACATTCAGCATTTCGCAGAGATCAAGCCTGCCGTCAACCAGATCGAGACGCATGTGTTCCAGCAGCAGAAAACGGCGAAGGAATACCTCAAAAAGTATGGCTGCCAGATCGAATCCTGGGGCCCGTTTGCCGAGGGCCGCAAGGATATGTTCACGAACCCTGTGCTGACCCAGATCGGCGAGAAGTACGGCAAAACCGCCGCGCAGACCGCCCTGCGCTTCCTGATGCAGAGTGATGTCGTCGTGATCCCGAAGTCCACGCACAAGGACCGGATGCAGCAGAACTTCGACCTGTTCGATTTTACCCTCACGCCGGAGGATATGGCGGCCATCGAGGCGCTCGACGGCGGTGAGAGCCTGTTCTTCTCGCATTACGATCCCAAGACTGTGGAGTGGTTCATGTCCATTCTGTAATACAGAAAAAAACCACCTGTCTGAACCTTCAGGCAGGTGGTTTGCAGTTTTATTGTCCGTTCATCCGGGCCAGGACCTGATCCTTGCTGCGTATGGCAGTGTTGGCGCCGACATGCTCGACAGCGACAGACCCGGCCGCGCAGGCGAATTTGGCGCTCGCCAGCGTATCCCAGCCCTGTGACTTTGCATACAGGAACGAGCCGACGAACGTATCGCCCGCGCCGGTCGTATCGACGCAGCGGCAGGGGAACGCGGGAATGTGTGCCTCGATCCCGTCGGCCGAGACATAGCAGCCCTGTGCGCCGAGCTTGATCACGCAGTTGGCCGCGTCCATCTTGTGCAGCGCCTGCGCCATCTTCTCCGGGCTCCCGGTCTCGCCGGTCAGCCAGACGGCCTCGCGTCCGCTCGGCAGGAAATAATCCGTCTTGCGGAAGCAGGCTTCGAGCAGCGCGTGGTCATATTCGCGTTCACTCACGCGCATATCGAGCGCGGTCCGTGCGCCGGATGCATGGGCGAGCGTAAACAGCTTCAGAAGCCCCTCGCCGTCCAGCTCCGGCAGCGCCATGGCGCCGCCGACCGAGACAAAGGCGGAATCGCGGATCACGGCTTCGTCCAGATCCTCATAGCGCAGCGCCAGATTCTGGCCGGGCTGGAAGAGAAAATGCCGCTCGTGTGCCTCGGCGATCAAAACGACACAAATTGCGGTCGGTACGTCGATGCGCCGGTCAAAGACCGAGAGGGGATAGCGCGAGAGCTGCTGCAGCAGCAGCACGTCGCCCAGCCGGTCGACACCGGCCGCGCCCATCAGGGCTGTCCGTGCGCCGAGCTGCGAGAGGACGATCGCCTGATTGAGCGCGTCGCCGCCGAGCGTCAGCTCCGCGTGGTCGAGCAGCGTCATCTCCCGGTCCGGAATGTGTCCGTCCATGCCCGGGATCATCAGGTCGATCACCTGCAGACCGATGGTCAGAACGTCAAACCGCTTCATGCCTTACCCCTTTCCGCAGCCGCCGAACAGCTCCAGATTGCGCACGGTCGCCTCGACCATGGCGTCCTCCGCCAGCAGGTTCAAGTCGGTATAGCCGGCGTCCGGATGCTCGGCGATGGCGCGCTTGGCGGCGAGGATCACGTCGGTGAAGACGTTGATCTTGCTGATGCCGCCCGCGACGGTGTTGCGGAAATCGTCATCCGACAGACCGGAGCCGCCGTGCAGCACGAGGGGAACAGAGACGGTCTTGCGGATCTCGCGCAGACGCGGGATATCGAGCTTCGGCGTCGCCTTGTAGACGCCGTGGCACGTGCCGATGGAGACGGCGAGGAAGTCCGTGCCGGTCTGGTCGACAAAGGACTTGGCTTCCACCGGCTCCGTGTAGACCATCTGGTCGACCTTGCCGTTGCTGTCGGTCAGACCGCCGACGCTGCCGAGCTCGCATTCCACGCCGACGCCCATGCCGTGCGCGATACGGACGATTTCGGCGGATTTGCGGATGTTCTCCTCGCTGGTCTTCTCACGGGAGCCGTCATACATGACGGAGCCGAAGCCGGCGCGCAGCGCCTGCATCAGAAGCTCAAAGCTGTAGGTGTGGTCCAGATGGACGGCGACGGGGGCCTTGGCCCGGCGCGCCTGCTCGCCCTGCGGCACGGGCTGACGATCGTGACGAACTCGGCCCAGATCACGCCGCTGCTCGCAGACAGCAACAATACGGTCTACGCCCTCGGCGGACAGGTCCGCGCGACGAGCCTGGCCTGCGTCGGCATGTGGACGCTCACTGCGCTGCGGACGCTGCGCGTGGATATTGCGCTGATCGGCACGAACGGCGTGCTGGGCCATACCGGCCCCTGCACCTCGATCTACAGCGAGGCGGAGATCAAGACGGCTATGGTCCAGTGCGCGAAAAAAAGCATCGTGCTCTGCGACGGCAGCAAATTCCGGGAGGAAGCGGTCATCCAGTTTGCCGACTGGCAGCAGATCGACTGCCTAATCACCGACCAGACCGCGCCGGAAGCGGAGCTTGCCGCCATCCGCCAGAAAACGACCGTACTGGTCGCGGGCACATAAAAGCATCCCCGGCTGCAGGCGCAGCCGGGGATGTTCGTTTCAGGCAAAGGTCACAGCAGGAGCGCAGAGAGCTCGTCAACGGTCTCGTCGAAGACGCGCAGCGCGCTGCGGACAGTGTCGGGCTTGGTGAGGTCGATGCCCGCGATCTTGAGCTCCTCGAGCGGATAATCGCTGCCGCCGGTCGTGAGGAACTTCAGATAACCGCTTGCGTCGCCGGTCGTCAGGATGTGCTCGGCGATGGCCACGGCGGAGGAGAAGCCGGTCGCGTACTGATAGACATAGAACGCGCGGTAGAAGTGAGGGATATACGACCATTCCGGGTCGATATCCGCGTCGATGCCGATGCCGTCATAATACGTGGCTTCGAGATCGTGATAGACCTTGTTGAGCGCAGAGGCTGTCAGCGGCTGACCCGCGGCATAGAGATCGTGCGCTTTGCGCTCGAACTCTGCGAACAGCGTCTGCCGGTAGAGCGTCGTGCGGAAGCTCTCAAGGAAGTGATTGAGAATATATGCGCGGCGCTTTTCATCCGTCTCGGTCTTCAGCAGATACTTGGTCAGCAGAACTTCATTGACCGTCGAGGCGACCTCGGCAACCATGATGCGGTAATCATGATTGACATAATCCTGCGTCGTGTCGGAGAACCAGGAGTGCATGGAGTGGCCCAGCTCGTGTGCCAGCGTGAACGCGTCGCCCAGCGTCCCGGCATAGTTCATGAGCACATACGGATGCACGCCGAACACGCCGCAGGAGAACGCACCGGACTGCTTGCCGTCGTTCTCATACACGTCGACCCAGCGCTCGGCGAACGCGCGGTCCAGCAGCTTCTGGTACTCCTCGCCCAGCGGCAGCGTCGCCTTCTTGACCAGGTCCTTCGCATCCTCAAACGCGATGGGATAGTCGACGTCCTCCACGATGGGGACGTACAGATCAAATACGTCGATCTTGTCGAGCTTCAGCGCGCGGCGGCGCAGCTCGAGATACTTGCGCATGGAGGGCAGGCTCTCGTGCACGGCGTCGATCAGGCTGTCATAGACGGACACGGGCACGTTGCCGCCGTCCAGCGCCGCTTCGCACGCGGAGGCGTAGCCGCGCTGATTGGAGAAATAGGTGTCGAATTTGACGGAGCCGCCGTAGAGCGCGGCGATGGCGTCGCCAAACTGCCGGTAGGTGCCGAACATGGCGCGGAACGCGCCCTCGCGCACGGCGCGGCTGCGGCTCTCACGGTAAACCGGGAACGTACCGGGGGTGAGGCGGACCTCCTCGCCCGCGTCGTTTTTGACCATCGGCAGCTGCAGATCGACGTCGGTCAGCATCTCAAACGCGGCCTTCGGCGTTCCAGCTGCGTCGCCCAGCAGGGCCAGCATCTGCTCGCGCGCAGCGTCAAGCGTATGTGCGCGCATGCGGACGATATCGTTCACCGTGTGCTGGTAGGTCGCCAGCACCTTGTCCTGCATCCATGCATCCAGCTTTTCTGCCGGGATAGCAAGGATCTCGGGGTTCAGAAACGCCGTCGCGGCGCTGAACTTGACAAGCAGACTCTCGCTGCGGGCGGCCATTTCCTGATTTTCCGCAACGGAGCCATCTTCGGTCTTTTTCAAAAACGCATAGATATAGGGCAGCTCGACCTTGAGCATGGAGGCGTAGACGGTATCGAGCCCGTGCTTGAACGCTTCCTTGGACGTGCCGAGCGTGCCGGGGAGGTCCTTCAGCGGCGCAAGCGCGGCCTCGGCCTCCTGCATGGCGGTCTCCCACGCGGCTGTGTCCGGGTAGATCTTCGTCAGGTCCCACTGGAACCGGATATCCTGTTCGCTTCGTTTCATAGCGTATAACCTCCTTTGGTGTTAAATTTATTATACTGGCAGGGAACAGCCCTGTCAATGTGCACCGCGCAGATACAGCCGGTTGCTTTTTGTCTGCCGAAAGGGTAGAATGGGAAAAAATGAGGTGATCATGTGAAGAAAAAAGCAACTGTCATCTGCTGGATCAGCACCGCCCTGGCGGCGCTGGCCCTCTGCCTGACCTGCGGCCTGCCGCTGCCCGCAGGGATCCCGCCGATGCTGCTCCAGTGGCTCATTCTGCCGCTGCTGGCGCTGCTCACCGCCGCCGTGCAGGCAGGGCGTCTGCTTGCCGGAATGCGCGCGGCGCTGGCAGGGAAGCCGGACGGCCGTCTGTTCTGCCTGCTGGCAGCCGTAGGAGCGCTCGCGCTGGCTGCGCTCGGCAAAGGCGGCAGCAGCGCCGTGGCGGCCGCACTGCTGCTCTGCGCGGATGCGTGGCTGGAGCAGCTGCAGGCGCGTGTAGACGGAGAACTTCCCGGCACGCGTCTGTCGTCAGCCGGTGCACGGCTCTGGTTTTGGGGCTTTTTGCTCGCGGCTGTCTGCGCGGCGGTCGTCTGGGGGATCCTCGGCGCAGCAGCAGATGAGATCGTCTGCCGTGCGGTCGGCATTCTGGCCGTCGGCGCGCTGTGCCCGTTTTCTCTGACCGCTGCGTGTGCCGTGCGGCGGGCCGTGCGGATCTGCAGGGTCCCGGTCCTGGATGCACAGGCCGTCCCGGCGCTTGGGGACACGGATATCGTCCTGCTTGAGCCGGAGGGACTTCTGACCGGTGCGCCGTCAGTGAGCGATATCCGTCCGGCCGGGATGGAGGAAGGGCAGTTCCTGGCCCTTGCCGCGTCGATTTTGCAGGGAAGCGGCGACGGACAGGCCGCCTGTATCCGGGCACTGGCCGAGGACCGGGGACTTGCGCTGCGCCCGGCAGCGCAGGCGGATGCAGCCGGAGCTGTGATCGACGGCAAGCATTATCTTACCGGGACGGCGGAGCAGCTGCGGCGCGCCGGGATCCCGGTGCCGCGGGCCGATGAGCTTGCGCTCAGCGGAAAATCGGAGCTCTGCTTCGGCATGGAGGGTGGACTGTATCTTGGGCGGATCGCCCTGCAGCGCGCGATCTGCGCGGACGCGCAGGAAACTGTACAGGCGCTCTTGGCGCAGGGGCTTTCCGTCGTTCTTCCGGCAGGGCGGGAGCCGCTGCTGACCCGCCAGCTGGCGGCGCGGATCGGCGCGTCCCCTGCGGAGCAGGGGGAGACAGCGGCGGCATGGCAGGCGCTCAAAAAGCAGGGAAGACCCGCGCTGCTGCGCGCAGGCGAGCCTCGTGCGGAGTTGGAGGAGACGGGGCCGGTCCTGACACTGGAAACGCTGGCGGACGCGCCGGCGGTCTTTCGCGTCTGCCGCCGCGCGGTACGCAGCAGCAGAATGCTGACCGGCGCGGCTGCGGCGCTCGCCGTGCTGCTGGCGGGCTGCGCGGGCGGCATTTTCGCGCCGGCGGTCGATCTCGGCGGCGAGCCGCTGCTCTGCGCGCTGCTCGGGCTGGCCGTGGCCGGGCTGACGGTCCTTCCGGCCATGGCCGGGACGCCGAAGCCGACCAAAACAGAATAAACGATAAACGAACGCGCAGGGCATCGCCCTGCGCGTTTTATGTCCTTATGCGTCCTCCGCCAGATCGATGCCGTTGAGCTCGACGCCCTCGTCCGCTTTGATGAGCAGATACCGGACGCCGCCGATCGTGCGCGTCTCCACGAGATCCGGCCGCTCCGGATTGACCGTGATCGACACATCCGGCGTCTTGAGCACGCACTTTTTCACGTCGATCAGATTCCGGGGATTGAGCACCGCGCCGCCGCCGAAGGACTCGTCAAACTGCGCGCCGAACTGCATCCGCTTATCCTCCGACACGCCGCAGCTTTCCAGCACGTCCTTGAGCTCGTCGCCGCTGACGACCAGCGGATCGTCGCTTTTGGTCTCCTGCCAGGCGTCGATCCGGTCCTTGAGCTCCTGCCGGACCTGCTGCACGACGGCCAGCGAGCATTCCTCATCCAGCGCATTGCGCAGCACGCCGCCGAAGGTGTCGCGCTGCTCGTCCGCCGGCATCGGCGGCTGGACGTGGAACAGCGCGTCAATGAGCGGCTGATTGTCCGCGCCGGAGGAGTGGGTATAGAACAGGCAGTTGTAAAGATTGGTCCGCCGCCCGTCGAAGGCAGGGAAGAGAAAGCCCATCTCCGGCATCCCGGCCGCCCAGCCGGCGGAGCGGTTATGGAAGGTCTTCTCCTCCGCGATATAGCTCAGCAGCTCCTTGCCGGGCTTCACGGGGCAGATGGCGCAGACAAAGTAGGAGAAGACCTCGCTGCCGTCTTCAAGCCTGGCGCCATCCTTGGCCTTGAAGGGGACGTCGTAGCGCTCGTGCGCCAGCAGGATGAGGAAGTTTTCCTCAAAGCTGACCGCGCCGATGATCGTCTGGAACAGCTGCTGCCGGGCCTGTTCGTCGTCCAGCGCGGTCTCACGCAGGCGCATGAGCAGGCGGTGCTCGTCGGAATCGGCGACCTGCTTTGTGCTAAAGGACAGATCGAGCAGATTCCGGTCCGGCGTGCCGGACAGGGCCCGGCGGAAGATCGCCAGATACTTTTCCTTGTCCTCCTCCGCCATCAGGCCGAACGGCTCACGGAACGTGGACAAAACTTCACCGCTGGAGGCGACATAGCAGCCGTAGACGGCGGTCAGATTGGTGCGGTCAGGCTTCATACGGCGCCGCAGCTCGCCGATCTCTTTGTTGGTCATGGAAAAAAGACTCCTTGTGCTGAAAGTCCTAATAGTATATCATAGATGCAGAGACTTTTCCAGCCGGAACCTTTTCCCGTCTGGCACGTCAAATAACACAGAAAGGGGAGAGCACGATGACCTTTTATCTGAAAGAAGAATTTCTGTCGTTTGACCATTTTGATATCTGGGACGAGCAGGATCAGCTCGTCTACAGTGCAGACCGCGAGTTTTTTACCTTCGGCAAAAAGCTCAATGTCGAAGACGCCTCCGGGCGGCAGATTGCCGCGATCCAGCACGTGCCGTTTTCCATCCCATGCACCTACGTACTGACGATTGAAGGACAGGATTACGATCTGACGCGGAATTTTGCCTTCTTTTCCCGCAGCTACAGTCTGGATGCGTTGGGTTGGGAGATCGAGGGCGATTTCATGAGCCTGGAATATGCGATCACGAAAAACGGCGCGACCGTGGCATCGATCCAGCGTGAATTTCTGACGCTCGGCAGCCGCTACGCCCTCGAGGTCGCAGACCCGCAGGACGCCCTGCTCGCCCTCTGCGTCGTCCTCGCCATCGACTGCTGCGACGAGGAACACAGCGGCTGAAACCAGACAGATCAAAACAGGGACTGCCATGGGGCAGTCCCTGTTTTTGCGGAGGCCTCAGCCCGGGAAGGAGGAGGCGTCGGTCTTCCGGCAGAGTTCGCAGTAGCGCTGGTATTTCTGTGCGTGATAGGCCGCAGCGGCCGGGTCCGGCTGATAGATCGTCCGGCAGGGGCGGCAGATCGCGGCTTGTGCCTGCTCGACGTTGGCGTAGAGCCCCGCGCCAACGCTGGCGTAGATCGCCGCGCCCAGCGCACAGGTCTGAGAGACCGGACTGACGGTGATCGGCCGCTGCAGCACGTCGCTGAGCGTCTGCATGACGAAGGGCGATTTCTGCGCGATCCCGCCGACGGCGACGATCCGGTCAATCCGGATCCCGTGCTCCGTCAGTCCCGTCACGATCCGCCGCTGGCCATAGGCCGTCGCCTCGACCAGTGCGCGGTAGAGGGCCGGTGCGCTGACGCCGAGGTCCAGTCCGCAGACCGCGCTGCTGGCCTGATCGTTGTTGTACGGATATCTGCGGCCGTTGAACCAGTCGAGCGCGACGAGCTCCGGCTGCGGCGGCAGCGCCTTTGCAGACTGTTCCAGCAGCGGCAGAAGCTGCTGACCGGCCTGCTGCGCAAGGGCGTTTTGCTGCTCCTGCGGCAGGCCGCTTCCGGCGAGCAGACTCTCGAGCGGCCAGAGCAGCAGCCGTTTGAGCCAGGCGTAGGTGTCGCCGAAGGCCGACTGGCTCGTCTCAATGCCGACATAGCCGGGGAGAATGCTGTTTTCTGCCTGACCAGCCAGCTCTGCAAAACCCGTGCCGCGCAGCGCGTCCGCGCGCTCGACCATCATGTTGACGGCGGACGTGCCGATGTTTACGACCATCGTGCCCGCGCACACGCCTGCACCGACCGCGCCCGCATGCGCGTCGAACGAGCCGCCGCAGATCAGCGTCTGTGCCGGAAGATGCAGCCGCTGCGCCCATTCCTGCGTGATCGTGCCGACCACGGCTGTGCAGGGCTCCGGCGGCTGGATGAACGTGTCATGGACCTGCGCCAGATACGGATCGAGCTGCGCCAGCCGTTCCTTTGCAGGCAGACCGCCCCAGGCGCTGTGCCAGTAGGCCTTGTGTCCGGCTGCGCAGGCACAGCGGTAGGCAAGCTCTGGCCGGGTGCGTCCGGCCAGCAGATTTGCCATCCAGTCGCAGTGCTCGACCCAGGTGTAAGCTACCGCGCGCACCGCCGGATCCTGCCGGATGGTATGCAGGATCTTTGCCCAATACCATTCCGAGGAATACGGCCCCTGATAGACCGTATAGTCCGGTGTCCCGGCCGAGAAGCAGGCCGTGATCTCCGCGGCCTCCGTACCGGCAGTGTGATCCTTCCAGAGATGGAACATGGCGTTCGGGTTTTCCTCAAAGCCGGGCAACAGCCCCAGCGGTGTGCCCGCCCGGTCGACAGGGCAGGGCGTCGAGCCGGTCGTGTCGATCGACAGTGCCGCAATGCGGCTGCTGACAGTCTCTCCGGCTGCTGCACAGGCCTCCGTCACGCAGGTGCAGAGCGCCTCGAGATAGTCCTGCGGGTGCTGGCGGAACTGTCGGATGCCGGGATCGCAGTACAGCCCCTGCGCCCAGCGCGGATAAGCGGCCGCCGCCTCCGCAGCGACCTGCCCGTCGCTCGCGCGCACAATGACCGCCCGTACCGAATCCGAGCCAAAATCAACCCCAACCACATATTCCATCTGCTTTTTCCAGTTTCCCATTCTTGTTGCCTCCTGTCGGATAGATCGTAGCTTTTTCCGTGCACGTGAACGAAATGATGCGTCGTATTTACAGCAACTGCCTCCGCTGTGTGACGCCAATATACAGGATCTGCTGTGAAATTGCAAGCGCAGCAAGAGCGACTGACCTGTTTTATAGCCCGATTTTTTCCTTGAAACGGAAAAAACGGGTATATTTTTTCGAAAGAATGTCCGATAAAACGACCGCTTTTGTAGAAAATAAAAAATCGTGAAAATCAACAAAAGCTTTTTCAAAATGTTGAGCATTATGACGCACTCAAAAAATGCCTGCACTTCAAATGTGCACGAGCACGGAAAAACCGTTGTGCATAATGACATAAAATGCGCTAATTTTATGCAGGCTTTTAATGAAAAATTGTTTATCTTGACGAATATTTTTGCATTTTCGGAGGGAGGAGAGGGGGCATATGCTTGACAAACGAAAAAAAATTTCGCATGATACAGACACAGACGTGCTCGAGCACAGCACGTTTTGACCAGCCAAGCGAGAGGAATACAAAGAGAACGATGTCTGCAACGATCAAAGAAATAGCTGAATACGCAAACGTGTCTCGCGGCACAGTCGACCGTGCCTTACATGGCCGAGGAGGCGTCCGCTCTGATGTGGAAAAGCGTATCCTGGCCATCGCGGAAAGTGTCGGGTACAAACCGAATTCTGCAGCAAAAGCACTGTCAAATTTTAAAAAGAAGTTGACTGTCGGTCTGCTGCTGCCAAGCATCAACAATCCCTTTTTCGACGAGTTGATCCGAGGCGTAGAAGATGCGCAGAAGGCGATGGATGATTATGGCGTAGAACTGCGGCTCATGCAGATGCGTGGGTATAACGTAGAGGAGCAGATCCGACTGATCGACCAGCTGCTCGTTGACAAGATTGATATGCTCGCACTTACGCCATTTAACGACTCAAGAATTGTGGAGAAGATCAACCAAACAGTTGACTCCGGTGTTGAGGTGTTGACTGTAAACTCCGATATCGCTGGTACACGGCGGTGCTGCTATATTGGCGTTGACTTTGTGCAGTGCGGTCGGGTTGCAGGCGGATTGATTTCGCTGATCAATAATAATGCGAATCTACTGATCGTAAACGGCTCTCCAAAAATGACGGCACATGGCCAGCGAATCGACGGATTTAACAAGTTTCTGGAAGAACGTAAAACCAATATCCGAATCGTCTCTACAGTCATCTGTAATGACAATAACTTCGAAGCTTATGATCTTGTACGCGGACAACTCCGAGAACATCCTGAGATCGACGTGGTTTATGTTGTTGGTGAAGGTATTACTGGCACGTGCGCTGCGATTTCAGAATTTCATCTGCATCCGGTCCGCGTTGTTTGCTTTGATGATGTACCGCATACCAGAGATCTGTTCCGGGAGGGAAAAATCAGCGCAACGATTTGTCAGCAGCCGTATCAACAGGGCTACAGCGTTATGCAGCAATGCTTCAACCGATTCATCGGTACGGTCGGGAAAGACCAGACCAATGTTCTGTTTGAAAATATCATCAAGATCCGAGAGTCGATCGTGTGATCGGGATCCTCGAGAAAGGTAAGAAGAGAAAGGGGAAGTGCAAGTGAGCACGGAGTATCTGTTTGAAATGCGGGGCGTTACAAAGGTCTTCCCGGGTGTAAAAGCTCTGGATGATGTGACCTTTTGCGTGAAGCCCGGATCTGTCCATGCGCTCTGCGGCGAAAATGGTGCTGGAAAGTCCACACTGATGAAGGTGCTTGCCGGTATCTATAAACAGGAAGCTGGAGATATCCTGATCGAAGGAAAAAAGGTACAGATCACCGACGCCCTTGATGCCATGGAAAAAGGCATTGCGATGATCCATCAGGAGCTGAACTACTATCCGGATATGACCGTTGAGGCCAATCTTTATATTGCGAGAGAAAACACATACTTTGCCGGGATCGTCAATCGGAAAGAGAATCTCCGACAGGTACACAGTATCCTTTCTGAATATGGCATTGAGCTTAATCCAAACGCGAGAATGCGTGAGCTGACGATTGCAAAGCAGCAGATGGTTGAGATCGTACGTGCGATCGCATTCAATGCAAAAATCATCATCATGGATGAGCCGACTTCGTCTCTGACAGATAATGAGATCCGTATCCTGTTCCAGATGATCCGTAAGTTGGCATCCGAGGGTAAGGCAATTATTTATATCAGCCATAAGCTCGATGAGATAACGGAAATTGCCGACACCGTGACGGTCATTCGTGACGGGAAGACCATCGGTTCTGCACCGATCACAGAGCTTACGCAGCTTGATATCATCCGAATGATGGTCGGCAGAGAGCTTACAGATATCTATGACAAGCGGCAGCTGCCGATCGGTGATGTTAAGCTTTCTGTTGAACATCTTTCCAGCGGTACAGCACTTCAGGATATCAGTTTTGAGGTGCATCGCGGTGAGATCTTTGGCTTTCTGGGGCTTGTGGGCGCTGGACGATCGGAAACGGCAGAAACAATTTTTGGGTTGCGGGAAAAGACCGGTGGAAAAATCAGCATTGACGGAAAAGTGCTCCGCATCCATCATCCGGCAGACGCAATTCGCCACAATATGGCTTTTATCACGGAGGACCGCCGGCAGTATGGACTAAGCCTGATCCACTCTGTTCGGCAAAACTGTGTGATTTCCAGTATCCGGCGTTATTGCCATTCTCCTTTGCATATCGTCTCGGAGAAACAGGAACAGGATGCCACCGCGCGGATGATCCAGGCCCTCGGCATTAAAACACCGACGCAGGAAACCTTGGTCAACAACTTGTCTGGCGGTAATCAGCAGAAGATCGTTGTTGCAAAATGGCTGCTGAATGATCCGGACCTGCTCATTATGGATGAGCCCACCCGCGGCATCGACGTCGGTGCAAAATCTGAGATTTACTCTATTATGAGCGATATGGCGGCCGACGGAAAAGCGGTTATCATGATCTCGTCCGAAATGCCGGAGCTGCTCGGCATGTGTGACCGAATCATGGTCATGTGCGAAGGCCGGAATATGGGTATTTTTGACCGCAATGAATTTGATCAAGTAAAGCTGATGGCTGCCGCGACCGGCACCAAAAAGGAGGATATCAGGCTATGAAAAAGAAGCAGACGCTCGGGACCTTTATTTCGAAAAACATTATTTATATCGCATTTGTGATCATGTTGATCGGGCTTTCTGTATTTACGAGTTCGTTCCTGCAGATGAAGAACCTGGTCAATGTTCTTCGACAGGCTACTGTCGTCGGCGTTCTGTCCATGGGCATGACGTTTGTGATCATTGGAGGCGGCATTGATCTTTCCGTCGGTTCTACGATGGCGCTTGCTTCCTGCATTGCCGCGGCTTATTCGACTTCGACGACTGCGATTCCGCTTCCTCTGGCGATCGCGCTGGGCTGTTTGGTTGGTATTGTTGTTGGTGCCCTGAACGGTATTGTTGTGGCTTATCTTGGGGTTGTTCCGTTTATTGCAACGCTCGGCATGCAGTATGCCGTTCGCGGTGTTGCGCTCGTTTATACTGGCGGCCGCCCAATCAATGCATTGACGACGGCATTTACCAACCTTGGCAAGGGGTATGCTGGTCCAATCCCTGTTCCGGTCATCATCTTTGCAATCGTAGCCCTGATTTCCTGGTTCTTCCTTGCAAAGACGCAGTTCGGTCGTTATATCTATGCGATCGGTGGTAATGAAAAGGCTGCACTGGTCTCCGGCTTGCGTGTAAAGCAGCTGAAATTTTTGAGCTATGTCATCAACGGCATGACTGCTGCGTTGGCAGGTATTCTTCTGGCGGCTCGTGTGGCTGTCGGCTCTCCGACAGCCGGCGAATCTTACGATCTTCTCGCTATCACAGCAGTTGTTGTTGGCGGTACTTCCAATGCAGGCGGTACCGGGGGCATTCTTCCTTCTATCATTGGTGTTTTCATCGTTACCGTTATGAATAATGGTATGGACCTTCTGGGAATCTCCGGATACTATCAGAAGATCGTCACCGGCGTTGTGGTTTTGTTGGCCGTTATCATCGACCGCAATAATGTCAACCGCAACCACTGATTTCGTTCTCTATATGTGCACAAATATAGAAAAAAACAAAAAAGGAGCATTCAAATGAAAAAGGTATTATGTATCGTCCTGTCCCTCGTTCTAGTGCTGGCGCTGGCCGCCTGTGCATCCCCCGCAGCCTCTAACGCAGAATCCTCTTCGGAAACCACGACTTCTGACAAGAGCAGTGCTGTCACCGTTGTTGATGCCAGCAAATCCGACACAGAAATGGTCGAAGCAAAGGACTCCTATACGGTCGCAATGATCTATCAGGATCTGTCGCAGGAATTCAACATCTATTTCCAGAACGTTATGTCCACGCGCTGCGCGGAAGCCGGTATCACCCTGCTTGAGTTTGATGGCAGATCCGATACTGAAACGCAGTTGAACCAGTGCGAAAACGCTATCGCTTCCGGCGCTGATGCACTTCTGTTCATCCCGTTCGATAAGGACGGCGCAGCTCCCATTATTGATAACTGCAACGAAGCTGGCATTCCTGTTATCTGCTGCAACAACATTACCACGAACGTTGATCAGGCTACTGCTTACGTCGGGGCAAATGACGTAGAAGCCGGCATCATGGAGACAGAATACATCGTTGATCTGATCGGTGGCAAGGGCAATATCGCTGTTGTGGAAGGTCCGTTCGGCCACTCTGCACAGGTCGCCCGTCAGGAAGGTCTCGAGCAGGTCCTCGCAGGCTATCCCGATTGCAAGATCGTTTTGGATGATACTGCCAACTGGAACCGCGACGAGGCAATGGAACTTGTTGAAAACTGGATTGCAGGCGGAACGCAGATCGACGCTATCATCTGCCACAATGACATCATGGCAATGGGCGCTTTGCAGGCCTGCCAGGATGCTGGCCTTGAGATCCCCATCATCGGTATTGACGCGACTTATGACGCACTTTGCGCCGTAAAGGATGGTACGCTGGCGGCTGATGTCTATCAGGACGTTTACGGCCAGGCGGAGGAGGCGTTCAACGTTTGTATGCGCATCCTCAATGGCGAGACTTTCGAGCAGACGACTTACGTTCCCTTCAAGCTCATCACGAAGGACAACGTTGACGAATATCTTGCAAATTTCTGAGTGATCGTTTGATTAAGTACGCATTTACAGCACACGCGTTTGTGGCAGCGGCCGTTTGGCCGCTGCCAGATAAGGAGAATTGAGCAATGATTAACTATGAATTTTACTGCCCGACCAAGATCCTTTTCGGTAAGGATACGGAGCTGAAAGTCGGCGAAGAGACAGTGAAGCACTCCAAAAATGTTTTGATCGTTTATGGCTCGGATCGTATCAAGAAATCCGGCCTGTTCAGCACTGTGACGGCTTCGCTGGAGAAGTCCGGCGTTGCATGGAAGGAACTTGGCGGCGTCAAGTCGAACCCGCGTGATGACCTTGTTTATCAGGGAATCCAGATCTGCCGTGAAAACAACATCGACTTTGTCCTCGGTGTCGGCGGCGGCAGCGTTATCGACACGGCAAAGGCGATCGGTTACGGCGTGGAATACGATGGCGATTTTATGGATCTCTATCTGGGAAAGGCTGCGCCTGTCTCTTGCTTGAAGATCGGTGCAATCCTGACGATCCCTGGTGCAGGAAGCGAATCGAGCAATGGCTCCGTCATCACGAGCGTGTCTGAGGGACTGAAGCGTTCGTGTGATACGGACCTTGCCAGACCGGTCTTTGCAATCATGAATCCGGAGCTGACAAAGACCGTTCCGATGTATCATACGCTTGCTGGCGCATTTGACGCCATTGCACACGCGATGGAGCGTTATTTTACGAACACTGCGTTTGTCGATTTTGGCGACCGTATGGCAGAAGGCGTTATGAAGTCCATGATGAAGTACATGAAGCTCATCAAGGAAGATCCCGAAAATTACGATTACCGCGCAGAGATCATGTGGGGCTGCAAGGCTGCACAGGATGATTTCATCGGTGTCGGCAGAGAGCAGTGCTGGGAGAGTCATCTGCTGCAGCGTGATATCGGCTCGATTTGCATGGATTCCTCTCATGGTGCGGGTCTGGCTGTTGTTGTCCCGCATTGGATGCGGCATGTCTATAAGGTCAACGTGCCTCGTTTCGCTGAATGGGCAAACCGCGTCATGGATGTCGAGGTCAATACGTTTGACCTGGAAGCAACTGCACTGGAAGGCATTGACCGCCTGGCTGCATTTATCAAGAGCGTTGGCCTGCCGACCACACTGCGTGAACTCGGCGTATCCAGCAAGGATGATATCGAAGTTATGGCCAACAAGGCATACCCGGCTGGTACGGAAACACTTGGCGGTTTCTCGCACATGACCAGAAAAGACTTCGTTGAGATCCTGACGGCAGCTTTTTAAGTAAGCAATCCTCATTATATCTACATTTTAAGGAGACTCTGAAATTATGCTGAAGAAAATTGCACCCCTGATCAGCCCGGAATTGATCAAGATCCTGATGGAAATGGGACATACGGATGAGATCGTGATCTGCGACGGCAATATGCCTGCCTGCACGCTCGGAAAACGTGTTGTCCGTTTGGACGGCCACAACGTTCCTGAGATTCTCAAAGCGATCCTTGAACTCATGCCGCTGGATCCGACTGTTGAGCAGCCTGCTGCAATCTGCAGATGGGATGGCCCTGACGCTCCGATTTGGGACGAATATGCAAAGATCATCAGTGAGAGTGAAGAGGCTGACAAATTCCAGCATGGCCTCAAAATGCTTCCCCCTGCGGAATTCAACGCCGCAGTTGCGAACGCCTATTGCTTGATCACCACCTCTGAAAAGGCACTGGCTGCAAATATTATTCTGAGAAAAGGACTTATGTAAGCTTCTCGAATCGTAAACTTGTAAAACAGGCAGCAGAGCTGGGCCTCTGCTGCCTGTTTTGAAATGGAGAACAATATGATTACGGGTATTCATCATATTACGATCAACGTAAAGAATCTGACGCAGACACATCGATTTTACGGTGAACTCCTGGGCTTGACACGGCTGGAGGATATCGATATGGGCGATCATACGCTTTCATATTATGCTCTGCCAGGTGGTGCAAAACTAGAATTGATCTGCTATTGTGCGGTGACGCCAGTATGTACAGCAGGACTTCTTGAAAGAGGGCGTTTTCGCCACCTGGCGCTGCAGTTTGATACAGTAGATGCGCTGAATTCGGTTGTAGACCGGCTTCCCTTGTATGGCGGCCGAGTCCTGCAGCCGCCTAAATGGGTAGAAGCTTTGCAGTTCACCGGGGTGCTGGCAGAAGATCCCAACGGCTGCGAACTGGAATTTTTGACGCTGGAAGGATCTGCAGCGCCGGTTGAAGAGAAGGAGACAGATAATGAATAAAGAAAAGCAACATTTTTTGCAGTGCAGGGCCCAGGACATCCGGATCACGGGGCTGAAGATGGTGCAGGGGAGCCGGTCGGGGCATCTTGGCGGGGCGTTTTCTATGGCGGAGCTGATGGCGGTGCTCTATTTTGATAAGATGAATGTCCGTCCGGAGCAGCCGGACTGGGCGGAACGGGACCGCTTTGTGCTCTCAAAAGGTCACTGCACGGTCGCGCTTTACCCGACTTTGGCGATGCGCGGCTTCTTTCCGGCCGAACGGCTGCAGGAATTCCGCAAGATCGACGGCCATCTGTCTGGTCATGCGGAGATGCGCTATGTGCCCGGCGTCGATATGTCGACCGGCTCGCTCGGCCAGGGCTTCTCAGCCGCTGTCGGCATGGCGCTCGGCGCGAAGCTCTCGGGCTATTCCAACACGGTCTATGCCGTCATGGGTGACGGTGAGATCCAGGAGGGGCAGTTCTGGGAGGCATGCATGTACGCAGGTGCGCACAAACTTGGAAACTTAATCGGAATAGTGGATTCCAACAAAATTCAGCTCGACGGCCGCATCAGCGAGGTGCTGGATACCGGCGATCTGCAGGCAAAATTCGAAGCCTTCGGCTTCTTCGTCCAGTCGATCGACGGACATGACGTCGCGGCGATCTCCGACGCGATCGACCGCGCAAAAGCCGAGACCGGCCGCGCGAGCATGATCATTGCCAACACGGTCAAGGGCAAGGGCGTGAGCTTTATGGAGAACACCTGCAAGTGGCACGGCCGCGTCCCGACGGACGAAGAATTTGCCGCGGCTTTCGAAGAACTGTATCAGCGCAAAGCGGAATTGGAGGGCTGAATCATGGCGGAAAAAATTGCAACCAGACATGCGTACGGCGAAGCGCTGGCCGAGATCGGCAGCGATCCGAAAATCGTTGCGCTGGACGCGGACGTATCGAGCTGCACGATGTCGTGCATGTTCGCACAGAAGTACCCGGAGCGCTTTTTCAACATGGGCATCGCCGAGGCCAATATGATCGGCGCGGCCGCCGGTCTGTCTACGTACGGTTTTACGCCGTTCGTCCATGCGTTTGCCATGTTTATGGCGGGGCGCGGCTATGACCAGATCCGCAACTCCGTCTGCTATCCGAACCTGAACGTCAAATGCGTCGGCACGCACGGCGGCCTCTCCGTCGGCGAAGACGGTGCGACGCACCAGTGCGTCGAGGATATCGCGCTCATGCGTGCGATCCCCAATATGACGGTCATCTGCCCGGCAGATGCGAACGAGACCCGGGCTGCGGTCCACGCGATCGCGGCGCACGAAGGGCCGGTCTATCTTCGCCTCGGTCGCGTCCCGGTCGAGACGGTCACGGACTTCCCGGGCTATCAGTTTACGATCGGCAAGTCCGTCACGCTCCGCGAGGGCACGGACCTGACGATCATTGCGACCGGCCTGGTCGTTGCCGACGCGCTGGCCGCAGCGGAGGAGCTGGAAAAGGAAGGCATCCACGCGCGTGTGATCGATATGCATACGATCAAGCCGATCGACCGCGAAGCGATCCGGAAGGCGGCGAAGGAGACCGGCGCGATCGTCACGGCAGAGGAACACAACATCCTCGGCGGTCTTGGCGGCGCAGTCGCTGAGGTCGTATGCGCGGACTGCCCGGTCCCGGTCGAGCGTGTCGGCGTGAAGGACTGCTTCGGCCGTTCCGGCAACGCGCAGGCCCTGCTGGAGCTCTACGGTGTCAGCAGGTCTGCCATCGTCTCCGCTGCCCGGACGGTCCTGAAGCGATAATTCCCGGCAGATCACAAAAATACCGCCCGCCAGACAGGATCTGGCGGGCGGTGTTTTTTATGGGAGATCCGGCCGGGATACGGACCGGTGCTGTTGGTTTATGCCTGCTTCCATTTACGGCAGCGGCGGGCTTTTTTGCGGCGCTTGACGATGCCGGAGATGATGAAGAACGCGGCGACGGCGGCAATGGCGACGAGCGTCAGGATGAGATAGGTCGTGGTATTGGCGGTCGAGGTCTTGACCGACAGCCACAGATCGTTCATCGTCTGCGTGGCTTCGACACCGAGCTCGGCGAACGATTCGCTGCGCGCGAGCGTCTCGTCATCCGGGTAGGAGACAGGGCTGGAGATGACTTCTTCGTCCAGATACTCCTTCGCGGCGGTCTCCGGTGTGGAGTAGCCGATGTAGTCGAGGTTTGCAGCCGAAATGTCCGGGCGGCACAGGAAGTTGATGAAGGCCTCTGCGCCCGCCTTGTTCTGGCAGCCCTTCGGGATGCACATGGCGTCGATAAAGATATTGAAGCCCTCTTTCGGGTGGCTGAAGCCGAGATCGGGGTTTTCCTCGACCATGGTCAGATAGTCGCCCGCGTAATAGGGGGCCGCCCAGGCTTCGCCGCGCTCCATGCGGTCAAAGATCTGGTCCATGACGTAGCCCTGCAGGACCGGGGACTGCGTGGCGAGCAGATCGGCGCAGTTTTTGAGCTCCTGCTCGTCCTCGGTGTTGAAGCTGTAGCCCAGCATCGACTCGGCGATGGCGAACGCGTCGCGCGGATTGTCAAACATCAGGAGCTTGCCCTGGTACTTGGAGTTCCACAGGCAGGACCAGCTCTGCGCGTCTTCTTCCGAGACGTAGTTCTTGTTATAGATCAGGCCGACCGTGCCCCAGGTGTAGGGGACGGAATAGGCGTTCTGCGGATCATAGGCCTGATCGCGGAAGGCCTCGTCGATGTACTCGTAGTTCGGGATGTTGGCGAAGTCCAGCGGCTCGAGCATATCCTCGGAGATCAGCTTGGCGATCATATAGTCGGACGGGATGATGACGTCGAACGTCGTGCCGCCGGTCTTGAGCTTGGTGTACATCGACTCGTTGGAATCAAAGGTCAGGTAGTTGACCTTGATGCCGGTCTCCTCCTCAAAGGCCTGGATCACGTCCAGACTTTCGTCCGTGCCGTCGGAGATATACTGGCCCCAGTTATAGACCGTGATCTCGTTGGCTGCGGCGTGGACGGGCAGGGGAAGGGCGCAGAGCAGAAGCGTGAGCGCCAGCAGGAGGGAAAAGACTCTCTTTTTCATGCGCGGGCCCTCCTCGGCTGCTGGCGGTTTTTCTCGGACTTCGCCTGCAGCAGGTTCATGACGACCATCAGGACCAGGATCACGATGAACATGAGCGTAAAGAGTGCATAGATCTTCGGCTGGATGGGCTTTTTCGTGTAATTGTAGATCTCGACCGGGAGCGTGATGAAGCTCGAGCCGGTGACGAAATAGGAAATGACGAAATCGTCCAGACTCATTGTGAACGCCATCAGTGCGCCCGAGATGATGCCGGGCATGATCTCATGGATGACGACCTTGGTGAAGGCCTGCATCGGCGTGCAGCCGAGATCCAGCGCGGCCTCGACCAGATCCTTGTCCATCTGCTGGAGCTTCGGCATGACGTTCAGGATGACGTAGGGGAGATTGAACGTGATATGCGCGATAAGAAGCGTCCAGAAGCCGAGCACGGAATTGGTCTTCAGCACTGTCCCCGCGAACGCAAACAGCAGCGCCAGCGCGACGCCGGTGACGATATCCGGGTTCGTCATGGGGATGTTGGTCATGGTCATGACGGCAGAGCGGAGCCGCCCCTTCATGCCATGGATGCCGACGGCGGCCATCGTGCCGACGATGGTCGAGATGAGTGTGGCGAGCAGCGCGATGATGACCGAGTTGCGCAGCAGCGTCAGGAGCGTGCCGTCGCGGAACAGATTTGCATACTGCCGCAGCGTAAAGCCCTTGAAGCTGGCGATGTCCGTGCCGGTATTGAACGAGGCCACGGCCAGAACGATCATCGGGATATAGAGGAAGATGAAGACCAGAATGGTAATGGTACGGTTGACGTGCTTCATACCTTGATGACCTCCTCTCCGTCGCCTTCGCCGAAGCGGTTCATCACGGCGACACAGATGAAGATCAGGATCATGAGGACCAGACTCATGGCCGCGCCGAGATTCGGGTTATAGGCGGTCTTGAACTGGGATTCGATGACGTCGCCGATGAGCGTCGTGCCGGTGGAACCCAGCTTCTGCGAGATATAGAACGTGGACACCGCGGGGACGAACACCATTGTGAGGCCCGACAGGATGCCGGGGCCCGACAGCGGCAGGATGACCTTCGAGAACACCTGCGACGGGCGGCAGCCGAGGTCCAGCGCGGCCTCGATCAGGCGGTTGTCGATCTTCATGATGACGGAATAGAGCGGCAGGATCATATACGGCAGGTAGTTGTACACCATGCCGAGGATGACAGCGCCGTTCGTGCGGATGAGCGGAAGCGGGCCGATGCCGAGCCGCTGCAGGATGGTATTGAGAATACCGGTATCCTCCAGCATGCCGACCCACGCGAGCGTGCGGAGCAGGAAGCTCATGCACATGGGCAGCATGATGAGCATCTCCAGAAACCGCTGCGTGAGCGGCTTGCACTGGGCGATGAAGTAGGCCACCGGATAGCCGATCACCAGGCAGATGAGCGAGGCGAACAGGCTCAGCCAGATCGAGCGCAGGAAGATCGGCAGATACGTGCCCATCCCGGCCAGATTGGCCAGCGTGAACTGACCGGTGATCGAATCGGTCAGCGCGTAGTAGAAGACGATGCCAAGCGGGATGATCGTAAACAGGATCATCCAGACGATATACGGGCAGGCAAGCAGCTTGTTATTCTTCATCGTCTTCTTCCTCCGAGGCGTCGGCGATCTCGTCATATTCCGCGCTGTAGGAGGAGTAGTCGCCGTAAAGACCGGAGTACTCGCTCTTGTGCATGATATGGATATCCTCAGGATTGAGGCGGATGCCGATATACGCGTCAACAGGGCAGTAGTCCGTGGTCTGGATGAGCCACTTGAAGCCCTTGAAATCGACGATGGTGTCGTAATGGACGCCCTTGAAGGTGACAGACGTGACCGTGCCGCACAGATGACCCTGCTCCGGCGGGACGATGTCGATATCCTCCGGACGGATGACGACGTCGACAGGCTCGTTGGGCGCGAAGCCCTTATCGACGCACTGGAACTTCCGGCCGAAGAACTTGACCTGATAATCCTCCAGCATGACGCCGTCGAGGATGTTGGACTCGCCGATGAAATCCGCGACAAACGCGTTCTTCGGCTCGTTATAGATATCCTCCGGGCGGCCGATCTGCTGGATCTTGCCCTTGTTCATGACGACGATGGTGTCGGACATGGTCAGTGCCTCTTCCTGATCGTGCGTCACATATATAAATGTAATCCCCATCCGCTGCTGGATGGTTTTCAGCTCGTTCTGCATGTCCTTGCGCAGGCGCAGATCGAGCGCGCCCAGCGGTTCGTCGAGCAGAAGGACCTGCGGCCGGTTGACGAGCGCGCGGGCGATGGCCACACGCTGCTGCTGACCACCGGACAGGCTCGTCACCCTGCGGTTCTCGAAGCCCTTGAGACTGACGATCTCCAGCATCTCGGTCACACGGTCGTCGATCTCCGGTTCCGGCACCTTTGCGATCCGCAGGCCGAACGCGATATTGTCATACACGTCCAGATGCGGGAACAGTGCGTAGCGCTGGAAAACGGTATTGATCTTCCGTTTATAGGCCGGTACGTCGTTGATGCGCTGGCCGTTGAACAGCACATCGCCGGAGGTAGGCGATAAAAAGCCGCCGATGATCCGGAGCATGGTGGTCTTTCCGCAGCCGCTGGGACCCAGCAATGTGAGGAATTCCTTGTTGTTGATGTACAGATTGATGTTGTCGAGAATCGTCTCTCCGTCCTCGAATGTCATAGTGAGATTCGTGAGGCGAATGAGCTCTTTGGACATGTATCCTCCCCCATTTCGAAAAAAATTCGTATGCGTCGGAAGCTAACAAAAACGCCCGAAACATACTGGATTGAATATATCCGGCAGGGGTAGTTTTGTCAATAACAAAACGAAAAAATATGCAAAAAAGTTGGAAGAACTTTTAGAAAGTTCTTCCAACTTTGGAGAAAAAACAAAATAAAGTACGTTATGTAAAGTATTCCTGCACGAAATCCACAGATTCGACCTCGAACGTCTTTCCGTCTAAGTACGAGAGGCATCCGGCGTCGGTCGTGAATCGGAAGGTGAGCTTGTAGGAATAGAGAGCCTGATATTTGCGGTCATAGCGCTTGTCGAGCCGGCCGTATTTCCCGTCGCCCAGCAGCGGCCAGCCGGCGGCGGCCATCTGCGCGCGGATCTGGTGGGTGCGGCCGGTGATGAGCTCGCATTCGACCAGACTCAGCCCGCCGCGGCTCTGCAGCGTCTGATAGAGCGTGATGCAGGTCTTGGAGCCCTTCTGCGGGGTCTTGGTGACATAGACGCGGTTTTCCTTCGCGTCCTTGAACAGCTGCCCCTCGAGCCGTCCGCTCGCCGGACGCGGCGTGCCGTGGACGATGCACAGATACCGCTTGTCGATCTCACGGTCCTTGATCTTCTGGTTGAGGATGCGCAGAGCCTCCGCATTTTTCGCGGCGATGACGATGCCGCCGGTATTGCGGTCGATGCGGTTGCACAGGGCGGGGGTAAAGGCGTGCTCCTCCCGCGGCCGCCATTCGCGCTTGGCGTAGAGATAGGCCTGGATATGGTCGATGAGCGTGCGGCCGTATTCCGCGCCGTCGTGCGGGTGGACGGCCTGGCCCGGCTTTTTGTCGACCAGCAGGATGTTTTCATCCTCATAGACGATGTGCAGCTTCGGCGCGGCGACGGTCAGATAGGCATTTTCTTCTTTGGGGGTATCAAAAAACTCGTCGTTGATGTATAATTGCAGCGTATCTCCGACGGTCAGGCGCGTATCGCGCTCGGCGCGCTTGCCGTTGAGCTTGACGCGCTTGAGGCGGATGTATTTCTGCGCCAGCGAGGCCGGGAGCAGGGGAACGGCCTTGGCCAGAAAGCGGTCGAGCCGCTGCCCGGCGTCATTCTGGGTGATCGTGAATTCTTTCATGGCAGTCTTGACGTCTCCGATCTTATTCTGCGCCTATTTTACCACGCGGCCCGGTTCCTGTAAAGAATCCGCGGCTGCGGAAAAAGAACGAAAAATTTGTGAAAAAGTATTTGACTTCCACGCGATTATTCGATATAATATCCATCGCACGATTATGGATTGGAGGGCGCTATGCTGCTGGATTTAAAGCCGATTCTTGTCACGCCCGGCGCAAGCCTTCCGTTCGAGACGAGCGAAGATCTGTCCGATCTTGTTTTCGGCAGCTGCAAGCCTGCAGACGAGCCGGTCCTTGCGCGCGGCAAGGTGCGCAACACCGCCGGTGTGCTGGAGCTGACCGGTGAGATTTCCACCACGCTGCACGGCGTGTGTGACCGCTGCGCCGCCGCGTTCACGCGCGCGATCACGATCCCGGTCCACGCGGTCCTGGTCCCGGAGCAGGAGCTCGAGCAGGCGGAGGACGAATGGACCTTCGGCATCCATGACGGCTGCGCGGATCTGACCGATATCGTGACGACGGCCTTCGTGCTCGGCCTTGACAGCCAGCTTCTGTGCAGGCCGGACTGCAAAGGCATCTGCTTCCGCTGCGGGAAGAACCTCAATGAGGGGCCCTGCGGCTGCAAGCCTGAAGTTGATTCCCGTTTTGCTGTTTTACAGCAGTTACTGGATAAATAAGTAGATAATGTGCCCTCGGGCATTTGAACCAAGGAGGTGTACCACATGGCAGTACCCAAGAGAAAAGTATCCCGTGCAAGAAGAGATAAGAGACGCAGCTCCCACTGGAAACTGGCGATCCCCGGCGTCGTAGCTTGCCCGAAGTGCGGCGAGCCCCGCCTGCCTCACAGAGCCTGCAAGGCTTGCGGCTACTACAATGGCCGTGAAGTCATTTCTGTTGAAGCTAAGTGATTTCGCTGAAAGAGATGAGAGGGAGGCCGTGCGCCTTCCTCTTTTCTTGTCTATGAAAGGAGGCAAACCGGTATGTCAAAACCGATCGTAGCCATCGTCGGCCGGCCGAACGTCGGCAAATCGATGCTCTTCAATAAGCTGACCGGCAAGCGCATGGCGATCGTGGAGGATACGCCGGGCGTCACCCGTGACCGGATCTACGGCGAATGCGAGTGGAACGGGCGCGGCTTTGCGCTCGTCGATACCGGCGGCATCGAGCCGGGTACGAACAATGAAATGCTGAAATTCATGCGCCGTCAGGCGGAGATCGCCATTGAGACGGCGACGGTCATCATCATGGTCGTCGACGTGACGGTCGGCCTGACCGCCGCGGACGCGGAGGTCGCGTCCATGCTCAAGCGCTCGAAGAAGCCGGTCGTGCTGGCTGTCAACAAGTGCGACCAGACCGGCCACGCCAACCCCGACGCGTATGAATTCTATGCCCTCGGCCTCGGCGACCCGATCGAGGTCTCCGCGGTCCATGGCCACGGCACGGGCGATCTGCTCGACGCCTGCGTCGCCAGCTTCCCGCCCGATGACGGCGAGGAATACGACGAGGACGTCATCAAGGTCGCCATCATCGGCAAGCCGAATGTCGGCAAGTCGAGCCTGCTCAACAAGATCCTCGGCGAAGAGCGCGTGATCGTCTCCAACATCGCGGGCACCACGCGCGACGCCATCGACAGCTATTTTGAAAACGAGTCCGGCAAGTTCCTCTTTATCGATACGGCCGGTATGCGCCGCAAGTCGAAGGTCGACGATGCAGTCGAGAAGTATTCGAACCTGCGCTCCATCGCCGCCATCGAGCGCGCGGACGTGTGCCTCATCCTGATCGACGCCAATGAGGGCGTCACTGAGCAGGATACCAAGGTCGCGGGTCTGGCGCATGAGGCAGGGAAGGCCTGCATCATCGTCGTCAACAAGTGGGACACGGTCGAGAAGGATACGAACACCATGGACGAGAAGACGGCCGAGGTCCGCCGGGACCTCAGCTACATGACCTACGCGCCTGTCGTGTTCATCTCCGCGCTCACCGGCCAGCGCGTGGACAAGCTGTTTGATATGATCGTCGCGGTCTCCAACCAGAACAGCATGCGCATCACCACCGGCATGCTCAACAACATTCTCGAGGACGCCACCGCGCGCGTCCAGCCGCCCACGGACAAGGGCCGCCGTCTGAAGATCTACTATATCACGCAGGTCGGTGTCAAGCCGCCGCATTTTGTGTTCTTCTGCAACGACAGCCGGCTGTTCCATTTCTCGTACCAGCGTTATCTGGAAAACCAGATCCGCGCGGTGTTCGGCCTGACTGGCACGCCGATCCGGATCACCATCCGCCAGAAGGGCGACAAGGAAGACATGTGACCAAATGATCCCGGCGGAAGGTGCTTTCTGCCGGGATTTTTGCAAAAGGAGGGGCTTTTCATGCAGATCCAGCCATGTACCGTCCGGTTGAAGGACGGCAGGGAAGTCCTGCTGCGCAGCCCGGAAGCGGCTGACGCGCAGGCGCTGCTCGATTATATGCGCGTGACCAGCGGAGAGACGCACTTCATGGCGCGCTATCCGGAGGAATGCCAGGCGACGGTCGAACAGGAGACCGGGTTCATCGAAGCACTGACCGGGCATCCGCAGAATTTCATGATCGTCGCCATGCTAAGCGGCGAGCTGGTCGGCGGCTGCTCCGTGATGGCGGTGAGCGGCCACATCAAGACGCGCCACCGCGGCAGTCTCGGCATTTCCGTCGAGCAGAAGGCCTGGGGCGGACTCGGCACAGCGATGATCGAAGCGGCGCTGCGCCAGGCGAAGGAAAACGGCTTTGAACAGGTCGAGCTCGGCGTGTTCGAGGACAATCCCTGCGCCCGGCACCTCTACGAAAAGCTCGGCTTTCAGGAGCAGGGCCGCACGCTGCGCGCGTTCCGCCTGAAAGACGGCACCTACCGCGACGAGATCCAGATGGTAAAATTTCTTTGATTGAAAAGGAGACAGGACGATGGAACAGAAGTATGCAGAATATGCCGCCCAGAAGGCAGTCGAGCTGCTCGCGATCGACAGCCCGACGGGTTTTACCGACCGGGCCGCGGCCTGGGTGCAGGACGCCTTCGGCGCGCTGGGCTTTGCGGCAAAGAAGACCGCCAAGGGCGGCGTGCTGATCGACCTCGGCGGAGCGGAATCGGAGGAGGGCGCGCTGCTGCTGCAGGCGCATACGGATACGCTCGGCGCGATGGTCGCGGAGGTCAAGGCTAACGGCCGTCTGCGCGTGACGAACCTCGGCGGTATGCGTGCGGAAAACGGCGAGACGGAGAACGTCCGCGTCTACACGCGCGGCGGCAAGGTCTATGAAGGAACGCTGCAGCTGTGCAACGCATCCGTCCACGTGAACGGCGACTACGGCAAGACCGAGCGGACCTTCGATACAACGGAGGTCCTGCTCGACGAAGCCGTCACCTCTGCGGACGAGACCCGCGCACTCGGCATCGAGACCGGCGACATCGTCTGCTTTGACCCGCGCACGCGCGTGACGGCCTCCGGCTATATCAAAAGCCGCTTCCTCGACGATAAGCTGTCCGTCGGCATTCTGCTGGGCTTTGCAAAGTACCTGCGGGACGAAAACAAACAGCTGCCGCGCCGGACCTATGTCCATGTGACCGTCTATGAGGAGGTCGGCCACGGCGGCGCTGGCTCCGTGCCTGCGGGCGTGACGGAGTCCATCAGCGTCGATATGGGCTGCGTGGGCGACGGGCTGCGCTGCACGGAGCGGCAGGTGTCGATCTGCGCAAAGGACTCCGGCGGCCCGTACAGCTATGAGGTCGTCGGCAAGCTCATCGACGCGGCCAAGCGCGAGGGCGCGGACTACGCGGTCGACGTCTACCCGCACTATGGCTCCGACGTAGAGGCCACGCTCAGCGCGGGCTACGACATCCGCCACGGCCTCATCGGCTCCGGCGTCTACGCCAGCCACGGCTACGAACGCAGCCACAAAGCCGGCGTCCTCAACACCCTGAAGACCCTGAAGGGCTATCTCTTTGTCTGAGTCCTTCCGGCCAAAGGCTTCCCCTATGAGGGGAAGCTGTCGCCGGAGGCGACTGATGAGGTGGACAGCGCCTCGTAGATGGAACTGCCCCCACCTCATCCGTCACGGCTCCGCCGTGCCGCCTTCCCCTATGAGGGGAAGGCAACGAGGTGCGCCGCACCCTTTGGCTCCCCTTTCAGGGGAGCTGTCACCGAAGGTGACTGAGAGGCCGTCGCAAATTTGCAGCAACCTCTCCGTCTCGGCGTTCCGCCGAGCCACCTCCCCTGGAAGGGAAGGCTTTTCGCTGCGGCGGGGTTCACCTCTCAGGCCCTGCGGGCCAGCGCCCCTTGACAAGGGGAGCCCCTGGGGTATATCCGCGCACGAAAAAAGAGCAGGCCTTTCGGCTTGCTCTTTCGGCTTGTCCTGATCAGATCGCGCGCTCAACCTTGTTGGAACGCAGGCATCTTGTACAGACATACACATGGCGCGGAGTACCGTCAACGATTGCCTTGACACGTTTGACGTTGGGCTTCCATGCACGGTTAGCACGTCTGTGAGAGTGGGAGACCTTGATACCGAATGTCACGCCCTTGCCGCAGATATCGCATTTTGCCATCAGCTGCACCTCCTTGCCGCTTGGAAATCAGTTTGAAGCGCTACAAAGCGCCGACAAATATATTAGCAGATACGGTTGGAAATTGCAAGCACTTTTTTCGGAAAAATTCGAAAAATTCAAAAAATCCGACAGGGGAATTTCCCTGTTGCGAAATGCGGGCAAAGCGGGTATAATCAGAATACTATCATACGAGGTGATCGCATGGCAAATACCTATACCGTCCTGCTCTCCGAGCTGGTTTCGGAATTCAATCTTGACTTTTTCTACAAGTCCACGGACTTTGACAAGATCCGCGTGACTGTTGACGATATCAGCCGCCCGGGCCTGCATCTGGCCGGTTTTTTTGACCACTATGAGCCGATGCGCGTCTACGTCTGCGGCACGGTGGAGACGGCCTACCTGCAGAAGCTCTCGCCGGAGGAGCGGATCATCATTTTTGACCACTTCCTGTCCTACAAGTGCCCGGCGCTGATCTTCGCCCGCGGCTTCCAGCCGATGCCGGAATGCCTGGAGATGGCGAAAAAATACGACGTGACCGTGCTCGGCACGAAGGACACGACGTCCTATATCGTCTCGAGCCTGATCACCTACCTCAAGAGCGCCCTGGCCCCCCGCGTGACCCGCCACGGCGTGCTGGTCGAGATCTACGGCGAGGGCATCCTCATCAACGGCGACAGCGGCATCGGCAAGAGCGAGACGGCCATCGAGCTCGTCAAGCGCGGCCACCGCCTGATCGCCGACGACGCCGTTGAGATCAAAAAGGTCTCGCCGCATGAGCTGGTCGGCTCCGCGCCGCCTGTACTCAAGCACTATATCGAGCTGCGCGGCATCGGCGTCATCAACGTCGCGAAGCTGTTCGGCATGGGCGCGGTCAAGGAAAGCTCCAACATCGACCTCATCATCAACATGGTCCCGTGGCGCGACGGCGAAGCCTATGACCGCCTCGGCATGGAGACGCAGTACACCGAGATTCTCGACGTGAAGGTCCCGTCCATCACAGTCCCGATCACCCCCGGACGGAACCTTGCCGTGATCTTTGAGGTCGCCGCCATGAATAACCGCCAGAAGCGCATGGGCTACAACGCCGCGGTGGAATTCACCGAGCAGATGAGCAAATACTTTACCTCCCGAAATGACGACTGACAACATACAGCACAAACAAAAGCTCCCGGTCTCCGGGAGCTTTTTTGAACGCTTATAAGCTGCTTTCCCGCAGCTCCAGATGCACCGGGATGCGGATGAGCGTCTGCTGCGGCGCCTCGCCGCGGATGCAGGCGAGCAGCCGGTCAACGGCGAGGCTGGTCTCCAGCGTCTTGTCGGCGGAGACGGAGGACAGGGGGAAGGGCAGGCGGATGTGCGAGAGGATATCGTCAAAGCCGATGAGCCGGACGTCCTGCGGGATCCGGATGCCGCGCCCCTGCAGGCAGCACGCGGCGTCCAGCGCCAAAAGGTCACTGAAGGCAAAAATGCCGTCCGGGCAGCCATATCGGTCCAGATAGCGGCCCAGCGCCGGTTCCAGATCTGCGCCGCCCGGCGCAGTGCGCAGCAGGTGCGGCGTGAGCTCCGCCTCGCTAAGCGCGCGGCGGAAGCCGCTCTCGCGCTCGCGGGCGGAGGAGATGGAGTCCAGCACGTTGAGCATCAGAATATGCCGGCAGCCGGCCTGCGCGAGCTGCTGCCCGGCCAGATACCCGCCGCGCTCGTCGTCCCAGATCACGGCCGGAAGATCGTCATAGCAGCGGCCGAACAGGACGTACGGCGTCCGGCAGCTCTCCAGCAGGTCGATGGCCGCGCGGCTTTTCTGGCACGGGCAGAGCAGCACGCCGTCGACGCTGCTGCGCACGGCGTTTTTGACCGCGTCCAGCTCATACTGCGCGGTCTCGTCGGTGTTCATGACGATGACCTGGTAGCCGAGCGTGCGGAACGCGAGCTCGAATGCGTGCAGCTGGATGGAAAAGCGCAGGTTGGAGGTATCGCCGACGATGATGGCGATGGTCCGGCTGCTGCCGGAGCGCAGAGACCCGGCCAGCGCGTTGTGCACATAGCCAAGCTCCTTCGCCGCAGCGCGGATGGCGGCTTTCGTCTCCTCGCGCAGCTTCGGCGAGCCGCGCAGCGCCTGCGAGACGGTATTGACAGTGAAGCCGGTCTTTTCCGCGATATCCTTCAGCGTGACGCGGCGGTCATCTATCGGCATGGCGGCGCTCCTTTCGGTCTGCTTTGTTTCATTATACCTGCGGCGGAAAAGAAAGTCAAACCAATGCCAAGGATCCGCCGGTTCCTCTTTTATTTTTATGCGGAGTGTGATATGATGATAAAAACTATCCACCCGGAGGCGTTTATGTGGGCTTCTGAACTTCAACTGCAAAACATTGCGCGGACCTGCGCGGGTCTGGACCTGCGGACGCAGGAGCCGCTCAGCCGCCACACCTCGTTCCGCACCGGCGGTCCGGCTGCGCTGATGGCCTTCCCAAGAACGCCGGAGGAGCTGCAGCTGCTTCTGCGCAGCGCCGCGGCAGAGGGGGTAACGCCGTATCTGCTCGGCGCGGGGACGAACGTTCTGGCGCCGGACGCGGGACTGCAGGCGCTGGTCATCTGCCTGAAGGACGCGCTGACCGGGATCCGGCTAGAAGGGCAGACCGGACTTCAGGTCTTCGCAGGTGAAAGCCTGGCCCGGACGGCGGTCTTTGCCAAAAATCACGCGCTGACCGGCCTGGAATTTGCGCACGGCATTCCCGGGACGCTCGGCGGCGGCGTGTATATGAACGCGGGCGCCTACGGCGGGGAAATGAAACAGGTCGTGACCAGTGTGACGGTCTTCCGCATGGACGGGACCGAGCAGACGCTGAGCGCCGAGGCTTCCGCCTTCGGCTACCGCACGAGCGTCTATCAGACGCTGCCGTGCGTGATCGTGCGCGCGTCTTTGCAGCTGCAGCCCGGCGACCCGAATACGATCGCGCAGACGATGCGCGCGCTGATGGAAAAGCGCAAAGCCTCGCAGCCGCTGGAGCTGCCGTCCGCCGGAAGCACGTTCAAGCGTCCGGTGGGATATTTCGCGGGCCCGCTCATCGAGCAGGCCGGGCTCAAGGGGCAGGGGATCGGCGGTGCGGCGGTGTCGGAAAAGCACGCCGGGTTCGTCGTCAACCGCGGCGGCGCCACCACCGACGATATCCGTAGAACGATGGAACTCGTGCAGACGCGCGTGCTGGAGACCTCCGGCGTGCAGCTCGAGCCCGAGGTCCGCATCTGGTAAAAGGAGAGAGATATGCAGTTTGTTATCATTTCCGGCATGTCCGGCGCGGGCAAGAGCAAGGCTGCGTCCGACCTTGAGGATCTCGGCTTTTACTGCGTCGACAATATGCCGGCGGAGATGATCCCGCAGTTCGCCCAGCTGTGTCTGGCGACGAAGGGCCGGTATGAAAAGGTCGCGCTCGTGACTGACGTGCGGGCCAGCATGACCTTCGACGCCCTCTTTCAGGCGCTGCAGAAGCTCGATGAGATGCATCTGCAGTATTCCATCTATTATATCGAGGCCTCGACCGAGGTCATCATCAAGCGCTATAAAGAGACGCGCCGCCTGCACCCGCTCATGAAAGACGGCTCGACGCTGGCGGACGCCATCGGGCGGGAGCGCGAGCTCCTTGCGCCCGTGCGCAACCGGGCCAGCGCCATCATCGACACCTCCATCCTCTCCACCGGCAAGCTGCGCGGGATCCTCATCGATCTGGTTGCGGGCGGGATGCGGGAGCATTCGATGGACGTGCGCGTCGTCTCCTTCGGGTTCAAATACGGGCTGCCGCTGGAAGCCGATCTGGTCTTCGACGTGCGGTTCCTGCCGAATCCCTATTATATCCCGGAACTCAAGCATCAGACCGGGCTGGACGAGCCTGTGCGGAATTTTGTCTTCAAATATCAGCAGACGCTGGACTTTACGGCCAAGGTCGAGGACCTGCTGTCGTTCCTGCTGCCCAATTATCTCGACGAGGGAAAAACAGACCTCGTCATCGCTGTCGGCTGCACCGGCGGCAAGCACCGGAGCGTCTGCATCGCAAAAGAGCTGTTTGAATTCATCTCGAAAAAGGGCTACGCCGCCACGCTCAGCCACCGCGATATGGGCAGAAGGTAAGCGCGATGGCAGAACTGACCGAACAGATCCGGCTCTATGAGCCCCACCGCAGGCAGCCGCGCATCGCGGCCATCGGCGGCGGGCACGGCCTGTCCGCCATGCTGCGGGGCCTGAAGACCTACACGAAGAATATCACCGCCATCGTCACCGTCGCCGACGACGGCGGCGGCTCCGGCATGCTGCGCGAGGATCTGGGGATGCTGCCGCCGGGCGATATCCGCAACTGCATCATGGCGCTGGCCAATACCGAGCCCACCATGCAGCAGCTGCTCAACTACCGCTTTACCGACGGCTCTCTGGCCGGGCAGAGCTTCGGCAATCTGTTCCTGGCGGCCATGAACGGCATTTCCGGCTCGTTTGACGAGGCGGTCCACCGGATGGGGGACGTCCTGGCCATCACCGGCCGGGTGCTGCCCGTGACCAATCAGGATGTGCGGCTGGAGGCGGAGTTTCACGACGGCAGCCGCGTGCTCGGTGAGAGCAAGATCTTCTACGCGAAAAAGATCAACAATTCCCGCATCCGCAAGGTCCGGCTGGTCCCGGAGCGTCCGGCGGCCCTGCCGGAGAGCGTGCAGGCCATCCGCGACGCCGATATCGTCGTGATCGGGCCGGGGAGCCTCTATACGAGCATCATTCCGAATTTCCTTGTCAGCGGCATCTCTGACGCCGTCCGCCAGAGCAGGGCATGCAAGATCTACGCGCTGAACATCATGACCCAGGACGGTGAGACCGACGGCTACGACGCCGACGATCATGTCCGCGCCATTCTGGAGCATGCCGGCCCCGGCGTTATCGACGTCTGCATCGCAAACAGCACGCCGGTCCCGCCGGAGATCATGGAGCCGTACGCAAAAGAGGGCGTGGCCCAGCTCGAGCTGAACCGCACGGATATCGAGCAGCTGGGCATTGCCGTGCGCACGTTCCCGCTGCTGGAGCCGGGACGGTATATCCGCCATAATTCCGACGCGCTCGCGCGCGCGATCCTGTCCGTGTGGCAGGAATTCAGAAAGAAATAACCACAGAAAGGAACGGCGCTGTCATGTCCTTTTCTTCCAATGTCAAGCAGGAGCTGTGCCGCCTGCCCATCAGCCGCCGGCAGGAGGCCGCGGCCGAGCTGTACGGCATATTGCTCTACTGCAACGCCTTTACGGCCGAGCTGATCCGCATCACGACCGAATCGCGGGATCTGGCTGACCGGCTGCCGCGGCTGATGAAAAAGGTAGCCGGTTTTTCCTTCGATCAGGAGCCGGAAGCGGAGGAGACCGGGAAGCTGGTCTTCACGGTCGACTCGCAGGAAAAGATCCATAAGATCTTCGCCCAGTTCGGTCTGTCCGCGGCGAAGGATGTAACGCTGCACGTCAACTACGGGATCCTGGAAGAGGATGAGGAGCGGCTGGCGTTCCTGCGCGGGGCGTTTTTATCCGGCGGTTCGGTCACGGACCCGGCCAAGCGCTATCATCTCGAGCTCACGACCTCCCACTACAAGGTCAGCCGCGAGACCTGCGCGCTGCTGCTGGACGCGGGCTTCTCTCCGAAGGAGACCACACGCGGCGGCAACAGCATCCTGTACTTCAAGCAGAGCAACCTCATCGAGGATTTTCTGACCGCCATCGGCGCGCCCGTCTGCGCGATGGGCGTGATGGAGGCCAAGGTCGAAAAAGACCTGCGCAACGGCGTCAACCGCCGTGTCAACTGCGAGACCGCGAACCTGACCAAGGTCGTCGACGCGTCGATGGAGCAGGTCGCGGCCATCCGGAAGCTGCAGAAGCGCGGCCAGCTCAAGGACCTGCCACCCAAGCTCCGCGAGACGGCGAAGCTCCGTCTGGAGAACCCTGAGGCGACGCTGCAGGAGCTTGCCGCCATGCAGGATCCGCCTGTTTCCAAATCCGCAATGAACCACCGCATGCGCAAGCTCGTTGCGCTTGCGAACGAGAGCTGAGAAAGGAGCGCCCGCCATGGCATTTGTGCATCTGCACGTCCACAGCGAATACAGTCTGCTTGACGGCGCCTGCCGTATCGGCTCGATGATGGACCGTGTGCAGGAGATCGGCCAGGAGGCCATCGCCCTGACCGACCACGGCGTCATGTACGGCACGATCGACTTTTACCGCGCAGCAAAGAAGGCCGGGATCAAGCCCATCGTCGGCTGCGAGGTCTATGTCGCCCGCCGCACGCGCTTCGACAAGGTCCACGGCGTCGACAAAGAACCCTACCATCTCGTCCTCCTGTGTGAAAACGAGACCGGCTACCGCAATCTCAGCTATATGGTCTCGCTCGGCTTCACGGAGGGCTTTTATAACCGCCCGCGCGTGGATATGGAGCTGCTGCGCGAGCATCACGAGGGCCTGATCGCCCTGTCCGCCTGTCTGGCTGGGCGCATCCCGCAGTCGATCATGCAGGACGACCTGCAGGCCGCCGAGCAGGCGGCGCGCGAGTATGCCGAAGTTTTCGGGCCGGACCATTTTTATCTGGAGCTGCAGGATCACTGCATCCCGGAGCAGCGGACCGTCAACGCACAGATCCGCAAGCTCGCCGAAAAACTGTCTCTGCCGCTCGTCGTGACGAACGACGCACACTATCTGCGCAAGTCGGACGCGAAAATGCAGGACGTGCTGCTCTGCATCCAGACCGGCAAGACCGTCGACGACCCGAACCGCATGAAATTTGAGACGGAGGAATTCTATCTCAAGAGCGAAGAGGAGCTGCGCGAGCTGTTCCCGGATGTGCCGGAGGCGTTTGACAATACAGTAAAAATTGCGGAGCGCTGCAATGTGGAGTTTACGTTCGGCAAGTATTTCCTGCCGGAATTCAAGCTCCCGGAGGGCGTGACGAGCCTTTCGTATCTTAAGCAGCTCTGCCGCGAGGGCTTTGACGAGCTCTACGGGACGGAGCACCCGGAATATATGCAGCAGCTCGACTACGAGATCGACATGATCGAGAAGATGGGCTTTACCGATTACTTCCTCATCGTGTGGGATTTCGTGCGCTTTGCCAAATCGGCCGGGATCCCGGTCGGCCCCGGGCGCGGCAGCGCCGCAGGCTCGATGGTCACCTACTGCCTGCATATCACCGAGATCGACCCCATGAAATACGGGCTTTATTTCGAGCGTTTCCTCAACCCGGCGCGCGTGACGATGCCCGATATCGATATGGACTTCGGTGACACCCGGCGCGCCGAGGTCGTCGACTACGTCCGGCGCAAATACGGCGAGGACCATGTCGCACAGATCGTCACCTTCGGCACCATGGCTGCGCGCGGCTCCATCCGTGACGTCGGCCGCGTGATGAACTTCACCTACGCCGAGACGGACGCGGTGGCCAAGCTCGTGCCGCCTACGCCGCACATGACGCTGGCGGACGCGCTGAAGCAGTCGCCGCAGCTGCGGCAGATGTACGACTCTGACGAACGGGTCAGGGAACTGGTCGACACGGCAAAGGCCATCGAGGGCATGCCGCGCAACACCTCGACGCACGCCGCGGGCGTCGTCATCACCAAGCTCCCGGTCTATGACTATGTGCCGCTGGCGACGAACGACGGCACGATCGTTACCGAATACACCATGACGACGCTGGAGGAGCTCGGGCTCCTCAAAATGGACTTCCTCGGCCTGCGCAACATCACCGTCATCGACGATGCCATCCGCGATATCCGCAAGACCGAGCCGGACTTCTCCATGGCCCGCGTCACCGACAACGATCCGAAGGTCATGGACATGCTCACGCAGGGCCGGACCGCCGGTGTGTTCCAGATGGAATCGACCGGCATGACGGGCGTGTGCATGGGCCTGAAGCCGCAGTCGATCGAAGATCTGTCCATCATCGTCGCCGCCTACCGGCCGGGCCCGATGGAATCGATCCCGCGCCTGATCGCCTGCAAGCAGGATCCGTCGCTCGTCAAATACAAGCACCCGATGTTGCAGCCCATCCTCTCCGTCACCTACGGCTGCATCCTCTATCAGGAGCAGGTCATCGAGATCTTCCGCAAGCTTGCCGGGTATTCGCTCGGGCAGGCGGACATGGTGCGCCGCGCCATGAGCAAAAAGAAGGTCAAGGACATCGAAAAGGAGCGCGGCGCGTTCATCCGCGGCGACGCATCCCGCAACATCTCCGGCTGCGTGGCCAACGGCATCCCGGAGGACGTCGCGGCGTCCATCTACAACGAGATGTACGACTTCGCGAACTACGCGTTCAACAAGGCGCATTCCGTCTGCTATGCCGTCATCGCGTACCAGACGGCGTGGTTCAAGTGCTATTATCCGCGCGAGTACATGGCGGCGCTCATGACCTCAGTCCTGGACAGCTCTGTCAAGATCTCCGAGTATATCGCCGAATGCCGCGCCATGGACATTGCGCTCCTGCCGCCGGATATCAACGAATCGAACGACAACTTCACCGTCGTGCCGGGCGGCATCCGCTTCGGTCTGGCCGCCATCAAGAACATCGGGCGCGGCTTCATCCTGAAGGTCATGGACGAGCGCGAGCAGCGCGGAAAATTCACGAGCCTTGAGGATTTCGCCCTGCGCATGTACGGCACGGACCTCAACAAACGCGCGCTGGAAAACCTCATCAAGGCCGGCGCCTGCGATGGCTTCGGGCTCAACCGCGCGCAGATGCTGCGCATGTACGAGCTCATCATGGACGCCGCAGCCAACCAGAAAAGCAAAAATGTCGAGGGCCAGATGGGCCTGTTCGACCTGCTCTCCGGTGAGGATGCACCTGCGGCCATGCCCGCCATCCCGGTGCCGAATATCCCGGAGCTGAGCGCGCAGGAGAAAATGAGCCTGGAAAAACAGACGACCGGCCTGTATCTTTCCGGCCACCCGATGGACGATTACCGGCCGCTGCTGCGCGGAATGGACGTCGTGCCGATCGGTGAGATCCTGGAATGCTTTGAAAACGGCGAGGATACCTATCAGGACGAGCAGACCGTGAACATCGCCGGGATCGTCGAGGCCGTCAAGATGAAGACCACGAAATCCGGCTCCATGATGGCCTACGTCACGGTCGAGGACGACACCGGTTCGATGGAGCTGCTGGTATTCTCGGGCGTGCTCGGCCAATATGGCTCGATGCTGTATGAAAATTCGGCGGTAATTTTGAACGGACGCATCTCCGTGCGGGATGAAAAGCCGCCGCAGCTGGTCGTCAACCGGGTTTTGCCGATCGCCGATATGCAGGATGCGGACGTGGCCCAGGCCGCGCGGCAGGCTGCTACGCAGGCGCATACCGTGTATCTTCGGATCGAGGATTCGGCGCAGAGCAGCGCCCGGAAGGTCTTCCCGGTTTTGAAAATGTTCCCGGGCAAGGCGAAGGCCGTGGTCTATTACGCGGATAGCGGCGCGAGAATGGGCGGCAAGTGCGCGATCGATGAGCGGATGCTCCGCGAGATGCGCGAGCTGCTCGGCGAAAAAAATGTGATCGTAAAGTAGTCGCTTTTTTACAAATTCGCTACACTTTTGCAACCTGGCATGTTATACTGTATTTTATGGGAAAAGGGGGATTTGCGTTGCGGTTGCGGATGAAACGGATGCTGCTGGCCGTGCTGGCCGCGGCAATGTCGCTGGTCCTGTCCGGCTGCTTTGTCAAGACCGTCGACGAGCTGTACACGCTCCCTAAGCACTCTGATGAATATAACCGGCTGGAACAGGCCATCGATCAGGTCATGTCCAGCCAGAACGCGTCCTACGCCGCGCCGGTCTCCGGCATGAACCAGCAGTCGGTCCAGCTGGCCGATCTGGACGGCGACGGGACGGAAGAGGCGGTCGCTTTCCTGAAAACGACGGGCGATAAGCCCCTCAAGGCCTGCATCTTTTCCCGCGTCGATGAGGATTATCAGCTCATGGACGTGATCGAGGGAGACGGTACCAGCTTCGCGAGCGTGGAATACGTGCCGCTGACCGGCGGCCCCGGTGTTGAGCTGGTCATCGGGCGGCAGCTTTCCACGGACGTGCTGCAGTCGCTGTGCGCGTATTCGTACACCGGCGGGCACGTGGTCGAGCTGCTGAGCACGAATTACTCGGAATACCGCTGCGTCGATCTCGACGAAGACGGGCGGACGGATCTGTTCGTCCTCCGCTTTGACGCGGAGCAGCCGCAGGGCGTGGCCGAGATCTACCGCTGGCAGGGCGACCAGATGGAACGCGAGCCGGAGGCGTATCTGACGGCCGGCGCGTCGCCGGTCAAGCGCATTGTGTCCGGTGATCTGATGGAAGATGTCCCGGCTGTCTTTGTGGCGAGCGCCTATGAAGAGAACGGGCTTGCGACCGACGTGTTTGCCTTCCGGGACGGCGTGTTCCGCAACATTACCGCTGCCGACCCGGGCAGCGCGCTTTCCACCGTGCGCAGCTATTACGTCTACGCCACCGATGTGGACAGCGACGGACTCATCGAGCTGCCGCAGATCCTTCCGCTGCCGTCGGCTGCGGGCTCGGAGGAGAACTACAGCGTCATCAGCTGGTATAATTTAGACCTGCAGGGCCGCAGCACACCGAAGATGACGACCTATCACAGCTTTTCCGGCGGCTGGTTTTTATCCCTGCCGGACCGGTGGCAGAACCGGCTCTGCATCACCCGCAGCGAAGAGGTCGGCGGTGTCCGCGGCTACGTCTTCTCCGAGTGGAAGGATGAGACGCACACGGAGCCGATCTTCACCATCTATGCCTTCTCCGGCGACGACCGGGCGCAGCTCGCTTCGTCTGACGGCCGGTTCCTCCTTGCCGAGAAGGGCGATATCACATACGCAGCGCAGCTTGCAGCAGGGAAGTGGGCAGGCGAGCTTTCCGAGCAGACGCTCAGAGGCATGTTCCACTTTATTCATATTGACTGGAATTCGGGAGAGACGTGAGGAGCGTAATGGAATGAAGAAAGTAATGATTCTGGAAGACGAGGTCAGCATCCGGAGCTTTGTGGTCATCAACCTCAAGCGCGCCGGCTACGAAGTCGTGGAGGCCGGGACGGGCGAGGAAGCGCTGGATCTTCTGAAGGCCAATCCGGATGTCGGCGTCGCCATTCTGGATATTATGCTGCCCGGGATCGACGGCTTTGAGGTCTGCCGCAGCATCCGGGCGACGGATAAAAAAATCGGTATTATTATGTTAACTGCAAGAAGCCAGGAGATGGACAAGATCACCGGCCTCATGACCGGTGCGGATGACTATATGACCAAGCCCTTCAGCCCCGCGGAGCTGACAGCGCGGATCGACGCGCTCTACCGCCGCATCGACTCGGACGGCTCGTCCAACCAGATCGAGCTCAAGCACGGCCCGTTCGTACTCAACACGCGCAACCGCACACTCGACAAGGACGGCCGCCGCATCAAGCTCACGCAGGTGGAATATGCCATCGTGAAGCTGTTCATGCAGAATCCCGGGCGGGCGCTGTCCCGCGAGGACATTCTGGCGGCGGTCTGGGGCCGTGACTATGACGGTGAGCTCAAGATCGTCGATGTCAACATCCGCCGTCTTCGCATCAAGATCGAAGACGATACCGCGAGTCCGACCTACATCACGACGGTCTGGGGCTTCGGATACAAATGGGGCGCCTGAGAAGAAGCAGGGAAGCGCCGGTACGGCGCACGAGGTGAAAACGCTTGAAGAAAAAGAAACGGTTGTCCGGCATCGAGCGGCGCTGGTTCGTGAACAATGTGGGCGTCATCATGCTGCTGGTGCTGGCGTGCGTGCTTGGCGTCGTGCTCTCCATGGCGGCCTATTACGATACGAACCTGCGCTCCGGCCTTGAAAACAGGGCGAAGACGACAACCGATTTTTTCAGCAATTATATTGGCCAGAGCTACAACGAATACTATCAGTCCTGCATCAAATTTGCCAAGACGTTTGAAGATAAAGACCGGCTGGAGCTGCAGTTCATCTCGCCGGGCGGCAAGATCGTTGCCTCCTCCTACGGGAAATTCGCGGGCCGATCGCCTTCCACGCCGGAGATCCAGCAGGCCATCGACAGCCAGCAGACCCGGCACTACAAGGGCCGCAACCCCCTGACCGGCGAGCGCATCCTCGCTGTGTCCAGCCCGATGATCTACACCAACGGCGAGGTCATCGGCGTGCTGCGCTATGTGACGAGCCTGCGCAACGCGGACCTGCAGGTCCTTATGATCGCGCTCATCGCGGTGACGGTCGGGCTTCTGTTCATCGGCTCGATCTTCTTTCTGAGCAGTTTTTTTATCCGCTCCATCCTTGTGCCGGTCTCGCAGATCAACGCGACGGCCAAGCGCATCGCCGCCGGCTCCTACGGCGTGCAGATCCCCGGGCAGTACGATGATGAGATCGGCGAGCTGGTCAGCACGATCAACGATATGTCCGTCAAGATCGGGCAGGCTGAAAAGACGCAGACGGAGTTCATTTCCTCTGTCTCGCACGAGCTGCGGACGCCCCTCACAGCCATCTCCGGCTGGGGCGAGACGCTGCTGACGTCGGAAAATCTGGACGCGGAGACGCGCCGCGGCGTCGTCATCATCGCGCGGGAGGCCAAGCGCCTGACCGGTATGGTCGAGGAGCTGCTGGAATTCACGCGGATGCAGGACGGCCGCTTTACACTGCATGTCGAAACGGCCGATATCCTGGCGGAGTTTGAAGATACCGTCTTCATGTACGGCAACCGGCTGAAGCAGGAGGGAATCTGCCTGCACTACGACGGCTGCGAGGAAGACATTCCCGAGATCCCCTGCGACGTGGCGCGGATGCGGCAGGTGTTTCTCAACATTCTCGACAATGCGGCCAAGCACGGCGGCGAAGGCAAGCGCATCGACGCCTCCATCGCGCATGAAGACCGCTTCGTCGTCATCCGCATCCGGGACTACGGCCCTGGCATCCCGGAAGAAGAGCTTCCCCGCGTCAAGCTCAAATTTTACAAGGGCAGCTCCAAAGCCCGCGGCAGCGGCATCGGCCTTGCCGTGTGCGAGGAGATCGTCACCATGCACGGCGGCACGCTGACGCTCGAAAATGCAGAGGGCGGCGGCACGCTCGTCACGATCTGTATCCCCACGGGGGAGGAATAAGAGGCTTTCATGAAAAAAGAGAACGAATCTGTCATCCAGGAAAAATTCAAGACGCTCATCGGCGGTCAGGCGCTGATCGAGGGCATTATGATGCAGGGGCCAGACAAGCGGTCGATCGTTGTGCGCGGGCCTGAGGGCATCGTCACGAAGGTCGAGCCGCTCAAAAAGCGCACGGGCATCGCAAAATGGCCGCTCATCCGCGGCGTGGTAAATTTCGCCTCGTCGATGGTCTCGGGCGTGAAGGCGCTCATGTACTCGGCGGAGTTTTTCCCCGAGGAGGAAGACGCCAAGCCCTCCAAATTTGACGAGTGGCTGGAAAAAAAGCTTGGCAGCGAAAAGATGGAGAAGGCGGTGATCTCGTTCTCCGTCGTGCTCGGTGTGCTGTTTTCCGTCGGCCTGTTCTTCCTGCTGCCGACGCTGATCAGCGGCCTGTTTGACCGCGTGATCCACAGCGCCGTGATCCGCAGCCTGATCGAGGGCGTGATCCGCATCGCGATCTTTATGGGTTATATGATCCTGATCTCCAAAATGAAGGACATGAAGCGTGTCTTCTCCTACCACGGCGCGGAGCATAAGACCATCCGCTGCTATGAGGCACAGCTGCCCCTGACCGTGGAAAACTGCCGCGGCATGACAAGACTCCACCCGCGCTGCGGCACGAGCTTCCTGTTCGTCGTCGTCATGATCTCCATTTTGCTTTTCGCGCTGGTCAGCGCAGTGCTGCCGACGAGCAATATGCTCGTCCGGCTGGTCGTCCGGCTGGCACTTCTGCCGTTCGTGGTGGCCATCAGCTATGAGTTTAACCGCCTGGTCGGCCGCCATGACAACTGGCTGACGCGGATCCTGACCGCCCCCGGCATGTGGTTCCAGAATTTCACGACCAACGAACCGGATGATTCCATGCTGGAGGTCGGCATCGAGGCGCTGAAGCTCGTCCTGCCGGACGAGGCAGGGGCCGACCGATGGTAAAGAAGTACGGAGACCTGTATCTGCAGGCCCGGCGGGCTCTGCTGCCCACAGAAGGTGAGAATGCCGCAGCCGCCGCGCGCGAGCTGCTGGCGTTTGCGTCCGGGAAATCCGTCGCCGCCGTGCTGGCGGATGCCAACCTGTATGCCAGCGAGCAGATCGAAGCAGATCTGAACGGTTATGTAAACCGAATGCTCGCCCATGAGCCGCTGCCCTATATCCTCGGGCAATGGGATTTCTACGGGATCTCGCTCGAGGTCACGCCGGACGTCCTGATCCCGCGTGACGACACGATGGCCGTCACGGATCTGGCGCTGGAGGTGCTGCGGACCGGCCATCCGTCGCCGCGCGTGCTCGATCTTTGCTGCGGGAGCGGCTGCATCGGGCTGGCTATCGCCCATCAGCTGCCGGATGCGCATGTGACGCTGGCGGATATCTCTCGCCCGGCACTGGCCGTGGCCAAGCGGAACATCAAGCGGCTGAAGCTCATGAACCGCGTGACCGCCATCGGCCTCGACGCGAAAAAGCCCGCGCCGTCCTTTGTCGGCACGCTCGACGCGCTGGTATGCAATCCGCCGTATGTGACCGCGGAGGAGATGACCCAGCTGGAGCCCTCCATCCGTGACTACGAACCGGCGCTGGCGCTCGACGGTGGGGCGGACGGGCTGGATTTTTACCGCGCAGTGGCGGAGAACTTTACGCGGCTGATCGCCAGCGGCGGATATCTCTGCTTTGAGTTCGGTCTCGGCCAGCACGTGGCCGTGTCGATGATCCTTCAGGAATACGGTTACACCGATATTGCCCTGCGCAAAGACCTGCGCGGCGTGATCCGCGCAGCCCGCGGTACGAAAAAATAAAACAAACGTTTGATTTTATTCGAACATTGTGGTATAGTGTTTGTAAACACCAAAGAGGAAGGAACTGAGACGATGGAAAGAAAAAAAACAGCCGATCAGACTCCCAATAACGACAAGAAACAGGCGCTCGATACCGCCATCCGGCAGATCGAGAAAAACTTCGGCAAGGGCGCGGTCATGCGCCTGGGCGACCGCCCTGATCTGCAGGTCGACGCCATCCCGACCGGCTCGCTGGCGCTCGATGCCGCGCTCGGCATCGGCGGCGTGCCGAAGGGGCGGATCATTGAGATCTACGGCCCGGAATCTTCCGGCAAGACCACGCTGGCGCTGCATATCGTGGCGCAGGCGCAGAAGCGCGGCGGCGAGGTCGCGTTCGTCGACGCGGAACATGCCCTTGATCCGGATTACGCGGCAAGGATCGGCGTCGATATCGACTCCATGCTCGTCTCCCAGCCGGATACCGGCGAGCAGGCGCTGGAGATCACCGACGCGCTGGTCCGCTCCGGCGCAGTCGACGTCGTGGTCGTCGACTCTGTCGCGGCGCTGACACCGCGGGCGGAGATCGAGGGTGAGATGGGCGACACCTTCGTCGGCCTGCAGGCCCGGCTCATGTCGCAGGCGCTGCGGAAGCTTGCCGGCAACATTTCCAAGACCAACTGCGTCGTCATCTTCATCAACCAGCTGCGTATGAAGATCGGCGTCATGTATGGCAACCCCGAGACGACCACCGGCGGCAACGCGCTGAAGTTCTACGCGTCCGTCCGGATCGACATCCGCCGCACCGAGGCCATCAAGAACGGCTCCGAGGTCATCGGCAACCGCACGCGCGCGAAGATCGTCAAGAACAAGTGCGCGCCCCCCTTTAAAGAGGCATATTTCGATATCATGTACGGCGAAGGCATCTCCAAGTGGGGCGAAATGGTCGACCTTGCCGTGCAGCTCGAGCTCATCAACAAGAGCGGCAGCTGGTTCTCCATCGGCGATGAGCGCATCGGCCAGGGCCGCGATTCTGCCAAGCAGTATCTGATCGACCATCCCGACGTCGCCGACCGCATCGAGCAGGAGATCCGCGACAACATGTGGAAGCTGCAGGGCAAGAACGCCAAGCCGCCCGCGTCTGCCGCGGCCAAGCCCGTCAGCGTCTCTGCCGACGATTTTAACGACGACTGATGCGCCTGCTCTCAATCCAGGAGCTGCCGCAGTCCGGGCGTGTGAAGCTCGTCTTCGACGACGAGACCGTCCTCAAGACGCAGCCCTATCTGCTCGCGGACTTCGGTCTCTACAGTGGGATGGAGCTGTCGGAGGAGGACTATCAGGCACTGCTGGCCGCGGCCGGGAAGGCTTCGGCCAGGGCGCGGGCCGTGCGGATCGTCGCGGCGGCCGGTGTGTCCGAACGGGAGCTGCAGAAGCGGCTGGTGCAGAAGGGCGAAGAGGCGGCCGACGCGAAAGAGGCTGTCGGTTGGCTCAAAGAGCTGCATTTGCTCGACGACGGCGAGACGGCGCGGCAGCTCGTTGCCAGTGCCGCCGCCAAAGGCTATGGCAAAAGCCGCATCAAAAATATCCTGTATGAGAAGGGGATCCCCCAGGAATTCTGGGACGACGCGCTCGCCGACCTCCCGGAGATGGACGATGCCATCGACCGTTTTCTGGCCCGCCGCTGGCAGGGGAAGGACCCGGACGACAAAGAAGTGAAACGAACTGTGGACGCGCTCATTCGCCGCGGCCACAGCTGGAAGGATATCCAGGCGGGTCTGCGGCGCTACCGCGCAGATCTGGAGCTGGAGGAAAACACGGAGGACTACATACCATGACCCACACGATAGGCATGATCTCGCTTGGCTGCGCCAAAAATCAGGTCAATGCCGAGCATATGCTCTGGCTGCTGCGGCAGGCAGGGTATGAGATCAGCCCCGACCCCGACGGTGCGGAGCTCGTCATCGTCAACACCTGCGGCTTTATCGAGTCCGCAAAGACCGAGGCCATCGACAACATTCTCGCCATGGCGCAGCTCAAGGCGGAGGGCCGGATCCAGAAGATCCTGGTCACCGGCTGTCTCGCGCAGCGCTATCAGGAGGAGATTCTGCAGGAAATGCCGGAGGTCGACGGCGTGCTTGGCATCGGCTCCTACTTTGACGTTGCAAACGCGGTCGGGCAGGTGCTGAGCGGCAAACGCTACAAGCGCTTCGACGATATCAATGCAGACCAGTCGGAGGATGGCCGTATCCTGACTACGCCGGAGTATTATGCCTATCTGAAGATCGCCGAGGGCTGCGACAACCACTGTGCCTACTGCATCATCCCGAAGCTGCGCGGCAAGCTGCGCAGCCGCCCGATCGAGGAGCTCGTCAAGGAGGCGGAGCAGCTTGCGGCCGACGGCGTCAAGGAGCTGATCGTCGTCGCGCAGGATACCAGCCGCTACGGTCTCGATCTCTACGGCGAGCGGAAGCTCGCGGAGCTGCTGCGGCAGCTGTGCCGGATCGACGGGCTTGTCTGGATCCGCGTGCACTATCTCTATCCGGATGAGATGTCACAGGAGCTGATTGACGTGCTGGCGAACGAGCCGAAGATCGTCAAGTATCTGGATATCCCGATCCAGCACATCAACGACGATATCCTCCGCCGCATGAACCGCCGCGGAAACGGCGAATACGTCAAGGAGCTGTTCAGCAAGCTCCGCCGCGAGATCCCAGGCCTTGTGCTCCGCACGAGCCTTATCACCGGCCTTCCCGGCGAGGGCGAGGCGGAATTTGCCCAGCTCTGTGACTTTTTGAAGGAATACAAGCTCGAGCGCGTCGGTGCATTTGCGTTCTCCCCGGAGGAGGGCACGCGCGCGGCAGAGATGGAATATCCTGATACCGAGATCGCCCGGCAGCGCGCGGACATGGTCGCCGAGATCCAGTCCCGCATCATGGACGATTACAACGAATCGTGCATCGGCAAGACCATGCAGGTCCTGTGCGAGGGCTACGATCCCGATGAAGAGAGCTATTACGGCCGGACCTTTGCCGACTCGCCGGATATCGACGGGAAGATCTGGTTCACGGCGGAAAAACATATCAAGACCGGTGACTTTGCCGACGTCCGTGTGGTGGACGCCTATGACGGTGAGCTTGTCGGTGTGCTGGAGGAAGAATACAATGACGACTGCGAGTAAAATTACCCTTGTCCGTGTGGTGCTGATCCCGGTGTATATGGTCCTGATGCTTTTGTCGGCCGGTGGGGCAGAATGGCTGCGCTGGGCGGCTGTGGCTGTGTTCATCATCGCCAGCGTCTCCGACTTCCTGGACGGCTATATCGCCCGGCATTACAATCAGGTCAGCGACTTCGGCAAATTCCTCGATCCGCTGGCAGATAAGCTGCTCGTGACGGCCTGCATGATGATTTTCGTCGGCTGGGGCCGGATGCCGTCCTGGCTGGTGTTCATCGTCATCGCGCGGGAATTTGCCATCAGCGGCCTGCGCATGGTCGCCGCCAACAACGGTACGGTCATCGCCGCCGGCTGGAGCGGCAAGATCAAGACCTCCTGCACCATGGTCGGTCTGATTGCCATGATGGTCCTTCCGAATGTGCCGGTCCTCGATACGGTCGTGAACGTGGTCATCCTTGTCACGACGGTGTATTCCGGCGTAGAATACTTCGTCAAGAACTGGCATTGCCTTGGTCTCGGTAAGAAAGCTTGACTTTTTCGTATTCCAATGATATGATTTCCCAAGAAAAATGAATATCGCGTTGACCGAAAAGAGTACCGCATATCCGCTTTTTCAGAGAGCTTCCGCCGTCGGCTGCAAACGGGAGCAAAAGCTTCTGCGGGAACGTGCATTCGTGAGCGAGGGGAGACCCCGTCTGGGCTTACGTCAAAGCCTGAGTGAGAAATCAGAGTGGAACCGCGAGTTTAATGACCCGCCTCTTGAGAAAAAGAGGCGGGTTTTATTGTGATTTGGAGGAGCTGTCTTTGCATCTGTTGGAGGATATCCGGGCATACAAAAGAAACGACCCTGCCGCGCGCTCGGCAATCGAGGTCGTGCTGCTGTACAACGGCCTGCACGCGACGATCGATTACCGCATCGCGCACTGGTTTTACCGGCATCGCTGCTTTTTTATCGCGCGCGCGATCTCGCAGTGGTCGAAAATGTGGACCGGAATTGAAATACACCCCGGCGCGCAGATCGGCCGCCGTCTGGTCATTGACCACGGCGCCGGGATCGTGATCGGCGAGACGACCCAGATCGGCGACGACTGTCTGCTCTATCAGGGCGTGACGCTCGGCGGCACCGGCAAGGACGTCGGCAAGCGCCATCCGACGCTCGGCAACAACGTCATGGTCGGCTCCGGCGCAAAGGTCCTCGGGCCTTTCCGTGTCGGCGACAATGCGCGCATCGCCGCCAACGCCGTGGTCCTGCGCGAGGTGCCGCCCGGCGCGACCGTCGTCGGCGTCCCCGGCCGGATTGTCCGGCTGTGCGGCGACAAGCTCGACCACATCCACACCCCGGACCCGGTCATGCTGGAAATCGAAGAACTCAAGCGCCGCATGGCGCTGCTGGAACAACAGATCAACGACGTCCAAAAGGAGAATTGATATGTACCTGTACAACTCTGCGACCCATAAAAAAGAAGAATTCATCCCCAACGACCCGAAGCTGGTCAAAATGTACACCTGCGGCCCCACGGTCTATCATTTTGCCCATATCGGCAACCTCCGCAGCTATATCATGGAGGATGTGCTGGAAAAGTATCTGCGTTACGCCGGGTATCCGGTCAAGCGCGTCATGAACATCACCGACGTCGGCCATCTGACCTCTGATGCCGATGAGGGCGAGGACAAGATGCTCAAGGGCGCCCGCCGCGAGCACAAGACCGTCATGGAGATCGCCAAGTTCTATACCGATGCCTTCTTTGACGACTGCCGCAAGCTCAACATCAAGCGGCCGGATGTTGTCCAGCCCGCGACCGGCTGCATCGACGAGTATATCAAGATCATCACGAAGCTGCTCGATACTGGCTATGCCTATATCGAGGGCGGCAACGTCTACTTTGATACCTCCAAGCTCGAAAAATACTACATTTTCAACGAGCACAAGGAAGAAGACCTCGCCGTCGGCGTCCGCGAGGGCGTGGAAGAGGACACGAACAAGCGCAACAAGAACGACTTTGTGCTCTGGTTCACCAAGTCCAAGTTTGAGGACCAGGCGCTCAAGTGGGATTCGCCCTGGGGCGTCGGCTATCCTGGCTGGCACATCGAGTGCTCCGGCATTTCCCTCAAGTATCTGGGCGAGGATCTGGATATCCACTGCGGCGGCATCGACAATGCGTTCCCGCACCACACCAATGAGATCGCGCAGTCGGAAAGCTACATCGGCCACCACTGGTGCAACTACTGGATGCATGTCATGCACCTGAATACGGCCAGCGGCAAAATGTCCAAATCCAAGGGCGAGTTCCTGACGGTCTCGCTGCTGGAGCAGAAGGGCTATGACCCGCTGTGCTACCGCCTGTTCTGCCTGCAGAGCCATTACCGCCGCAATCTGGTCTTCTCGTGGGAAAACCTCGACAACGCAGCCGGGACCTACCAGAAGCTCCTGACCAAGATCGCCGCCCTGAAGCCCGGCGACGGCGAGATCGACGAGGCCGCCGTCACGGCCCTGCGTGAGAAATTCAACGCAGCCCTCGGCAACGACCTCAATACCTCGCTGGCCATCACCGCGCTCTACGACGTGCTCAAGTACAAGACGAACGACGCCACTAAGCTGTTCGTGCTGGACGATTTCGACAAGGTCCTGAGTCTGGACCTCTGCAGCAAGGCCGCGGAGATCCGCAAGCGCAATGCCGCGGAAAAGCCGGCGGCCGGTGCGTATTCCATCTTCTGCGAGGATGGCAGCGACGATCCCACCGTCACTGCGCAGATCCAGGCGCGCTACGACGCGAAAAAGGCCAAAAACTTCGCTGAGGCCGACCGCATCCGCGACGAACTCAAAGCCCAGGGCATCGAGATTACCGACATCCCCGGCGGCGCCAAGTGGAAGCATATCTGAAATATACGCAACCCCGGAGCTCCTGCTCCGGGGTTGCGCGTCAAAAGAACAAAAGTTGAACTTGTGGGAGAAATCAGCGAAATGAAAATATGTCAGGTAACAAGTAACGAAGAAAAACAGAGGATAACACGGCAGGTTCTGGAGGCGCTTCCAGAATGGTTTGGTATCCCGGAAGCAAGGGAGAACTATATTTCAGAAAGCCGCGATCAATTGTTTTTCTGCGCCTATGCTGCGGACAAGCCTGTGGGCTTTTTATATCTGAAAGAAACGGGAAAAGCGACGGTCGAGCTATATGTGATGGGCGTACTGAAGGAATATCATCGGCAGGGGATTGGGCGGGAATTGTTCCGCAGTGCCAGAAAAGCGGCAAGCGAAGCCGGATATTCCTTTATGCAGGTAAAAACGGTACAGATGGGAAAATATGAGGAATACGACGATACAAATCGCTTCTATCTTTCCCTCGGATTCCAGGAATTTGAGGTCTTCCCAACATTATGGGACGCATGGAACCCCTGTCAGATCTATATCATGACAATATAATTATGCCATCCGCTCCGCGTGTCCTTTTCCGCTTACTTTTTCGGCTTCCGGTCAAAGAACGGGGACTTTCCGCTGACGCTGAGGGGAATGCCGAGGACGAGCGTGACGGAGGCGCCGAGCAGACCGAGGCTCCGGGCGGCACGGCCGACGGAGAACATCACGCGGTTGTCGACCCGGGCGTCTGCCGCCGCGGCGGCAGACGAACCGATGGCGATGCCGACGTCCATAGCGTCCCACGCGCAGAGGCCATTCTTTTCTGCACAGTCGGCGCAGTCGGCAAAATGACAGTACTGACAGCCGCCGTTCAGCCCGCGGCGCTGTTCCTCCATGCCAAAGAGGACAACGGCATCCGCGTAGTCCACATTGTCGGCGTCACGGGCAAAGAAGGCGTAGTCCAGCCGCCCGGCAAGCTCGCGCATATGTGCGGCCAGTCGGTCCTTGTCTTCGCCGGTCACGACGCAGGTGACAAGACCGTCCATGCCCCGCGTCTTGGGCGCGGTGCGGGCGGCTGCGCACATGCGCGCGGCCGTATCCAGAACGGCGCGGGTCTGCATATCTTCCGAAGAATAGATCATGGGGGAACAACTCCTTTTATCGTAATCTGTCTTCAGTATAGTGCTTCCCACGGAAACTGTCAATGAAACGCGGCGGCTTCCTTGCAACAGGGCGGGAATTGTGGTAGACTAAGCGAAGAAATGCAAAGGAGTTCTGCCCATGAAGCTGATGGTTCTCGATGGAAACAGCGTGATCAACCGCGCCTACTACGGCGTGCGGGCGCTCACGACGAAAGACGGCTTTTTTACAAACGCGATCTACGGTTTTCTGAATATTCTCGAAAAGCTCCGGACGGAGGAGCAGCCCGACGCCCTGTGCGTGACGTTCGACCTCAAGGCGCCGACGTTCCGCCATCTGGCCTATGACGGCTACAAGGCGACGCGGCACCCGATGCCGGATGAGCTTGCCATGCAGCTGCCGATGATGAAGGATATTCTGCGCGCCATGCGCATCCCCATCTTTGAATGCGAAGGCTGGGAAGCCGACGACGTGATCGGCACGATCGGCAAGCAGTGCGGCAGGGCGAACTGGGACTGCGTGATCGTCACCGGAGATCGGGACTCTCTGCAGCTGATCGACGAGCATGTGACGGTCAAGCTGGTGTCCTCCAAGCTTTCGCAGTCCGTCGCGGTCAACTATGACCCTGCCCGCTTCCGTGAGGAATACGGCTTTGACCCCATCCATCTGATCGATCTTAAAGCCCTGATGGGAGACAGCTCCGATAACATCCCGGGCGTCGCGGGCGTCGGCCCGAAGACGGCGACGCAGCTGCTGCTGGACTATGGCACGCTGGACGGGATCTATGCGCATTTGGACGCGATCAAGGACAAGCTCCGCGCAAAGCTCGAGCAGGGCAGGGAAAGCGCCTACATGTCCTATGATCTGGCGACGATCCGCTGCGAAGCGCCGATCGATTTTTCTCCGGAGGATTGCCGTGTGCAGCAGCCGGACAACGATACGCTCTATCAGCTCTTCACCCGGCTTGAATTTACCCGGCAGATCGCCCGCTACGGCCTGCATGCCCCGCAGGAAACTGTGGAGGCAGGGGCGTTTGCGGGTACCTGCACCAGTGAGACGGTGACGGATGCCGCCCGGGCGGCAGAATTGGCCGCAGCGTTTCAAAAAGAACATTATGTAAACATTATTACTGAACCGGATCTTTCTGGGATCGCTGTTGAGACCGGGGAAAGCGGATACTATTTCTCTGACTTTGCGCTGAGTGATGACTTTATGTTAACTATATTTGGCGCCTCCGTCAAAAAGGTCACGCATGACTGCAAGCCGCTGATGCGCCGTCTGCTGGAACAGGGATACCCGGCGGAGGGCTTCATCTTCGACACCGCGCTGGCCGCCTATGATCTTGACGCGACGCGGGGCAGCTATGACCTGGACAGCGTCGTGCAGCAGCACTTGGGCTTTGCCATCGGCCGTGCGGACAGCGAGCAGGTCGGAAAAGACGCCGCGCGTGTCTGCTCCCGTCTGGCGGAGGCCGCGGCCGTCGGCGCGCTCTATGAAGCACTGCCGGAAAAGCTCACGAAAAACGGCATGGAGAAGCTCTATTACGAGATCGAGCTGCCGCTCTGCCGCGTGCTCGCTGAAATGGAGGCTGCGGGCGTCAAGGCGGACCAAATGGCGCTCATCTCCTTCGGCAATATGCTCCAGAGCCGGATCGAGGCCGCGGAGCAGACGATCTTCGGCTATGCCGGGAAGAAATTCAACATCAACTCCACCAAGCAGCTCGGGCAGATCCTCTTTGACGAGCTCGGCCTGCCCGCGGGCAAGAAGACGAAAAGCGGCTACTCCACAAACGCGGACGTGCTGGAAAAGCTCCGTGGCAAGCACCCGATCATCGACGCCATCCTCGATTTCCGTGCCATGACCAAGCTCAAGAGCACGTACGCCGACGGCCTCGTCAAGCAGATCGCGGACGACGGCCGCATCCACACGACCTTCCAGAACATGGTCACGGCGACGGGCCGACTGTCTTCCACCGACCCGAACCTGCAGAACATCCCCGTCCGCACGGAGCTCGGCAGCGAGATCCGCAAGATGTTCGTGCCGAGCGACGGCTGCGTCTTTGTCGACGCGGACTACAGCCAGATCGAGCTGCGCGTGCTGGCCCATATCGCGGACGATCAGACCATGCAGGAGGCGTTCCGCTCCGGCACCGATATCCATACGGCGACAGCCGCGCAGGTCTTCGGCGTGGAGCCGGAGCAGGTCACGCCGCTGATGCGCCGTCACGCCAAGGCCGTCAACTTCGGCATCGTCTACGGCATCTCGGAATTCTCGCTGGCAGACGATATCGGCGTCACGCGCAAGGAGGCGCGGCAGTATATCGACAATTATCTGGCCCACTATGCGGGCGTCCGGACCTATATGCACGATATCGTCGAGCAGGCAAAGCAGGACGGCTATGTCACGACCCTCTTCGGCCGCCGGCGCGAGCTGCCGGAGCTCAAGAGCAGCAATTTCAATATCCGCTCCTTCGGCGAGCGCGTTGCGCTCAACACGCCGATCCAGGGGACGGCCGCGGATATCATCAAGCTCGCCATGCTGCGCGTCGACGCGGCGCTCAAAAAGCAGAAGCTCAAGGCCCGGCTCGTCCTGCAGGTCCACGATGAGCTGATCGTGGAATGCCCGGTGAAGGAAGCGGAGCAGGTGAAGAAGATCGTGACGGCCGAGATGGAAAACGTCGCGCAGCTGCGCGTGCCGCTGCTGGCGGAGGCGAAGGTCGGCGCGAGCTGGTATGAGGCAAAGTGATGGAAGTGACGATCGTCCCCATGCAGACAGAACACACGGCGCAGATCGCCGCGCTGGAAGCCGCCTGTTTTTCAGATCCCTGGCCGGAATCGATTTTGCAGCAGGAACTGGAGAATCCGCTGAGCCTCTGGCTCTGCGCAATGGACGGCGACACTGTTGCCGGTTACGTCGGCAGCCAGACCGTGCTGGGCGAGGCGGATATGATGAACCTCGCTGTCAGCCCGGCTTACCGGCGGCAGGGTCTTGGCCGTGCGCTCGTGCTGGCGCTGTGTGAGTCGCTGCGGCAGAAGATGCAGGCGACGGTCCTGACCCTGGAGGTCCGGGACTCAAACGCACCTGCCGCCGCGCTCTATGCCTCGCTCGGCTTCGCGCAGATCGGCCTGCGGAAAAACTACTACCAACATCCAAAAGAGGATGCACGCATCCTCAGAAAGGAACTGCTATGAAGATCCTCTCCGTGGAATCCTCCTGCGACGAGACTGCCGTCGCCGTCGTGGAGGACGGAAGAACCATCCTGACCGACTGCATCGCGTCTCAGGTCGCTCTGCACCGGCTCTACGGCGGCGTCGTTCCCGAGCTTGCCTCACGCAAGCACATCGAGGCCATCTACGCCCTGGCGGATACGGCGCTTGACGAGGCGCACCTGACCCGGCAGGACATCGACGCCATCGCCGTCACCTACGCGCCAGGGCTGATCGGCGCGGTGCTCGTCGGCGTCAACTTTGCCAAGGCCGCGGCCTACAGCCTCGGCGTGCCGCTCATCCCAGTGCACCATATCCGCGGGCATATCGCGGCCAACTATCTGGCGTACCCGGATCTGGAACCGCCGTTTCTGTGCCTCGTCGTCTCCGGCGGGCACACGCTGATCGTCGACGTGCAGGACTACACGAAATTCCATATCCTCGGCACCACGCGTGACGACGCGGCAGGGGAATGCTTCGATAAGATCGCCCGCGTGATCGGGATGCCGTATCCCGGCGGCGCGGCGCTCGACCAGACGGCAAAGACCGGCGACGAAAACAAATATCCCATGCCGCACACCAAGCTCAGCGGCAATCCACTCGATATGTCCTTCTCGGGCCTCAAGACGGCGGCGCTGAACCTCATCCACACACATGAGCAGCGCGGCGAGGCTCTGGATATCCCGTCGCTTTGCGCTTCGTTCTCCAAGGCGGTGAGCGATATGCTCGTGCCGCGGACGATGCAGGCCCTGGAGCAGACCGGCTACCGGACGCTGGCCATCGCGGGCGGCGTGGCGGCAAATTCCCGCATCCGCGGGGAATTCACCCGCCGGACCCAGGCGCTCGGCATCCGGCTGTGCATGCCGCCCCTGTGTCTGTGCGGCGACAACGGCGCGATGATCGGTGCGCAGGGCTATTATGAGTACTGCTCCGGCAAACGCGCCGGTCAGGATCTCAACGCCTACGCCACGATGAGCCTCGAAAACGGATAAAAGGACCCGCTTGCAGATGCCGTCTGCAAGCGGGTTTTTACAGCCGACAGCTGCAAAATCTCCTGCATAAAATGCATTATGTTAACAAAATCCCTGCGTTGCGTCGTGAAAGTTCTTCATTTTTCGACCCTGTCATCATTTAACAATAATCCGTATTTTTGTCGAAATATGTAGCTTTTTCGCGTGTTGAAAACTCTGTTGACAGTGTGAATAACTACTTGCGCAGATTTTTTTGTTATCATTATGGTGAACTGATCTGTCTCTACGGCTCCGGCGCGGCGGAGAGTGCCTGCTCCAGCGCGGGCAGGTGCGTCGCGCTGAGCGGCGTCAGCGGCAGCCGCGGCAGACCGGCCGGGATCCCCATGAGCGACAGCGCCTGCTTGACGGGGATGGGATTGATCTCACTGAACAGCGCGTCGATCAGCGGTGTGAGCGCGACCTGCATCCGCCCGGCCGCGGCATAGTCTCCGTCCTGACATGCGCGCACCATCTGCAGCGTCCGCTTCGGCCGGACGTTGGACAGAACGGAGATGACGCCCTTCGCGCCGAGTGAAAGCAGGGGGACCGTCAGATCGTCGTTGCCGCTCCAGACCGGCAGTTCGTCGCCGCAGGCGTCGAGGATGTGCGCGGCCTTCGGCACGCTGCCGCTGGCCTCCTTGATGCCGCCGATGTTGGGGTGCCCGGCAAGCACCCGGCAGGTCTCGACCGAGACATCCACTCCCGTCCGGCTCGGAACATTGTAGACGATGACCGGGCAGGGGAGCGTATCCGCCGCCGCGGTATAGTGCGCGATGAGCCCCGCCTGCGTGCATTTGTTGTAATACGGCGTGACCATCAGCACGGCATCCGCGCCCATAGACGCAGCGACACGGCTCAACTGCAGCGAGTGAGCCGTGTCGTTCGTACCGGTACCGGCGATGACCTTGCATCGTCCGGCGCAATATTGGACCGTGTGCGCGATGAGCGCGAGCTTTTCGTTGTCCGTCATGGTGGAGGCCTCGCCGGTCGTGCCGCAGACGACGATGGCGTCGACGCCAGCCGCGAGCTGCAGGTCCAGCAGCCGGTTCATGACGGGAAAATCGATCGTACCCTGATTGAACGGCGTGACGATCGCGGTCGCAACGCCCTCAAACACAGGATCTTTCAAAGAATCGCTCCCTTCGGGCTTATTTCTTTGTGATATATCCTTCCGCGCAGAGCAGCTCCGCCAGCAAAACCGCGCCGCCGGCTGCACCGCGCAGGGTATTATGAGACAGGCAGACGAACTTGTAGTCGTACTGCGTATCCGGCCGCAGACGGCCGATGGAGACCGCCATGCCGCCTTCGATCATCCGGTCAAGCTTCGTCTGCGGGCGGTCCGGCTCTTCAAAGTAGTGCAGGAACTGCTTGGGTGCCGACGGCAGCTCCAATTCCTGCGCGCGGCCGGAGAACGCGGCCCAGTCAGCCTTAATCTGTTCGACGGACGGCTTCTCACCCTTGAACGAGACAAAGCAGGCAGCCATATGTCCGTCGGAGACCGGCACGCGCAGGCACTGCGCGGTGATGTTCGGCTCCGTTGCGTTGACGATCTGATCGCCCTCGATATGGCCCCAGAGCTTCATCGGCTCCTGCTCGGACTTTTCTTCCTCGCCGCCGATATAGGGGATGACGTTGTCAAGCATTTCAGGCCACGTATCGAACGTCTTGCCAGCGCCGGAAATGGCCTGATACGTGCAGACCAGCGCCTTTTCGATGCCGTACTTCATGAGCGGATGCAGCGCGGGCACGTAGCTCTGCAGCGAGCAGTTGGACTTGACGGCGATGAAGCCGCGCTTGGTGCCGAGGCGCTTGCGCTGGGCGTCGATGATGCGGATGTGGTCCGCATTGATCTCGGGCACGACCATCGGGACGTCCGGGGTGTGGCGGTGAGCCGAATTATTGGAGACGACCGGGCATTCGAGCTTGGCATATCGCTCCTCGAGCGCCTTGATCTCGTCTTTTTTCATATTGACGGCGCAGAACACGAAGTCGACCTGCTTTGCGATCTCCTCTGCGTCGGCCTCTGCATCCATCACGACCATGGAGCGGACGCTCTCCGGAATCGGATCCGCCATGTGCCATTTTTCGCCGATCGCTTCGGCGTAGGGCTTGCCTGCGCTGTGTGCGCTGGCTGCAAGAACGACGGGCGTGAACCAGGGGTGATTCGCCGTCAGCAGGACGAACCGCTGGCCGACCATACCCGTAGCGCCGATGATACCGACTCTGAATTTTTCCATGATGAAAGCTCCAATCTTCAAACTCGCCGGAAAGTTCCGGTTGCATGTCACTTTGGAATGTAATATAATACATTTGTCTGTGCAGGAGAAAATGTTTCTGCACGGTGAACAAATGTCCGCGAATTCCAACGGCCTCATCATATCATATTCCAATTGGCCTGTCAATGTGAATCGCAGAAAAAATCAGCGCGGAGAAGGGGCTGTTGTTTGTTGAAAACTCATGATTTTTACTATGATCTGCCGGAAGAACTGATCGCGCAGACGCCGCTGGAGCGGCGGGACGCGTCACGCCTGATGACGCTCGACCGGAAGACCGGTGAGGTCACGCACCGGCATTTTTATGATCTGGTCGACCTGCTGCAGCCTGGCGACTGTCTGGTGATGAACAACTCCCGCGTGCTCCCTGCAAGGCTGCTGGGCCATCGGGAGCCGACCGGCGGTGCCGTCGAGGTGCTGCTGCTCAAGGATCAGGGCAGCGGCGTCTGGGAATGCCTCACGAAGCCGGGACGGAAGACCCATACCGGCACCGAACTGTCCTTCGGCAGCGGAGAGCTCACCGCGACGGTCGTCGGAGAGAAGGAAGACGGCAACAAGCTCGTGCAGTTCCACTACAAGGGGATCTTCCTTGAGGTGCTCGAGCGTCTCGGCAAAATGCCCCTGCCGCCATACATCAAGGAAGAACTCGAAGACGGCGAGCGCTATCAGACGGTCTATTCCAAGGTGAACGGCTCTGCCGCCGCGCCGACAGCCGGTCTGCATTTTACCCGCGAGCTGCTGGACAAGCTCGCAGCCAAGGGCGTCAAAGAGGCCTATATCACGCTGCACGTCGGTCTCGGGACCTTCCGGCCTGTCAAGGCGGAGGAGATCACCGAGCATCATATGCACTCTGAGTTCTGCATGATCTCGCAGGAGACGGCAGATATGATCAACGAGACCAAGCGCGCCGGCGGCCGGATCGTCTGCGTTGGCACGACATCCTGCCGGACGCTGGAATCGCTTGCGGATGAGAACGGGTTCTTCCATGAGTCCTCCGCCTGGACGGATATTTTCATCTATCCCGGCTACCGATTCAAGGCCATGGATGCGCTCATCACGAATTTCCACCTGCCGGAGAGCACGCTCGTCATGCTGGTCTCCGCGTTCGCCAGCCGGGAAAAGATCCTGAACGCCTACAACATCGCCGTCCAGGAACGCTACCGCTTCTTCTCCTTCGGCGACGCGATGTTTATTTATTGATGGAAGAGGAACACGATGTTTAAAGTATTGAAAACGGACGGCGCGGCGCGCCGGGGAGAGTTCAGCTGCCCGCATGGGACAGTCCAGACGCCGGTCTTTATGAATGTCGGCACGCAGGCGGCCATCAAGGGAGCACTGTCGGCCGCCGATCTCGAGACGATCGGCACGCAGGTTGAGCTTTCCAACACCTATCATCTGCACCTGCGTCCCGGCGACGAGGTGGTGCGTGACATGGGCGGCCTGCACAAGTTCATGACGTGGGGCGGACCCATCCTGACCGATTCCGGCGGCTTTCAGGTCTTCTCGCTGGCCGGTCTGCGGAAAATCAAGGAGGAGGGCGTGACCTTCGCCTCCCATCTGGACGGGCACAAGATCTTCATGGGCCCGGAGGAGAGCATGCGGATCCAGTCCAACCTCGGCTCCGATATCGCCATGGCCTTTGACGAGTGCGTGGAAAACCCGGCGACGTATCCCTATGCCAAGGCCTCCTGCGAGCGCACGGCCCGCTGGCTCGCGCGGTGCAAGGAAGCGCTGACCCGGTACAACGCTGAGCCGGGCGCGGTCAATCCCGGCCAGCAGCTCTGGGGCATCAACCAGGGTGCGACCTTCAAGGATCTGCGGATCTGGCACATGAAGGAGATCGCCAAGCTTGATCTGCCGGGCTATGCCATCGGCGGGCTTGCCGTCGGCGAGCCGACGGAGGTCATGTACGAGATCATCGAGGCCGTCGAGCCCTACATGCCGAAGGACCGGCCGCGCTACCTCATGGGCGTCGGCACGCCGTCGAATATCATCGAGTCTGTCGCCCGGGGCGTGGACTTCTTCGACTGCGTCATGCCCGCGCGCAACGCGCGGCACGCGAAGCTGTTTACCTGGCAGGGGAGCATCAACCTGAAAAACGCCAAGTACACCCGCGACGACGGCCCCATCGACCCGCAGTGCGACTGCCCGGTCTGCAGGCGCTATTCCCGTGCCTATCTGCACCACCTGTTCAAGGCGGAAGAGATGCTCGCCATGCGGCTTTCGGTCATGCACAACCTGTACTTCTACAATACGCTGACCAAACGCATCCGCGACAGTCTCGACGCGGGGACCTTCGGCGATTTCCGCGCGGAATATTCTGCGAAACTGTCGGAAAAAATATAAACTTACGAAAAAATTCAGAAATCCTGCCGGGCTGACTTGAAAAGTTGCTGCCGGCACGATATAATAAATGAAATTCAATTTTGGAGGAAAGACCATGTACCTTTTCTTAGAGTCGGCAGCCGGTACGGCCGCCGCCGGCAGCAGCGCGTCCATGATTCTCATGTTCGTCGTTCTGATCGCGGTGTTCTACTTCTTTATGATCCGCCCGGAAAACAAGCGCAAAAAAGAAGCCCAGCAGATGCGTGATTCCCTGAAGGTCGGCGACAACATCACGACCATCGGCGGCATCATCGGCGACATCGTCTCCATCAAGGACGATTCCATCGTCATCGAGACCACGACCGACCGCGTCCGCGTGGAGTTCGCCAAGTTCGCTGTTTCCACCAACAACACGGCGGAAAAGGAAGCTGCCAAGCAGAAGGCTGCCGCTCTGGCTGCCCGCAAGGCAGAGAAAGAAAAGGCCAAGAAGGAAAAGTAAACCTTCCGGCCCGGACCTGCATACTGACCGGCTGAAGCTTAGACTTCAGCCGGTTCTTTTTATGCCCGGACAAACATACGCTTGGAGTAACGAAGCGAACAGTGAATAGAGGAGGGGAGCGGTTATGAAATCAAAGCTCTGGAACGGCGGCTTTCTGCGGACGGTGCTGCAGGGGCTGGCAGTCACGTGCGCAGCGCTGCTCGCGCTGTCGGCGCTGGGGGCGGGGCTGACGCTCGGCGGGGTGATCGGCCAGCAGCAGCTTTCGGCGGCCGCTGTGGTGATCAGCTTTCTCGGCGTTTTTCCTGGCGCCTGGCTGACGGCACGGCATGCCGCCGGGCAGAAGCTGCCGGCGGCCATCGTGGTCGGCGTGTGCTGTCTGGCGGTCTGTATGCTGGCCCGGCTGCTGTTCTTCGGCAATCGGGAGGCGCAGATCCTGCCCGGGATGCTTGCGATGCTTGCCGCGGCGGCTCTGGGCGGGATCGCAGGGAGCACGCAGCGAAAGCCTGCCCGGCGCAGAAGAAGATGACGGCGTTCCTGCATGCGTCAAAAAGTAAATTATATTTACATTTCGTGCATCAGCGTGCAGGACTGCCGTCATTTCAAGATTTCGATTTTACGCATGAATTCCGGCACTATATGTTGTGCTTTTTGTGAAAAGTACGGGTGACTCGCGGCACCGCAGTTACTTTATTGACATAATATCATTAACATAATTCCTAGTCATAATTTACAAAAATTTCGAAAATGCATCTTTTTCCTTGAAATCTTCCGATGTTTGCGGTATAGTAACAACACTTCCTGTTGAAGCGCAGGTAGAAATAATTTTGCCCGCATAATTCCTTAAGAATTCTGAAGTTTCCGGTTTCCGTTTGGTTTTTCTGGATTCTCATGAATATGCGACAAAGTTTCCATCGATCATTTTCGGAAGGACCTTCGCATGAGTAACATTATTATGCGATATGAGGATTACCTCATCCACACCAAACACGCGTCTGACAATACCGTCGCATCCTACATGCGCGATCTTCGCCAGTATGCGTCATATCTGGGCTCCGAAGGCATCGATGTGCTGGACGCCGATCAGGACGTGGTTTCCGGCTACATGAACAGCATGAAGGCCAACGGAAAATCCGCCGCGACGATCTCCCGTGCGCTGGCCTCCATCAAGAGTCTGTACATATTCGCCGTCCAGAACCGTGAGATCGAGGAGAACCCGATCCACAACATCAAGATCGACAAGGCAGAAAAAAAGCTGCCGCAGATCCTGACCGGCAAAGAGGTCGAGCTTCTGCTGCAGCAGCCGAAGGTCACGGAGATGAAGGGCTGCCGCGACAAGGCCATGCTCGAGGTTTTGTATGCCACGGGCATCCGTGTCAGCGAGCTCATCGGCCTCAACATCGACGATGTCAGTCTGCCCGGCAGCTTCATCCGCTGCGAAAGCGGCGAGAAGACGCGCATCATCCCGATCTATCCGGAAGCGCTGCAGTCGCTGCATGAATACATCGACTCGGTCCGGCCCAAGATGATCGCCGTGCCGACCGAACATTCGCTGTTCGTGAACGTCTCTGGCGAGCGCATGAGCCGCCAGGGCTTCTGGAAGATCATCAAGTATTATCAGGAAAAGGCGCATATCGACAAGGATATCACCCCGCATACGCTTCGCCACAGCTTTGCGGCCCACCTGCTGGAAAACGGCGCAGACCTGCGCTCCATTCAGCAGATGCTCGGCCACAGCGATATTTCCTCCACCCAGGTCTATACGCAGCTGGTGAAGCAGAATCTGAAGGCGGTGTACAACAAATATCACCCGAAGGCCTAGTCTGACCCATCCCATGAGAGCGGCATTTGCGTTTTTTATGAGAGAGAGGAGAATGGCAGGTGCCTGAACAGTTGCTCTGGGATAGAAAAAGGGCGTGCTGCACTGCAGCACGCCCCGCTTTTTTTGTCCGGATTCAGTTGTCGATGCCCGTCATCGCCTGCAGCACCTCGTACTGCTGCTCGTTGAGCCCCTTCTTCATGGAAAGGCCCTCGGTGATATCGATGTCGACCATCTGACCGGCCCGTGCGCAGATGACGCGGTTCGTCTTGCCGTCGGCCAGCGTCTTGACGGCGTGGTAGCCCATGCGGCTGGCCATGACGCGGTCCCGCGCCGACGGCGTGCCGCCGCGCTGGATATGACCGAGGATGGTCACACGGGGGTCGAGCCCCAGCTCCTCGTGGATCCCCTTGCCGATCTCAATCGCGCTGCCCGCGCCCTCGGCCACGATGATCATGAAGTGCGTGTTGCCGGCCAGACGCGCCTGGCGGATCCGGTCGATGACGTCCCGGTCAAAATCGACCGGCTTTTCCGGCACCAGAACAGCCGTCGCGCCCGTAGCCAGACCGACATAGAGTGCCAGATGGCCCGCGTTGCGGCCCATGACCTCGACCACGGAGCAGCGCTCGTGGGACTGCATCGTGTCACGCAGACGATCGATGGCCTCCACGGCCGTATTGGCGGCGGTGTCGTAGCCGATCGTGTAATCCGTGCAGACGATATCATTGTCGATGGTCGCCGGGACGCCGACGACAGAGATGCCCTGCTTGGCCAGCTCCACCAGACCGCGGAACGAGCCGTCGCCGCCGATGGAGACGATCCCGTCCAGCCCTAGCAGCTTGCAGGTCGCTGCGGCCTTTTTCTGGCCCTCCAGCGTGCGGAATTCGTCGCTGCGGGCGGTGTAGAGCATGGTGCCGCCGCGGTTGATGATATGCGCAACGTTGTCATTCTGCAGGACGGTAAAATCTCCGTTGATCAGGCCGTTGTAGCCGCGGCGGATGCCGACGCACTCAATGCCCATATACGTGCAGGCGCGGACGACAGAGCGGATGGCCGCGTTCATGCCGGGCGCATCGCCGCCGGAGGTCAGCACACCGATCCGTTTGACTGCATTTGCCATGGTATAGCTTCCTTTCAAATCTGATTTTTCCCATCATACCGCAGTTTTAAAAAAATGTAAACAGGCATTTGCACGAAATGGCCGAATTTTTATGCCCGCTGTACGCAGGGTCACGGGGTTTTGAAATCTTCAGGAAAAATTTATGTTTTCTTCCGCGCGGGTGTGCTATACTTTATTTATTACCATCTCCACGCGAAAAGGAGGCAGAGGCTTGAATCAGACAAGCAGAATTCTGGAAGAAGTCAAAAAAGCGGTATGCGGCAAGGACCGCGTTCTGGTCTGGGTGCTGACGGTGCTGCTGGCCCGGGGCCATGTGCTGCTCGAGGATATCCCCGGCGTCGGCAAGACGACCATGGCGCTGGCGTTTTCCCGCGCGCTGGGGCTCGATTACGGGCGCGTGCAGTTTACGCCGGACGTGCTGCCGTCCGATATCACCGGCTATTCCGTTTATCAGAAGGAGAGCGGCAAGCTCGTCTATCAGCCCGGTGCGGTGCTCTGCAATCTGTTCCTCGCGGATGAGCTCAACCGGGCGACATCCCGCACGCAGTCTGCGCTGCTCGAGGCCATGGAGGAGGGGCAGGTCACCGTTGACGGCGTCAGCCATCCGATCCCGCAGCCGTTTATCGTCTTTGCCACGCAAAATCCGACGGGAGCCGCCGGTACGCAGCTGCTGCCGGACTCGCAGATGGACCGTTTTACCGTCCGGCTGTCCATCGGCTATCCGGAGCCGGCGGACGAATGCAGCATGGTGCTCGCGCGGCAGGGCATCAACCCGCTGCAGACAGTCGAGCAGGTCCTGTCCCGGCAGGAGCTCGTTGCCATGCAGGACGAAGCCGCCGCGGTTTACATCAAAAAAGAGCTGGTAGAATACATCGTCGCCCTGATCGGCGCGACGCGCGGCCATCCACTGATCCTGCGCGGCGCGAGCCCGCGTGCGACGCTGTCGCTGACCGCCATGGCCAAGGCCGTTGCCTACGTCCAGCGGCGGGACTATGTCGTGCCGAAGGACATTCAGGTCACGTTCCCGCAGGTCATCGCGCACCGCCTGCTGCTGGCCCCGGAGGCGGACGCGCGGCAGATCGGCCCGGAGCAGATCCTTGCGGAGATCCTGCGCCAGATCCCGGCCCCCAGGCTGTAAGCGATGGCCAGAAACCGGATCTTTTACGGGCTGTTCTTGCTGGCAGCCGTCGTGTTTCACAGCTTTTATACCGGCTGGTTCTCCTTCTTTCTGCTCCTGTTTTCGGTGCTGCTGCCGGTTTTCTCGCTGCTCGTCAGCCTCCCGGCCATGCTCCGCGCCGCCTATACGCCGCAGCTGCCGCTGCACTGCTTCTGCGGGCAGGACGCACAGTTCGCGCTCCAGCCTTCGTCCGCCTCCCGGCTGCCGGTCAGCTGCTGCAGGCTGCATCTGCTGGTCTGTGACGCCGTGGGCGGCACGCAGCAGGCCGAATGGCTGACCCTTGCAGGGACGCTCCGCTTCTCCCTGCGCGTCGATACGCGCCATGCGGGCCAGCAGACCTTCCGTGTCGACCGGGCGCGGGTCTATGACGCGCTGGGGCTCGTCGGCCTGCCGCTGCAGCTGCCGACTGCTTGCAGCATCGCGGTCGAGCCGGAGCCGCTGGAACCCGCGGAGCTGCCGAATCTCAGCCAGTTCCAATACCGTTCCTATCATCCAAAGCCGGGCGGTGGCTTTTCTGAGATCCACGATCTGCGCGAATACCGCCCGGGCGACAGCCTGCATGAGATCCACTGGAAGCTCTCAGCCAAGACGGACAAGCTGATCGTCCGCGAGGCAGAGGAGCCGAACCGCGGGCTGATCGTCCTGAGCTTCGATTTTTCCGGCAGCCGGGCGCAGCTCGACAGTACGCTGCGGCAGCTGCTGTGGCTGTCCGGCTGGCTGACGGACAGGGAAGTCGTCCACCAGATCGACTGGCTCGACCCCGATACCCTCGAGCCGCAGACAAAGCAGATCCGCGCGCCGCAGGATCTGCAGGAGCTGCTCCGAGCGCTGCTGCAGACGCACCTGACCGGCGACACGCCGACGATCGCGCAGCGGCTGTATCCGAACGCGGACTGGCGCTATCACATCCAGTCGGCCGCGCAGGAGGTGTCCGTATGAGACCATCCAGATACGCGTTCCCGGCCGCGCTGCTCTGCGCCGCGGGACTATCTATCGGGCTGTGCTTCTGCGTGATCACGTCGTTTGCCGTCCCGGTCGACCCGGTGCGGCTGCTGCTTGCGTGTTTCCTCGCGGCAGCGCTGTTTTCCGCGGTATTTCTGCTGAAAAAGAGCTGGATCTGGCTGCTTGTCGTCCTGCTTCTGGCGGGGGCGGGCGGATATCTGCTCCGCGCGGAGCTGCGGCAGAGCCTGTCTGCGCTCGTGTATGCCGTCAGCAGCAACTACGCCGATGCGATCCCCGGCCTGCAGGCTGTCAGCCTGACAGAGGACGCCTCCGGCGTCGATGCGACGCTGGTCCTGATCCTGATCGCCGCGCTCTACGCACTGCTTTGCAGCTGGACTGTCATGCGCGGGGAGCATCTGGCCTACCTGCTGGCAGGTGTGCTGCCGGTGCTGGTTTTGTGTCTGGTCATTTTGCAGACGCCGCCGGCTGCCTGGGCGATCCTGCTTGTGGTGGGCGTCCTGGCGCTGCTGCTGCTCAGCCAGCTGCTGCGCGCGCGGCAGGAGAGCGAGGGCAACCGCCTGGCCCTGCTGCTGGCTGTGCCGCTGGCGCTGCTGGTCGGGCTGCTGGCCGTTCTGTTCCCGGCAAAGACATACGAGCGTGCGAAGTGGTCGGATTCTCTGCAGCAGACGCTTGCGGATGCGGCAGACAAGCTCACGCTCTTCCGCCGCGACGCGCAGACCGGGCAGGTGCGCTTCACCTCGCCGATCAGCCCCAGCACGCTCGGCAGCTACCTCTGGGATTCGAGCGTCACGGGCGTGAATCTCAACCGCGTCGGCCCGCAGCGACAGTATGGCCGCACAGTCATGCGCGTGCAGGGGCAGACAAGCGGCCTGTGTCATCTGCGGGGGGATTCTCTGGCTGTCTACGAAGAGAACCGCTGGAAGGCCCTGTCTGAACGGGACTATGCAGAAGCCGGAGACGCGGTGTCCGCCCTGACGGCAGGGGCGGTCCGTATCGCAGCCAGTGAGGAAGAGGAGGCGGGGTTCTCTGCTGTCTCCGCCGCCTACAGCATGTCGATCGAGACAGAGATGAAATCCGGTGTCTATTATACGCCGTACTATCCGCTGACCCTTCCGGAGGGAGCCGCCCCGTATCACGATGCATACATCAGGAATTCTTCGCAGCGGACGAGCTACGCGGTCCTTTATACCGACGCACATACCGATGTTCCGGATGAGACCTATGAGGCCTTTGTTCACGAAACCTATACGCAAGTGCCGGACCAGACGCGGCAGGCGCTTGCCGATATCCTGCAGCAGCTTGACGTACAGCCGGGTGACGATCCACATCGGATCCTTGCCGCTGTGCAGAGCTATGTATCGTCCAGCGCGCGGTATGATCTGAATACGCCCACCGTGCCGGATGGGGAGGACTTTGTCTCCTGGTTCCTGCACGAGAGTGAAACGGGCTACTGTGTCCATTTTGCGACTGCGGCGGCGATCCTGCTGCGGTGCATGGACGTCCCGGCTCGCTATGTGACCGGCTTTTCCACGAATGTGACCGCCGGAAGCTGGACGACCGTAACGACCGATGACGCGCACGCCTGGGTGGAATACTATGTCGACGGCCTAGGCTGGTACGTGCTCGACCCGACGCCCGCTATGCAGGACTCTCACATTCTTACCCTGCAGCCAGATAATTCGTCGGAAACCGATCCGGCCCAGACGCAGGAGGAAAATCAAGTCCAGCAGGTCCCGGAGACCTCTACGACAGAAACAACGCCGGATGCGCCGGAAGTTTCTCCGGAAACGTCTGATAAACCGACCGGAACAAACCAGGAGAGTTCAAAAACATTCCATTTCTTCCGTTATCTCTGGCCAATTCTGGCCGCCGCCGCGGCGCTGCTGATCTGGCGGGCGCTGCTGTTCAGCATCCGCAGGGCTGCGATCGGGCAGGGCTCCGGCAATCGCCGCGCGGTCACGCTCTATCACCATATCTGCTGGCTGGCCAGGCGGACCAAAACGGAGGTCCCAGCAGAATTTCTGGAGGTCGCCGAAAAGGCACGCTTCAGCCACCATAAGCTGAGCAGGGAAGAGCTGCAGCCGCTGCAGGACCATGCGGACCAGCTGACCAGACAGCTGCTGGCCGACAAGCGCTTCTGGCGGCAGTTCTTATACCGCGTGATCTACGCGCTGGGATGATCGCCGATTCAGGCGATCTTTCCCCGGCGCAGATCGACCTCTGCGGCAAGCCGCACGCCGGAATGCCGGATCTCATGCCAGATGGTCTGCGTTTTGAACAGAGCCAGCGTCTGCAGTGGCAGGAAGCAGGCCATGAAAACAGGGTAGAGGAGCATCCCGCCCACCAGCTTCCGATCCAGCCGCCGTTCCAGTGCCAGCGCGGCGACAGCCGAGGCCAGACAGCCGGCATAAGCTGTCAGCAAACTGACCGGCAGCCCCTGCAGGGACATGCTTCCGGCAAGCAGCGCCTCGAGCGCAAAAAACGGCGTCAGCGCCTGCAGAAAGGGGAAGCTGAGCTGCAGGAGCCCGTCCAGACAGGTGAGGCTTGGCTGCCGCAGGAAATTCGCGAGCAGCTCCGGCAGCGTCAGACGCGCGACCTGCAGAATACCGCTCATCCAACGTCTGCGCTGCACGAGAGAAGCACGCCATGTGACTGGTTCTTCATCGTATGTAACGGCCGTTTCGCAGTAGCCAATCCGTGCGCCGCGGCAGAGACAGGCCGCGTACAGCTCGGCGTCCTCTGTCAGCGTGCGGCAGGGGAACCCGTCCAGCGCCTCCAGCAGATCCCGCCGGATCGCAAAACCGGTGCCGATCACGCGGGCCGACAGGCCCACGGCCTCTCTGGCACGGTTCAGAAAATGATTGGCACTGCAGAAGTAGATCTCATAGCAGGCGCTGATCCCGGCCTGTGTCCGGTTTTTGGCGAGAATGCGGCTCTTGACGATCGCAGTACGGTCCAGCGCGCGGTTCATTTCCGACAAGAACGCAGGATCCGCCTCATTATCCGCGTCAAACACGCAAAAAGCGTCATAATTCCTCGCGCTGCGCAGCAGCGCTTTTGCCGCAGTGTGCAGCGCGGCTCCCTTGGAGCGGACGGAGGCAGGCATTTCCAGTACCTGGGCCCCGGCACGGCGCGCGGCCTCCGCGGTGCGGTCGGTGCAGTTGTTGGGAAGCACCCAGATATCAACGAGCTCCAGGGGATAGTGCTGCGCCCGCAGGCTCTCGATCAGCCCGGCGATGCAGCTTTCCTCATTTCTGGCCGCGATCAGGACCGCAAACCGCCGGAGTCTGGCAGCAGGCTCCGGCGTGCGCCGTCTGCACAGGCCAAACAGCGACACCGCCAGAAAGTACAGGGAAAACACCCTGAGAATCAGAAAAAACACAGTAACTGCCGCGTTCATGATAATTTTCTCCTTTGTGATTTCTTACGCTTTCAGTATATCACGCCCGCCAGCAACCGGACGGAAACATCCAATGAAGGAAACCTTAAGGTTTGATGAAGCGCAGGACCCAACAGAAAAAGCACCTCCAAATCCAGCCACCAGAAAGACCAAAGCCCAGAGGGGAGACCCCTAGACGCGGATGCTTGTCAGACAGACGCATGAGAGTCCTGCATGATGAACGCAACAAAATAAAGATTTTGTTGCGTTCGGAGCAGAGATGTGCTATAATAAAGGCAGCTGAGCCGCTGGATGGCGGCGAAAGGAGTTTTTGGGATGCAGAGCTATGCTGAGTGCCCGCAGGTGCTGCGGGATTTTCTGTCGTATCATGAATCGATCAAGGGCCAGTCCAGACGTACCGTCGAGGAATATCATCTGGATCTGCGGATGTTCCTTCGCTTCCTGACGCTGATGCGCCGGGAGCTGCCGTACAATACGCCGCTGGATTCCATCGATATCAAATGGATCGACGCGGCGGTTTTGAACACCGTTACCTCGTCGGAGATCTTTGATTTCCTGTCCTACCTGACGAACGACCGCCAGAACCGCGAAGGCCCGAATGACGCCGGGATCGCGGCCGCTTCCCGTGCGCGCAAGCTTTCGGCGATCAAGGCGCTCTATAAGTATCTGACGGTCAGCACCAAGCAGATCCAGAATAACCCGGTCAAGGATATCGAGTTCCCCAAGATCCGCCGCAGTCTGCCGAAATACCTGACGTTGGAAGAATCTACCGCGCTGCTGAAAGCTGTCGACGGCCCGAACAAAAACCGGGATTTTGCGATCCTGATGCTGTTTCTCAACTGCGGGATCCGGCGCTCGGAGCTGGTCGGGCTGAATCTGACAGACGTCTATGAAGACCGTATCCGTGTCGTCGGCAAGGGCAACAAGGAACGGATCGTCTACATGGGCTCGTCCTGCCGCAGGGCCATCGACCGCTATCTGGAAGAACGGAACAACATCGTCCTCACGGACAATAAGGCGCTGTTCGGCTCCCGGGACAAAAACCGCATCAGCGTCTCCGCGGTCCACCGGCTGGTCAAGAAGCACCTGCTGGAATCCGGACTCGATGCGACGCAGTTTTCCGCACACAAGCTCCGCCACACAGCGGCAACGCTGATGCTGGCCAACGGCGTCGATCTGAAAACGCTGCAGGAAGTTCTGGGACACGAAAACCTGAACACGACGCAGATTTACACCCACATCGAAAACACGGACAAGAAGATCGCCGCGGAGGCCAATCCCCTCTCCAAGCTGAAAATATAAAAATGGACAGCATGCAGTGGAATGCATGCTGTCCATTTTTTGTTATTATTTTAGTTATTCGATATGTGCGAGGGTCTTTCCAAGGTCAGTATCAAAGCCGAGTGCCCGATACATCGCCTCGTCACACGGGGCGCAGCATACCGTTAAGCTCGCGATCCCATGTTCCTGGCACCAGAGCTGCGCCGCTTCTGCCAATTTTCGCGCAATGCCCTTGCCCCGGAAGGCCGGTTCGATATAAAAATCCTCATATACGCCCGTGTTTGCGCAGGAGAACGTCGAGTAGTATGCAGCAACGCTGCACATGCCCACGGCGCGATAGCCGCGTTTGGCGATAAAAAACGTGATGCTCCCCTCTTTGACGGCTTGCTGGAGCCGTTTCTGCTGGGAACTTGTAAGCACGTCTTCGCCGATCTCCCGTTTGAAGCCATTTTCCAGCTTCCGCAGCTGCCAATCATCCGGGTCCTCCAAAACCTCCACGGTAAACGGCACCGGATCTGCAGGCGGCAGGAGCATCAGCGGTTCTCCCCACTCGTCAGCGCCGTTTTCAACGAAACCGACGCGTTTCCAGAACCGGAGGCGGCGTTCATCTCCGCCGTAGTTCAGCTCCGCATAGCGCGCGCCGCGCATCTTTGCCCAGCTTAGAAGTGCATCGGCGCAGGTTCGGCCTGTTCCGCTACCCCGGAACGCCGGGAAAACGCAGAACTCCAAAATGAAGCATTTCCCGTCCTCCGAGGTGAAGATCGCCGGCAGCGCAAAGCCGATGTCCTGCCCGTCCCGATGAAAGAACAGGTAATAGCAGCGGTCCTGCGGCCGGTCATGCACGCGCTGGATCTGCGCACGGTATTCGGTATCATCCAGAAAATGTTTGCGATTTTCGTCTTCCGGATCGGGAAAAATGTCCCGCATGTGATAGGTGTGAAACTGCCCCCAAAAGACTGCGATGTCGGCCTCGGTGATCGCTTCACGGATGGCGATCTGGTTTTTCATGTTGGTTCCTCCAAAAAATGATTCGGAGGGTTAGAAAGCGTGAACCCTCCATACACGTTTCATTTTCATAAAAAACCACCCTTTCCGTTTTGTATTTGGATGCAAATTATGATTCTTCCTTATTATAACATAGATCCCCAAAAACGCAATTGATATCGGATATCGCAAAAACAGACAGTACGCAGCGGAAACTGTGTACTGTCTGTTTGTATGCTTTGAAAATCAACCGCCCAGATAGGCTTTTTTGATGGAGTCGCTTTCCAGAAGCTCTTTGCCGGAGCCAGCGAGGGTGATCTTGCCGGTCTCAAGGACGTAGGCGCGGTTAGCGACCTGCAGCGCCATCTGCGCGTTCTGCTCGACAAGCAGGATCGTGGCGCCGGCCTTGTGCAGCTCGCGGATGATATCGAAGATCTGCTCGACCAGGATCGGAGCCAGGCCCATGGACGGCTCGTCCAGCATCAGCAGCTTCGGCTCGGACATCATTGCACGGCCCATGGCAAGCATCTGCTGCTCGCCGCCGGAGAGCGTACCGCCGACCTGCTTCCGGCGTTCCTTCAGACGCGGGAACAGCTCGTAGACGTGCTCCAGATTGCCCTCAATGGTGCTGTTGGGGCGGGTATAAGCGCCCATTTCGAGGTTTTCCTCGACGGTCATGTGCGCGAACACACGGCGGCCTTCCGGGCACTGCGCCAGGCCAAGCTGAACGATCTTGTTGGGGGCCATGGTATTAATCGGCGTGCCCATGAAGTCGATCGTGCCGGATTTTGCGCGCAGAAGACCGGAGATCGTATTCAGGACGGTGCTCTTGCCGGCACCGTTCGCGCCGATCAGCGTAACGACCTCGCCTTCGTTGACCTCAAGGGAAACACCCTTGACGGCGTGGATCGCACCATAGTAGACGTGAATATCATTGACGGAAAGCAGCATGTCTCAGCCCTCCTTCTTTTTGCCGAGGTACGCTTCGATGACGGCCGGGTTGGCCTGGATATCATCGGGCATGCCCTTTGCGATGATCTTACCGAAGTTCAGAACGCAGATACCTTCGCAGATGCCCATGACGAGATTCATGTCATGCTCGATGAGCATGATGGCGATGCCGAAGGTGTCGCGGATCTTGACGATGTTCTCCATGAGCTCGCTGGTCTCGGAGGGGTTCATACCGGCGGCCGGCTCGTCGAGCAGCAGCAGGCACGGATTCGTTGCCAGCGCACGGACGATCTCCAGCCGGCGCTGCGCGCCGTACGGAAGACTGCCGGCCAGATGATCGGCGACGTTTTCCATGTTGAAGATGCTCAGCAGCTCCAGCGCACGCTCTTTGGCGATGCGCTCGCGCTTCCAGTATTCCGGCAGACGCAGGATGGCGGAAGCGGCGGAATATTTCATCTCGTTATTGAGGCCGATGAGCACGTTGTCCAGCACGGTCAGATTCCGGAACAGACGGATATTCTGGAAGGTACGGGCGATGCCCATGTGGTTGACCTCGATCGTGCTCTTCCCTGCCGTCGAAACGCCGTCGAGCAGGATGGAGCCGCGCGTGGGCTTATAGACATTGGTGAGCAGGTTGAAGATCGTGGTCTTGCCGGCACCGTTCGGGCCGATGAGGCCGGTGATCTCCGTGCGGCCAATGGCGAGGTTAAAATCAGCGACAGCGGTCAGACCGCCGAAATCAATGCCGAGGTGCCGGGTCTCCAGGATAGGAGGCCGGCCGATATCGCGCTCGGTCAGCAGGTTGGTGTACGGCTGCGGGACGAGCTTCGGCTGCGGGTTGACCCATTTGTTACTCATTTTCTGCCGCCTCCTTCTGCGTTTTTGTGGTGCGTCCGGTCAAACGGTTCAGGAACTTCTCCAGGCTGCGGGACAGCGAGAAGTCGTAGCTGCCAAGCAGACCCTTCGGACGGAAGATCATCATCACGACCAGCGCCAGCGAGTAGACGACCATGCGGTAGTCAGAGAACGAACGCAGCAGCTCCGGCAGGATGGTCAGGACCGTGGCCGAGAGGATCGAGCCGAGCATCGAGCCCATGCCGCCGAGTACGACCATGACGAGGATCTCGATGGACTTCATGAACTTGAAGGTCGACGGATACAAAGAGCCGAGATAGCCCGCGTACAGGCAGCCGGCGATACCGGCCATCATGGCGGACAGGACGAAAGCAAACGTTTTGTAGTACGTCGTCTGAACGCCCACGCTCTCCGACGCGATCTCATCTTCACGGATGGAGAGGATCGCGCGGCCGTGACGGGATTTCATGACGGTGTGGATGATGTAGCAGCAGACGACCACGCAGATAAAGACCAGCGTGAACGAAGAATACTTCGGGATGCGCTTCAGACCGGCTGCGCCGTAGGTGAAGTCCGTGCCGATGACGGAGTCGATATTCGTCAGGATGACACGGATGATCTCGCCGAAGCCCAGGGTGATGATGGCCAGATAGTCGCCGCGCAGACGCAACGCCGGGATGCCGATGATGATGCCGAAGATCCCGGCCACGATCGCGCTGATGAGCAGTGCCAGCAGGATGTACGGGATCGCAGCGCCCGTGTTGCCCGCCTTGAGCAGCTCCTGCACCGGCATGGCCTTCATGAAGATGCCGCCGGCGTAAGCGCCGACCGCCATGAAGCCTGCATGGCCCAGCGGGAGCTGGCCGAGATAGCCGGTCGCGACGTTCAGAGAGGTCGCAAGGATGATGTTGATGCCGACGGTGATGAGAATGCCGCTCCAGTAGTTGGTGATGACGCCGCTCTGGATCAGCGAATTGAGGACGAACCAGACCGCGGCGATGAGGATCAGGTTGATCACATAGCGCAGCGGCATGGGAATGCGGATGGCAGATCGATTCTTTTTCATAGTCCGACTCCCCTCCCTTACACTTTTTCCGTCTGCGGACGGCCAAGAATGCCGGTCGGCTTGACGAGCAGCACGACGATCAGGATGGCGAACACAACGCCGTCTTTCCACACGGACAGGCCGACCGCGGAGACCAGCGCCTCGAGAAGACCGATGGCGAAGCCGCCGATCATCGCGCCGGGGATCGAGCCGATGCCGCCGAGAACGGCTGCGACGAACGCCTTCAGGCCGAGCATCGAGCCCATGGTGGGCGATGCCTGCTGGTAGGCGCACAGATACAGGACGGAGCCGATGCCGGCCAGCGCGGAGCCGATGGCAAAGGTAAAGGAGATCGTCCGGTTCAGGCTGATGCCCATGAGCTGGGCTGCGCCCATATCCTCAGAGACCGCGCGCATGGCCTTGCCGAGCTTGGTCTTCTGGACGATGAGCGTCAGGGCCGCCATCGCAACGATCGTCACAAGGATAGTCAGCAGTGCGGCGTTGCTGATGGTGACCGAGCCGAGCGAGATATTGCCCGGGACAATGGGGTCCATACTCTTCGTATCGGAGCCGAAGAGCAGCTGCGCGCCGTTTTCCAGCAGGAAGGAGATACCGATGGCGGTGATCAGCAGGCTCAGACGCGGCGCTTTGCGCAGCGGCGTATAGGCGACCTTTTCGATCACGACACCAAGCAGCGTGCTGGTAATGACGGCGATGACAACAGATACGATGGGGTGCATGTGGAACGTCGTCATAGCGTAGAAGGCGGCATAGGCGCCGACCATGATGATATCGCCGTGTGCGAAGTTCAGAAGCAGGATAATACCGTAGACCATGCTGTAGCCAAGGGCCACCAGCGCGTAAATCGAGCCTGTCTGCAGGCCGTTGAACAGCTGCGAGAGCAGCAACGACAGGTTCATGTTGATACCTCACTTTCCCTTCTCTTTGCGGACATCCGATGGCCGACGCCAAGCCGAGTTGGAATCGTCCATCCGATGTCCGCCGGGGGCAGGTACGGAAGATCTCCGTACCTGCCCGGCTTTTGCGTCGGCCCCTTCGTCAGGGACCGACAAATTATAACTATAATATACTGGTTTCCCGAATTTTGCAAGCTGTATCAGGGAAATTAGAACATTTCCTGATAGACCTCGTCGCCGCCGGTCAGCTCGATGATGGCAACGGGCTTGATGGGGTTGTTGAACTCGTCGAACGCGTAGGAGCCGGTGATGCCCTCGGTGCCGTCCATGGTCTTGATGGCGTCGATGACAGCCTGCTTGTACTCGTCAGTGCCGGCGGTCAGGCCCTGTGCTTCGGCAGCCTTCAGACCTTCGCAGAGCAGCATGGCGGCGTCATAGGCCAGAGGCGCAAACATGTTGGGGATCTCGTCGACGTTGTAAGCAGCCTTGTAGTCCTCTTCGAACTGCTTGACGGAGTCGGTGCCGGGCGCGTAGCCGGAGCAGTAGACGGAGCCTTCGAGGTCGTCAGCGGAAGCGTAGTTCTTGACGGAGCCGAAGCCGTCGCCGCCCATAAAGGTCGCGGTGCAGCCGGCAGCGCGGGCAGCCGTGATGGCCAGACCAGCCTCAGCGTAGTAGATCGGAGCAAAGACAACGTCGGGAGCAGCAGCAGCGATGTTGGTCATCTGAGCCTTGAAGTCCTTGTCGCCCTCGGCGAAAGCTTCGGTGTCGACGATCTCCAGACCAACGGCCTTCGCCTCTTCAGCGAATGCGTTCATCAGGCCTTCGGAGTAGTCGCTGCCGGTCTGGTAGAAGATCGCGGCGGTCTTGGCGCTCAGCTTTTCAACAGCGTAATCGGCCATCTTCTTGCCCTGATAGGGGTCGATGAAGCAGGCGCGGAAGACGTTCTGACGGATCTCGCTGTCGGGATCATCCGGGTCGATCATGGTGACGCCGGAAGCCGTTGCAGAGGCGGTGACCTGCGGCATGTTGTCTTCGTAGGTCGCGTCAGCCAAAGCGATGGTCGGGCCGGTCAGCGTTGCGCCGAAGACGGCGGTGATGCCGTTGTCGCAGGCAAGGTTGTAAGCGTTGACAGCCTCAACGCCGTCGCCCTTGTCGTCGTACTCCAGGACCTTGACCTGCTTGCCGTTGATGCCGCCGTTGGCGTTCAGCTGGTTGATGTAGAGCATTGCGCCGTCACGGACGGGCTGGCCATACTGGGCGTAGTCGCCGGTGGTGTTGCTGATGAGGGCGATAACGATCTCGCCGCCGTCAGAAGAAGCTTCGCTGGAATCGGAAGCAACGGTGTCAGTGGACGCCGTGTCGGTGGATGCGGTCGAATCCGTGGTAGCCGACTTGGAGGAGCAGGCTGCGAGGCACCCGAGCAGCATGACGACTGCCAGCACGAGGCTTACGAGTTTCATTGCTTTTTTCATTTTCATTTACCTCACTTTGTTTTTACTGTATGCAATTCAAAAAGCGGCTCTGCAAAAAGCAGAACCGCTTCGAATGCCTGATTCATCCGGCCGCTCAGGCCGCTTCAGGGGTATCCGTTTCGCTGTTGCTTTTTGCGCTTTTGCTGTTGTGCATCATAATAATTACAAGGCCCCACGCCAGTACCAGACGTACCAGCAGGCCGCGAAGGCCCAGAATGCAAAGGCAAATGGATACAAGAATAATAATGAAAAAGGACACTGCCAGAATAGCAGTGTCCTTGCAGAATGCGGCAGAATCAGCCGTGCATGCAGAAGCTGCACAGCAGGTAGCCGGTGCGCAGCTGGACGCATCGGAACAAGCGGTATTCTGCTTTGCCGTGAACTGCATCATCGTGCGCACCTCCTTGAAATGATGGGCTCATTATACTCTGCCGCTTTAATACTGTCAAGTAGTGAAATATGAAAAAACGGGTGAATTTCGCCGAATGTTTTGTGAAACTTCTACAAGTACAAACACACGTTCCTGACAAGTGCCCGCGTTGGAGAAACAGATGTGTGCCAAATGACGCTTTTTGCCTGAATTTTGGCCCTCAGGCTTGCATTTCCTGTCGTTCTTTGGTATCGTATAGGCATTGCTGACGGGATTCCGTCAAAAAGGTGTGTGATTTGAAATGGAAAAGAAAAAACGTCGCTGGGGCGACCGGAAGGACGGTGTGCTGCTCCGCGATCTCGACGGAATGCACTTCATTACGCCGCTGATCTACCCGAACCGCTGCGACAATGAGGCCTACATCCGGGAAACGATCGACCTCACCAATATGAACGCGTATCTCAAGAAAAAGAATGAAACAGAAACGGAATTCCCCTATACGATGTTCCATCTGATCGTGGCCGCGCTCGTCAAGACGATCACGCTGCGGCCGAAGATGAACCGCTTTATCGCCAACAAGAACTTCTACCAGCGCAACGAGGTCTCGATGTCCTTCGTCGTCAAGAAGCAGTTTGCCGATGAGGCCGCCGAGGCTCTCGCCGTCATCCACGCGAAGGACGACTCCGACGTCGATTCCATCCACGAGGATCTTCGCCATCAGATCCTGGACTGCAAGGACGTACATAAGGTCGACTCGTCGACAGACAGCATGGACTTTTTCAACCACATGCCGCGCTGGCTCGGCAAGTTCCTGGTCTGGATCCTGACGCGGCTGGATATCCACGGCTGGATCCCGGCGAGCATCATTGAGACCGACCCGTACTATACGACCTGCGTCATCTCGAACCTCGGCTCCATCAAGCTCAACTGCGGCTATCATCACTTGACCAACTGGGGTACCTGCTCGGTGTTCTGCATCATCGGCGAAAAGTCGAAGCGCCCGGTCTATCATGAGGACGGCACGATCGAAATGCGCGAGATGCTGGATCTGGGTCTTACGATCGACGAGCGTCTGGCGGACGGCTATTACTACTCCAAGACCATCCGGCTGCTCAAGACGCTGCTGGAAAACCCGGAGCTGCTGGAGACGCCGGCCAACCAGGAAGTCGCCTACTAAGCAGGATCAAATGGACGTGTAAGCGGGGATCTCCATGCAGGAGGGACAATGCTTACCTATCATAAAACGACCGAAGAAGAAAAATACCGCATCACGGCGTGGAAGTATGACGGCGACTATGCCGTCTATAACAGCACGCCCTATGCGCAGCAGAAGCAGACCGGCTTCGGCTTTGCCAACCCGAAGAATCACTTTTATTCCTTCTATGACGGGACGGACCTTGTCGGGTTCATCAATCTCTATGAGGAGGAAACAGAGGTCTTCTTTGGCATCGGCGCCGCGCCGGAGCACTGCGGCAAGGGCTACGGGCAGCAGATGACGCGGATCGCGTGCAGCATCTGCCGGAGCCTGTTTCCGGGAAAGCCCATGTATCTTGAAGTCCGCACGTGGAACCGCCGGGCAGTCCGGTGCTACGAAAAAGCCGGCTTCCACATCGCAGGCGAGCCGATCCGCCAGACGACCTCTGCCGGTGATGGGATCTTCTATCATATGGTCAAAGACGCCTGACGAGGCGGATCTACAAAATATGCCCCGGAACCTCACGGTTCCGGGGCTTTTCTCATTCTGTTTTCTGTGCGTCCGCGATCTTCTGCTTCGTATCGTCGCGGATAGCCTCGCGCAGACTCCGCAGATACGGACTGAAGGCCACGATGTCGTCGGCGTAGGTCAGGTTGAGATCATACTCGTGCGGCTCCCAGGTGGAAATGTCGGCCTCATTGTGCTGGATGACAGCCTCCAGCTTGTCCAAGGACTTATAGAGCCTCGCCTCCCCTGTCTGCTGGGCGTTCATCTCGTCATACAGAGCGGCAAGCTCGCGGCAATACGGCTCCGGCAGCGACGCGACCCAGTCGGCCAGCACCCGGTCTTCCTTCTGCTCGTCTTCCGCCGTCTTCAAAAACGTCGGGATATCACCGGTGAAGCACTCGCCAAGATCGTGGATCAGGCACATCCGGATGACCTTGTTGATGTCCAGCTCCGGGAACTCATCCTGCATGAAAAGCGCCATCAGCGCGATGCGCCAGCTGTGCTCGGCGACGCTCTCGCGCCGGCCCTTCGACGTGTCGCAGTGGCGCAGCTCGTCCTTGAGCCGCTCGGCGATATGTAAGGTCTCCAATAGCTTATGGACTTCCATCTGTGTTCCTCCTATGCCAGTGCGAGCTCGATGGCTTCGCGGATATTGCGCACGCGCAGCAGCTCCACGCCGTCCGGCGCGGTGAGATTGGCCGTGCCGTGGCGTGGAATGATGCAGATCTTGAAGCCCGTGCGGGCTGCCTCGGTCAGGCGCTGCTGCAGGCCGGTCACGGCGCGGATCTCTCCGGTCAGGCCGACCTCGCCGATGGCTGCCGTCGACGGATCGATGGGCTTGTCACGGAAGCTCGAGGCCGCGGCCAGCACCAGTGCCAGGTCCGCCGCGGGCTCGTCCAGCTGCAGACCGCCGATGACGTTCACATAGGCGTCCGACATGCCGATATTCACGCCGCCGCGCTTTTCGAGCACGGCCAGCATGAGGTTCGCACGGTTGAAGTCAAAGCCGTCCGCCGTGCGGCGGGGCACATTGAAGTTCGTCCGGGTGACGAGCGCCTGAATTTCCGCGAGGACCGGGCGCGTGCCCTCCATCACGCAGGCGACGCAGGTGCCGGGCGCGCCGAGCGGACGCCCGGCCAGCAGCATCTCCGAGGGGTTCGGGACCTCAACGAGTCCCCTGCCCTCCATCTCAAAGACGCCGATCTCGTTTGTCGAGCCAAAGCGGTTTTTGGCCGCCCGCAGAATGCGGTAGCTGCTTGCATGCTCACCTTCGAAGAACAGCTCACAGTCGACCATGTGCTCGAGCACCTTCGGCCCGGCGATCGCGCCCTCTTTGTTGACGTGACCGACGACAAAGACCGTCACGCCGCTGCTCTTTGCCAGCTGCATGAGCGCCATGGTGCAGTCCTTGACCTGCGAAATGCTGCCGGGGGCAGAGGTATTTTCCGGGGTATAGAGCGTCTGGATGGAGTCGGCGATGAGAATATCCGGCTGGACTTCATCCACCGCGCTCAGGATCTCGGTCAGATCGGTTTCCGAGAGGATGTACAGCTCGTCCGACGCGACCTGCAGACGGTCGGCGCGCAGCTTGATCTGCTTTTCCGATTCCTCGCCGGAGACATAGAGGATCCGCAGCGTTTTTCCCAGGTACGCGCAGATCTGCAGCAGCAGCGTCGATTTGCCGATGCCAGGTGCGCCGCCGACCAAAATCAGCGACCCGCGGACCCCGCCGCCGCCCAATACCCGGTCAAGCTCGTGCATGCCGGTGGAAAAGCGGATCTCCTGCTCCCCTGTCACCTCTTTGAGCTTTTTCGGCGCGGAGCGGGAAAAGCCCGACCGGCCTGCCGCCTTGGCGGCAGGCGTCTTTTTATCCTCAAATTCAATGATCGAGTTCCAGGCCCCGCACGCGGGGCACTGGCCCTGCCAGCGCGGCGTCTCATTGCCGCACTGCTTGCAGATAAAGACGGTTTTAGATTTCATTCGGATGCTCCTCTGAAAGCCAGACCGAGAGCGTTCCCGCAATCACGGCGGCCAGCTTTTTCTGATATTCCGGCTGCAGCAGCCGCTGTTCTTCCTCGTAGTTGGACAAAAAACCGCACTCGACCAGCACACCCGTGCAGTCGATATGCTCCATCAGGTACACGCCGTCGGATTTTTTGCACTGCCGGTGATTGTCCGGCTCCAGCCCGAGGGCGAGATTGCTCTGCAGCTGCTCCGCGAGCTGTTGGCTGCCGGGCGTTTTGGCGTAGAAGACCTGCGCGCCATGGTATTTGCCCTCGGTAAAAAAATTCTGATGGATGCTGAGCAGCAGCGGCTGCTCGGTCTGGTTGACCATGGAAGTTCGGTTTTTGATGTCCGAGACCTTTTTCTCGGCGATCGTGCGGCAGCCGTCGGAATAGACGGCGGTGTCCGTCTCCCGGATCATCGAGACCTGCACGCCGCAGAGCCGCAACAGGTCGCGCACCCGCAGCGAGATCTCCAGATTCAGTGCCGCCTCTGACGTGCCGCTCACGCCGGTCGCACCGCCGTCTTCCCCGCCGTGTCCGGCGTCGAGCACGACGGTCGTACCCGAACCAAGGAGCGCGGCCGTCTGCTCGCTCTGATAGAACACGACTGCGAACACGCAGAAATACAGCACCGTCGCAAACAGCATCACCGGCAGAACGATTTGTACCCATTTTTTCATTTCATCACCCCATATCAGCGTATGAGGCTCAGGAAAAGTATAGCATGGTTTTTTCCGTTTGAAAAGGGCGGTTTATTCCGCCGGAAAGAAAACCTCCGCTTCCGGCCAGAGCTGCGCCGCGGCCGTATTGACCCATCGCCGTTCTTCTGGCGTAAATGGCCGGAATGCGGTGATCTGCAGCCGTTTTCCGCTGCGTTTCCACCGGCCCGCGACCGTGCCCCGCAGCAGGACCGGCGGCATAACGATGCCGGACAGGCTAAAAATGCCGCGCAGATATTCCGGCGGAAGAAAAATGCTCTGCTTTTTCTCATACCCCAGCATCAGCGGGTCAAAGCCCGCCAGCAGCAAGCAGTCCGGGAGCGCATCTCCCGCTTCCCTGCCGTCGTCCAGCGAATAAAGCGTTTGCCCGTCAAAGCTGTCGGCGCTGACCGGCAGCTGCATGAGAAGTGCCCGGAGCCTCGCCTGCGGGAGGGCAAAAAAGTAGGCGGCGTCCCGGAGCGAGACCGGGCCGAAGCTTGCCAGATACCGCCGCAGCTGCTCCTGCAGTGCGTCTTCCCTGGCCATCGGCACGAATGGTGGGCAGAGCCGGAAGGCTTTTTCCTCGCTGGCTGTACCGCAGAGGAAGCCTCGCTCGCACAGCTCCCGGATCCCGCCGCCCCAGGGGTGGAACATCGATGCTTCCTCCGCCTCCGTCATCCCGGCAGCGCGGCAGCGGACCTTGAGCGCCTCGCGCGTCATCGGCCCCTGTGTGAGCGTGTCTACGATCAGATCCGAGAAATACGCCTGCCGCTGCGGCGTCAGCGCCCAGTCCGGGCGCTGGTTCCAGAAGGACGGGACCGTCCAGTCCCGGCTGTGATACCGGCAGCCGTCGTGCAGAAAAAGTGGAAGATCCGCTTCCGCAAACAGATGCATTGTCCCGCGAAGCGTCCAGCTCTTTACCAGTCCGTCCGCGGCATAACCCGCGTCAGGATCTGCGCTTCGCAGGCGCATGGCATGCATCGCGTTGGAAAGAAACTGCGCCTGAAAGCCGTCCATCGCGCGCACGACGTGCAGGCGGGAAGCGGGTGCAAGCAGATATTGTGCGAATAGCCGCCGAAGCTTCAGAGTTTCCTGATCCATGTCGTCTCCTTGTGCCGTTCTTGTAAAAACCGCCCGGCGATTCGCGCCGGGCGGTTAACATAAAATTATTTTACAAATGCCTTGTGGAAGACCTTCTTGCCCTTGCGGATGACGGCACCGTCGCCGGTGAAGGTGGTCTTTTCGAACATGGTGGCGAAGTCGGTGACCTTTTCGTCGTTCACGCTGATACCGCCCTGCTGGACGAGTCGGCGGCCTTCACCCTTGGACGCAGCCAGACCGCACTTCACGAGCAGCGTCAGCGTGTCGATTTTGTCATCAGTGAAGTCTTCGGCTGTCAGCTCGGTGGACGGCATATGCTCGCTGTTGCCGCTGCCGCCGAAGAGTGCCTTGGCGCCCGCCTCGGCCTTTCTGGCTTCCTCTTCGCCGTGGACGAGCTTGGTGAGCTCGAAGGCGAGGATCTCCTTGGCCTTGTTGAGCTGGCTGCCCTCCCACTTGTCCATCTCGTCGATCTGCTCGAGAGGCAGGAAGGTCAGCATACGGATGCACTTCATGACGTCCGCATCGCCGACGTTGCGCCAGTACTGATAGAAGTCGAAGGGGCTGGTCTTGTTCGGGTCGAGCCAGACGGCGTTGCCCGCAGTCTTGCCCATCTTCTTGCCCTGCGAGTCGGTCAGGAGCGTGATGGTCATGGCGTGCGCGTCCTTGCCGAGCTTGCGGCGGATAAGCTCCGTGCCGCCCAGCATATTCGACCACTGGTCGTCGCCGCCGAACTGCATATTGCAGCCGTAGTGCTGGAACAGATGATAGAAGTCGTAGGACTGCATAATCATATAGTTGAACTCTAGGAAGGACAAGCCCTTTTCCATGCGCTGCTTGTAGCACTCAGCACGGAGCATGTTATTGACAGAGAAGCAGGCGCCGACCTCCCGCAGGAGTTCGATATAATTGAGGTTCAGCAGCCAGTCGGCATTGTTGACCATGATGGCTTTACCTTCGCCGAAATCAATGAATCGCTCCATCTGACGCTTGAAGCACTCGGCATTGTGGTCGATGTCCTCCTTCGTCAGCATTTTGCGCATGTCGGTGCGGCCGGACGGGTCGCCAATCATAGTCGTGCCGCCGCCGATGAGCGCGACGGGCTGGTTGCCCGCCATCTGCAGGCGCTTCATAAGTGTCAGCGCCATAAAATGGCCGGCGGTCAGGGAATCCGCCGTGCAGTCGAAGCCAATATAGAATTTGGCCTTGCCCGCGTTGACCATTTCGCGGATCTCCGACTCATTCGTGACCTGCTTGACAAGCCCTCTGGCCTGCAGTTCTTCATAAATACCCATTGTGATTTCTCCTTCTATGTTTGAAAATTTTTTATAATTCCATCAGCCGTCTGCCGCAGTGTGGGCAGATGGCGTCGTCCATGTCGTGCATGTCGCCGCAGTAGGGGCAGGCGATCTGCTCGATGCCGCTCGTCTCCGGCTCCTCCGGGTCGCCCAGCAGATAGAATTCGAGCTTTTTGCAGCGCTCGCAGCATTCGACGTCCACGTCCAGCGCACCGGACATGATCTGACTCAGATTGCCGAAGAGCATGCTGAATCTTCCCTTTTGCAGCTCCATATTGCCGAGGCTCTGCATCTTGCCGCCGCAGGCGGAACAGGTTTTCTGGCGCATAAAAGGCTCCCTTCTGTCAGAAACGCCCTCTGCTCTTTGCGAGCAGAGGGCGAATATTCGCGGTACCACCTCTGGTTCGCCGGTCCCTTGCGGAAACGGCCTTACGGAGCGCCAATACGCCCCTGCGCGATAACGGGCGCACCCGACACACCCCTACTGCGCAGCATCCTGCGTTTCAGAGGGCAGCTCCGGGATGTATTCGCCTGACGCCGTCTGCTTTCTTGCACCGACCGAAAGCTCTCTGGAGACGGGACCTGTCAGGGTACTTCTTCCCTTCGTCACTGTAACTGTATTACAGATGCAGTATAGCGGATTTGTTCCGATTTGTCAATCAATATTCGCCAAACAGTGCGACAAGTGTTCCGTCTTTGACCTCGTAGAGCGCAGCGTGCAGATCCGCAATGCCCATGCAGTACGAGCCTGCAACATATAGCGTTCCGTATTCCACATAGATATCGGTCAGATTCTGCGTTGGGCTGCTCTCGTCGCGTTCAGCAAGGATGGAGCGCACGGCGTTCTGTCCCGGGTTTTCCAGCTTCATCACTCTCGAGGCGCAGGGGGAATATACAGCCGCGTAAACATATGCCGGTATCGGCTTGGTATCGTCCCAGCTCAGATAATAGAGCGTATTGTCCCCGTACCAGCAGAAATCCAGCACGGGCTCGGCCACGATCTGCTCGAGCGTATTGCCGCTGCGCTTATAGAGACCGGCCCGGCCCCAGACATATATGCCGTCGGAGCCGCTCAGCAGGCGGTCGAACACGGCATAGCCTTCAACTACCTGCGCTGCTTTCCAAAGGCCGACCGTCTGAACCAGCTTGCCGGTAAGCGGCTCATACAGCGCAAGGCCGACAGAGCCGGAGGCCGGGTACTGCATCAGCCAATAATCGCCGACCGTGCAGACGTATTCACAGCCCTTTTCCCGCAGCGCCAGCTGCGCCTTAAGCCGGGCAAGGATGGCCGCGGCCTCCGCCCGGGTGACGCCCTTCTCAGGCTTAAAGCTGCCATCCGGATAGCCGGTCAGAAGCCCCTGATTGGCACTGATGAGCACGCTGTTTCCATACTCCGCAGCATCAGGAAACAGCGGCTGCCACTCCGGGGACTCCATGCGCTGCTCCTTCCAGTTGATAGTGTGCTGAATCGCGGCGTCTGCGCGTTCATGCACGCCGCCCCAGCCGGAGCAGAACCGGTCGAGAAGCGCGGCGATCTCGCCGCGCGGCATGGCCTCGGAGCGGCTGCCAGCCGTGTCGTCCAGAAGCCGATGTGTCGTGCAGACGTCATAGGCAGCTTTCCACCATTCGTCCCCCTCTGCCTGCTTCCACTCGTCCGGGAATGCGATGCGGGCGAACAGCGTGAGGAATTCTGCGCGGGAGACGGCCTTTTCCGGTCGGAACGTGCCGTCCGGGTAGCCGGTGATCTCATCCTGAAGATACACGATCTGCTCATTCGCCCAGTGGGCATCCGACACGTCGGAATACTCCGCCGCGCTGACAGCCGCGCTCAGAAGCAGCACGGTCAGAAAACCGATCAAAAGTCTGCGAAGCTTCATATCTGTTCTCCCCTCTTTGTCTGCCCGGCCAGCCGCAGAAGCTCCGCCGCGCCGGCCAGCGTCGTTTCGGTGATCATGCTGCCGCCAATGAGGCGGGCCAGCTCCTGCCTGCGCCCAACTGCGTCCAGCCGCAGGACGCTTGTGTACGTCCGTTCATTTTCCACGCGTTTTTCGACCGTGAATTCCGTATCGGCCATGGCCGCGATCTGCGGCAGGTGCGTCACGCACAGGACCTGACGGCCCTTCGCGACCGTCCAGAGCTTGTACGCGACCTTCTGTGCCGCCCGGCCGCTGACGCCCGCGTCGACCTCGTCGAAGATCATGGTCCCGACGGAATCCTCGGCCGCCAGCACGTTTTTCATTGCCAGCATGATACGCGCCAGCTCGCCGCCGGAGGCGACCTTCGACAGCGGCCGCAGCGCCTCGCCGACGTTGGCGGACATCAGGAAGCGGACGGCGTCCAGGCCGTTTTCCTGCGGCGTCTGCTCCGAAAACTCGCAGACGAAGCGGATCTTCGGCATATCGAGCTGCATGAGCTCGGAGGAGATCTCACGCTGCAGGCGCTGCGCGGCCGCTTTGCGGGCTTCGGTCAGTGCCGTGCCCTGCTCCAGCAGCGTTTTCTGCAGGCCGGAGAGCTTTTTCTGCAGCTGCTCGATGCGGTCGGTGGCGAATTCCACCTCGTCGAGCTGCCGTTTCGCTTTTTCCAGAAATGCCAGAACATCCTCCACGCTGCCGCCGTATTTGCGCTTGAGCTTATGGAGCGTATCGAGCCGCTCTTCGATCTGCTCGAGCTCGTCCGCGGAGTAGGTCAGATCGTCTTTTTTGTCGCGCAGCTCGTCGGCGATGTCCTGCGCGGTGTACATGAGGTCGTTGAGCTTGCCGCTGAGCGCGCGCATCTCATCGGACACGCGGCTGACCTTTTCCAGCGCGTGCGCGGCGTTGGCGATCATGGCGGACGCGCCGTCGGAGGATTCGTCGCCATAGAGCGCGGCCACGGCCGATTCGATCGCGTCGGTCAGCTTTTCTGCGTTCTGCAGGACCTTCCGGCGTTCGAGCAGCTCCTCTTCCTCGCCGGGCTGCAGCTCTGCGCGCTCGATCTCGTCGATCTGGAATTTCAGAGTCTCGACCAGCCGCAGCTTTTCCGACTCGTCCATCGACAGCCGACGGATCTCCTGCCGGACGGCGCTGACCTTGTCATAGGCCTGCCGGTAGCTTTCCAGCAGCGCCTCGTCGTGCGCAAACAGGTCCAGATACCCGATATGCGTCGCCTCGTCAAACAGCTGCTGGGAGTCGTTCTGCCCGTGGATCTGGATGAGCTGGACGCCGAGCCTGCGGAGCGTGGAGACCGTGACGGGCTTGCCGCCCACGCGGCAGCTGTTCTTCCCGTCGGCAAAGATCTCGCGGGAGATGCCGAGCTCCGGCTCGTACGGAACCTGATTCTCTGCGAACCACGGCAGCTCCGGCACGCCGGTAAAGATGGCGCTGACAAACGCCTTCTGCGCGCCGGTGCGGATCATCTCGCGGGAGGCCCGTTCACCCAAAATGGCAGAGATCGCGTCGATGACGATCGACTTGCCTGCACCGGTCTCGCCGGTGAGGACATTGAAGCCGCGGTCAAAAGAGATCTCTGCCTGTTCAATGACGGCAATATTTTCGATGTGCAGGGTAGAAAGCATCGGTTTCCCTCCTGTTCTGTCCGGGCAGCGGCGTCAGTGGACGATCTGCTCCCGGATCTCGGCGCAGAGGCTGGCCGCCGACTGCGTATCCTTCAAAACAACGAAGCAGGTATCGTCACCGGCGAGCGTGCCGAGCATCTCCGGGATGTTCAGCTTGTCGATCGCGGCGGCCGCGCCGTTGGCAAGGCCCGGCATGGTCTTGATGACGATCATGTTCTGGGCGTAATCCACGCTGGTGATGCACTGCCGGAAGATGAGATTCAGCTTGGCCGAGAACGTATGCTCCACGGGCTTCGGCGTGGTGGAATAGCGGTAGACACCGTCCGGTCCGAGCTCCTTGATGATGCGCAGCTGCTTGATATCGCGGGAGATCGTTGCCTGCGTGGTCCGGAAGCCCGCGTCGTTCAGCTCCGCGAGCAGCTGCTCCTGCGTCTGCACGCTGTGGTCATGGATGAGCTCCAGAATTTTTTCCTGGCGTTTTGATTTCATAGGGGCTTACCTCATTTTTTCAATGAATTTCTTGTTCAGGATCTCAAAAAAGCTGATATCCTTCAGCCGGACCAGCCGGGTGACCTTCTGCGAGCTTTTTACCACGATCTCGTCGCCGACGTTCAGACGGAAGGCCCGACCGCCGTCGACAGAGAGGAAGGCGTTGTGCCGCCCGACCTTGCCGACCCGGACTGCGATCACGCGGTCCGGTGCGACGACGATGCTCTTGGCCAGCATGGCATGCGCGCAGATGGGCGTGATCAAGAAGTTCTTTGCGGACGGCTCGACGATCGGCCCGCCGGCAGACATGGAATAGGCTGTTGACCCGGTCGGCGTACAGAGGATCACGCCATCGCCGGAGAAGCTGGTAGCCTCCACCCCATCGCAGGTGATGGAGAGCTGGACCACGCGGGCAATGGCGCCCTTGGTGATGACCGCGTCGTTGAGCGCCGTCTCATGGAACAGCGTCTGCTTGCCGCTGACCACGCTGACGTCCAGCATCGTCCGCGGCTCCACAGTGTAATCTCCCTGCGGGATCTTGCGCAGCAGCTCCATTTCCGAAGCCTCGAGCTCGGCGATGAAGCCCATCGTGCCGATATTGACGCCGAGGATGGGGAGGCCATGCTCGGTGGCGATCTTCGAGGAATGCAGGATCGTCCCGTCGCCGCCGAAGCAGATGAGCATATCCGCGGTCCGGATCTCCTTCTGGATCTCGCGGAAGCGGAGGTCCGACGGGATCTCAAAGCTCCGGTCCACATCGAACGGCAGGCAGAGCGAGACCTCGGCGCCCGCCTCCTTCAGGATCTGGCAGGCCTGCCGGGCGTGTTTGAATTGTTTGTCCCGATAGGGATTCGGCGAAACGACGATCTTCATGGTGCGGTTACCCCTTCAGTGTCTCATGCGCCTGCGCGACGAGCGCGGCGACGTCCGGGATCTGTGCTTGTCCCGGCTGCATGGAAAGATGCGCGAGGAATTCGATATTGCCCTCCGGGCCCTTGACCGGAGAAAACGTCAGGTTCCGGACGGTAAAATGCAGGGAATCGGCCAGCGCGAGGAAGCTTTGCAGCACATCCGCGTGGACGGCCGGGTCACGCACGACGCCCTTCTTCCCGACGTTCTCTTTCCCGGCCTCAAACTGCGGCTTGATGAGGCACAGCACCTGGCCGGTGGGCTTGAGCAGCTTCTGGATGGCCGGAAGGACGATCTTCAGCGAGATGAACGACACGTCCACCACCGACAGATCCAGCGGCTCACCGAGATCCTCCGGCGTGACATAGCGGATGTTGGTCCGCTCCATCACGACGACGCGGGGGTCGGAGCGGATCTTCCACGCCAGCTGGCCGTAGCCGACGTCGATGGCGAAGACCTTGCTGGCCCCCTGCTGCAGCAGGCAGTCGGTAAAGCCGCCGGTCGATGCGCCGGAGTCGCTGCAGACAAAGCCGGTCGGGTCGACGCCGAAATCGCGCAGCGCCTTTTCCAGCTTCAGTCCGCCGCGGCTGACGTACGGACAGGCGCTGCCGCGGACCTCGATCACCGGATCCTCGTCGATATTGACCTCGAGCCCGGCCTTGTCGGCCTTCTGCTCATTTACATAAACCTCGCCAGCCATGATCATGGCCTGCGCCTTGCTTCTCGATTCCGCCAGATTGCGCGCGACCAGCAGCACATCCAGCCGTTCCTTATGCTTCATCGGGAAAGCTCCTCCTGCATCATCGTTGTGATGGAATCCGCGTCGAGTCCGGCTGCGGCAAGCAGCGCCGCCGGCGCGCCGTGCGGGACGAATCTCCGGCCGAGATTGCGCTTGCGGCACACCGCCGGGATCCCGGCCTCGATCAGGTGCGCGAAGATCTCGTCTGCCAGACATTCGCGATCTGACGTCTCTTCCAATACGAATACGCGCCGGGTCTTCCGGGCCGAAGCTTCGATTGAGGCCCAGTCGACCGGGGAAATGGTCCGCAGCTTGAGGATCTCCGGCCGATAGCCCGCGGCCTGCAGCGTATCTGCGGCGGCGAGCACAGCGTTGATCATCGTGCCGTAGCAGATGACGGTGCAGCTGTAGCCCTCGCGCAGAAGCGTGCCGGCAGCCGCAGCCGTATAGCTCCCCTCCCCGCCGCGCGGGTAGCGGATGGCCGCCGGACCGGTACAGGCGTAGAGCGCCGCGTGCAGATCCTCGCGCAGCTCTGCGAAGCTGGCCGGGCTGAAGATCTTCAGCCCAGGCACCTGCCGCAGATAGCCGACGTCAAACATGCCCTGGTGGGTCTCGCCGTCTTCGCCGACGATCCCGCAGCGGTCGACCGCCAGCACGACATGCAGCTGCTGCAGGGCGACATCGTGCAGCAGCATATCATACGCACGCTGCAAAAACGTGGAATAAAGCGCGGCGACCGGCTTCATCCCCTGCTTGGCAAGGCCAGCGGCCATGCAGACCGCATGCCCCTCGGCGATGCCGACGTCAAAAAAGCGTGCGGGGAAATCGGAAGCGAACGGGTCGAGCCCCGTGCCGTGCTGCATGGCAGCCGTGATGGCGCAGACCGTCTGGTCGCTGGCCGCCATCCGGCAGAGCTCCTGCCCGAAGATATCGGAAAACGTCGGCGCGGCAGAGACGGCAGGCATCCCGGTATCGGGGTCGAAGCGGCCGATGCCGTGGAAATCCTGCGGCGTCTTTTCTGCGGGCTCGTAGCCCTTGCCCTTCCGGGTGATCAGGTGGATCAGGACCGGCTCGCGCAGCGCAGCCGCCGTGCGCAGAAGTGTCTCGATTTTGGAAACATCGTGGCCGTCGACCGGCCCGAGATAGGTAAAGCCCAGGTTTTCAAACAGCGTCGTACCGAGCAGGCTCCGGCGCATTCGTTCCTTGATCTTGTGCGTCAGCGCATAGAGCTTCTGGCCGAAGCCGCTTTTCGCGGTCAGCGTCCGGTAGCGGAGCTTGAAGTCGAGATACCGCGGCCGCAGCCGCGCCTGGGCAAGGTAACGGGAGATCGCGCCGACGTTCGGCGTGATAGACATGCCGTTGTCATTGAGCAGCACGATCATCGGCTCGCGGCTGGCCCCGGCGTTGTTGAAGCCCTCGTAGGCCAGGCCGCCGGTCAGCGCGCCGTCGCCCATCAGGGCCAGCACGTGATAGTCTTCGCCCTCGAGCGTCCTTGCGCAGGCCATGCCGAGCGCGACGGAGACCGCGTTCGACGCATGCCCGGCGATAAAGGCGTCATGCACGCTCTCGCATGGCTTCGGGAAGCCGGAAAGCCCGCCCTGCTGGCGGAGCGTATCGAACCGGTCCATGCGGCCGGTCAGCATCTTATGGACGTAGCACTGGTGGCCGACGTCAAACACCAGCCGGTCGCGGCTGGTATCGAATACGCGGTGGATGGCGACCGTCGTCTCCACGATGCCGAGGTTGGAGGCCAGATGGCCGCCGGTCCGGCTGACGTTCTGCACCAGAAACTGCCGGATCTCCTCACACAGGGCCGGCAGCTGCTGCTCCGGCACGGCGAGCAGATCTTCTCTTGAGTGGATGGTATCTAACAGCATGAGAACCTCATTTTTTTGCGCTTTTTTTCTCTAATCGCTGCGGAAGTGTCCGGAAGAAGCAGAGGACCTTCGCAGCCGTGCGCACGACGGCGGTGCTGGAATTCATGGCGAGGGATTTTCCACAGGCCTTCCCGCCGACGGTCATTCCGGAGACGACGGCGGACAGCAGCAGCGTAATGAAGATCTCCGAGCCGCTTTTGCTGAGCAACAGCACGCGTGCGGAGATGACCGCCGCAGCGGAGCCGGAGATGACGCCGCAGATGTCGCCGATCACGTCGTTGCAGAACGACGAGACCCGTCCGGCGTTGCGGATGAGCCGCAGCGCATCCTCTGCCTCCGGGACCTTGCGCGAGGCCATCGCGTGGAACGGGACCTCATCCGCCGCCGTGACGGCGACGCCGATGATATCAAACAGAATACCTGTCAGTACGATGCAGATCAGGATCACAAATGACAGGATCAGCCCCGCACCCTCCAGCAAGTTGGACGATACGAAGCTCATGAGTGCGGAGATCAGGACCGTCACAAGAAAGATCAGTGCGATCCATCTAAAATCCGGCCGGGCAGATCTCCCGGTCTTTTTCTTTTTTGCAGCAGCCAAGGCAGCCTCCTAGATTATGTTAACTATTTAGCGCACAGCTCCAGAAAAAAAGTAAATGCTGACAAAATGCCGCACCCGCGGCATTTCATCAGGATTTACAAGGTGCAATGGCAGCTCTTATGGTTAATCTTACGGCTTAGGTCGGGTTTGTTTTCCCCGGGAGCATCCTCTCGTCGCCGATGGAGGTGGTTCCCCTTTCATGCTCGCGTTGGTCTGTCGCCATGACCACTACCCGATTGCCACTTAGTCCGTACCGCAATCCCATAAAAGCCCTTTCGACAGCCTAGGTGATTTCCACCACAGCTTTTTCCGGCTCTTATCCTCTTTTGCAGACCGTCTTTCAAGGGAATATCGCCTGTGCTCAAGGCCATGAGCGCTCGGCGCATCAGCTTCCCTTTCCCGGCCGGCCCACGCAAGGCAGGCTACTCTGCACACAGCGTTCACGGCAGAAAGCCGGTTAGCACCGCAATGCAGGTTCATATCCGGTATCGTACAACGGTCGGATACCACGAAGGGAGTTCGCCGCTGCACAATATCCAGTCTCCACAGCGACCGGGTCATCTTCTCCATGCCATTGGAGATAGCCCGTCCGCCGCAGGCGCAATCGCCTTCCCACAGCATCCACCCCAGACTGGGCGTAAGAAGCAGACACCACGGGGTTCACAGGTATGCCAAACAAAGGATTTTTAGGCCCTTCCTCGCAACCGGCAAGGCTGACTAGGATACTGCGCCATCGCAGGTTCAGTATAGCATATTACAAGTGTATATACAAGCGGTTATTCATAAACTTTCTGTTACAGAGGCAACGTTCGCCCCTGCCGAATGCATCAGTATTCACGCAGGGCCAGCTGCCGTGCCATTTCGACGAGGAAGTCGGAATTTTCAAAGCAGCCGAGCGCGTCGATGGCGGTCTTCGTCTCGGACTCGATCATCTTCGAGCACGCGCCGATGCCGTACAGGCGGACGAAGGTGTTCTTGTTTTCATCGACGTGGGTCGCCTTGCCGAGCTTGGCCGCGTCGCCAAGGACGTCGAGCATATCGTCGCGGATCTGGAAGGCCAGGCCGAGGTTCTGCGCGTAGGTCTTCGCGGCGTCGAGCTGCTGCTGCGTGCCGCCCGCGGCGACGACGCCGATCTGACAGGCCGCCTGGATGAGCGCGCCCGTCTTGCGGCACTGGATATCGTAGATGCCCTGCTCGGTGAGCTCCTGCTCCTCGGCGTCCATGTCGAGGACCTGACCGCCGACCATGCCGAGCTCGCCCGCCTGCTCCGCCAGGATGCGGATGGCCTTGACCGTTACAGCCGGGTCGGTGGCTGCGGACGCGGCGGTCTCAAACGCGGCGGTGAGCAGACCGTCGCCGGCCAGCACGGCCAGCGCTTCGCCGAAGACCTTGTGGTTCGTGAGCCGTCCGCGGCGGTAGTCGTCATTGTCCATGCACGGCAGATCGTCATGGATGAGGCTATAGGTGTGGATCATCTCCAGCGCACAGGCGAACGGCAGCGCGCTGCGCCAGTCGCCGCCGCAGATCCGGCAGAATTCCAGCGTCAGCACCGGGCGGATCCGCTTGCCGCCGGCAAGCAGACTGTAGCGCATGGCGTCAAACAGCCGCTTCTGCGGCAGATCCTCACAAAACTGCCCCTGCAGAAATTCTTCGATGGCAGCACGATACTGCGCAATCTGGTCCCGAAATTCACTCATCGCGTACATACTCCGTTTCTGCCGGCGTACCGTCGGCGGTTTTCATCAGTTTCACGATCTCGGTTTCCGCGCCGTCCAGCAGCTTTGTACAGGACTGGACAAGCGCCGTCCCCTCCTGAAAGAGCTTCAGGGATTCTTCCAGCGGGACGTTGCCCTGCTCGAGTTGCCGGACGATCGTCTCCAGCCGCTCCATCGAGGCTTCAAAGGTCTTCGATTTTGCACTCATGTCGCATCCTCCTGTATTTGTTCCACGCGGGCCGTCAGGCTGCCGCTGCTGAAGCTGACGCGGATCGTCTCGTTCTCGCGGACGTCCGCCGCGCGGCTGATCACCGCTCCCGCCTCGTTCGTCACCATGCTGTAGCCGCGGGAGAGGACCTTCAGCGGGCTCATCGCGTCAAGCGCAGCCGTCAGGCAGACAAAGCGCTGCTTGCTTTCATGCAGCGTCTTCTGCTCCGCCGCCTGCAGACGGGTCGAAAGAAAATCGAGCAGGACCCGGCGGTCCTCCAGATAGTTGAGCGGGCTTTGCAGCACGCGCTTTTCTGCCAGCGCGGAAAGCCGCTGGCGGCCGAGCTTCACGCTTTTCTGCACGCTCTGCTGCATGGAAGCCTGCATCATCTGCAGCTTTTTCTGCAGCTCCTGCCGGTCCGGCACGGCAAGCTCCGCCGCGTTGCTGGGCGTCGCGGCGCGAAGATCGGCGACGTAGTCGGCAATCGTCACGTCCGGCTCGTGCCCGACGGCGGAAATGACCGGGATCTCGGAATCATAAATGGCCCGGGCCACGCGCTCGTCGTTGAACGCCCAGAGATCCTCCATCGAGCCGCCGCCGCGGCCGGTAATGATGAGGTCCGCGACCTGATAGCGGTTGGCATAGCGGATCGCGCCCGCGATCTCCGCCGGGGCCTCCGCGCCCTGCACGCGTACAGGCAGGAGCTTGACCTTGGTCAGCGGATACCGCTTGCCGAGAATGCGGAGCATATCCATGATCGCCGCACCGGCGGCGGAGGTGATGATGGCGATGGTATGCGGATATTTGGGGATCGCCTTCTTGTGCGCGGGATCAAAAAGACCCTCCTTGGCCAGCTTTTCCTTCAGCTGTTCAAACGCAACGTAAAGATCGCCCGCCCCGTCGGCCGTGAGCGTATTGCAGTAAAGCTGGTACGCGCCGTCGCGCGGGAAGACCGTCACGCGGCCGGAGGCGATCACCTGCATCCCGTTTTCCGGCCGGAAGCGCAGGCGCTGCGCGTTCGAGCGGAACATGACGCAGCGCAGCGCGCCCTCCGCGTCCTTGAGCGTAAAATAATGATGGCCGGACGGATAGACTTTATAGTTGCTGAGCTCGCCGCGCACGCAGATATTGCCGAGCAGCTCGTCGCGGTCGAGCAGAAATTTGATATATTCGTTGACCTGCGAGACGGCAATGATGTTCTGCTCCATCACAGTCCCTCCTGCAGGGCCGTCAGCACGGCGATGCCCATGGCGTTGTCGGTGGAATACTGCGGCTCGGCGAAGACGGGCGAAAACTCCCGCATCCGCTCGCGCAGCATGGAATTGGAGGCCACGCCGCCGGAGAATACGACCGGCAGACCGGGCTTTTCCGCCAACGCGGCCCGCGTCGCGTCCGCAATGCAGATCACGATGCAGTTCATGACGAATCTCGCCGTATCGGCGGGGCTGTTCGTTGCCGCATAAAAGGCTTCCGCCTTGTTCTGGATCCCGGAAAACGAGAATTCCAGCCCGTGCAGCTTCACGCGGTAGCGGTCCCTACAGTCCGACCCCCGGCTCAGCGCGTCAATGGATTTTCCGGCCGGGAACGGCAGGCCGAGGAGCTTGCCGGTGCGGTCGATGAGCTGACCGGCAGAGATATCGCTGGTCCCGCCGAGTTTTTCCGCCTTCACATTCTTCCCGTCCGGCTCAACGAGCAGCAGCTCCGTCGTGCCGCCGGACAGATGCCAGGCCAGATGCGGCACCTGCATCAGATCGAGCCGCCCAGCCGACCACAGACTCGCCGCGATATGCCCCTGCTGGTGAGAAAACTCGTACAGCGGCACGCCGAGGATCTGCGCGAGGCAGCTCGCCTGCGACCAGCCGGCCAGAAAGCACGGCATATACGAGCCTTCGACGGCCCGCGGCCGCGTGCTGACGCCGATGGCCGTGATGTCTTTCAGCTCTACCGACGCGCAGAGTGCCTGCACCAGCTCCGGCAGCCGCTTGACATGCGCAAACAGCGCGTCAGACTGCCGCAGCCCCAGCTCTCCCGGCTTCACGTCCAAAAGGCGTGAGCAGTTCCTGCCGCCCACGCCGTCGAAAGCCGCCACCGAAGTGGTATAGTTGCTCGTATCAAAGCCAAGCGTCAGCATGGCTGCTCCATCTGGCGGGCAAAGCCGCCGAGGATCCCGTTGACAAAGGACACGACGTCCTCGTTCTCATACTTGCGTGTGAGCTCGACCGCCTCGTTGATCGCAGCGCTCACCGGCGCGTCGTCGATATACAGCGCCTCGTACATGCAGACCTCCATGATGGCCACGGCCATTCTGGCGATGCGCCCGAGGCTCCAGCCGACGGAGTATTTGGAGATGTAGCCCTCCAGCTCCTCACGTTTGGCCTGCACGCCCTGCACGACGCTGGTCAGGTATTCGAGCTGCTTGCCGTCTGGCTTTTCCGCATAGACGTCCGTCTCGGTCTTGAGCGTCGGGTAATAGCCGTCGTCCATGAGTGTCTGCAGCGCTTCGCCGGCGGTGATATTGTTGAAATTCATCTCGAAGACGAGATGGCACGCGATCTCTCTGGCGTTCGATCTGGTCATATGTTTCTCCTTGCTGCTCTTTCTTCCGTAGTTCCAAAAAAGAAACCCTTTACGCAAGCAAAGGGTTTGCTTTTTGGCTTATTTTTTCAGTTCCTTCGGCATGGCGATGCCGCAGATGTTGACGTTGACCTGTGCGACGGCAAGACCGGTGATCGATTCCACGCTCGTCTTGACGGCGTCCTGCACGGTCTTGGCCAGCGAAAAGACGCTCTGGCCGAACTTGGCGACGACATCGCATTCGATCGTGACGGAGCCGTCTTTGATCGGCGTCAGGCGGACGCCGCGGGCCAGCGTCTTCATGCCGAGCATCTCGGCGATGTCGGTGCTGATGCTGCTGGACAGGCCGCAAACACCCTCTACCTCAAGAACGGCAGCTGCCGCAACGGACGCGACGACGTCTTCCGAGATCTGCAGCGTCCCGTTTTCGAGCTTCTGCGTGAAGTATTCGTTCTTCTCAGCCATACTGGTTCCTCCGTTTCAGGGATACAGAAAAGGTTCTGCTTTTATATTGGATTCATTTTACCACAAAACCGCTAAAATGCAATCCCTTTCTGAAAATCCGGACGGCAGGATCAGGGCTTGACTTCGATGATGCGGACCTGCGAGAGCGAATAGTCGGTCTGTGAGGTCACGATGTCCGAGATGAGCGCGGCGTCTGCGTCGCTCAGCCCGTCCGCCGGGGCCGAGACCGCCACGCAGACCACACCGTCATTGATATAGGTCACGCAGTCGTCATAGCCCTTGGCGATCACGAGGCTTTCGATCTGCGCCTCGCTCAGCGCCGTGCCGACGATGGTATTGAGCGTCTGGCAGGCCGTCTCGCCGACCTCCGTGCCCTCGTCATAAGCGATGGTCTGCTCTAGCAGCTCGACGGCGGAATCGCGCGATTCCTGTCTACTCAGCCGCACCTGCGCGAAATAATCCGCGCTTGACGTCTGCTCCCCGCCCGATGCCGCGACGGCCTCAGCCTGCACGCCCTCGCCGTCATTGACGACGAGCGTGTCCTCGCCCATGACCTGCTCGGCCGAGAGCGTCTCGGTCAGATCCGTCGCGTCCGATTTCTGCGCCCTGGACCAGTTGAGGTATGCGCCGGCGCAGACCAGCAGCAATACCGATGCGATGATCGCGTTTCGCTTCCAGATTTTCATTACGAACTCCTCCTATTGCCCCTTCATTTTTACCACTGCAATTTTATTGCTTCCGAGCCCGGTCAGGCTCGAGACAGCCTGGATGATGGCAAGCCGCACGCTTGCGCTGTCTGCCCCGTCGCAGACGACGAGCGCGCCCTGATACTGCGGATACAGGACCGACTGCGCCGCCGGCTCCTTTTCGCTGCTGCCCGTCTGGCGGAAGACCGTCTCGGTCTGCGTCGTCGTGCTCCCAGCGGAGGTGACGGTGCGGCTGTCCGTCTGATAGAGCGTTTTTTCGCTCCCGGAAAGCGTCAGCATGAGCCGGACGCGCCCCGCGCCCGCAATGCCGGAAAGCAGCTGCTCGAGCTGGCTCGTGGTCGCGTCCAGGTCGAACCCGGACACCGCTTCTACCGGCACGCTCTTCGTCTCCTGCTTTTTTCCCGCGGGCCATGCCGCGAGGATCAGCCCGGCCAGAAAGATGAGCAGCGGCAGCTGGTATTTTTTCAGCAGCCGCGGCGCCTGCTCCCGCAGCTGCGCAAGCCTTCCCCCGCTCACGGCAGCCATACCTGCCGCTCCGGCGCGATGGCAAACGTCTGCTCCAGATAGGTCTGCAGCTGCTGCTTCTGCGTTGGGGTGGCGGCTCCGCGGATCGTCACCCCGCTGGGATAGGGTGTCGCCGCCCGCGTTTCCATCTCCAGTTCCACGGAGATCTGCATCCCGAGGGACGAGGCTTTGTCCAATATATATGTCTGCACGCGGCCGGATATGATGCTGGCCACAAGCTCCTGATTCTGGATCTCAATACCCGTTCTTGCTTCCTCCTTTTCCAGCTCCAGCCGGCTGATCGCCTCTGCCAGAGAATCATAGTCCAGCTCCGCCAGCGGCGTGAGCGCGAGCAGCAGCATCAGAAGGCCGCACAGCATGGCCGCCACCCGCCGCGGCGTCCCCTTCGGCAGCGCCGCGAGCAGGATCGCCCCGGCAAACGCCCCTGCTGTGATGCGCAGCAGGTATCCGCGTACCGCTTCGATCATCCGGCCGCCACCTTCATAAAGCAGCACGTCGAAAACAGCAGCAGAATCGCCGCGCAGCCGACCATACTCAGAAGATACCCCATGGCGCTCGTCTGCGCGCCAAGGAGCGCCGCGTGCTCCTTCCCTGCCGCGAGCCCGGCGGCCGCGGCCGTGAGCTTCATCGTGAGATAGCAGATCGCGATCTTCAGAAACGGCACGAGCGCCATTGCCAGCACGGCCAGGATCCCGAACGTTCCCGCCGTCGCCCGCAGGAGCTTAGCGCTCTGCAGGACCGCCTCTGAGGCGTCGGCAGCGATGCCGCCCACGACCGGGAGCGCCGCCGAGAGCGTCGATTTGGCCGCGTTGACCGCCGCCTCGTCGCTGCTGCCGGAGAGTAAGCCCGTGAGTGAGAGATAGGCCGTGAACACATACATCACTCCCTTTAAAAGCGCCGAAATGCACCAGCCGAGCAGCGTGCGGACGCTGCCGAGCCGCTCGTCCGGCAGTCCGCATTCCACTGTCGCGAGCCCGAGATACGCATAGACGAGCGGCAGCAGCAGCGCGCGGATCAGGCTCGTCAGGAGGCTGAAAAACAGCGACGAGCCCATATACAGGCTTCCCGCCCCGCTCAGCGCGCCCGCAGCAGACGCCGCGCCGCACATGACCGGCAGCAGAAGCTTCGCATACGCCTCCATCTCGTCCAGCACGCCGGTGGCAAGACCGATCATGCTTTTCATGCTCGCGGCAAACAGCGCCGTGATCGCGAACGCGCCGGTCAGCGACTGCAGCTGCAGCCGGTCTTTGGGATAGGCCTGCCGGACCAACTGGCAGATGAGGGCCGCCGTCAGCAGCATCGCCCCGGTCTGCACCGCCTCCCGCAGCGTACCGACGGAGAGATTCGACGCCCATTTGAAAATATCCAGGATCGCGGACGCAGGATCGGTCTGCGACGCCGGACTGTAGTCTTCCAGCGCCTCGCGGGTCTGGCCGGACAGCGGATCTGTCAGCGAGTCGACCTGCAGGATCTGTCGTTCCTGCTCCAGAACGTCCGCGGCCGAGACCGGCAGCGCGAGCGCCGCCAGCAGCAGTAGCAGGATCCATCCGCGCCGCATACTACCCTCCTATCATCGTCTGCAGCAGAGAAAGCACCATCTCCAGCAGCGGCAGCGCCAGATAGATGCACAGAAAGCCGCTGCAGATCTCGATCGTCTGCCCGAGCGCCTGCTGGCCGCTGTCGCGGCAGAGCGTCCCGGCGAGCTGCGAGAGAAGGCCGATGGCCGCCGTCTTAAAAAGCGGGGCGAACACGGCCTGCGAAAGGCCGGTGATTTCCTCGAGTCTGCGTACAAAAGCGAGGACCGGCGAGAAAAACGGCAGGACCGTCAGAAAACACAGGGCGCACACCACCGCACACAGCGCCAGCATCAATTCCGGCGCCTGTTTTCTGAGCAGCAGACTCAGCGCGCAGCAGATGAGCGCCGCCGCGATCAGCTTCCCGACCGTCTCCATCAGAATTCAAACAGCGTCTTGACCATGTCGAACAGCTCTGCGATCCGCTGCACGACGATCATCAGCACCACGACCAGCGCCGCCAGCGAGGTCATGGTCGCCTGTTCCTCCCGTCCGGAGCGGACGAGGACCTGGTTGAGGATCGACACGATGATGCCGACCGCCGCGATTTTGAAGATCAGATCAATATCCATATCAGATGAGGATCACCGCAACAGCCAGTCCCGTGCACACGCCGAGCGTCACATACGTCTTGCAGCGGGCCGCTGCGCTGCCCTGCAGCTGTCGGGCCTCCTCACGCAGACGCCCGAGCGCCAGATCCAGCGCCTGCAGATTCCCGTCCAGGTCGTATTTGCCCAGCGTGTCGAATAAACTCATCAGCGCCGTACGCACTCCAGCCGGGATGCAGAGTCCCTCCGTCCGCCGCAGTGCCTGCCGGCAGGCATAGCCGACCGTGCAGGTATCCGCGGCCGAAAGGCTCCCGGAGAGCCCTGAGAAAAAGGCCGCGACTGCCGCTTCCCGGCTCTCCTGCAGAGCCAGGAACACGTCCGGCAGCGGCGTGAGCCGGTACTGCAGCTCATGCCGGATACGCAGCACCGCGTCAATGAACGCCAGCGTCTGCGCCTGCTGCCGCCGGACGGTCCTGGCCAGGCCAAGGCCCATCGCGCTCGAGGCTGTGAGGATCAAACTCAGTCCGATCAGTTTCAGCATACCGGATCCTTTCCGCGTGAAACGCTCTCTTGTTATCCAGAAATAATACCTGTTCAAACATCCCGTCCCCGAGGACGGCCCGGCACAGGGGTTTTTCCCGCAGCTCCACGGCGGAGCCAGCGTGGATCGTCGCAAGGATGAGCACGCCGCAGCCGAAGGCCAGCCGGATCCCGGCGAGGTCGGCGGGACTTGTGATCTCGTCCACGGCCAGCCACTCCGGGTTCATCCCGCGCAGCAGCATCTGCATGCCTGCGGCCTTCGGGCAGCCGGAGAGCACGTCCGTGTGCGGGCCGAGGTCGAACTGCGGCACGCCATGCACCGCGCCCGCCAGCTCCAGCCGCTCGTCCACAACGCCGACGCGGCTGCCCGCCGCCGAAAGCGCGCGGATGCAGCTGCGCAGCAGCGTCGTCTTGCCGCTGCCGGGACGGCCGGCCAGCAGACAGGAGGCCGATAAAAGCGGCAGAAGCTGCTCCGGCGGATGCCGGATCTCGTGCGGGATGCGGATGCAGAGCGACGAGATCTCCCGGATCCCGGTCACGCGCCCGTCCTGCACGACCGCGCTGCCGCATACGCCGATCCGCACGCCGCCCGGCACGCTCAGAAATCCCTCCCGCAGCTGCTCCTGCACGGCGTACTGCGACTGAGCCGAGGCGGCAAGCAGCGTGCGCTGCAGCTCCTGCTGCGGCGTCCGTTCGCAGTGCGGAAGCGGCTGCTCCACACCTCGCCGCAGGATGGAGGGCACCTGCCCACACCGCAGCCGGATCTCCTCGACCTGCGCCGCGTTCAGCCCGTCCAACGCCTGCGCCGCCTCCCGCGGCAGGATCTGCAGCACCTGCTTCAGCAACCTGTCCGCCCCCTTCCAGTCCAAGTCTATTGCCGTCCGCGCCGCGATATTCCTCCGCCTTGACAAAGCCGCTCTCCCATTGTAAAATTAGTTCGTTCTTCATAAGCCCCAGTAGCTCAGGGGATAGAGCATTCGCCTCCTAAGCGAAGGGTCGGACGTTCGAATCGTCTCTGGGGTGCCAGATGTATCCTTATCCGAGCGCATTGTTTTTTTGAACGGTGTAATTGGGATGATCGTGCATCGATGAAAAATCCCTCTCCGCCTTGGAGAGGGTTTTTTTATTTTGCGATATGCGCATAGTTTTCCTTTGGTGTACTTCGCCGCCTTCTCCCCCATCAGATCCCGATACCGCCCGTCCTGTGCGGACATTTTCCCCTTGACCGTTTCTCCCGTTTTGGATATACTGTTCTTAGAAGAATCTGCGCCGGCGGCGTTTTTGCCGTCAACCCCGGCAGTGAAAGTCCGGGGGGCGTCGGTTCTTCTTTTTTTGAGTGAGAAGGTATAGACGAAATCACCATCATCCCGTTCCATGACGTCCAGGTTGAAGTCGTAAACGCCGTTCCGACCCGGCTGTGCATCATCGACATAGTTGATTGCATTTACGAAGTAATGCCAGCGCTCCGAACTCTCGTGCATCCGTGTCTGTTTGAACTCGCCTTTGCTGTTTTCATATCTGGATTCATTCGCAATTTCCCAGATATCATTTGCAAGGTTCAGCGTAATCAGGCGCTCCGTTCGGTTCATGCCGGCGTAGGTATCCGCGACGATCTCCTCGACGTAGGCATCCGTGTCGTCGCCGTAGATCCCGGCGTAGGCGTCCACGTAGCTCTCGATCATCTCCTTCGTGATCTTGCCCTCGCCCAGCAGACGCTTCTGGATCTTCGCCGCCATCTCCGGCCAGCGCTTGGCGAGCAAAGTTCTTTCTTCGGCCAACATCGCAACCGCTTTGCTGGGCTGCAATGTTTTTTGAAGAAAAAACAGCCGGATATGGTCCGGCTGTTTTACATAATATCGGTTTTTCGGCAAAAGCTATCCTGACTTGAATGGAAGGCAGGGATCTGTAAATGAAGGGCTTTGCGATGCTGGAGATCGGGAAGGTCGGATGGGTGGAGAAGCCGAAGCCGGTCTGCGGGCCGATAGACGCAGTCTGCCGGCCGCTGGCTGCAGCGGTCTGCACCTCAGATGTGCATACGGTCTGGGAGGGTGCCGTCGGCGAGCGGCACGATATGATCCTGGGGCACGAGTGCTGCGCGGAGGTCGTTTCCGTGGGCGAGCTTGTGCGGGATTTCAAGCCCGGCGACCGGGTACTGGTGCCCGCCATCACGCCGGACTGGAGCTCGCTGGAGGCGCAGGCCGGGTTTGCCATGCACTCCGGCGGGATGCTGGCGGGCTGGAAGTTCTCCAACATCAAAAACGGTGTGTTTTCTGAGTTTTTCCACGTCAACGATGCGGATGGGAATCTCGCGCATCTGCCGGAGGGGATGGACATCACGGAGGCGTGCATGCTCTCCGACATGGTGCCGACCGGCTTTCATGGCGCGGAGCTGGCGGATGTGCAGTTCGGCGATACGGTGCTCGTCGTCGGTATCGGACCGGTCGGGCTCATGGCGGTGGCCGGTGCGTCGCTGCGGGGCGCGGCGCGGATCCTCGCGGTCGGCACGCGGCCGGTCTGCGTGGAGGCGGCGCGGAAATACGGCGCGACCGACTTCATCAGCTACAAAAACGGCCCGATCGACGAGCAGGTGCTGGCTCTGACCGGTGGAAAGGGCGTCGACTGCGCGATCATCGCGGGCGGCGATGTGGATACGTTCATCCCCGTCGTAAAGATCCTGAAGCCCGGCGGGCGGATCGGCAACGTCAACTATCTCGGCAGCGGGGACTATGTGAAGATCCCGCGCGCGGACTGGGGCGTCGGCATGGGCCACAAGCTGATCAACGGCGGGCTCATGCCCGGCGGGCGGCTGCGGATGGAGAAGCTCGCCGCGCTCATGACGAGCGGGCGGCTGGACGTGAAGCCACTCATCACCCACGTATTTGACGGCTGGGACAAGCTGCCGCAGGCGCTGCAGCTCATGAAGGACAAGCCGCAGGACCTCATCAAGCCCGTCGTGCGGTTATGACTCCTCTGCCGCAGCGGTCAGATTGAGATAGTAATATTCGGTCTCCGCGGACAGCGGGACGGCGCTTCCCTGCTCCGCAAACCCGAAATTCTGCCCGTAGATCGTGACCAGACCGTGCGTATCCAGACGCGCGGTCTGGTTTTTCAGTGTCAGTATGCTTTCGGTTGTCATAATTCCATAACCGTCAACTGCATTGTCATAGAAGCCAAAGAAATCAAAGCTGTGCGGTTTCCGGGAAATGACTTCGATGCAGACAGTACCGCCGGTCGGAATGGTCACATCCGCCGCGGCATAGCAAATGCGCTGCATGACGTACGCGTCCTGAAGCAGAGAATCCAGCATTCCCACGCTGTAGCGCTCGGCGGGCGCAGCGGAGCAGACGCCATATCCGGTCAAAAGCTCCGCGGCAGCAGCCGCAAGCCGGTCTACAGCAGCGCTGGAGGCGTCTGTGCCGAGCTGGGCGGCGGCAGTCTGCCGCAGAAAATCTGCAAGAGTCATTTCCGTGCGCGCTGCGGTTCCTTCGAGTGCATCCAGCTCCTTCCCCTGCTCGCAGCTTCCGTCGGTATAGCCCTGCATGGCATAGCCGGACAGATCCTGCCCGAGTACGGCAAGCAGATGCAGGGACTGACCGTGTTCGTTTGTAAAATAGCTGTACTGCGGCTGCCCGGTCGCATCGTCCAAGCCATAACCGTTGATCCCGTAGGTCAGGATTGTCGTCTGTTCCGGATCTGCGTCGACTGTGATCGCAAGCGTCGCCGCGCTTGCCGTTGTATTGCCGGATGCGGTAAAGGAATAGACGTAGACGGTCTGGTCGGGCAGCGGTTTCGGCGCGAGCGCGTCGGACTGATAGCTGCCGGACAGCAGCGTCTGATATTCCGTCCAGCTTTCCGCATGGCGGAGATTCCAGCGCTGCTCCTCCTGTTCTGGCTCCGGGCTGGCCGGGCCGAACCAGCCGGGGAACGCGCCGGGATAGATGGCAGTTTCGGTGCCAGCCCCATCCACACTCAGCTGCGGCCGAAGTGCCTCCAGATTGCTGAGGCTGGAGACGAAGGGATAGAGCACCGTCGCCGTACAGGCTTCCCCGGAGCTGTTTTGGATCGTATAACGGTCTGTCACGGTAACGGCGGCCCCGTACTCCTCTGCATAAGGCGCACAGTCCAGCAGGATCTCCCGGTCAGCGGAAAGCGCCGGAGCGGCCTGCGCCAGCGTCAGCGGGAAGATCGGGCCCGCGTAGGACATAAAATCTGTCGCGTCCGCCGGTTTGACAGAATCACTGCCGGACGTACCGGCAAGCCCGTCGTCCATCCTGGAAGCTGCGCAGCCGCAGAGCGCGGCAGTCAAAAAGAGCGCAAGGAGCAGCGCCAGGATCTCTCGGATATTTCGCATCGTTTTCCCTCCTGTTTTTCTCTGATATGATAAAAGACGGATTACGGGAACATTGGTTGCATGAATTGGAAGATTCGGATCAAAAAAACACCCTTGCAGGGACTCTGCAAGGGCGTTCTGGTATCAGCAATAGAAATCCTTGATCTTCTTCGCCCGGGACGGGTGACGGAGCTTACGGATGGCTTTGTTTTCGATCTGGCGGATGCGTTCACGGGTAACGCCGAAGATCTGGCCGACCTCCTCGAGCGTATGCGTCCGGCCGTCATACATGCCGAAGCGCATGCGCAGCACGTCTGCCTCACGCTCTGTCAGCGTACCGAGGATCTCGGTCAGCGCTTCGGAGAGCATCGCGTTGGACGTGGCGTCGACGGGGCCGGGGGTATTGTCGTCCTCGACGAAGGAGCCGATAGTCGTATCCTCCTCGTCGCCGACCGGCATGTCCAGAGATAGGGTGTCGGCGGCGGTGCGATTGGCCTCGATGATCTTCTCGATGGGCAGATTCAGCTCTGCGGCGATCTCCTCGAGCGTCGGCTCGCGGCCCAGCTCCTGCACGAGCTTGCGGTTGCAGCGGGTCGCCTTGTTGATGACCTCGACCATATGCACCGGGACGCGGATGGTACGCGCCTGATCGGCGATCGCGCGGGTAATGGCCTGCCGGATCCACCAGGTTGCATATGTAGAGAATTTGTTTCCCTTTGTATAGTCGAACTTGTCGACGGCGCGGATGAGGCCGGTATTGCCCTCCTGGATGAGATCCAGGATGTGCAGGCCGCGGCCGGAATATTTCTTGGCGATGGATACGACCAGACGCAGGTTGGCCTCCGTCAGACGGTCCTTGGCGGCCTTATCGCCCTCGGAGACGCGCTTGGCCAGCTCGATCTCCTCGTCGGCAGTCAGCAGCTTGACCTGGCCGATCTCCTTAAGATACATGCGCACCGGATCATCCAGATTGTATTCCGCGGCAAGCTCCAGCGGGTCGACGAGCTCCTCGTCGTCGCCGTCGGGGACCTCGTCCATGTCCATGCCGAGATCGTCGGACACGTCCAGCTCCAGCTCCGGGCTCACGATCTGGATGCCCATGGCGTCAAAGGTATCATAAATATGCTCAATTTTCTCGACCGGCAGATCCAGCTTTTCCAGCTCCGCGGTCAGTTCCGTCGCCTGAATGCTCCCGTCCCGCTTTGCTCTTGCGATCAATGCGGATACTGCAGCCATTGCATCCTCGGTCGAGGGCTTCGGATTCTTCGTATTAGCCATTCTATCGCTCATCCTCATTTATCTGGTAACATTGCTGCGCATCGGCGCAACTGTATTATTATAACCCCATCCTGCCTGTTTTGACAAGGCCAATTTGACATTTTTTCTGTTTTTTCTTGACACTTGCCCGTATCTTTCTGCCGTTCGGCTCAGATCTCCATGATGACGGGCAGGATCATCGGGTTGCGCTTGGTCGTTTTGAACAGGTAGCCGGACAGATCGTTCTTGATGTTGGCCTTCAGCACGCTCCAGTCGCTGCGTCCGTTCTGGCTGCAGCGGTCGATGGCGTGTGCGGCGATGACGCGCAGCTCTTCCATCAGATTTTCTGATTCCTTGACATAGACGAAGCCGCGCGTGATGATATCCGGCCCGCTGATGACGCTGCCGTCCTCGCTCGAGATGTTGACGACCACGACCAGCATGCCGTCCTGCGCCAGATGCTTGCGGTCACGCAGCACGACGCTGCCGACGTCGCCGACGCCGGTGCCGTCGACCAGGATCTTGCCGGACGGGACGGTGCCGCCCCACTTGCAGGTGGTCTTGGTGAGCTCGAGCACCTTGCCGATGTCGGAAATGAAGATGTTCTTGGGATCCATGCCCATCGACTGGGCCAGACGGGAATGCGCCTGCAGATGGCGCTGCTCGCCGTGGACGGGGATGAAGAAGCGGGGCTTCAGAAGCCCGTGGATGATCTTCAGCTCCTCCTGGCAGGCGTGGCCGGAGACGTGCAGGCCCTCGAGCTTGTCATAGATGACCTCCGCGCCCTTGCGGTAGAGCTCATTGATGATCTTGCCGATGGATTTTTCGTTGCCGGGGATCGCGGAGGCGGAGATGATGACGCGGTCAGAGGCCGTGATCTCCACCTGCCGGTGGCCGGAGAAGGCCATGCGGTAGAGGGCGGACATATTTTCGCCCTGCGAGCCGGTCGAGACGATGACGAGCTTGTTGTTGGGGATCTGCTTGATCTGCGTGATGTCGACGAGCGTGCCCGCCGGGATCTTCAGATAGCCGAGCTCCGTGGAGACCTTCAGGATGTTTTCCATGCTGCGGCCGGTCACGGCGACCTTGCGGCCGAATTTCTTCGCCGTGGCGATCAGGCTCTGCAGCCGGAAGGCGTTCGAGGCGAAGGTCGTGACGATGATGCGCTTGTTGCAGCCGGAGAACTGGCGCTCAAAATTGGCCGCGACAGTCTTTTCCGACGGCGTATAGCCCTGCCGCTCGACGTTCGTCGAGTCGCACAGCAGCGCCAGCACACCTTCTTTGCCGAGCGCGCCGAAGCGGGCCAGATCGATCATGCCGTCTTCCGCGGTGGCGTCGATCTTGAAGTCGCCCGTCATGACGATGGTGCCGACCGGCGTTTTGATGGCGAACGCAACGGCGTCGGCGATGGAATGGTTCACGTGGATGAACTCCACGGTGAAGCAGCCGGCCTTGACCTTCTCCCCTGCTTCATGGGTAAACAGGTGGACGGTATTCTGCAGCTGATGCTCCTCGAGCTTCAGCTGGACGATGCCGGCGGTCAGGCGCGTGGCGTGGATGGGGCAGTTGAACTGCTCCATGGCGTACGGGATGCCGCCGATATGGTCCTCATGCCCGTGGGTCAGGAACATGCCGCGGATCTTGTCTTTGTTTTTGACCAGGTACGTCATGTCGGCAATGACCAGGTCGACGCCGTACATTTCCTCATCCGGGAAGCCAAGACCGCAGTCGACGATGATGATATCCTTGCCGTATTCGAGTACGGTCATATTCTTGCCGATCTCGTTGAGACCGCCAAGGGGAATGATCTTTAATTTTTCTGCCAAATGATTTCACTCTTTCCTAAAATAATATAAGTATGGATGCGGCTGCGCGGAGGATCCTCCGCGCGGAACAAATGCAAAAAGGACGCAGGAACGCATGCCCATGCAGCTGGCCGGACAGTGCCCCGTCTCGCTCTGCCCATCGCCAATGCCGCCTGCGCTCCATACCGTATGCAGTTGATCTATTTAATGCGCCTGCGCGGCGCACGATCCCAATCAAAAAGCCATGGAAGGTCATAGCTGATACATAGTATAACACACTTTCCGTGGAAAGTACACCTTTTTTTGTTCTTTTATCCATATCATAAATGAATGAAGCAAATGAATGATAGATTATAATTGATTCCTTCGGCAAAATTTGATATAGTAAACTTGATTATACAAAGACAGGAGGCGGCGGTCTATGAAAAAGCCGGTCGGACGTCTGCTTTATCCGAATACGGGCTGGTACTTTGCGGCCATGCTGCTGTTTACCGCCGCGGCCGCCGCGGTCGGGCAGTATATCCTTGCGGGCGGCGCGCTGTTCGTTACGCTCATCATGTTCATCATCAGCCGCGCAAGGCTTTCCCGGCGCAAGCGGCAGCTGATGAGCTACGTGCAGACGGCGACGGATTCCGTCGGTATTTCCGTTCACGCGGGCTCCGCGTTCCCGATGGCGGTCATCCGGCTGCCGGAAAATGAGATCATCTGGGGCAACCCCAGTTTCTTTACCATCACCGGCCTTTCCGATACTGCCTGCTATCAGACGCTCGACGCGGTCGTGCCCGGCTTCTCCACCAGCTGGCTGCGCGAGGGCCGCTCCGAGCTGCCGGGCGACCAGATCATCGGCGGCCGCCGCTACCGCATCTACGGCAACTACGTCAAATCCGAAGACGACGCGACGACTGTGCAGCTGGCGACCATCTATTTTGCCGACATGACCGAGATGTTCAACGTCCGCGACGAATTCCTCCGCACGCGGCCGATCGTCTCGATCATCCTGATCGATAACTACGATGAGCTGACCGCCAACCTCTCCGACTCTGCCATCTCCACGCTCGACGCGCAGCTCAACGACGTCGTGGCCAACTGGACGGCGGGACTGGAGGCGCTGTGCCGCAAGATCGAACGCAACCGGTATCTGCTGATCTTCGAGAGCAAGGATCTTGCCCGCCTGCAGGACGGCCGGTTCAGCATCCTGGAGGACGTGCGCCACGTCACGACCTCCGGCGGCATGTCCGCGACGATTTCGCTCGGCATCGGCAAGGACGGCGGGAGCTTCGCGGAGAATTACCGCTTCGCGTCCCTCGCCATCGAGATGTCCCTTTCCCGCGGCGGCGATCAGGCCGTCATCAAGGACCGGTTCAACTTCACCTTCTACGGCGGCCGCACCAAGGAAGCGGAGCGGCATACACGCGTTAAATCCCGCGTGATGGCGGGTTCGCTGTCTGAGCTCATCGGGCAGTCGAGCACGGTCTATATCATGGGACACCGGATGGCGGATCTGGACGCACTCGGCTCGGCCGTGGGTCTTCTGTGCCTGTGCCGGGTGAAGGAGCGCCCGGCCCGGATCGTGATCGACCTGCAGAAAAACGCCTGCCAGAGCCTGATCGCTGAGCTCAAGGCTGCGCCCGGATACGAGGATCTGTTCATCTCCGGACAGGATGCCCTGGTCGAGGCGGACAACCGGAGCCTGCTCATCGTCGTCGACACCAACCGGCCGGAGCAGGTCGAGTGCCGCCCGCTGCTCGAGTCCATTTCCCGCGTCGCGGTCATCGACCACCACCGCCGGGCGGCGGATTATATCGAGCAGCCGGTCCTCAATCTGCACGAGCCGTATGCATCCTCCGCGTCGGAGCTTGTAACGGAGCTTCTGCAGTACGCCGTCAGCCAGCGCGACGTCCGTCCGCTCGAGGCGCAGGCGCTGCTGGCCGGTATCGTATTGGATACGAAGAATTTCTCCGTCCGCACCGGCTCGCGCACGTTTGAGTCCGCGGCCTATCTGCGCAAGGCGGGTGCCGACCCGGTCGAGGTCAAGAAGCTGTTCCAGACGGATCTGGACGATACGCTCACCCGCTACCGCGTCGTGCAGGCTGCCCGGCTCTACCGCGGCGAGCTCGCCATCGCCTGTCTGGACGAGACTATCACCCGCACCATCGCCGCACAGGCGGCCGATGAGCTCATCAACATCTCCGGCATTACTGCCTCGTTCGTCCTCTTCCCTGACGGCGAACAGGTCATCATTAGCGCGCGCTCCATCGGCTCGTGCAACGTGCAGGTGGTGCTCGAAAAGCTCGGCGGCGGCGGCAACGGCGCGACCGCCGGCGCGCAGATCAAGGGCAAACCGCTGCGGCAGGTCCTGCAGGACCTTGTCGGCGCGATCGACGCATTTTACGCATAAAACGCGATTTTCAAAAATATCTCTCTGAAAGGAGTCACCACCATGAAGGTTATTTTGACACAGGATGTAAGAGGCCAGGGCAAACGCGGCCAGATGATCGAGGTCTCCGACGGCTACGCCCGCAATTTCCTGCTGCCGCGCAAGCTCGCGCAGGAAGCGACCGCCGATAACGTGAACACCATGAAAATGAACGACAAGGCCGCGCAGGAGCGTCAGGCCAAGGAGCGCGCCGAAGCGCTCGAGATCCGCAACCGGATGAAGGACATGACTGTTGTCGTCACCGCCAAGGGCGGCGGCGCGGGCCGTCTGTTCGGCTCTGTCACGAACACCGAAGTTGCCGATGCGCTGGCAAAGCAGGCCGATATCAAGCTCGACAAGCGCAAGATCGTGCTCGACGAGCCGATCAAGGCCGTCGGCGTGTACACGGTCAAGTGCAAGCTCGGCTATGAGATCAATGCCGACCTCAAGGTCGAGGTCAAGGAGGGCTAAGCAGGCCCTGATATTCTGAAGCTCCCGGAAGGATGTGAACCGTATGGATGAGGAATTGCTTGCCCGGCAGACGCCACAGGCGCTGGAAGCGGAGCAGTCTGTGCTCGGCTCCATGCTCATCGACGAGCGCTGCGTACCGGACGTCGTCGGTATGCTGCAGCCGGAGGATTTTTACCTGCGGCAGAACCGCGAGATCTACGAGACCATCTATACGATGTTCAACTTCTCGGAGAAGATCGACCCCGTTACCGTCCTCAATAAAATGAAAGAGCGCGGCGTGTACGACGAGGAACGCAGCTACGACTATCTCGCCCAACTGCTGAAGATCACGCCGACCGCCGCCAACGTCAAGCAATACTGCACGATCGTGCATGACAAGTCGCTGCTGCGCGCGCTGGCCGCCGCTTCGTCGGAGATCACGGATATGGTCTACGAGGGCGTCGGCACGGCGCAGGAGATGCTGGAGGTCTCGGAAAAGAAGATCTATTCCCTGCGCCGCGGCAACACCGGCGACAGTCTGCAGCACATCGGCAAGGTCATGATCAACGTCTATGACCGGCTGGAAGAGCTGGCTGCCTCCGGCAGCGAGATCCCGGGCCTGTCCACGGGCCTGCACGACCTTGACCGCAAGATCAACGGCCTCAACAAGACCGACCTGATCCTGATCGCGGCCCGCCCCGGCATGGGCAAAACAGCGATCGCACTCAACATCTGCCTGAACGTTGCGAAGACGTATGAGAAGACCGTCGCTTTCTTTTCGCTCGAAATGTCGCGGGAGCAGCTGGTCATGCGTCTTTTGTCCACGGAAAGCTTCGTGGAAAACCAGAAGCTCACCACCGGCCATCTGGAAGACGACGACTGGAGCAAGCTCTCCATCGCCTCCTCCGCGCTCAGCCAGACGGACATCCGCGTAGACGACAATCCCGCCATCACCGTCGCGGAAATCAACGCCAAGTGCCGCCGGCTCGATAACCTCGGGCTGGTCCTGATCGACTATCTGCAGCTCATGACCGCTGCGGCTCCCGGCAAATCCGGCGATAACCGCGTGACGATCGTCAGCGATATCTCTCGCGCGCTCAAGATCATGGCCAAGGAGCTGAACGTGCCGGTCATCTGCCTGAGCCAGCTCTCGCGTGCCAACGAATCGAGAACTGACAAGCGCCCGATGCTCTCGGACCTTCGTGAATCCGGTGCCATCGAGCAGGACGCCGACTCCGTCCTGTTCCTCTACCGTGACGAATATTATAACCCCAACACGCAGGACAAGAATATTGCCGAGTGCATCATCGCCAAAAACCGCCACGGCGAGACCGGCACGGTCAAGCTGCAGTGGCGGCCGCAGTTCTTCACCTTCTCCGATCTGGAGTGGAAGCATGAGGGCTGAGGTCCTCGCCTGGATGCAGGCGCAGCGGATGACGGAGCCCGGCGATACGGTCGTATGCGCAGTGTCGGGCGGCGCGGATTCTATGTGCATGCTGCACGTGCTGCTGTCACTGCAGGACACGCTCGGCATCCGGGTAGAGGCCGCGCACTTCAACCATCACCTGCGCGGCGCGGAATCCGACCGCGACGAGGCCTTTGTCCGGCAGCTGTGCGCCTCGCTCGGCGTGCCGCTGCACACGGGCGGCGGCGACGTGCAGGCGCGGGCGGCGCAGACGCATGAATCTCTGGAAGAGGCTGCGCGCAAGCTCCGCTACGCGTTCTTTGACACACTCCCCGGCCTTGTCGCCACGGCGCACACGCAGGACGACAATCTCGAGACCGTGCTCCTGAACCTCACGCGCGGGACCGGCCTTGCCGGACTGACCGGCATTCCGCCGAAGCGCGGACGGCTCATCCGGCCGATGCTGGTCTGCACGCGGGCGCAGATCGAGGCGTGTCTTGCTGAGCACGGATTTTCTTATGTGACCGACAGCACCAATCTCCTGCCGGACGCCCGGCGCAACCGGCTGCGCCAGCGCGTGATCCCGCTTCTGCGGGAGGAAAACCCCGCCGTCGCACAGACCGTCTTCCGGACCTGCGCGCTGCTCCGTAAGGATGACGCATATCTTGATACGCAGGCGCGCGAGGCGCTGCAGGCCGCTCAATTGCCGGACGGCGTCAGCCGCAGTGCACTTTCCGCTTGGCCGGAGGCCGTGCGCACCCGCGCAGTCCGGCTGCTGCTCGGATCGATCCATGCGCCCAAGCTGACGCAGCGGCATATCGACGCGGTCGACCGGCTGCTGTTCGCTTCGTGCCCCTCCGCTTCCGTCTCGCTGCCGGGCGGCTTTGCCGCGCGGCTGGAATACGACCGGCTGTACCTGACGGACCGCTCCCCTGCCGCTTCCTTTTCACCCGTGACACTTTCGCCGGGCGAGACAGTGCTGATCCCGGCGCTCGGGCTGCGCGTCGAATGCCGGATCGAAGAAAATTTTCAGGAAAAAGCAAAAACCCTCTCCACTTTTGCAGTCAAATATGATACCATAGAGCAAACTCCCTGGATCACGATCCGTCCGCGTCAGGCGCATGACGTCATGCGCACGGCAGGCGGCACGAAAACGCTCAAAAAGCTGCTGATCGACCGCAAGGTCCCCGCAGCACGACGTGCGCTCATGCCGGTGGCCGCTGACGCATCCGGTGTTCTGGGCGTTTATGGGATCGGCGTCGATCTGGGCCGCGCCGCGGCTCCGGGCGATCGCGCGGTCATCATCACAATCGAAGAAACAGAGAAAGAGGATTAGATGTATGATTAACAAGTCTGACATGCTGCAGGACATTGAGCGCGTACTGGTCTCCGAAGAAGAGATCCACGCGCGGATCAAGGAAGTCGGCGCACAGATCGCAGACGACTATCGCGGCAAGTGCCCGATCCTGGTCGGCGTTCTCAAGGGCGTCGTTCCGTTTTTCGCGGAAATGGCGAATGCCATCAGCATTCCCGTGCAGGAGGATTTCATGTGCATCACATCCTTTGAGGGCGGCACGGAATCCACCGGCAAGCTGACGTTCCGCAAGGATATCGACCATGATATCGAGGGCCGCCATGTGCTCATTCTGGAGGATATCATCGATTCCGGCAGCACGCTCAAGATGATCTGCGAGATGTTCCATGAGCGCAAGCCCGCGTCCATCAAGATCTGCACGCTGCTCGACAAGCCAACCGGCCGCAAGGTCGAGCTGAAGCCGGACTACACCTGCTTCACCGTTCCGCCCGCGTTCGTCGTCGGCTTCGGTCTGGACTATGAGGATTACTACCGCAACCTGCCGTTCGTCGGCGTGCTGAAGCCCTCTGTCTATCAGGACCGCTGAAAACCGGTCTATTCCACATAAAGGAGAACCTCTGTGAACCAACAGCCCAAAACCCTGCAGACCATTCTGCTCGTTGCGGTCCTGGCGCTGGTGCTTGTGGTGCTCTCTTCGTCCCTGCTTACGCAAAACGGCAGCAGGCTTGCATATTCTGACGTGCTCGACCTGTTTGAAAACGAACGGGTCGAGTCGTTCGTTCTGCAGGGCGATACGCTGACGCTGACGCTCTACGGAAGCGACGCAGAGCAGGCCGGCACCGCAACGGCGAAGATCGGCGACATCGAGACCTTCCACAAGGACCTGGACGAGACCATTGCTGCGCAGAGCGCCGCAGGCGTTCTCAAGTCCTACAACTATCTGCCCGCCGCCAATTCCATCTGGAAGACGGCGCTGCCGTATCTGCTCGTCGGCATCGCGCTTCTGTTCGTGTGGTTCATTCTGATGAACCGCTCCGGCAGCGGCCCGAACGCCATGGCGCAGTTCACGCGCGCCAACGCGCGCTTCGGCGTCCCGTCCGGCGAGTCCGTGACCTTCCAGGACGTCGCCGGTGCGGACGAGGAAAAGGAAGAGCTCTCGGAGATCGTGGAGTTCCTCCGCGATCCGGACCGCTTCAAGCAGCTCGGCGCGAAGATCCCGAAGGGTGTGCTGCTCGTCGGCCCGCCGGGCACCGGCAAGACGCTGCTGGCCCGCGCAGTCGCCGGAGAGGCGAATGTCGCATTCTTATCCATTTCCGGCTCTGACTTCGTCGAACTCTATGTCGGCGTCGGCGCGAGCCGTGTCCGCGACCTCTTTGAGCAGGCCAAGCGGGTGGCCCCGGCCATCGTCTTCATCGATGAGATCGATGCGGTCGGCCGTCAGCGCGGCGCTGGCCTCGGCGGCGGCCACGACGAGCGCGAACAGACGCTCAACCAGCTGCTCGTCGAGATGGACGGTTTCTCGGCCAACGAGGGCGTCATCGTCATCGCCGCGACCAACCGCAAGGACATTCTCGATCCCGCCCTGCTCCGCCCGGGCCGCTTCGACCGGCAGATCTACGTCGGTGCGCCCGACTGGCGCGGACGGCTTGCGATCCTGCAGGTCCACGCATGGAAAAAGCCGCTGGCGGACAATGTCGATCTCCCAGCCGTCGCCAAGGCGACCGCCGGTTTCACCGGCGCGGATCTGGCCAACCTTCTGAACGAGGGCGCGCTCCTCGCCGCGCGGCGCGGCAAGGCCGCGATCAGCCAGCAGGATCTGGAGACATCGATGATCAAGGTCATTGCAGGCCCCGAAAAGAAGAGCCGCGTGGTCAGCCACGCGGAAAAGATGCTCACCGCCGTCCACGAGGCCGGACACGCGATCTGCATGTACTGCCTCGACTCGCAGGATCCGGTGCACCTCATCACCATCATCCCCCGCGCCCAGGCCGGCGGCATGACCATCAGCCTGCCGCAGGACGACCGCTCCTATTCCTCGCGCAACGAGATGTTTGAGACCATCGTCTCCTTCCTCGGCGGCCGCGTGGCAGAGGCGCAGAAGCTCTGCGATATTTCCACCGGCGCGTCGAACGATCTGCAGCGCGCCACCGGCATTGCCCGCGATATGGTTGCAAAATACGGCATGTCCGACAGCATCGGCCCCGTCAGCTACGCGGGCGGGCAGGAGGTCTTTATCGGGCGCGACTATGAGAAGACCAAGCCCTATTCCGAGCAGACCGCTGGGCAGATCGACGCGCAGGTCCAGAAGATCATGCGCGAGGCTTATCAGCGCTGCGAGCAGATCCTGCGCGATCATGCCGAACGGCTCGATAAGATCGCCGGCTTCCTGATGGAGAACGAGAACATGAGCCGCGCACAGTTTGAAGCTGTGATGCAGGACGAAACGCTTGACCAACCCAAAGCCTGAGTTTTATGCGCACCGCAGATCGTGGTGCGCATAAATTATGGAAACTGACAGGAGGCTCCATGTATTATCGCAGTCTGAACGCCTATCTGCGCGAAGCCTTTGGCTGCAAGGTCTATAAGCTGGCGCTCTCCGCCGGCTGCACCTGCCCGAACCGGGACGGGACGATCGGCACGCGCGGATGCATCTTCTGCAGCGGCAGCGGAGAATTTGCCGCGTCCGCTTCCCTCTCTATCCCGGAGCAGCTGGCGCAGGCCAAGCGTCTGGTCGCCGCCAAGGCCGGGCCGGACGCACGCTATATCGCCTATTTTCAGGACTTTACCAATACCTATGCCCCGGCGGAGGTCCTGCGGCCGCTGTTTGCGGCCGCGATCCGACAGCCGGAGGTCTGCGCGCTCTCCATCGCCACGCGGCCGGACTGTCTGCCGCCGGAGATCTTATCGCTGCTGGCTGAGCTCCGGGCGGAAAAGCCCGTCTGGGTCGAGCTCGGGCTGCAAACCATCCATGCATCGACGGCCGCCTATATCCGCCGCGGCTATCCCCTTTCCGTCTATGACGAGGCGGTGCGGGCGCTGCACGCGCGCGGCATCAGCGTCATCACGCACCAGATCCTGGGCCTGCCCGGCGAGACGCCGGAGATGATGGTGGAGACGGCCCGCTATATCGGCCGCAGCGGCGCCGAGGGCATCAAGCTGCACCTGCTGCATGTTCTGGCCGGGACGGATCTGGCCGCGGACTACGCGGCGGGCAAATTTGAGACGCTGACGCTGGACGCATATATCACACTGCTGGAGGCATGTCTGCGCGCGCTGCCGCGGGAGATGGTCATCCACCGGCTGACCGGCGACGGGGCCAAACGCGACCTGCTCGCGCCCGGCTGGAGCGGCGATAAAAAGCACGTCATCAACGAGATCCGCCGCCGCTTCCTGGCCGACGATCTCGAACAGGGCTCCGACCTTCCCGATTCCCTCATTTGAATATTCATTTTTTCGACATCATCGGACGAAATACGGATTGACAGATGAGAAAAGTCGTGTTATTCTTGATAACAGATAACGAATACGGGCTGAAATGCCCGTATTTGCTGCGTTTTCGATATTCTCGTTCCAGAATATCGAAAGCAATCGAAATCAATTCGACAATATCGGAGGAAAGAGAACATGAAAAAAGAGAATCTGTTCGTCATTCTGACCGGCGTTGTCATCGGCATCGCGGCACTTGTGCTGACGGCGCTCGGCAACCCGGCCAACATGGGCTTCTGCATCGCCTGCTTTGAGCGTGATATCGCGGGCGCTGTCGGTCTGCATTCGGCAGCCAAGGTGCAGTATGTCCGTCCGGAGATCATCGGTCTGGTCCTCGGCAGCTTCCTGATGGCCATCGCCACGAAGGAATGGAAAGCCAAGGCCGGTTCCTCGCCTGCCCTGCGGTTCGTGCTCGGCGCTTTCGTCATGATCGGCGCGCTGGCCTTTTTGGGCTGCCCGCTGCGTATGGTCCTGCGTCTGGCCGGCGGCGATCTCAACGCAGTCGTCGGTCTTGCCGGTTTTGCTGCCGGTATCTTCCTTGGCACGATCTTCATCCGCAAGGGCTTCACGCTCCAGCGCAACTACACCACCAAGACGCTCGACGGCACGGTCCTCCCCGCTGTGATGACCGGCCTGCTGATCCTGTTCATCGCTGTCCCCACTCTCTTCAAGCTCTCGGAAGAAGGCCCCGGCTCCAAGCATGCACCGTTTTTCATCGCGCTTGTCATCGCCCTCGTCGTCGGCGCGCTGGCGCAGAAGTCCCGCATGTGTATGGTCGGCGGTCTGCGTGACACGATGATGTTCAAGGACATGCACCTGCTGTGGGGCTTCATCGCCATCTTCGTCACGGTCCTGATCGGCAACCTCATCGGCGGCAACTTCAAGCTCGGCTTCACCTCGCAGCCCGTTGCGCACTCCAGCCATGTCTGGAACTTCCTCGGCATGCTGCTCGCCGGTTGGGGCTCCGTGCTGCTCGGCGGCTGCCCGCTGCGTCAGCTCATTTTGGCCGGCAGCGGCAACGCGGATTCCGCTGTTACGGTGTTCGGCATGATCGTCGGCGCTGCGTTCGCGCATAACTTCGGTCTGGCCGGCAACGCCGACTCCGTCAGCGAGGCTGGCGAGTATGTCGTCGGCGGCATCTCCACGAAGGGCAAGGTCGCGGTCATTCTCGGCATCGTGATCGTGCTGGTCGTATCTTATGTAAACAGCATGAAGAAGCAGGAGGCGAAAACGAATGGTTGATGCAAGAGGATATCTCTGCCCCATGCCCGTGGTCATGGTCCAGAAGGCGCTCGAAGCGGAGCACCCCGATACGCTCGAGATCCTGGTCGACAATGAGACCGCCGTGGAAAACATCAAGCGCTTTGCCGCTCACAGCGGCTATCAGGCCACAGCCGTCGAGGACGGCGAAGATTACCGCCTGACGCTCAAAAAGTAAACGATAGGAAAAGGGACGTACCAGTTGGTACGTCCCTTTTCTCGTCTGATCTTTATTTGCGCTCCATCGCGCAGAAGCCGCCCTGGCCGAGCGTGACGGTCTCACCGGTGTATTCCATGATCCCGCCGCCAAGCAGGATCGTGCCGCTGTGCGGCAGCGTCCAGGGTTCCGGCGACTGGTTGCAGCAGACTGCGACGCTGCCCTCCGCCGACTGCCGCAGCAGCAGAAGCCGGCCGCCGCCGGCCTCCAGCACGAGGACGGTCCCGCTGCGAAGCGCGGGCGCACTTTTTTTCACGCGGGCCAGTGAGCGGTAGAAGGAGACCAGATTGCCGTCTTCCCTGCCCCAGGGATAGAATTTCCGGTTGAATGGGTCCCGGTAGCCGGTCATCCCGGCTTCGTCGCCGTAGTAGATGCAGGGCATGCCCGGCAGCATGAACTGCAGGAAGGCTGCCAGCTTGAGGCGCTGCCTGCCCTCGCGCAGCTGCTCCTGCGTGAAATGCCGCTGGGCAAGGTCCGCCCGATCGCCGTCGCGCGGGTCGAGAATGGCGTTGATCGCGCGCGGCGTGTCGTGCGTGGAGAGGATGTTCATGACCGTCTGCAGCACGTCCGGCGGGTAATTCTCCGCAAGCGTTCGGATGGTGTCGCCGAGCACCGTGCCGTCGTCCTCGCTGCGGACATAGCGCAGGATCGCTTTCTGCCACGGGTAGTTCATGACGGAATCGAGCTGCCGGTCGGTAAAGTACCGGCGGCGCTGGTCGTAGGCGATCTTGTTGGACGCATCCTCCCAGACCTCGCCGATCAGCAGCGCGTCCGGCTTATACGCGCGGATGCGCGCGCGTAGGCGCGCAAGGAATGCGTCCGGCAGCTCATCGACCACGTCCAGCCGCCAGCCGTCGGCGCCGAGCTTCAGCCAGTGCACTGCGACGCTGTCTTCGTCGTCGATCATGTAGCGGATGAAATCCGGATTCATCTTGTCGACGCACGGGAGCGTCGTGATGCCCCACCAGCTGTCGTAGACGTCCGGATAGTGCTGGAATCGGAACCAGCCGCGGTAGGGCGAGGACGGATCATGGATGGCCTGCTGGAAATATGCGCTGCGGCTGCCGACATGGCTGAACACGCCGTCCAGAATGACCTTCATCCCATGCGCGTGCGCCTCGGCGCAGAGCGCGCGGAAATCTTCCTCCGTGCCGAGCATGGGGTCGATCCGCTTATAGTCGCAGGTGTCGTACCGGTGCGTCGACCAGGCGTAGAAGATCGGGTTCAGGTACAGGATCTCCACACCAAGCTCCTGCAGGTACGGCAGCTTTTCCCGGATGCCGTTCAGATTGCCGCCGTAAAAATCGTTGTTCAGGACCTCGCCGTTGGCATCCGGCAGGTAGACCGGTACGTCGTCCTTGTTTTCGTGCACCCAGTAGGGCGTGATCTTCCCGGTCAGATCGCAGCTGCCGCTCTGGCAGAAGCGGTCCGGGAATATCTGATACATGACGGCGCCCGCACAGCCGGCCGGGACGGGATATTTGTCCGCCAGCACGCTCAGCTGCCAGAGGCCGCCCGCCTCCATGTTCGTGTCGCTCTGTCCCTGCTTAAAGAGGCGGAACGCGCCGTCCTGCGTGGTGATATGGAAGTAGTAGAAGTAGAGCCCGGCCTCGCAGACGGCCATTTCCCCGCCCCAGGTATCGTAAAGCGTGTCGTCCGACTGCTTGGTGAGCGGCACACGCCGCAGCTCCTGCCCATTTTCGGCCTGCAGGACGAGCGCGGCCGCCGTGGTCCGGCAGCTGCACGGGATCAGGATATGAAACGTGCAGGTCTCGTTCTCCTGCAGCGTGCCGAAGGGCGTTTTGAACTGCGAAAGCTTGCTGTCGAATAGAATTCTCATATGGGTCTCCGTCCGTTTTGATCGGTCAAAGCAAAGGCCGGCGCTGCCGCCGGTCTTTGTCTGGGGTGTATGAAGAAATCAGAGGTCCCAGATCTCCTTCGCGTACTGCTCGACCGAGCGGTCCGAGGAGAAGATGCCGGCTCTGGCGATATTGGTGAGGGACATTTGCGCGAAGCGCGTCCGGTCCTGATAGACCTCGACTGCGCGCTTCTTTGCAGCCTTGTAGCTTTCAAAGTCAGCGACCGTCATATAGCTGTCGGCAGCGCCGAAGCGCGGCGTGAGCAGGGATGCCGCCACATCGTCAAACCGCTGGCCAAGCGCGCCGGAGGTAAGCATCTGCAGCACCCGGTCAAGCTCGGGCGTCAGGAACTGGTGCGGGTCATAGCCCCGCTGCCACAGCGCCTGCACCTCGTCAGCGGTCATGCCGAAGAGGAACATATTGTCGTCACCGACCCGGTCGCGGATCTCGACGTTCGCGCCGTCGAGCGTGCCGAGGGTGACCGCGCCATTGATCATGAGCTTCATGTTGCTCGTGCCGGAGGCCTCCTTGCCCGCGACGGAGATCTGCTCGGAAAGGTCTGCGGCGGGGATGATGATCTCTGCGAGCGAAACCTTGTAGTCCTCAATGAAGACGACCTTGAGCTTGCCCTGCACCTGCGGGTCGGAGTTGACCAGATTTGAGACGGCCACGATCAGCGAGATGATCTGCTTGGCCAGATAATAGCCCGCCGAGGCCTTGGCCGCAAAGATGAACGTCTGCGGGAAGACCGGCTTTTCGGGATGATCTTTGATCTCGTTGTAGAGCGTCAGGATGTAGAGCACGTTCAGCAGCTGCCGCTTGTACTCATGCAGCCGCTTGACCTGCACGTCGAAGATCGAGTCGGGGTCGACGTTGACGCCGTTGTGCTCGGCGATGTAGGCCGCCAGACGGACCTTGTTCTTGCGCTTGATGGCCCGCAGATTTTCCAGCACGTCCAGATCGCCGCGGTACTGCTCGAGCGCCTCGAGCGCATTGGCATCTTTCAGGAAGCCGTCGCCGATGAGCGTCTGCAGATAGCCGGAGAGGGCCGGGTTCGACTGGCACAGCCAGCGGCGGTAGGCGATGCCGTTGGTGATGTTGAGGAAGCGGCTGTGGTCGAGATTATAATAATCGCGGAAAATGGTCTTTTCCAGAATGTCCGTATGCAGCTGCGAAACGCCGTTGATCTTATGGCAGCAGGTCAGGCAGAGGTTCGCCATACGGACCTCGTCGTTGGCGATGACGGCCATATAGTTCCACTTGCCGGGGTCGTTCGGGTAGACGCGCTGCAGCTTTTCCATGAGACGGCGGTTGATCTCCTGGCAGATCGAGTAGATCCGCGGCAGCTGCTCCTGGAACAGGCTGACCGGCCAGCGCTCGAGCGCTTCGGCCATGACAGTATGGTTGGTGTAGGAGAGCGTGGCGCAGGTGATCTCCCACGCGCGGTCCCAGCCGTAGTCGTGCTCGTCGACGAGAAGCCGCATCAGCTCCGGCACGCACAGGGCCGGATGGGTGTCGTTGATGTGGACGGCGACCTTGTCAGCAAGGTTGTCGAGCGTGTGATAGTTCTTCAGGTGCTCATTCAGGATCGACTGCAGCGAGCTTGAGACCAGCAGATACTGCTGGCGCAGGCGCAGGCGCTTGCCGTTGATGTGGTCGTCCGCCGGATAGAGGACCTTGGAGATCGCCTCGGCCATGGTGTTCTGCTCGAGCGCGCGGACATAGTCGCCGCGCGAGAAGGCGTTCATGTCGAAGCTCTGCGGCATGCTGGCACTCCAGAGCGTGAGCTTGTTGACGGCCGTAGAGTTATAGCCGGAGATGTACAGATCGTGCGGCACGGCGATGACGGACTGATAGCCGGTCTGGGCCGTCTTGAACTTGCCGCCGTCCATCCATTCGTGGACCTGGCCGCCGAAGCGGACCTCCACAGCATCATCCTTGCGCGGGTGGAGCCAGACATCGCCCATCTCGAGCCAATTGTCCGGGAATTCCATCTGCCAGCCGTCGACGATCTTCTGGCGGAAGATGCCGAACTCATAGCGGATGGAAAAGCCCGTGACCGGATAGCCCAGGCCCGTCGCCGCGTCCATATAGCACGAGGCGAGCCGCCCGAGACCGCCGTTGCCGAGACCGGCATCCGGCTCGAGCGCACACAGACGCTCGAGGCTGAAGCCAAGCTCGTTCAGGATCTCCCCTGCCGGCTCGAGAAGGCCCATGTTGAACAGGTTATTGCGCAGGCTCGTGCCGACCAGAAACTCCATCGACATGTAGTAGACCTGCTTGTTTTCTTGCGCGCGGGTCTGCTCGACGAACGCGCGGCGCTCATCCTCCAGAAGCTCCCGGACTGCCACGCAGACAGCGCGGTAGACCTGTTTTTCCGTGGCCATTTCCAGCGAGCAGCCAAACATACGGTCGCAGCATTCCTGCAGATGCTGCAGAAGGTTCTCTTTTGTCATTGATCTTTGTTATCCTTTTTCTGTCTAAGATATCGTTTTGTTACTGGCCGCAGACATTCTGGAACAGCGCCATGTATTTCTGGGCCGGGACGTCCCAGCTCGAATCGACGGCCATGTCGTTCTGCGCCAGCCGCAGCCATTTTTTAGGCTCGTTGTAGTAAAGCGCGAGCGCGCGGTCGATCGCGGCGAGGAAATCGTCGGCGTTGTAGCTCTGGAAGGTAAAGCCGCGGCCGGTCTCATCCGCTTCGTTGTAGGGCCAGACCGTATCCTTGAGCCCGCCCGTGGCGTTGACGACCGGGACGGAGCCCATGCGCATCGCGATGAGCTGCGACAGGCCGCAGGGCTCGGACTTCGACGGCATGAGATACAGATCCGACGCCGCGTAGACCAGATTGGCCAGTCCCCCGTCAAAGAGCAGATTGACGGAGACCTTGTCGCCGAAGCGGTCACGCAGGGTATTCAGATACCACTCGTATTTTTCCTCGCCTGTGCCGATGATCACGAGCTGCACACGCCGCTGCAGCAGCCGCTCGGCAATGTAGCACAGAAGGTCGATGCCCTTGTGGCCGACAAGGCGCGTCACCATGGCGAGCACCGCCACGTCCTTGTCCTCCGGCAGTCCGACGCGTTGCTGCAGGGCGAGCTTGTTGGCGGTCTTGCCCTCGCGCAGGGTCTTTTCCGTGTAGTTCTTGGCGAGCAGCTCCATGCGCTCCGGGTCGATCACCTGCATGTCGATGCCGTTGGTGATGCCGGAAAAATCGCTGCCGCGGCTCTGCAGCACGCCGTCGAGCCCGTGGGAGTAATACGGATACCGCAGCTCCTGCGCATAGGTCTCGGAGACGGTCGTGACGCGGTCGGCCATGACGATGGCAGACTTCATGAAGTTCGTGCAGTCGTCAAACCGCAGGATCTCGTCGCAGCCTGCGCCGAGGCCCAGCACGTCATAGTTGAACTGCAGGTTGCACTTGCCCTGATACTCGATGTTATGGATGGTGAAGACGCTTTTCGTCTCCGGGAAGCAGCCGTGATACTCGGTCTTAAGCAGCAGTGGGATAAGGGCGGCCTGCCAGTCATGGCAGCTGACCACGTCGGGCCGGAGCTCGAGATAGTTCATGGCCGCGAGCACGGCCTTGCTGAAGTAGGCGTAGCGCTCGCCGTCGTCGGCAAAGCCGTAGATGCCGCCGCGGTTGAAGTAGTGCTCGTTGTCAATAAAATAGATCTGCAGCTTTTTCCGGCGGGTCTTCAGCCGGAAAATGCCGACATACTCGCGCCGCCAGGCCAGCGGCACATCGAACGCGCCCAAGAACTCCACCGGCCACTTCTCGGAATACTTGATCTGGCTGTAATACGGAAGAAACAGGCTGACATAGGTATTTTTCTGCTTGGAAAGTGCAAGCGGGAGCGCCTGCATCACGTCGCCGAGGCCGCCGGTCTTGACGAACGGCGCGGCCTCAGAGGCAACAACTGCGATTTTCATACGGTATCTCCTTTGTCGACCACCAGCGGATGGTCTTTTGAGCCGAGCAGCTTGGTGCCCGGGCGGATGGTCACATTTTTGTCCAGAATGCAGTAACGGATGGACGCGCCCGCGCCGATCCTGCTGCCCTGCATGACGATCGAATCGCGCACCTCTGCGCCCTCTTCAATGTCGACCTCGCGGAAGATGACGGAGTTTTCCGCCTTGCCGAACAGATGGCAGCCGTCGGCAATGAGGCAGTTGGCCGCCTGGCCGTTGTAGCCGAAGAGCGTCGGGACGGCGTCGCGGACCTTGGTGTAGATGGGGATCTCGCTGCGGAAGAGGCTGCGGCGCACATCGGCGTCGAGCAGCTTCATGTTGTTGACGAAATACTCATCCACGCTCTGGTTGAACAGCGCCACGTTGTGGAACGGGTAGACATTGACCTTCAGATTGCCCGCGTTATACTCCGGCAGGATGAAATCCCGTTCGAAGTGGTATTTGCCGTGCGGGACCATCTCGCGGATGATCTGAATGAGCTTGTCACGGCGCATGATGAACATGCTCATGCCGACGAGGTAATCGGATGGCGCGCAGTAGTCCACCGCCAGATCGACGATCTTTCCGTCCTCGCCGAGCTTCACGGCCAGCGGCTGCCGCCGTTTGCCGTCGGCATAGCCGGCCTTAGCGATCACGGTGATGTCGCAGCCGGAGGCGATATGCTCGTCGAGCACGGCGGCAAAGTCGATGGCGCACAGGACCGTGGTGTCCGACAGCACGACATACTCCGCGTCACAGCGGCCGAGGACCGGCATGGCGGTCTGCAGCGCCTCAAGCTTGCCGCGGTAGGCGCCGGTATGGCCGGTCGCGTACGGCGGCAGGAAGCGCACGCCCTCGCCGAGCTTCAGGTCCCACTCCTCGCAGTTGCCGAGGTGGTCCATCAGTGACTGGTAGTTGTATTTTGTGACGATGCCGATGTTGCTGATCTTGGAGTTTGCCATGTTGGACAGGGCAAAGTCGATCTGGCGGTAGCGGCTGCCGAACGGGATGGAGGCCGAGGTCCGCTCGCGGGTGAGCTCGCCCATGTTGTTGTCATAGATATTGGAGAAAATAATGCCCATTGCTTCCATGTCGGTATCCTCCTCTCTTATACGATCGCGCCGGCATCGATCACGGTGCCCTCTGCGATGATTTTATCCTTGCCGATGACGCTGATCTTCCGTTCTTCGCCCTCCACATAGTCGCCGACGCGGGCGCCAGCCTTGATGTGGCAGCCCTCGGCGATGATCGCGCTGCGGATGACGGCGCCGTTTTCGATCACGACGTCCGGCATGATGACGCTGTCGGTGATCTCCGCGCCCTTGCCGACGGAGCAGCCGGTGGAGATGATGGAATGGTTGATCGAGCCCTCGATGTTGCAGCCCTCGGCGACGAAGCTCTCCCGGATCTCCGCGGATCTGGAGATGAAGCTCGACGGCATGGCCTGGTTTCTGGCGTAGATCTTGTGACCGACGGTCCCGTAGATGTCGAAGGCCGGATGCTTGCCGAGCAGGTCCATATTGGCCTCCCACAGGCTCGAGATCGTGCCGACGTCCTTCCAGTAGCCATCGAAGCGGTAGGCGTAGAGCTTATGGCCCGCGTTCAGGATGGCGGGGATGATATTTTTGCCGAAGTCGTTCTCGCTCGTGCGGTCGGCCTCGTCGGCCTCCAGGAAGGCGCGCAGCACGCTCCACTTGAAGATGTAGATGCCCATCGACGCGTTGGTGCTCTTGGGCTTTTTGGGCTTCTCCTCAAATTCATAGATGGAGCCGTCTTCGCGGGTATTCATGATGCCGAAGCGGGAGGCCTCCTTGAGCGGGACTTCACGGACGGCGATGGTGCAGTCGGAGTCGCGCTGCTCGTGGAAGCGGAGCATGGCGGCGTAGTCCATTTTGTAGATGTGGTCGCCGGAGAGGATCAGCACGTTGTCCGGGTTATAGCGCTCGATGAACGGGATATTCTGATAGATGGCGTTGGCCGTGCCCTTGTACCACTCGGAGTTTTTGCTCTTGGCGTAGGGCGGCAGGACCTGCACGCCGCCGTGCGAGGAGTTGAGGCCCCACGGCTGGCCGTTGCCGATGTACTCGTTGAGCTCCAGCGGCTGATACTGGGTCAGAATGCCGACCGTGTCGATCTTGGAGTTTACGCAGTTGGAAAGCGGGAAATCAATGATGCGGTATTTGCCGCCGAACGGAACGGCAGGTTTGGCCGTGTTCTCCGTCAAGACCATCAGACGGCTGCCCTGACCACCTGCCAGGAGCATGGCGACACAACGTTTTTTCTGAAATTGCATAGCTGGATCTCCTCCTGTATTCTTCCTTTGTTCCTCTGTTCTGTATTTGTGTTTTTTTATTTTATTTTTCCGGATTGCTCCTTACGTGCTGATAGAAACAGACGCTCATCGGCGGGACGCGGAACGTGCCGCTGTAGGCGTATTCGCCCTGCGCCTTGCGCACGGCGTGGACCGGCGCGGGCTGGAAATCGAAGCCGCCGAACGCGGCATCGTCGGTGTTGAGGATGGGCTTGTACCACCCGGCCTTCGGCAGCGGCAGGCTGTAGTCCTCCCGCAGGACCGGGCAGAAATTGCACACGGCGATGAGCTCTTTGCCCTTGCGGCTGATGCGGCGGAAGGCGACGATGGAATTGTCGCGGTCGTCGCACGAGAGCCAGCGGAAGCCGTCCCAGTCGGAGTCGTTTTCCCAGAGGCAGCGGTGGTCCAGATAGAAATGGTTGAGCGTGCGCACGAAATGCTGCATCTTCCGGTGCTTTTCGTAGTCCAGCAGCATCCAGTCGAGCCCCTGCGTGTAGTTCCACTCGATGAACTGGGCGAATTCGTTGCCCATAAAGTTGAGCTTCTTGCCCGGATGCGCGATCTGGTAGGCAAAAAACGCGCGGAGGTTGTTGAATTTATCGTCGTAATTGCCCGGCATTTTGCCGATCAGCGAACATTTGCCGTGCACGACCTCGTCGTGGCTGAGCGGGAGGATGAAATTCTCGGAATAGGCGTAGGTCATGGAGAACGTCAGCGCGTTATGGTCACCCTTGCGCCACAGCGGGTCGAGGGACATATATTTGAGCATGTCGTTCATCCAACCCATGTTCCACTTGAAGAGGAAGCCGAGACCGCCGACATAGTCGGGTCTGGTGATCAGCGGGAAGGCCGTGGATTCCTCCGCGATCATCATGACCGCGGGACTCACCTGGAAGGCCGCCGCGTTGAGCCTGCGCAGGAAGTCAATGGCCTCGAGATTCTCCCGGCCGCCGAAGCGGTTGGGCTTGAATTGCTTCCGATTATAGTCCAGGTACAGCATGGAAGCAACTGCATCGACTCGAATCCCGTCGACGTGAAAATAGGAAAGCCAATAGCAGGCGTTGGAGATAAGGAAGGACTGCACCTCAGGCTTGCCGTAGTCGTAGATCCGGGTCGTCCAGTCCGGGTGCTCGTTCATCATGGGGTCGGAGAGCTCGTAGCAGCATTCGCCGTCGAACTCAAACAGGCCGTTTTCGTCCTTCGGGAAATGCGCCGGGACCCAGTCGAGGATCACGCCGATCCCCGCCTGATGGCAAGCGTCGACGAACTGCATGAGCTGCTTCGGCGTCCCGTAGCGGTGGGTGGGAGCAAAGTAGCAGGTGACCTGATAGCCCCAGGAGGGGTCGTAGGGGTATTCCATGATCGGCAGGAGCTCGATATGGGTGTAGCCCATGTCCTTGACGTAGGGGACGAGCTCCGCGGCCAGCTCTTCATAACTCAGGTAGCTGCCGTCGTCGTGCCGCTTCCAGGATCCGGTGTGGACCTCATAGATATTGACCGGCCGGCGGATGGCCGACTGTTTTGCCATGCGGGCGCGGTAGGCGCTGTCATGCCAGCAGAAGCCGTCCGGCGGGTCGATGATGCTGGAGGTCTCCGGCAGCGCGCAGCAGCGGTTGCCGTAGGGATCGGTCTTGTAGACCGTGCGGCCGGAGCGGCCCTGCACGCAGTATTTATAGGCCTGTCCCTCTTTTGCGTAGGCGGAGACGGCTTCCCACACACCGCCGTCCAGCTTCCGCATGGGAAGATCCTCTGCGTTCCAGAAATTAAAATCACCGACGACATGGACGGCCGCGGCGTGCGGCGCCCAGACACGGAACACATAGCCGCTCCCGTCTTCCAGCCTGTGGCAGCCGAGATACCGGTATGCATCCGCAGCAGGTTCTGTTTGGAATCGTTTCAGAAAAGATGCAAGCTGCTCCATCCGGGTCCCCTCTTTCTTCTTTGGTAGGCGCTGTCCGGCAGGACAAAGTCCGCCGGATCCATACAAAAAGAATGCTTCTCTATTTAAATTCTATTATACCTTCTGCCGCTCTGCAATGCAAGTGAAATCCGGCCTCCAGGGCGGCAGCTTCTTACATTTGGAACATCTCTCAAAAATGTGCACGGCCGCTTGACTTTACCGACAAAATGTGCTAAAGTTCTGTCTGTTGAATGCTATGACGAAATCAAGTACGTCCCGATGCTCCTGTCCAGAGAGCTGCCGGCCGGTGCAAGGCAGTACAGACGTCCGGGCGGAATACCTTTCCGAGCAGCTTCCCGAACGCGCCGGGCGCAAGTAGGCGGAGACGGGTGCGCCCGATAACGCGCAGTGGGCATATCAGTGCCCGGTGAGGCCGCGCAAGCGGTAAATAGAGGTGGTACCACGGGAACTTCTCGTCCTCTGCACTTTGAGATGTGCAGCGGGCGTTTTTCTTATTCCGCTGCAGAAAAGGAGCATGAAAATGGTCATTACGGATTTTCTCGAGCGGAACGCAAGACTCTATGGTTCCGACACTGCGCTCGTTGAGGTCAACCCCTCGGAGGAGCGTGACAGCGCTGTCACCTGGCGCGAAGCGAGCCTCATCGCCGAGGCGCAGCCCGACGCGCCGTACCGGCGGGAGCTCTCCTGGCGTGATTTTGACCGCCGGGCCAACCGGTTCGCAAACTTTCTGCTCAGCCGCGGCGTGGAACGCGGCACGAAGGTCGGCATTCTGCTGATGAACTGTCTGGAGTGGCTGCCCATTTATTTCGGCATCCTCAAGGCCGGGTGCATCGCGGTGCCGCTCAACTTCCGCTACGCTTCGGACGAGATCTCTTACTGTCTGGATCTGGCCGACGTGGAGGTCCTGGTCTTCGGGCCGGAATTCGTCAGCCGTCTCGATCCCATTCAGGAGAGCCTGACCCGCGTGAAGATCCGCCTGTTCGTCGGCCGGAACGTGCCGGGCTACGCGGAGGACTGCCGCAGGCTCATGGGCTTCTGTTCCTCCAGCGTCCCGCCCATCGCCCTCAGTGAGGACGATGACGCCGCCATCTACTTCTCCTCCGGCACGACTGGCTTCCCGAAGGCGATCCTGCACCGGCACAAGGCGCTCGTCTGTTCCTGCATGACTGAGCAGCATCACCACGGCCAAACCAAAGACGACGTTTTCCTCTGCATCCCGCCGCTCTACCATACGGGCGCGAAGATGCACTGGTTCGGCAGTCTGATCTCGGGCAGCAAGGCCGTTTTGCTGCGGGGCGTGAAGCCGGAATGGATCCTGCGGACCATCACGGAGGAAAAATGCACGATCGTCTGGCTGCTCGTGCCCTGGGCGCAGGACATTCTCGACGCGATCGAGTCCGGCCGCGTCAATCTTGACCACTACCTGCTCGACCAGTGGCGGCTCATGCACATCGGCGCGCAGCCCGTGCCGCCGAGCCTTATCAAGCGCTGGCTCAAATATTTCCCGCACCACAAATACGACACGAACTACGGCCTGTCCGAGTCCATTGGCCCCGGCTGCGTCCATCTGGGCGTGGACAACATCGAAAAGATCGGCGCCATCGGCAAGGCCGGGTATCTCTGGCAGACGCGCATCATCGACGAGCAGGGGCAGGACGTCGCCCCGGGCGTGATCGGCGAGCTGGCCGTCAAGGGTCCCGGCGTCATGAAATGCTATTATAAAAACCCGGAGGCCACCGCGGAGATCCTGCACGGTGACTGGCTCTGGACGGGCGATATGGCCCGCGAGGACGAAGACGGGTTCATCTATCTGGTCGACCGCAAAAAGGACGTCATCATCTCCGGCGGCGAAAACCTCTACCCCGTGCAGATCGAGGATTTCCTGCGCCGCTGCGGCAAGATCAAGGACGTGGCCGTCATCGGCCTGCCCGACCAGCGGCTCGGCGAGATCGCGGCGGCCATCATCGAGCTCAAGGACGGCGTCAGCTGCACGGAGGCGGAAATTCAGGACTTCTGCCGCGAGCTGCCGCGCTACAAGCGCCCGCGCCGCGTGATCTTCGCCAAGGTCCCGCGCAACCCGACCGGAAAGATCGAGAAGCCTGTCCTGCGGCAGATCTACTGCGGCGGACGGTTGGTCGAGGAACAGACCCGCGCCTGAACCTTGACGAATCGGGTCAAAAAGAATACAATAAAAAGAAATTTTACGCGGCTTTGCCGCGAACAGGAGGGATCCCCTATGAAAACCCTGATGCTCGGCAATGAAGCCGCTGCCCGCGGTCTGTTCGAGGCCGGATGCAGCTTTGTCTCCAGCTATCCCGGCACGCCCAGCACAGAGATCACCGAGTGCGCAGCAAAATACCCCGAGATCTACGCCGAATGGGCACCCAACGAGAAGGTCGCCATGGAAGCGGCCTTCGGCGCGAGCCTGTCCGGCCGCCGCAGCTTCTGCGGCATGAAGCATGTCGGCCTGAACGTCGCAGCCGATCCCCTGTTCACGCTGTCCTACACCGGCGTGCGCGGCGGCATGGTCATCGGCGTGGCGGACGACGCGGGCATGCACTCGTCTCAGAACGAACAAGATTCCCGTCACTATGCCATCGCCGCAAAGCTGCCGATGCTCGAGCCGTCCGACGCCGCGGAGTCGCTGGCGTTCGCCAAGCTGGCCTACGAGCTCTCCGAGAAGTTCGATACGCCGGTCCTGCTCAAGATGTGCACGCGCGTCGCGCACGCGCAGAGCGTAGTGGAGACGTCCGAACGGCAGGAGGTCGCCCCGATTCCCTATGAAAAGGATATCGCCAAGTTCGTCATGATGCCCGCCTGCGCCAAGGCGCGGCACCCCATCGTCGAGCAGCGGACGCTCGCGCTGCAGGCCTGGGCAGAGACCGCGGATGTGAACCGTGTGGAAGACGGCGCCGACCATTCCATCGGCCTGATCTCGTCCTCGACCAGCTATCAGTATGTCAAGGAGGTCTGCGGCGACAAGTACCCAGTGCTGAAGCTCGGCATGATCCATCCCCTGCCGGTCGAAAAGATCCGCGTGTTCGCAAAGAGCGTGGAGAAAGTCATCGTCGTGGAGGAGCTGGACGGCATCATTGAGGCACACTGCCGCTCCATCGGCGTCTCGAACGTCACCGGCAAGGAACTGTTCGGCTGCATCGGCGAGTTCAGCCAGAACTACATTGCCGAAAAGCTTGGTATGGCTGTCCACACCGGTCACAAGCTGGACGAGTCCATCCCGGCCCGGCCGCCGGTCATGTGCGCGGGCTGCCCGCACAGAGGGCTTTTCTATACGCTCAAGAAGAACAAGCTGACCGTCCTCGGCGATATCGGCTGCTATACGCTTGGCGCTGCTGCGCCGCTCGCCGCGATCGACTCGACGATCTGCATGGGCGCGTCCGTCTCCGGCCTGCACGGCTTCAACAAGGCCTCCGGCGAGGAAAATGCGAACCATACCGTCGCCGTCATCGGCGATTCGACGTTCATGCATTCCGGCGTCACAGGCCTCATCAACATTGCCTATAATGAGTCGACCTCGACCGTCATTATCCTCGATAACTCCATCACCGGCATGACCGGCCATCAGCAGAACCCGACCACGGGCTTCAACCTCAAGGGCGATCCCTGCACGAAGATCGATCTGGAGGCGCTGTGTCATGCGGTCGGCATCCGCCGTGTGCAGGTCGTCGACCCCTACGACCTTGCCGCCTGCGACAAGGCGATCAAGGAGGAGCTTGCGGCAAATGAGCCGTCGGTCATCATCTCCCGCCGCCCGTGCGCGCTGCTCAAATATGTGAAGCACCCCGGCCCCATCGAGGCCAAGCCCGAAAAGTGCGTGGGCTGCAAGGCCTGCATGAAGCTCGGCTGTCCTGCCATCAGCGTGATGGGCGGCAAGGTGCAGATCGACAACACCCTCTGCACGGGCTGCGGCCTGTGCCACCAGCTGTGCCGCAAGGGCGCGCTGGGCGAATAAGAGAAGGAGGTATCGTCATGGAATCCAGAAACATCATGATCGTCGGCGTCGGCGGCCAGGGCACGCTGCTCGCCAGCAAGCTGCTGGGCAGGATCCTGCTCGAAAACGGCTACGACGTCAAGGTCAGCGAGGTCCACGGCATGAGCCAGCGCGGCGGCAGCGTCGTGACCTATGTGCGTTACGGCGAGAAGGTCTATTCCCCCATCATCGACAAGGGCGAGGCCGACATCATCATCTCCTTCGAGCTGCTGGAGGCCGCCCGGTGGGTGGAATACCTCAAGGAGGGCGGGATCCTGCTGACCAACACGCAGCGGATCAACCCAATGCCCGTTATCACCGGCGCGGCGGAATACCCGAAGTCGCTCGAGCAGAAGCTCGCGACGCTCCCTATCCGGCTCGACGCCATGGATGCGCTGGGCCTCGCACTGCAGGCAGGCTCCGCCAAGGCCGTCAACCTGGTCCTGCTCGGCAGGCTCAGCAAGTACTTCCACTTCACGGACGCGCAGTGGCAGGATGCCATCTGCAGGAGCGTCCCGGCAAAATTCCTCGAACTCAACCGAAAGGCCTTCGCCCTCGGCGCAGAAGCCTGATCACAAGGAGAACCCATGGAACGGTATTATCAGAAAGAAATCGAATGTGCGAGTCAGGAGCAGATCAAGGCCTGGCAGGATGAGCGTCTGGTCCGTCAGGTCCGGCACGTCTGGGACAAGGTCCCCTACTACCGCTCGAAGATGGAGGAAAAGGGCGTCACGCCGGAGGATATCCACGGCCGCGACGATCTGTACAAGCTCCCGTTTCTGAGCAAGGCGGACCTGCGGGATGCATACCCCTTCGGTCTGCTTGCGGAGCCGCTGGAAAAATGTGTCCGCATCCACTCCACCTCCGGCACGACCGGCAAGCGCGTCGTCGCCTTCTACACCAAGGAGGATATCGACCTCTGGGACGACTGCTGCGCAAGAGCGCTGGCGGCCGCGGGCGCAGGACCGGAAGACGTCTGCCAGGTCGCCTACGGCTACGGCCTGTTCACCGGCGGCTTCGGTCTCAACGGCGGCAGCCAGAAGCTCGGCTGCCTGACGCTCCCCATGTCCTCCGGCAATACCGACCGGCAGCTGCAGTTCATGGAGGATCTCGGCTCGACGATCCTCTGCTGCACGCCGTCCTACGCGGCGTATCTGGCAGAATCCATCCACGAGCGCGGGCTGCAGGACAAGATCCATCTGAAGGCCGGTATCTTCGGCGCGGAGGCCTGGAGCGAGCAGATGCGGCAGGATATCCAGAAGAGCCTCGGCATCAAGGCCTATGATATCTACGGTCTGACCGAGCTGTCCGGCCCGGGCGTGGCCTATGAGTGCAGCGCGCAGACCGGCATGCACATCAACGAGGACCATTTCATCGCCGAGATCATCGATCCCGACACCGGCGAGGTTTTGCCGGAGGGCACGCAGGGCGAGCTGGTCTTCACCTCGATCACCAAGCAGGCCTTCCCGCTGCTTCGCTACCGCACGCGCGATATCTGCATCCTGCGCCGCGAGGCCTGTCCCTGCGGGCGGACACATATCAAGATGTGCAGGCCCATGGGCCGCAGCGATGATATGCTGATCGTCAAGGGCGTCAACGTCTTCCCGTCGCAGATCGAGACGGTCCTGCTCGAGCAGGGTTATACCTCCAACTATCAGATCGTGGTCGACCGCGTGAACAATTCCGACACGCTCGACGTGCTCGTCGAGATGACGCCCGACCACTTCTCCGACTCTCTGGCCGAGATCACGAAGCGCGAAAAGGGTCTGGTCGCCGCACTCAAGGCGATGCTTGGCATCTACGCGCAGGTGCATCTCGTCTCCCCGAAGTCCATTGCCCGCAGCGAGGGCAAGGCCATCCGCGTGATCGACAAACGCAAGATCTAAGGAGGACGATCGTATGGCAATTCATCAGATTTCCGTATTTCTGGAGAACCGTGCCGGTCAGCTGGCGGAGATCACCGCTCTGCTCGCCAAAAACGGCGTAGACCTGCGGGCGATCAACATCGCAGAGACGAGCGACTACGGCGTCCTGCGCCTGATCGCCAGCCATGAGCCGGAGGCCTGCCGGGTCCTGCGGGAAAACGGCTTCATCTTCTCCACGAGCGACGTCGTCGCCGTCGGTGTGCCGGATGCACCCGGCGGGCTGAGCACGCTGCTGCAGCTGCTGGCCGAAAACAGCATCGACGTCCATTACATGTATTCGATCTTCGGCCAGCCGAACGGCATGGCCTGTATGATCCTCCGGGTCGCAGATCCGGCAGCGGTCTCCTCGCTGCTGGCTGCCAACGGCATCCATCCCGCCGGTGCGGAAACGCTCGGCATCATCTCCGCAGAGTAACCAGGAAAGGCAGGCAAACACCATGCAGGAAATGAGCAGAAAAAACAAGTTATTCACCGATTCCGTCATCCGGCGCATGACGCGCGTGGCACTTTCGTGCGGCGCGATCAACCTGGCGCAGGGCTTCCCCGACTTTGACCCTCCCAAGGCCCTGACGGACCGTCTGGCGGAGGTCAGCGCGCTCGGCCCGCACCAGTACCCCATCACCATGGGCGCGCCGAATTTCCGGCAGGCGCTTGCCCGCAAGGCAGGCCGCTTCATGGGCCGCACGCTCGATCCGGAGACGGATATGGTCGTGACAATCGGCTCGACCGAGGCCATGGTCGATACGATCTTCGCCCTGACGAACCCCGGCGACAAGATCATCATGTTCTCCCCGTATTTTGAGAACTACCGCGCGCAGGCCATCATGGCTGACTGTGAACCGATCTTCGTCCCGCTGGTCCCGCCGGCGTTCAACTTCGATGCAAACGTGCTGGAAGACGCGTTCAAACAGGGCGCAAAGGCCATCCTCATCTGCAACCCGTCGAACCCCTCCGGCAAGGTGTTCACTTACGACGAGCTGAAGCTCATCTCGGAGCTGTGCATCAAGTATGACGCGTTCGCCATCATGGACGAGGTGTATGAACACATTGTCTACGAGGGCCACAAGCACATCTATATGAACAGCCTGCCCGGCATGTGGGAACGCACGGTCAGCTGCTCGAGCCTTTCCAAGACCTACTCCATCACCGGCTGGCGTCTCGGCTACGCCATCGCGCCGAAGCCCATTATGGACCGCATCAAGCAGTACCACGACTTCAATACCGTCGGCGCGCCGTCGCCGCTGATGGAGGCCGCTGTGGTCGGCCTCGACATGCCGGACAGCTACTACAAGGAATTCGGCGATCACTACGCCCACATGAAGAAGCTGTTCACCGACGGTCTGAAGCAGATCGGCATCCCCTTTACCGATCCGCAGGGCGCATACTTCGTGCTGGCCGACATCGGCCCGTACCTGCGCAAGGGCGAGTCCGACGTGGACTTCTGCCTGGAAATGGCCGAGAAGGTCGGCGTCGCCTGCGTGCCCGGCACGTCGTTCTTCAATGAGAACGTCAACAACATCGTCCGCGTCCACTTTGCCAAGAAGGACGAAACGCTGTACGAGGCGCTCGACCGCCTGTCCCATCTGAAGGAAAAAATGCGCTGAGAAAAACCAGCCTGCCGTACATATGCGGCAGGCTGGTCTGCGTTTGCCGGACCGTCAGCCGTCGTCTTCGGCAGTGTCCGGCTGCTGCGGCTGCGTCCAGTACGGCTTGCCGTCCTGCTCCACGACCTGCAGGACGGAGAAGTCCGAGATGTGGTCAAATGGCTTTTCCGGCTCAAAGGGCAGCAGCGTCTGCTCCGGCTGCTGATCGGTGCGGACGCGGGTGCTGTCTGACAGGGGGCAGCTGCGGGCGGAGAGCCGGCACTGCAGCCGCAGCTTCTCCCCTTCCGGCTGCGGCACGCCGAGGCTCACGCGGACGCCGTCCGTCTCGGCGAGCAGGCGGATCGGATGGTCCCAGTCCCGGGTGCAGGAAGCGTCGATCTTCCAGTACAGGCCGTCCTTTTCAGCCCGCAGGGTCCCGTTCTGCACGCCCTCGATCGGATACTCATGCATAAAAAACACCTCCTGCATACCGTATGCAGGAGGTGTTTTTCGTATCACAGGCTTTTTTCGCTCAGCTGCCCTGCAGCCCGAAGCTGACGGCCAGCGCCGAGTCGACCTGATCCATGACGCTCCGGTCCGCGTGGCCGGTATGCTCGCGCAGGCGGCGCTTGTCAATGGTGCGGATCTGCTCGAGCAGAATGACGGAGTCCTTACTGAGGCCTACGTCGTGGCCGGTCAATGCGATGTGCGTCGGCAGCCGTGCCTTGCCGGTCTGGCTCGTGATGGCGGCCGCAATGACGGTCGGCGAATGCTTGTTGCCGGTGTCGTTCTGCACGATCAGCACCGGACGGCACCCGCCCTGCTCGCTGCCCACGACCGGGCTCAGGTCGGCATAGAAAATGTCGCCTCGTTTCACGTTCGTATCCATTTGCTTCACACTCCGCGGAAAAAGTACGTGCGCATTTCGCGCCGCTGCTTCTATTCTCCCACGCAGAGGTCAAAAATAAACAAAGAACCCTTCGCTTTCTTTTCTGTCCGGATGCTCCCATGCCATTCTATGCAGGAAGGGGCGAAAAATGGCGGGTTTTCTCAAACAATGTACTGCAGGATCTGCGAGGTCTCCGCGCCGCGGTGGCAGATGCGGGGGATGCGCTTGCTGATCTGGCACAAAAGCTCATAGTTGATCGTCCCCTGCGCGCGGGCAAGGCGCTCGCACGGCAGGAGCGTCCCGTCGTCATCGTAACCGAAGATCGTGACCACGTCGCCGGGCTTCGCCTCCGGCACATTCGAGACGTCGATCATGCACATGTCCATGCAGATCCGCCCGATGACCGGCACCTGATGCCCCTGCAGATAAAAGCTCGCCTTGCCGGTGAGCAGGCGGCTCAGGCCGTCGGCATAGCCGATGGGCAGCACCGCCACGCGGGTCTCCTCCTTCGTCCGGTAGAGCCGGCCATAGCTGATATCCGTCCCAGCCGGGACGGTGCGGACCTGCGCGATCATGGAATGCAGCGACATCATCGGCCGCAGGCTGAGCGCGCCCTCGAGCTCGTCGGACGGAGCGTTGCCGTAGGTGATGATGCCCGGCCGCACCATATCGAGCGCGAACTCCGGATACAGGATCGTCGCGCCGGAGTTGCAGCAGTGGCGGATCTCCGGCCGGATGCCGACGCCCGCCATGGCCGAAAGCATGTCCATGAAGCGTTTGTACTGCAGCTTTGTGAACGAGACGTCCGCCTCCGCGCGGCTGTCGGCGACGCAGAAGTGCATGAACGCGCCCTCGATGTGCAGGTGCGGCAGCTGCGCGACCTGCCGCAGCTCATCCAGCGTCCGCTCATTGTCGTAGGCGAAAAAGCCGATGCGGGTCATGCCCGTGTCGAGCTTCAGGTGCACGTTCAGGATGTAATTGGTCCCGGCCAGCGCCTCGTTGAGCTCTCTGGCGTATTCGAGCGAGTGGACCTCCTGCGTGATGTCGAGGAAGATCATATTGGCCGCGTACTCCGCCGGGGTGTAGCCCAGGATCAGGATCGGCAGGCGGACCTCGCCGCGGCGGATCTGCACCGCCTCTTCCAGATTGGAAACGGCCAGATATTCCGCGCCGAGATCCGCCAGCGCCCGGCTGACCGGCACCGCGCCGTGGCCGTAGGCGTCCGCCTTCATCACGCCGAGGAATTTCGTGCCCTGCGGCAGGTGGGCGCGGATGGAGCGGTAGTTGTATTCCAGATTGTCGAGCGAAATATCCGCCCAGGTCCGTTTGAGTGTCTTCATGCAGGTTTCCTTCTCTATTGCATTGCAAAATTTGAGATCCGGATCGACAGGACCATCCGTCCGTCGGCGCTGATCTCCGCATACTGCGGCGTAAACGGTTCTTCCGTGAACCAGGTATCAACCACCAGCTCCTGCTTGTCGTAGCCGAGGCGGTACGTCGCGCGCAGGAGGCCGTCTTCCGTCCCCGTCGAGTCGATATAGGCTCCTGCCCAGCTCTGCCCGAGCACATACGGCGCGGCCAGCGGTGCAAGCCGCCCGTTCGCCAGACTGCCGAGGCCGAGCTGCGTATCGTCGAAGCTGACGTCCGCGGCGCTGTCTTTGACGTGGGCAGTGATGCCCGCGATGGTCTCCGGTGCGGTGACGGTGAGCGAAGCGCCGGTATCGGGCACAAAGCTGGCCTCCAGCGCAAAGTCGGCGGTCGTCTCGCCGTAATCAGCGGTCACGGCCGCGGTAAAGCTGCAGCCGCCCGCCTCCAGAAGGGCCGTGCGGAAGGTCAGCGGCTGCTGCGCGGGGCTTTTCGCCGCGCAGCCGGTCAGAAAAATCGAGATCAAGGTCAGGAGCAGCGCAAATTTTTTTCGCAACAAAATCACCCTTACGGTAAAAGTCGCGGAATGCGCAAAAGCAGATCCTCCGGCACCATGCCGTATTCCCCCAGCTCCCGGGCCGCAAGGTCTGCCGCAGCGCCGTGCAGCCATGCCGCAGCGGCTGCCGCCTCGAGCGGCATGATATGCTGGCCGAGCAGCGAAACGATCATGCCTGCCAGTACGTCTCCGCTGCCGCCTGTGGCAAGGCCGGGGTTGCCGGTGTGATTGACATAAGCATTCAGACCGTCCGTGATCACCGTCCGGCTGCCCTTGAGCAGCACGACGGTGTGGCTGCGCGATGCAAGGCGCATCGCCTCCCGGGTCCGGTCATCCGCCTTCGGGTCGCCGCCCAGCCGCAGAAATTCCCCGTCATGCGGGGTCAGCACGACCGGACAGGCACATCCGCGCAGAACATCTATATGTCCCACGACGGCGTTTATGCCATCCGCGTCCAGAACCAGCGGCGCGCGGCAGCGCAGCAAGACCGCCTGCACGAGCCGCGTCAGCTCCTCCGAGCGGCCGAGGCCCGGGCCGAGCAGCACTGCGTCCATATTTTCCAGACGCGCGGTGATCGCGGGCAGCGACGCCATGCAGAGCCGTCCTTCCTCGTCGCAGGGCAGCGGAAAGACGATCTCGCTCCCGGCTCCCGCCGCTATGATCGGATAGATCTTTTCCGGCACGCCGAGATATACCAGACCGCTTCCCGTGCGGAGCGCGCCCTTTGCCGCAAGCCGGGCCGCGCCCGTCAGCCCTTCCGAGCCGCACAGCAGCAGGATCCGGCCGTAGTCGCCCTTGTGGCTCTCCCGCCGCCGGACCGGCAGCAGCTCACGGACCAGTCTGCCTGCAGTGCATTGCGCTGTCCATACAGGTCTTGCCATACCTTCTCCTCCCGCGCTTCGCGCTTCTCAGAGCTTCTTTTCCAGCAGTACCAGATGAATTTTGGGGATCCGGTTGAAATCACACGGCACGATATCCGCTTCGCGATAGCCGAGGCTCGCGTACAGATGCCGCGCCGCGATATTTCTCTCGTTCGTATCGATACGCAGGACGGTGCAGCCCGCCTGCCGCGCGCAGTCCTCATAAAACTGCGCAAAGGCCCGGCCGATGCCGCGGCCGGACAGGTCCGGATCCACGGTCAGCGTGTGCAGGACCATGACCTCGCGGTCTTTGGCCGGATACAGCCAGTTCCCGTCCGCATAGACGTCGACCTGCCGCTGGTTGATGATGCCGGAGGCCGCCACGCGGCCGTCAAGCTCGCAGACATACAGGTCACCCCGGTCCAGCGCGTTCTGCGCATCCTGCCGGACCGGATAGATCCCCGTGATCCAGCCGATCGTCGTCAGCCCGGCGTCCTCCCGGGCGTGGATCTTATCATAGATTGCTTCCGCGGCGTCAAGATCGCGCGCTTCAGCTTTCCGAAATGTCAGTGTGTTGTTTCCCGTGGTGTTTCTTCCTCTTTTCCATGAGCCGATCCGTGAAGTGCAGGATCTGCTTCTGATATCGCCACATCAAAAATGCCACGGCCAGCATGAACACGACCAGCACCGCCGAGGCGATCCAGTCGCCCTGCACGAGGCTGCTGCCGAGCCAGCAGTAGACGAACACGCTGAACGCGCTGCCGCAGAACATGGCGAGCGTAAATTCCCACGGCTTCAGCCGCGAGCGGCTGGCAGCGATGGAGATGATGCCGTTCGGGAGAATGGGCAGAAAGCAGAGCGTCACGACGGTGTAGGCCGGGTGCTCCGATTTTGCGATCAGGTCCAGCTTGTACGAGCCCGTGTCCGGCAGGATCTTATCGAGATACTTGCCTAGATGCTGGCAGACCGTAAAGCTGATGCCGTGCGCCAGCGACGAGGAGATCAGGCAGATGGCGAACGCCCGCCACACCCCGTACACCACGCCCGCCGCGACATTCACGATCACGCCGGAAATGACGATCGACCAGACCTGCACCATCTGCAGCAGGGCCATACACAAGATGCCCGTGAACGACATATCGCGCTCCAGATACGCCTCCAGCGCCTCTTCGTCGCCGGACTGCAGAAGCGGAATGATATCCGGCATCGTCTGCCTCACAACGGTATAGACAAGCAGCAGCGCGAGCAGCACAAAAACGGCCATGATCGCGCCGCGGATCAGTTTTGTTTTCTTCATACGCGGCTCTCCGTGATCAGTATCAGCGTATGATAGCACGTTTTCCGGAAAAAAGCAATCGTTTCCGGGCACGGGCCGCGTGCGGGTCTCAAAAAGCGCCTTTTCTGCGGGAAAAGGCGCTTTTTGAGGTCAGCTCCATGCTTCTGCGATGGCTTCGATCGCGCAGGACAGGCCCTGGGCGATCTGCTGCAGGGCAAGGCCGGGGGTACCCTCGGGCTTCCCCGGCAGCTGCTCGAGTGCGTACGGCACATGGATGAAGCCGCCGGGCATCCCTGGGTATTCCACCGCGGCCGTATGCAGCAGCGTATAGAGCAGGCAGTTGCAGACATAGGTCCCGGCTGTGTTGGAAATCTGGGCCGGAAGCCCGGCTTTTTCGATTGCCTCCGCCATGCGGCGAACCGGAAGTGTCGCAAAATAGGCAGCCGGCCCGCCCGGGACGACGGGCTGGTCGACGGGCCGGAAGCCCGCGTTGTCCGGGATGCGGGCGTCCATCAGGTTGATGGCGACCCGTTCCGGCGTGATGGCTGCCCGGCCGCCGGCCTGCCCGACGCAGAGCACCGCGTCCGGCCGCTCCGCCGCCAGCGCGTCCCGCAGGACCGCGCCGCTGCGGACAAACTCGGTCGGCACTTCCAGTTTACATAACTTTATTCCAGCGACCACATCCGGCAGCAGGCGCACAGCCTCATAGGCAGGGTTGACCGGCTCTCCGCCGAAGGGGTCAAACCCCGTGATGAGCAGCTTTTTCATAAGATCCCCTGCTCCTGTAAAATCTCACACATCTGCGCCACGCGGCTGTCCCACGAGCAGGCGCGGCCGGCCTCGATGCGGGCCTTCGTCCGCTCCGGCGCCGTGTCTGTCAGCGACGCTTCGCAGGCCGCAATAAATTCCTCCGGGCTGTCGGCGATCTCGATCAGCGGCGCGTACTGCAGGATCTGGTCCGGCTGCCTGGTCGAGACGATGGGGCGGCCCGTCGCCAGATATTCATAGAATTTCAGCGGGCTGACGTCCTTGCTGAGGTCGCTCTTGGCGAACAGATTGAGGCAGGCGTCAAAATGCGCCAGATACTGCGGCAGCTGCTCGTTCGGCTTGAGGCCGAGGAAATGGACGTTCGGCATCGCGTGGAGCGCGGTCAGGTCGACGCCCGGCTTCTCCTTGCCGATCATAACAAAGCTCCAGTCCGGGCGGGCCTTCGCGGCTGCTTCCAGATAGTCATACTCAATGCAGCTCTGCAGCGCGCCGACGAAGCCGAAGATGGGGTGCGGGATGTCCCGCAGATCCTCCGGCACAGGCTGCGGCTGCGCTGCCTGTACAAAACGCTCAAAATTCGCGCCGTTCGGGATCATGACCGTGTTCGGCTGCGCGGCACGCAGGCGCTCGGCCAGCGCGTCGGCGGTGGCGAAGGTCCGGTCGGTCTTCCCTGCCAGCTCCAGCTCCATCCGATCGACGAGCGCGGGGTCCATCAGCCCGCCGTAGGCCGAATGCCGGTCAACGCAGTCATAGACCAGCCCCTTGTGCGGCACCAGATCCACGAGATCCGCTGTCACCGGCGAATAGACCCAGAGCAAGACGTCGGTAAAGCCGTGCTCCCGCATCTTCCGGCGCACGAACCGCGCCATGCGGCGCTGGTTGAGCTTGTTGATCCAGCGGAATTTGTAAAAGAACGGCAGCACCGGCGGCAGACTGTAGACGGTGATATTCTCCTGCGGGTGCACGCCCTCCTTTTTGTAATTGCTGAGGCCGGGCCTTGCCGCTTTGTCCTTCAGAGGGGCCAGATACGTGACCGACGGATCAAAATACAGGATCTCGGCGTCCGGGATGCGGCTCATCACCTGCTGCTTGCGCGTCGGGATGGGATACCACGGCGAGGTGGCCAGACAAACGATCTTTCTCATTTCGATTCCTCCAGAAGCTCCCGCGCGGCCGTCTCATTTTCCGCCGCGAGGGTTTTCAGCCGGTCCGTCGAATAGGGCTGCGCGGCCTGCATGGTGTCCTCTACCAGCCGGCACAGCGCAGGCTTTGTCACGTCCGCGAGCTCCATGCAGTGCTGCTGGCCGAGGTAGGCCATGAAGCCCGTGACCTTCGGGTCATACGAGATGGCGGCCAGCGGCGCGCCGACGGACGACGCGAAGATCAGCGCATGCAGACGCATGGACACGATCACCCGCATCTTCTGCATCATGCCGATGGTCAGCTGCTCGTCCCGCGGTGCGGGCAGTACGACGGTCCTGCAGGTCAGCATACTGGCCGCGGTGCGGTTGATCTCCAGATCCCGCGTCGGCTCCAGCGCGACGAAAACGGGCGTCAGGCCGTAGGTCTTGTTTACATAATCAGCCGTATCCACGATCGCCTGCAGGTGCTGCGAGAGGTTTTTCCACGGCCGCAGAACGAACATGGCGTACTTGCCGTCCGGGTCCAGGTCATTGCTCAGGAAATAGCTGTCCACCGCGCCGCCGGAGGCCGGCTGCAGCAGCAGGGCCGGGTCGGCCGTGACGGTGATCTTCGGCTTTGTCACGCCCATGTCCGCAAGCTCCCGGCGGGAAAGATCTTCCCGCAGCGTGATGCGGTCGACGCAGCGGTTGAGGATGCGGGCGGTATGGCGGCGATTCGCCTCGCCGCTCACCGGGCCGATGCCGCAGCCGTACATCATGACGCGGCAGCCCGCGGCGTGGGCCATGCGGATGGTAGTGAGATAATAATTGAGTGAGCGCGTGCTCGTCTCATTCTGGATGAGACTGCCGCCGCCGGAGACGAACAGCTTCGCTTTCCGCATGAGCGGCCAGAACGCGAACGGGTCGAACACATGCACCGAGCCGACGTGATAGCACAGCCTCGTCTGCGCCGGGTCGTGCGACATGACATAGATGGGCATATCCCGGTCGATGGCCTTGAGCTGCGCGAGAATGGCCTTCAGGATCGCATCGTCGCCGGCGTTGCCCTTGCCGTAGGCGCCGCAGATGAGCACGCCGGATTTTTTCTTCTTCGGCTGCGCGGTGCGGCGCAGGATGGTCTGATAGATCTCGATCTGCTTGCCGACGGTCGCGTCGATGGAGAATTCGTGCGAGGCCTTTTCGTAGAGATTCTCGCCCAGCTGCTCGCGCATGGCGCGCGATTCGGCCAACCGCGTCATGCACGCGCCGAGCGCCTCCGCGTTCTGCGGCTCAAAGAGCAGACCGGTCACGCCGTGCTCGATGATATACGGGATGCCGCCGACATTCGACGCGATGGTCGCGCAGCGCATGCGCGCGCCCTCGGTGATGGCGTAGGGGAAGGTCTCGGAGATGGACGTGAGCGTGTTGACGTCGAGCGCGTGGTAGAAGCTGTCCATATCCGTGACCCAGCCCGCAAACACGACCGTGCCCTGCGGGCAAGTCTGCGCGGCAAGTGCTTCGAGCATCTGGCGCTGCTCGCCCTCGCCTGCGATCAGCAGGCGGATATTCGGATGATCTTTGACGGCGATGGAAAAGCCGCGGATGAGCGTCGGCATATCCTTGACCGGGTCGAGCCGGGCCGCGATGCCGAAGACGACGGTATCGTCCTGCACCTCCAGGCCAACCGAGCGCAGATAGTCCTCCCGCCCGAGCTTCGGCGTGACCGGGGTAAAATCGATGCCGTTGTAGATGGCGAACATCGTCTGCGGGTCAAAACCTCGGGAGATGAGCAGCTGGGCCATCGCGTCGGATACGCCGATGTGATAGTCGAACATGCGCAGCGCGATGGTATTGATCGTGCCGTAGGTCAGGCGGTGCAGGGGCCTGCCGAGATAGTCCAGCCGGTAATCGGAATGGACCGTCGTGACGATCGGCACGCGGACCTTCCGGCGAAGGATCGCGCCGGTCAGATTTGCGCGCGCGCCGTGGCAATGGATAATCTGAAAGCCCTCCTCACGGATCATCTGCGTGAGCCGCCCGATAGCCGCGCCGACGGAAACCTCCATCACGCAGGTGTCGATACCAAGCTTCCGGGCGTCCTCGGCAAATTCACCCTCGCGGAAACAGACGAGCCGCACCTGCTCCGTCTTTCCAAGACCATGCAGCAGCGACAGCACGTGCGTCTTCGCGCCGCCGATGTCGCCGCCCGAGATCAGTGTTATCACTTTCATATTGGAACCCTCATTTTTGAATTACCACTTGTTTCTTGCGGTAAGATACAGTAAAATAGAATATCGTGCCGGTATCCGGCACTTTGATTATACCCTATGAAAGAAAGCAAATCAAGCAAACTCTTTGGGAGGTACCGCATGAAACTCATTGATGAAAAAGGCCGTCTGTTCGGTAAGATCAATCTGATCGACCTGCTGGTCGTGATCCTGATCGTCGCTGTGATCGCGGCCGTTGCATGGAAGCTGGGCGGCAGAAAGGCCGCGGCCGCCGTGACCGGCTCTGCGAAGAAGGCCGTCTATACCGTCGAGATCGAAGACGTCCCTGCTGATATCGCCGCATATGCTGAAACGCAGACCGGCAAATCGTTGGTCAACGACTCCAAGGTCATCGCCGCCGTCATCACCGACGTGCAGACGCAGCCCTTCAGCACCGAGACCGGCCATCAGACGCTGTTCGTCACCGTCGAGGCCGACGCCTCCTTCACCGGCAACGTCTACAAGGTCGGGCCGCAGGAGGTGCGCGTGGGCTATGAATACATCCTCAAGACGAGCGAGTTTGAGCTGACGGGCCTGATCTGTGCGCTGGAGGTCACCGATGGCTGAGCTGCTGACATCGAGCCTTCTGTGGCGGGTGCTGCTCGCCATCGGCGGCTGGTTTTCGGCGCTGGCGCATTCGAGCAAGGTCCTGACCTTTCTGGGCCGCACGTGGCGCTCGAGCCGGACGCGCGCGTGGTGCATCCGTCGGCTGGCAAGCTCTGACGCGCCGACGCGCGAAAGCCGTGCGGCGAAGCGCTTCGAGCGGCTGAACGCCCGCCTTGCCGCGCGGCACGGGCTGAAGGACTGCCTGGATCACTCGCTGCTTTGCCGCATCTGGCGCTTTTTCGTGCGCTGCGGGCAAAACAGCCGCCTGTTCTCCTGGCTGTTTTCTGACGGGCTGCACGGCGTGATCTTATTCGCGCTCTCCATGTATGTCGTCATCGACTATGTGCTGCGCGATCTGCTGGCCGTGCCGGTCTTGTCGTCGTGCTGGGATGAATGCCTGATGCTGCTGGCGCTGGGCTGCGTGGTCTATGAGCGCCTCGGCCGCGAAACGCCGCTGCAGACCGGCTGCAATCCGTTGGATCTGCCGGTGTGCATATTCCTGACGGTCTGCTTCGTTCTCATGAACGTCGTCACGCCGTACTACTCCATCCAGATCTCCGGCTTCCGCGCGACGGTGCAGTACATGCTCTGGTTCTTCCTCGTCACGCGCCTCGTGCATGACGACAGGGACTTTATGCGCGTGTATCTTGCGCTCGTGGTGCTCGCGACGGTGATCGCGCTGCACGGCGTGTACCAGTATATCGTCGCCGTCCCCATCCCCTCGAGCTGGATGACGCATACGGAGACCTCGGTCCGCACGCGCGTGTACTCCATCTTCGGAAGCCCCAACATCATGGGCGATTTCATGACCATGTTCGCCCCCATGGCGGCAGGTCTGGCCTACTGCATGAAAAACCGGAAGCTGCAGATCGCCGCGTGGATCTGCGCGTTCTGCATGTGCTTCGGCTGCCTGTTTACGATGTCCCGCGCCGCGTGGATGGCGCTGGCGCTCGCGATCGTGATCTTCGTGCTGCTGGTCGACCGGCGGCTGCTCGTGCTGCTGCTGGCCGCAGCCTGCGTGGCCTGCACGCTGCCGTTCGTGCGCAGCCGTATCGGCTTTTTGTTCACGGCTGATTTTGCCGAGGCCAATACCTCCGGCGGTCGCGCCGGGCGCAAGCTCGTCGCGCTGACGCTGCTCGAGCAGCGCGGGAAGCTGACCGGCGTGGGGCTCGGTATGTTCGGCGGCGCTGTCGCCATGCAGAATCAGGTCATCGACCATCAGGACTATTTCTACGTCGACAATTACTACCTCAAGCTCATGATTGAGACGGGCTATACGGGTCTGGCCGCGTTCGTTCTGACCGTGCTCGGCTTCCTTGCGAACGCCTGCCGCGCGCTCTACCGCACAGCGCAGCAGAAAAAGCAGGGGCTCAGCCGCCTGTATCCGCTGTGCGCGGGGATCTTCGCGGGACTCTGCGGCGTGCTGGTCCACTGCGGGTTTGAGAACATCTTCGAAGAGCCGTATATGATGGCCTATTTCTGGTCGCTGGCCGGGCTTCTCATGTGGGCCGGCTTCCTGCGCCAGATGCCCGGGGAGGTGCAGGCATGACGCCGATCGTTCTCGCCGTCCACTTCCCTGCCAAGCAGCTTTCCAAGCTCCGCATGGCGGCCATGCGGCTGGGCGCGAAGGTCCGCGTAGTGGAAAAATGGGAGTATCTCAATGCCGTCGGCGCGCTGACCGGCGATCTTAGCAGCTTCGAGACCTTTTATGACGGGGAGGATTTCTCCGGTCAGCTTCTCGTCTTTGCACACTTCACCGACGAGCGGCTGCAGCTGTTTCTGCAGGCCATGAAGCAGAGCAAGCTCCCGCCCGTGGCGCTCAAGGCCGTCCTGACCGATGAAAACAAGGGCTGGACCATTCTGGAGCTGCACGAAGAGCTTCTGAAAGAGCATCAGGCGCTGCATTCCTGAAAAAACAAAGACCCCTGTACCGGGTGTTGCTCCGGTACAGGGGCTTTTTTGGTTGTTTGTGATGGGAAATGCTTATCCGAGCGCTTCGAGCGGATCGACGTATTCGCCGTTCACCTGCACGTCCAGATGCAGGTGCGGACCTGTCGCCCAACCGGTCGCGCCGGAACGGCCGATGATCTGGCCCTGCCGGACGCTGTCGCCCTCCGAGACAAGGCGCTCGCTCAGATGGCTATAGGTCGTCAGCATGCCGTCCGCGTGCTGAATGGTGATCTGGTTGCCGTAGACCATGTCATACATACTAGCTGCAACGGTTCCGTCTGCAACGGCCAGCACGCTGCTCCCCTCCGCCGCCTCCAGATCGACGCCGGCGTGGAACGCCTGCTTGGCCGCTCCATCCACGCTGACACCCGCGACGTCCCTGTAACCGAAGCTCTGCAGCACAGCCGCGTCCGCGTCTTCCAACGGGAAGACGTACTGCGGCTGTGCCGCCGGTTCGGGCGCGGCGTCCGCAGGCTGGCTTTCCTCGATGGCAGCCGTCTGCGGGATCTCGAGCGTGACTTCGTCCGGGGTGCTCGCCTCCGGCTGTGCTGTCTGCACCGGAGCGGCCGGGGCTTCCGGCGCAGCGGCCGGTTCCGCCTGCGTGGCGAAGACCGTCACAACGGCGGCCGCCAGCACAACGGCCAGAATGGTCAGATAGACTGGGATCTTCTTTGCTTTCATGATTGCCTGGATCCTTTCTTCCGCCGCGGGCTTTCCAAATCCGCTGCAGAGCGGATGCGGCTGCGCTTGCCGCGCGGCAAGCTCCAGAAGTGTCAGCGCGTACGTTTTACGCCGGTCCCTGCCGAGATAGCGGAGCGTCAGGGCGTCGCAGGCCAGCTCCAGATCCCGGTTGGCCAGCAGGACCATCCCCCAGCAGACCGGGTTCCACCAGTACACGCACAGACACAGGGTAAACAGGAGCTTCCGCAGGCAGTCCCTGCGGCGGATATGCGCAAGTTCATGGGTCAGGATCATCCGCAGCGCCTCCCGGTCGGCCAGCAGGTCTGCCGGGAGCAGGACGACCGGCCGCCGGACACCATAGGTCAGCGGCGCACGGCTGTCCGTTGTGCAGCGAATGACAGGAGGACGCCGGAAGCCGAAGGCTTTCACGCAGCTGTCGACCGTTTCGTTCCCGACCGGAGCCGCACCGGCGAACCGGCGCGTGAACCGGAGCCAGCCGACAAGAAAATACGCGCCCAGCAGCAGCGCCCCCGCCGCCCAGATCAAACCGGGCAGAGAAAGCTGCGCCGCGGCCTCCTGCGCTGCGGGAGCCGCTGTCAGAGACGGAAACGGTGTCAGGTGTTCGGAGATCTGCGCGGCCGTCCGGGCCGCACGGCTTTCACCTGCGGTCAGATTCCAGACGCTCAGCGCGGACGGCAGCCGCACCGGCAGCAGCAGCCGAAACGCCGCCGCGCACCACAGCGCCGGAAACAGCGCCCGCGGCAGCCGTTTTCCAGCGGCCAACCGCAGCAGCGCGATCACGAAGATCATCACACTGCCGCTCACCGCCGCAGCTTGGAACCCGCTCATCCCTCCTGCGCCTCCACCAGCGCACGCAGGCGTTCCAGCTCCTCTTTCTTGAGCTTTCGCCCGCTCAGGACCGACGCGAACAGCAGCTCTGCCGAGCCGCCGAAGACCTTATCGAGCAGCGTATCCGCCTCCTCCTGCTGCGCCGCCTCCTTCGTGATGCAGGCATGGCAGAGGAAATTCGGCTCGCGCCGCTCGATGGCGCCCTTTTCCACGCATTTCTTGATGACGGTATAGGTCGTGTTCTTGTTCCACCCGGCGGAATCGGCCAGCCGCAGCGAGAGCTCCTTCGCCGTGGTATCGCCGTCCTGCCACAAAACCTCCATGACCTTCCACTCCGAATCAAACAGCTTCATTTTTGGTTCCTCCTACAGACTATTGCAATCGTCCATGTGCAAACTATCACGATAGTCTCTATTTGTCAACCCCTGTTTTTGTCATCGTCAGCCGGTACCAGTTTCCCTCGGCGCGGTACTGATAATCGACCGCTACACTGTCCACGACGGTGCTGAATGCCTCCTGCGGCTGCGCTTTCAGCCGTTTCGTCACATCCATGATCGCGCGGTTGAAGCAGATATGTCCCTTCTGCGCGCCCGCGAAGGCATACAGCGCCAGCTGCATCAGTCCGGTCGGCCGGGCACCGAATGCAGCGCCGCCGTCGGCCTCAATGGAAGCACTTTGCAGCCTCCCGTTTTCATCCGTCTCATAGCCGAACGGCGGTACATTCATCAAAAGAAACGTGTTTGTGTCCCTGCTCATCCAGACTCCGTCCCTGGTCAATTTTCCTGTATTCTGCGTGCTGAGCCGGGATGCGCTGCGGTTAAAGTTAGCCGCGAACTGCGCGATGGTGATCTCACCGCAATAGCGCGGGCCGATGGCCGCGAGGGAGCCGCAGACGCCCGCGGCAAGCATGACCGCCGCCGCCAGGATCGCGGCAAGCCCGCGCTGCCAGCCAAACGGCTTTGCCGTCTGCTCAGACTCCCCCTTCCCAGTCAAGTGGTTCTTCCTTCTTTTCCGCGCAGCAGCCGGATCTTATGCAGCGTGTCATGGTCCGATCTTGTATAATCGCGGTAGCCGTTTTCCATGCGGTTCGGCGTGAGCAGTCCTTCGGATTCATAAAAACGGATGTTCGCGCGCGTCATGCCGGACAGCGCTTCGATCTCACGAATGGTCATATGCATCCCTCCTGCCGTCACTGTAGCGTATCAAGCGGCTTTACAGTCAAGTCTTTTTTCCAGAATAACAGAATTCTTATTTCTTGTAAACGGGAATCTGGACTTGCCGGTCGGACATAGGCTTTCTCTGGAGGTGAAAGCTTATGCTTTCCGCAGCAGTATGGCTGATGCTCAGCAGTATGCTCACATCCCTGCGCATTTCGGGCGGCGGCTCCTTTCCGAAGCCGCTGACCGCCGAGGAAGAACGCATGTACCTGCAGCGCAGCGCCGCAGGCGATCTGGAAGCCCGCAACATTCTCATCGAACGCAACCTCCGCCTCGTCGCGCACATCATGAAAAAGTACTATTCTCAGTCCGCCGATCAGGAAGACCTGATCTCCATCGGCACCATCGGCCTCATCAAAGGCATCTCCACCTTCGACGCCGCCAAAGGCGCCCGCCTCGCCACCTACGCCGCAAGATGTGTAGAGAATGAGATCCTCATGTATTTTCGGTCGATGCGGAAGACGGCGGGGGATGTTTCGCTTTCGGACTGCATTGAGACCGGGAAGGACGGGAACGCGCTGTCGCTGATGGATGTGCTGTGCTCGGATGAGGATCTGTTCGAGGATCTCAGCGCACGGCAGACCTACCGGAAGCTCTACGAGGTCATGGACACAGTGCTGTCGCCGCGGGAGCGGATGGTCATCACCCTGCGCTACGGCCTTGGCGACCGCACGCCGCTCACGCAGCGGGAGATCGCGGCGAAATGCGGCATCAGCCGCTCCTATGTCTCCCGCATCGAAAAAAAGGCGCTCGCTGCCCTGCAGCAAGCGCTGCAGGGCTACACGCAGGAGGTCTGAAGCGGCGGGCGCAAAAAAGCAGAGGGGCTGCCCCCTCTGCTTTTTCTTTCTTCTATTTACTGCCGCTCGGCTTTGGTCTCACAGTAGAGGCAGCGGTAGGTGCGCTTTTCACGGTCGGTGAGCGTGAAGATCTGCGGCAGTTCCTGCTCGACGGAGGTGATGCAGCGCGGGTTTTTGCAGCGGATGATGTTCCGGATCCGCTCCGGCAGCTTCAGCTGGCGCTTTTCCACGCGCTGGCCGTCCTTGATGATGTTGACGGTGATGCCGGGGTCGACGTAGCCGATCACGTCCCAGTCGAGGTCCAGGATGCGGTCGATCTTGATGATATCCTTGCGGCCGAGCTTGCTGCTGACGACGTTTTTGAGCAGCGCCACAGAGCAGTCGAGCTGGTCGAGGCCAAGGATGTTGTACAGGTACATCGCCTTGCCGGCGGAGATATGGTCAATGACAATACCGTTGGAAATCGCATCAATAATCATGTGGTAGCCCTCCCTTATTCAATACCAAGCAGCTTGAGGATCAGCGCCATGCGGATGTAGCGGCCGTTTTTGACCTGTTTGAAGTAGCAGGCTCTGGGGTCGTCGTCGACGGCGACGGAGATCTCGTTGACGCGGGGCAGCGGGTGCAGGATGCACAGATCCGGCTTCGCCGTCCGAAGCTTTTCCGGGGTGAGGATGTAGCTGTCTTTCAGACGCAGGTAGTCCTCTTCGTTGAAGAAGCGCTCGCGCTGCACGCGGGTCATGTACAGGATATCGAGCTGCGGCATGACGGCCTCGAGGTCCGTGGTCTGCTCATAGGGGATGTTGTGCTTCTTGAGTGCTTCGTTCTTGACGTAGCTCGGCAGCTTCAGCTCTTCCGGGGAGATGAGCACGATCTTGATGCCGGTGTAACGGCTGAGCGCGCTGATGAGCGAGTGGACGGTGCGGCCAAACTTGAGGTCGCCGCAGAAGCCCACGGTCAGGTCGTTGAATCTCCCCTTCTCGCGCTGGATGGTGAGCAGGTCCGTGAGCGTCTGCGTCGGGTGGTTGTGGCCGCCGTCACCGGCGTTGATGACGGGGACCTCGGAGTGCATGGAGGCGACGAGCGGCGCGCCCTCTTTCGGGTGGCGCATGGCGATGATGTCGGAATAGCAGCTGACGGTGCGGATGGTATCGGAGACGCTCTCGCCCTTCGACGCAGACGAGCTGCTGGCGGACGAGAAACCGAGGACCTTGCCGCCGAGCGAGAGCATGGCGGACTCGAAGCTCAGGCGCGTCCGGGTGGAGGGCTCAAAGAACAGCGTGGCGAGGATCTTGCCGTCGCACTTGTGGGCATAGGCCTCCGGGCGGGCGATGATGTCGTTGGCCTTGGCGACCAGTTCGTCGATCTCCTGGGTGCTGAGCTGCAGAATGTCGATCAGGTGGTTCATATCAGTTTGTTCCTCCAATCCAAGATTCGTCCGAGGGGTCATTCCGGAACTGCAGGAGCCGGGCGACGTCCTCGGGTTTGATATACTTCTGTTCGGCGGCGACCTGCGCGATCACGTCGAAGTTCGTCAGGCTGACATTTCTGACTTTGGCGGCGGCCAGCCGCTCCAGGCCCTTTTTCATGCCGTAGGTGAAGATACTCACGATGCCGAGCACCTCCGCGCCGGCCTCCCGCAGCACGTTCACGACCTCAAGGACGCTGCCGCCCGTGGAGATCAGATCCTCCACCACGACGACCTTCTGGCCCTTTTCCAGCCGCCCTTCGATCTGGTTCTGGCGGCCGTGGTCCTTGCTCGACGAGCGGACGTAGCCCATCGGCAGGCCCATCATCTGCGCGGTGATGGCGGCGTGCGCGATCCCGGCGGTGCTGGTGCCCATGAGGACCTCCGCGTCCGGGTATTCGCGGCGGATGGTCTGCATGAGGGCGGTCTCCACCTCGGTGCGGACGTCCGGGGCGGTCAGGATGAGGCGGTTGTCACAATAGACGGGACTTTTGATGCCGCTGGCCCAGGTGAACGGCTCGTCCGGCCGGAAGAATACGGCGCGGATCGACAGCAGATCCTCTGCGATGCGGCGTGCGGTAGATTCCATAGTCTGCTCCTTTCTGTTATCCGACGAATTCCTGCAGGCAGCGCTGGTAGGCTGCGACGGGGTCGGCGGCCTGCGTGATGGGACGGCCGACGACGATGTAATCCGAGCCGATGGCTCTGGCCTTTTCGGGGGTGGTGATGCGGACCTGATCGTCCGTCTTCGCGTCGGCGAAGCGGATGCCCGGCGTGACGGTCACGAAGCTGCCGGAGCAGGCCTCGTGGATCTTCCCTGCCTCGAGCGGCGAGCAGACCACGCCGTCAAGCCCTGCGGCCTGCGCGTTTTTCGCGTAGTCGATGACGACGTCGGCCAGCGGCGCGTGGATGCCGATCTCCTCTTCCATGCTCTGCTGGCTGGTGGAGGTCAGCTGCGTGACGGCGATGAGCAGCGGGCGCGTGCCGTCAGCGCGGGTCAGGCCCTCGAGCGCGGCGGTCATCATGGCGCGGGTGCCTGCCGCGTGGAGGTTCACCATATCCACGTCCAGCGAGGACAGGACGGCCATGGCCTTTTTGACGGTGTTGGGGATGTCGTGCAGCTTGAGATCGAGGAAGATCTGGTGGCCTCTGGCCTTGATCTCGCGGACGATGGACGGGCCCTCGGCGTAGAACAGCTCCATGCCGATCTTCACGAACGGCTTTTTGCCGGTGAAACGGTCGAGAAACGCGAGCGTTTTCTCCTTGCTGTCAAAGTCCAGGGCGATGATGACGTCTTTACCCATGATGTGCGCCTCCTATGATATCGTTCAGATTTTGTATATGATATTGTTCCATGACCCGCGGCAGATCGTTTACCAGATCGCGGCAGGCAAAGGGATCGACCAGATTGGCCGCGCCGACCTCGACCGCCGTCGCGCCGGCGAGCATGAGCTCGAGCACGTCCTCCGCCGTTCGGACGCCGCCCATGCCGATGATGGGGATGCGGACGGCCTCATAGACCTGCCAGACCATCCGCACCGCCAGCGGGAAGATGGCCGGGCCGGACATGCCGCCGGTCTTATTGGCCAGCAGCGGCTTCTTGCCGCGCAGGTCGATGCGCATGCCAAGCACCGTGTTGATGAGGCTGACCGCGTCGGCGCCCGCGTCCTCGCAGGCCTTCGCGATGTCGGCGATGCTCGTGACGTTGGGCGAGAGCTTGACGATCACGGGCTTCTGGACTGCGTCCTTCACGGCCCGGGTCACGGCTGCGGCGGCCTTCGGGTCGGTGCCGAAGCTCATGCCGCCGCCGTGTACGTTCGGGCAGGAAATATTGACCTCCAGCCAGCCGACCTGCCCGCATGCGTCCAGCCTCCGGCAGACCTCGACGTATTCCTCGATGGAAAAGCCGCTGACGTTGGCCATGACCGGCTTTTGGAAGACGCGCTGCAGCTTCGGCAGCTCCTCGGCGATCACCGCGTCGACGCCGGGATTCTGCAGGCCGACGGCGTTGAGCATCCCGCCCGGCGCTTCCGCGATGCGCGGCTGCGTGTTGCCGGTGCGCGGGTGCAGGGTCGTGCCCTTGAAGGAAAATGTGCCGAGGCAGTTGATATCGTAGAGCTCCGCGAACTCATATCCGTAGCCGAAGGTGCCGCTGGCGGGGATGATGGGATTTTCCAGCTCCCGGCCGCAGAGCGTGACGCTCGTCGTTACCATAGCAGCTCCTCCTTTCTGAATACCGGGCCCTCGCGGCAGACGCGCTTCGGGCCGTTCAGCGTTTCGATCGTGCAGCCCATGCAGGCGCCGAAGCCGCAGCCCATCCGGGCCTCCAGGCTGAGAAAGCCCGGCTTGTCCGCTGCGCGGCAGAGCGCGCGCAGCATCGGCAGCGGCCCGCAGGCGCAGAAGGTATCGTAGACTTCCGGCAGAGCATCGGTCACAAAGCCGCGCACGCCATAGCTGCCGTCCGCCGTCGTGACGACGGTCTGCACGCCGAGGGCGCGGAATTCTTCTTCGTAAAACCGCTCCTGCGCGGTGTTGAAGCCGAGGATGGCGATGGGTGTCTTCCCTGCCGCGAGCAGGCGGCGGGCAAGGCCGTACATCGGCGGCACGCCGATCCCGCCGCCGATGAGCAGCGTGGTCCCGCCGCAGGCGGCGACGTCAAAGCCGTTGCCAAGGCCCGTCAGCGCCTCGAGCGTCTGCCCCGGCCGGCACTGCGCAAGCCAGTCGGTGCCTTTGCCGACGACCTTGTAGAGGATGGTCACGCCGGCATCATCCCAGTCGCAGACGGACAGCGGGCGGCGCAGGAAAAAGCCCGGCAGCTGCAGCTCCAGAAACTGCCCCGGCGCGGTGATGGCCGAGGTGTCGCCGCAAAGGCGCAGGGCATAGATCTGCGGGGCAAGCGGCCGGTTCTCCGTGATGGTAAACAGGACTTCTTTCAAAGCGTTTCCTCCTTCCAGACGGGTTCTCCGCCGATCATCGTGAGCTTGCACACGCCCGTCAGCGCACGTCCGGCAAACGGCGTGGCACGGCCCATGGTCAGGAATGTTTCGGGGTCGACGGTGTAGGTTCTGGTCAGATCAAAGGCCGTCAGGTCGGCGGGCTGGCCCTCGGCCAGCTCTGTGCCGCAGCCGAAGCGGCGCATCGGCGCGCCGTGCATCAGGTCGACGAGTTTTTCAAGCGGCAGGATGCCGGTCTGGACCAGCGCCGTGTAGCTTGCGGCAAACGACGTCTCGAGCCCGACGACGCCCATGGCGCTCTTTTCCAGCCCCCGGGCCTTTTCTTCCCGGCTGTGCGGGGCGTGGTCGGTCACCAGCATGTCGATCGTCCCGTCGAGCAGGCCCTCGATCAGCGCGTCGCGGTCTTCCTGCGCGCGCAGGGGCGGGTTCATCTTGAACCGGCCGTCCTCCTGCAGGTCTTCGTCGGTAAAGGTCAGGTAATGCGGCGCGGTCTCGCAGGTGACGTCCACGCCGCGGCGCTTGGCTGCGCGGATGAGGGCGACGCTTTCCTTCGTGGAGACGTGGCAGACATGGTAGGCGCAGCCGGTCTGCTCGGCGAGCTTCAGGTCCCGGGCGATCGGGCCCCACTCACTCTCGGAGCAGATGCCGCGGTGGCCATGGGCGCGGGCATACGCGCCGTCGTGGATATAGCCGCCGTGCAGGAGACTGTTGTCCTCGCAGTGCGCGGCGAGGATCTTACCGAGGCGGCGGCACTGCATCATGGCCTCGCGCATGAGGCTTTCCGACTGCACGCCGCGGCCGTCGTCGGAAAACGCGATGACGCCTGGCGCAAGCCCGTCAAGATCCGCGAGCCGCTCCCCTTTCTCACCGACGGAGATGGCGCCGTAGGGATGGACGTGGACGAGCGCGTCTTTTTCGATGATCGCGCGCTGCACGGCCAGCGCGGCGGCGCAGTCCGGCACGGGATCGAGATTCGGCATGGCCGCGACGTGGGCAAAGCCGCCGTGGGTCGCGGCAAGCGTGCCGGTCCGGATCGTCTCTTTATAAGAAAATCCCGGTTCACGAAGATGTACATGCACATCAACGAAACCGGGAAATAAGACAGCCTTATGAAGATCAATGGAAACAGCATCTGCGGGACAGGAAATACGATCACCAATGGAAACAATTCTTCCGCCCGAAAGCAAAACGTCCGCGGCACGAAATACGCCGCCCGAGGAGAGGATCTGTGCGTTTTGAAGCAGATAGCGCATGGTCGTTTCCTCCTTTTTGTGTCCGATGCATTATACGGGATATCCGGCGGAATGTCAAGCCCCCTGAAGGATCAATTTTTTCTTTTTTTCAAAAACAGCCCCCGGGACTGCCGTCCCGGGAACTGAAATCCGATTCAGGAAAGGAGCATTTTGTCGTTCGCCTCATCGCTGCCGCTGGCGCGGGAGAACATGGCGAGCAGATCCGGCACGGTCAGCTTCTTCTTCTCCTCGCCGGACACGTCCACCACGACCTGACCAGCGTCCATCATGATAAGGCGGTTGCCGTGCGCGATGGCGTCTTTCATGTTGTGGGTGATCATGAGCGTAGTCAGCCCGTGCTCCTGCACGATGCGGTCGGACAGGTCGAGGACCTTGGCCGCCGTACGCGGGTCGAGGGCCGCGGTATGCTCGTCGAGCAGCAGCTTCGGCTGCTGCAGGGCCGCCATCAGAAGCGTCAGCGCCTGCCGCTGGCCACCGGAGAGCAGGCCGACCTTCGCGGTCATCCGGTCCTCGAGGCCAAGATCCAGCGCATGCAGCCGCTTCTGGTATTCGGCGCGTTCAGCCTTTGTGATGCCCCAGCGGAGGCCGCGGTGCTGCCCGCGGCGGGCGGCGAGGGCCAGATTTTCCTCGATCTGCATGGTGGGCGCGGTGCCCATCATCGGGTCCTGGAACACACGGCCGAGGAAGGCCGCGCGCTTATGCTCCGGCAGGCCGGTGACGTCGGTCCCGTCGATGACGATCTTACCGCTGTCGATCTGGAAGGAGCCCGCGATGGCGTTCAGCATGGTCGACTTGCCCGCGCCGTTGCCGCCGATGACAGTGACGAAATCGCCGTCGTTGAGGGTCAGGTTCAGATCGTTCAGCGCGGTCTTTGCGTTGACGGTGCCGGGGTTAAAGGTCTTGCACACATTGATGAGTTCAAGCATGGTGTGTTTCCTCCTTTTTTGCCTTGCCGCGGAACATCTTGCCCTTCCAGTACGGGATGGCCAGGAACAGCGCGACGATCAGCGCCGTGATGAGCTTGAGGTCGTTCGTGTTGAGGCCGAGCTGCAGGACGATCTGGAGCACGAAATAGTAGATCACCGCGCCGATCGACACGGCCAGCAGCTTGAGGCCGAAGTTCGTAAAGAGCTTGCTGAAAATGACCTCGCCAATGATGACGGCAGCCAGGCCGATGACGATCGCGCCGCGGCCCATGTTCACGTCCGCCGCACCTTGGAACTGCGCGAGCAGCGCGCCGGAGAGGGCGACAAGGCCGTTGGAGAGCATGAGGCCGAAAACGACGTTCGCGTTCGTGTTGATGCCCTGCGCTCGTGCCATGTTCTGGTTCGCACCGGTGGCGCGGATGGCGCAGCCGCGCTCCGTGCCGAAGAACCAGTACAGAAGCGCGATCACGGCAAACGTGAAAAGAAGCAGGATCGGAAGCGGATTTTTCAGGCTCAGCTCGCGCACATAGCGCTGCGAGACCATCAGCGGATATTTATCCACGCCGACGGCCTGATTGGCCTTGCTGTCCATGATGCGCAGGTTGATGGAGTAGAGTGCGAGCTGCGTCAGAATGCCGGAGAGGATCGCGGGGATGCCGCATTTGGTATGGAACATGCCCGTCACGAAGCCTGCCAGCATACCGCAGGCAAACGCGCACAGCAGCGCCAGCCACGGGTTCACCCCAGCGCGGATGAGCATGACGGCGGCCGCGCCGCCGGTGGCGATGGAGCCGTCGACGGTCAGATCCGCAACGTCCAGAATACGGAAGGTGATGTACACGCCGATGGCCATCAGGCCCCAGATGAGGCCCTGAGCCGCCGCGCCGGGCAGCGAATTGAGTAGCGCAGAGAGGAAGCTCATAATCATTCTCCTTGTCAGTCTGCGCCTGCAATCGACCGGCAAAGGGTTCCGGTTATCGGCCGATTGCAGGGGCAAACGGTTTTTGCAGTTCCGCCGGTCACGGGTGAATGCCCGTGACCGGTCAAAGTGTCAGATTCAGCCGTCGATCGCCTCATAGCCATCGAGCGGGGTGATGCCGAGCTGCTCGCAGACGGAAGCGTTGTACTTCGGGGTCGCGTCGGTGTATTCGACGGGCATTGTAGAGATATCGGCCTCGCCCTTGAGGATCTTCGCGGCCATCTTGCCGGTGGTCACGCCGAGATCGTAGTAGCTGATGGACAGCGTCGCCACGCCGCAGCCGCGGCAGAGGCCCTCTTCGCCGCAGACGGCGGGAACGCCGGCAGGGATCAGGACGTTGGCAATGGCCTCGGTGTTGGAGGCGGCGGTGTTATCGGTCGGGATGTAGACAACGTCGGAGAAGTCGGCGGCCTTCTGGGTCACGGAGGAGACGTCGTTGCTGTCGGTGAAGGCAAATTCTTCGCAGGTCACGCCCTGGGCCTCGAGCGCCTTGCGGACCTCGTCGATCTGATAGCGAGAGTTCGGCTCAGCCGAGCAGAACAGCAGGCCGACGGTCTTGGTCTCGGGGAACCAGTCGAGGATCATCTGGGCCTGCGCCTGCAGGTCCGCCAGGTCGGACGTGCCGGAGATGTTGCCGCCGACAGTGCCGTTGAAGTCATCGATATCCAGCGCGACGCCATAGGCCGTGATGGACGTGCCGAGGATGGGGATATCAGCCGTAGCGGAGACAGCGGCAGTCAGCGCCGGGGTTGCATTGGCCATGATGAGGTCCACGCCCTTGGAGACAAAGCCGTTGACGATCGTGCCGCAGTTGACGGAGTCGCCGGAGGCGTTCTGCACGTCGACGGTGACGGCGTCGCCGAGTTCTTCTTTCAGCGCGTCGACAAAGCCCTGGGTCGCAGCGTCGAGCGCCTCATGCTGGACCAGCTGGCAGACGCCGACGGTGTAGGTCTTGCCGCTCTCGGCCGGAGCCTCGGCGGATTCTTCGGCGGCGGGTTCAGTCGTTTCGGTGGTTTCTGCGGTCTCGGTGGACGCGGCGGCGGGCTGGCTGGAGGCGCAGGCGGCCAGGCTCAGGACCATGACGAGCGCCAGAAGCAGTGCAAGCATCTTTTTCATTTTGATTTCGCTCCTTTTCTCATGTATGAACTGGATTGGACGGGGCTGCGCCGCGTACTTGCGGCTGCAGTCCAAAACAAAAAGGAGGCTCTGTCCGCGGAACAGAGCCTCCTTCTGGTTACGAAGAAAAACACCGGTCTATACGGACAGTCTCTTTTTTTGCGCGCGGTAATACAGGCCCGTGATCTGCTCGCGGGCCTCAATAAAGAGGAAGCTCATCTGGATGGACTTGTTGTTCGGATAACGCTTGGCCATGATAAGCTCCTTTCTGCCGCGCGTGCGGCGTCCTTTTGATGTTTGCTACTATACCGCTTTAAATGCGCAAAGTCAATCATGAATCCGCCAAATTGTCCTCGCTTTTTTCCGTATCGTTTGTGCATTCCGCAAAATGCACACTGCCCGCCTCCGTGGGGAGGCGGGCGGCGATTCGTTCGTCAGACGTTGGTAAAGTGGTAGGAATGGCCGATATCGTAGGTCATTTTGTCGCTTTCAGAGATGAAATCCATGAAGCGGTTGGCCGCGGAGGTCGGCGAGACGTCGCGCAGCGTGCACATGCAGACCGAGCGCGGCGGGATCTCAAACGCCGTGCGGACCGGCAGGATCACGCCCCGGCCGAGGCCGGACTGCGAAAATTCCTCCGTCACGCACGCAACGCCGAGGCCGATCCGCGCCAGCGAAATGAGCAGGTTGTGCGAGCCGAGCTCGATCTCCGGCTTCAGGCTGACGCCGTGCTGCTGGAAATACTGCTCAACATAGGCGCGGGAGCTCGCCTTGCGCTCGAGCAGGATGAGCGGGAAGGCCGCGATCTCCTCGAGCGTGTGGGCGTGGTCAAAATCACAGTCGTAATTCGGCGCGGCGACGAAGATCTGGTGGGTATCGAAGCAGTGGCGGATGGAATAGGCGTCCTTGTCCTTCGGCTCGCTGGCAAAGGCGATGTCGACCTGCCCCGCGTGCAGATAGTCGAGGACCATCTGGCTCGTGCCGTTGAGGATGCGGATCTGGATGGCCGGATAGTTCTGATGAAAGGCCTCGAGCCGGGAGACCAGATAGGTCTTCGTTACCGTGTCGCTCGCGCCGATGATCAGCTCGCCCGTGAGCAGCTGGCGCGACTGCGCGAGCTTTTCCTCGCCGCACTGGATGAGGCCGAGGCCGTGCGAGACATAGTCCAGCAGCATCTTCCCCTCGCTCGTCAGCACAACGCCGCGCGTGCTTCTGGAAAACAGCCGTACCTGCAGCTGCTCTTCGAGCTGCTTGATGGACTGGCTGACCGCGGATTGGGAGATATACAGATTCTGCGCCGCGGCGGAGATATTGCCCATGCGGGCGACCTCCTGAAAGACGCGGTAAAGCTCCAATTTGACTGCCATAGCTGCCTCCTGTCATTACGTTTATTAATGGAGTTAATCGCAACGATTAAAAACATCTATTTTACTTATTATCCGACAACGATTATAATATGCGCAGGATGAAAAGTCCAGCATGAAATCAAGTTCATACAGTTGCCAATATAGTTCCGGATACATGGCCCGGATGTTTCTACCGCAGCGCCAGAGCTGCGACTATTGGAAGTTCGCACACGCAGGTCGTCTGTTCCTGCGCGCGGCTTTTTGTCATTGGCAGCAGGTATATCCCCCGCTGTCTATTTTTTATTATGTTTTTGGAGGAAGCTATGCAGGAGCTGAAGGATCGCATCGTCAAGGAGGGCAAGATTCTGCCCGGAAACATTGTAAAGGTCGACGGGTTTCTCAACCATCGCGTCGACTGTGCGTTTATGGGACGCATCGCTGATGAATTCCAGAAATTCTTTGATCTCGACAAAGTAGATCTCATTCTGACAGCTGAAGCCAGCGGCATTGCCCTTTCCGCGATCTGCGCGTACCGGTACGGCAAGCCCATGGTGTATGCGAAAAAGGCCAAGAGCGACAACATCGAGGGCGGCCTGTATCAGAGTGAGATCTTTTCCTATACCTACAAGAAGAAGGTCACGCTGCTCGTCTCCAAGGAATGGCTGCACCCGGGCGACCGTGTGCTCGTGATCGACGATTTCCTTGCCCGCGGCGAAGCGCTGCGCGGCCTCTGCGAGATCGTCCAGGCCGCCGGCGCCGAGCTGGTCGGCATCGGCTGCGCCGTGGAAAAGGGCTTCCAGGGCGGCGGCGACAAGCTCCGCGCAGCAGGCGTCAACCTGCATTCGCTCGCCATCATCGAAAGCGCAGAGCCGGGCAACATCGTCTTCCGTGAGGAGGAGGCATAATGGAAACTGTCCTCATTCTGGATTTCGGTGCCCAGTACAGCCAGCTCATCGCACGCCGCGTGCGTGAGCAGAACGTCTACTGCGAGGTCAAGCCCTGCTCCATCTCCCCTGACGAGATCCGGAAGCTTGCCCCCATCGGCATCATCCTGTCCGGCGGCCCGCAGAGCGTCTATGAATCTGTTTCCCTGCACGTGGATCCTGCGCTGTTTTCGCTCGGGATCCCCGTTCTTGGCATCTGTTATGGATGCCAGCTCATGGCATATTCGCTGGGTGGCACCGTTGCAGCAGCGACGGAAGCGACCGCCCGCGAATATGGCAAGACGCTGACCGAGTTTGACACCGAAAGTGCCATCTTCCATGGCCTGCCCGCGTCCTCCGTGACGTGGATGAGCCACGGCGACTACATCTCGCAGGTCCCCGACGGCTTCACCGTCACTGCGAAGACCGCCGTCTGCCCGACGGCCGCTATGGCTTGTCCGGAAAAGAAGCTCTACGGCGTGCAGTTCCATCCGGAAGTGCAGCATACCGTCCAGGGCAGCGAAATTTTGCGCCGCTTCCTCTATTCCGTCTGCGGTGCCTCCGGCGACTGGACCATGGCGGATTACCGCCAGACCGCCATCCGCGCCATCCGCGAAAAGGTCGGCTCCGGCCGCGCACTGCTGGCGCTGTCCGGCGGTGTGGACTCTTCTGTCGCTGCAGCGCTGATGGCCGAGGCCATCGGCAGCCAGCTCACCTGCGTGTTTGTCGACCATGGCCTGATGCGCAAGAATGAGGGCGACGAGGTCGAAGCCGCCTTCGGCAAATGGGATATCCACTTCATCCGCGTCAATGCGGAGGATCGGTTCCTCTCGAAGCTCGCCGGCGTCACCGATCCGGAGACGAAGCGCAAGATCATCGGCGAGGAATTCATCCGTGTGTTTGAGGCCGAAGCCAAGAAGATCGGCGCCGTCGATTATCTTGTGCAGGGCACGATCTATCCGGACGTCATCGAATCCGGCCTTGGCAAGTCCGCGGTGATCAAGAGCCACCACAACGTCGGCGGTCTGCCCGACTATGTCGATTTCAAGGAGATCATCGAGCCGCTGCGGATGCTCTTCAAGGACGAAGTCCGGCAGCTCGGCCGCGAACTGGATCTGCCGGAGTATCTGGTCATGCGCCAGCCCTTCCCCGGCCCGGGTCTTGCCATCCGCGTCATCGGCGATATCACGAAGGAAAAGCTCGACACGCTGCGCGACGCCGACTTCATCTTCCGCGACGAGATCGCCAAGGCCGGGCTCGACCGCAGTCTCAGCCAGTATTTCGCGGTCCTCACCTCCATGCGCTCCGTCGGCGTCATGGGTGACGGCCGGACGTATGACTATACGCTGGCGCTGCGCGCGGTCAATACAAGCGACTTCATGACCGCCGACTGGTCCCGCATCCCCTACGACGTGCTCGACCGCATCTCCGTCCGCATCGTCAACGAAGTCCGCGGCATCAACCGCATCTGCTACGACATCACCAGCAAACCCCCCGCAACGATCGAGTGGGAGTGACCCAAAGTGGCTGCCCGGTAGTCGAAAAAACCTTGATATTACAAGGGTTTTCGGCTCTCACAATTTGAAGAAATCAGCGAAAATCGCTCGTTGATACCAAATTGATACCACCACTATCCGGGTATAGAATAATGCCAAAGTCTCTCAAAGCTCGCAAATTCGTTTTTCTCAGAACGAATTTGCGGGCTTTTTTTACTGTAATTCTCCGTATTCTCTGAAACACCATGAAACGAGGAGCAAATCAAAAATTTTTCCGAAAATTTTTTGATACCGGTTGAATTTTACCCCTCTGAAATTCCGAATCAGTGAAAGGACTTGAAACCTTATCACGATTTAGGAGGTTCAGAACATGGCTGAATGTTTGTTTATTAAAGCTGATGAAGTTGTAAAGATGTTGGGAGTATCTCAATCCGAGGCATATAGAATCATTAAGAAGTTGAAACATTTTGCAAGTAATGCTTTATTAGATTGTCGCTTAATTGTATTTTCATCTTTTCTCCAATCTGAAAGCCAATTCATCATTTTATTTTGGCTTCACGTTTGTCGGCGTGTCATTTACCGGTCTTAATCATTTCAATGATTTCTTCCTCGGTTTGGCATTTGTCATAGTCGCCAACAAGCTGTCCTTCATAGTGATACACAACGCCTTTTTCCTTGTTTCTAAGGAGGCATTTTTCAAGTTCCTCTACACCGTATCTTCTTGCAAATTCTGCAAAAGCACGAATACGGGGCTTATCGAGCATACATCCGGTGCAAGGAAATTCAGAACATTCCCAACAGCCGTTCAGCCCTTTTTCTTTACAACAGTTATAGTTTTTGCACCAGCCGTGGCTTTCACAGCCTCCGTCTTGGCAACCTACACAGCCTTTATTTTCGGAACAAACGCAACACGCAAGACCACAAAATGCAATAGCTTTCATTATTGTGCCGCCTCCCATTCTGCTGTGAATTGTCTGATTGTTTGCTGACGGTTGGCACGATCATCACTCACAGCTCTTGTGGCGATCTCAAAGAGCTTGTCGCTGAGCTGCCACTTTTCCCGTGTGCGGTTATACTCACCAAAGAGAGCAAAAGCGGTGGCACCAATGGTATAGACGTTCGTAACTTCATCAATATCGGCTCCGAGCTGATATTCTTCTGGGGATTGGAAGCGAGAGCTGCCCCACATACGTCCCATATCGTTGACGCACGGTTGTTTGCGGAAAAGGTCAATATCGCAGATCGTCGTCTTTCCGTTCGCAAAGTCATACATAATGCTGCCGTCATAAAAATCTATGGCTACATATTTGCGTGAAGCAACACATTCCAAGAAGCTCAGTATGTCGCTGAACACGGCGAGCCTGTCATTGACGGGAAGCTGCATAAAGCGACGGTGTGCCGCAGGGTACATTCTACCCATACAATCACCATCAGCCCATTTGAATACCATAGCGAATCCGTCGCCAATTTCCTTGGCTTCAATAAGCTCGATTAGATTCTCGTGCTTCAGATCGCTGTAAATAGGAAGAGTAGCTTTCAATCTGGAGATAGCATCTGCAGGATCGCCGCCAAACTGCTCGGTAGGAGCACCAGCGAACTTAACGAAATAACGTTGACCGTCTTTTTCAGTACCAAAGCAGATGTTTCCGGAATCCTGGTCATCGTAAACCTTGAACACCGTTCCATACTCTTTCATAAAGCTGAAATCAAAAGCACTTTTCAGCTTGAAAGGAATCCCGTCGATGTACTGCAGATAATATCCTTTGAAATACCATGTCGGCACAGGATTACGCATATTATCGTACCAAGACAGAACCTCCTTGGCTTGGTTCAGCATGGTGTTTACTTCGTCCTGCCCAAACGGAATTGCCCAATATACAGACGAGAGAGTATTGCTTGAAATGTAAAGTGCAAGCAATTTCCAAAACTCCATAGGTACGTTATCATCAAAGTATCCGTTCACCATACCGGATGCAAAGAGGGGAGCTTTCTGAGCGCACCATACAATGCGGTTAAATTCTTCCCACGGATCGCCAAAGTCATTTCTATTAAAATCAATGATGTAGAGTTGTTTATTGCTGCCTATCATCATATTGCCGATATGATAATCTCCGTGCTGATAAGTTCGTGGGCGACCGCTAAGTAAGTGTCTGTGAGCGTCAATGTAAGAAATAAAAGCTTGTCCATTTTCATACTTAATAGGACATTCTTCATACATCTTGATTTTGCGATCCGCTTTTCGGTTAAAGTAGATTTCCCAATCTTCTATTTTATCGGGAGCAGGAATTCTATGGATCTCTTTTAGTATTCGCCCTGCTTCAAAACCATAAGAATACTGTTCTTCACCTGTTAAATTAGGTACATTTTCTTCTGCATCAACACCCTCTATCCAAGTTTGAATAGAATAAACCCCTTCGTCAGAAATGCCAAACTTTAAAGGTTGGCACATTGGCACGCCGAGAGCTGCCACCTGACTCATAAGTTTATATTCACTTTTCTTCCGTTCATATTGTTCAATCGGAGAAATGCGAAGCAAGAATTTGTTTCCTTGCTCGTCAGTAACACAATACTTTTTATCTCCTGACCAACCTTTATCGATTGGTTGCCTTGAAATAAAC